>Ga0207426_1000039_pt1 | contig 439937 bp, 426 predicted proteins | sample AraplaMF_Cvi_mMS_FD_184265 | JGI IMG/M metagenome (GOLD analysis project Ga0207426, IMG submission 184265) | Arabidopsis root microbial communities from the University of North Carolina, USA - plate scrape MF_Cvi_mMS (SPAdes) (version 2) | ecosystem: Host-associated > Plants > Roots >...
CCAAACGCAACGGCGACCTGATCGGCGGCGCCGACTATACCTTCGACTGCACCGGCAACACCAAGGTGATGCGCCAGGCGCTGGAAGCCAGCCATCGCGGCTGGGGCAAGTCCATCATCATCGGCGTGGCCGGCGCCGGCCAGGAGATCTCCACCCGGCCGTTCCAGCTGGTCACCGGCCGCAACTGGATGGGCACCGCCTTCGGCGGCGCCCGCGGGCGCACCGACGTGCCGAAGATCGTCGACTGGTACATGCAGGGCAAGATCCAGATCGATCCGATGATCACCCACACCATGCCGCTTGATGACATCAACAAGGGCTTCGAGCTGATGCATTCCGGCAAGAGCATCCGCGGCGTGGTCGTGTACTGATGACTGCAGCCAACTACAGGGTCGATCTCAAGAAGCTCGAAGAGCTCCCCGCGCGGGAGCTCTTCGACCTCATGAGAATGCGCGTCGATGTTTTTGTCGTCCAGCAGAACTGCCCGTATCCGGAACTCGACGGCAAGGATATCGATGCTCTGCATTTGCGCCTTCTGGAGGACGCTGAGCTCCTGGGCGCGGCGCGAATCCTGAAACCGTATGAGCCGCGGGATCCATCAAAGATCGGCCGCGTCGTCGTCTCGCCTGCCCATCGCGGCAAGCGGCTGGGCGATGCATTGATGCGCGAAGCGATCACCGCCTGTGAGCGGCTTTACCCGGCAAATCCGATCGCCTTGTCGGCGCAGGCCCATCTACGCCGCTTCTACGAATCCTTCGGCTTTGTCGGGATATCGCAGGAATATCTGGAAGACGGCATTCCCCATATCGATATGATCAGACAGCCGGCCACTCAGCCGGCATGAGGATATAGCCATGATCTATGTCGACGCCGATGCCTGCCCGGTAAAACCGGAAATCCTCAAGGTGGCCGAACGTCACGGCCTCGAAGTGACCTTCGTCGCCAATTCCGGCCTGCGCCCTTCGCGCGATCCGATGATCCACAACGTCATCGTCTCCAATGCCTTCGACGCCGCCGACAACTGGATCGCCGAACGCGCCGGTGCGGGCGATGTCGTCGTCACTGCCGATGTACCGCTCGCCGTACGCTGTGTCGCGACCGGCGCCTTCGTCAGCGGCCCGACCGGGCGCGTCTTCGACGAAACCAATATCGGTATGGCAAGCGCCATGCGCGATCTCGGCGCGCATTTGCGTGAAACCGGCGAGAGCAAGGGCTATAACGCCGCCTTCAGCCCGCAAGACCGGTCACGTTTCCTCGAAACCTTCGACCGCCTCTGCCGCCGCGCCAAGAGCCTTTCCGCGCAAGCCGGCGGCCAAGGCTGATCGCATCCCCAACCAGCAAAACAAGTCAGCAAGAAACGAGTGGCATGGCAGCCATGCCGATTCCTACCTTGAAGTAAGCCGTCTCCTCACGCATATACGCCCCATCGCAGACGACTGCGGCATCCCTCAGGATGCAACCGTCGCGGGGACGGCCTCGCTCTTGAACAAGGAGAGTCGTATGGCTTGGTTTCTGCTTTTTCTCGCCGGCCTTTTCGAATGTGGCTGGGCGATCGGTCTTAAATATACCGAGGGTTTCACGCGGCCGCTGCCGACCACGCTGACCGTCATATCCATGGTGATCAGCATCGTGCTGCTCGGCCTGGCGGTAAAGCACCTGCCGATCGGCACCGCCTACGCGGTCTGGACCGGCATCGGCACGGTTGGCACCGTACTGCTTGGCATCTGGCTGCTTGGCGATGAGGCAAGTGTCTCCCGTCTTGCCTGCATCATGCTGATCGTCGGCGGTATCGCCGGCCTCAAACTCACTGCCTGAGATTGAGGCTGAGGGGCGTCGGCGACGTCCCTCAGCTACGGTTCAGACTGTCTTGCGGTTGTCGACGGCGAGAGCGCCGGGACCGGAGAAGAACAGGTAGAGGAAGACGAAGCAGAACAGGATCGCGGCGTCGCCCTGGTTGACGGCCGGGAAGAAGCTGCTCGGCGCATGCGCCATGAAATAGGCGACCGCCATTTCGCCGGCGAGCAGGAAAGCGACAGGGCGCGTCAGCAGGCCAATGAGAATGAGGATACCGCCGATAAGCTCGAGAAGAGCGGCGAAAAGCATCAGCGGCGGCAGCGAGCCGGACATCTGCGAAGCCGGGAAGCCGAAAAGCTTCATCGTGCCGTGTTCGATGAACAGCAGTGCGGTGATGATTCTGAGAGCGGCCAGCCCGTAGGGGCGATAGGCAGAAAGACGCTCGAAACTTGACATTAAACCTCTCCATTAAAACAATTACAGCCGAGCGTTAGCCCGTCCTTGTCAGCGATTGAACACACGGATCACTGACGGCCGTTCACATTTTCGACAGCGGGTAAACACCCGATCGCGCAGCTTTATTCGGCGGAAACGTTAAAGCGGAATGTTGTCGTGTTTCTTCCACGGATTGGCGAGATCCTTGTTGCGCAGCATCTTCAGGCCACGCGCCAGCCGCCTGCGGGTCGAATGCGGCATGATCACCTCGTCGACATAACCGCGCTCGGCGGCGACGAAGGGCGAGAGGAACCGATCCTCGTACATTTTCGTATGTGCGGCGATCTTCTCGGGATCGGCGATATCCTTGCGGAAAATGATCTCGACCGCGCCCTTGGCGCCCATCACGGCGATCTGCGCCGTTGGCCAGGCATAGTTCAGGTCGCCGCGCAGATGCTTCGACGCCATCACGTCATAGGCACCCCCGAAGGCTTTGCGGGTGATGACGGTGAGCTTCGGCACCGTTGCCTCGGCGTAAGCGAAGAGCAGCTTGGCGCCGTGCTTGATGAGGCCGCCATATTCCTGCGCCGTGCCCGGCAGGAATCCCGGCACGTCGACAAACGTGACGATCGGAATATTGAAGCAGTCGCAAAAGCGCACGAAACGGGCCGCCTTGCGCGAGGCGTCGCTGTCGAGCACCCCGGCCAGCACCATCGGCTGGTTGGCGACGAAGCCGACGGTGGAGCCTTCGACGCGGCCGAAACCGCAGACGATGTTGCCGGCAAAACTCGCCTGGATCTCGAAGAAATCCCCCTCGTCCGCCACCTTCCGGATCAGTTCCTTGATATCGTAAGGCTTGTTGGCGCTCGCCGGCACCAGCGTGTCGAGAGAGGCGTCGATTTCTGTCACCGACTGGTAACATTCGATCTCCGGCAGCGGCGCGGTATTCGACAGCGGCAGGAAATCGATCAGCCGGCGCACCTGCAACAGCGTTTCGACATCATTGTCATAGGCGCCGTCGGCAATCGACGAGCGCACCGTATGGACGACGGCGCCGCCGAGTTCTTCGGCTGTCACTGTCTCGTTGGTCACGGTTTTCACCACATCCGGACCGGTGACGAACATGTAGGAGGTATCGCGCACCATGAAGATGAAATCGGTCATCGCAGGCGAATAGACGTCGCCGCCGGCGCAAGGCCCCATGATGACGGAGATCTGCGGGATGACGCCGGAAGCCAGCACATTGCGCTGGAACACCTCGGCATAACCGCCGAGGGCCGCCACGCCCTCCTGGATACGGGCGCCGCCCGCATCATAGATGCCGACGATCGGCGCGCGGTTCTTCAGCGCCATGTCCTGTACCTTCATGATCTTCTCGGCATGCGCTTCCGACAGCGAACCGCCGAAGACGGTGAAGTCCTTGGCGAAGACGAACACCGTGCGGCCGTTGACCGTCCCCCAGCCGGTGACGACGCCGTCGCCGGCAACACGGCTCTTGTCCATGCCGAAATCGGTGGAGCGATGTTCGACGAACATGTCGAACTCCTCGAAGGAGCCCTCGTCGAGGAAAAGGTCGATGCGCTCGCGCGCCGTCAGTTTGCCACGCTTGTGCTGGGCGTCGATGCGGGCTTTGCCACCGCCGAGACGGGCGATGTCGCGGCGCCGTTCCAGCTCTTCGAGAATTTCCTTCATGCGATCTCCCTCGCCGCTGCGGGCGGCAATCCGGCGGTAGATTTGTCCTAGCGGCTGCGGCCGCTGAGCGAGAAAACAGAGCGTATCCTTGCTGCAACGTCCTCGGCCAGGATCTCGTCGGCAAGCTTGGGATCGGCAGCGATGCTGGTCACGTCGAAGGCGCTGACGGCGATGACCGAGCCGTCCTCGACCGAGGCGGCGTCGATGCTGATCTTGGCGACGTTGCGGTCCTTCTGAAAGCCGAGGCCCTTTTCGACGGACACCACCCGGATCGTCAGCACCACCCGCGGCAGCACCGTGTTGCGCACCGTGGCGTTGATCGCGGCGTTGACGCGGTCGTTGATGCCGGAAAGCAGCTCGGCCGGCATGTTCGGGCCGGAGAGAACGACGGCGCTGCGCACATCATAGACCGGCGTCTCCGGCTTCGTGCCCGAGAGACTGACGCAGGCCGTGAGCGCGATACAGACGAGTGCGGCCCGGCAAAAACACGACCTCAGCCAATTCATTGCAAAATCCCGCACCACCCCGTTGGAGTCGCAGATTTCGCCATAATGCCTGGGAAGGCAATATGTTTCAGGCGCTTAGGGCGAAAAAAACATCCGTCGCCGCCTTGAACTCGGCAAAGCGCTTGGCCCGCCGCTCCTCAGCTTCCTCGTCGCTGCCCCAATGCTCGATCGTCCAGTCCTCGTCGAGATGGGCAAGCGACCAGGCCTCCTCCATCGTCACCCGGCCCTCGGCGAAGGCGAGCGCCAGGATCGCCGAACCTGTGAGCGTGGTGACCGTGTGGAGTGCTGCAAGCGCCATCGCGCTGTCATATCTGGCGAGCGTGACGGCGAAGGCGGCGGTCGCCTCGCGCGGCTGCTCCTGCGGCATCACCCCTTCGACAAGGATGAAGCGAGCGCCGAGATCGTTTGCCGCCCAGTCGATGACGGGGTCCCAGCGCTCCGCCTGCCGTTCGACCAGCAATTCCGGCCCATCGGCGCGATAGCAGAGCAGGTCGCTGGAGGAAAAACGCAGGATATCCTCGAAAATCGCCTGCGCATTGGCGGTAACGCCGTCGAGCGCGGTGTTGACGAGCCGTGTCACCGGCATGCTCACCGGATTGATTTCCTCGCCCTGCGCCTGCCATTCGGCCGCGACAAGCCGCGCCAGCACCTCTGTCGGAACGGCCAGAACCTGCCGCGCCGGCGTGCGCACCATCTTGCCGTCGAGCGTGATCGCAAAACCGCCCTCGTGCTCGGCAACGGAGACGTCGGTATAGAAACGCTTCGGCAGCGGCTTCTTCATCTGGATCTGCGCGCGGCGGATGGGATCGGGATGGCTCAGGCCTTCGGAAAGGTCGTTCAGCAGATCGCGCATGGGCTCACCTCAGGAAAAATGACGCAATATCTCGTTCGAATGGTAGGCGATGGCATCAGCGCCGTTGGCGATCAGCTCATCCACGCTGGCATAGCCCCAGGCAACACCGATCGCCTTGGCGCCGGCAGCCTTTGCCATCTGCATATCGTAAACGGCATCGCCGATGACAATGGTGTCGGCAGCATTCATGCCGGTTTCATCGCAGCATTCCGTCACCATGGCCGGATGCGGCTTGGAGGGGCAATCGTCAGCGGTCCGTGCGACGATGAAATGCTCATCGAAGCCATGCGTCTCCATCACCAGCTTCAGCCCGCGCCTGGATTTGCCGGTCACCGCGCCGATCAGCAGGTCGTCCCGTCCGCTGATCGCATCGATCATCTCGCGAATGCCGGGAAACAGCGGCTCCTTGTAATCAAGATCCTGACGCACGATCGAGAACAGCGATTTGTAATGCGCCGTCATGTCGATGTCTTCCTGTTCCACATGCGGCCTGCCCTGCATACGGGCGATCGCAATATCGAGGGACAGGCCGATGATCGCCTTGGTGTCGTCAAATCGCGGTTCCGGTTTGCCGAACTTATCGAAGGTCCGGCGCATGGTTTCGTGGATCAGACCGGCGCTATCGACCAGCGTGCCATCACAATCGAAAAGCGCCAGTTTCATTCGTCGTCCCTTTCGGCACTGGAGAGATCGAAGCCGAGAAGGTTCCAGGTCTGGACCATGTGCGGCGGCAGCGGCGCGCTGACGCGCAGCCGCCCGCCGGACGGGTGCGGAATGTCGATGTGACGCGCGTGCAGATGCAGCTTCTTCTGGACGCCGCCCGGAAAATCCCAATTCGGATCGTCGTCGAAATATTTCGGATCGCCGATGATCGGGTGGCCGATATGCAGGGCATGGACGCGCAACTGATGGGTCCGGCCGGTATAGGGCTCCATCTCCAGCCAGGCGAGGTTCTGGGCGGCGGTTTCGAGCACACGGTAGAAGGAGACGGCATGGTCCGCCCCGTCTTCGCCGTGTTTGGCGATCCGCATGCGGTCGCCGTCGGCAGTCGGCTCCTTGACCAGCCAGGTCGAGATCTTGTCCTCATGCTTGCGCGGCACGCCCTTGACCAGCGACCAATAGGTCTTCTTGGTGTCGCGCTCGCGGAAGGCGGCCGTCAGCTTCTGCGCGGCGCCACGCGTACGGGCGATGACGAGAACCCCTGACGTGTCGCGGTCGAGGCGATGAACGAGCCGCGGCTTCTCGCCCTTTGGGCTGGTCCAGGCTTCGAGCATCTGGTCGATGTGCCTGGCAACGCCGGAGCCGCCCTGCACAGCAAGACCGGGCGGCTTGTTGAGCACGATCACCTTGTCGTCCTCGTGCAGCACCATGCGCGACAGCAGTTCGAAATCGGTCGAATGCTTGAGATCCTTGCCGGCGATCGGTCCGGATTTCAGCTTCGCATCGACATCGAGCGGCGGCACGCGCACCGTCTGGCCGGGCTGCACGCGTGCATCCGATTTGACACGCCCGCCATCGACGCGCACCTGGCCGGAGCGCAGGAGCTTCTGCAGCGGGCCGAAGCCGAGCCCTGGAAAGTGCACCTTGAACCAGCGATCGAGCCGCATGCCGGCTTCGTCGGGTTCAACCTTGATATGTTCTATGCCAGCCATGAAAAATCTTTCGGAAATTGCTGCGCGGGCCGAGCCGGCGTTCTTGCCGCAGCCTTTAGAGCATTTTCACGCAAAACGGAAACCGGAAAAGAAATCAGGCCAAAGCGCGCATGACGGCAAGACCCGCGATGACGGCTGCCATCGAAAGCCCGACGCTCGCAACGATATAGATGCCGCCGGCCACGGCCTCGCCACGCTCGAACAATGAGATCGCATCCAGCGAGAAAGCGGAGAAGGTGGTGAAGCCGCCAAGGAAGCCGGTGATCAGCAACAGGCGCAGTTCCACCGAGGCGTTGAACTTCCGCGCGATCAGCTCGGCGAAGACGCCGATGACGAAGCAGCCGACGACATTGACGGCGAGCGTGCCCCAGGGAAAGCCTGGCCCCATGAGTCTCAGCGCCCACTGGCCGACATAATATCTGAGGAGGGAACCGATGGCGCCGCCGACGGCGACGAGAAGAGCCTGGATCATGAGCCGGATTTACCGCGTTGCGAAAGTGATTCCAACTGACCCCCTATGAATTCTTACCATTTTGTAAAATGCCAATGATTTTCTTATGATGGCGCCAAGATCATGCCGATACGGTGATGGCATGACCCAGTTGCTGTCGATATCGGCCAACACCGCCGCCGTTGCCTTCGAATCGCTGCGCATCCCGCAGCGTGTCGCGACGAGCACGGCGGCACGCGATGCACGGCGCCTTGCCGACCGGCAGTCGAAGGCTGAGAGCACTGACGAGGTCGACGAGCCTTCCAGCATTATCCAGTCGACGGAGGTGGCGCTCGACCTGATGGCCAAAGGCAACCGTCAGCCGCAGGCGGGCCTGAAACAGGCGCTGCGATCCTACGAAGATTTCTGAGGCATTTGCCTTGCCCGAACGAAAAGCCCGCGGCTGCAATCGCAACCGCGGGCGTTTCTGTCTTCACAATCGTGGTCCTTACTTGCCCTGGGCCGACAATACTTGCAGCACCAGATCGACCTTACCGGCCTTTTCGAAGGTCAGCGTCACCGGCACCGTGTCCCCCTGCTTGAACGGCGTCTTCACCTTCTGGAACATCAGATGCAGGTTGCCGGGCTCGAGCTTGACCGTCTCGCCGGCAGCAATGGCGATGCCATCCTTCAGCTGGCGCATCCGCATGACATTGTCCTTGGTCTCCATCTCGTGGATCTGAACCTCGCCTGATGCAGGCGAGCTCACCGACACCAGCCGATCATCCGTCTGGCCGTTGTTCTTCACCGTGAAGAAACCGCCGCCGACCGGCTGGCCGGGCAGCATCGCCTTGGCGAAGCCGCCGGAGATTTCGAGATCGCCGGCCTTGACCGTTTCGCCGGCCAGCGCCGCAGCGCCCATGCCGGTCATGTCCATGCCGGCCATGTCGTCATGATCGTGGCCGTGACCTTCGCCGGCGACGACCTTCAGGAGCGGCGCCGGGCTTTTCAGGCCATGCGCGTCGTCGCCCTCCTTCGCCACCTGATCCCAGGCCTCGACGGTATCGCCACACATCTGCGTCACCGGAAAGGCAAGCGAGGTGCCGGCTTCGACGCCCGAAACCTTACCCTGGATCACGAAGGTGTCGTAGAAATCGTCGGAGAGATTGCCGTTCTTCCAGCGGATCTCGATCGCGCCTGATTTCACCTTGTCGCCGTGATTGTCGTAGGTCTTCTGGTAATCGCCCTTGATCACCTCGAGCTCCCAGCCGGCTTTCGGCTGCGGCTTGGCGAAGACGAAACCTTCCGGCAGCTTGACTCGCACTTCCGTGGTCGCCTTGCCGTCGCAGCCATGCGGCAGCTGCAATGTGGCGAGAATGGTGCTGTCCTGCTTTGCCTGCTTGTCGAGGAAGGTTACATGCGCCTCGGCGCCGGCAAAAGCGGTGGCGGAAAGAACGGCGGCAAACGCAAATGTCTTGCCAAATTTTTCGATAGTTTTCATCGGATATCTCCTCGCCGGCCGCGGACTTCTCTCAAGTGGACCGGCATTACTGATCATGGTTGCGATAACAGATCAGGCGAGGATGGGGGGCGCGCGGGAATTCGCCCGGCTGACGGCGCCTGCGCCGACAACGACAGAGATTTCGACCGGCGCGTTGATCAGCGAGCCGAGCTTGCGCTCGAGCCAGGAGCCCGCATCCGGCGTCGGCAGGATGACCGAGGCCGACAGCCGGCAAGCTTCACAATTCGGTTTGAAGGTAAGGGTCTTGCCGTCGGCGTCCTCTATGGTGACGCAGAGCGAGGCGAAGGTGCCGTCGGGCAGCACATAGGCCGCGGCATCGTAGCCCTCGGCGGCGGCAGCCTGCGGCGCCTGATGGGCAAGGCCGAGCAAAACCAAGCTCAATGCGCAAAGCATGCGCAGGAAGAGCGTCGCTTTCAGTCCGGTCTGCCGCATGAGATCCCCTTCAACAGCATGTCGCGATAGCCGGTTTCCCCGCCGAATGCAAAAGCAGATTTGCCGCAGATTAGGGCTTGGTTGGAATAAGACGACAAAAATTTGCCCGGTCACGACATTTGCCCCTTGCCAAGCGCTGCACCCGCCGGATAATTGCGCCAACCTTGTTGGGAGAATCCGGTGCTTTCGCCACCGGTGCCGAAGGAGCAACCGCCCCGGAAACTCTCAGGCAAAAGGACCAGCAAGGGGCAGACGGAACTCTGGAGAGAAGCGTTCTCGAAACGCTCGCCGAAGGGATAACAATCTCAGGCACTCAGGACAGAGGGGGCTCAGGAGAGAAGTGCGCAACCGCGCCTTCAGATTTGAGCCCGCGCCTTCCTGAGAAGGCGCAAACCCCGGAGGCGTCTTTTGGACGATACTGCTGCCCTGAAGAAAACCCCGCTGCATGCCCTGCATCTTTCGCTCGGCGCCCGCATGGTGCCGTTCGCGGGTTATGACATGCCGGTGCAATATCCTGCAGGTGTCATGAAGGAACATCTTCATACCCGCACCGAAGCCGGCCTCTTCGACGTCTCCCATATGGGCCAGGTGATCGTGAAGGCGAAATCGGGCAGCTACGAAGATGCCGCGCTGGCGCTCGAAAGCCTGGTGCCGGTTGACATACTGGGCCTTGCCGAAGGCCGTCAGCGCTATGGCTTCTTCACCGACGACACCGGCTGCATTCTCGACGACCTGATGATCACCCATCTCGACGATCATCTTTTCGTCGTCGTCAACGCGTCGTGCAAGGAAGCCGACCTCGCCCATCTGCAGACCCATATCGGCGACCAATGCGATATCACCCTTCTCAATCGTGCTCTGATCGCGCTGCAAGGACCGCGTGCCGTCGAGGTTCTCGCAGAGCTCTGGGCCGACGTCGCGGCGATGAAATTCATGGATGTGCGCCACTGCCGCCTGCACGACGTTTCCTGTCTGGTCTCGCGCTCCGGCTATAGCGGCGAGGACGGCTTCGAGATTTCGATCCCCGTCGACAAGGCCGAGGATGTCACCATGCGGTTGCTCGAACATCCCGACGTCCAGGCAATCGGGCTCGGCGCCCGCGATTCGCTGCGCCTGGAAGCCGGCCTCTGCCTCTACGGCAATGATATCGACACGACCACCTCACCGGTCGAGGCAGCACTTGAATGGGCCATGCAGAAGGCAAGGCGCGGCGGTGGTGCACGCGCCGGCGGCTTCCCCGGCTCCGGCCGCATCCTTTCCGAACTCGAAAACGGCGCCGCGCGCCGCCGCGTCGGCCTGAAGCCGGAAGGCAAGGCCCCGGTACGCGGCCATGCCAAGCTCTACGCCGATGCCGAGGGCAAGGTCGAAATCGGCGAAGTCACCTCGGGCGGCTTCGGCCCCAGCGTCGAAGGCCCCGTCGCCATGGGCTACGTGCCGATCTCTCATGCTGCGGCGGGCACACTCGTTTACGCCGAGGTGCGCGGCAAATATCTGCCGATCACCGTCAGCGCCCTGCCCTTCGTCACACCGACCTACAAACGCTAAACCTTTTCCAGAGAGGACGAACAATGCTGAAATTTACCGAAGAACACGAATGGCTGAAGATCGAAGGCGGCGTTGCGACGGTCGGCATCACCAACTATGCCGTCGATCAGCTCGGCGACCTGGTTTTCGTCGAACTGCCGGAAGTCGGCGCGACCTTCTCCAAGAACGGCAATGCCGCGACCGTTGAATCCGTCAAGGCTGCTTCCGACGTCTATTGTCCGCTTGATGGCGAGATCACCGAGGTCAATCCGGCTATCGTTGCCGATCCGTCATTGGTCAATTCCGATCCTCAGGGCGCCGGCTGGTTCTTCAAGCTGAAGCTTGCAAATCCTGCTGACGCCGATGGCCTGCTCGATGAGGCGGCCTACAAGGAGCTCACTGCGTAATGACGACGCCGACGGAATTCCAGTTTACCGACTACCAGCCCTACGATTTCGCCAATCGCCGCCATATCGGCCCCTCGCCGGCTGAGATGACCGACATGCTGAAGGTGATCGGCTATGACAGCCTCGACGGCCTGATCGACGCGACGCTGCCGCCCTCGATCCGCCAGAAGGCGCCGCTCGTCTGGGGCGCGCCGATGACCGAGCGTGAGGCGCTCGACAAGCTGCGCGAGACCGCCAACAAGAACAAGGTGCTGGTCTCGCTGATCGGCCAGGGTTACTACGGCACGATCACGCCGCCCGTCATCCAGCGCAACATCCTGGAAAACCCGGCCTGGTATACGGCCTATACGCCTTACCAGCCGGAGATCAGCCAGGGCCGCCTGGAAGCGCTGCTCAACTACCAGACGATGATCTGCGACTTGACCGGCCTCGACGTCGCCAACGCCTCGCTGCTCGACGAGGCGACCGCCGCCGCCGAAGGCATGGCGATCGCCGAGCGCGTCGCCAAGTCGAAGGCAAAAGCCTTCTTCGTCGATGCAGACTGCCATCCGCAGACCATCGCCCTCATCCGCACCCGCGCCGAGCCGCTCGGCTGGAGCGTCATCGTCGGCAATCCCTTCACCGATCTCGACCCCGTCGATGTCTTCGGGGCGATCTTCCAGTATCCCGGCACGCATGGTCACGTGCATGATTTTACCGGCCTGATCGCCCGCCTGCACCAGACCGGCGCCATCGCTATCGTCGCCGCCGATATTCTGGCGCTGACGCTGCTGAAGTCGCCCGGCGAAATGGGCGCCGATATCGCCATCGGTTCCTCGCAGCGCTTCGGCGTCCCGGTCGGCTACGGCGGCCCGCATGCAGCCTATATGTCGGTCAAGGATGCCATCAAGCGCTCCATGCCCGGCCGTCTCGTCGGCGTCTCCGTCGATGCCCGCGGCAATCGTGCCTATCGCCTGTCGCTGCAGACCCGCGAGCAGCATATCCGCCGCGAGAAGGCGACGTCGAATATCTGCACCGCCCAGGTGCTGCTCGCCGTCATGGCCTCGATGTATGCCGTCTTCCACGGCCCGAAGGGCATCAAGGCGATCGCCCAGCAGGTGCACCAGAAAGCCGTGCTGATGGCCAAGGGCCTGGAAAAGCTCGGCTATAAGGTGGAACCCGACACCTTCTTCGACACGATCACCGTCGACGTCGGCCATATGCAGGGCCTCATCCTGCGCGCCGCCGTTGCCGAAGGCGTCAATCTGCGCAAGGTCGGCGAAACCCGGATCGGCATGAGCCTCGACGAGCGCACCCGCCCTGCCACGCTCGAAGCCGTGTGGCGCGCCTTCGGCGGCAATTTCACTATCGCCGATTTCGAGCCTTCCTACCGCTTGCCGAAGGGCCTGCTTCGGACCAGCGACTACCTCACCCATCCGATCTTCCACATGAACCGCGCCGAAAGCGAGATGACGCGTTACATCCGCCGGCTCTCCGACCGGGATCTGGCGCTCGACCGCTCGATGATCCCGCTCGGCTCCTGCACGATGAAGCTCAATGCGACGGCGGAAATGCTGCCGATCACCTGGCCGGAATTTTCCGATATCCATCCTTTTGTGCCGGCCGACCAGGCGCTCGGTTACCGCGAGATGATCGACGACCTGATCGAAAAGCTCTGCGCCGTCACCGGCTACGACGCCTTCTCGATGCAGCCGAATTCCGGCGCGCAGGGCGAATATGCCGGCCTGCTGACGATCCGCAACTATCATATCGCCAATGGCGACGGCCATCGTGACGTCTGCCTGATCCCGACCTCGGCGCATGGCACCAACCCGGCCTCGGCCCAGATGGTCGGCATGAAGGTGGTCGTCGTCAAGGTGCGCGAGAATGGCGATATCGATCTCGACGATTTCCGCGCCAAGGCTGAGCAGCATGCGGCAAATCTCTCCTGCTGCATGATCACCTATCCCTCGACGCACGGCGTCTTCGAGGAAACCGTCAGGGAAATCTGCGATCTGGTGCATGAGCATGGCGGCCAGGTCTATCTCGACGGCGCCAACATGAACGCCATGGTCGGCCTGTCCCGCCCCGGTGACATCGGCTCCGACGTCAGCCACCTGAACCTGCACAAGACCTTCTGCATTCCGCATGGCGGCGGCGGACCCGGCATGGGCCCGATCGGAGTCAAGGCGCATCTGGCCCCCTACCTGCCCGGCCATCCCGAAACCGACGGCCGCTCGGGCGCGGTCTCGGCCGCCGCCTTCGGCTCCGCCTCGATCCTGCCGATCTCCTGGAGCTATTGCCTGATGATGGGCGGCGAAGGCCTGACCCAGGCGACCAAGGTGGCGATCCTCAACGCCAACTATATCGCCACCCGGCTGAAGGGCGCCTATGACGTGCTCTACAAGTCGAAGACCGGCCGGGTCGCGCATGAATGCATCATCGACACACGCCCGCTGGTCGATAGCTCAGGCGTCACCGTCGACGATGTCGCCAAGCGCCTGATCGACTGCGGCTTCCACGCGCCGACCATGAGCTGGCCGGTCGCCGGCACGCTGATGATCGAGCCGACGGAAAGCGAGACCAAGGCCGAGCTCGACCGTTTCTGCGAGGCGATGCTGGCGATCCGCGAGGAAGCCCGCGCCATCGAGGATGGCCGCATGGACAAGACCAACAACCCGCTGAAGAACGCCCCGCACACGGTCGAAGACCTCGTCGGCGAATGGGACCGTCCCTACAGCCGGGAACAGGCCTGCTTCCCGCCCGGCGCCTTCCGCGTCGACAAATATTGGTCCCCAGTCAACCGCGTCGACAACGTCTATGGCGACCGCAACCTGATCTGCACCTGCCCGCCGGTGGAAAGCTACGCAGAGGCAGCCGAATAACGGTCACACCTGACGCCGTAGCGAAAGCCGAGCAATCCAAGCCCCTTCCATCATGGGAGGGGCTTTCCTCATTCTGATAGAAATGTGCGAAGGAAGGTCATTCCATGCCCCAGGATCAAAGCGAAGCAAGAATGCAGGCGCCATGGTCGAAACCTGTGCTCGTCGCCCTCGAAGAGTCCGGCAAATACACGAGCATCGATACCACCCAGGCCGCCTCCTGGGCGATGATCGAGGATTGGCCGACCGAGGACGGTGCCGCACTCGACCAGGCGCTGCTGATCTGCGCCGACGTCATCAAGGGCAAGCGCACCGGCGAGGACGCACGCAAAGCATTCATCGCCGCCGCGGTCGAAGCTGGCCTCGATATCAAGACCTGAACGGCGGAGACACGACGCCCCGCGTAGGTTCAACGTAAGAGAAGCGGACCGGTTTGCAGCCGATCCAGCTTCAATACCTCGGCAGGGGCACCCGTTCCCGGTTCCCCTGCTCTCCGTCAGTACCAAAATGTGCGGTTTGCCGCTTAGAAGCGCTCGCCGACCATGTCCTCGCTCTTGGCCCACAATGCCTTGGCCGTCGCGGGATCGAGCGCGTAGCTGCGCACGCCTTCGGAAATCGGGCTGATTTCCGCATCCGTTACTTCGGAGACGTGGCAATTTTCGCAATATCTGCCGCCGACCGCGTCTGCCGGAGCGACGAAACCTGCCCAGACTGAGGTCGCGGCACCTTGCGGGATCGTCTTCCGCTGGAAGGGCGGTTTGCCCTCGGCGGCAAGTGCTGCGTTGATCTCAGCCATCATGCCTTCGATCGCGCCGGCGCCGACATGACGGTCGAGCTCGGTCTGAATGCCGCCGGGATGCAGTGCCGTCGCACGGATACCACGCTTCTCGAGGCGCCGGTCGAGCTCCACCGCGAACAGGATATTTGCGGTTTTCGACTGGGCATAGGCCGCCCAGGGCTCATAGGTCTTGCTCTCGAAATTGAGGTCGTCGAGGCTGAAAGGAGCCATGCGATGGGCCGAGGACGCGACGATCACCACACGGCCGCCCGATTTGACGAGCGATGCGATGCGATTGACCAGCACAAAATGACCGAGATGATTGGTGCCGAACTGCGTTTCGAAACCATCGGCGGTGCGGCCGAAGGGAGCAGCCATCACGCCGGCATTGGCAATGACGACGTCGAAGGGGCGGCCATCCGCGATGAGCGCATCGGCGCAGGCCCGCACGCTTGCCAGAGAAGCAAGATCGAGCTCGACGATGTCAAGACTGCCGCCATTGGCTTCACCGGCGCGCACGACTTCCGTTGCCGCCCTTGCCTTTGCAAGGTCACGGGCCGTACCCACCACCTGCGCTCCATGGGCTGCCAGGACACGTGCGGTTTCCACGCCGAGACCGGCCGAAACACCCGTCACCAGAACACGCTTGCCCTTGAGATCGACGCCGGCGAGCACCTCATCGGTGGTCGATGTCGCGCCAAAAAGTCCACTCATGATTATCTCCTTGATCATGGCGCACCGCTCCGGGCTGGAGGACCATTGTCCGCCGGCCTCAAATGAAATAAAAGGAGGATGCCTCCAGATAAATATGGAGGGCGCCTCCGTTTATCAAGGGGACTTCTTGGAAATGGCTGAAAAAAGTGACGGACCCACCGTCCGAAAGCCGCGTGCGGATGCCGAACGCAACCGCCTTCTGCTGATGGAAACGGCAAAGACCGTCTTTGCCGACAAAGGTTCCAGCGCCAGCCTGGAAGAAATTGCCCGCATCGCCGGCGTCGGCATCGGCACACTTTATCGCCATTTCCCGACGCGCGATGCATTGGTTGCCGCCATCTACCGCAACGAGACGACGCAGCTTGCCGCCGCCGCCAAAAGCCTTGCCGAGACACATCCGCCTGTCGAAGCGCTTCGTCTGTGGCTGGTGCAGTTCGTCGATTATGTCGTAACGAAACACGGCATGTCGGAGGTGCTGGATTCTTTGGTCGGCGGCACCTCCGAGCTCTATGCCGATTCGGCCGACTTGATCATAGGCGCCGTCAATCTGCTGGTGGATCGCGCAGTCGCCACCGGCGAAATCCGCCTGGCGATGGACCCGCTCGATATCCTGCGCGCGCTGGCGGGCGGCGCAAGCATCAGCTGCGGACCCGCCTGGCGGGAGGCCGCAAGACAACTCATCGATATTCTGATTGCGGGGATGAGAGCCAGTCGCTGAGAGGGAGCCAAGTCGCAGTGGTTAAAGGCCCCTCCCATAGGTTGGGAGCGGCTGGATGCTTCTGATGCACAAGGATCAAATTTAACCTTTCTTAGCAAGTCTCTGTTAGCAATTCATAAAGGCGGCTTCCATCAACATGGATCATCGTCGATCCCTTGTTTTGCGTGCAGGTTCTTATGCGTCCATCGGCTGTGCCAGCAATCCTCCTCGCCGCCCTGATTCTCTCGGGATGCTCCGCAAGTTCTGGCGCCGAAGATGTGCTCACCCCTGTACCGTCGCGCGAAACGACCAATGCCATTACCCAGCCGAGCGGCCCGATACCGGCTGCAGCCGTGGGCGATCCTGCTCCGCAGGCAAGCCCGCCGCAGGAGGCATTGAGCTGGACGGGGCAGGTTCCGGAGCCGCAGGCGCTCGTCCCCGCAGACAGGCCGGTCGGCATGCCGATGCCGACGGAAAAACCGGTCGCCATGCTGATGCCGAGCAATCCCGCGGGCAATGCGATGCCCGATCTCGGCGCGAGGCCGCCCTCACGCGGCCAAATTTACGGCCACCGGTTCCGCGATGCCAAGCCGATCAACTTCGGTTCCACCTCGCCGAGAAAGCTTGCCGTGCACGGCGTCGACGTGTCGCGCTGGCAGGGCGAGATCGATTGGGAGACGCTGCGCAGGCAAGGCGCGAACTTCGTCTACATCAAGGCGACAGACGGTGGCGATCACCTCGATCCGATGTTCAAGAAGAACTGGCGCCGGGCCAAGGAAGCCGGGCTGAAACACGGCGCCTATCACTTCTTCTATTGGTGCCGGACAGCCGGCGAGCAGGCCGACTGGTTCATCCGCAACGTACCGAAGGAAGCCAACGCTCTTCCGCCTGTGATCGACGTCGAATGGAACGGCGAATCGAGCTGCAAGAGGCGCATCTCGCCTGAACGTGTCCGGGAAAAGATGCAGGTCTTCATGGACAAGCTGGAGCGCCATTACGGCCAGCGTCCAATCATCTACACCGCGCCGGACTTCTACCGGGATAACCTGAAGGGCCAAATGCTCGACTATCCCTTCTGGCTGCGCTCGGTGGCCGCTCACCCCTCCAAGGTCTATCCGGGCCGCAAGTGGCTCTTCTGGCAGTATTCCGGCTCCGGCCTTTCCGATGGCGTCGACGGCAAGATCGACCTGAACGTCTTCAACGGCAATGAAAGCGACTGGCACGACTGGGTGGCGTCGCGATAGCCAAGCTGTCCATGATTTCCGCGCCTTTCCAACATCGTTCCGTGTCAATCCGGAACAGATGAATGGCAAGACGCACTCAGCTGTAGGTCTTTGCTAACGCAACGCCTTCAGCATTCTCTAAATCCTGGCGTGTACAAGAATTTCATCCAGTTCTGGGGAAACGGCTGATGAGCATATCGGGCATGACGAGCACTGCTCTTTCGGGAATGCGGGCGCAGACGACGCGGGTCGGCGCGATTGCCAACAACATCGCAAACAGCAGCACGCCGGACTATGCCAGGCTGAACACCAGCCTCACCTCCGTTGAAGCAGGCGGTGTCCAGGCCGTCGTCAGCCCGACGGCGTCGGATGTCGATCCCGCCACCGAATTGACCGGCCTTGTTGAAGCCGAGCAGAGCTACAAGGCAAACGCCGTGGTCTTCGAGACCGGCGCCGATATGTGGGAAATGCTGATGAGCATCAAGCGCGACTGAGCACGCCCGATTTCATGGAGCTGCTGGCGGAGAATTTTCCGTCGGCCTGAAGGCCATCAGGAATGCGCCGGCTCGGCCTGGCGCTGGGCGGCAAGGGCCGCGAGATCGGCAGGCTTCAGCTCGACGGATTCGCCGCAGCCACAGGCCGACGTCTGGTTCGGATTGGTGAAGGTGAAGCCCGAGCGCAGCGTCGTCGTCTCGAAGCCCATTTCGGTGCCGAGCAAATAAAGAGCCGCCGACGGCTCGACCCAGACTTTTGCACCATCGCGCTCGATCAGGTCGCCCTTGGCATTGGGCTCGGTCACCAGGTCGATGGTATATTCCATCCCGGCGCAGCCGCCCTTCTTGATGCCGACGCGAATGCCTTTGGCGTCCGGTCCCGAGTTCTCGACGATCGCCTTGACGCGGGCCGCAGCCCCATCCGTCATGCTCATGATTGCAAAGCCCATCGGCTTATTCTCCTTCCGCAACCGGGGTCAAGATCCGGCGCATCGTGACTCAAATGTAGTCGTCCGAGGTAAACGGATCAATACCACGGCACCGTATCAGTACCAGCCGACGGCGACCTGCGCCTCTTCGGACATGCGGTCCGGCGTCCACGGCGGATCGAAGGTCATTTCGACCTCGACGCCCGATACGCCCTCGACGGCGCCGACGGCGTTCTCGACCCAGCCTGGCATCTCGCCGGCCACCGGGCAGCCGGGCGCTGTCAGCGTCATCATGATCTTCACCATCCGGTCGTCTTCGATATCGATCTTGTAGATCAGACCGAGTTCGAAGATGTCGGCCGGAATTTCGGGATCGTAGACGGTCTTCAGGGCGCTGATGACGTCGTCACTCAGCCGCGCCAGTTCATCGGCCGGAATGCTGGAATGCACGATGCCTTCGCGCACGTCGATCTTCTGTTCGCTTTCGTCCAGGCTCATCACGGACACTCCTCAAGCAAAGAACTTGCGCGCATATTCCAGCGCATCGGCCAGGGTATCGACCTCGGCGCGGGTATTATACATGCCGAAGGATGCACGGCATGTGGATGTGACGCCGAAGCGTTTCAAGAGCGGCATGGCGCAATGCGTGCCGGCCCTGACCGCAACACCCTGCCGGTCGATCACCATCGAGACGTCATGGGCATGGATTCCGGCAAGCTCGAAAGAAAAGATACTCCCCTTATCCGGCGCCGTCCCGAAGACCCGCAGCGAATTGACCGATTTCAGCCGCTCGACAGCATAGGCCGCAAGATCGGCCTCATGCCGGGCGATCGCCTCGCGGCCGACCTTCTCCATATAGTCGAGCGCGCAACCGAGCCCGATCGCCTGCACGATCGGCGGTGTGCCGGCCTCGAAGCGATGCGGCGGATCGTTATAGGTGACGACGTCCTCGGCGACTTCGAAGATCATCTCGCCGCCACCCTGGAACGGACGCATCTCCTGCAGCCGTTCCTTCTTGCCGTAAAGCACGCCGATGCCGGATGGGCCGTAGAGCTTGTGGCCGGTCATGACGTACCAGTCGCAATCGATATCCTGCACGTCGACCGGCAGATGCACGGCGCCCTGGCTGCCATCGATCAGCACCGGGATGCCGCGCTCATGCGCGATCCGGCAGACTTCCTTGACGGGAACGATCGTGCCGAGCGCATTCGACATGTGGGTGATGGCGACGAGCTTGGTGCGCTCCGTCAGGCTCTTTTCGAAATCCTCGATATGGAAGGCGCCCTCGTCGTCGACGGGCACCCAGACGAGTTTGGCGCCCTGCCGCTCGCGGATGAAGTGCCAGGGCACGATGTTGGAATGGTGCTCCATGATCGTGAGGACGATCTCGTCGCCTTCGCCAATCTTGGGCATGCCCCAGCCATAGGCGACGGTGTTGATCGCTTCCGTCGAATTCTTGGTGAAGACGATGTCATCAACCGAAGGCGCATTGAGGAAGCGGCGGACTTTTTCGCGCGCGGCCTCATAGGCGTCCGTCGCGGCATTCGAGAGATAGTGCAGGCCGCGATGCACATTGGCATATTCATGCGAATAGGCATGCGAGATGGCGTCGATCACCACCTGCGGCTTCTGTGCCGACGCGCCGTTATCGAGATAGACCAGCGGCTTGCCGTGCACCTTCTCCGCCAGGATCGGAAAATCCCGGCGGATGGCTTCGACGTCGTACTCAGTGGCCGGCACTATCTTGTCCATCGATATATCCGATCAGGCGTGCTTTTCGAGCCAGGCCGAAATCACGCTTTCCAGCGCCTCGACCAGGGCCTCGTCTTCCAGTTCCTCGACGATTTCGGCGACGAAAGCGTTGACCAGCATCGCCCGCGCCATCTTCTCCGGAATACCACGCGCCATCAGGTAATAGAGGTGATTGGCGTCGATATCGGTCACCGTCGCGCCGTGGCCGCACTGCACGTCGTCGGCAAAGATCTCAAGCTCGGGCTTGACCGAGAATTCGGCATCGTCGGACATCAGCAGCGTGTTGCAGGCCATCTTGGCATCGGTCTTCTGCGCATCGGGCGCCACCCGGATCATGCCCTGGAACACGCCCTTGGCGCGGTCGAAGACGACGTTGCGGATCACCTCGGTCGAACCGGTGTTCGGCACATCGTGGCCGAGCACCATCGTCACGTCGGTATGGCTGTCAGCACCCAGCAGGTTGATGCCGCGCAGCGTCAGATCGGCGCCCTCGCCCGTCACCTTGATATGCAGTTCCTGGCGCACCAGCTTGCCGCCGGCATTGATGACGAACAGCCGAAGCTTGGCGTCAGCGCCGAGATCGATGCGGATCTGCCCAAGATGCGTATCGTCGGCTCCCTGCTGCTGCAGGATGATCCAGGTCAGCTCCGTTCCCTCGCCGACCGTAATGTCGCTGACATGGGAGACCAGCGCCGCATCATTTGTCGCCGCAAGGTGACGCTCGATGACGGTCGCCTTGACGCCGGCGCCGAAGGCCACGGGAAGGCGCGTATGCGCTTGCCCGCCGGCATGGATGAACTGGATTTCGAGCGGAGCTTCAAGCTCGGTGCCGGCAGGCACGTCGACGACATAGCCGTCGCGCACGAAGCTGCCATTGATGCGGCCGACGGCGTCGTCGTTGCCGAGCGCATCGAGCCCGTTTGCGGCGGAGCCATCGAGCAGATGGCCGGAATAGGTCGAAATGCCAAGACCGTCGGCGGCAGCCTTCTGGTTGGAATGGCCCTGGATCACCGCCAGCACCGTGGCATCGGCAACGAGCGGCTCCAAAGCTTCGGAGCCCGCATCACCCGCCTGTGGCGGAACGGTGCGCAGAAGATTCTTGAGGTCGGTATAATGCCAGGCCTCGATGCGGCGCGTCGGCAGGCCGGCCTTCTTCAGGTCGTCGAGAAGCCGGTCGCGCAGCGCCGTCACCGCGCCATTGCCGGGCAGCTCACCGATCTGCTGGTTGAAGGCCTCGATCAGTGCCGCTTCGGCCGCTGTCAGGCGGCTCGTCGTCTGCATGTTCATGGACGTCGTCCTTTCCACCCGAACTCAGGCCGCCGTGCCGATGATGTCGGCATAGCCATTGGCTTCCAGCTCATGCGCCAGCGTCTTGTCGCCCGACTTGATCACCTGGCCCTTATAGAGCACGTGGACGGTATCGGGCACGATATAGTCGAGCAGGCGCTGGTAATGGGTGATCACCACGACGGCGCGATCCGGCGAACGCAGCGCGTTGACGCCGTCGGCGACAATCTTCAGCGCGTCGATATCGAGGCCGGAATCGGTTTCGTCGAGCACGCAGAGCTTCGGTTCGAGCAGCGCCATCTGCAGGATCTCGGCGCGCTTCTTCTCGCCGCCGGAAAAGCCGACATTCAGCGGCCGCTTCAGCATCTCGGTATTGATCTGCAGCTTGCCGGCGGAATCCTTGACGCGGCGCATGAAATCCGGCGTCGTCAGCTCGTCCTCGCCGCGCGCCTTGCGCTGCTCGTTCATCGCCACCTTCAGGAACTGCATGGTGGCGACACCGGGGATTTCGACCGGATACTGAAAGGCAAGGAAGATGCCCTTGGCGGCGCGCTCGGCGGGATCGAGCTCGAGGATGCTCTCGCCATTATAGAGAATGTCGCCCTCAGTCACTTCGTAGTCGCTGCGGCCGGACAGAACATAGGAGAGTGTCGACTTGCCGGAGCCGTTCGGCCCCATGATCGCGGCAACTTCGCCGGCCTTCACCGTCAGGTTCAGGCCACGGATGATCTCGGTGCCGTCTTCGGCGATACGGGCATGGAGGTTTCTGATTTCAAGCATTTCGTTTTTCCTGTCCATAAAGCGGGTTCAAGTGCCGCCCAATTGACCGTTCTCATCGGCCTCAATCGTCATCCTAGGACTTGTCCCGAGGATCTAAGCTTTAAATTGTAATCGTCCTAATGTTCCGGCGCGACCTTCCGCATAGGTGCGCAGATCCTCGGGACAAGCCCGAGGATGACGGAGACCTGTTTAGCCCACCGAGCCCTCGAGCGAGATGCTGATCAGCTTCTGCGCCTCGACGGCGAATTCCATCGGCAGTTCCTGCAGGACTTCCTTGACGAAGCCGTTGACGATCAGTGCGATCGCCGCTTCTGTCGGAATACCGCGCTGCAGGCAGTAGAACAGCTGGTCCTCGGAGATCTTCGACGTCGTGGCTTCATGTTCGAACTGCGCCGTCGAATTCTTCGCCTCGATGTAGGGCACGGTATGAGCGCCGCACTTGTCGCCGATCAGCAGCGAATCGCACTGGGTGAAGTTGCGTGCGTTCGACGCCTTGCGGTGAGCCGAGACCTGGCCGCGATAGGTGTTGTTGGACACGCCGGCGGCGATGCCCTTGGAGACGATGCGGCTCGACGTGTTCTTGCCGAGATGGATCATCTTGGTGCCGCTGTCGATCTGCTGATGGCCGTTGGACACGGCGATCGAGTAGAACTCGCCGCGGCTGTCGTCGCCGCGCAGGATGCAGGACGGATATTTCCAGGTGATCGCCGAGCCGGTTTCGACCTGCGTCCAGGAAATCTTCGAGCGGTCGCCACGGCAATCGCCGCGCTTGGTGACGAAGTTGTAGATGCCGCCCTTGCCTTCCTTGTCACCGGGATACCAGTTCTGGACGGTGGAATACTTGATCTCGGCATCGTCGAGCGCAACCAGCTCGACCACGGCGGCATGCAGCTGGTTTTCGTCGCGCTGCGGCGCCGTGCAGCCTTCGAGATAGGAGACGTAGGCGCCTTCTTCCGCGATGATCAGGGTGCGCTCGAACTGGCCGGTGCCCTTCTCGTTGATGCGGAAATAGGTGGAAAGCTCCATCGGGCAGCGAACGCCCTTCGGAATGAACACGAAGGAGCCGTCGGTGAAAACAGCCGAATTCAGCGTCGCATAATAGTTATCGCTCGTCGGCACCACGGAGCCGAGATATTTCTGCACCAGTTCCGGATGCTCGCGGATGGCTTCGGAGATCGACATGAAGATCACGCCGGCCTTCTTCAGCTCTGCCTTGAAGGTGGTGACGACCGAAACGCTGTCGAAAACGGCGTCGACGGCGATCTTCGGCTTCTCGACACCGGCAAGGATCTCCTGCTCGCGCAGCGGAATGCCGAGCTTCTCGTAGACCTTCAACAGCTCCGGATCGACCTCGTCGAGCGACTTCGGACCCGGCGTGCTCTTCGGCGCGGCGTAGTAATAGATGTCGTTGAAATCGATCTTCGGATAATTGACGCGCGCCCAGGTCGGCTCTTCCAGCGTCAGCCAACGCCGATAGGCTTCAAGGCGCCATTCCAGCATCCACTCCGGCTCCTGCTTCTTGGCCGAAATGAAGCGAATGATGTCCTCGGACAGGCCTTTCGGCGCTTTGTCCATCTCGATGACGGTCTCGAAACCGTATTTGTACTGGTCCACATCGATCAGGCGGACCTGGTCGATTGTTTCCTGCACCGCAGCCATTTCATTCTCCAATCTCGCCGGATACAAGGTCCGGCAGCTTGTAGCGTTCGGGCAATTGTCCTGCCCTGATGTCGGGCAAATGCCTTACCCTGATGTAAGAGGCCAAAAGGGACTTTTCAGCCCGATTGGCAAGCGGAAATTTGCGTTTCCGCAAGTTTATGATGCGGCTTATGCCGCCTCACCCGCCGACCTTCGCCGGCAGGCAATCTTCGCGAAAGCCGCAATCGCCCTGTCGACATCGTCTTCCGTTGTCGAAAAGCCGAGCGAGATGCGCAATGCCCCGAGCTTGGCGTCACGTCCCATCGCCGTCAGCACATGGCTTTCGCCAAGCCGACCGGATGAGCAGGCCGAGCCTGCGGAAAGGGCAACGCCTTCGAGATCGAAGGCGATCTGCCCGGTTTCGGCCTTCAGCCCCGGCAGGGTGAAGAAGATCGTGTTGGCGACACGTTCGCCGCCCTCGCCGTGGATGATCACATCGGCTGCCGCCCGACGCATGCCGGCTTCCAGCCGCTCGCGCAACGCGCCGATCGCCGCATTGCGCCCATCGAGCTCCTCGGCCGCAGCTTCCGCCGCCGCGCCGAAGCCGATCAGCGCCAGTGAATTCTGTGTCCCCGAGCGGTGACCCCGCTCCTGCCCGCCACCCTGAATCAGCGGTCGCGGCATCAGCGCCTCACCGCGCGCAATGAGCGCGCCGGCACCCTTCGGTCCGCCGATCTTATGCGAGGAGACGATTATGAAATCGGCGCCGATCCGATTGATGTCGAGCGCGAGGCGACCGGCGGCCTGAACGGCGTCGACGACCAAGAGCCCGCCATGGGCATGCACGATCTTTGCCGCTGCCTCCACAGGCTGGACGATGCCCGTCTCGTTGTTGACGAGCATGATGGCGACCATCGGCAGGCCGGCAGCCTTGTCATGAGCATCGAGCAGGGAGCCGAGCGCATCGAGATCGACGATGCCGGCTTCCGTCACCGGGATCTCCGTCATCTTCTCCCTGGCGAAGCGGCCGCCTTCGCGCACCGCCGGGTGCTCGATCGCCGAAAAATAAAGCCGGCCGAGCCGCAGCGGCGTGCGGCCCATGCGGAAATCCGGCGTCAACACCAGGTTGGCGGCCTCGGTCGCGCCGCTGGTAAAAACCACATTTCCGGCATCGGTGCCGGCAAGTGCCGCCACTTTGCGCCGTGCGCCCTCGATTGCAGCGCGGGCGGCGCGGCCTTCGCCGTGCACGGAATTTGGATTGCCGAAAATGTCGATGGCGCGCATGATCGCCTCGCGTGCTGCGGGGTGCAGCGGCGCTGTGGCATTCCAGTCGAGATAAAGGCGTGGCGGCGCCATGATCTTCAGTCCTGCGCTTGACGAGCTTGCTTCAGCGGCCGCGGTTCATTTTTCTTGAAATTTCCGCCGGGCTTGCCTTATGACACATTCCACGATGCGTGGATCGCCATGCAAGTTTCGAATTGTTCTAAACTGCGTTTTAGAAAAGCTGACAACACTAGTCAAGTCAATGTTGTCGTCCAACGCAGCGCGAACGCGAAATAAAACCCGGAGTACCAATGCCCGAAGTAATTTTCAACGGCCCAGCCGGCCGTCTTGAAGGCCGCTACCAGCCCTCCAAGGAAAAAAGCGCGCCCATCGCCCTGATTCTGCATCCGCATCCGCAGTTCGGCGGCACGATGAACAATCAGATCGTCTATCAGCTCTTCTACATGTTCCAGAAGCGCGGGTTCACGACGCTGCGCTTCAATTTCCGGGGCATCGGCCGCAGCCAGGGCGAATTCGACCACGGCGCCGGCGAACTTTCGGATGCCGCCTCGGCGCTCGACTGGGTGCAGAGCCTGCATCCCGATTCCAAGACCTGTTGGGTCGCCGGTTATTCCTTCGGCTCCTGGATCGGCATGCAGCTGCTGATGCGCCGGCCGGAGATCGAAGGCTTCATGTCGATCGCGCCGCAGCCGAACACCTACGACTTCTCCTTCCTGGCGCCCTGCCCCTCTTCCGGCCTGATCATCAATGGCGAGGCCGACAAGGTAGCGCCGGAAAAGGATGTCAATGGCCTTGTGGAGAAGCTGAAGACCCAGAAGGGCATCCTCATCACCCACCGCACCGTTGCCAACGCCAACCACTTCTTCAACGGCCAGGTGGAAACCCTGATGGGCGAATGCGAAGACTATCTCGACCGCCGCCTCAACGGCGAACTGGTGCCGGAACCGGCCGCCAAGCGGATTCGCTGACACCACAAAATCTCGGCCCCATCGATGCCGTGACGGTCCGGAACCTCACCGGACCGAACGTGTCAGAACAGATCACCTATCGTGTTGCAATGTATGTTGCAGTGCGGTAGGGTCCTCGCGATCCTAACAAAAGCGAGGTCCGCAATGACCAAGTCGTTCGGGGAAGTCCTGGATAAGTATAGGGGAATCGGTCCGGGGTTCGATTTTCTTCGAATAGGGCTCGCCTTTTCCATCGTATTGACCCATTCCTTTTTGTTAACCAGGAACAATGACTTCATCAGGGGGTCGGTATTCTGGTTCACGGAATACGCTCTTGTTCCGATGTTCTTCGCGCTGAGCGGATTTCTGATCGCCGGCAGCGCCCAACGCCTGAGCCTCAGAAATTTCCTGATCAACCGAAGCTTGCGTATCGTCCCGGCGCTTGCCGTCGATATCGTCGTTTGTTCGCTGATCATCGGGCCGCTCGTCACGATCGTCTATCACGCCGAATATTTTACCGATCCGCGGTTTTTCAAATACTTTCTGAATATCGTCGGGTGGATCCATTACGAGCTGCCGGGCGTTTTCCAGGACAATCCGAGCCAACGTGTCAATGGCGCGCTCTGGACGGTTCCCTGGGAGATCTTCTGCTACATCATCATGTCGTTCCTGATGATCACCGCCATCGTCAAGACGCGCTACAAGCTGCTTGCGGTGACGATCGCCTATATCGTCATCGGCCTTGTCGTGCAGAAGATGCCCTATCTGCTGCCAGGCTCGGTCAAGCCGACCGCTCGCTTCCTATTCATGAGCCGAGGCTCCCAGCTGATAACGGCCTTCATGATGGGCATCGTCGTCTTTCAGTTCAAAGCGGTCATTCCGCATTCCCGCTGGCTGTTCGCCGCCGCCGGCCTAGTTTGCCTCGTCGCCATTCTCACCCTGGACAGCCAGGCGACGGAGTCGGTGATGAACCGGCCCCTGGTCATCACCTCTCTCGTTTATATCACCGTCTTTATCGGCCTGTCGGAGGTACCCATTCCGGCCTTTTTCAGGAAGGGCGACTATTCCTACGGCGTCTATCTCTATCATGACCCGTTTTTGCAGATCTGGATCAGCTCGTTTCCGTCCGTATTTCTCTATCCGAAATATGGTGCGCTGGCGCTCTATCTCGTCGGCCTGCCCTCGGCCCTCGCCGTGGCGGTGCTGTCCTGGCATTTCATCGAGAAGCCGATCCTTGGCCTTCGCAAGAAGTTCTCGTTCATCGCCCAGGTCAGGGGCGTCGAGGATGGCAATCAGGCTGGGCGCGAATCCCACGTCCGGCCGCCGGTTGCCGTAAAGAGTTAAATTAGCACTTTGCCGGCCGCATATCGGCGGTGAGTTCAAAAGCTGGGTCAAGCACTCCATCGATCAGGATCGGCACGCGTTCACGCATGCCGATTTTCCTCAGCACACGCTGCGAGGCGATGTTATCGGGATGCGTGAAGGCGATGAGGCGCTGCGCAAGCTGCCTTTCGAAGAACCAGTCGACCACCGCACCTGCCGCCTCGGTCGCCAGGCCCTTGCCCCACACCTCCTCGCGCAGGGAATAGCCAAGTTCGAATTGCTCGTTCCTGAACTTCGAAATCCCCGCGCGACCGATAAACCGGCCGTCCTCGTCGAGGATCTTGTATTTCGTCGTGCCGTGGCGCGCCTGCTCCTCGAACCAGCCCCGCAGCCGCTCCTCAGCCTTTTCGAGACTCCATGGCCCGTTGCCGGACAGATATCGGGTCGTCGCCATCGTCGAATGCAGTTGCTGCACGAGGGCCGCATCGCCTTCGTCCCACATGACGAAGCTGAGCCGCGGCGTGCTCAATATGACGCTCTGCTCTCTCATGGCGTCGCCAGCACCCCGCCGCTGACGGGGGCGCCGACGCCCGTCGTGCCGGGAAACGTCAACGGCAGCCCGTCCAGCGAGCGGACGGCGAGATAGGCCCAAGCCTCAGCTTCCATCGCATCACCGTCGAAGCCTGCCTCCTCGGCGCTCAACACCCTCGCGCCCAGCCTTCCGGCCATGGCGGAAAACTCCGCCATCACGGTGGCGTTCAGCCGCCCGCCGCCGCAGACGATATAGATCGATGGGCTCTCGGGCAGAAAACCGGCAGATTTGATGATCGAGGCGGCGGCGACATGGGCGAGCGTCCGGGCGCCGTCTTCAAGGCTCGCTTCCTCGGGCCGAAGCGGCGCGAAATCGCCGCGGTCGAGCGAACGGCGAAGATTGCCGCGGAAGAACGGGCTTTGCAGATAACGTTCCGCGAGAGCGGCCACGACCTTGCCGCGCCCACCGATTTCGCCGCCGGGATCATAGGTTCTGCCGGTCTGCATCTCCACCCACTGGTCGATCAGCGTATTGCCCGGCCCACTGTCGAAGGCCGATATCCGGCCATCCGTGCCGATAAAGGTCAAATTGGAGATGCCGCCGATATTGACGAAGCACACCGCCTGTCCAGCCTGCTGGAATTTTCCCGCAAGTGCGGCGTGATAGGCAGGCACCAGCGGCGCGCCCTGCCCGCCATGAACCATGTCGTTGGCGCGCATGTCGTACACCACCGGTATGCCGGTTCGGCGCGCCAGTTCCGGACCGTCACCGATCTGGATCGTCAATCCTTCGTCAGGGCGATGGAGTACTGTCTGGCCATGAAAGCCGAGAACATCGACGGCATCGGCTGAAAGCCCGAAACGCTCCAGGAATGCCGTAACGGCAATTGCATGACGTAAGGTCAGTTCCAGCTCGATGTCGCGAAGCTCAGCGGGCCGTTCGCTCCTGTCGCTGAGCGGACGCGCCAGTTCCAGCGCCCGTTTCAGCCGGCCGCGAAAATCGGCGTCATAGGGCACGCCCATGAACGGCCCGTGCTCGATGAAGCCGCGGCCGTCGGTCCTGAGCAGCGCGACATCGATTCCGTCCATCGACGTGCCGCTCATCAGACCGATCGCAGTCCTGATGACATCCATGAGGCTTGCCTCCCATGCGATTCCCGGATGCACTTTGATAAAAACAGTGCTAAACGCGCCGCGACAGATCAACAACAACGAACTTGCGCGAGACCCGCATGGGCGAGCGCAGATATCAAGAGACGAAGGCCATGTCCGAGTTCAAGTCCGATTTCCTCCGCACGCTGAAAGAGCGCGGCTTCATTCATCAGATCTCTGATGAGCGCGGCCTCGACGACATGTTCGCCAAGGAAACCGTGACGGCTTATATCGGCTTCGATCCGACGGCGCCCAGCCTGCACGCCGGCTCGCTGATCCAGATCATGATGCTGCACTGGATGCAGAAGACCGGTCATCGCGCCATCTCGCTGATGGGCGGCGGCACAGGCATGGTCGGCGATCCCTCCTTCAAGGAAGAGGCGCGCCAGCTCATGACCGTGGACACGATCGAAGGCAACATCGCCTCGATCAAGCGCGTCTTCTCCAATTACCTGAACTACGGCGACGGTCCGAAGGACGCGCTGATGATCAACAATGCCGAATGGCTGCGCTCGCTGAACTACCTCGAATTCCTGCGTGATGTCGGCAAGCACTTCTCGGTCAACCGCATGCTGTCCTTCGACAGCGTGAAGACGCGTCTCGACCGCGAACAGTCCCTGTCCTTCCTGGAATTCAACTACATGATCCTCCAGGCCTACGACTTCGTCGAGCTCGCCAAGCGCTACGATTGCCGCCTGCAAATGGGTGGTTCCGACCAATGGGGCAATATCGTCAACGGCATCGACCTCGGTCACCGTATGGGGACACCGCAGCTCTATGCGCTGACCTCGCCGCTGCTGACGACATCGTCGGGCGCCAAGATGGGCAAGTCGGCGACGGGCGCTGTCTGGCTGAACGCCGACATGCTCTCGGCCTATGATTTCTGGCAGTACTGGCGCAACACCGAGGACGCCGACGTCTCGCGCTTCCTGAAGCTCTACACGACGCTGCCGATGGATGAAATCGCCCGCCTCTCGGCACTCGGCGGTTCGGAGATCAACGAGGTCAAGAAGATCCTTGCGACCGAGGTCACGGCGATCCTGCACGGCCGCGAAGCCGCCGAACAGGCAGCCGAAACGGCGCGCAAGACCTTCGAGGAAGGCGGTCTTTCGGAAAACCTGCCTTCGGTCGATATCCCGGCCGGCGAACTCGATAGCGGCATCGGCCTGCTGTCGCTGATGGTCCGCGCCGGCCTCGCCGGCTCGAACGGCGAAGCCCGCCGCCACGTCCAGGGCGGCGCTGTCCGCATCAACGACGAGGCGGTCAGCGACGAACGCCGTCTGATCGACAGCGGCGAAATCACCACCGACGGCGTCATCAAGCTCTCGCTCGGCAAGAAGAAGCACATCCTGATCCGCCGCGCGGCGTAAGCGGCCTCAATTCCGAACAGATATGAAAGCCGGCCTCCGCGCCGGCTTTTTCGATTTCGCTGACGGCGGTGTCGAGGCATTTGCGAAGTTGACGATACAGCCGCGCGTACCGAGAGTTTCGCGGCACTACCGCATACGGTCACTCGACTCCCGGCCGGGATGGCGCATCCGTCCGTTCAGCCTCTCGAAACACATAGCTTGGCGGATTGACGTCTGAAGCAGGTTTGACGCGCGACCACCAGCTGATCGAGAAGACAGGCGGCGTCATCATCGCGTCGAGAGGAACCGTCAGCACATGGGCCGACCGGATGAGCTCCGGCGGCTTCAGTCGCTCGCTCTTTTCGGCGGGATATGCAGCATGGCCGCCGACCGCAGCGGCGATCACCGCGACCGATACGAAAGAGACTGTCCGAGCGCACTGCATGGCATCCTCCGACATCGCAACGGCCGTTGCCAAGGCCGGAGACGCAGCTTACATCAAATTTCCCTAAAATAGCAGGCCAAGCGTCGTTCGCTCGTTTCGACACCGGGCTTCGGATCGATTCTGATCGGGTCGATGCTTGCGCGTTTTGCTGATCCTACTCAGGCGGAAAGGAATTTAGGCGTTCTCGCCACGACCTCTGCCGTCCGGCCTTCACAGCCTCACTGGAACTCGAAGATCTGCCGGAAGACGCCAGGCGCGATAATCGACAGCGGATTGATCTGCAGGTTCGGTTGGTCGAACTTGCCCGTCAGTTTGAAGGTGATGCCGATCAGGCCGCGGTCGCTGCCATTTCCGAGGATGACGCCGATCAGCGGCAGCTCGGCAAAGAGGCGGTTGAGGCCGTAGGCCGGCATGAAGGTGCCGGTCATGTCCATATTGCCCTTGCGGTCGCGCACGACGCCCTGGAAGGTCGCGCCGATCTGGTCGCCGCGCAGCACGCCGTTCTCGATGCCGACCATGCCATTGCGTGAAACGACGCGGGCAAAGCCACGCTGGAAGCGCTGCGACGAGGTATCGATGTCGCGCTTGACCGCCTCGTTGAGGCTGCGCTGTTCACTTCCGACAGGCGTCGAGACGATCGAGCGCAAGCGTTGTTCGTTGACGATCGAGAAGCGGCGCACATCGAGCGAGCCGTCCCAGCCGCCCTCTGCCCCCAGCCGGATCGCCAGATTGAGCAACCCTCCCTGCATGTGCTGGTAGAGATCGGCGAAACGCGATACCGCGCCGGCATCGCCGCTGGTGATGTTGATGACGCCGCCGTCCTTCATCTGGCTGACCACGGCCTCGCCGCTGTCCGTGACGGCGGAAAAGTTGAGCGTCTGCAGCTTGTCGCCGCGCAGTGATATCTGCGCCTGGAAATTGCCGACCTTCTCGTCGTTGAAGCCGATGACGTTTTTCAGCCGGGCGCGCACCGATACGCTGGTGTCGCCGCCATCCCCGTCGCCATCGCCGTCCGAGCCCGATTTCAACCGCGCGATAACAGGCCGCGCATCGGCGCTGTCGCCGGAGACCGAGACGTCGAAATTGCCTTTGCTGCGCTTCACCGAGAGAGCGAAATCGTCGAGCGAGGAAAGCTTGACACTGTCGAAATCGGCCGAGGTCAGCCCACCCTTGCCGATATTGAGCGATCCGTTGGCGCCGAAACCGTCGCCTTTCAGCCGGAAGTTCTTGATCTGAGTGTTGTCGGCCGGGCCGGAGGTTTCAAATTCGGCTGTGGCGGCAATGCCGCTGCCCTTCGACCAGCCGATCCAAGGCAATTCGAGCAGCGATTTGGTGAGGTCGAGCTGGACGTCCTGCCGGTCGTTGTCGATCCGCGTCAGCACCATCTTCACGCTGCCGCCGATGATGCCGGAAAGGCCGGGTATCAGCTTGTTGCGCTGGTCCTCGGAAAGCGTCGCGGTGATCACCCGCTGCCGCAACGCACTGTCGGATGCCTCAACCGGTTCGGTAAGATCGATATCGGCCGGAACGCCGTCGATCTGGGCCTTGGCATCGAGCGTGATCTGTTTCGGATTGCCGTTCAGCGTGCCGTCGAGATTGCTGATGGTACGGCCGGAAAATGGCTTGGCCAGATCAATATCGCTGAGCTTCATGGCCGCCGTCCATTCGGCCGGCGGCGGGTTCTGCGAGGAGAGCAGGCCGAAATGCGCCTTCACATTCGCCTCGATCCGGCCCTTGAAATCGTCGGGCGTAAAGCCGGCGCGCTGCAGCACCCGGATCGGCCTGTAGGTCAGAAGCTCGCCGATGGCGTCCGCCGAGCCGGACACCGCGAGATCGATATCGGCCATCAGCGGCTTGTCATAGGCGGATGGTATGACGAATGTCCCCTGCCCGAGAGCGACGGACCGGCCGGAGGGGAAATAGGACGTGCCGCTTTTGATCGCGATCGTCGCGACGGGGCCGGTCAGGTCGAAATGTGCCGAGGTGTCGCGGATCGGCGGAATGTCGCCGGCCACGTTCATTCGAGCCCCCGCGATGTCGAAACCGATGCGGATCTGGTTGGCGTCGAGCTTCAATCCCTTGCCGCCGGCTGCCTCGTCCAGCCGGCCGAAGGGAATGAAAACGGAAATGGAAGCGTTGGTGACGGTGCCGCCGAAGAGATTGCCGTGCACCCAGTTGCGCACCTTGGGCGCCATCCAGAACGGCCAGAGCTGCTTGATCGCCGTCGTCTGCAGCTGCGACGACTGGCCGGCGAAGCTGATCTCCGGCGATTTGTCGCCGAGCTTGATATCAAGCGATCCGTAGAGCGCGCCGAGCGGGCTGGAAACGGTCATGTTGGGAAACCGGAATTCCCGGCCGGCGACCATGTAGCGCCCGGTCGCCTGGATATCGAAGGCAACAGGCGGCTCGCCGGAACCGCCGGGGGCCGCCGTGCCGCCGCTGACCAGCAGGTCGATGCCGAAGCCCTTGCCGGCCTGCGGGTCGAGCTTGTCGAGATCGATCAGCGCGCCGTTGATCGGCAGCGTGGTCGCGCCGAACCGGGCGTTGGACCGGGCAATCTCGATCGTCTGCTTGGCGAAATCATAAACGAGGTTGATTTGCCCGCCCGACAGCTCCTGCGGATCACCGTCCGCATAGATCAGGCCGGGATCGATATCGACCGTTGCCGCAAGCGCCGGCTGCGCGCCATCGCGCGCCCTGGTGGCCGACACCGTCATGTCGACAAAGGCGCTAAGCCCCTGCCGTATCACACCCTGATCGTTGCGTTTCAGCGCGAAGGGCGTGAGGTCGGCATGCTTCAGCGTCGCCACCACCTTCGAAACGTGACCGTCTTCCTTCTCGGCCAGCACGTCGAGTTCCGCCACCTCACCGTTGAGCGCCACCTCGCCGGTCAATTGCAGCGAGGACGGGCCGGCATGGGCAAAGACCAGATTGTCGATAACAAGCGACAGCGGGCCATTGGCGGTATCGGCAAGCTTGATGTCGATGCCGGAGATGCGCACCGAACTCGTCGAGCCGCGTGTGGCGATACTGTCGAACATGTCGAACTGCGAGAAGATCCTCTCCATCGCCGCCGGCATGGCGTCGATGCGCAGATCGTCGAGCTTGACGGGATTGCCGGAGGGCAGAAGCGCGGTATCGAGTGCGATGTCCTCAGCCTCGATGTCCGTGACGGCGATGCGGCCACGGAAGAGCTGCAGCGGATCGAGCCCCAGGCGCACCGAACCCGTCGTCGACAGATGCTGACCGCTCTCCTGGTCGATCATGTTGACGTTGCGCGCTTCCAGCGCCAGACGTAAGCCCGAGGTGAAGCGGATGACAGTGGAGCCGACCTCGGCGCGGTAGCGCGGTCCGGCCACGCCGTTCAGCGCCGTCTGCGCCTGCTGCGACAGCGGTTTGTCGAACATGCCGCTCTCGACGGTGAAAACGATGCCGGCCAGAATAACAAGGATCAGTCCCAGAAATCCGCAGGTCAGCTTCGCCGTGCGGCGCATCGGCGAACGCGGCGGCGGGCAATGGACGATGATCGGATCCTCGGCCTGGGCGGACGGCAAGCGGTCCAGCGCAACGATATCCTTCTTGCGAAACGTGACCTTTTCGCCGCGGATGGCTGACATGCGCCCTCGGGCTCTCCCTTTAGTGAAGAATTGAACCCGGCCATGCTGGACGGGTTTCCATCCACTATATAATTCGGGGAGAGAAAGTGTCATCCACAAACCCGGCAAAAGAAAGGTTTTCCCAATGGCGGTTCCCGGCATCGGCGCCACGGCCCCTGATTTCAACCTTCCCCGCGACGGCGGCGGCCGCGTCTCGCTGGCCGAATTCCACGGCAAGCCGCTCGTGCTGTTCTTCTATCCCAAGGACGATACGACCGGCTGCACCGCCGAATCATTGGCTTTCACGGCCTTAGCAGCCGAGTTTGATGCGGCGGGCGCCGCCGTCATCGGCATGTCGCCCGATTCGGCCGCCTGCCATGACAGGTTCGTCAAGAAGCACCGTCTCTCGGTGGCGCTCGCCTCGGACGAGGAAAAGGCGACACTGCAGGCCTATGGCGTCTGGAAAGAAAAGAGCATGTATGGCCGCAATTTCATGGGCGTCGAGCGCACCACCTTTCTCATCCGCAAGGACGGCATCATCGCCACCATCTGGCAGAAGGTAAAAGTGCAGGGCCATGCCGAAACCGTGCTCGAGGCCGTGCGGAATCTGGCCGCGTGACCGGGCATCTGGCGATAACCTCGCTGCGCGGTGGCGCCATCGATGCGATCTCTTCCGCCGATCTCGACCGCAAGACGGCTCTTGCGCAGGAAAGCGCCACCCGCTGGTTCGCCCGCCGGGTGTCGCTGCGCTCGCCGCTCGATGCCGCCCTGCCGGACAGGCCCGGCCGTCCCGACAAGCCGGAGCTGACGCCGCCGACCCAGGTGAAGAAGCGCTCGCTGCATACGCTCAAGGGGCGGATCGCCCTGCTGCATGCCATCGCCCATATCGAACTCAACGCCGTCGATCTGGCGCTCGATATCGTCGCGCGATTCGCGACAGAGCAGGTGCCGAATTCCTTCTTCGACGGCTGGATGCAAGTCGCTTTCGAGGAGGCGAAGCATTTTCGCATGGTGCGCGCCAGACTGAACGATCTCGGCGCCGATTACGGCGATCTCCCTGCCCATGACGGGCTCTGGCAGGCCGCCCATTCGACGCGCAACGATCTGACGGCAAGGCTCGCCGTCGTGCCGCTGATTCTCGAAGCCCGCGGCCTCGACGTCACGCCGTCGCTGCAGGCGAAGATGCGCGAAACCGGCGATCTCGAAAGTGCGGCGGTGCTCGACGTCATCTACAACGACGAGAAAGGCCACGTCGCCATCGGCGCCAAATGGTTCCGCTTCCTCTGCGCGCGGGAGAAACGCGACCCGGCAAAAGCCTTCCAGGAACTGGTACGCGCCAATTTCCGCGGACCGCTGAAGCCGCCCTTCAATGATCTCGCCCGCGCCGAGGCGGGGCTGACGCCGTCCTTCTACCGCGCGCTGGCATCGATCAGCCACGCTTGAAATGCCTGGTATTTCTGCCGGGTACGGCGGCAATGAAAGCATTCATTAACCATAAACGTGTCTAATTTTCCGAAAGAGGCGTAGAGCATCAATCGGGAGAGCCTGCGTGAACAGCGGACATCAGCACCGGGTATTCGGCAGGCGGGCGCAGGAACATATCCTCATCCTGGCAAGCGGCGACAAGGTCCGCCACATGACGGTCCGGCCGTGGATGGCGGCGCTTGCCTTCTGCTTCATCGGCGTGTTCTCGATCGGCTATCTCCTCGCCACCTCCTATCTCGTGCTGCGCGACGACCTGATCGGCGCCACCATGGCGCGCCAGGCCCGCATGCAGCACGACTATGAAGACCGGATCGCCGCCCTTCGCGCTCAGGTCGACCGCATCACCTCCCGCCAGCTTCTCGACCAGCAGGTGGTCGAGGACAAGGTCGACAAGCTGATGGAGCAGCAGATGGCGCTGACCTCGCGCCATGGCAAGCTCGACAATCTGCTCGATCGGGCCGAAAGTTCCGGGCTGACGGAAAAGGACGGTGCCCTGCCCGCGCCGTCTTCCCCCGTTCAGTCTTATGCCCCCGAGATCAAAGACAAGCGCGCTTCGCTTAATGGTGGAGGCATCGAGGCGATCGAAAAACAATTGGCGAGCGGCGCGCCTGCCGATGCGACGCCCGACAATTCGACGCTTGCCTATGTGCCGACCGCTGAGACGGTCGGCGACCGCGCCGACCGGATCTTCTCCAAGGTGACGCTATCGCTGAAGGATGTCGAACAGGACCAGCGCAGCCGGGTCGAACAGCTGACGAGCGATGCCGGCAGTGCCGCCAACGCTATCGAGACCGTGCTGACCCGCTTCAAGATCCCGATGCCCGAGACCGCGGCCAGGAAAGACGATGACGATGCCGTCGGCGGCCCCTATGTCGAGCCTGAAAGCAACGACGACTTCAACAATTCGCTGGTCGCCCTCGACGGCGCGCTGACCCGGCTCGAAGCCGTGCGCAGCACCGCCGAATCCCTGCCCTTCCGCAATCCCGCCGTCGGCAAGGAAGTGACCAGCCCCTTCGGCAATCGCCGTGATCCCTTCCTCGGCCGCCTCGCGCTCCATTCCGGCATCGACTTCCGCTTTTCGCCGGGCGAAAGGATCCGCCCGACGGCGCCCGGCAAAGTGATTTCGGCCGGCTGGACAGGCGGCTACGGCAACATGGTCGAGGTCGATCACGGCAACGGCATCTCGACGCGCTATGGGCATATGTCGGAGGTGCTGGTCAAGGTCGGCGACACGGTTGACCGCAACGATGTCATCGGCCTTGCCGGCAGCACCGGCCGCTCGACGGGCACGCACCTGCATTATGAAGTGCGCCAGGACGGCCACGCGGTCGATCCAGTATATTTCATGAATGCCGGCCTTAAACTCGCCACCTATATCAAGTAATACCTGCCCGGTAACCATCGCTTCACTCTGCACGGGGTGCGGCCTCTCTAATTCTTGACTTGCCGGCCATTCGGGGCTATGTCGCGCTGCATTGCGGCATGCAATCCCGCCGACTCGTTCAGAGCTCGGCCGAACCGGAACGGAAACAGTTTTCCCTTTGACGACATTTGCTGACCTTGGCTTGAGCCCAAAAGTGCTATCCGCTGTTGCCGACGCGGGCTACACGATCCCCACGCCCATTCAGGCGGGAGCCATTCCCTTTGCGCTCGAGCGCCGCGATATTTGCGGCATCGCGCAGACAGGCACCGGCAAGACGGCATCCTTCGTTCTGCCGATGCTGTCGCTTCTGGAGAAGGGCCGTGCCCGCGCCCGCATGCCCCGCACGCTGATCCTCGAGCCGACACGCGAACTCGCCGCCCAGGTCGCCGAGAATTTCGAAAAATACGGCAAGAACCACCGCCTCAACGTCGCCCTGCTGATCGGCGGCGTTTCTTTCGAGGACCAGGACCGCAAGCTCGAGCGCGGCGCCGACGTGTTGATCTGCACGCCCGGCCGCCTGCTCGACCATTTCGAGCGCGGCAAGCTTTTGATGAGCGGCGTCGAGATCCTCGTCATCGACGAGGCCGACCGCATGCTCGACATGGGCTTCATCCCGGATATCGAGCGCATCGCCAAGATGATCCCGTTCACCCGTCAGACGCTGTTCTTCTCGGCGACCATGCCGCCGGAAATCCAGAAGCTCGCCGACCGGTTCCTGCAGAATCCCGAGCGCATCGAGGTCGCAAAGCCGGCTTCCGCCGCAAAGACCGTGACGCAGCGCTTCGTCGCCTCGCACAGCAAGGACTACGAAAAGCGTGCGGTTCTGCGCGAACTCGTCCGTGCCCAGACCGAGCTGAAGAACGCCATCATCTTCTGCAACCGCAAGAAGGATGTCGCCGATCTCTTCCGGTCGCTCGAGCGCCACGGTTTCTCCGTCGGCGCCCTGCATGGCGATATGGACCAGCGCTCCCGCACGATGATGCTGCAGAGCTTCCGTGACGGCAATCTCCAGCTGCTGGTCGCCTCCGACGTTGCAGCCCGCGGCCTCGACATTCCCGATGTCAGCCACGTCTTCAATTTCGATGTCCCGATTCACTCCGAGGATTACGTCCACCGCATCGGCCGCACCGGCCGTGCCGGCCGCTCGGGTGCCGCCTTCACCCTGGTCACCAAGCGCGACACCAAATTCGTCGACGCCATCGAGAAGCTGATCGGCGAAAAGGTCGAATGGCAGAACGGTGACCTGAATTCCCTACCGCCGGCAGAAGAAGGCAAGGACAGCGAACGCCCGCGCCGCAACAGCCGCGAGCGTGGCGGTCGGGACGATCGAGGCGAGAAGGATCGCGGCCGCGGCCGCGGCAGTCGTGGCGCCGCGAGTCATAAATCTGACAACGACATACAGGATAATGACGTCCAAGTGATCCAGGCAGCACCAGTAAAGGCCGACATCGTGAAGAACGAGCGCAAAGCAGAGCAGAAGCCGCAGAACAACGCGCGCAACAATCGGCCTTATCCGGCAAATGATGACAGCCGCGACCGCCGCCGCCATCGCGACCACGACGACGGCCCGACCCCGATCGGTTTCGGCGACGATATCCCCGCTTTCATGCTGATCGCCGGCAGCGCCAAGGTCTGAGCATTGCCATGGCCAGACCCGGTATCGATTTTCCGGGTCTCGGCGTCGGGCTGGTGATTCTGCGCGACGCCAGGATCCTTCTCTACAAACGTATGCGCCCACCTGAAGCCGGCTATTGGAACATTGTCGGCGGCAAGGTCGATCACATGGAGCCGGCCGAGGAAGCCGCGCGCCGCGAGGCCGAAGAAGAAACCGGCCTAACGATCGGGCGCATCGAACGAATCGGCATGACCGAGCAGATCATCGATGCCGATCGCCAGCACTGGATTTCAGTTCTCTATCTCGCCCGTGACATCGAAGGCGAACCACAATTGACCGAACCGGACAAGCTTTCGGATTTCGGCTGGTTTCCGCTGACGGACTTGCCCGAGCCGCTGTCGGCCTTCACCAAGGCGGCGATAGCGGCTTTGCCGACTGCCGAACGCAGCTAGTCATTCGGCGCGAAGCGACGCCTCATAGGCTAGCCGCACCCATTTCGCCATCAGATCGGGATCGTCATAGGCCTCGTCGGGGATCGACCAGTAGGGCATCTTCACCGGCTTGCCCTTCTTGCCTTCATAGCTCCACTGCGTGGCGCCGGCAGCCGCAAATTCCGGGGCACTCTTCTCATCGGCCTTCAGCAGCATCTCGTCCCGCACTTCGAGCGCGATGATGCGCCCAAGATGATAGATGCCCTTGCCGCCGAACATGCGCTTGACCGTGACCGGGCCGAGCCCCTGAAACATTTCCTCGATCCCGGCATTGTCCATTCTCTATTCCCTCGAAATCTCGGCCACGGCGCTCTCATCACAGCGCGTGATAATCCCGGTCCATATAGATGAGCGCTGGGTGTTTTTCGCTGAAGCGGACGGCCGCAACTTCGCCGAAGATGACATTGTGCGTCGGCATTTCCTTGATGTCGGTCACCCGGCAATCGAAGGCGGCAAGCGCGTCGGCCAGGACGGGCGCGCCGGTGACGAGCATCTCAAAACGGGCGCTGGCGAAACGGTCGTCATCGGCAAGCGCCGTGCGTCCGGAAAAGGCATCGGCGACGCCCTGATGATGGGCGCCGAGCGTATTCAGGGCGAAGATGCCGCTCCTGAAAAAGATGTCGTTCTTCGGGTTGGTGTTGTTGAGGCAGATCAGCACCGAGGCCGGATTATCCGAGACCGAGCAGGCGGCGGTGATGGTGACGCCGCGGCGCAACTCGCCCATCGCCGTCGTCACGAGCTGCACATGGCCGGCATAACGGCTCATGGCATCGCGATAAAGGCCAGGGTCGATATGCTGCCTGTTCAACACCTGCTTCTCCCGTGCGCGCTTTTGCATTGATCGACTTGTTATCGCGCCAATATGGCGAGCATCGGTTACCTTTTCTACAATAGGACCGGTGAAAAGCGCTGCGTTGCGCTTGTTTTTCTTTGACGATCGCGGCCTTGCGGATAAAAGGGCATGGACGACGGCTAGGGATCTTCGCCTTTCATGATCAACCTGCGTGGCATAGCAGCCTTTCTGACGCTGCTGGGAGCGGCCGTGCCGAGCCATGCGGCAGGCGTGACGATCGGCGTCGTCGCCCCTCAGAACGGCACGCTCGCCCTCCTCGGCGCCCAGATTGCCGCCGGCGCCGGTTTCGAGATTCAACAATCAGGCAATACTCTGGTCGCCATCAACGAGACCTGCGAAGAGAATAGCGGCGCAGCAATTGCCGACGCGCTGATCAATGCCAAGGTGCAGGTCGCGATCGGCTTTCTCTGCAGCGAGACGCTGGAAGGCGCACTGCCGAAGCTGAAGGACGCCAACATTCCCGCGATCACCGTCTCCGTGCGCTCCCGCATCCTGATGGAGGATGCGCTGAAGAACGGCTGGCCGCTCTTCCGGGCAGCGCCCGCCGACGGCGCCGAGGCGGCAAAGATCATCGAAATCATCCTGAAGGACTGGGCCGCCGATCCGATCGCCCTGATCGAAGACGGCACCATCCATGGCCGAGAACTGACGGAAGCAGTGCGCAACGCGCTGGAGCAGAACGGCCTGAAGCCGGTCTTTACCGACACCTATCGGCCGGGACAGGAACAGCAGATTGCCCTCGTGCGCCGCCTGAAACGGGCCGGCGCCACCAGGGTCTTCATCGGCGGCGACCGCAACGACGTTGCCGTCATCGCCCGCGACGCCAAGGCGGAGAACATCCCGCTGTCCATCCTCGGCGGCGATGCCATGCGCGCCGCCGACCAGCCGCTGCCGCTGATTACAGGCGTGCGCGCCGTTGCCCTGCCCGAATATACCGTTCGGCCGGAAAGCGCAGCTGCAGCCGACGCTTTGCGCGCCAAAGGCATCGAGCCGGAAGGTTATGTCCTGCCGTCGCTGGCCGCGGCACTCATTGCCGGCCAGGCTGCGGAAGCCGCCGCTGCAGCGAGCAAACCCCTCCAGGAGATGCTTCTCGGCACGACATTCCAGACGCCGATCGGCACTATGGCCTTCACCGGCGCGCATGAGCTTTCGCAAAACCCCTACCGCCTGCTCGAATGGCGGGGCAACGGCTTTTTTCCACCCGCCGCGCCAACGCAATGAGCGGCGCGCGCCAGCCTTGAATCAGGGCGCCGCAGTCAAATGGCGACCCATATGGAGTAAGATTTGATGACGCTGCCCATTCGCATCGCCCCCTCGATCCTCGCGGCGGATTTCGCCAGGCTCGGCGAGGAGGTGCGCGACGTAACGGCCGCCGGCGCCGACTGGATCCATCTCGACGTGATGGACGGGCATTTCGTGCCGAACATCTCCTTCGGCCCTGATGTCATCAAGTCGCTGCGCTCCTACACATCAGCCACCTTCGACTGCCACCTGATGATCTCGCCGGTCGACGATTATCTCGAAGCCTTCGCCAAGGCCGGCTGCGATCGGATCACTGTCCATGCCGAAGCCGGACCGCATCTGCACCGCTCGCTGCAGACCATCCGCAATCTCGGCAAGAAGGTCGGCGTGACGATCAATCCGGCGACACCGCTCAGCGCCATCGAGAACGTGCTCGACGATGTCGACCTCATCCTGATCATGTCGGTCAATCCCGGCTTCGGCGGACAGAAGTTCATTCCGGCGATGGCGGCCAAGATCGCGGCGGCGAAGTCACTGATCGGTGATCGGCCGATCGAACTCGAGGTCGACGGCGGCGTGACTGTGGAAACGGCGCCGGCAATTGCCCGGGCGGGCGGCAACGTCCTCGTCGCCGGCTCGGCAATTTTCAAGGGCGATACGGTCGAGGCTTACCGTCGGACCATCGCCGATCTGCGTCAGGCAGCCGAAGGGGCACGAACATGAAGAAGCGTCTCATCATTGGCGGCGTGCTTGCCGCCGCACTTGCCGGCCTGCCCGGCATGTCACTTGCCGGAGACATTGCCAATATCCAGCCGATCGGCTTTTCCGCCGACGGCAAGGTCTTCGGATTTCAGGAATTCGGCATCAAGGAGGAGGGCCGCATCCCCTACTCCAACACCTATTTCGTCAATACCGGCAGCGGCCAGTATCTCGAGGGCACGCCGTTTCGCACCGAACTGACCGATAAGGACGCCAATCTTTCCAAGGCGCGGCGGCAGAACCTGACGGCGGCACGCGGCGAGATGGACAAATACGATCTCCTGACCAATCCCGGCCTGATCGCCGCCTTCAATCCGCCGACCGAACTCGGTTCTCCTTCGAAGACGATCCGTTACACGACGCTTGCGACCGACGGTCCGCCAAAATCACCCTATACGCTCTCGCTCGGCGAGATGCCGGTGCCGACGCCGAAGGAGTGCGCTTCGATCGACAAGCGGGTGCTTGGCTTCAGCCTGCAGATGATCGAGAAGGAGGGCGCTCCGAACCGCCAGGCGGCACGCCAGGCCACCGCCGTTCCGACTGAGCGGGTATGTTCGGTCGAATACCGGATCGGCGGCGCGATGGTCTATCAGCCGGAAACCGGAAATCAGGTTCACATCGCCCTCATCCTCGCCTTCGATGCCGAGAGGAACGGACGCTGGATCGCCGTTCCGGTTCATCCCTGAGCATGGATCGCCCCAGGACGGATCGCCCGAGGATGGATCGTCTAAGAGCTGCGCGGCCGCCCTACCCTGATCTGATTGCCGGCGCGCTGCTTTGGGGCATGCAGATGCTCGCCGCCGCCATGCTCGGCCTTTACCTGCGCAACGGCCTGGAGACGAGCCGTCTAGCCGAGGTCGCCACACTCTATTTCCTCGGCGGCCTGCTCGCCTGGCCCTTCGCCCTGCCGGTCGCCCGCTTCCTTGCCTATGACAGGCCGCCGGAAGCACGTTTTGCCGCTTTTTTCGTGACGCTGACAGCAGCGACGATTGCGATGACCGCCTTCCTCTTCGCCATGGAATACCGGATCTTCTATTCGCGCTGGCACGCCCCCTTCGGCAGCATCATCTGGGCTTTCCAGTTCGTCTTCACCAGTATCAGCGCTGTCTACCAGTTCCTGGTGATCGGCCTGCGTCTTTTCCTGCCGCTTGGTCTCGTCTGCCTTGTCGTAAGCAGCTATCATCTTGCCAAACGCATGCGTTGAGATTGCCGCCCGTCTTTGCTACAGGGGCTCCAACTTTGAACAAATCTCTTGAAGTGAAGGCAGCAGCCCATGATCCCGCGTTATTCCCGGCCCGAAATGGTCGCCATCTGGTCTCCCGAAACCAAGTTCCGCATCTGGTTCGAGATCGAGGCGCATGCTTGCGACGCGCTGGCCGAACTGGGCGTCATCCCGAAATCCGCGGCTAAGACAATCTGGGAAAAAGGTGGCGCCGCCACCTTCGACGTTGCCCGCATCGACGAGATCGAGGCCGTCACCAAGCATGACGTCATCGCCTTCCTCACCCATCTTGCCGAAATCGTCGGCCCGGATGCGCGTTTCGTCCACCAGGGTATGACCTCGTCCGACGTGCTCGATACCTGCTTCAACGTCCAGCTGGTCCGCGCCACCGACATCCTCATCGCCGATCTCGATCGCCTGCTCGAAGCGCTAAAAACCCGCGCCTTCGAACACAAGGACACCGTCACCATCGGCCGTTCGCACGGCATTCATGCCGAGCCCACCACCTTCGGCGTCAAGCTGGCGCTCGCCTATGCCGAATTCGAGCGCTGCCGCCAGCGCCTCGTCGCCGCCCGCGAGGAAGTCGCGACCTGCGCCATCTCGGGCGCCGTCGGCACCTTCGCCAATATCGATCCGCGCGTCGAGGAACATGTCGCCGAAGCCCTTGGCCTGAAGGCCGAGCCGGTCTCGACGCAGGTCATCCCGCGTGACCGCCACGCCATGTATTTCGCCACCCTCGGCGTCGTCGCCTCGTCGATCGAGCGGCTGGCGACCGAGATCCGCCACCTGCAGCGCACCGAAGTGCTGGAAGCCGAGGAATATTTCTCGCCCGGCCAGAAAGGCTCTTCGGCGATGCCGCACAAGCGCAACCCGGTGCTGACCGAAAACCTGACCGGCCTTGCCCGCATGGTCCGCTCCTATGCCATGCCGGCGATGGAAAACGTCGCCCTCTGGCACGAGCGCGATATCTCCCACTCCTCGGTCGAGCGCATGATCGGCCCCGATGCGACCGTCACCCTCGATTTCGCCCTGTCGCGTCTCGCCGGCGTCATCGAAAAGCTGCTGGTCTATCCGGAAAATATGGAAAAGAACCTCAACAAGTTCCGGGGCCTCGTCCACTCCCAGCGTGTCCTGCTGGCGCTGACCCAGGCCGGCACCTCCCGCGAGGACGCCTACCGCCTGGTACAGCGCAACGCCATGAAGGTCTGGGAACAGGGTAAGGATTTTCTGGAAGAACTGCTTGCTGATGCCGAGGTCCGTGCCGCCCTTTCCGAAGAGGATATTCGGGAGAAGTTCGACCTTGGCTATCATACCAAGCATGTCGACACGATCTTCCGTCGCGTCTTCGGCAACGCCTGAGCGATCTGCAATCAACGATATGGCGGCGCCCTTGCAGGCGCCGCTTTATTTCTGCCTTTGTCTTTCTGCGATGGCAGATCGGATGATGGTTTAGCTTTTCTCAAGCGGCCGTTGTTTCTGCTTGTTTCCTTTGGCGGCAACAGGGCGCTTGCGTGCCGCGGCCTTTTTCAAAGGCGCCGCTTTCGCCGCCTCCTCTGTCCTGCAAGCCTCCGTCTCACCCCTGCCCTTGGCGGCCTTGGCGACCAACTCGTCGAGGCGCTTCAGCTCCTCCTCGTCGAGGTTCTCGATACCGATGAAACGGTTCTCGGCGTGGCTCGTCAGGATGATTTCGTTGAGTTTGGCCTGGATCGCCCGCGTGTCGCGCGTCTGGGCGTTCTGCAATACGAAGACCATCAGGAAGGTGATGATTGTCGTGCCGGTATTGATCACCAGCTGCCAGGTTTCCGAATAATCGAAGAACGGGCCTAGGCAGGCCCAGATGATAACGGCGATGAGCGCCAGGATGAAGATAACGGGCTTGCCCGCCCATTCTGATGTCTTGGTTGCGAAGCGGGCAAACAGATGCTTTATCGCCACCTCTGAAATCCTCCCTCGACGTCTCCAGAGCATGGTCTCGACGACATCATGCTCTGGCAAAAAACTCCGAGGCAGGTTTGAGGTTCCCCAGGGATTCGAGAATTCCCTGGGGGCGAGGCTTGGTTACGCGGCGGCTTCCCGCGCAATCAGCTTGCGATAGAGATGCCAGGTCGCATGGCCGAGGATCGGGATAACCAGCGCAAGCCCGGCAAAGACCGGGATCGTGCCGATCACGAGCAGTGCGGCGACGATCAGGCCCCAGAGCAGCACCGGCACCGGATTGAGAACCATCGCGCGGATCGACGCCGTGACGGCGGCCACCGCCCCGACATCGCGGTCGAGCAGCAACGGAAAAGTGATGACGGTCATCGCCAGCACGACGAGCGCGAAGACGAAGCCGATGAGATTGCCCCAGATGATCAGCTGCATGCCCTGGGGCGTGCCGAAGACCTGGCTGAAGAAATCCGCCATGCTGCGCGGGAACACTTCGCCGAGCAGATTGCTGTAGAGCGTCTGCGCCGTCACCAGCCAGACGACAAAGAAAGCGCAGAGCATCAGTCCGACCGCCACGATCGATGGCAGAGCCGGCGAATGGCGCACTTCGAGCGCGTGCGTCCAGGACGTGTCAAGGCCGGCCTCGCGCCGGCGGCTGATTTCGTAGAGGCCGATCGCCGCGATCGGGCCGATCAGCGCGAAACCCGCCATCAGAGGGAAGACCATCGGCAAAAGGTTGGCGCCCGAGGTCCACAGCGTCAGGAAGACGCCGGCGATCGGGTACATCAGGCACAGGAACACATAGTGGGACGGTTTCTCCATGAAATCATCGTACCCGCGCTTCAGCGCGTCGAAGACGTCGGCGATACTGATGCGATTGACGACGGGGCGCACAAAGTTTTCACTTGAACCCGTCATGACATGAAATGCCGCCATGGCTTTCTCCTCCTCAGCCGAGACCTGATCGGCGGCGGACAGCATCGGCGGGCAAGCCGACACGAAATCCGCAACCGGCACTCGAGCAATATAACAAGTTTCAGCCGCCCTGTCGCTCTCTCCCTTGGCATCCCCTCTTGACATCTCGGCCAAGCTTTCTCACATCGGCGGCACTATGAAAGCCTCAGACGCAGATATCCTCATCATCCCCGGCTACACCAACTCGGGCCCGAGCCACTGGCAGAGCCGCTGGGAGGCAAAGCTCAGCACGGCGCGCCGTGTCGAACAGGTCGAATGGACGAAGCCGGTCCGCGAGGACTGGATCGCCCGCATCGCCGAGGAGGTGAACGCCTCGACCCGCCCGGTCATTCTCGTCGCCCATTCGCTGGGCGTGCCCTCGGTGATCCACGCCATCCCGCATTTCCGCAACCGGGTGGCGGGCGCGTTCCTCGTTGCTCCGCCCGATGTCGCCAATCCCGACATCCGCCCGAAGCATCTGATGACCTTCGGCCCCTATCCGCGCGATCCGCTGCCCTTCCCGTCGATCACGGTCGCCAGCCGCAACGACCCGTTCGGCAGTTACGACCATGCCGACGATATCGCCAGCAGCTGGGGCTCCTTCCTCGTCGATGCCGGCGAGTCCGGTCACATCAATGCCGATTCCGGTCACGGTCCCTGGCCCGAAGGCACCATGGTCTTTGCCCAGTTCCTCAGCCGGCTCTCCGATGAGTGAGGAAAACCCGCCTTCTCGCTTGTTGAGCAAGTGCTTTCTAAGTCTTTCTTAATGGAATGACAGCAGACTGCACCGAGGTGAAATAAGCGAGAATGCCCGTGAAGAAAGCCCTTCCAGAGGCTGATGATCCGCATGGCGAAGCCGCAGCGGCTGAGGCAGGCATAGGCAATGGGGCGGCCGACGATTCCGACCTGGCGGAGCGGGAAAGCCGCTGGAACCACGCACTCGTCGGCTCGGGCCTTGGCGTATGGGATCATAACTACCGTCTCGATCGGAAATATTACTCGCAGACGTGGAAAACCATGCGCGGCATGGCGCCCGACGAGGAAGCCGCCGGCGATTACGACGCCTGGCTGCAGCTCGTTCATCCCGACGATCGCGATTTCGTCATCCATGCCATCGACCGGCAGAACGCCGGCGATCCCAACTACCAGATCTTCGAATATCGCGAGCGCCACAGGGACGGCCACTGGATCTGGATCGAGTGCCGCGGTGCCTGCGTGGAATGGGACGAGAGCGGCGTGCCGACGCGCATCGTCGGCACGGATACCGATATCACCGCCCGCAAGCAGGCCGAGGAGACGCTGGCGCGTTTGTCGCGCCGGCTCGATCTGGCGCTGGAGGTTTCCCGCATCGGCGTCTTCGAAGCCGATATCGAACATGATACCGTCGAATGGGACGAGCGCCTCATTGCCATTTACGGTCTGCAGGGCGCCCCGCGTCAGATCGGCGGCGACGCCTGGGCGAAAAGCCTGCATCCCGACGACCGGGAACGCGTGCTTGGCTTGTCCGACCGCAGCGTCGAAAGCGGAAGTGATTTCCAGCAGGAATACCGCATCATCCGCGGCGACGGCGCCGAACGCGTCATCCGCGCCCGCTCGGCCTTCTTCATCGACGGCAATGGCAACCGCAAACTGATCGGCGCCAACTGGGATGTTACCGAAGAGGCCGCGCTCCGCAACGAGCTGCAGCGCGCCAAGGATCTGGCGGAAGCGCGCAACCGCGAGCTCGAAGCCGCCAAGGAGAGCATCGAGCATCTGGCGCTGCACGATTACCTTACAGGCCTGCCGAACCGCCGCTACCTCGACAAGATGCTGGGCGAGCGCTCGGCCGAATGCCGGGCCAAGGACCTTGCACTGGCGATCCTGCATATCGATCTCGACCGCTTCAAGCAGATCAACGACACGCTCGGCCACCGGGCCGGCGACGCCATGCTGCAGCATGCCGCAAACGTGCTGAGGAATTCCGTCCGAACCGCCGATTTCGTCGCCCGCATCGGCGGCGACGAGTTTGTCATCCTCTGCGCCGTCGATCCAGCATCGAAGAAGATCGCCGGCCTTGCCGAACGTGTCATCCGCGAATTGCGCAAACCCGTCAGATATGAAGGGCACGACTGCCGTTTCGGCGCCAGCATCGGCATCACCGTCGACAGCGGGCCGACGCTCGACGCCAAGCAGATGCTGCTCGACGCCGATATCGCGCTCTATCGGGCCAAGGGCCTGGGCCGCAACCGTTTCGAATTCTTCTCGGCGTCTGACCGCCGCGACACCATCTCCGCCAAGCACCTCGCCGACGAGATACTGATCGGCCTCGAACGCAATGAATTCGTGCCCTTCTATCAGCTGCAGTTCGATGCCCGCACGCTCGATGTCACCGGCGTCGAAACACTAGCGCGCTGGCAGCACCCGGTGCACGGGCTGCTGACGCCCGACCGCTTCCTCGATATCGCCGAGGATCTCGACGTCGTCTCGACCATCGACGCGCTGATCCTGGAACGCGCGCTGGCCGATCGCAGCGCCTGGATCAAGGACGGGTTGTCGATTCCGAAGATATCGGTCAACGTCTCCGCAAGGCGGCTCGCCGATCCCGATCTCGGCAAAAAGCTCCGCGCTCTGAAGATCGAGCCCGGCACCATCTCCTTCGAACTGCTGGAATCGATCTCGCTCGACGATTGCGACGAGGGGGTAGCCGCCAACCTGAAAAAGCTGCGCAAGCTCGGCATCGACATCCAGATCGACGATTTCGGCACCGGCCATGCCTCGATCGTCAGCCTGTTGCGCCTAAGCCCCAAGACGCTGAAGATCGACCGCGAACTGATCCGCATGCTGCCGCAATCGGCCGAGCAGCGCAAACTCGTCGGCTCGATCATCGATATCGGCCGCTCGCTTGATATCCTGGTCATCGCCGAGGGCGTCGAGACGGCGGATCACATCCGCATCCTCGAGGAACTCGACTGCGACACGCTGCAGGGCTACGCGCTCGCCCGGCCGATGCCGGCCATGCAGATCCCCTCCTTCATCCGCGCCGGAAGCTGGCGCCACGGGCAAATCGCCGCTCGCGCCTTGCAGACTGAGCTTCGCCGCGCGCTGCGCAGCAGAGCCGCCAAATAAACACCTGCATAAGCGGCCCGCCATTTCGCCTTCATTCCACCGTAGAGGAAAAGGCGCTAGACTCGTCTTGCGAATTCATTCGATTCTCTTGGCGGTATTCCGTAAAATCGGAAACCGGGGCCAGGAAATTCGGAAACCATGGAAGGAGCGACAGGCGGATTGTGAAACCCTCTCTTTTCCTTTAAGGGGACGCCACGAGATCGATCCACTCGCGCTATCCCAAGAGCGCCAACAACAGAGAATGACCACGATGAACCGTCGCCGCCGTATCTACGAGGGCAAGGCAAAGATTCTGTATGAAGGCCCGGAACCGGGCACTTTGATCCAGTTCTTCAAAGACGATGCCACTGCCTTCAACAAGAAGAAACACGAAGTCATCGATGGCAAAGGCGTCCTCAACAACCGCATTTCCGAATATATCTTCAGCCATCTGAACAAGATCGGCATCCCCACCCATTTCATCCGCCGGCTCAACATGCGCGAGCAGCTGATCAAGGAAGTGGAGATGATCCCGCTGGAGATCGTCGTGCGCAACGTCGCCGCCGGTTCTCTCGCCAAGCGCCTCGGCATCGACGAAGGCGTCGTGCTGCCGCGCTCGATCATCGAATTCTATTACAAGTCCGACGCGCTCGACGATCCGATGGTCTCCGAAGAGCACATCACTGCCTTCGGCTGGGCCAATCCTGCCGAGCTCGACGACATCATGGCGCTTGCCATCCGGGTCAACGACTTCATGACCGGCCTGTTCCTCGGCGTCGGCATCCAGCTCGTCGACTTCAAGATCGAATGCGGCCGCCTCTTCGAAGGCGATCTGATGCGCATCATTCTCGCCGACGAGATCTCGCCGGACAGCTGCCGGCTCTGGGATATCGAGACCCACGAGAAGATGGACAAGGATCGTTTCCGCCGCGACCTCGGCGGATTGCTCGAAGCCTATTCCGAAGTTGCGCGCCGTCTCGGCATCATCAATGAAAACGAGCCTGTGCGCGGCACCGGCCCGGTTCTCGTCAAGTAAGGCAGGAAAGACAAAGTGATCAAGGCTCGTGTCACCGTCACGCTGAAAAACGGCGTTCTCGATCCGCAGGGCAAGGCTATCGAGGGTGCGCTTGGCGCCCTCGGCTTCTCGGGCGTCGGCCATGTAAGACAGGGCAAGGTCTTCGACCTGGAACTGGAAGGCGCCGACAAGGGCAAGGCCGAGGCCGACCTCAAGGCAATGTGCGAAAAGCTGCTCGCCAATACGGTGATCGAGAACTACGCAATCGCGATCGACTGACGATCACAGACCCGTCTTCCGGCGGACCTTGAGGATTTGGCGTCATGATGAAAGCAAAGCTGGAGACGGAAGTCTCGAAATATATGAGCTATGTTTTGCGTCATGCGCCTGATGCCGCGGGTTTGACGCTTGATGGCGAGGGTTGGGTGTCGTTCGATGCGCTCGAAAAAGCGTTGGCGTCGAAATTCGACGTTTCCCGCGCCGATATTATCGAGATTGTTGAAAACAATCCGAAGAAGCGCTTCGCCCTCGCCGATAATAGAATTCGCGCAAACCAGGGTCATAGCGTCGACGTCGATCTCGCATTGAACCCGGTTGAACCGCCTGCCGCTCTATTTCACGGCACGTCTCTGACGAACTGGCAGTCGATCGAGCGCGAAGGCTTGAAGAAGATGCAGCGACACCACGTTCATCTCTCAGCGGATGTCGACACGGCTAAAATCGTCGCAAGGCGTCGCAAGGGTGAATACATCATCCTGCGTGTCGACGCGGCCCGCATGTTTTCAGAGGGTCATTCTTTCTTTGTCTCCGACAATGGAGTATGGCTCGCCGAAAGCGTTCCAGTTCAATATCTTTCACCAGACGCAGGGACCCCATGAAATCAGCTGTCGTTCAACTTCCGGGCCTCAACCGCGACCGCGACATGATCGCAGCCTTGGCCAAAATCTCCGGCCAGCAGCCGGTGACGATCTGGCAGACGGAAACCGAAATCCCCGATGTCGACCTGATCGTCATCCCCGGCGGCTTTTCTTATGGCGATTACCTGCGCTGCGGCGCGATCGCTGCCCGCATGCCGGTCATGCAGGCAATCATCGACAAGGCTGCGAAGGGCGTGAAGGTGCTCGGCGTCTGCAACGGCTTCCAGATCCTCGTCGAGGCCGGCCTGCTGCCCGGCGCGCTGATGCGCAATTCCTCGCTGAAATTCGTCTGCCGCGAAATCAAGCTCGAAGTCATCAATGCCGAGACGGATTTCACCCGCGCTTATGCGCAGGGCCAAGTCATCCGCTGCCCGGTCGCCCATCATGACGGCAATTATTTCGCCGACGAAGCGACGCTGGCTGCGATCGAAGGCAATGGCCAGGTGGTATTCCGTTATGCCGAGGGCACCAATCCGAACGGCTCGATCAACGATATCGCCGCAGTGATGAACGAAAAGGGCAACGTGCTCGGCATGATGCCGCATCCAGAGAACCTGATCGAAGCCGCCCATGGCGGTTCGGACGGCCGCGGCCTCTTTGCTTCGGCGCTCGACGTCATCGCCGCCTGAGACCTGCACGTTGCCCCGCGCGTAGCGGTTTTGGGCAACTGCATGCACCCGAAAATCCTTCCGTCCGGATCTGGAGCAAGATTGATGCGCCCTCGCCTCGCAAACGCCGCCCTGTTGACCGCTCTCGCAGCCATGGTCGCAGCCTGCCAGACGCCGGCACCGACGACAGGCCCGAACCGTGGCGCGCTGCCGACGATGGAACGCGTGGCGCTCGGCGCCAAAGCCTGCTGGTTCAAGTCGGGCGATCCGGCTTTTGCCGCCTATAAGCTCGCACCGGAACTCAATTCCTTTTCCGGCCGGCCGCGCATCCTGGTCGTCCACAAGGGCAGCCCGGAAAGCCGGCCGCTGCTCGTCGTGCAGGCTGAGGGAAGCCCCTCGCGTCTCCAGGCCTTCGGGCCGATGATGCAGGAGCCGGTCGCCGGCCGCATCGCCGCCGACGTCAATCGCTGGTCGGCAGGCAACAAGGCCTGCAGCTAGAGCCTTTCCGGGTTAGTTTGCAGCATTCTGTTGGCTCAAACGGAGTCGGATGGTCGACCGGCCGGCGCGCGTCGTAGCCCGGCTCTACGGCCAAGCCGGCCGGTCGATCAGCCGGCCCGTTTCAGCCAACCCGAAGGGCCAGGCATCTTTCCGCCAGGATCAAAGGCGATCGGCTCGGACGTACCAAGAGGTATGCCCTTCGCCAATCGCCTTTGCCCTGACGAAAACCTGCTCCGGCAGAATGCTGCAATCTAACCCGGAAAGGCTCTAATCGCCCCGTTCAGTTCCGAAAGCATGATCCGTTCGGAAAGCACCTTCAGTCCCAGAAGAACGACTTGCTGACTTCGCGCGCCGCATCGGACTGCGACACGCCGATATCCTTGAGCTCGTTCGCCGTCAGGTTTCTCAGCGCACGCCGGCCTTCCCGCTTCTGATGCCAGAGAAGAGTGGCCGCCCAGATCCGGCCGAGCCGCGTCGTCGCCTCAGCGGGCACGTCGGGGAGAATGATCTGTCTCCTGTCCTCATAGGAGACAATCGGTACAATCGGCATTTTGATCTCGGGTAAGGCAGACATTCCAGGAATCCTCACGGCTTGTCGTTGGAATTGACTCATACGCTTGACCGATACAATGTGCCAATATATACAATTGTCACCATGACAAATTGGCTTCCCGATATTTCCCGCGGTTCCGGGCCGGTCTATCTCCGGCTCGCCGACAGCATTGAATCCGCAATATCAAGCGGCGCCCTGCCCGCCGGCAGCAAGCTGCCGCCGCAGCGCAATCTTGCCTATGATATCGGCGTGACAATCGGCACGATCGGCCGCGCCTATGCGCTGGTGCATGAGCGGGGCCTGGTCGCCGGCGAAGTGGGGCGCGGCACCTATGTACTGAACCGCTCCGAAACGCCGCCCGGCGAGCAGATCGATCCGCTGACCGTCTCGCTCGGCGGCACCCGCGTCCAGGATGCACCTGCCAACAAGATCCGTTTTGACACGACGGCCGCGCCCGATCTCGGTCAGGGCAAGGTCATAGCGGGCATCCTCGCCGAGATCGGCGAACAGCATCTGTCCGAAATTTCCTCCTATTCCCGGAGTTTCCCGCGCAACTGGTTCGAGGCCGGCCGCCTCTGGCTTGCCCGCAGCGGCTGGACGCCGGAGGTCGAGAACGTCGTGCCGACGCTCGGCGCCCATGCGGCGGCGATATCAGTGATCTCGGCCGTCTCGGCGCCGGGCGACAAGATCGTCTTCGAGGACCTCACCTACACGCAGGTCAGCCGCAGTGCTCGCCTGCTCGGCAGGCGCACGCTGACGGTCGATTCCGATGAGCTCGGCGTGATTCCCGAGGATTTCGAGCGGCTCTGTCAGCAGCAGCATCCGAAGATCGCCTTCCTGATGCCGACCGTCCACAATCCGACGCTGGCGATCATGCCCTATGAGCGACGGGTGGCAATCGCTGCAATCGCTCGGAAGCACGGCGTCTGGCTAATCGAGGACGATCTCTACGGCGGCATGGCCGATGACGACACGCCGCTGCTCGCCTCGATTGCGCCCGATCGCACCTTTCTTGTCAACGGCCTGTCGAAATCGGTCGCCGCCGGTGTGCGCGGCGGCTGGGTCGCCTGCCCGCCGCATTTTGCCCAGCGCATCAAGGTGACGCACAGGATGATCACCGGCGGCCTGCCCTTCATCCTGGCAGAGACCTGCGCACGTCTCGTCGAAAGCGGCACGGCGCACGAAATCCGCAAGGCAAGCGTCGAGGAACTCTCCCGGCGTGTCCGGCTCGTCCGCGAGCAGTTGCAGGGCTTCGATTTCGAATCGCACCCGCATGCGCCGTTCCTCTGGCTGAAACTGCCCGAACCCTGGATGTCCGGCACCTTCAAGAACGCCGCCTATCGCGACGGCGTGCTCGTCGACGACGAGGATGAGTTCAAGGCAGCCCGCGGCGAGAAAACCTATCACCGCGTCCGCATCGGTTTTTCCTCGCCGAAGACAGGGCAGGAACTCATTTCGGGCCTGATGATCCTGCGCCGCCTGCTGGAAAATGGCGGCTCCGCCTATGACGGTGAAATATGACGTGTTGCAAATCGACGCCATAAATCGGAAAAAACGCCGAAGCTTCTTCGAGGTGCTTTAGCGACTCGACGTCCATGTTACGCCTTTGTTGTTCCCGTCTGACGCGAATCAAAGGACAGCAAATGAGGCTCGATTACGGAAGGATCGCGTTGCGTTTTTTGGGCATGGCATCCGTGGCAGCGACAGCCACGGGTTCGGCAACGGCCGGCGAGCAGATATTCGATGAATTGCGCTTCGGCGTCTCGACCTCGGTACAATCGGGCCATTCCAGGGAAGACGGCGTCTTTCCCGAGATTACCGCTCTCTTCGATCCCTTCGGCTACGACGCGGCGGTCGGCTGGCAGCAGCTGCTGCATCCCCGTATCCATCTCGGCACGTCGATCGGCACGTCAGGCGAGGCCACCCAATTCTTCACCGGCTTCACCTGGACGGTCGATTTCAACGAAAAGCTCTTTACCGAAGCCGGATTCGGCGGCGTCATCCATACCGGCGATCTCGAGGGCGACAGTGACGGTCCGGAACTCGGCTGTCGCGTCCTCTTCCACGAATATCTGGGCGCCGGCTACCGTTTCACCCGCAATTGGAACGTGATGGCCCAGATTGCCCACTCCTCGCATGCCAATCTCTGCGACGGCCCGAACGACGGCATGACCCGCGCCGGCCTGCAGATCGGCTATAAGTTCTGAGTGGTTGCCGCCTTTGTGAAGAAAGCCTGCCCGCCCTCTGTTGACGGCGGGCTTTTTTCTGTCGCGCGCCGCCGCTACATAAGCTAAAGACAGCGCAAAACGCGCCAGGGACTTTCCGCTCATGACCATTCCAAACACCATCCCGATCACGCCGGAACTCATTGCAGGCCATGGCCTGAAGCCGGACGAGTACCAGCGTATTCTGGATCTGATCGGCCGCGAACCGACCTTCACCGAGCTCGGCATCTTCTCGGCCATGTGGAACGAGCACTGCTCCTACAAATCCTCGAAGAAATGGCTGCGCACGCTGCCGACCAAGGGGCCGCGCGTCATCCAGGGTCCGGGCGAAAACGCCGGCGTCGTCGACATCGATGACGGCGATTGCGTCGTCTTCAAGATGGAGAGCCACAACCACCCCTCCTATATCGAGCCTTATCAAGGTGCGGCGACCGGCGTCGGCGGCATCCTGCGCGATGTCTTCACCATGGGGGCACGCCCGATCGCCGCGATGAACGCGCTGCGCTTCGGCGAGCCGGATCATCCCAAGACCCGTCATCTCGTCTCCGGCGTCGTCTCCGGCGTCGGCGGCTACGGCAATTCCTTCGGCGTGCCGACGGTTGGCGGTGAAGTTGAGTTCGACGCCCGCTACAACGGCAACATCCTCGTCAACGCCTTTGCCGCCGGCATTGCGAAATCCAACGCCATCTTCCTGTCTGAAGCCAAGGGCGTCGGCTTGCCTGTCGTCTATCTCGGCGCCAAGACCGGCCGCGACGGCGTCGGCGGCGCGACGATGGCCTCGGCCGAATTCGACGAATCGATCGAGGAGAAGCGCCCGACCGTTCAGGTCGGCGACCCCTTCACCGAAAAGTGCCTGCTGGAAGCCTGCCTGGAATTGATGAAGACCGGCGCCGTCATCGCCATCCAGGACATGGGTGCGGCCGGACTCACCTGCTCGGCCGTCGAAATGGGCGCCAAGGGCGATCTCGGCATCCTGCTCGAGCTCGACAAGGTGCCGGTTCGCGAAGAAAGGATGACGGCCTACGAAATGATGCTGTCGGAAAGCCAGGAGCGCATGCTCATGGTGCTGCAGCCGGAGAAGGAAGAGGAAGCCAAGGCGATCTTCGTCAAGTGGGGCCTCGATTTCGCCATCGTCGGCAAGACAACCGACGACCTGCGCTTCCGCGTCATGCACCAGGGTGAGGAAGTCGCCAACCTGCCGATCAAGGATCTCGGCGACCAGGCGCCGGAATATGATCGCCCCTGGCGCGAATCCGGCAAGCAGGCTCCCCTGCCCGCCAATCTCGTCGCGGCACCTCAGGATTACGGCCAGGCGCTGCTGCAGCTCGTCGGTTCCGCCAACCAGTCGAGCCGCCGCTGGGTGTATGAACAATATGACACGCTCATCCAGGGCAATTCGCTGCAGCTTCCGGGCGGCGATGCCGGCGTCGTGCGCGTCGACGGCCATCCGAGCAAGGCGCTCGCCTTCTCCTCCGACGTCACCCCGCGTTATGTCGAAGCCGATCCCTTCGAGGGCGGCAAGCAGGCGGTCGCCGAATGCTGGCGCAACATCACCGCGACAGGCGCCGAGCCGCTCGCCGCCACCGACAATCTCAATTTCGGCAACCCCGAAAAGCCCGAAATCATGGGCCAGTTCGTCGAGGCAGTGAAGGGCATCGGCGAAGCCTGCCGCGCACTCGATTTCCCAATCGTCTCCGGCAACGTCTCGCTCTACAACGAGACCAACGGCGTCGCCATCCTGCCCACCCCGACGATCGCAGGCGTCGGCCTGTTGCCGGATTGGAGCCAGATGGCCCGCATCGGCACCGCCAACGACGGCGACAAGGTGATCATGATCGGCGTCGACGGCAGCCATCTCGGCCAGTCCGTCTATGTCAGAGACGTGCTTGCCAGCCGCGAAGGTCCGGCGCCGGAGGTGGATCTGTTCGCCGAGCGCCGCAATGGCGATTTCGTCCGCTCCGTCATCCGCAACGGCCAGGCGACCGCCTGCCACGACATTTCTTCCGGCGGTCTTGCCGTGGCGCTCGCCGAAATGACGATGGCCTCAGGCAAGGGTCTCGTCATCGATCTCGGTGAAGCCAAGGGCGCGCCGCATGCGCTGCTCTTCGGCGAGGATCAGGCGCGCTACGTGCTGACGGTGCCTGCGGACGTCGCAAATTTCGTTTGCGCCAATGCCGAAGGCGCCGGCGTCCCCTTCCGCCGTCTCGGCACGGTCCGAGGAACGGCGCTCATCGTCGGCGATCTCATCTCGCTGCCGATTCAGCAATTGCGCGATGCCCATGAATCGTGGTTCCCTGATTTCATGGAAGGCCGCGGCGAACTGGCTGCGGAATGATGCGCAAGGAGTAACGATCATGGCCATGAAACCCGGCGATATCGAAGACATGATCAAGGCTGGGATTCCCGGTGCCAAGGTGACGATCCGCGATCTGGCGGGCGACGGCGATCATTACGCCGCCGAAGTCGTCGCCGAAGCCTTTCGCGGCAAGAGCCGCGTGCAGCAGCACCAGATGGTCTACGAGGCGCTGAAGGGCAATATGGGCGGCATACTGCACGCGTTGGCGCTGCAGACCTCCGCACCGGAATAGAGCCCGACGCGATCCGGATAAACGGTGCCCGGCCCTCAGCCGGGCATTCTCTTTTCGTCGGGATCGGCAAAGACCGAGGCCGGCATTGGCCCCGATGTCAAAAGCGTGAAATCGAAGGATGCCTGCAGATCAGGCCCCAGCACATATTGCCGGTGGACGCGCAGCTGGTCCTTGCGGATCTTGCGATAGTGCTCGGGCGTCAGCATCTGCTTGACACGGATCAGGATCATCTTCGCCGGAGGTGCATCCGCATGGCCGGAAATGGCGACGACCGGCACCTTGTAGAAATTGATCGAATCCGTCAGGCACTGCACGTCGAGCCAGGAAATCTCGGGACAGCGCGCGATCAACCCGACGCGGGCGCGCAGCTGCGTCGCCGACGATAGCAGCGCGCATTGCAGGATGGCGCTGCCGAGCGTGGCAAACACCACCCGCTTGCCCCTGAATATCTCCGGCTCCCGTTCCAGCAATATGCCGATGACATGGGCGGCAACACTCGATCCCATGCTGTGCGAGGAGATCACATATTCGTCCGCCTCTTCGTCAAGCGCGTTACGCACGGCAGCGGCCCGGTCTTCCAGCCAGTCGTTGAAATCTGTCCGGTCCATGCGGCCGAGCGCCACGGCCATTACCCAATCGGCGAAGAGATGCAGCGTATGGAAACGTTCGGAAAACGGCAGGAAGGCGAAGATGAAGAAACAAAGCGCCAGCGGTCCGCTCCAGAGCATGTGCCACGGCGAAAAGCCGAGACCATAGGGCATGATGGCGATCTGTGCCGTCAGCGCGATCGCCAGCGCGGTCAGCAGGAACGGGAAGAGGAAGAACAGACCGAAGCGCCAGGCGTGGCGAAAATATCCCCGCATCCCGCCTTCGAGCATGATCTCGGCGCAGCTTCGGAAACCTGCCATAATCTGGCTCAGCGTGTTGCCCCCGCGCAGCCTGGTTACCAGCGTATCGTGATCGACCATGTGGATCCGGCTCTTCGTCTGCCAGCTGGGGAAACCGGTCCCTTCCCCGGCCGCCGCTTTGTCGGCATCCCGTCCGCCCGTCGTGACCACGAAACTGAGGGGATCACTTCCCGCCTCCGGCGCACCCGTTTCAAGCGAATAGCCCCAAATGGCGGCACTCTGCCTGGCCGAACGCTCGTAGCGTGCCCTATGGGCAACGCCGTCGAGCGGCTCGAAGCCCGTAAAATGCAGGACGACCCGCTTCTCGATCAGTTTCATTCCACTCTTCCGGCCGGCGAATGGCCGGCATGTTGCTGCGATCCGGCTGCTGCGCCGCTGATAGGGACAAAAAAGCAGCTATGGTCTCGAAGCCGTCTTGCTAACCGAACTCTTCCGGAATTCAATAGCGTCCATGTCGTTTCCATCACGAACGGAGGGGTTTTGTGGCCGACCTAGTCAAAGAATTGATATCAGGCGTCGTCGACAGCGTGCTGAAGGAGATCCTGAAAAAGACCACCGGCCGCGTCGCGACGAAGCGCAGGAGGCGTAAGACACGACCCGCCGCGACGACGAAGGTTGCGCGCAAGACGACCTCGGCCAAGGCTAAGCCCGCCCGCAAACAGGTCAGCAAGCGCCGCACCGCCGCTGGCCGCAGCCGCCAGCGACGCAGCTAAGGCACGATCAAATGTGAGCGGCTTCGGACGAATAGCGGCGCTCTTGAGGGCATAAACCGATGATGCGCATGTTGAAAATCATTCTTGCGGCCGTCGTCGCGATCTGTCTCATCGCGGCTGCCGGCGTCTACGCCCTGTCGGAGATGCGCCTTTCCAGGACCTACGACGTCGCGGTTGCCGATTTCACCGTCAAGACGACGCTGCCTGCCGAGGAAGCCGAACGCCGCGCGCGCACGCTGATGTGTGGCGGCTGTCATCACGATGCCGGCAACGTGCTCATCGACGAACCGGGCGTCGGCCGCATCGTCGCGCCGAACCTGACCCGCTTCGTGCCCATGTACAGCGATGCTGAACTCGTGCGCCTCATCCGCCATGGCGTCAAGAAGGACGGTACCGGCGCCTTCATCATGCCGGCAAGCAACTTCGCCAATATCACCGATGACGATATGGCGGCGATCATTGCGTGGATGCGCAGTTTGAAGCACCTTCCCGATGCGGTGGCCGGAACGACTCAATGGGGACCGCTCGGGCGAATCGGCCTGGCGCTCGACAAGATCCCCTTCGAGGCCGATCTGGTGCCTGCCGTGGGCACCCCTGCCGCGACGCGTCCGGCCGATATCGGCGAATACGCCTTCAGGACCGATTGCAGCCACTGTCATAATCTCGATACGGAAAAGCAGTCGGAAGCCTTCCTGGCGCCGGCGCTTAAGCCCCTGGCGCAATCCTATTCGGCTGCCGATTTCAGGACGCTGCTGCGCACCGGCGAGGGTGTCGGCAACCGCGATCTCGGCGTGATGACACAGGTTTCCCAATGGGATTTCAGCCATTTCACCGATGTCGAAATCGAACAGATTCAGACCTATCTCGCCAATCGACCGTAACGCGACGGCAACAACCCGGCAACGGCCTGCGCGAATTGGTCTTTTTTTGGTTCGGGCGGCTGGAATTCCTGCCGTCGCATGCTATCTAAAGGCAACGATTGAAACGGCGGGCCTTTAACCCGCCTGTTGAAAGGATCAGGTCCTATGAGCGGCATTCACGAATTCATCGACAACGAAATCAAGAGCAACGACGTCGTCCTCTTCATGAAGGGCACGCCGCAGTTTCCGCAGTGCGGTTTCTCCGGGCAGGTCGTGCAGATTCTCGATTACATCGGCGTCGACTACAAGGGCGTCAACGTGCTTGCCGATTCGGAAATCCGCCAGGGCATCAAGGAATACTCCAACTGGCCGACAATCCCGCAGCTTTACATAAAGGGCGAATTCGTCGGCGGCTGTGACATCGTCCGGGAAATGTTCCAGGCTGGTGAGCTGCAGCAGCACCTCCAGGAAAACGGCATCACCGTGCGCGGCGCCGCCTGACCGGTCACCGGACGTCCGCCCGGTTTCCAAATCTGTTTCTTGAGTTCGAGGCGCTGCGGCTAGCAGCGCCTTGACCTGTTTATGGGAATTTCATTGTGACAGATTCATCACAAGCCGTGTCCGCGGGCCGCCTGCCCATGGGCAAGCGAGAATTCATCGCGCTTGCTGCCTTCCTGATGGCCGTCAATTCGCTGGCGATCGATATCATGCTGCCGGCCTTGCAGCAGATCGGCGCGAGCCTCGGCGTCGAGAGCGAAAATCATCGTCAGTTCGTCGTCTCCACCTACCTGCTCGGCTTCGGCTGCGCCCAGTTGTTTTACGGTCCGCTCTCCGACCGTTTCGGCCGCCGCACGCCGCTTCTAATCGGCCTCGTCATCTATATCCTGTCCGCCATCAGTATCGTCTTCGTTCCGTCCTTTGCTGACTTGCTCGCCCTGCGCTTCATCCAGGGCGTCGGCTCCGCCGCAACCCGCGTCATCACCGTCTCCATCGTTCGCGATATCTATGGCGGCCGGCAGATGGCCGAAGTCATGTCGCTGATCATGATGGTTTTCATGATCGTGCCAGTGATTGCGCCCGGCACCGGTCAGATCGTCATGTTCTTCGGTAACTGGCACCTGATCTTCCTGTTCATCGCCGCGATGGCGATTGCTATCGCCGTCTGGGCCTATCTCCGTCTGCCGGAAACCCTGCATCCCGGCAATGTCCGCCCCTTTACCGCCCGCTCGGTCTTCGGAGCCTTCAAGCTGGTGCTGACCAATCGCGTGGCGCTCTGCTACACCATCGCCAGCACCTTCATCTTTGGCGCGCTGTTCGGCTTCATCAATTCCGCCCAGCAGGTCTATGTCGGCATCTACGATCTCGGCGTCTATTTCCCCTTCGCCTTCGCCGGCGTGGCGATCTTCATGTCTTTGTCGTCCTTCTTCAATTCCCGCTTCGTCGGCAAGCTCGGCATGCGCCGCCTGTCGCACGGCTCGCTGCTCGGCTTCATTGCCATCAACACCATCTGGCTGATCGTCCAGATGGCCAGCACCGAGCCGATGCCGTTTGCCCTGTTCATCTCCTTCTTCGGCCTTGCCATGTTCCAGTTTGGCTGGATCGGCTCGAACTTCAATTCGCTCGCCATGGAACCGCTCGGCCACGTCGCCGGCACCGCCTCCTCCGTCCTCGGCTTCATGAGCACGGTCGGCGGCGCCATCATCGGCGCCGGCATCGGCCAGGCCTTCGACGGCACGGCACTGCCGATGGTCGCCGGTTATTTCGCCGTGTCGATCGTCGGCCTGGTCTTCGTGCTGATCGCCGAGAAGGGCCGCCTCTTCCAATCGCAGAACCCAGCCGTCTGAACGGCCGGCCTCATTCGCATCCGGGATTTCACCACATGACGCCGCCGCATAAACCGCACCAGGAAAACCAAGGCTCTCGCCGCATCGGCATGGGCTTTGGCGAATTCGTCGTCACCATCGCCATCATGACCGCCAGCGTCGCCATGGCGATCGACAGCATGCTGCCGGCATTGCCCAATATCGGCCATTCCCTCGGCGTCACCAATACCAACGACGCGCAGCTGATCATCGGCGTGTTCTTCTTAGGCTTCGGCGTCTCACAGATATTCTTCGGCAGCCTTTCGGATACGTTCGGCCGCCGCAACATCCTGCTCGGCGGCCTGGCCTGCTATATTGTCGGAATGTTTGCCGCCGCAGCGACCGGCAGTTTCGAAATGCTGCTCGTCATGCGTTTCGTCCAGGGCATCGGCGGTGCGGCCGTGCGCATCACCACCATGGCCATCGTCCGCGACTGCTTCGGCGGCCGCGAAATGGCGCGCGTCATGTCTTATGTCATGATCGTCTTCATGATCGTGCCGATCGTTGCGCCTTCCGTCGGCCAGCTCATCATCCTCTATGCCAACTGGCACTGGATCTTCATCCTGCTCGGCATCATCGCCGCCATCCTGTTCGTCTGGGCTCTTCTGCGGTTGAAGGAATCGCTGCCGCCGGAAGAGCGGCTGCCGCTGTCGGTTGCCTCTGTCGGGGATGGCTTCAAGACCGTGCTCACGAACCGTATCACCTGCGGCTACATGATCGGCCTCACCATGTTCACCGGCGTCATCAGCGCCTATGTGATCTCGGTGCAGCAGGTCTTCGGTGAAGTCTATGGCCTTGGCGACTGGTTGCCGATCGCCTTTGCGGCCACCGCAGGCGGCATCGCCGTCGCCAATTTCGCCAACGGCTTCTTCGTGCGCAAATTCGGCATGCGTCGCATCTCGCACGCCGCCCTGCTGATTTTCACGGCACTGTCGGCTGTCGGCTTCTTCTATTCGCTGGCTGGCAAGCCGGATTTCGCCATCGCCTACGGCATCTTCACCATCGTGCTGATGATGTTTGCCCTGATCGCCACAAATTTCACCGCCATCAGCCTCGAGCCGATGGGCAATCTCGCGGGCACGGCCACCGCCATCACCGGTTTCGTCTCGACGACCTTCGGCGCCATCCTCGGCGGCCTGGTCGGTCAGATGTTCAACGGCACGGTGCAGCCGCTCTTCGGCGGCTTCGCGCTCTTCGGCGCGGTGACGATCGCAGCCACCCTTTGGGCGGAGAACGGCAAGCTCTTCACCCACCCCGGCGACAGCCCGCAGCTCGATCCGGGTGCGGCCCACTTTTGAAATGCGAGCTGCTGGGTGGTTCGGTCCCGGCGGCATTGCATTTAAATAACAAACTCGGCACGTTCCTAAATCTGGATGCCCTTGGAACAAGGAGCTCAGTTTTGGATGTAGAATATCAACATCTCCCCCCGCCATTGCAGGGTGGGATATTTCAAGCCAAAACAAATACCGCCACTGGCGTTGTGGTACTCGGTGGCTCCAGTGGTCGGGTCGATGTGGCCCGTGCCAGGTTGTGTGCCAGCCAAGGGGCAACGGTAATCGCGCTTCGGTGGTTCGGCGGCGAAGGCCAGGTGCCAGGTATTTGCGAGGTGCCGCTGGAAATCTTCTTCGCCGCCACCGATTATTTGATGGAGCTCGGCTGCAGACGTATCGTCTTGGTGGGGACATCGAAAGGCGCCGAAGCCGCGCTGCTCACGGCGGTATATGATCCACGCATCAGCGCCGTCATCGCAATGAGCCCTTCTTCGGTCGTATGGGGAAATATTGGTCCGGGGCTTGACGGCATCAGCTGGCCGGAACGCTCATCCTGGACGTTGCGAGGGACACCGCTTCCCTTTGTATCGTCCGACCCTGAATGGGTGCAGGAATACCGAGACGGGCTCGTTGCCTACCGGGGCCTGTTCGAACGATGTCTTCAAGTGCACGAGTCTGAGATCGAACTAGCAACTATCCCTTTGGAGAAAACAACTGCCGAAATTCTGCTTGTGGCAGGAGGCGATGATGCGCTTTGGCCGTCAGACGAATTTGCCGCAGCAATTGTTCGCCGGCGCGCAGCTTCGGGCCTACTCACCCAGCTTGTGTTGGGAGAAGATGCGGGCCATCGCATTTTGCTGCCGGGTGAAACGACTCCCCGATCATCGCTGCGTGCTCACGGTGGAAGTGAGAAAGCCGACGCCGAATTGGGACGACTGGCGTGGGAGTACGTTCTCGCTGCCCTATAACAGGATAGCGGTAGTCATTTGATCGATGGCTCAAGCCATCGGATTGGTGCGGCAGTGCGCGAAGGGCATCCTCTATGGACGACCGAATTCTGATCAGGTCTTACGCGCCCGGCGACGTGGACGCGACGATTGAAATTTTTCTGCGTGCGATTCGAGAGGTCTCGTCGAAAGACTACTCACCCGCACAGATCCAGGCTTGGGCAAAGGTGGAAGATCGCGGACTATGGGCAGAGCGAAGGATAAGCAGGCCTGCCTGGATCGCAGAATTTGACGGACAGCCTGTTGGGTTTTCCGACCTGACCGGCGACGGGTGCCTGGACATGATGTTTGTGCATCCCGAATTTCAAGGGCTTGGAATAGCAAGCCGGCTGTTGAGTAGGATCGAGAACGAAGCTCTGAAACTGGGGTTCAGCCGAATTTATACCGAAGCCAGCCGAACTGCCCGGCCGTTTTTTGCGCGAAAAGGCTTCCGCGTCATAACGAAGCAAATCGTCGAGAAACGTGGGCAAAGCCTGGAAAACTTTCTCATGGAAAAGTTCTACGGATAACAGGCGGCAGTCGGACCGCTTTTCAGACGGTGAAAACTTCACGCCGTAGCACGTCCCACGAGGCCTTGTCCGGCGCAATCAGCAGACCGCCGTCGAGGTGATGCGGCTGGTAGGGCGAGCCGTCGAAGCGCGCCGCATAGGCGCCGGCCTCCTGCGAGATCAGCGTGCCGGCAAGATGATCCCAGGGCATCAGCTTGTTGTACATCAGGTAATGCACATGGCCGCCGGCAAAGGTGCGGTATTCTTGGGCCGCACAGCGGTAATTGGTGAGGAAGCGCACCTTGGCCAGATTGCCGAGAATCTCCGCCCGCTTCTCCTGCGGCAGGTAGCCGGTCGAGGCCATGCCGACCATCTGGTCGAGCGCAACCGGGTCTGCAACCGCGAGCCGCTGCGCTTCGCCATCCGGCCGGCGCAGCCAGGCGCCGCCGCCCTTTTCCGCCATCACCCAGTCGTCGCCCATCGGATCGTAGATGATACCGGCAACCGTCTCGCCGGCCGAGACGACAGAGGCCATGACGCCGAAAGCCGGAATACCGGAGGCGAAGTTGAACGTACCGTCGACCGGATCGACGACGATGGCGAGATCGGCATCTTCGAGCCCGTAGAGCAAATCAGGCTCGGCCGCGACCGATTCCTCGCCGAGGAACAGCGCACTCGGCCAGAGCCGCTGAGCTTCCGCCTTGATCATCCGCTCGGCCTGTTCATCCGCCTCGGTGACGAGATCGGTCGCCTCGCTCTTCGCGCGCACGTCGCCCTGGCCGAGCCGGCGGAAGCGCGGCAGGATCTCCGCCTTCGCCGCGCGGCGCAGCAGATCGGCAAGAACGGTCACGTCAACGGTCGAAGTCATGTCAAATCCTTTCGGTCCGGCCTTTCGGGAAGGGCCTCACATCAAATGCCGACGATCTCACGTCGGATCAGCTGCCAGCTTTCCCGATCGGGTGCGGAGATGATGCCGCCCGTCGTCTCGCCGGGGCGATAGGGCGTGCCGTCGAATTTCGCCGTATGGCCGCCGGCCTCCTGATGCGCGAGCACGCCGGCCAGGTGGTCCCAGGGCATCAGCTTCGCATGGCCGATGAAGTGCATTTTGCCGGAAGCGACCATCCAATATTCGTAGGCCGAGCAATTGAAGGAGAAGGTCATCCGGATCTTCGCCATGTTGGCGCAGATGCGCGCGCGATCCGGGTCGTCCATGTGGCCCCATGAGAGGCCGCCGACCATCTGGCTCAGGCTAGCAGGCTCGGCCACCTTCAGCTTTGTCGACTGCCCGTCCCGGCGTGTCAGCAACGTGCCGGCACCCTTGATCGCCGTCACGGTATCGCCGAGAACGGGATCGTGAATGATGCCGGCGACCGTTTCGCCCCTGACCGTCACCGCCAGCATCGTCCCGAAGACGGGAAGCCCGGCGGCGAAATTGAACGTCCCGTCGACAGGGTCGATGACGAAGGCAAGCTCTGCATCGGCAAGGGCCGGCACGACGGATCGATCGGCATCATAAGCCTCTTCGCCAACGATGAGTGCTTGAAGAAAGCGCTCCCTCAGCGCCGCGGTGATCCTGTGTTCGGCAAGCAGATCCGCCTGCGTCACCAGATCGATTGCCGAAGTCTTTTCCGAAACATCGGCATCGCCGAGATTGCGGAAACGCGGCATGATCTCGGCACGCGCCGCCTCCCGGATGCAATCACCGAGAAAGAGAATGTCCTTGTCAGAAATAGTCATGCGAAATCCTGTCCGTCATACATGAGCCGCCTGCTTAGCCGGCCATTCATGACGGGTCGGTGACAGCAAGGGTGGAAAAGTCGAAGAGTTTCGGATCGAGCAGATGTGAAGGGTTCACATGCGAAAGCGCCCGCAGCATGGTGTCCTTGCGTCCCGGCATGCGCCGTTCGATATCGGCGAGCATATCCTTCATCGCATTGCGCTGCAGCCCGTCCTGCGAGCCGCAGAGATCGCAGGGGATGATCGGAAACTGCATCGCGGCGGCAAATTTCGCGAGGTCTTCCTCAGCGGCATAGGCAAGCGGCCGGAGCACCATCAGGTCGCCCTCGTCATTCAGAAGCTTGGCCGGCATCGAGGCGAGCCGCCCGCCATGGAAGAAATTCATGAAGAAGGTTTCGAGAATATCTTCGCGGTGGTGGCCGAGCACCAATGCATCGCAGCCCTCCTCCCGCGCGACACGGTAGAGATTGCCGCGCCGCAGCCGCGAACAGAGTGAGCAGTAGGTGGCGCCTTCCGGCACCTTCTCCTTCACGATCGAATAGGTATCGCGATACTCGATCCGGTGCTGGACGCCGATCTTTTTCAGATAATCCGGCAGCACGTGCTTCGGGAAATTCGGCTGTCCCTGGTCGAGATTGCAGGCGATGAGTTCCACCGGCAGCAGGCCGCGCCATTTGAGATCGAGCAGCAAGGCCAGCAGCCCGTAGGAATCCTTGCCGCCGGAAAGACCGACCAGCCAGCGCTTCTGGCCCTTCAACATGTCGAAATCGTCGAAGGCCTGGCGCACCTGCCGCAGCAGCCGCTTGCGCAGCTTGTTGAAGGAGACGGAACGCGGCGCATCGGCAAACAGCGCATGGCCGCTGGTGTCGGCCTCGCCGGTTTCCAAATCATCAGCGATATTGGCCGCGATATTCATTGCTTCGTCCCACAAAAATTCCACACTTGCTCTAGCAGAAAGCCGCCTGGCAACACAGCATCAATCGCCGAAAACCGACCAGCCGGTGCGGGCTGCAAGCATTTCCAGCGCCGCGGCGCCGAGCTGCGAATTACCGACCTTGTTCAGCCCCGGCGACCACACCGCGATCGAGGCGATACCGGGCGCCACCGCGAAGATGCCGCCGCCGACGCCGCTCTTGCCGGGCAGGCCGACATGATAGGCGAAATCACCAGAGCCGTCGTAATGTCCGCAGGTCAGCATCAGCGCATTGATGCGCCGCGCCCGCTTCGGCGAGACCACCGAATGGCCGGTCGTCGGATTGCTGCCGCGCGCCGCCAGGAACAGCCCGGCGCGGGCGAGCTGCTCACAAGTCATCGACAGCGCGCATTGATGGAAATAAACGCCGAGCACGTGGTCGACGGGATGGTCGAGATTGCGATAGGCGCGCATGAAGTTGGCGAGCGCGAAATTGCGGTAGCCCGTCTGCGTCTCCGAACGAGCCACCTTGTCGTCGATGGTGATCGACTCGTCATCGGCGAGATAACGCACGAAGCGCAGCAGCTCGCCGATTGCCTCGCGCGGCGCATGACCGGCCATGACGACGTCGCTGACGGCAATCGCGCCGGCATTGATGAAGGGATTGCGCGGGATGCCGCTCTCGTGCTCGAGCTGGACGATCGAGTTGAAAGCCGATCCGGAGGGTTCGCGCCCAACCCGCTTCCACAGCCCCTCGCCGACCTTGCCGAGCGCCAGCGTCAGCATGAACACCTTCGATATGCTCTGGATCGAAAAGGCAGTATCGGCATCGCCGACACGGTAAACCTTACCGTCGACAGTGACGATCGCCATGCCGAACTGCTTCGGATCGACCTTGGCGAGCTCGGGAATATAGTCCGCGACCTTGCCCTCGCCGATCCGCGGCTGGATATCGGCGTAGATGCTATCGAGGGTCGCCTGCAAATCTGCCATCGCTTCTCTCCAGATCGCAAAAAAGCCGCTCGAAAGAGCGGCTTTCCATATATCGGCGCATGCTGCTGTCCCGCAATCGGTTTCGACTGCGAGACGAAGGCATTAACGCGAATAGAATTCGACGACCAGGTGCGGTTCCATGACGACCGGGAACGGAACGTCGCTGAGCGTCGGAACGCGGCCGAAGGTTGCGACCATCTTGTTGTGATCGACTTCGATATAGTCAGGAACGTCGCGCTCTGCGAGGCTGACGGCTTCCAGAACGGTCACCAGCTGCTTCGATTTTTCGCGAACTTCGATGACGTCGCCGGCCTTGCAACGGTAGGAACCGATGTTGACGCGAACGCCGTTGACGGTGACGTGGCCATGGTTGACGAACTGACGGGCAGCAAAGACCGTCGGAACGAACTTGGCGCGATAGACGATGGCGTCCAGACGCGATTCCAACAGGCCGATCAGGTTTTCAGAGGTGTCGCCCTTGCGGCGGTCAGCTTCGGCGAAGATCGCGCGGAACTGCTTTTCGCGCAGGTCGCCGTAGTAGCCCTTGAGCTTCTGCTTGGCGCGCAGCTGCACACCGAAGTCCGAAAGCTTGCCCTTGCGGCGCTGGCCGTGCTGGCCCGGGCCGTATTCGCGGCGGTTCACCGGGGACTTCGGACGGCCCCAGATATTTTCGCCCATACGGCGGTCAATTTTGTACTTGGACGATTCGCGCTTGCTCATCGTATTTCCTTTCAAAGGTTTATGACGATTTGTTACCAAACCGCACGAAGGAAACACGCCCTCCTCTGATCTCTGCCGAGATCTGACAGGATGTTTCGGTTAGCGAACAGAAACGATCCACGGGACATGTCAAATGAAACACCGGGCATTGCTGCCCGGTGCTTGCGGCGGTCTTTAGAGGGCCGTCATGAAAATGTCAACAGCGGCACAGCCTGAACGCACCACTATTCTGCCGCCAACGGCTGGTCGCCGCCTGTATCAGGCGCGTTGGCGTCGCCAGGTGCGGTCTGGCAGTTCATATCCGGAAAAGCGACGATGCGCTTGCCAGAGAAATCCGTGTGCACGACGACGATGCCCTGCTCCTCGAAATAGCCAAGCAGGCGGCGGGCGCGGCGGGCGGAATGGGTGCCGTAGGCGCGGGCGATCCGGGCGTCCGACGGGCACGGTTCGCCGCAGACGGCCGCCTTGGCGAGCATCAGGAAGACACCCTGCAGATCGTCGGTGACGCCTGACGAAAGCGACAGCGCCGTCGCCCAGGCATCGCTCGCGGCCGTTTCCGCATCAACGCCCGAGCGCGAGATCGCCACGCGCCGGCGGAAATCCGGCAGGGCGATCGGCGGTCCCGGCACGCGGCGCATGCGCAGCCGCACGAGAAAATCCTGGTAAAGCACCGAATCGGTGCGGAAACCGGAGGTGGGATCGTCGAGGATTTCGGCAAGCACGCCGGCAAGGCGCTCCTCCCGCTCCTCGGCAGAGACCTCCACCTGGCTCGCCCTCGCCTCGGCAGGTGCGGCCGAGGCTGCCGGCGTCGAGCGCGAGAGTTCGGCGAGAATGTCGGTCGTCGGCCGCGGCGCCGGCGCAGCGCGGCGCATGGGCGGGCGCTGGAATTCTTCCGGATCGGGCGTGAAGATCAGGTCCTCGACATCCTGAGGCGCATCCGGCAGCGGCATCAGCTTCGGGCTGGACGAGCGCGCCGAAGTCTCCACCGCGCCGATCTGGATCGGCAGCGGCCGGCGCGACAGCGCCGGTCCGAGAGCGACGAAATTGCCGCGCTTCAGGTCGCGGAACATCTCGGCCTGGCGCCGATCCATCCCGAGCAGGTCGGCGGCGCGCGCCATGTCGATATCGAGGAAGGTGCGGCCCATCAGGAAGTTCGAGGCCTCGGCGGCGACGTTCTTGGCGAGCTTGGCCAGCCGCTGCGTCGCGATCACGCCGGCAAGACCACGCTTGCGTCCGCGGCACATCAGGTTGGTCATCGCGCCAAGTGACATCTTGCGCGCATCTTCCGAGACATCGCCGCCGACCGACGGCGCAAACATCTGCGCCTCATCGACGACGACGAGGACCGGATACCAATATTCGCGATCGGCATCGAACATGCCATTGAGGAAGGCGGCGGCAGCGCGCATCTGCTGCTCGATATCGAGGCCTTCGAGCGTCAGCACACAGGAAACGCGATGCTGACGGATACGGTTGGCAATGCCCGCCAATTCCGCCTCGGTCCGTTCACCGTCGACGACGACATGGCCGAACCTGTCGCTGAGCGTGACGAAATCACCTTCAGGATCGATGATGACCTGCTGCACCCATTGCGCCGATTGCTCGAGCAGGCGGCGCAGCAGATGCGACTTGCCCGATCCGGAATTGCCCTGCACGAGCAGACGGGTCGCCAGCAGCTCCTCGATATCGAGCGTCGCCGGGCTGCCGGACGCCAATCCCATATCGATGCCAACCTGCAATGCTGATCCTCGCGGCGAAGAGACTCACATGAACGAAGCGCCATTCTTCCGAAACGGCATCGCCCCGTCTATCAAAGAATGCGCTATCTTTCAGGACCGGATTTCGCCAACCCACAGGACAATTCCCGGCTCACCCGAGAAGAGGATCCATCGCCGCGATCCTACATCCCGTCGCCGCGCTACGCCCGCAAGCCGAAGCCCTGCATCAGCCGCCGCGTGGCGAAATCCTGTTGGCCGGAGGTGAAGACCGCGAAGTCGAAATTGTCCGGGTGTACGGCATCGGCGACCAGCGGCACCAGCGTGCGGGCGCGGCGCGCGATCGCCTCGGCGGGGTCGAGCCAGTCGACCGGCCAGGGCGCAAGCCGGCGGAAGAGATTGGCCATGAAAGGATAATGTGTGCAGGCCAGCACGACGATATCGGTTTTCCGACCGTCCTTCTCGACGAAGCATTGGTCGATTTCGCCAAGCACGGCCTCGTCGGAGACGGCGTCACCACGAATATAAGCCTCCGCCATGCGCGCAAGGTTCTCCGAGCCGACGAGGCGGACGTGGCATTGCTGGGCGAAGGACTGGATGAGGTCGCGCGTATAGGCTCGCTTCACCGTGCCGGGAGTGGCGAGCACCGAGACCAGGCCCGACCGCGTGCGCTCCGCCGCCGGCTTGATTGCCGGCACGGTGCCGACGAAGGTCATCTGCGGAAAGGCGGCGCGCAGATCGGCACCAACAAGCGTGAAGGCTGTGTTGCAGGCGATGATGCAGACTTCGGGATCGTGATCCGCCAACAGTTTGCCGAAAAGTCCGATGATCCGCTCCTTCAGGGCCTGCTCCTCCCAGCCGCCATAGGGAAAGCCGGCATCGTCGGCGACATAGATGAAGCCGCGTTCCGGCATCAGCACGCGCGCCTCGCGCAAGACGGTCAGCCCGCCGATGCCGGAATCGAAGAGAAGAATAGGTTTCAGCTCACGCGTCGTAGCTGTCATCGGGCGGTGTTTCCTTGGCCGCTGGCGGGAACCGGCCTCCGCGCGGGCTCTTGCGCGAGAAGCGGTCGAGGGAGGAGATGACGCCGCGCAACACGCTGATTTCCTGCTCCGTGAAAGCCCGGCGGGATAAGACAGCGCGCAGATTGTCGACCATTTTCGGCTTTTTCCCGGCAGGATGGAAATAACCGCGGGCATCGAGCGCCTCTTCCAGCTGGTCGAACAGGCCGAAAAGCTGTTCCTTGGTCGAAGGCGTCTGCCCCATCGCCTGGAACGGAACGGCGCCGGGATGCTCCATGCCGGATTTCATCCATTCATAGGACATCAGCAGCACGGCCTGGGCAATGTTCAGCGAGGCAAAGGCGGGATTGACGGGAAAGGTGACGATTTCGTCGGCAAGCGCCACCTCCTCGTTGGTCAGCCCCCAGCGCTCGCGCCCGAAGAGGATGCCGGTGCCCTCGCCGGCGCGGAACCTCGCCCGAAGTGTCTCGGCGGCGATGACGGGCGAGCGCACCGGCTTGTAGCCGTCGCGCTCGCGCGCCGTCGTCGCATAGACAAAATTAAGATCGGCAACCGCCTGCTCCAGCGTGTCGTAGACCTTGGTCGCCTCGATCACGTGATCGGCTTTGGAAGCGGTCGCCAGCGCCTTTTCGTTCGGCCACCCGTCGCGCGGATTGACGAGGCGGAGTTCCGCAAGGCCGAAATTCGCCATGGCCCGCGCCACCATGCCGATATTCTCGCCCATCTGCGGCTCGACCAGAATGATGGCCGGGCCTTCGGCCAGAAGTTGACGCTCGCTGTTCGTGCCTGCCATGGTCCTATCCCTGTTTCGAGCGCGCAATAGCCTCGCCCGCTGCAAACGGCAAGACGTCGGCCTGCGGATAGAGCCTTTCCAGCGCCGAACCGATCATTTCGAGCCCAAGTTTCGCGCCCTCGCGCGAAAGCGGCAGGTGCCGACCAGTTGTCCGCGACGCCTTGCGCGTGATGAGGAAACAGCTCGAGCCGCGCGGGGCGGCATTGTCGATCAGCGCCAGATCCGCCGCAATCAGCGTCTTCAGATTGTCGTCGGGCGCCGGCGCTTCGTAGCTCTTCGCCAGGATGCGCGCCCAGTAGGTGCAGGACAGGAAGATCGCCAGCGTCTGGCGGATCTGGCCCGGCCGCGTCACCACCGACCAGGATGAGCCGAGCGGCCGCGCTGCCACCGTCACGTCGCGGTAGCAGCCATCGATCTTCTGCGACAACCGGATCAGGTCGAAACCGCTCTTGCCCTCGCCGATCGCGCCAAGCAGCTCGCGCAACGCCTGAAACCAGCGGGCAAGTGCGGCATCGAGCGCCCCGCGCGTGCGCGTGGGGAAGACGATGAAGGCGACCGCCGTTCCGGCCGCCGCCCCGATCATGGTTTCGCCGATGCGCAGCTTCAACAGATCGAGCGTCAGCACGCCGGTCATGCCGTAGACCAGGCAGAGCACGATCGAGATGAAGAAGGTCATCGTCGCATAGGAAACCTGCAGGAAATAGAAGGCGAGAAAGATGCAGACGGCGGCGATCGGAATGGCGATATCAGGCTCGCCCGAAATCAGCGTCGCCAGCACAAGCCCGATGGCGATCCCGAACACGGTGCCGAGCGAACGCGACAGCGCTTTCATCGCCGTATCGCCGCGCGAATTGGTGTTGGTGAAAACGAGGAAGGCGGCAAGCACCGCCCAGAACCAGCGCTCGCGCGAGAGAGCCAGGCCAAAAGCCATGGCAAGTGCTGAGGCGAGCGTGATCTGCAGCGCCGAGCGAAGCAGAGGATTGGCAAAGGAAAAGTCGATCTTCTCAGACGGCACAGTATCCTTGACGGCGTCGATACCGGAGAATCCCGAGGTCTGCCCCTCGCCGATCGCCTGTGTCAACTGCTGCCGCGCCTCGCCGAGCCAGAGCAGCGCCCGCACGGTTTCGCCTTGCGGCTGGTCCTTGATGGCTTCGGCCATCTCCGCAAATCTTGCAAGTTCCGTGCTATCGGCCTCGATTACGGCATGGATGAGCGCAAAAGGCGGCGGGCTCTGGAAACTCAGCACGATTGCGCTCTCGGCGGCCAGATGCGCATCGAAGAGCCGGATCGCCAATTCTGCGGCCGGATCGGCGGTGGCATCGAAAACGCCGCCGGACGGGCGCGGGATGAAGGTTTCGGCCATCAGCACCACTTCCTTCAGTCGGTCTTCCAACTGGCGCAGTTCCTGCCGGTCGGCTTCACCGATCTCGGCGCCGCCGGCGAGGGCGGCGAGCTTGAAGAGGATCTGGTTGATCCGGCCGCGCACACTTTCGAGCGAGCGGAGCAGGTCGCGCCGCCAGTCGTCCGGCAACAACACGGCTCTCACCAGATGGCCGACGAGCACGGAGACGACGGGGCCGATCGCCACATCAGGCAGCTCGGCCAGCGGAGGCCGGAAATAGGCGCCCATGAAATAGGAGGTGAAGGCGAACATGCCGATCGCAAAACCGCGCGGCCCGAACACCCGCCCGGCCGATGCGAGCGCGATCACCACCAGGAAGACGAGGTCGGAGAATAAACGGCGATCCTCGAGGCCCGCCGCGATGGCGACGACGCCAAGGCTTGCGACGCAACCGAAGAGCCGCGTCACCAGCTGGCGCGTATTGCCCTTGTCGCGAACGGCCACCCCACCCTCGATCGACAGCACGATGCCGAGGCCGAAAGCCGCCGTCGGCAACGGCAGGATGAACATATGGATGGCGAGAAGGATTAAAAATGAGAAGATGATCGTCAGCGTTACCCGCGAGGCCATGCGCAGGCGCGAAAGCGCCGGATCATTGGCAAGCAGCCAGTCGCGGAACTGAAAACCGGAAAACAAATGCAAAGCCCCTCATGCCGCAGAAGGATCGACAGATACCGCCGCAAGAGCGGAAATCAAACCACGGCAACGATCGGAACATTCGCCGGGCTCGAATCCTTCGGCATCGATCGAATGTGGCGCGTCTATTGGCCCTTGGCAATCAGCGCCATCGTCGCCTTCAGGGAATCACGGGCCTGCGTTTCGATATTCTCGGTGACGATATCGTCGATCACTGGCTTGCCGTCTTCTTCAACCACTTCGAAACGAACGGTCGTATAGTCCTTGGCATCGGGCGCATCGGAGCAGGCGGATTTCTGGAAGCGCACAGTCACCTCGGCCGTCCCGTTGACCACAGGTGCTGCCGCCATCGTCAGATCCTGCAGCGGGCAGGCATCCTGGCCGTTGACGATGACGTCGTAGTCGAACGGCGATATGCCGTCGTCGTCGACCGCGGGAAATTGCGCCGCCGCCTGGTATCTCGCGACGAAATCGCGGCTGTAAAGATGGTCGAGCCGGCTTGCGTCGAAGATGTCGGTCCAGTCGCTGTTATTGTCCGCCCAGTTGCTCTTGGTCGCGTCCATGATCTCCTTCACGGGGGCGGTGACATCGGCGGCATGGCCGATGCCGGAAAAGGCGATAAGGCTTGCGATAACAACGGCGATTGTCTTCATGGTCGAATATCCGAGGGGCGGCAAATCAAGGCGGACACTAGCCGAATTCCGGCACTTGGCAATGCAGCAAAAACGCATTGCAGAACCCGTTGCAGCTTTGCGTTCCCGGTTCACAATGCTATAGCGCTCCTCATCACATCACCCACCCGGGACCCCGTCCCCCTTCAAGCTCGAACGAGGCAGATACATGAACAAGATCAAGGTCGCCAATCCCGTCGCCGATCTCGACGGCGATGAAATGACGCGCATCATCTGGCAGCTCATCAAGGACAAGCTGATCCATCCGTATCTCGATCTCGACATCGACTATTTCGACCTGTCCGTCGAAAACCGCGACGCCACCAATGACCAAGTGACCGTCGATGCCGCCAACGCCATCAAGAAGTACGGCGTCGGCATCAAGTGCGCGACGATCACGCCGGATGAAGCCCGCGTCAAGGAATTCAACCTCAAGGAAATGTGGAAGAGCCCGAACGGCACGATCCGCAACATCCTCGGCGGCGTCATCTTCCGCGAGCCGATCATTTGCCGCAACGTGCCGCGCCTGGTTCCCGGCTGGACGCAGCCGATCGTCGTCGGCCGCCACGCTTTCGGCGACCAGTACCGCGCCACCGACTTCAAATTCCCCGGCAAGGGCAAGCTGACGATCAAGTTCGTCGGCGAGGACGGTACCGTCATCGAGAAGGAAGTCTTCAACGCACCGGGCGCCGGCGTCGCCATGGCCATGTACAATCTCGACGAATCGATCCGCGAATTCGCCCGCGCTTCGATGATGTACGGCCTGATGCGCAAGTGGCCGGTCTATCTCTCCACCAAGAACACCATTCTCAAGGCCTATGACGGCCGCTTCAAGGACATTTTCGAAGAAGTCTTCGAGACCGAGTTCAAGGATCAGTTCAAGGAAGCCGGCATCACCTACGAACACCGCCTGATCGACGACATGGTCGCCTCGGCGCTGAAGTGGTCCGGTGGCTACGTCTGGGCCTGCAAGAACTATGACGGCGACGTCCAGTCCGATACCGTCGCCCAGGGCTTCGGGTCGCTCGGCCTGATGACCTCGGTGCTGCTGACGCCCGATGGCAAGACGGTCGAAGCCGAAGCCGCTCACGGCACCGTCACCCGCCACTATCGCCAGCACCAGAAGGGTCAGGAAACCTCGACGAACTCGATCGCCTCGATCTTTGCCTGGACCCGTGGACTGGCGCATCGCGCCAAGCTCGACGACAATGCCGAGCTTGCCCGCTTTGCCGCAACGCTCGAAAAGGTCTGCGTCGATACCGTCGAATCCGGTTTCATGACCAAGGATCTGGCGCTCTTGATCGGCCCCGACCAGCCGTGGCTGTCCACCACCGCCTTCCTCGACAAGATCGACCAGAACCTCCAGAAGGCCATGGCGTAAGCCGGCCTTTCCGAGATAAGATTGAAACGGCGGGGATTTCCCCGCCGTTTTCATTTGAGGAATCAACCGATGACGGCCATCCTGCGACCGCTTGAACCCGCCGACCGCGCCGCTTGGGAGCCCTTATGGGAGGCCTATCAGCGCTTCTATGAGGTGGTCATTCCGCCCGAAACCACCGATCTCACCTGGGCTCGCTTCCACGATCCTGACGAACCGATGCACGCGCTCGGCGCCTTTGATGAAGATGGCCGTCTCGTCGGCATCGTCCATGCCATCTTTCACCGCTCCTGCTGGCTGCCGCAATGGACCTGCTATCTGCAGGATCTCTATGTCGAAAACACCCAACGCGGGCTCGGCACCGGCGCCGCACTGATCGACGCCGTCGCCGACCTCGCCCGCAAAAACGGCGCAGGCCGGCTCTATTGGATGACGCATGAAACCAATGCAACGGCGCGGCGGCTCTATGACAGGATCGCCGAGCGCTCGGGTTTCATCCAGTACCGAAAGGCGCTTTAAGCGGCTGGGGTTGCACAAAGGCCTCGCCGCACTATTGATTCCGGGGAACGGCAAGACCGCAGAATAACGGCAGCACGAGGAGGATCTCTTGACGGAAGAACTGGTATTCTATACGAACCCGATGTCGCGCGGCCGCATCGCGCGCTGGATGCTGGAGGAGATCGGCCAGCCCTATCGCACCGAACTCCTGACCTTCGGCGAAACCATGAAGGCGCCCGAATATCTCGCGGTCAATCCGATGGGCAAGGTGCCGGCGATCCGTCACGGCGATACCATCGTCACCGAATGCGCGGCGATCTGCGCCTATCTCGCCGACACCTTCCCCGAAAAGGCGCTGGCGCCGACGCCGGAGGAGCGCGCCCGCTATTACCGCTGGATGTTCTTTGCCGCCGGTCCGCTCGAATCGGCGGTAACGATGAAGGGGCTCGGCTTCGAAATTCCGAAGGATCGCCTACGTATGGCCGGCTGCGGCGGTTTCGGCGACGTCATGAATACGCTCGAAATGGCGGTCTCCGGCTCGACCTACGTCGCCGGCGAACGCTTCACCGCCGCCGACGTCTATGTCGGCTCGCATATCGGCTGGGGCCTCGGTTTCGGCAGCATCGAGAAGCGTCAGGCCTTCGTCGATTATTTCGGCCGCATCAGCGGGCGTGAGGCCTACAAGCGCGCGAATGCGCTGGACGACGAAGCCGGCAAGACGATGCAGGCCGCTTGAGACGTCGAACCCGGGGCGGCGGCCAGACCGCCGCCCCGGAGATATCAGCAGTCAGACAAGCGGCATGTGAATGTCCGTCAGAAGCTCGGTCGGCCGCACCTCGCGCGGATTGTTGAGATATTCCTCGAACATGAGCCTGTCCTTCAGTTGCCGGCCGGACTTCGGCAGCCATTCGGCAAAGAGCCATTGATAGGACTTGGGCATATTGGCATAGGGACCCTTGTGGCGCAGCACGGCATAATCGCCGCCGTCGATCGTGCGCCGCTCGAACGGCGCATCGGCCGGCACGTCTTCAGCGCCGGTGACGCAGGCGATCGAGCGCAGCTTTTCCACCGGCACGATATCGGGATCATCGAGATAGACGCCGATCATCCGCATGTCGGGCTTGGCGAGGCCGCGGGCATAAAGCGTGCCGAACAGTGTCTCGAAGGCCTTGTCGATCTGCATGTAGGAACCGGTATGGGCAACGCCGATCAGCTCGATCGGCCCGATCTCGCGTATGGTAACGTCTAACATGGCTTTGGTCTTTCCGTTGGGTGAGGGCTCATAGGCTGTGTGGCTTCCCTCTTTCCGGTAGCGGGCCGGCGGCATGCCGTAGACCGACTTGAAGATGCGATTGAAGGATTGGAGATTGGGATAGCCTGATCGCTTCGCTATTTCACTGACGGCAAGTTCCGTGCGGACGATCTCGCCTGCCGCATGATGCAGCCTGAGCCGCTTGACGGTTGCCGCCAGCGTCTCGCCGTAAATCGCCCGGTAGATCCTGTGCCAGTGATAGCTCGACATGCAGGCGATTTCGGCAAGGCGCTCCATATCCAGCTCCTCGTCCAAATGGTCGTGAATATAGGCCGAAACCCGTCGCAGACGGTTTTCATAAAGTGCCCATGCCGTTTCGCCGTTCATGTCAAACCTCGTGCAAATCGATCGGCCAAAGAAGAACATAACCCGATTTGACAAATCCTGCTGACTTGCGCTTTCGACGAATCCGGCATAGGGCGGAAGTCCGGCTCGAACCCAAAAGGAATGACTGATGCCGGATTTTTCAACATTGATGATTTTTGCCGCCGCAGCGCTGGTGCTGACAGCCACGCCCGGTCCCGACATGCTGCTGATCGCCTCGCGCAGTGTCAGCCAGGGACGCGCCGCCGGATTTCTGACCTATGCCGGCATCGCGCTCGGCACCTATTGCCACGCCCTTGCCGCCGCTTTCGGGCTCTCTCAGCTCTTCGTGACGGTGCCCGCTATCTATGAAGCAGTGCGCTGGGCCGGCTGCTGCTATCTTCTCTATTTGGCCTATAAGACAATCCGCTCGGAAGTCACCGCCTTTGCGCCAGCATCGACATTGAGACGGCTTTCGGGCAGACGCATCTTCTTTGCAGGTCTCGCCACCAATCTGCTCAATCCGAAAATGGCCCTCTTCGTCATGGCCCTCTTTCCGCAATTCGTGACTGCGCAAAGCGGCTCGATCACGATGCAGATGCTGGTGCTTGCGACCGTGCTGAACGGCATCGGCCTCGTCGTCAATGGAGCCGTCATTATTCTCGGAAGCCAAATTCGCACGCGGCTGGCCTCGCTCAGCCGCTTTCCGAAGATGCCGCAATATATGCTGGCGACTGTTTTTGCCGGGCTCGCCTGCCGCCTCGCTTTGCAAGCGCGAAACTGACCGCCGCAGGCTTCTGCGCAAAATAAAACCGGCTGCGAAATCCAGATCTCGCAGCCGGTCCACATGTCAAACGCCGTCAGGCTGATGGTCAGCCTGCAAGTGCCGACGCAACTGCCTCAAGGGCTTCGTCGGCCTTGGCGCCATCAGGGCCGCCAGCTTGCGCCATGTCCGGACGGCCGCCGCCGCCCTTGCCGCCAAGCGCGGCAGAAGCGACGCGCACCAGATCAACGGCGCTGAAGCGATCAACGAGGTCGGGCGTCACGGCAACGACCGCGCTTGCCTTGCCATCCTCGGAAACGCCGATGAGCGTCACGACGCCCGAGCCGATGCTGGTCTTCCCGTCATCGGCGAGCCCCTTCAGATCTTTGGGATCGACGCCCGATATCGACTTGCCGAGGAACTTGACGCCGGCGACTTCGCGCACGGAATCGGCCGAGCCGCCCTGCCCGCCGCCCATGGCGAGCTTGCGCTTGGCGTCGGCCAGTTCCTTTTCGAGCTTGCGGCGCTCGTCGATCAGCGCTTCGACGCGCGAGAGAACGTCTGACGGTTGAACCTTCAGCGAGGCGGCAAGCGTCTTCACGCGCTCGTCCTGTTCGGCCAGATATTCGCGCGCCGATTCGCCGGTGACGGCCTCGATGCGGCGAACGCCGGCGCCGACGGCGCTTTCGCCGAGAACGCGGATCAGGCCGATCTGGCCGGTGGCTCCGACATGCGTGCCGCCGCAGAGTTCGATCGAATAGGGCTTGCCGGCCTTGGCGCCGCGCACACCCTCGCCCATCGCCACGACGCGGACTTCATCGCCGTATTTCTCACCGAACAGCGCCATCGCACCTTCGGCGATCGCATCGTCGACGCTCATCAGCCTCGTGGTGACCGGCGAATTCTGCAGCACGATCTCATTTGCCATATCCTCGACGATTTTCAGCTCTTCGGCCGACATCGGCTTCGGATGCGAAACGTCGAAACGCAGGCGCTCGGGTGCTACCAGCGAACCCTTCTGTGCCACATGAGTGCCCAGCACTTCGCGCAGCGCCTCATGCAACAGGTGGGTCGCCGAGTGATTGGCGCGCAGGCGCGAACGGCGGGCATGATCGACCGTCAACGCGACAGCATCGCCATCCTTGACCACGCCTTCGATGACAGTACCCAGATGCATGAACAGGCCTTCGCCCCTCTTCTGCGTATCTGAAATCTCGATCTTGCCGTGGTCGGACGAGATCACCCCGGTATCGCCCATCTGGCCGCCGGATTCGCCGTAGAACGGCGTCTGGCTGACGACGATCTGCACCTTGTCGCCGGCCCTGGCCTCGGTCGAAACCGCGCCATCCTTGACGATCGCCTGCACGACGCCTTCAGCCGTTTCGGTGTCGTAGCCCAGGAATTCGGTCGCGCCGTGTTTTTCCTTGAGCTCGAACCACACGGTTTCGGTCGCCTTTTCGCCGGAACCGGCCCAGTGCGAGCGGGCTTCGGCCTTCTGGCGCTGCATCGCATCGGTGAAGCCGGAGATGTCGACGCCGATCTCACGGGCACGTAACGCATCTTGCGTCAGATCGAGCGGGAAGCCGTAGGTGTCGTAGAGCTTGAAGGCGGTCTCGCCATCCAGCATATCGCCCTTGGAAAGATCCGTCGTCGCGTCCGACAGAAGCGACAGGCCACGTTCGAGCGTCTTGCGGAAGCGGTTTTCCTCGAGCTTCAGCGTTTCCGAGATCAGCGCCTCGGCGCGCACCAGCTCCGGATAGGCGCGGCCCATCTGCTGCACCAGCGTCGGCAGCAACTTGTACATCAGCGGCTCCTTGGCGCCGAGCAACTGCGCATGGCGCATGGCGCGGCGCATGATGCGGCGCAGGACATAACCGCGGCCCTCATTCGACGGCAACACACCGTCGGCGATCAGGAAGGCCGAGGAGCGCAGGTGGTCGGCGATGACGCGGTGGCTGGCGCTGCCTTCCGCCTTGACGCCCATCGTATCCTCGATGGCGCCGATCAGTGTCCGGAAGAGATCGGTGTCGAACACGCTCTGAACGCCCTGCAGAATGCAGGCCATCCGCTCCAGACCCATGCCGGTGTCGATCGACGGACGCGGCAGCGGGTTGCGAACGCCGGGCTCCGTCTGTTCGAACTGCATGAAGACGAGGTTCCAGAATTCCAGGAACCGGTCGCCATCTTCCTCCGGCGAGCCCGGAGGGCCGCCCCAGACGTTCTCGCCCTGGTCGATGAAGATTTCCGAGCACGGACCGCAGGGGCCGGTATCGCCCATCTGCCAGAAATTGTCGGAGGTCGGAATGCGGATGATCTTGTCGTCGGAGAAACCGGCGATCTTCTTCCACAGCGTCGCTGCCTCTTCGTCTTCGGAATAGACGGTTACCAGCAGGCGATGCTTCGGCAGATCAAAACCTTCGGTCACGAGCTTCCAGGCAAGCTCGATCGCATTCTCCTTGAAATAGTCGCCGAAGGAGAAGTTGCCGAGCATTTCGAAGAAGGTCAGGTGACGCGCGGTATAGCCGACATTGTCGAGGTCGTTGTGCTTGCCGCCGGCGCGCACGCACTTCTGCGAGGTCGTCGCCGTCGAATAAGGACGCTTTTCCAGGCCGGTGAAGACATTCTTGAACTGCACCATGCCGGCATTGGTGAACATCAGCGTCGGGTCGTTGCGCGGGACGAGCGGGCTCGACCGAACAATCTCATGGCCGTTCTTCTTGAAATAGTCGAGGAAGGTCGACCGGATATCGTTCACGCCGCTCATGCTATGCCCTTCAATGCTGCCGGAGGCAGGTAAATACAAATCCATCGGCTTTTAACGTTCGCCTCCGCCACTGTCCAGCAGACAAACAAAACCGGCCGCATTCTCATCAGGAATGCGGCCGGCTGGAACTGACTGATGAGTTCAAGCGCGAAAATTACATTTCCGCAGTGGCATCGCCATCGCCGTCATCGGGATCCGGTCCGCCGTTCTGCAGGAAGCGGTCGGCGATCAGGCCGGCATTCTGGCGCAGCGACAGCTCGATCTCGCGGGCGAGATCCGGATTGTCGCGCAGGAAGGTCTTGGCGTTTTCACGACCCTGGCCGAGACGCTGGCTGTTATAGGAGAACCAGGCGCCCGATTTCTCGACGATGCCGGCCTTGACGCCGAGATCGACCAACTCGCCGGTCTTGGAAACGCCCTCGCCATACATGATGTCGAACTCGACCTGCTTGAAGGGTGGCGCCATCTTGTTCTTGACGACCTTGACGCGGGTCTGGTTGCCGATCACCTCTTCGCGCTCCTTGACCGCGCCGATGCGGCGGATGTCGAGGCGCACGGAGGCATAAAATTTCAACGCATTGCCGCCCGTCGTCGTTTCCGGCGAACCGAACATGACGCCGATCTTCATGCGGATCTGGTTGATGAAGATCACCATGGTGTTCGACTTCGAGATCGAAGCGGTGAGCTTGCGCAGCGCCTGGCTCATCAGGCGCGCCTGCAGGCCGGGAAGGCTGTCGCCCATCTCGCCTTCGATTTCGGCGCGTGGCGTCAGCGCGGCGACCGAGTCGACGACGAGGACGTCGACGGCGCCGGAGCGCACCAGCGTATCGGTAATTTCAAGCGCCTGCTCGCCGGTATCGGGCTGCGAGATCAGAAGGTTCTGCAGATCGACGCCAAGCTTGCGGGCATAGACAGGATCGAGCGCATGCTCGGCATCGACGAAGGCGCAGATACCGCCCTTTTTCTGCGCTTCGGCAATGGTCTGCAGCGCAAGCGTCGTTTTACCGGAGCTTTCCGGCCCGTAAATTTCGATGATGCGGCCCCTCGGCAGGCCGCCGACGCCAAGTGCGATATCGAGGCCAAGCGAGCCGGTCGAGATCGTCTCGATCTCGACAACATTCTCGTTGGAGCCGAGTTTCATAATCGAGCCCTTGCCGAACGACCGCTCTATCTGTGAGAGTGCCGCTTCAAGCGCCTTGCTTTTGTCCACCGATTTGTCCTCTACCAGCCGCAATGAATTCTGAGACATCCGATCCACCTTTAGGTTATTGAAGCCGCCCAAGCAATGTCGAGTTTGTACCCTATTTGTTCCATTCTCGCAATAGGCGATCAAACAATTGAAAGAAAAAGGTAAAACGGCCCGTGTTCTGTATTTGTTTTATCGATGAAAAGCAACGACTTAGATGTAAGTGCCGGCACGCGCGCACAAAAACCCATCCCATCGATTCGCACGTCGGGCATCAGGAGAGTGCCTGAAATGAAAAGAAAGATTCTCGTTCTCGGCGGTGCCCATATCGATCGGCGCGGCCGCATCTCCGGCGAGACGGCGCCTGACGCCAGCAATCCCGGCACCTGGTTCGAGGAACCGGGCGGCGGCGGCTTCAATGCGGCGCGCAATCTCGCAAGGCTCGGTTTTCAGGTGACGATGATCTCGCCGCGCGGCGGCGATCCCAACGGCGAACTGGTCGGCGAAGCCGCCGATTTCGCCGGCATCGACGACCGGCCTTTCGTCTTCCTCGACCGCAAGACGCCGAGCTACACGGCGATCATCGAGAAGGACGGCAATCTGGTGATCGCCCTGGCCGACATGGATCTCTACCGCTTCTTCGTGCCGCGGCGTCTATCCATCCGCTGGGTGCGGGAAGCTTTCGACGCCCATGATTTCATCCTCTTCGATGCCAACCTGCCGGAAGAGACGATCGCCGCGATCGTCGCCAAGGCGCATTCCCTGGCCAAGCCCGTCGCGGCGATCGCCATCTCGCCGGCCAAGGTCGTCAGGCTGAAACCCTGCATCGGAGATATCGACTACCTGTTCCTGAACGAGGCCGAGGCCGCCGCCCTGACCGGTGAGCAGCCGGAAGACGCCGCCGGCTGGCCACCATTGCTGAACGAGATCGGCATCAGGAATGCCGTCGTCACTCGCGGCCGGCGCGAACTCGTCGCGCTTTGCGGGGACCGCGCCGTGACGCTGCAGCCGCCGATCGCCGACACCGTCGCCGATGTCACGGGTGCCGGCGATTCTCTTGCGGCCGGCACGCTCGCCGCCTTGATGCTCGGCCTGCCGCTCGAGGAAGCCGTCCGCCACGGCACCGCGGCCGCCACGCTGACCGTGCAGTCGCGGCACGCCGTCAACGAAAATCTGACGCCGGATCTTTTGAATGAGGCGCTTGCCCTTGTTCCCAAGATCAGAATTCTGCATTGAAGCGACTAATTAAAGAGTTGAGCATGATGCCGTCCGAAAACCGCCCACACTTTTCGGCATTATGTTCTGTCGATCACAGGACAAGACCATGACCAAGCCCATCTCCCCTCTTCTGCCGATCGCCTATTCGAAGGAGGTTGCCAGCGCCAAGCAGCGCGGCGCGCCGCTGGTGGCGCTGGAATCGACGATCATCACCCACGGCATGCCCTATCCCGGCAATATCGAGATGGCCCGCAGCGTCGAGACGATCATCCGTGAACAGGGAGCGGTGCCGGCAACGATCGCCGTCATTCATGGCACGTTGCATATCGGTCTTGAAGCCGCGGAATTGGAACAGCTCGCCAAGGCAACCGAGGTGATGAAGGTGTCGCGCGCCGATCTCGCCTTCGCGATCGCCGAGCGCCGCACCGGCGCCACCACGGTCGCGGCGACGATGATTGCGGCAGCGCGCGCCGGCATCCGCGTCTTTGCCACAGGCGGCATCGGCGGCGTACATCGCGGCGCCGAGGAAAGCTTCGATATATCAGCCGACCTCGAGGAGCTCGCCCGAACCGGCGTCATCGTCGTCTGCGCCGGCGCCAAGGCGATTCTCGACATTCCGAAGACGCTGGAAGTGCTGGAAACCCGCGGCGTGCCTGTCGTCACCTATGAGAGCGAGGAATTCCCCGCCTTCTGGTCGCGCTCCTCGGGCATATCAAGCCCGCTGTCGCTGAACAGCCCGGCCGCCATCGCCAATTTTCAGACGGTGCGCGAACAGCTCGGTGTCGACGGCGGCATGCTCGTCGCCAACCCAGTGCCGGAAGTCGACGAAATCCCACGCGAGGAGATGGAAATCTATATCGAGCGGGCGCTGGATAGCGCCGAGCGCGACGAAATCACCGGCAAGGCTGTGACGCCCTATCTGCTCTCGACCATCTTCGACCTGACGGACGGCCAGAGCCTGAAAACCAATATTGCGTTGGTGGAGAACAATGCGCGGCTTGCCGCCGAGATTGCGGTGGCGCTGCGGAATGAGGATTGACGGGTAGGTCGGTATGGCCGTGACAGATAGATGGTGCCGAAAAAGCCCCTCTGCCTGCCGGGCAGAGGGGCTGGCACGGCACAACCGTGCCAGAGGCGATGTGTGGCACGCCCTCTCTCGGGCGCACCCCACTCACCCGTCCAACGTTTCCTTCACCACAACAGCGAGCTGCTTGAGCGAGAAGGGCTTCGGCAGGAAGCCGAATTTCGCATCCGGCGGCAGGTTGCGGGCAAAGGCATCTTCGGCATAGCCGGAGACGAAGATGAATTTCATGTCGGGATAGGTCTTGCGCAGCTCACGCAGCAGCGTCGGCCCATCCATTTCGGGCATGACGACGTCGGAGACGACGATATCGACCTTGCCGTCGAGTTCTTCCATGATGCTGAGCGCCTCGACGCCCGAGCCCGCCTCGTGTACGGTGTAGCCGCGCGTTTCCAGCATGCGCTTGCCGCCGCGGCGCACCGCCTCCTCGTCCTCGACGAGCAGGATGACCGCCGATCCCGTCAGATCCTCCGGCTGCTGTGTCGCCGGCGCCTCGGGCCGCACGCCGATCTCGGCGATGGCGCTGTCGATCGAACCTGCTTCGGCGGCGACCGCCGGCTCAGGGATGTGGCGCGGCAGGAACACCCGGAAGGTCGTGCCCTTGCCGACTTCGGATTCCGGCTGGATATAACCGCCCGACTGCTTGACGATGCCGTAGACCATGGCGAGGCCAAGGCCGGTGCCTTTGCCGACATCCTTGGTGGTGAAGAAGGGCTCGAAGATCTTGTCCATGATCTCAGGCGCGATACCGGTGCCGTTATCGGCCACCTCGATCAGCACCATGTCCTCGGCCGGCATGTAGGAATAGTTGAAGGCGGAGACCTCGGCGGCGGTCAGGTTTTTGGTGCGCAGCGTCAGCGTGCCGCCCTCGGGCATCGCATCGCGTGCATTGACGCAGAGATTGATCAGCACCTGCTCGAACTGCGAAAGGTCTGTTTTGACAGGCCAGAGGTCGCGGCCATATTGCACGTCGAGCTTGACGTTGGTGCCGGAGAGCAGCCGGTCGACCAGCATGCGCAGGTCGCCGACGACATCGGTGAGGTTCAGTACCGAGGGCCGCATCGTCTGCTTGCGCGAGAAGGCGAGCAGCTGGCGCACCAGCACGGCGGCGCGGTTGGCGTTGCGCTTGATCTCCATCAGGTCGGCGAAGCTGGCATCGGCCGGCCGCGCCTGCAGCAGCAGATGGTCGGAGGACAGCAGGATCGCCGTCAGCACGTTGTTGAAATCATGCGCGATGCCGCCGGCGAGTGTGCCCACAGCATTCATCTTCTGCGTCTGCGCCATCTGCGCTTCCAGCGCCTTCTGCTCGGTCACCTCGACGGCATAGACGATCGCCGCCTCCTCGGGCGCCTCGTCGCTCTGGTCGATGACCGCGTTGACATAGAAGCGGAAATAGCGCGCCTCGTCGGTCGGCGTCCGGGTATCGATGGGCGCGATATCGCCCTGCCGATCCTTGGCCGCCGCCAGCGCCTCGGCAAGCTGCGGCCGGTCGCTCTCCTGCACGATGGTTTCGAGATGCGGCGCCTTTTCGAGATCGTCGCGCGAGACGACGCCGGAGAACAGTTTCAGGAACGGTGCGTTGGTCCGCAGAATGCGCCCGTCGCCGTCGACCGAGGCGATCGCCATCGGCGTGTTGTTGAAGAAACGGGTGAAGCGCATGGCGGCGGCAGAAGCCGACTGGCCGCCGGCCTCGCTCTTTTCACGCGCCAGCACAATCGTCCGGCTTTCGCCGGGTGCGCCATCGCGCATCGAGGTGACGCTGTGGATGATCTGCACCGGCAGGCTCTGGCCGTTGGTCTTGCGCAGGTCGAGGTCGAGCGTCACGGTCTTCTTCAGACCCGGTTCGGCCTGCACCGACTGGATCAGCGCCAGCCCCTCGCCCGCCACGACGTCGCCGATCGTCATCGAGCCCGGCACGAACTTGGTGAGGTCGAGGCTCAGCCACTCGGCAAGCGTCGCATTCAGATAGAAGATCTCGCCCTTCCTGCCGGCGGAAAAGAAGCCGGCCGGCGCATGGTCGAGATAATCGATCGCGTTCTGCAATTCCTTGAAGAAGCGCTCCTGGTCGTCGCGCTCAGTGGTGATGTCGGTGATCTGCCAGATCTGCAGCGGCCTGCCGCTATTCTCCTCCGGCTGCAGCAGCCGTGCCTTCAGCCGGTACCAATGCGCGCCGGAGCTGTTGCTGCCTGGCCCGACGGCGCGCAGCAGCCGAAATTCCTCCCGGCCTTCCTTGCCCTCGCGCAGCCCGTTGACCAGCCTGTAGAGCGCTTCATTGGATTCGCGGTGACGCGACAGCAGCGTTTCCAGCGTCTGCACCTCGGTCGCCTTGCGCGCGCCGGTCAGCGCGCCATAGGCGGCATTGGCATAGATGATCCGGCCCTTTTCGTCGGTGATCAGCGTCCCGTCGGGATGGCTGTTGAGGAAGGCGCGCGCCAGGCTGTCGGACTGGCGCTGCGGCATCACCTCGATGAAGCCGATGACCGAAGACACCAGGAAGAAGATGCCGACCATGGCGAGCACGCCGAGACCGCCGAGCACGATCTCGTTGTCGAGCGACTTTTTGAAGAAGACGAAGCCCCCGGCGGCAGCAATCAGCACGAGCGCCAGCAGCAGAATGCGCAAAACCGTGCCAGAACGCCCCCCACGATCCACAAGCGGTGCGTTATAATCGTCGGCCTGACGCGGTTTCGTCATGTATTCCTCACATAAGCCCCTCCCGCTTCGTAGCACGAACACAAAGCGGGAATCAGGCACTCTTTCCTTCTTAGCAATTTGCCGCGTCGGCAAAAACACCGGCAACCGGCAAGACTGCTTGAATTCACAGGCAACAGCGCCATCTGCCCCTGAAGCCCAAAGCGGCCGCCCCTGCGCAAGGTCGCTGGGCGCCAGGCAGCTGAACACGAAATCGCGTTCTCCCGTGACTGGACAGCATGGGCGGCCCTTGCCTAAGGAACGGAAAAGTCGTCAATATGTGCCGAAATGCGAAATGGAGTAAGTGACTATGTTGGATGATGTTGTCGGAGCTTATGGCAGTCGTTTCCTGCTTGCAGCCGGTGGCGTCGGTCTGGCGCTTCTCCTGCTCATCCTCGTGCTCTGGGTGATCCGCAGCCGGGCGCCCTCGCCTTTCGTGCGCGGCGGCCGCAACCGCCAACCCCGCCTGCAGGTGCTGGATGCCGCTGCCGTCGATGCCCGCCGCCGGCTGGTGCTGGTGCGCCGCGACGACGTCGAGCACCTGATCATGATCGGCGGCCCGAGCGATATCGTCATCGAAAGCCGCATCCTGCCCGCCGCGGCAACAGCACAACCGGAAAGCGTCAACCGCCCGCAGCCCGTCGAGCGGCGCCCGATACCCGTCGCGCGGCCGGAAACGCCGCCGGTCGTTCCGCCGCGCCCGCCGGTCGCTGCCCGTGTCGAGCCGGCCGCCGAGCCCTCTTTCTCCTCGCCGGTCCCGCCAGAGCCGCGCTCGCGCCCGGAATCATCGGCCCAATCATCGGCTCAAACATCGGCCCCGCCGGCCGTTGCGCCGCCGGTGGTCACGAGCCCGCTTCCGGCAGAGCCGGTGACAGCTCCACTGTCGGCCGAACGCGACAATCCTCTGCGTGCCGCTCCGCCCCAGCCGCGCCCGCCGGAGCGTCCCGCCGTTCCCCCAGCCTCGCAGCCCGCACAGTTCCATGATACCGCGAGTGCAGCCGAGATTCTCGATGCGGCCCGCCAGCGCGTGCTGCCGCAGCAGCGCATCGAACCCGAGGTCTCCGCCCCGCCTGTCCAGCACTTGCCGGCGGCAGCACGCGCCGCGCCTGTTACGGCCGAGGACGATGCGGCTGCGCAGTCGGCAGCGGCGATCCGTCATGATTTCCAGCGCGTGCTGGAAGAGGAGATGTCGAGCAATCTGACGGCCGAGCGCATCGTGCCGGCGCCGGCAAACCAGGAACCCCGCCAAGCCGCGCCGCAGCCGGGCAACCTGCCGCGCCGCGATCCCGAGCTAGCTCCCATCACCGGAGCCGACACGGAACTGCAGAAGGAAGTCGCCCGCATCTTCGGCGAGATGAGCGTCAATCGCGACAAATGAGGGCAGACACACCGGCCTTCATCACCAAGTTGCATAAAAGCCGCAATGCTGCGGCTTTCAGTTCGCGAACGGCTCGGGGGCTCCCCTTGATGCCGATCATTTGTTATCTCTGAAGTCGAAGAGCTTTGGTGCATTCGAGGTAACACTTTGCCTAAGTAAATACCGGTCTCACTCCAGTTTCACCCGTACTGCCGCAAAGCGACACGCTGGCGGCATACGAACATGTTCATCGGGTGGTGGCGAGAGACCGGTTTGGCATTGTTACAATGTGCCATGTGCAGCTCCGCTGTCTCAGCTCTTCAGCCGCCCACAACATCGCCACACCGCGCCCGCAAGGGTTTTCTCATGCACCATCTTGGTGGACTTCCGAACGGAAGACCAAGACGGTATGTGCAATACGCTTCGGGTCCGATGGACCATTATTCCCAAGACAGCTCCCCAGCCCTGGTTGGCCTGCGGCGGATGCGGGGGCCTCAGAGCTTTCCAACCCAGCGGCAAGATCCGGCTCAACGCCAACGGTCGCAAGCTCGACGCCTGGCTTATCTACAAATGCCTGACCTGTGAAAGAACATGGAACCGGCCAATCCTCGAGCGCCGCAATGTTCGCGACATCGATCCTCAAGTCCTTGACGCGTTACAATCCAACGATCCCGGCTGGATCCGGGCAGAAACCTTCAACCTCGATGCTCTCCGGCAGTCACGGCGTGTGGACGAGTTTGCCGAATTTGACATCAAAAAAGAGATGCAGAGCGACACGGCGAATTGGACGAGATTGGCAATCGAACTGATGGTCCCGTTTCCAACGAGCACACGCCTCGACCGTCTGCTGGGCTCCGAACTGAAAGTGTCACGCTCGCGGCTGCAGGCTCTGCATGATCAAGGCATGGTTCGGACAGATCCTGACCGAGCAGGCGTCATGCGGCGGCGGATCAGGAATGGCACCCTTGTCGTGATTGACCTCGCCATGGAGGCCGACCGAGAGCAATCTTGGAAAGCTCTGGCAGCAGGAGATCCGCTATAATAGTGGAACTCCGTCGCGGAGGCTCGATCTCGGGCCTTCGTGACTATCGAAAAAGGCGCCGCGATCGGGATCGCGGCGCCTGTTCTGCTCTCATGCCTGCATGAAAACTCTTATTCGTCGCGATAGACTTTTTCGCGACGTTCGTGACGCTCCTGCGCCTCGATCGACAGTGTCGCGATCGGGCGGGCGTCGAGACGTTTCAGGCCGATCGGTTCGCCGGTTTCCTCGCAATAGCCGTAGGTACCGTCTTCGATGCGCTGCAGTGCCGCGTCGATCTTCGAAATCAGCTTTCTCTGTCTGTCACGGGCGCGAAGTTCGATCGCCCGGTCCGTTTCCGACGACGCCCGGTCGGCGAGGTCGGGATGGTTTGCGCTTTCCTCGGCCAGATGGTCGAGCGTCTCGCGCGCTTCTCTAAGGATATCGTTTCTCCATGCAACCAGCTTGGCCCTGAAGTAGGCACGCTGGTTTACGTTCATGAACTCTTCCTCTTCCGAGGGAACGTAATTGCTAAGATCGATCTTCTCACTCAACGCGATTCTCCTGAAGAACATCTCATCTGGCCGGGTGTATATCCCAAGCGCTAGTCGCGATTCAAGCCAAATACGACAGGTAAACAGATTTTTAAATCTGTTACAATTTTCGGCTAACGATCTATTTTGTCATGGTTATTCCGATTGCCGTTTTTTGCTTCGCCTTCAAAACGCCGTGTTATCGGCCACGTTTCGGGCAGTTGCGACATGGCTGGCGATTGACGGCGGCCAATCGCAACCGCTACTGAAAAGACCCCGCCCGATCCTGGATTTGCCCATGACCGTACCGCTGCCTCCGCCCAACCGCATCTATCTCCTGCGTCATGCCGAGGCCAGCTGGGCCGAACCCGGACAGCGCGATTTCGACCGGCCGCTGAGCGAAAAGGGCTTTGGCGATGCCGAGATCATCGCCGACAAGGCCGCCGACAAGGGTTATCGTCCCGATCTCCTGATCAGTTCGACAGCGCTGCGTTGCCGTGACACGTCAGGCGCCGTCCACCGGGCGATGGGCGTCGCGCTCGAGGTGCGTTATGTCGATGCGCTCTACAACGCCACGGTCGATACCTATCTCGAGATCGTCGATGCACAGGATGAGGCGGCCGTCATGCTGGTCGGCCACAATCCGACCATGGAGCAGGCGCTAGAGACGTTGATCGGCCATGACGCGATGGTAAGCGCCCTTCCCGGCGGCTTCCCAACCGCAGGCCTTGCCGTCGTCGATTTTGACGCTTCGGCCTCTGTCTGGCGCCTCACCGATTTCGTGGTCGTCTGAAGTCTTTCACGCCGCTCTTCTTTTGCGGGCGGCGCGCCCTCCCTATATTGCGGGGCAGTCACCAACCGGAATCGCGCCTTGCCGCCACGCCTGACATCCTTTGCCGATGACGCCCGCATCGCCTTCGACAATCTCGCCGACCGGGCGAGCGGCCTCGTCAATCCGACCGTGCGGCTCGGCGTCACCGGCCTCTCCCGCTCCGGTAAGACGGTCTTCATCTCCTCGCTGGTCCACAATCTCCTGCATGGCGGCCGCCTGCCGCTGTTCGAGCCGGTGCAATCCGGCCGGGTCTCGGCGGTGCGGCTGGAGCCGCAGCCCGACGATGCCGTGCCGCGCTTCCAGTACGAGGACCATATCCGTGCGCTGGTGAAGGACCGCATCTGGCCGGATTCGACCCGCGCCATATCGGAACTGCGCATCACGCTGGATTACCAGAGCGCCAGCGGCTGGAACCGGCTGTTTTCCCCCGGCCGCCTGTCGATCGATATCGTCGATTATCCCGGCGAATGGCTGCTCGACCTGCCGCTGCTCGGCAAGGATTACCGCACCTTCAGCGAGGAAACCATCGCGCTCGCCGAAACCGGCGTCCGCTCGGAGCTGTCGCGTGAGTGGCTGGCTCTGACGCGCGCCGCCGATATCCACGCCGGCGCCGACGAGATGATCGCCCGCGACCTCGCGACCGCCTTCGCCGATTATCTCAAGGCCTGCAAGGCCGATGAACGCTCGCTCTCCACCCTGCCGCCCGGCCGCCTGCTCTTGCCCGGCGATCTGGATGGGTCGCCAGCATTGACCTTCGCGCCGTTGGCGCTGCCGTCGGACGGACGTCCTGGGCGCGGCTCGCTGTGGACGATGATGGAGCGGCGCTACGAGGCCTACAAATCGGTCGTCGTCAAACCCTTCTTCCGTGAGCATTTCGCCCGCCTCGACCGCCAGATCGTGCTGGTCGATGCGCTGCAGGCGATGAACCGCGGCCCCGAAGCCGTACAGGATCTGGAACGCGCGCTGACCGATGTGCTCGCCTGTTTCCGCCCCGGCACCAATTCGCTGCTCTCCTCCCTGCTTGGACGCCGCATCGACCGCGTGCTGGTCGCCGCCACCAAGGCCGATCATCTCCACCATGAAAGCCATGACCGGCTTGATGCGCTGACCCGCCGCCTGGTGGATCGCGCCATCGACCGCATCGGCATGGCGGGGGCCGGCATCGACGTCATGGCGCTTGCCTCCGTCCGCGCCACTCGCGAGGCGACCGTCAGGCGCGATGGCCACGAGCTGCCTGTCATCGTCGGCACGCCGATGGACGGCGAAACCCTAGCCGGCGAACGCTTCGACGGCCAGAGAAAGACCGCGATCTTCCCCGGCGACCTGCCGGAGGATCCGGAAAGCCTGTTCGACCGCATTGCCTCGGGTGTAACAGGCCTGCAGCTGCCCGATGTCAACGTCGTCAGGTTCCGCCCGCCGCAGCTTGAGGAAACCGGCGGCGGCATCAAGCTGTCGGTGCCGCATATCCGCCTCGACCGCGCCATGCAGTTCCTGTTCGGAGACCGTCTCGCATGAGCAAGCCCCCGTCCGATCCGCCGCGCCGCGCACCCGCCGCCTTCACCTATGAGGACGAGGTCACCCAGCCGCGAGACAACGGCAGGCAGGCAGAGCAACGGCGCAAGCCGGAAAGTTTCTCCGAACATATCATCGTGACGCCCGATGAGGACGATCCCTTCCTCAATCCCGACAAGGATCTGAGCGCAGTTCCGGTTGCCACGCCGCGGAAACGTCGAACCTCCTTCGGCAAGATTGCCGCCGGCGCCTTCGGCATCCTGCTGTCTCTCGCCATTGGCCTCTGGACCGACAGCCTGATCCGCGATCTCTTCACTCGCGCCGACTGGCTGGGTTATGCAGCCCTTGCCGTGCTCGCCGTCGGCATCCTCGCCGTGCTTGCCCTGGTCGTCCGCGAAACTGTGGGCATGATGCGTCTTGCTGCCGTCCAGGCGATCAAGGCCGAAGCAGACGCCGCGATTCTCGAAACCCGGCCGGCGATGGCGCGCGCCGTCGTGGCGCGCCTCACCACCCTGCTTTCCGCCAATCCCGAGACATCGAAGGGCCGCGCAACGCTGAAAGCGACCGAGGGCGAGGTCATCGACCCCCCGCATCTGATTGCGCTCGCCGAACGCGAACTGCTTGCTCCCCTCGACCGCAAGGCCCGCGCGCTGATCGTCAATGCCTCCAAGCGCGTCTCGATCGTCACCGCCGTCAGCCCGCGTGCCGTGGTCGACCTGCTCTACGTGCTCTATGAGGCCGTGCGCCTCATTCGCGCCATGGCCGAACTTTACGGCGGCCGGCCCGGAACTCTCGGTATGTTCCGCCTGCTGCGCGACGTGCTGGCGCATCTGGCCGTCACCGGCTCGATCGCCGTCGGCGACAGCCTCGTCCAGCAGGTGCTCGGCCACGGGCTGGCCTCCAGGCTCTCGGCCCGACTGGGCGAGGGTGTGATCAACGGCCTGATGACCGCCCGCATCGGAATCGCGGCAATGGATCTCTGCCGTCCGCTCGCCTTCCGAGCCCTGAAGCGGCCGGGAATCGGTGATTTCATCGGCGATCTCACCCCGTCCATGTCGCCGCGCGGCAACAATCCTTGAGCGACACAGCGATTCCGCGTCTTTCGCCTCCCCTTGCGTAACGTTGAAGAAATTTCAGTGATTTCAGAGCTCTAGCGACAGTATTTTAAAATCTCCGGCGCCTGAAACTCCCGTCTTTCCGCGCATTTCGGCACAATCGAAAGGAAGGATTAACCATTATTCGGCAAAACTTGCACCCAGTTCGTGAGTGGTGTTTGCCAAGGAAAATCCATGTATTCGCGCAAGTTTCTCATCGTATGCGGCCTGGCCGCCGCGGCATTGTCTCCCGTCGCAGATGTCGCTCCGGCAGCCACTGCTGCAACCCGTGACAAGGCCTTCTTCGATTCGGTCGCCGGCTCCTGGAAAGGCCCCGGCGAAATCGTCGCCGGCAAGTACAAGGGCACGAAATTCACCTGCAACCTGATCGGCGAACCCACAGGCGACAGCAGCGCCGGCATCAAGCTCGACGGCACCTGCCGCGTTGGCGTCTTCAAACAGCCGATGACTGCCGTCATCTCGCAGTCGGGCTCGACCTACAAGGGCAAGTTCCTGGACGGCGCCGCCGGCAAGGGCCTTGACGTCGTCTCCGGCGCCGTCTCCGAGGATACCGTCGTCGTCGGCATCAACCGCGCCAAGCTGAACGGTGCGATGATCGCCCGCGTGCGTGACGACAAGACGATGAACGTCACCGTTTCGGTCAAGGTCGAAAGCCAGATGATCCCGGTGATCGGCCTGACGCTGACCCGCCAGGTCGACGAGATGGCCGTCGGCTCGATCCAGTAGAGAAACCGCACAGCGGATTTTCCTGAAGCGGCGGGTTTTCCGTTTCAGCGTCTCTGATTCAGGCGCTCCGCCACCAGTCGCGGCTCTCGTCGGCGACCTCGATGCCGGTCACCTCGGCATCATCAAGCCAGTCACTGACCGCCCTACCCCTGACGAGAAGGCCCGGCGCGATATCGGCGAGCGGCATCAGCACGAAACCGCGATCGGTCATGCGCGGATGCGGCAGTTCCAGCCGCGGTGCGTCCTGGATGACGTCGCCATAGGTCAGCACGTCGATATCGAGCGTGCGCGGCCCCCAGCGCTCGATGCGCTCGCGTTTCATCTCCCGTTCGATCGACAGGCAGACATCGAGCAAAGCCTCGGGCTCCAGCCTGGTCTTGACGGCGGCGCAGGCATTGAAGAAGAAGGATTGATCCGTCTTGCCCCAGGGCGGCGTGCGATAGAGCCGCGAGACCGCCGTCACCCGGCAGTCGTCGCGTCCGTCCAGCCTTTGCAGCGCGCCCGCCATCGCCTTCACCGGATCGCCGATATTGCCGCCGAGACCGAGTGTGGCGGATTGCAATGCGGCCTCAGGCAAAATGCTCAACGCTCACCTGCACGAAATCGAGTACGCCCGGCACCGGCGCGTTCGGCTTGCGCACCGTAATCTTCGCCCGCCGGATCTGAGGGAATGTCTCGCAGAGCCCCTTGGCGATATCGAGCGCCAGCGCCTCGATGAGGTAGCGCCGCTTGCCGGTGACGATCTGCTCGATCACGGTGAAGGCAATGCCGTAATTGACGGTATCGTTGATCGAATCGCTTTCCAGCGCCTCGCCGGCGACGACATCGAGCTCGGCATCGACGAAGAAACGTTGGCCGAGGAATTCCTCCTCGTCATGCACGCCGTGGCGCGCAAAGAAGGCGCAGTTCTGCAGCGTGATTGTGTAGGTGGTCATGTCGGCCGCTTCCTCTCGAATTCCTGGCGTGCATTCAGCATAGCATCGGCGATATCAAGCGCATCCCTGTTGATTGCGACATTGTGCACGCGGAAAACCGCAGCCCCTTGAAGCCTGAGCAGCGCGCTCGATGCAGCCGTCGCCACATCCCTGTCTGCCGCCTCACGCCCCGTCACCGCACCAAGGAAGCGTTTGCGCGACGTGCCGGCGAGCAGCGGCAGACCGAAGCGGGAAAGCTCGGAAAACCGCGCCATCAGCTCCAGGTTTTCCTCCGCCGTCTCCTTGGCGAAGCCGAAGCCCGGATCGAGCACGATCCGGTCGCTGTTGACGCCGGATGCAGCGGCGATCGCAAGCGAGCGTTCGAGGAAATGCACCTGATCGGCAATCACGTCGGTCAGTTTTACCCTGTCGCGGCCGGTATGCATGATGCACAGCCCGGCTCCGGTCACTGCGGCAATATTGGCGATATCGGGCTCCTTCTGCAGCCCGAAGACGTCATTGACGATATGGGCGCCGGCGCTGATGGCAAGCCGCGCCGTCTCGGCGCGATAGGTGTCGATGGAGATCAGCGCCTGGGTGCGCCCGCGCAATGCCTCGATGACGGGCAATACGCGCGCCTGCTCCTCGGAAGGACTGACGGCTGCTGCGTTCGGCCGGGTCGATTCGCCGCCGATGTCGACAATGCCGGCACCCTCGCTCACCGCCCGCAGCGCCTGTTCGACCGCGGCATCGACGGTTTCAAAACGTCCGCCGTCGGAAAAGGAGTCCGGCGTCACGTTGATGATCGCCATGATCGTCGAACGACGGCCAAGTTCGATCTCCCGGCCATGGCCGACACGCCATATGCTGCCTTCGAGCCCTGTCACCAGACTTATCCCATTGATGACGAAAAAAGCGCCATCCGATATTGCGCTTGTGGTGGCTATGCCCCAAGCTCCGGTCGATTTCAACACGGGTTGCGTTCAGAATGCCGCTTGCAGTGCGTTATATGGTCTTCCCTATCGCCTTTTCCATTGCTCTTTCCCTCTGCAGCCCCGTGGCAGCCGAAGTGATCGCATCGAAAAGCTATTCCTATTTCGACATTCGCGGCAAAACCGCGGATGAGCTCGACCGCGAACTCAGCCGGCGCGGTCCGACGGCGAGCGGCTCCTCGGCGCGCCATCCCGGCGCCACGAAGATCCGCTTCGGCGGCGAGGCAACCTATATCCAGGATAACGGGCGCTGCCGCGTCGGCAACGTCAAGGTCACGGTCCACACCCAGATCATCCTGCCGCGCTGGAGCAGCCGCAAGGGCGCTAGCAAGGAGCTGTCGATGATCTGGGACGCCCTGTCGAGCGATATCAAACGCCATGAGGAGCGCCATGCCGAGATCGCCCGCGATCAGGCCCGCGCCATGGAGCGCGCCATTCGCGCGCTGCCGCAGCAGCGCAGCTGCGAAGCCATGCAGGAACTCGTCTCCGACGAATCAGCACGCGGTATAGAGGAGCACGATCGGCAGCAGGCGCGATTCGACAGGGTCGAAGCGGTCAACTTCCAGAAGCGCATGCTGAGATTGCTGAATAATCGAATCAACGGTCGAACCGGCGCAAAATAGGGCTTTTTCAATCAGCTTGCGAGCAGGAAACCTTAGCTGCACAACGAAACTTGTGCGAAACTTGCGCTCTCCCCAGCGATTGAATGGTCATTTTTCATCCTGGTAGACTCAACCGGAACGCGTTAATATGAACACATTCGAAAGTGCAGGTACGACACCAAGTACGGCACCTGCACTTTCATCGCTGGGTTCTCCTGGCGCGTTCCGAAGCCTCGGATGTTCCTCCCTCATCCGAAGGTAATGCGCCCGCCTCGCCTCGCTCGCTCCAGCGCGCGAGGCGTCTTTTTTGATATCGGATGTTTCGGCGACGTTTGAAGCGGATGTGCTTCAGGCCTGGCGTTCCGGCACGTGCACCACGAGCCCGTCATAGATGGCCTTCATTCGGATCTGACAGGACAGCCGCGAAGTCGGGCGCACGTCGAAGGCGAAGTCGAGCATATCCTCTTCCATCGCTTCCGGCTGACCGACCTTCTCCGTCCACTCCTCATCGACATAGACATGACAGGTCGCGCAGGCGCAGGCGCCGCCGCATTCGGCCTCGATGCCGGGCACCGAATTGCGCACGGCGTTCTCCATCACGGTGGAGCCTTGGTCGACGTCGAGGTCGAAGCGCGTGCCGTCGAAGGCGACGATGGTAAGTTTTGGCATCGGGACTATTTCCGGTCTTCAGGTGGGTGGGCGGATTTTTCTTCCGACAATTCGACGCGACAGTCAACATTGGGGAAATCCGCCATAGCCTCGCAGATCGTGCCTTCGCCCGCCGTCTTCAAAGCGTCATTCGGGACGTCGCAAAAAGACCCGCGGTTCCGCAATGGAACAACGGGTCTTCGTTCGGAGGGGATTCAATGCATGTCGCCCAAAACTGTGCGGCGGTTTTGGGACAATGATATGCATCAACTAACGACTTGGAGATCAGCCGCGGCAGAGCTTCAGGATGAAATTCTCCGCATCGATGACGGCGGCCCCGAGCGCTGCGGTCGCGCCGGCATCGCCGCCGGTTTCCTCGACGGCTTCGGCCGTCTGCGACACCCGGAATGCGCCGACCGAGCTTGCCGCGCCCTTCAGCCGGTGCGCGGCTGCGCCGATACGGATGGTTTCGCCGCTCGCAATATCCTGGAGGCATGCGCGGGCCTGGCGCGCAAACATTTGAAGGACTTCGATTTCCAGCGCCTTGTCGCCCATCGTCTGCTTTGCGAGATGGACCAGGTCGATCGGCCGGACCTTCGAGGGACAGGGTCCCTTTGCATTATCCGGCGCCTCGAATACGATGTTCAATGCCGCCATCTGGGCTGCCATTGCCAATTCTCCCGTCCCTGTCGTCCGCAGTTGCAACAGTTCTGCGTCAGGAGGGTGGCCATCCCGTTAAATTCCGGCACATTCAGGGCGGAAATCTCGCCATATGGTTAACGTCCGTTAAATATCCCTAAATTATTGGTTTTTAAGCGCTGCCCAGGATTCAAAGATGTTAACAACGGGTTAACGAACCGCAAATCTCAAGCCTTCATTAATTGTGTGAAGAGCCCAGATGTGTCACTACGATACTGGTGGAGCGGGTTTATGGTACGCGCCTTTGCCGAGCGAGTGGATAATGGTAGTGTTTTGATACCTTCCGTTTGAAAAAGCGGCTATCTACTCTGAAATGACATGCTTATCCGTCCGTCGTTGGGATGGAAGGCTGGAACGGCAAAGTTGTCCCCGGGTGAGGCGGAAGCCCGGGATGCGCGGTTGGGCCGGCTGACAGTAACGAGGCATACCCGAATGGCGAACAACAAATATAACGAGTCGATTGAGGACAAGGCGTTCAAGGCATTGGACGAGGCCCTCCAGATCGACTTCAGCAAGGATAACGTACCGTCTCGCCGCGGCGACGCGCCCCAGGCCCCGGAGGCTAATGTGTCTGATCCAGTAAATGCGCGTAACCAGCAGGCCCAGGAAGAGGCGCAGCGGCGCAGCCGCCGCGGTGCCGCCGGCGAGCAGGCTTCCAGGGGGCCGGCCTTCGCGCCCGCCAACGATGCCAGCCGCAACACGCCTGCCTCGATCCTGAAATCCTTCGACGGCGCCTCCAGCCGCTCGGCGGTGCGCACCGCCACGCTGTTCTCCGTGCTTTGGGTCATGGCCGGCCTCGGCCTGATGTCGCTGCTTTATGCTCCGCAGATCTGGCAGATCCGTTCTATCGCCGATCTCGTCGCCCTGCCCGGCGTCATCGCCGGCCTCGTCGGCATCATCATTCCCGTAATGATGTTCTATGCCTTCGCCATCATGATCGCGCGCGCCCAGGACATGCGCAACGCCGCCCGCTCCATGGCAGAGGTGGCATTGCGCCTGGCCGAGCCGGAAACCATTGCCTCCGAGCGCATCATGACCGTCGGCCAGGCCGTGCGCCGTGAAGTCTCGGCCATGAATGAAGGCATCGAGCGCACGATCGCACGTGCGTCCGAACTGGAAACGCTCGTCCATTCCGAAGTCAATGCCCTTGAACGCTCCTATGCCGACAACGAGTTGCGCGTCCGTGGCCTCGTCCACGAACTCGGCTCCGAGCGCGAGGCGATCGTCAACCATGCCGACCGCATCCGCACCTCGATCGGCAGTGTCCACGACCAGTTGAAGGAAGAACTGTCGCTTGCGACCGAAGAGATCGCGGTGCGGCTTGCCACATCGGGCGAAGCCTTCGCTTCGCTGATCGATACGCGCGCCGCGACGATCCTGGAAAAGTCGGACAGCGCCCTGCAGTCGATGGGCAGCCTGCTTGCCGCCAAGACCGATACCCTGCTGCAGACACTGAACGCATCGGGTTTTGCGCTCGCCACCGAATTCGACAATCGCCTCGAAGCGCTCTCCGTCAATCTCAATGACCATGGCGAAAGGCTGCTCAGCCAGTTCGAGACGCGCGCCTCGACCATGGACAGCAGCACCGAGAAGCTGAATGCGGCGCTGAACGAACGCACGCACCAGCTCAACGAGATCCTGATCGCCCGCACCCGCGAGATCAACGAGAGCCTGACATCGGGCGAACGCACCATTGGCGGCACGCTCGATGACGTTCTGTCGAAGCTGAACAGCGCCCTCGACGAAAAGGGCGCAAGCTTCCGCCAGAGCCTGCAGACCACCGCCGACGACGCCGTCATGGATCTCGACGTACGCTCCGGTTTCTTCGAGGAACGGCTGCAGACGACCGTTGCCCAGTTGTCCACCGCCTTCGACGAGCGCGTCGCAGAATTCACCAGCGCCTTCGACAAACGCACCGGCTCGCTCGACACCAAGCTGATAGAAAGCCTCGCCCGTATCAACGAGACGCTGACCGGCGGCTCGGATTCAATCGACGGCATCCTGAGTTCCGGTATCGACCGGCTTGGTTCGTCGATAACAGACCAGTCGCTGGCGCTCGCCACCGCGCTCGCCACCGGCCATGAGATGCTGGAAAGCACGCTCGGCAGCCGGGCGGAGGAAATCACCACCGCACTCAGCAGCCGCACCGGCGAACTGACCTCGTCTCTGCAGAACGCGACTTCCGAAATCGCGCTGGCGCTTGCATCCGGCACCTCCGAACTGCAGAACAATCTTCAGACACGCTCGGCCGAACTGCGCGACACGCTGCGCACCACCACCACTGAGCTGACGAGCGCCGTTGCCGCCGGCACCGAACAGGTGACGGCTGCCTTCGGCGGTCGCGCCGAGGAGCTGAGCGGCGTGCTTGCGGCGCGTGCGGCTGAGATCACCGAGGCGCTCGGCACGGCCCATGGCCGCATCGACAGCGTCATGGCTGAGCGCGGCGACGCACTTGTGGAGGCGCTGACCACCCATCACGGCCGCTTCGAGGAAGCGCTGGCAACCCGTTCCGACGCCATCCTCAATGCCGTCTCCGGCACCCATGACCGTCTTGCCGAGACGCTCGACGAAAAGGCGATGGCACTCGCCATCTCCCTGAATGAGAGCCAGGCCCGCATCGAAGATACGCTCGAAACCCGCTCCGAAGCGCTGGTGAAAGCGGTATCAGGCACGCATGACCGCCTCTCCGAGACGCTCGACGAAAAGGCGATGGCGCTCGCCATTTCGCTCAATGAAAACCAGGCCCGCATCGAGGATACGCTCGAAACCCGTTCGGCGGCCCTGCTGAACGCCGTGTCCGGCACCCATGACCGGCTTTCTGAAACGCTGGACAGCAAGGCTGCCGCCCTGACGACCTCGCTCGATGAGCGCCATGCCCGCATCGAGGATGCGCTTGGAACGCGCGCCGAAGCGCTGCTGAACACCGTATCCGGCACCCGCGACCGTCTTGCCGAGACGCTCGACGAAAAGGCGATGGCGCTCGCCAGATCCTTGAGCGAGAGCCAGGCCCGTATCGAAAATACGCTCGAAACCCGCTCCGCAGCTTTGCTGAACGCCGTCTCCGGCACCCATGACCGCCTGTCCGAAACGCTGGATGAGAAGGCGATGACGCTCGCCATCTCGCTCAATGAGAGCCAGTCGCGGATCGAAGACACGCTGGAAGCGCGCTCCGAAGCCTTCCTCCAGGCTGTGTCCGGCACGCACGACCGTCTCTCGGAAACGCTCGACGAAAAGTCTGCGGCGCTCGCTGCCTCCCTGAACGAAGGTCAGAGCCGCCTGCAGGACACGCTGGAGAGCCGTTCGGAATCCTTCCTCAATGCGGTCTCCGCCACCCATGATCGTCTGTCGGAAACACTCGACGATCGGGCGATGGCGCTTGCCATCTCGCTGAACGAGAGCCAGAGCCGTCTCGAGGAGACGCTGACAACAGGCGCCGATGCGATCACCAATGCGGTCTCCGGCACGCATCAAGGCCTGAACGGTGTGCTCGACCAAAAGGCCGCCGCCATTGCCGCCTCGCTGACCGAAGGCCAGGCCCGCCTCGAGGAAGCCTTGGGGCACCGCACCGCCGCAATCATCGGCGCTGTAACCGCAACCCACGACCGGCTCACCGATACGCTCGACGAAAAGACGATGGCGCTCGCCATTTCGCTCGACGATAACCAGAGCCGCTTCGACAGTGCGCTCGAAGCCCGCAGCAATGCCATCATGGAAGCGGTCTCCGGTGCCGAGGCTCGCGTCGCCGGCGCCTTCGCCGACAAGACCGATGCGATCCGCACCGCCTATACCGACAATCAGCAGCGGCTCGAAAATGCGCTTTCCGAACATAGCGCCGCCCTCTCCGGCGCTCTCGATGCCGGCGGCGCCCGCTTCGAGGATCTCGTCGGCGGCTTGACCGGCCGCATCGAAAGTCGCCTGACCGATGCCCATACACGGCTCGGAGGCCTCGCCGACGAGGCCGCAGCGCGCATCGAGGGCGGGCTCGCCTCCGCCCATGAACGCATCCGCACGACGCTCGAAGACCGCGCCAATGCCATCGACCTGTCGCTGAGCCAGGCCCATGCGCTGATCAGCGATACGCTGACCGAACAGGCGACCAGCATCGGCACCTCGGTGGCGACGAGCGTCAGCATGCTCGAAATGTCGCTGGAGGACCGTGAAGCCGCGATTCGCCAGGCGATCGATGCCGGCGCCCAGACATTGGAAGATCGCATGCATGCCGGCGCCGGCCAGATCGCCGGCCGCTTCCAGGAGGCGGCGAACGCCATTTCGAGCTCCACCCAGGATTTCTCCGCCCATCTCGATCGGTCGGTCGAAAGCCTGACCGGCCGTTTTGAAGAAACCGGATCGCGCGTGGAAGCCGGTCTTGCGGCGATCGAGACCCGCATCCGCGACGGCGTCGGCGGCGTTGCCGAAAAGGTCGAAGCCGCCAGCGGCCAGCTGTCCGGCGTGCTCGCCGACGGCGTCTCCCGTCTCGGTGCGCTCAGCGACGACGCCACTCGGCGCATTTCCGCGACGCTCGAAGGCAGTGCCGCAAACCTCACCCAGGCGATCGACAGCCGCACCGCCAATCTGGCCGAGACGCTGGACAGCCGCACCACGAGCCTGACGGGCGCTATCGACGGCCGCACCGCAAGCCTTGGCGAAACCCTCGACCGCGGCAATGAACGCATCGAGGAACGCCTCTCCACCATGGACCGCGCGCTGACCGTCGGCCTCGAAGCCGTCAATCGTACCATCGAAGGCAAGGCCGCCGGTCTCGCCTCGACACTGCGCAGCGCGGTTGCCGACGCGGCTCAGGGAATGGAAGGCGAAGCGACGAGAACCACCGAACTGCTCGGCAAGACCGGCCAGCAATTCGCCGAGGATCTCAATGCGAAAAGCGACGAATTCACCCGCACCATGGATGAGCGTTCGTCGCAAATCGTCACCCGCGTCGCCGAAGCTCAGAACCGGCTGGCGAGCCAGGCCGCTGCCGTCGCCCAGACCTTCTCGGAAGCCGGCAACGCCATCGTCAACAAGGTCTCCGAGGCCGAGACCATCGTCGGCACGCAGGTCAATGCCATCTCCAAGCTGTTGTCGGATGCCGGCCAGTCTCTGGAGACGCGCGGCAATGCCATCCGCTCGACGCTGTCGGGGGCCGGCAGCGAGATTTCCGCCACCATGGCGGATGTCGACCGGGCGCTGGAAGCCCGCAGCAATGCCATCCGCACCAATCTCGAGGAACGTGCCCGCGAGATCGATACGACCTTCTCCGACATTGACAAGGCGCTCGAAGCGCGCGGCAACTCGATCCGCTCGACGCTCGACGAGCGCACCCGCGACCTCAACTCGATGCTGGCGGGCCGCTCTGTCGAATTGACGCGCATCCTCGACGAAACGGCTCGCCCGATCATCGACCGCTACACCGATGCCGGCGAGCAGGCTGCCGCCCGCATCACCGCTGCGGCCAACCTCAGCGCCGAGCGTCTGCGCGCCGAAAACGAAGCGCTCGCCAGCGCCGTTGCCGCCCGCACCGAGAATGTCGCCAACGCCGTCAGCGCCATCGAGAACAGCCTGGTCGGCAACGTCAACGGCCTCGTCCAGCGCATGTCGGAAAGCAGTGCGGCAATGGCGATGATGATGAACCGCGCCGCCGAGCAACTGGCCAACGTCGACGGCCGTCTCGGTGACACCACCGCGCGCTTTGCCGACTCCGCCACCAAGGCCGCTGAAATGGTCTCCGCCTCGACCAGGCTTCTTGAAGGCAAGGTCGACCGTCTCTCCGACATTTCGGGCCAGACGCTGTCACAGGTCGGCGGCATCATCGGCCGCTTCGACGAACACTCCAAGGTCCTGACCCAGGCCTCGCAGCTGCTCGGCGCTGCCCAGTCCAATCTCGCCTCGACGCTCGAGGAGCGCGAGAGCGCTCTGCAGACCCTCTCGGTCGGCCTCGTCCAGCGCTCCGCCGAGATCGAAAAGACGATGCAGGGCCTCGGCAGCATGATCGAGACCGTGTTTGAGCGGGCAGAGCAACGCTCCAACCAGGTCACCGGCAATCTGCGCCAGGGCGTGCAGTCTTCCTTCGCCGATATCGGCCGCATTCTTAGCGAAACCGAGAAGCGCGCCCAGGAAGCGGCAGAGACGATGCGCGAGGCGATCACCCGCGCCGGCGACGAGGCCAATACGACGATCGACGGCACCTTCGCCAATGTCGAACGGCGTTCCGGCGATCTCTCCAATCGCATTCGCGGCGGTCTCACCGCCTCGCTGTCGGAAGTCGAGCGCATGCTCGGCGAAGCCGGCCGCGCCTCAGACGGCGCCGCCCAGAACATGCGGGAAGCACTGCGCGAGGCGATCGATGATGCCGTCGGCCGTTTCTCCGGCGCCACCGAAGATATCCGCCGCTCCGCCGCCGACATCCGTAACGAGCTCGACGCCACCCGCGCCGAACTGAAGCGCGGCGCCTTCGACCTTCCCGAGGAAGCCAAGGAAAGCGCCTCGGCCATGCGCCGGGCCGTGGCTGAGCAGATCAAGGCTCTGCAGGATATCTCCCAGCTCGTCGGCCGCTCTAGCCAGCAGCTCGAGATCTCCCAGCCCGTCGCCCGCACGCTCGCGCAGGCGCAGCCGGCTCCGCGTCCTGCCCAGCCGGTCGCAGCCCAGCCGCCGCAGCCGGTAGCGCCCCCGTCGATCGAAGCGACGGGCCTGCGTGGAACGATCGCGCCGTCTGCGCCGGCGGCTGCGCCCCAACGCGCCGCCCCGCAACCTGCTCCCGATCGCCAGGAATCGGGGCGCCAGGAACCGGCCCGTCCGGAAAGCGGTGGCTGGATCAGCGATCTCCTGCGCGGCGCATCGCGTGAGGAGGCCGCCGACGAGGCGTCTGCCCGCGCCCCTGCCCGCCCGGCGGAAACTGCCGCGCCGGCCGCGCGTAGCAACGACAGCCGCAATCCGCGCCACGTCGTCGAATCCTTGAACTCGCTCTCGGTCGATATCGCCCGCGCCATCGATCACGACGCCTCGGTCGATCTCTGGCGCCGTTATCAGCGCGGTGAGCGCGATGTCTTCACCCGTCGCCTCTACACGCTGAAGGGCCAGCAGACCTTCGACGAGATCAAACGCAAATACGACCGCGAACCGGAATTCCGCACCGCCGTCGACCGCTACATCGGCGATTTCGAAAAGCTGCTCGCCGACGTCGCCCGCACCGACCCGAACCGCACGGTGACGCAGTCTTACCTCACCTCGGACACCGGCAAGGTCTACACTATGCTCGCCCACGCTGCAGGCAGGCTCACCTGAACTTGCTGATCTGAATCGGATACAGGAAAGCCGCTTGAACATGTGTCAGGCGGCTTTCGTTTTACAATGCCCTCACCGATCGGCCGCTATGTCCCAGTTATGGATACAGCGGTCGAGGCCGATGGCGATCTCGAGCACGAGAACGTCATGGTCGACCGCCGCTCCCTTCTTGGGCTCAGACCGGTAGCGCTGCGGAAAATCTGTGCGCCGCGAGATCGAGCAGACTTCCATCCACTTGTCGCCATTGTCGACCTCGATATCCATCGTCACCTCGGAATAGGCCGGCAGCCGTTCGGAGGGCACCATCCGCGTCGGCAGATGGATCAGCGATGCGATCATGCGGCGGACCGGTTCTAGGCAGGCGGCGTGATAGTCGTTGCCACTGTCGGCCGTGAAGGCGCATTGGAATTCGAGCTGCCAGAATTCCTTCAGTCGCATGTGTTTCGTCGGCTGTTCCTGCTCGCGGCGATAGGATCTGCCGGCCTGCCAAACGCAGAGCGGCAGTCGCGTCTTCGAATGATTGCCGAGAATGTGCTGCATGTAGATGTAGGTCGATGGCGTGGTTTCCGGTCGCAGGACCAGCGCGGCATCGCTGGCGGAGAGCTGTTCCTGAACCCAGATATCGGCGTTCGAATAGGCGCTCGACACCAGCGCCTGCGGCATCAGCGCCGGCGCCTCGACCCTCCTGACATCCCAGGCCGGATTGACCGACCTGAGAAAACTGCGGACCTCTTGCGAGAAGAAGGCGATCATATGATCGCGCAGATGGATCTCACGCTCCTCCCAATGGACGAGCGAATTGACATGATAAAGATTGAGCACGGTGCCTGTCTCCCTGGCAACCTTGATTGGCGTGGTGAGGGGCTTTACGTCCAGCAGCGCGCCGGACGCCCGCAGCGCTCCGACGTCACAGCAGGACGCGAAGACCTCGTCCGCCAAAAGCGCGCACCGTCACGACCTGCAGGCAGGTGCTGATATGACGGGAGAAAAGCGCGGGCTTCATGCTCATGGCGAGTTTTCTACGTGCCGGGCGCATCCTTGTCAAAACCGAAAACGGTGAGACAAAAGGAACCAGCTGTGGATGACCCTTTTTTATTGCTCCTCGTCCTTCATTCCGTCACAAACTTTTATAATCCGCTGCATTCAGGCCAACGGCCCACTCGACCATCGAAACGACAGAGACAGCACATTGATGACCAAGACGACATCCCGGCTCCTTGCCACCGCGCTCTCTTCCCTTTTCCTGATGGGCGCTTTCACTCTGGCTGAGGCGGGCCAGGCAAGCTTCGTCGTCGATGCGCAGTCCGGTCAAGTCCTCGAAAGCTCCAATCAGGACGACCTGAACTATCCGGCGTCGCTGACCAAGATGATGACGCTCTATCTTGCCTTCGAGGCCCTGCATGACGGGCGCCTCAACTGGGACCAGAAGCTCACCATGTCGGAAAATGCCGAGAGCAAGGAGCCTTTCAAGCTCGCCGTCGGCGCCGGCCGCAAGGTGACGCTGCGCGAAGCGGTCGAGGGAATCGTCGTGCTGTCGGCCAATGATGCGGCGGTGGCGATCGCCGAGCAGCTTGGCGGCTCCGAACAGGCTTTCGCCGAGGCGATGACCGGCAAGGCACGCCAGCTCGGCATGAAGGATACTGTCTTCAAGAATCCGTCGGGTCTTCCCGATCCGGAGCAGGTCACCACGGCGCGTGACATGGCCACACTCGGAATTTCGCTGATGCGGGACTTCCCCGAGGAGTTCAAGCTCTTCTCCATGCGCGGCTTCCAGTTCCGCGGCATGAAGCTGCGCGGCCATAACAACCTCATGTATCGCTATGACGGCGTCGACGGCATCAAGACCGGCTATACCGACGCTTCGGGCTATAACGTCGTGACGTCGGCGCAAAAGGATGGCCGCCGCGTGGTCGGCGTCGTCATGGGCGAAAAGACCGCGAGCCTGCGCGACGACAAGATGGCAAGCCTGCTGGACAGCACCCTGCCGGCGTCATCGACCACCACAGCTTCCACGACACCCGGCAGCCAGCCGGGAGCGACGATGACGGATTCGCAACCGACAAAGTAGCTCCGGCAGGTTTTTGCTGACGGCTTATCTGAAAGCCACCTCGAGGTGTTGCCGGTCTTGGGCGATCACCCTGCAATTCGTTTCGAAGCCTTCGCCTTTGATGGCAAGGATGAATTCCGGCGGAATGCCTGACGTATTGGAGACCGAAATGCCGGCGCTCTCCGAACCGATGGACTTGACGGTGCAGTCGATGGTCGAGCGTCGATCGTTGAACAGGATCGAACCCGCCTTCAGCACCCGCCGTCGCGCGCCGATGGCGTGATCGGCGTGGATGGAACTCCACGACACGCAACGATTCCGTCCGCTGTGCTTGGCTTGATACATCGCGGCATCGGCTTGGGCCAGCAGGGTCTCGATTTCCTTGCTGACGATCGAGAGCGCCGACGTTCCGAAGCTGGCCGTAACGGTCAGGGCGCCGTGATCGCCGCGAATGATCTCAGAGGCGATGGCGGCTCTGAGTTTCTCGGCGACGGCGAGTGCACCTTCCCGGTCGACATGCGGCAGGATAACGCCAAACTCCTCGCCTCCAAGACGGCCGAAAAGATCACCGGCTCGGAGTGCCGTCCTGCAGACCGCTGCCACCGCCTTGAGAACCTCGTCGCCTGCGGCATGCCCATGCGTATCGTTCACCTGCTTGAAATGATCGATATCGAAGACGATGCACGAGAGGTCATGCTTATGCCGCAGAGCGAGCGAGATCAGCTGATCGGCCTCCTGCTTGAAGGCACGCCGTGTCATCGTCTCGGTCAGGCTGTCGGTGGCGGCCGATTGCATGAGCTCGATGCGGTCCATAGCCGCCCCCGCCAGCTCCTGGAGGATGCTAAGGTCTGTGTTGCCGAACGATCTTGGCCGAAGGTCGATGGCGCATACCGTCCCGATCATGTGCCCGGCTTTTGTTCTCAGCGGCACGCCGGCATAAAAGCGGATATGGTCTTCGCCTGTCACTGCAGGATGCTTCGAAAAGCGGGCATCCTTCGTGGCATCCTGCACGATAACAGGCTCGTCACAGTCCACAACGCAGCGGCAAAACGTGTCTTCGAGCGATACCTCGTCGGCCGAAAGGCCGGAGCATGCCTTGTACCACTGCCGATGCGCATCGATCAGGGATACGATGCCGATCTCGATGGAAAATATCTGCTTTATCAGGCGTACGATCCGCTCGAAGCCTTCGTCCCTCGGCGTATCGAGAAGGTCGAGCTGCTGCAGCGCAGCCAACCGAGCATTTTCGCGCTGAATCGCTTCCGACGACGACTTTCCGAATACGCGTGCGACCACCATGCAGCATGCCTCCTGATAGCGATAACATGATGCGTTCCACAAATTCATGAAGAAATTGAATACGATGCCGGCCCCAAACTCATGAGGCCAAATATTCTTCAGAATCAGCAACCCTTGATGTCGACGCAGCGGTCGCGACACGCCATCTCAGATTGAGCGCAGCGTCCAGCTGACGATCTCGGAGACAACCGTAGAGAAGGCGCGGTCGAGACCCTTGACGAAGCCGACATTGTCGCCGCCGGCCGGTGCCGTGGCGCGGAACACCTTCTGGGCGCGCACCGAGCCGTTGCGGTCGTTGAGGATCTTGGCCGAGATTTCGACCACAGCCTGATTGCCGCTCGACGCATCGATCTCGAAGGAGCGGATATCGGTGACGACTTGGTAGTCGATCGCCAGCCCCTGCCCCGGCATGCCAACGCCGCCGAGCTTGCCGGAGTTCTCGAAAGCTTCCACCAGCTTCGACTGCACAATGCGCGGCAGCTTGTCGCCCCACTGCGCCCGCGAGAGATACTGAATTTCCGAAGACGAAACACGGATGACGATCTGCTCGCTGTCGAGCGCCCGCAGCGCCGTCGGGCTGGCGATCAGGACCTGGCGGGATTTGGCCGCAGGCCCGTCACCGTCGACGGCGGCGGACAGGTCATAGGTATCGTTCTTGGCCGCGGTGCCGCACCCCGAAAGGATCAGCGCCGTCAGCGGCAGCGCGATCACCGTTCCCTTGATCCACGAACGGCGCGACAACAGATGCGATGCGACCATATTAGGCTACCCCTGACTTCCCAGTTAACGCCGCGTCCGGCCGTCATATTGCTTGACCGTGTCCCCGCCGAAGATCAGGCGCTGCGGATTGCGGTCGAAGTTGGTGATCGTATCGTTCAGATTGTTCACGGTTCCGCGCATGTCGTTGACGAGAGTCTGCACGTCGCGCAAGCCGCCACTCGAAAATTTCTGCAGATTGTCGGCGATCGGGCCGATGCGCGAATTCAGGTTGTCGGCCACCTTCTTGAAGGATTCCAGCGTATCGCGCGCTTCAGTGAACAGCGATTGCGTATTGTCGGTTCCAAGCAGGGCATCGACTTTGATGAGAATGCCGTCGATGCGGGTCGAGGCCGAATTCAGCTTATTGGCGAGCTGGGAGACGTCCTGGATCGTTTGGTCGATATCCTTCTGCCGCGATGAAACCGTGTTGGCGACATCGCGAATCGAGGCGACGGCGGTGCGCGCATCCTTGGTCGCTTGCGCGATGTCGTCGACGGAACCCTTCACCTTTGCCGGGTCGATCTGGGCGACGAGCGTATCGACGCGGTCCAGTGTCGCCTGCGCCTGCTTGCCGAAATCGTTGAAGGTGGTGGCCGTTTGGTCGAACTTCTGGATCGCACCCTTGAGGTCGCCCGAGGCATCGGCAACATTGGCGGTGAGCTTCTCGGCATTGGAAACGATGTTGTCGATCTTCTGCGCATCGACCGCTTTGACCAGCTCTTCGACGGCCTTGAGCGTCGAGTCGACGCGGCCGGAAACCGCCTTCACCGTCTCCGAAAGCTGGCCGACGCTCTGCAGGAAGGAGTCGATATTGCCGGAATTCTTGGCAAGCGCGTCCGAGAAAGTCTCGGCATTCTTAAAAGTCTCGGTCAGCGGCCCGCGCGAATCCTCGATGAAACCCTGAAGTTCGCCGACCGCGTCGTTGGCGCGATCGAGGATCTTGTCTGCGGTCGCCAGAAGATTGGTGACGCTTGACTGGTCGGCGACGATGACGGCGCGTTTGTTATTGTCGATCGCATGCTGGAGGATGCTTTCCTCGCCCTTGCGGCCGCCTGAGAGTTCGATATAGGCGGCCCCGGTCAAGCCCTGGATTTCAAGGGCGGCCTTGGTGGACGGGTAGATCGGCGCATCGGTGCGCACCTGTGTGAAGGCCAGAGAATATTGCGGATCGTCGGCATCGATCGACAGTGTCTGCACCGAGCCGATCTGGATGCCGTTGAAGCGCACCGGCGAGCCGACACTAAGGCCGTTCGCCGATCCTGGAATCCGAACGATTAGTTCCGTCATCGGGCCGCCACGGCCATACTCCGCCATCCAGTAGACGAAGCCGAAGGCAGCCGCGATCACCAGCACCGTGAAAAAACCGACAATCGTGTAATTGGCTTTGGTTTCCATCTTATCCGGTCACTTCCCGCTGCTGCCGTGCCGCACGCCATTGTCCTGCGGCACGATCGACCGCGCCCGCTTACCCTTGAAATAGGCCTGCACCCACGGATCGTCATAGGCCAGCATGTCGTCGATCGTGCCTTCCACCATTACCCGCTTCTTTCCGAGCACGGCAATACGGTCGCAGACCGAAAACAGGCTGTCGAGGTCATGCGTTACCATATATACGGTCAGTCCCAGACTATCGCGCAGGTTGGCGATCAGTTCATCGAATTCGGCAGCGCCGATCGGGTCGAGACCTGAGGTCGGTTCGTCCAGGAAGACGAGTTCCGGATCGAGCGCCAGCGCGCGGGCAAGGGCGGCGCGCTTAATCATGCCGCCGGAGAGTTCGGACGGGTATTTGTCGGCGGCGTCAGCGGCAAGCCCGACCATACGGATCTTCAGATGCGCCAATTCGTCCATCAGCGAGCGCGGCAGATCGAGATATTCGCGCATCGGCACCTGGATATTTTCCTTGACCGTCAGCGACGAAAACAGCGCACCCTGCTGGAATAGTACGCCAAGCCGCATATCGAGCGCGTTGCGCTGGGGTTCGTCGAGTTCGTCGAAATCCTGGCCAAGGATCTTGATTGTGCCGGAGCGGCGCGGCAGCAGCCGGAGCACGGTGCGCATCAGCACGGATTTGCCGGTGCCCGACGCGCCAACGAATCCGAGAATCTCGCCGCGATAGATATCGAGGTTCAGATTGTCGAGCACCACTTTGGAGCCGAAGCCGACGGTGACGTCGCGCGCCGAGAGCACGACATCCCTGCCCTGTCCTTCGCTTTCGATCGGTTGCTCGTTCACGGGGCTCGCCATGCTAGAAGTTGATCGCTGCATAGAACATCGCAAATAACCCGTCCATCAGGATGACGACGAAAATCGCCTTCACCACCGCGGCCGTTACGTGCTGGCCGAGCGATTCCGCGCTGCCGCCGACCTTCAGCCCTTCGACGGCGGCGACAATGCCGATGACGAGTGCCATGAACGGCGCCTTGATCATGCCTGAGAGCACCGTCGACAGCGTCACCGCCTCGTGCAGACGCGCCAGGAAATTGGCGAAGGTGATGCCGGAATAACCCCAGGCGACCGCAGCCGCACCGGCGAGCGACGCGAAATTCGCCAGCACCGTCAGAAGCGGCAGCGCGATGGTCAGCGCCACCAGACGCGGGAAGATCAGCACACCGATCGGGTTCAGCCCCATCACCTTCAGCGCGTCGATCTCTTCGCGCATCTTCATCGAGCCGATTTCGGCGGTGATCGCGCTGCCCGAACGGCCGGCGATCATGATCGAGGTGAGAAGCACGCCGATTTCGCGCAATTGCAGAATGCCGACGAGATCGACGACGAAAACCTCGGCGCCGAAGTAGCGCAGCTGGAAGGCGCCCTGCTGGGCGATGATCGCCCCGATCAGAAACGACATCAGGAGGATGATCGGAACGGCGCGAACGCCCATATGGTCGATCTGGTTGACGATCGAGGCCGGCGAAACGCCGCTGCCGCGCCCGAATTTCATCTGCGCACCACGCACCGCCGAGCCGAGGATATACATGGCGGCGGCGAAATTGTCCCAGACCTCGTAGGTCATCTTGCCCACGGGCGCGAAGATGCGCGCGACGAGCGAGACCTTCTCCTGCTGCTCCGGCTCGGGTTTGGCCGGCTCCTCGGAAAACATCGCCAGCATTTCGTCGATATGCTGATTGGTGCCTTCGAAGCGAACCGTCCGTCCAGCCGCCTCCTCTTCCTTCTTCAGCCGGCACAGCAGCCAGATTCCGGCGGTATCGATATCCGAAATATGCGAGAGGTCGACAGTCAGGTCGCCGGCCTTCTGATGAAGGAGCTTTTCGAAGTCGCGCAGCACGAAATGAATATAGGCGCTGCGCCAATTGCCTCTGAGACGCACATGCTGCCCCGACCCATCGGCCTGGTCGTCCACGTCAAGCGAGGCAGCGTTGCGATTCTCGGCGTTCAAGATACTTATGTCTTTCAAGGCTTACAGCAACTTGCCGCGAATCGCGAACGGACCGTTCGACGACCGGCGCGTCAATATACAGAAGCAACGTGCAATTTCCATGCTCGCAGGACAGCAATAATGCCGCGCACCCTCGATATCCAGATGAATTCCTTTCCGATTGCCGGGACTTTCACCATCTCGCGCGGCGCCAAGACCGAGGCCGATGTCATCACCTGTACACTCGCCGAAGACGGTGCCCGGGGGCTTGGCGAATGCGTGCCCTATCGCCGCTATGGCGAGACCATGGAGAGCGTTTTCGCCCAGATCGAGGCCGCGCGTCCGCTGGTCGAGGCAGGCATTTCGCGCAGCGACCTGCTGTCGGCGATGCCGCCGGGCGCTGCGCGCAACGCCGTCGATTGCGCCCTCTGGGACCTGGAAGCGAAACGAACGGGTGAAAGCGTCGCCGTCCGTCTCGGCCTTGCCGATCTGAAGCCGCTCACCACCGCCTACACCATCTCGCTCGGTGAGCCGGAGGTGATGGCCGCCCAGGCGCGCGAACATGCCGGCCGCGCACTGCTCAAGGTCAAGGTCGGAACCGGCGATGATGAAAGCCGCATCCGCGCCGTCCGCGCGGCCGCACCCGATTCCAAAATCATCCTTGACGCCAATGAGGGCTGGCCGGAAGCGGTGCTCGAACGCCACCTCAATATCGCGGCGCAAGCGGGGGTGGCGCTCGTCGAACAGCCGCTGCCGGCTGGCCGCGATGGGATGCTTGCCGAAATCCGCCGCCCGCTCCTCGTCTGCGCCGACGAGAGCGTCCACCACACCGGCGATCTCGCAAGCCTCGCCGACCGCTATGACGCGATCAACATCAAGCTCGACAAGACCGGCGGCCTGACGGAGGCCCTGGCAATGAAGGCCGAGGCCGAACGGCTTGGATTCGGCATCATGATCGGCTGCATGGTCGGCACCTCGCTTGCCATGGCGCCGGCCGTGCTGCTCGCCCAGACTGCCGATTTCGTCGATCTCGATGGTCCGTTGCTGCTTGCACGCGACCGCGAGCCCGGCCTGCGCTACGCCGCTTCCCTGGTCTTTCCGCCGGAAAGCACCCTCTGGGGCTGAAGATAATAGGCTGAGATGACGAGGCCGAGGCCGGAGAGCGCGACCAGCGCCATGACGTAATAGCTGACGACACCGAGCCAGGAATAGAGATAACCCGACGTCAACGTCATCAGCGCCATCGCCATGCCGACATAGAAGAAATAGGCGCCCTGCGCCGATGATTCCTGTGTTTCCTGCACCGTCGCCATGATCCGCCGCTGCACACCGGTATGCACGAAGGCATAGGTGAAGCCGTGGAAACACTGCAGCAGAAAGAAACCGACAAAGCCCGTATTCATCGGAAACAGGATCCAGCGGCAGACGCTGACGGCGCAGCCGAAGCGGATCAGCGTCCAGGCGTTGAAGCGCCGGTTGAGACGTTTCGACAGGAAAAACACCGTTACCTCCGAAGCGACGCCGGCGCTCCAGAGTAGGCCGACTTGCGTGCCGGAGAAGCCGAGTTGATGCCAGTAGATCGAGGAAAAAGCGTTGAGCACAGCGTGGCTCGACTGCTGGATGGCGACGCCGATCAGAAGCAGCAGCAGATGCGGCTCGCGCAACCCGCTGCCGGTGGCGGCCGGAATGTTGATCGGCTGGCCGCGCCGCCGCGTCGGCCCGATGCGCGGACAGAAGATCGCCATGACGACGGTCATGATGAAGCCGAACACCATGATATCAAGCACCATCTCGCCGCCCCACCGGCTGATCAACTGGCCACCGACCAACGTCGAGACGATGAAGGCGATAGAGCCCCACACGCGCATCGATCCGTAATCGAGCCCCCAACGGCGCACGCCCGAGATGACGATCGATTCGACGACGGGCACATAGGGCGCGAAAGTGGCGCCCTGCAGCGCATAGACGATCGTCACAGGCCAGAAGGTCGTCGTCCAGAAGAGCGCAATCGCCGTCAGCAGCGACAGGCAGCCAGACCAGAACAAGACGTCGGCGCGTTCCTTCAAGCGATCGGCGATCATGGCGACGACAGGCGCCACCAACACGCGAACCACCATCGGTATGGCAAGGATGATGCCGATCTCGTGATCGCTGAAGCTGTGGGTTGCGAGCCAGACGGGAAAGAACGGCAGAACGATGCCGTTGACGAGCAGCGGCGCACAATAGGAAAGCGCGCTGAGCAGCCGGAAGCGCGGCGGCGCTCCCTCACCCGTCGGGGAATGTTGAGCGGGAATCATGGGCGGACCTGAAGGAAACTGGACGTTGTCCTAACACGCCACCCTGGAGGCGACTATTGCGAGAAAATAGCCGTTCTGAAACGTTTTAGAAAATAAATAGGGCCTGTCACCTGACGGTAACGGCTAAATTCTTGGGAGCGCGGGCACGGATGTGCCAGCACAAAAATCAGGCCGCCAAAATCAGGCAGCTTGGGGGGCGAGTTCGCCCTCGTCATGCATTTCGATGGCGGCAAGCGCCGGCACGCTGCTGGCGAGCGCCCGCCAGGTGATCAGTTCGAACGTACCGTCCTCGTGCTCGGCGACCGCCGTGCAGCTTTCCACCCAATCGCCGGTGTTGATGTAGCGGATGCCGTCCATGTCCTGAATGATGGCATGATGGATATGTCCGCAGATCACGCCGTCGGCGCCGTTTTTGCGGGCTTCTTCAGCCACGACGCGCTCGAATTCACCGATGAAGTTGACGGCATGCTTGACCTGCAGCTTGGCCCAGGCCGAGAACGACCAGTAGGGCATGCCGAGCCGGCGGCGCACCGCCGCCAGGAGAATGTTGATGCGGATCGCCGTATCGTAAGCCCAGTCGCCGAGATAGGCGAGCAGCCGGGCGTTGCGGACGACGACGTCGAATTCGTCGCCGTGCAGGATCAGGTATTTCTTGCCGTCGGCGCCGTCATGCATCATGCGCTCGACGACCTCGATGCCACCGAAATGCATGCCCGGGAAGTCTCGCAGGAATTCGTCGTGATTGCCGGGAATATAGACGACGCGGGTGCCCTTGCGCGCCTTGCGCAGCAGTTTCTGAACGACGTCATTGCAGACCTGTGGCCAATACCAGCTGCGCTTCAGACGCCAGCCGTCGACGATGTCGCCGACGAGCACGATCGTATCGGCTTCGTGGTGGCGCAGGAAATCCAAGAGGAAGTCGGCCTTGGCGGCCTTCGAGCCGAGGTGGACATCGGAAATGAAGAGCGTGCGGAAATATCTGGGTTCCATCATGTCTTTCACGAGCTGCCGCTCATGTCCCCATCTTTCATCTAACCTTCCAAAACCAGACTCGTGTTTCAGGATGATGACAAGATGTGGAAAAGCGCTGCAAACCGCTCATCCCCCGCTGGCAGAATGCCTGCGCCGCGCTGGCAGAATGCCCGTCGCCACGCGGGCAGAATGCCCATCGCCGCGCGGCCCGCCAGCCATGTTGCCCTGCGCTTTCAGGGCGTTCATGATGACAGCGATTCATATCCGACAATGCGGGATGGCTGATGCGTATCTTTCTCGTTCGCCACGGCGAATCCCTCGGCAACATCAATGAACAGGCCTATCGCCAATTCGGCGATCATAACGTGCCGCTGACGCAGTGGGGCTATCGGCAGGCGCTGGAGGCAGGCAGCGTGATCGCCTCCTATGTCACGGCGTTGCCGAGCGCCGGTTTCGGCAAGCTGCACATCTGGTACTCGCCCTTTCTCAGGACGCGGCAGAGCAAGGATGCGCTGCTTGCAGCCCTGCCGGAAAGCGTCGTCGGTGACATCAGGGAGGATTATCTGCTGCGCGAGCAAGATTTCGGTCTCTTCACCGAGATCTATGATCATGCCGAACAGAAGCAGAAGTTTCCCGATGAGTTCGAAAAATGGGCAAGGCTGCGCAGCAACAGCGGCAAATTCTACGCGCGGCCGCCGGATGGCGAGAGCCGGGCGGATGTGGCCCAGCGGGTGCGCCTGTTCCTGCAGACCGTCATGCGCGACGCCGAAAATAGCGACCACAACGTCGTGATCGTCGGCCATGGCGTCACCAACCGGGCGGTGGAAATGAACTTCCTGCACCGCCCCGTCGAGTGGTTCGAGCGCTCCGACAATCCCGGAAATGCCGATATCACCTTGATCGAGGGGACGCGCTCGCAAGGATACGAGTCGATCCTGCTGCATCAGGCGGTCGATCGGCAGCCGGGACAGGAAGGCGAACTGCGCGATGCTTATGGCGCCGACGTGACGATCACGCCGAAGCTCGGCGGCTAGCAACACAGCCAAGAAATGAACGGCCCGGTGCGAAGGTGTGACGGGTTGCGCAAGGCAACCCGCCAACTCGTCGGTTCAGGCGGTGACGTCGCGTCAGCTCGGTGACGTCATGGTTGCCGGCTCCTGCGCGGTCGAGGCTTCCTCGTTCATCGCCTCCGGCCGTTTCGTCCTCAGGAGACGCAGCACGAAGACGAAGAAGACTGGAACGAAGAAGATCGCCAGCACCGTCGCCGAGATCATGCCACCAAGCACGCCGGTGCCGATGGCATTCTGGCTGGCCGCGCTTGGCCCGGTGGCGATCGCCAACGGCACCACGCCCAAGGTGAAGGCGAGCGAAGTCATGATGATCGGCCGGAAGCGCAGACGAGCGCCTTCGATCGCAGCCTCCATCAGCGATTTCCCCTCGGCAAAGCCGTCCTTGGCGAATTCGACGATCAAGATGGCGTTCTTGGCCGACAATCCGATGATCGCGATCAGGCCGACCTTGAAGTAGATGTCGTTGGACATGTCGCGGCTCATCACCGCGAGCACGCAGCCGATGACGCCGAGCGGCACGACCAGCATCACCGACAGCGGGATCGACCAGCTCTCGTAAAGCCCCGACAGCAGCAGGAAGACGAAAAGAATGCTGAGGCCGAACAGGAACGGCGCCTGCGATCCGGATCTGAGCTCCTCCAGCGACTGGCCGGTCCATTCGAAGCCGAAGCCGTCGGGAAGTTCGGCGGCCAGCCGCTCCATTTCGGCAATCGCCGCGCCCGATGAATATCCCGGCGCCGGAGCGCCGGAAATGCGCACGGCGGGGTAGCCGTTATAGCCGACGATCTGCGCCGGTCCCTTCTGCCATTCGGCGATGGCGAAGGACGACAGCGGCACCATGCCGCCGCTCGCATTGCGGACATTGAGCTTCATCAGGTCTTCGGCCTGACGTCTGCTCTTGTCCTGCGCCTGCACGATGACTCGCTGCATGCGGCCCGAATTCGGGAAGTCGTTGACATAGCTCGAACCGAGATTGGCGGTGATCGTGCTGTTGATGTCGGCGAAGGCGACGCCGAAGGTATTTGCCTTTTCGCGGTCGATGACCAGCACGAGTTGGGCCGAGTCGGGCATGCCTTCCGGGCGGATACCGGCGATGATGGGATTCTCAGATGCCTTGCCGATCAGAATGCCCGCCGCCTCGGTCAGTGCCGCCTGGCCCTTCGCCCCACGATCCTGAAGGCGGAAGGTGAAGCCATTGGTCGTGCCGAAACCTTCGATCGGCGGCGGCGACAGCGCGAAGGACGTGGCATCCTTCAGCCCAAACAGCTGCATATTGGCGCGGTTGGAGATCTCCTGCACCGAATTGCCGGCGCCGCGTTCGGCCCAGTCCTTGAGCGTGACAAACACCAGGGCGGCGTTCGGTCCCTGCCCGGAGAAGCTGAAGCCCTGGATCGCGACGACGTTGGCAACGGCCGGTTCCTTCCTGAAGATCGCCTCGATGCTTTCGAGCGAAGCCACGGTGCGGTTGCGGCTCGCCTCCGGCGGTCCCTGCACGTCAACGATCAGGAATCCCTGGTCCTCATCCGGCACGAAGCTGCTCGGCAGGTTGACGAAGAGATAGCCGAGGCCCACGACCAGCGCGAGATAGACGGCCATGACCCGCCAGGAGCGCTTGGCCAATCCCCCGACGGTGCGGGCGTAGCGGCCGGTCAGCCGGTCGAAATTGCGGTTGAACCAGCCGGCGATGCCCTTCTTTTCATGATGGCCCTTGATCGGTTTCAGGAAGGTGGCGCAGAGCGCCGGTGTCAGCGACAGCGCCAGGAAGGCCGAAAACAGGATGGAGACAACCATGGTCAGGCTGAACTGGCGGTAGATGATGCCGGTCGAGCCCGGGAAGAACGCCATAGGCACGAAGACGCAGGAAAGAACCAGCGTGATGCCGAGGATCGCGCCGGTGATCTGTCGCATCGCCTTCTTGGTCGCCTCCTTTGGCGACAGCCCTCCCACCGCCATCAGCCGCTCGACGTTTTCCACCACCACGATGGCGTCGTCGACGAGAATGCCGATGGCCAGCACCATCGCAAACATCGTCAGCACGTTGATCGAGAAGCCGGCGGCATACATGACAGCAAGCGTCCCAAGCAGCGCGACCGGCACGACGAGCGTTGGAATGATGGTGTAGCGGAAGCTCTGCAGGAAGATGAGCATGACGACGTGCCGGCTCACGCGCAGGAAGGCGGCGCGATGCCGCCTGCACCGAAATCATTAGGTTACGCGCTGACGTTGGCGCTGTTGCTCAGCGCCGGCCTGGGACGAAAAAGCATATTCATAAGCCTTCCTGATGGTCCGCTGGGGTCCAAAAAGCACAGCCCGCCGACATGACGTTCGGCGGGCCTCGTGAACCGACAGATAGTCGATCTTTTTTCGCATTGCAAGATACCTACCGGTCGGTATGATAATATTCTCATACTTGAGTTCCCATGGTCCGGCGATCCCGGGAGTGATACTGATCCTCTCGAACCGTCTCGACGCGAAGCTTATCCCGAACACAGGTCATGCATTGGTAGATAGCCCCCGCAACAGAAAGAAACAGCCGGATGTCGTGCGGCAGGCTCTTCTCGATTGCGCCACGAAGCTGGCGCTCGAACATGGTCTCGCCGCCGTCAGCCTGCAGGCAGTCGCCAGCGCAGCCGGCGTGACCAAGGGAGGTCTGTTTCACCACTTCCCCAATAAGCAGGCGCTCATAGAAGCCGTATTCGACGGCATGATGGAAAATCTCGACCGCGAGATCGACCAGGAACTGGAAAGGGATAAGGGCGGCCACGGCACATTCACCCGCGCCTATGTCCGCACGCTATTTGCCGACCGCGCCCTTAACAAAAGCCCTTGGTCGGCGCAGACCATGACCGTGCTTGCCGACCCCTACTCCAAGTCGCTCTGGCATAAATGGATGAATGACCGGCTCATCAAACACGCCGAAACCGACGCTGGAATGCGGCTCGAAATCGTTCGCCTGGCGGCGGACGGAGCATGGCTTGCCCATGTTCTGAGGCCTGACAACCAGGCGGCTCCCGACGACACGGCGCTGTTGCAGGAATTGATCGAACTCACCAAAGGCTGACAAAGAACAGATTGTCACCGGCCGAGGACATCAGTCGTCGAGCACTCGGATCATTTTGCCGCCGCGCGTAAAGCGAACGCGCGGCGCAGGCTCAATGCCTTGATGTCGCGCCATTCCCGTCAGGCAGCCCGTACGGCCGCCGTGGGTTTGACGTTCTGGTTCATCCGGAACAGATTGTTCGGATCGTAACGCCGCTTGATTTCGGCAAGGCGGCTGTAATTGGCACCGTAAGCGCTTTCGACCCGATCGGCCTCGTCCTCCGGCATGAAGTTGACATAGGCGGTGCCGACCGAATGCGGCTTGGTTGCCTCGAAGAGTTCCCGCGCCCAACCGACGCAATTTCCGTCCATTCCCGTTTCCCGCCAGCGGGCATGCACATTCATGACGAAATGCGAGCTGCGCTGCGGAAATGCGGTGGCCTCTGTGGGCACGCGGCCGGCAGCACCACCGACATGGCCGATGAAGATCTCGCATTCCGGTCCGGGCAGCTTGCGCACGGCCTTGAGCAGCACGTCGATTGCCGCATCCGATAGGGCGGCGAAATCCTGGCTCTTCCAGTAATTGCGCGCACCGGGCGTCAGCAGCGGGTCGAATGCCTGCTGCCAGCCGGTGAACGGCACCGGGCCGACGACGTCGGCAATCGGCTTTCCGATCGCGCGCAATCTCGCCGCAGCCTTCTCTCCCGCCGCAATGTCTCCGCAATAGCACATGGCGAGCACCACGATCTCCTTGCCGTGCCATTCGGTGGGAATGAACGGCAGCGGCGGCGCCTGGCGCATCACCACCCAGCAGGTCAGTTCGTCGGGTGCTTCTTCCAGTGCCTGCCGGTACTCCTTAAGCACCTTTTCCGCATCGGCGAAGGGATGCACGACGAGGCCGGCCAGCACCTCTGTATTGAGCGGGTTGAGCTTGAACTCGAAGGAGGTGACGACGCCGAAATTGCCGCCGCCACCGCGCAGCGCCCAGAACAGGTCAGGTTTCTCAGTCTCGCTCGCCTTGACCAGCTCACCGTCGGCCGTCACCACATCGACCGAAAGCAGATTGTCGAGCGTTAGCCCGAATTTGCGGGTCAGCCAGCCGAAGCCGCCGCCGAGCGTCAGGCCGGCGATGCCGGTGGTGGAATTGATCCCGGTCGGCAGTACCAGCCTGAAGGCCAGCGTTTCCTTGTCGACATCGGCAAGCGTCGCCCCCGGCTCGATCCTGGCGCGCTTGGTCTCAGGATCGACCCGCACCGACTTCATCGCCGACAGGTCGATGACGATACCACCCTCGCAGACGGCGTTGCCGGCAATGCCGTGCCCGCCGCCACGCACTGAAACGAGCAGATTATTGTCGCGTGCAAACCGCACAGCCCGCACGACATCGGCTGCACCGGCGCAACGCGCGATAAGCCCGGGCCGGCGATCGATCATCGCATTCCAGATCGCCCGCGCATCGTTGTAATCCATATCCTTGCTGGTCAGCAGACTGCCGCGAAATCCGGCGGCAAAGGCATCGATGGCTACGTCATTGACCATCGTCTGACCCCTTTGCAGAGTCGTCAGGTTCAAATTGTCCATGATTTCCTCCATGCGACCGGCGCCCCGCACCGTCGCGGCCGGCATCCTGCGCCTGTTGAGGTCGTCAAACAAGTTTTCCAAAAGGATTAGCTAACCAGGGCCGCCGCTTGGCCCCACGGCACGCTCATCACGAAAACTTTTCCCATCCCCCATTTCCATACTGTCGCCCGTATCCGATTGATGTATGGAGGGAACTCCCAAAAAGACGTGCACGGAGGCGGCAATGGATCACCCGGATAAATCCAAGACGGAAAAGAACCTGACGAGCGGCGATCTCGACGAACAGGCGCTTTTCTTCCACCGCTATCCCCGTCCGGGCAAGTTGGAGATCCAGGCGACCAAGCCACTCGGCAACCAGCGCGACCTGGCGCTCGCCTATTCGCCGGGTGTTGCCGCGCCCTGCCTCGCCATCCGCGACAATCCCGAAATGGCGGCCGAATACACCTCGCGCGCCAATCTCGTCGCCGTCATCTCCAACGGCACCGCCGTGCTCGGCCTCGGCAATATCGGTCCGCTCGCCTCCAAGCCGGTTATGGAGGGCAAGGCCGTACTCTTCAAGAAATTCGCCGGCATCGACGTCTTCGACATCGAGATCGACGCAGCAAGCGTCGAGCAGATGGTCTCGACCGTCTCCTCGCTGGAGCCGACCTTCGGCGGCATCAACCTCGAAGATATCAAGGCGCCGGAATGTTTCGAGGTCGAGCGCCGCCTGCGCGAGAAGATGAAGATCCCCGTCTTCCACGACGATCAGCACGGCACGGCGATCATCGTCGCCGCCGCGATTCTGAACGGGCTGGAACTCGCCGGCAAGAACATCGCCGACATCAAGATCGTCGCCTCCGGCGCGGGTGCTGCCGCCCTTGCCTGCCTCAACCTGCTTGTCATTCTCGGGGCGAAGCGCGAAAACATCTGGGTCCACGATCTCGAAGGCCTCGTCTATGAGGGCCGCACCGAGCTGATGGACGAATGGAAATCCGTCTATGCCCAGAAGAGCGACACGCGCACGCTGGCCGAAAATATCGGCGGCGCCGACGTCTTCCTCGGCCTTTCCGCCGCCGGCGTCCTGAAGCCGGAGCTGCTGGCGCAGATGGCCGACAAGCCGCTGATCATGGCGCTCGCCAACCCGACGCCGGAGATCATGCCGGATCTCGCCCGCGCCGCCCGCCCCGATGCGATGATCTGCACCGGCCGCTCGGATTTCGCCAACCAGGTCAACAACGTCCTCTGCTTCCCCTATATCTTCCGCGGCGCGCTCGATTGCGGCGCCGAGACGATCAATGAGGAAATGAAGATGGCGGCGGTGCGCGCCATCGCCGCGCTTGCCCGCGAAGAGCCGTCCGACGTCGCCGCCCGTGCCTATTCCGGTGAGACCCCGGTCTTCGGTCCGGATTACCTCATCCCCTCGCCCTTCGATCCGCGCCTCATCCTGCGCATCGCGCCTGCGGTCGCCAAGGCAGCAGAACTGAGCGGCGTGGCGCGTCGCCCGATCCAGGATTTCGACGCCTATCTCGACCAGCTGAACCGCTTCGTCTTCCGCTCCGGCTTCGTCATGAAGCCGATCTTCACCGCCGCCAAGGCTGCAGAGCGCAAGCGCGTCATCTTCTCCGAAGGCGAGGACGAACGCGTGCTGCGCGCCGCCCAGGTGCTGCTCGAGGAAGGCCTCGCCGAACCGATCCTGATCGGCCGTCCGCAGGTCATCGAGACGCGCCTCAAACGCTATGGCCTGCGCATCCGCCCGCTGCAGGATTTCGAGGTGATCAATCCGGAAGACGATCCGCGCTTCCGTGAATATGTCGATCTCTATTTCTCGCTCGTCGGCCGTCGCGGCGTCATTCCCGAAGCCGCCCGCACCATCGTGCGCACCAACACCACCGTCATCGGCGCGCTGGCGCTGCGGCGCGGTGAAGCCGATGCGCTGATCTGCGGCCTCGAAGGCCGTTACGAGAAGCATCTGCGCGACGTCCGCCTGATCATCGGCAAGCGCAAGGATGTCCGTGATTTCTCCGCACTCAGCCTGATGATCTCGCAGCGCGGCGCCACCTTCTTCACCGACACCTACGTCACCTTCAATCCGACCGCCGAGGAGGTTGCCGAGGCGACGGTGCTGGCGGCCGAGGAAATCCGCCGTTTCGGCATCACCCCGCGCGCCGCCCTCGTCTCGCACTCGAACTTCGGCTCGCGCGAATCCGAAAGCGCCACGAAAATGCGCAGCGCTCTGCAGCTCGTGCGCGACGCCGCTCCCGATCTCGAAGTCGACGGCGAGATGCACGGCGAAAGCGCCATCACCGAAGCGCTACGCAAGCGCGTCATGCCGGACACGACCTTGCACGACGAAGCGAACCTCCTGGTCTTCCCGAACCTCGATGCCGCCAACATCACGCTTGGTGTCGTCAAGTCGATGACCGACGGCCTGCATGTCGGACCGATCCTGCTCGGCACGGCCCTGCCCGCCCACATCCTTGCCCCTTCGGTCACCTCCCGCGGCGTCGTCAACATGGCGGTACTCGCCGTCGTCGAAGCATCGCAGCCGGCCTAAGCCGGCTCCTCATTTCGTCATGCTTAGGCTGGTCTTGGGCATCTGCAACCGGTTGATATAAAACAGCTATCGGGCGCCTTGTAACGAAAGGCGCCCTTTATCCGCAAGCGCATCCGCGCGTTCGTTGCCGGCGATGCCGAAATGGCCTTTGCACCAGGCAATTGCCAACAGACCGTTCTGGGACAGCTGAAGGTCAACCGCTTTCCAGAGTTCCGCATTGGCGATCGTTCGGCTTCGGCCATTGCCATTCGGGCTGCTTTTCTTCCAGCCATTATTCTTCCAGATATGCCGCCGGCTGTTGCAGCCTTTGACGACGTAGACGGAATCCGACCAGATGGTCGCAGGTTCGCCTGTTGTTTGGCTATTGATCCATATTGCCGCCTCGAGGACGGCGGCCAATTCCATCGAATTATTGGCGGAATCTTCGACGCCGCCGAAGCCGGAGGCGATCTCCACGGCATCGCGATAAGCGACAAAAGCCCAGCCCCCATGCCCGGAGCCGGGTTCGTAGCAACCGTCGACGAAGAGGTGGAGGCCATGTTGGCCTTCCGATATTCCGACTGTTGTTGCAGGGAAGTGAAGCTTGTTGGAAATGCTCGTCATTTTCTCCGCTTTTTGCCTTCGCTGCGCCAGCGCAATTTGCGACTGCCTGCTCGCCCCGAAGCGGACATTCGAACTGTGCCTCTGCGTTGTGTCAACCATTGACGATGGTGGCGGCAACAGTGCCCGCCCCGACCGAGAACTGTAGGGCAATGTGGATCATGGACAATGAATCTGCCCCGACCTCCCCTTACGGAAGATTACCCGCGTCTGCTGGATAAGATCGCGAAAATGCGCTAGGATTTTCTCCAAGCTCATTAAGAGAAACGCCTTAAGAGACAATGCGCGGCGATCGAGGCCGCAATCGACCGATCGACTTTTTGCTCACTCCGGACGACGCCGTGAAACGCCGAAACTTGTCTCTTGCCCTCCTCCTCGCCTTCGCAGCGCCGGCCGCCGCGCAGACGAGCGCTGTCTGCGAGGACCTGCGCGGCCGTCTCGCCGATCTGCCGCGATCGATCGGCAATAGCAACGGCCGGGAAGCGCGCCAATATGCCAGCGCCATGGCCGAGCAGAACCTCGAGCTGCGCAAGGTTCGCAACGAGCTGCGCAACAATGGCTGCACCTCGGGCAGCATGGTCGTGATCGGCGGCGAGAATGCCGATTATTGCGGTGAACTCTCGCAGTCCGAAGGCCGCATGATCGACAATATCCAATATCTCCAGGACCGCCGTAACGAGCTGGCCGGCCAGAGCGGCGATGATGGGACGCGCCGTGAACTGATCGCCGCGCTCGATCGCAATGGCTGCAACAGCGAAAACTTCTATGCCCCGAGCGATCGCAGCGGCGCCGACCCCGCCCCGAGCATCGAGGAGCAGGCGATGCGCACCGATACCTTCATTCCGCTCGGCGGCGGTGAAGAGGTCGATCCGCGCTACGGCCTGCCGCGGGCCGAAATGCTCTCGCCGGTCAGCACCATGTGTGTGCGCACCTGCGACGGCGGCTTCTTCCCGATCAGCTCGAACGCCACTTCGGTCGATTTCGGCCGCGACGCCCAGACGTGCGCCAAGATGTGCCCGGGTATCGAGACAGAGCTGTTCTATCGTGACGTGACGAGCACCGAAGCCTCGAACATGATCTCGGTCGCAACGGGCACGCCCTACAGCGCCATGAAAAACGCCTTTGCCTACAAGAACCGCACGCCGGGGGAAAAGTCCTCCTGCGCCTGCAATCTCACCGCCTACTACGATGAGATGCGCGGCAAGCAGCCGTCAAGCGAACCGCCGCAACAAGGTTCGATCACCACCATCCGCACCAATCCCACGGCGAAGGATGCTGCCGCAGCCCCACCGCAACCATCCGTCCCGGAGCGCCCCTACGATCCCGTGCAGAACAAGGTCCGCCAGGTCGGCCCGCAATTTCTTGCCGGTGATCAAGGCTCGATCGACCTCGCCAATCCGGCAACGCCGGGGCCGCAGCCTCAACAGCAGTGATTGCTACGGGTCGTTGCGTCCCCACCCGTCATGGAAGACGAGCTCTTGGAGCGGCAGACGCTGCCGCCAGCCTTTGACGGACAGTTCCGGCTCGTCATAAAGCCGATCGACGAAACCGGCACAGAGCCAAGCGACCACCTCGATATGCTCGGGTATGCCGAGAATGCTTTTCAGATCGCCTTCGCGAAAAATGCTGACCCAGCCGATGCCGACCCCTTCCGCCCGCGCCGCAAGCCAGAGATTCTGGATGGCGCAGACTGTGGAATAGCTATCCATCCTGGGATTGTGGGTGCGCCCCAGCACCACGCTGCCGCTGCGGGTGGGGTCGCAGGTCACGCATATGCCGAGCGGTGCCTCCGTGATGCCTTCGAGCTTGAGGGAGCGGTATGCCTGCCGCCGCTCGCCGGTAAACATCAGCGCCGCCTCCTCATTGGCCTTCACAAAGGCGTCCTGGACGCGCGCCCGGACCGCGGCACTTTTCACCAGAATGAAATTCCACGGCTGCATGAAGCCGACGGAGGGCGCATGATGGGCGGCCGTCAGCAGCCGCTCCACGACATCGTCAGGCAAGGGATCAGGCAGGAACTGGCTGCGAACGTCGCGCCGCGTCTTGATCGCGTGATAGACGGCCTCGCGCTCGGCCAAGGAAAAACCGGACGCCGCCGAAAGGGCATCCTCATCAAAGGGTCGCATCGTCAAATCCCCAACAACGCAACCGCCCGCCGTCCGCGCGGATCGGTCAATCTTGCCAGGCCGGTCTTCTGACTCGGCGTCATCCGTCTGCCGCAGCCTTCCCGGCGAGAAGCCAGTGGCGAGATGAAGCGGCAAGCGTCGGCCTTACAGCGTTGGGCACGTTCCGGCCTTGCACCGGATTCCCGATTCTCCCGCGTTGATGGCGGGCACCTGACGGCGCATCTATTTCAGGAAAGCGCGGCGACGGCAAGCCGGCCCGAGGTCGCAGTCGGGAACCACGTTGAGCCACGCACCCTCCCGCGTCGGTTTGAAGCGGCTCGACAAGCTCCTTCATCCATAGTTTCTATGGCCTTATCACCACCGAAGGCGTATGGACGATACAGTCCCTCGCAGCATCCCGGTTGCCCGTGCCCCGCCTCACGCCCATGATCCTTGCGGTCGCCCTGTTCATGGAACAGATGGATTCGACCGTGATCGCCACCAGCCTGCCGGCGATCGCAGCCGATATCGGCACCTCGCCGATCGCGCTGAAGCTCGCCGTCACCAGCTATCTCGTGGCACTGGCGATCTTCATCCCGATCAGCGGCTGGATGTCGGATCGCTTCGGTGCGCGCAACATCTTCCGCATGGCGATCTTCGTCTTCATGATCGGCTCGGTCGCCTGCGCTTTCTCCAACTCGATCACGGCCTTCGTCATCTCGCGGCTGATCCAGGGCGCCGGCGGCTCGATGATGACGCCGGTCAGCCGCCTGCTTTTGGTCCGGGGAACGCCGCGCCACGAACTCGTCGATGCCATGGCCTGGCTCACCATTCCCGCTTTGATCGGTCCGATCATGGGGCCGCCGATCGGCGGTTTCCTGACCACCTATCTCACCTGGCATTGGATCTTCTGGATCAACGTCCCAATCGGCGTGCTCGGCATCATCCTCGTCACCCGTTTCCTGCCGGCGGTCGAGCCGCGCAGCCCGCGGCCGATGGATTTCCCGGGCTTCTTCCTGTGCGGCCTCGGCTTCTCCGGCTTCGTCTTCGGCGTCTCGGTGATCAGCCTGCCGGCCGTGCCCGTCATCTACGGTTATGTCACGGTTGCGATCGGCATCCTTGCCGGTCTCCTCTACCTCCTGCATGCCCGCCGCGCACCCTATCCGCTTCTCGATCCGAAGATGTTCCGCTACCCGATGTTCCGGGCGGCGATCCTCGGCGCCTCGAATTTCCGCATGGGGCTCGGCGCGCTGCCCTTCCTGATGCCGCTGATGCTGCAGCTCGGCTTCGGCCTGACGCCGCTGCAATCGGGCTCGGTCACCTTCGTCAGCGCACTCGGCTCCATGGGCTCGAAATTCGCCGCCTCGCGCACCTTCAATGCCTTCGGCTTCCGCACCGTCATATCAATCACCACCTTGCTGGCGGCGATCTTCCTCGGCATCAACGGCCTGTTCACCGTCGAAACCCCGCTTTTCCTGATCATGGCCTGCCTGCTGATCGGCGGCCTGTTCCGCTCCATGGCTTTCTCGGGCGTCAACGCCATGGCCTTCGGCGATGTCGACGCCGCCGACAGCAGCCAGGCAACCGCGATCAATGCCGTTGCCCAGCGTATCTCCATGGCAATGGGTGTGGCGATCGCCGGCGGCATCCTCGAAATTTCGAGCAGCTTCCATAGCGGCCGGCTGCTGGTCTCGGATTTCCACGTCGCCTTCTTCAGCGTCTCGGCGATTTCGGCGCTCGCCTGCATCACCTTCCTGCGGCTGCCGCGCGATGCCGGCGCGGAACTGACGACGCGCCGCCACAAACACCGGCAGACGGAGCCCGAAGAGGCGATCGCGGAAAACAGCTGATCGCGGCAGATCACCAGCGGGCGTGATAGCGAAATCACACGCGTGTGCTCCGGCATCCCTTTCTACTTTATGATTTATTCACACATCAAATACACACTGCGTTTGCGCGTTTTGGGTCGCTATCAGGACATGGGCATGAGCGCTCGTGATGTGACCGTCAGCGTGGATGCCCGTATTGATACGCCGGTCGGGAACATGTCCGACTGAGCCGCAATTCTAGGCCCCCGCGGAATGTTCCAATTTTTGAAAACGATGCCTCTGACAGCCAAGCTGGCGGCGATTATCGTGGCCGTCAATCTGTGCGGCATTTCCGCCTTTGCTACCTACACATGGATGTACGAAACCCGAGCGCTGATCGATGGCGCCAAGGCGAACTGGTCCAAGGATGCGGAGCAGTTTGCCTCTCTGGCGGCGGGCGGCGTGAAATGGGGCAAGGCGAATGCCGTTCGAGAGGCTTATTCGCTCTACCGCGACGATCCCTCGCTCGATCTCGTGCAGTTTGCCGCATTCAATGCGGAGGCTGTCGCCGTCGACACCTGGACACGCGACGGCATCAACGGTCTGCCCGCAGCGGCCGATCTGGCGAAGGGCCTGAGTGCAAAGCCTGAAAAGACGACCATCAATGACGGTGGGTTATCTGCCGGCGTGGTGACGATCACCGCACCGCTTCCACTGGATAAGTCAGGCAAGGTCACCGGTTATATCGTCACCAACTGGTCCGTCGAAAAAATCGCTTCTGAAGTCAAGCAGAAGGTTCTGGTTTCGCTGCTCACGCAGTCCGCGATCACCGCATTGGCCGTCATCGCCTTCCTTCTTGCCATGCGCAGCCTCGTTGGCCGGCCCATCCGGATCATCAGCGAACGGATCAGCGCCTTGCAGAAAGGCGACCTGGCCTCTCCCGTCACCTACAAGGAAAATGGCGACGAGATCGGCTTCCTGGCGCGTGCGTTGGAAGTTTTCCGCCACGAGGCGATTGCGAAGGTCGAAAGGGAGCAGGCCGCTGCCGAGCAGAGCGCTTCGCTCGATGCCGAACGGGCGCGCAACGCATTGTTCACGGAAGAGGCCAGCAACACGCAGCGGCTGGTCATGACCGCTCTCGCAAATGCATTGGAAAAGCTCGCCGCAGGCGACTTCTCCGTACACCTGGCCGATCTCGGTCCGGAATTCGATAAGTTGCGGCAGGATTTCAACAACATGGTCGAGGCCGTCGCCGCCGCACTGACGGAGATCAAGGCCGCCTCCGTGGCGGTTGAAGGCGGCTCGAGCGAGCTTGCCTCCTCCGCAGATCAACTCGCCAAGCGGACCGAGCAACAGGCGGCATCATTGGAACAGACCGCTGCCGCATTGGATGAGATGACCACCACCGTCCGAACATCGTCGCAGCGCGCCGAAAATACCGGGAAGCTGGTCGAGGAGACGAAGCGCAGCGCTCACGTCTCGGCGACGGTGGTGCGTGATGCCATCGGCGCGATGGACCGTATTCAGACCTCGTCGAGCCAGATCGGCCGCATTATCGGCGTCATCGACGAAATCGCCTTCCAGACGAACCTGCTGGCGCTGAACGCCGGCGTCGAGGCGGCGCGTGCGGGCGAAGCCGGCAAGGGTTTTGCGGTTGTCGCGCAGGAGGTGCGTGAACTCGCCCAGCGGTCGGCAAATGCCGCCAAGGAAATCAAGAACCTGATCAATGTGTCCGGCCAAGAGGTTGCCGCAGGCGTCGGGCTGGTGAACGAAACCGGCGACGCTCTCCTGAAGATCGAGGAGCAGATCAACCGCATCAGCGACAGTATCGCCTCCATCGTCCAGTCCTATCGCGAACAGGCGACCGGTCTGCAGGAAATCAATGGCGCGATCAACCAGATGGATCAGGCGACGCAACAGAACGCAGCAATGGTCGAGGAAACCAATGCGGCCTGCCAGGAACTGCTGTCGCAGGGACGCCAACTGCAGGACTCGGCCGGCAGATTCGTCGTCGGCGCGGCCGCGGCCAGCCAGACCAAACCCGTTCAACCCGCCCGCCAATCTCGTCCCGAACCCCGAGCCTACGTGCAGCGTCATGCAGGCAATGCCGCCGTTGCCGCCGCTCCCGGTGCCTGGGAAGAGTTCTGACGCCGCCTTCGTCCGATAAGCCTTAGTTCTCAGCAACCTATAATCAGGAAGGAAACAGTTATGAAGAAACTCGTGCCCGCATTTCTTTTGGCCTGCACCGCATTTGCCGTGCCCATGGACGTATCCATGGCTGAGGATGCGAAGCTTGCCCCGATCTTCGACTACGTGAAGAGCGACGTAACGCCCTGGCTGAACGACCCCGCGATCATCGAGGCTGTCAAGGCGCAGGACGCCGCCAACGCCAACCTGAGTGCAGCCGATATCGACGCCCTCGACAAGAAGTGGCGCGCCGAAGTCGATGGTTCCGACCACTCGATGATCGACGGCGTGCTCAACAATGCGCTGTCGAAATTCCTTCAGGCGAAGAAGGAGGCCTCCGGCGGCAAGATCACCGAGATCTTCGTCATGGATGCAAAGGGCCTGAATGTCGGCCAGAGCGACGTAACGTCAGATTACTGGCAGGGCGACGAAGGCAAGTTCCAGAAGTCCTTCGGCGCCGGCAAGGATGCCGTCTTCGTCGATGAGATCGAAAAGGATGAATCGACCCAGACGCTGCAGTCGCAGGCAAGCGTGACGATTTCAGACGACAAGGGAACACCGATCGGCGCCATCACCGTCGGCGTGAACGTCGACGCCCTCTAATCTCAAAGACCCAGCACGCCGCACGAGTGAGATCGAGTGCGGCGTGCTGCCTGCCTCCCGTGCGTGTCGCTCCCGCAAGACCAGTTGCTCTCCCAAGGAACGCAGGTTTTAGGCAGAAAAATCTACGTGACAACGCGCGGCCTTGGCGCTAAACACGCCGCATGTCGATCACGTCAATCAACGCCTCGCGATTTTATTGGTACCGCTACTCACAGCGGATGCGGGTCTATGCGTAACTGAATTCGACGCGACGACAACCCGAACAGCCGCTAGTCTACCTGGCGGCTTTTTTGTTCCGCACGGTATGACCAAACAGGAGCCATACCGTGTCTGATGCCATTGATGATCTTCGTATCCTCGAGATCACGCCCCTCACCAAACCCGCCGATATCCTCGCGGAAATTCACCGCGATGCTGCCGTCACCGACACCGTGACCAGCAACCGTGATGCCATCCACAAGATTCTCCGGGGCGAGGATGATCGCCTGATCGCCGTCATCGGCCCCTGCTCCATCCATGACCCGGTTGCCGCCAGGGAGTACGCCGCGCGTCTGGAGGAACAGCGGCGGCGCTTTGCCGGTGATCTCGAGATCGTCATGCGCGTCTATTTCGAAAAGCCCCGTACGACCGTCGGCTGGAAGGGTCTGATAAACGACCCGCACCTCGACGGCAGCTACCGCATCGAGGAAGGGTTGAGGATTGCGCGACGCCTGCTGCTCGATATCAATGCCATGGGTCTTCCGGCCGGCGTCGAATTCCTCGACACGATTACGCCGCAATACATCGCCGACCTCGTCAGCTGGGGCGCGATCGGCGCGCGCACGACCGAAAGCCAGATCCACCGGCAGCTTGCCTCCGGCCTCTCCTGCCCGATCGGCTTCAAGAACGGCACCGACGGCGGAGCGCGCGTGGCGCTCGACGCGATCCTCGCCGCCTCGCAACCGCACCACTTCCCGGCCGTGACGAAGGACGGACAGGCAGCGATCGCTTCTACGACGGGCAATGAGGACTGCCACATCATCCTGCGCGGCGGCAAGCGGCCCAACTATGAGGCGGCCGACGTCGAAGCTGTCACCGCCGAAGCCGTCAAGCTCGGCGTGGCCCCGCGCATCCTCATCGATGCCAGCCATGCCAACAGCAGCAAGGATCCGATGAACCAGCCGCGCGTCGTCAAATCCGTCGCCGCACAGATCGCTGCCGGAAACCGCCACATCAAGGGCATGATGATCGAAAGCAACCTCGTCGCAGGCCGCCAGGATCTCGTGCCCGGCAAGCCGCTGGTCTACGGTCAGTCGATCACCGATGGCTGCATCGATTGGGATATGTCGGTCGCGGTGCTCGAAGACCTGGCGAAATCGGCACGCGATCGTCGCAAGGCAGCGGCGGCCTAACCCGCCGGAAAGTACCGGACATAGGCGAATTCCTCGCCATCAGGAGACCAGCAGGGCACGTTGATCGTGCCCTGCCCGCCGAAAAGCTCGAACAACGTCTTCAGATTGCCGCCATCCATGTCCATCAGCCGCAGCCGCACATCGAGATCGCGCGGATGGTCGAACACCGAAGGGTCGTAGGACAGGATCAGCACTTTGTCGTTCTTAGGCGACGGATGGGCGAACCAGTTACCCTGATTGTCCGATGTCACCTGGTGGAGACCCGTGCCATCGGGATGGATGCGCCAGATCTGCATCAGCCCGGTACGGCTGGAATTGAAATAGATCCATTGCCCATCGGCCGAATAGTCCGGTCCGTCGTTGCGGCCCTCGCCATGCGTCAACCGCGTCTCGGCGCCACCGTCGACGGAAATCGTGTAGATATCGAAGACGTCGTCGCGGATGCCGCAATAGGCAAGCTGACGACCATCCGGCGACCAGCCGTGCCAGTAGGATGGCAGATTTTGCGTGACGAGCCGCGGCGTGCCGCCTTCGATCGGCAGGATGTAGATCGCCGACTTGCCGAATTCGGTCTTGTCGGAGATGACGATCTCAGTGCCGCCGGGCGAAATGCCATGATCATTGTTGCAGTTGACGGCAAAGCCGGTATCGACCTTGGTGACTTCGCCGCCATCGAGCGGCAGCCGGTAAAGCAGTCCGTCGCCGTTCAGCAGCAGGTAGGAACCGTCGGGCGAGAAGTTCGGCGCCTCCACCAGTCTGTCCGTCTGCCAGACCTCACGGGCCCTGCCGGTCCTGACATTGTAGATCTCAACCGAGCTGCGCATGTTTCCTCCCGAAAAACGTGATGACGTCAGCAATCTCGATTGCGCCAGCGATCTCGATTGCGCCAGCGATCCCGATGCGTCAGCGGTCCCTGAAACGATTGGTGATGGGATAGCGCCGGTCGCGGCCGAAATTCTTCTTGGTGATCTTGACGCCCGGCGCCGACTGCCGGCGCTTGTATTCGGCGAGATAGAGCAAGTGCTCGACCCGATGAACGGTCGCCACGTCATGGCCGCGCGCGACGATCTCTTCGACCGCCATCTCCTTCTCCACCAGGCATTCGAGAATATCGTCGAGCACGGGATAGGGCGGCAGCGAATCCTGGTCTTTCTGGTCGGGACGCAGTTCGGCCGACGGCGCCTTGTCGATGATATTCTGCGGGATCACCTCGCCCGACGGCCCCAGCGCACCCGGCGGCACGTTTTCGTTGCGCCAGCGGGAAAGCGCATAGACCTGCATCTTGTAGAGGTCCTTGATCGGGTTGAAGCCGCCGTTCATGTCACCGTAGAGTGTCGCATAGCCGACCGACATTTCCGACTTATTACCAGTCGTCACCACCATCGAGCCGAATTTGTTGGAGATCGCCATCAGGATGACGCCGCGCGCCCGGCTCTGCAGGTTCTCTTCGGTGATGCCGCTATCCGTGCCTTCGAAAAGGCTGGCGAGCGCGCTGCTGAAACCCGTCACCGGCTGTTCGATCGGCACGATATCGTAGCGGCACCCGAGCGCCTTGGCGCAGTCGGCCGCATCCTTCAACGAATCCTCGGAGGTGTAGCGGTAGGGCAGCATGACGGTGCGCACCCGCTCCTCGCCGAGCGCATCGACGGCAATCGCCGCACAGATCGCCGAATCGATGCCGCCGGAAAGGCCGAGCACCACAGTTTTAAAGCCGTTCTTGTTGACGTAGTCGCGAAACCCGAGCAGGCAGGCGCGGTAATCGGCCTCCTCGCGCTCGGGAATGTGCGCCATTGGCCCTTCGGCGCAATGCCAGCCGCCATCGCCACGCTTCCATGTCGTCACCGCCAGCGCGGTTTCGAACTGGCTCATCTGGAAGGCGAGCGACTTGTCGGCATTGAAGCCGAAACTCGCACCGTCGAAGACGAGTTCGTCCTGGCCGCCGAGCTGGGCGGCATAGATCAGCGGCAGGCCGGTCTCGATCACCTGCTTCAGCACCACCTGATGGCGGATATCCACCTTGCCGCGATAATAGGGCGAACCGTTCGGCGACAGCAGGATCTCTGCCCCGCTTTCGGCCAGCGTCTCGCAGACGCCGAGATCGCCCCAGATATCCTCGCAGATTGGAATGCCGATGCGCACGCCGCGGAAATTCACCGGACCCGGCATGGCGCCCTGGTCGAACACGCGTTTCTCGTCGAACTCGCCGTAATTCGGCAGGTCGATCTTGTCGCGCACCGCAATCACCTTGCCGCCGTCGAGCACGGCGACGGAATTGTAACGCCCGGTCTCGTCCTGCCGGGGAAAGCCGATGAGGACGCCCGGCCCGCCATCGGCGGTATCGGCCGCCAAGCTCTCGACCGCTTTCCAGCAGGCGCGGATGAAGGCGGGCTTCAGCACCAAATCTTCAGGCGGGTAGCCGGAGATGAAAAGCTCGGTCAGGACGAGCAGATGCGCACCCTCCCTGCCCGCATCGGCGCGCGCCTCACGCGCTTTGGCGAGATTGGCTGCGACGTCGCCGACCGTTGGATTGAGCTGGCCGATGGCGATGCGGAAGATATCAGAAAGAGCGTTTTCCTGTGTCATGTCATTTATTTAGCCTGCACCTTTCGCGACCGCAACACGTTCGGGCCGAAAGCGGCACCTCGCGACGACGAAATTTTTATGAACGGATCACGCGTGGCTCCGCGCGGCACCGATACGCATTGCAATTTGCCTCCGGAGCGGAATACTGGCGCCGAAAGCGACCGCATCGATAACCGGCATCGGAAACAGGCAATGTCTAATCTTTCGAATTTCGTGCACCATCATTTCGACAAACCGGCCGATGAACTCGGCGATATCGAAAAGCGCGTGCTGGCGAAAACGCACGCGCGCAAGATCATCTCGACCGACGTCAATGCCGCTCTATCCGCCGAGTCATCCTTCGGCGAGCGTATCGCCGATGGCATTGCCCGCGTCGGCGGCTCGTGGTCCTTTATACTCGCCTTCCTCGCCTTTCTCGCCGTCTGGACACTGTTGAACACCATCGGTCTGGTGGCGAATCCCTTCGACCCATACCCCTTCATTTTTCTGAATCTGATCCTGTCGATGATCGCCGCCATCCAGGCGCCGATCATCATGATGTCGCAGAACCGGCAGGCCGAGCGCGACCGCTTCGAGGCCGCCAAGGATTATGAGGTCAATCTCAAAGCCGAGCTCGAAGTGCTCTCCCTGCACCAGAAGATCGATATGAGCGTGCTGACCGAGCTGACGGCGCTGCGCGAGGATGTGGCCCGCCTCAGCGCCGAACTTTCCGCCAGAAGCTGAGGCAGCGCTTATTGCGCAATGATCAGCCGCCCGGACCGGCAAACAGGATGAGATTTCCGTCCGGATCCAGCACGATGAAGTTTCTGGCGCCCCACGGCTCCTTCCTGAGGGGCTGATGGAAGGATACGCCTGCGGCCTGGAAATCCAGGAACAGGCGCTTGATCTCATCTGATGTACCGACGGTGATCAAGGCTGAAAGCAGATGCTCCCGTTGCCTGATATCGCCGACGAACACGGGCTCGCATACCAGCCTCAGAGCGAGTTGAGCATTGTCGCGGATGACCTGTCCGTGAAACGGCGGGTCGCCATAGACGAAGTCGACCCTGAAGCCGAGTTTGCCGGTGAAGAATTCGCACGACGCTTTGATATCGGTGACGAACAACTGCGCGGATAGCGAACTCAGGATGGCTTGTGGTGCTGGCTGTTTTTTCGGATCTGTCATGGCTGCGGCTCCTGTCTTGAGCGCCTGCCATCCCTCGAAACCCATTTGACGTGCGATCAGGTCCTGCGCGTCGCTAAGCTTGAAGCGCGCCTCCAGCACCTGGCTGTCATCGAGATGACGGAAGCGCGGCAACGCAGCTCTGATCTCGGCTGCAACAGGATAGTATCTTTCGCTGTGCCATCGCAAATACTGCTTGGCCTGCTTTTTGAGGTTTTCGAGATTCGGCATGGGCGCAACTGTTGATACATTGTAGGCGGGCATTGCCCTTTCGACATTCGACGAAGCGCCCTACGCAGCACGGTAAACCTAGCCTCGGCGATCAACCTTTGTCAATCACGGGCCGGCGAGGATGAAGATGGGGGATTCACCGCATATTGCGGCAGGCCGTCCGATATTTCGTAGAAATCGCCCTTGTCGGCGCAGTAGATATGGTAACCGAAGGTCAGGCCGCTCGGTTCGTCGAAGGCGCCTGCCATGACCGAAATCTCCGCCCGTTCGTCACCCTGCCAGAACAATGCGGAGCCGCAATTCGAGCAGAAGCCGCGCTGCGCCTCTTCACTCGACCGGTACCAGCGGATTGCTGCATCGCCCTCGATCGAAAGAGCTGCACGCGGCAGGTTGACGGCTGCATAATACAGCCCCGTTTGCCGGCGGCACTGCGAGCAATGGCAGCCGACGACAGGTCCTGGCGTCGCCATCGTTGAAAATCGCACGGCGCCGCAGAGGCAGCCGCCTGTATACCGGTCGGTCATGATCGTTCCCCGTTTATGACTGAACGTTGCCGCCGATCGCCCCCGGCGTCAAATCCATTCCGTTCAACGAAATCATCAGAAATCTTGAAAATCGCTGGCCTTATGCATGCGTGGTCGGCTCGAGCACCTGTTGCTCGACGACAACAGCCGCCAACCTCATCTCATCCCGGCATTGAATCGCCGGCTGTTGTCGGCGATACTTAAGGTCCAATTCACTCGACCCCCGGGAGACTGACATGAGAGCGACCCTGTCCGAACAGAAAGGAAAAATCCCCCACAAGGACATTCAGCTTCATGAACATTCGGTTCTCCCGCGCGAGGAAAAGCTCGCGACGCCATAACCTCTTCCTGAACCTTTTCCGTGACGATTCCAGTGCCGCCGACAGCGGCCGGCGTTGGTCGCGCATGCGCAAATTCCTCTCTTACTACCGCCCGCATCTGCCTTTGCTGCTGGCCGATCTGCTTTGCGCCATCCTCGTCGCCGGCACCGCTGTCGCCTTGCCGCTCTGCGCCAACATCGTCACCAGCAGGCTTCTGGCTCTGCCCGAGGCACCGCAGGCCTTCGCACAGATCCTGGCGATGGGCGGCATCATGCTGGCCGTTCTGGCGGTCCAGATCGCTGCGATCTTCTTCGTCGACTATCGCGGCCACGTCATGGGCGCCCGCATCGAGGCCACGGTGCGGCAGGAGCTGTTCGAGCATTGCCAGAAGCTCTCGTTCAGCTTTTACGACCGCCAGCGCACCGGTCAGCTGATGAGCCGCATCACCAATGATAGCCTGTGGCTGGGCGAACTCTTTCACCACGGCCCCGAGGATCTCTCCATCGCCCTGCTCAAATATGGCGGGGCCATGCTGGTGTTGTTCTTCATCGATCCGCCATTGGCAGGCATCATCCTGCTGCTCACTCCGGTGGCGGTGGCCTATGCGCTCTATTTCAACCGGCGCATGAACCGCGCGCTCGAGGCCAGCAAACGGCAGATCGCCGCCGTCAACGAGCGCGTCGAGGATGCCCTCGCCGGCATCCGCGTTGTCCAGTCCTTCGCCAACGAGGCGCTGGAGCGCGAACGCTTCGCCGAGCAGAACCGGCGCTTCCTGCAAAGCCGCGCCGAAGGCTACCGCAGCGAAGCCTGGTTTTCGGTCGGCACCGAAACCTTCGCCCAGCTCATTACCATATTGGTGATCATCGTCGGCGGCCTGCGCATTTTGGCGGCGGAGCTGACCGTTCCCGATATGCTGACCTTCCTGCTCTGCGTCGCTGTACTGGTCGATCCGGTGCAGCGGCTCGCCAATTTCGTACGCCTCTGGCAGGAGGGTTACACCGGCTTCATCAGGGCCATGGAGATCCTGGAGATCGCCCCCGATATCACGGATCGGCCGGCCGCCCGTCCAATGGCGGCGCCAAAGGGCGAGATCAGCTTTTCCGATGTTGCCTTCGGCTACGAGTCCGATGGTCCGCGCGTCCTCGAACGGCTGTCGCTGACCATCGCGCCCGGAGAGTTCGTTGCCCTGGTCGGCCCCTCGGGGGTCGGCAAGAGCACGCTTTGCGCGCTCATACCACGCTTCTACGATGTCGAGGCCGGGGCGATTCGCATCGACGGCACCGATATCCGCGAGGTGACGCTGGCCTCGCTCCGCCGCCATGTCGGCGTGGTGCAGCAGGATGTCTACCTCTTTGCCGGTACCGTGGCGGAAAACCTGCGTTACGGCCGGCCCGACGCTACCGACGCCGAACTAGAGGCGGCGGCGCGCGCCGCCAATGCGCACGACTTCATCATGGCCCTGCCCCAAGGCTACGACACCGATATCGGCCAACGCGGCGTCAAGCTCTCGGGCGGCCAGCGCCAGCGCATCACCATCGCCCGCGCCTTCCTCAAAGATCCGGAGATCCTGATCTTCGACGAGGCGACCAGCGCGCTCGACAACGACAGCGAACGGGCGGTGCAGCAGGCGCTGCTCAGCCTGGCAAATGGTCGAACCACCCTGGTCATCGCCCATCGTCTTTCAACCGTCCGCCATGCCGACCGCATCCTGGTCCTGACGGCTGACGGCATCGTCGAACAGGGCACCCATGACGACTTGATGGCGCAAGGCGGCGTCTATGCCGGCCTGCACAGTATCCAGGCCAGCATCTGAGCCGCCATCCCTAAGCACAGCAATAAAAAAGCCCGGCATCGGCCGGGCTTTTCTTCATCCGTTTCGGGCTGATATCAGCCGTTGGCAACCAGGCGCTTCTCGTCGCGGCCGCCCTTCATGCGCTCGGCAAGCAGGAAGGCGAGCTCGAGCGCCTGGTCGGAGTTGAGACGCGGGTCGCAATGAGTGTGGTAGCGATCCTGCAGATCATCGGCCGTGACGGCGCGGGCGCCGCCGGTGCACTCGGTCACGTCCTTCCCGGTCATCTCGACATGGATGCCGCCGGGATGCGAGCCTTCGGCGCGGTGGATCTGGAAGAAGCTTTCGACTTCCGACAGGATCCGCTCGAAGGGCCGGGTCTTGTAGTTGTTGAGCGTGATCGTATTGCCGTGCATCGGGTCGCAGGACCAGACGACCTTGCGGCCTTCGCGCTCGACGGCGCGGATAAGCTTCGGTAGGCTCTCGGCAACCTTTTCGTGGCCGAAGCGGCAAATCAGCGTCAGGCGCCCGGCCTCGTTGGCAGGATTCAGGATATCGATCAGTTGCAGCAGATCGTCGGCCTGCAGCGACGGGCCGCATTTCAGGCCGATCGGGTTCTTGATGCCGCGGCAATATTCGACATGCGCATGGTCGGCCTGGCGCGTACGGTCGCCGATCCAGATCATGTGGCCTGACGTTGCATACCAGTCGCCCGACGTGGAATCGACGCGGGTCAGCGCCTCCTCGTAACCGAGCAGCAGCGCCTCATGGCTGGTGAAGAAATCGGTCTCGCGCAGGCTCGGATGGTTTTCCGAGGTGATGCCGATCGCCTTCATGAAATCCATGGTTTCGCTGATGCGGTCGGCAAGCTTGCGGTAGCGCTCGCCCTGCGGGCTGTCCTTGACGAAGCCGAGCATCCACTGATGCACGTTTTCGAGATTGGCGTAGCCGCCCATCGCGAAGGCGCGCAGAAGGTTCAGCGTCGCAGCCGACTGCCGGTAGGCCATGGCCTGGCGCTCCGGGTTCGGAATGCGCGACTCCTCGGTGAACTCGATGCCGTTGATGATGTCACCGCGATAGGCCGGCAAGGTTACGTCGCCCTGCTTCTCGACATTCGAGGAACGCGGCTTGGCGAACTGGCCGGCGATGCGGCCGACCTTGACCACCGGCAGCTGCGCGCCGAAGGTCAGCACGACAGCCATCTGCAGAAAGGCGCGGAAGAAGTCGCGGATATTGTCGGCGCCGTGTTCGGCGAAGCTCTCGGCACAGTCGCCACCCTGCAGCAGGAAGCCGTTGCCTTCGGCGACATTGGCGAGATGCTTCTTCAGGCGGCGCGCCTCGCCGGCAAAGACGAGCGGCGGATAGCTGGCGAGCTGGGCCTCCGTTGCCGCCAAAGCGGCTGCGTCGGGATATTCGGGAACCTGCAGGATCGGTTTCTGCCGCCAGCTGCTCGGGGTCCAATTCTCTGCCATCTCACTCACCTCACTCACATCCATACCTTAGGATGCCCTCAATATGCGGCGGCTTATAGACCTTTAGGTCAATCTTGCAAAGACCATTCGCCGACAGTTGTCGCCTCGCCGCCGCCGCCCGCCATTCTCCAGTTAAACCAGCATATACCATGTCGATTTCCCCATATTTTAGACTTTCCATGTAGAACCGGTGAGAGTTTCAACATCGAGGAAATGGCATGGCGATCCTTCCGTCCGGTTTCATATCGGACCGCTCGGGCAATTTCGGCATCATGACGGCGCTGCTGGCGGTGCCGCTCTTCGGTGCTGCCGGCATGGCGGTTGATTTCGCCCACGCGCTCAGCCTGAGGACACAGCTTTTCGCCGCCGCCGACGCCGCCGCCGTCGGTTCGATCGCCGAAAAATCCGGCGCGGTCGCCGCCGCCATGACGATGAGCGGCAACGGCACGATCTCGCTCGGCAAGGACGATGCCCGCAACATCTTCATGTCCCAGATGTCCGGGGAGCTGACCGACGTTCACGTCGATCTCGGCATCGACGTCACCAAGACCGCCAACAAGCTGAATTCGAAGGTTTCCTTCAGCGCGACCGTGCCCACCACCTTCATGCGCATCCTCGGTCGTGACTCGATCACGATCTCGGGCGCCGCGACGGCGGAATATCAAACCGCCGCTTTCATGGATTTCTACATCCTGCTCGACAACACGCCGTCCATGGGCGTCGGCGCCACCGCGACCGATGTTTCCAAGCTGCAGGCTAAAACAGGCTGCGCCTTCGCCTGCCATCAGATGGACCAGAGCACCAACAACTACACCATCGCCAAGAGCCTCGGCGTCGCCATGCGCATCGACGTCGTGCGCCAGGCAACCCAGGCGCTGACCGATACGGCCAAGACCGAACGCGTCAGCAGCGACCAATTCCGCATGGGCGTCTATACATTCGGCACCAAGGCTGAGGACGCCAAGCTGACGACGATCTCCAGCCCAACCTCCGATCTGACGAAGGTGAAGAATTACACCGACGCCGTCGACCTGATGACCATTCCCTACCAGAACTACAACCAGGACCAGCTCACCAGCTTCGACAGCGCCCTGACGCAGATGAATACCATCATCGATCCGGCCGGTGACGGCACGTCGAATATCAGCCCTGAAAAGATCCTCTTCTTCGTTTCCGATGGCGTCGGCGACAGCTACAAGCCGTCGACATGCACCAAGAAGACCACCGGCGGCCGCTGTCAGGAACCGATCGACACCTCCTTCTGCAAACCGCTGAAGGATCGCGGCGTCAAGATCGCCGTGCTCTACACCACCTATTTGCCGCTGCCGACCAACGACTGGTACAACAAATGGATCAGTCCCTTCCAGAGCGAGATTCCGACGAAGATGCAGGCATGTGCCTCGCCCGGCCTCTATTTCGAGGTGACGCCGACCCAAGGTATCGCCGATGCGATGAAAGCGCTCTTCCTCAAGGTCATCCGCGCTCCCCGCATCACCAGCTAATCCATGCCGCCCGGAAGTGTGCCTTGGCTCCGGGTCGACGACATGCAGGGCTAAGGCCCCTCGCGGCCTAAAGCCGCTTGCCGTCGCGGGTCCGATAGCTCGGCGCATACATGGTGACGAGCTCTTCGGCGGCCGTCGGATGCAGAGCCATCGTCCGGTCGAAATCGTCCTTGGTGCAGCCAGCCTTCAGCGTGATGCCGAGCAACTGCGCCATTTCGCCGGCATCGTGGCCGAGGATATGGGCGCCGACGACCTTGCGGCTCGCCGCATCGACGATCAGCTTCATGATCATCCGCTCGGCCCGGCCGGACAGTGTGGCCTTCAGCGGCCGGAACTGCGCGCGATAGACTTCGAGTTCGCCATAACGTTTGCCCGCCTCCTCTTCCGAAAGACCGACGGTGCCGATCTCCGGCTGTGAGAAGACGGCGGTCGGGATCAGCTCGTAGTCCGGCCGGGTCGGATTGTTCTTGTATTCGGTTTCGATGAAGCACATCGCCTCGTGGATCGCCACCGGCGTCAGCTGTACCCGATTGGTGACATCACCGAGCGCATAGATGTTTTCGACATTGGTGCGGGAATATTCATCGACGATAACGGCGCCGCGTTCGTCGACGGCGACACCGGCCGCCTCTAGACCGAGGCCTTCCGTATTCGGATCGCGCCCGAGCGCCAACATGACGACGCCGGCCTGCAGCGTGCCGCTGTTCAGTGTCTCCAGAATGAGGCCGCCGTCCTCACCCTTCGAAACCTTCTGCAGCATGTCGTGGCAGAGGATACGGATGCCCTTGGCGACCATTGCCTCGTGCAGCCCGCGTCTCAGATCCTCGTCGAAGCGTGACAGGATCTCGGCACCGCGATAGATCAGCGTCGTCTCGACGCCAAGCCCATGGAAGATATTGGCGAATTCGACGGCGATATAGCCGCCGCCAGCGATCACGATCGATTTCGGCAGTTCTTCGAGATGAAAGGCCTCGTTGGAGGAGATGCAGAGCTCGTGACCGGGAAGGGCCGCATGCGGGTTCGGCCGTCCGCCGGTGGCAACCACAATCGTCTTTGCGGTCACCGTCTGTCCAGTCTTCAGCAGCCGCACCGTATGGGCATCGACGAGTTCGGCGCGCGTTTCCAGGATCTCGGCATTGGCGCCGGCGAGCCCCTTCTTGTAGAGACCTTCCAACCGGGCGATTTCGACATCCTTGGCCGCCACCAGCTTCTTCCAGTCGAAGCTGCTCTCGCCGACCGTCCAGCCGAAGCCCGCCGCATCCTCGAAATGCTCGTGGAACTGCGAGGCATAGACGAAAAGCTTCTTCGGCACGCAGCCGCGGATGACGCAGGTGCCGCCATAGCGGTATTCCTCGGCGATCGCCACTTTCTTGCCGAGCGAGGCAGCGACACGCGCGCCGCGCACGCCTCCGGAACCGCCGCCGATGACGAAAAGGTCGTAGTCGTAGGAAGACATGAGGAGCTCCGGGAGGGAATCGCAGGAAGGACGTTCCTGATATAGGGGCGATCGTCACGAAAACAAAAGCCCGCTCCTGCGTCATCCCGTTCCCATCGCCGAATCTTCGCGGCAAATGGTCAATCCGGTCACCGTTTGCGGTTGACCCGGCCACGGTTTACGGTTGACCCGGCCGCCTCGGGCTGGCAGGCAATCCACGGGATATAGAAAGCATGCCGGAGCAAAAGATGGATCAGACTCTCTTCGCCAACCTGTGCAAGGCCGGCAAATTCAAGGAGGCGCTCGGGCTCGCCACCCAGGGCCACGAGAATGAGAAATTTACGCCAAGCCGGTTCGCGATGGACAAGAAAACAGGGCTGCCGATCTTCTATCGCGGCAACAAGCGCGTGGAACCGGATGAGACGGGTGTGTGGCAACTGGCAAAGAACTCGGATGCTTGGGGCTGAGCGGCCAGGGAGTATTCTTCAGATATCGCCGTTGTCAGCGGGTGATCCGGAAATCCGCCAGCGTCGTCTCGAGTTTAGCTGCTTCCGTTTCGACGCCTGAAACCGACGCTCCCGCGGGTCCCCGCCTGAGACGTTCGATCATTGTCGCGATGGCGATATCCGGTCCCGCGATCAACGCGACGACGGTCCCGTCCTGTTCATTGCGTACCCAGCCGGTCAGACCGAGGAGCACCGCCTCATCGCGCGTCCACATGCGAAAACCGACACCCTGGACCTTGCCGGATATCCGCACTCGGACAGCCTTGTCATGATCGGACATCTGCAGTCACCTAGAACCTCGCCGGCGGCATTTGCGGCATCATAGCAAAAAAGCCCGGACGATGCCGGGCTTTCGCAAGTTTGGTGGGACAGGCTTTACTGCTGGGCTGCCGGTGCGGGAGCCGGAGCGGCCGGGCTGTCGGTTGCCGGCGGCGGCGCCTTGATGACCTTGGAAAGCTCGGCATTGCTCTGCTTTTCCAGATCGCGGGAAATGCCCTGCGCCCAGATGTCGGCAGCCTTCGCCGTCTCGCGCGAGGCGACAGGGCCGTCGCGCAGCAGCTTCTTGCCGACGTCGGAATTATAGAAATCGGCGATCGCCTTCAGCTCGTCGACGGTAAAGGTCTTGGCATAGGTGAGTGCTGCTTCCTTCTCCAGATCGCCACGGCGCGGCGCCAGCTTCAGCGCCTGCGCGTCGACCGTCGAGGAAATAACGTCCTGGTAGTTCGGCGAATCCTGGATCAGGCCGGCCTTCAGGCGCTCGGCGAGACCAGGCAGGATGTTGTCGAACTGGGCAGTGGCGCCGATGGCGTCGATCGCGGCGCGAGACGCCTTCAGCTGCTCCTCGGAGACCTCCTGCGCCTTGACGGCAGAGCCGAAGGCAAGCCCGGAAAGAACGACGGTCGCAGCGGCGAAACGGCCAAGACCTGCAATGTTCATCATGAGTATATGCTCCTGTTATCTGTTTGCCTGCAGTGTGCGCACACCCGCAGGACCGGCAATGATCGCAAGTGCCGCCATATTGATAAAGAGCCCGTGTTCAACGACGCCGGGTATGGAATTCAGCTCGCTCGAAAGCGCCTCTGCATCAGGAATGCGGCCAAAAGATGCATCGATGATGTGATGGCCGCCATCGGTGGTAAACTCTCCGTCACCGGACTGGCGCAGTTTAAGTTCACCGGAAAGGCCAAGCCGGGCCGCGACCTTCTCAATTGCGATCCGCGTCGAGACGAGCCCAAACGGATTGATCTCGATCGGCAGCGCGAAGGCGCCGAGCGTCTCGACCAGCTTGCTCTCGTCGGCAATGACGATCATTCGCTCGGAGGCGGCCGCGACGATCTTTTCACGCAGCAGCGCGCCGCCGCCGCCCTTGATCAGTCTCAGCCCCGCATCGACCTCGTCGGCACCATCGATCGTCAGGTCGAGTGCCGGCAGTTCGTCAAGCGACTTCAGCGGTACGCCGAGTTCGACGCAAAGCCGCGCGGTCCTTTCCGACGTCGGAACGCCTTCGACTTTGAAGCCGCCAGCGACCTTCTCTGCCAGCAGCCGAACGAATTCCTCCGCCGTGCTGCCGGTGCCGATCCCGAGACGCATCCCGCTTTCGACATGAGCGAGTGCGGCCTCGGCGGCCTTGATCTTCATTTCGCGGGCATCCATGCGCCGCCAGCTCCGATTATTGCGTTGGATGTGCTGTTTACACGGCTCGCCTGGCAAACGAAAGTCAAAATCATCACGGAAAATGAAAAGCCGAAACAGATGCCTGCGGCCCTCCCGACCATTGCAGGACGTTGCTTTCCGCCGCGCGATCGCCTACCCCAGGAACGAGCTGTCGTTCCCGGGGCGACCCCGTCGCTCCCCGGGACGATCCTTTGTATCTCAGGACGATCCATCCCTCAAAGAGACATGCCCTTGACCCCTGCCCCCACTCGCCCGGCGCTTGTCGTCTTCGATCTCGACGGCACACTTCTCGACACCCATGTGGACCTGGTCCAGAGCCTGAACCATACGATCGCAGCCCTCGACCTCGAACCGGTCAGCTATGACGATCTCACCCACCTCGTCGGTCAGGGCGCGCGCGTGATGATCGAGCGCGCCTGCCGGCTGCGCGGCCATCCGCTTGAAAGCGATGCTCTGCCGCCGCTGGTCGAGCGCTTCGTCGCCCATTATGCCGGCAACATGCCCGGCCGTACTCAGCCCTATCCCGGCCTGGTCGCCGCCATGGACCGGCTCAAATCACAGGGTTACCGACTCGCCGTCTGCACCAACAAGATGGAAAGCCTGGCGCTCGGTCTCCTCGACAAGCTTGAGCTCACCCGATATTTCGACGCCATCACCGGCGGCGACACCTTCGAATACCGAAAACCCGACGCCCGCCACCTCACCGGCACCATCGACCGCGCCGGCGGCGACATCGCCCGCGCCGTGATGATCGGCGATAGCGTCAACGACATCGCCGTCGCCGGAAACGCTGGCGTTCCGTCGATTGCCGTGCCGTTCGGTTATTCCGACGTGCCGGTGAACACGCTGGGACCGGACCACATCATCACGCATTTCGATGAGCTGACGACGGAACTGGTCGAGATGCTGATCCGCGATTTCGCGGCGAAGGTTGCGGTCTGAGGCGATCGCTCGCCTCCGCCATTCCTCCAGAGGGGAGTGCAACACGGCACGCCCTCTCTACTTTGACTTTGTTTCCGTGCTCACCGCCAAAACAAAACGGGCGGCCCGAAGACCGCCCGCCAAAATACCGATAGAAACCTAGGTCAAATCTGCGCCCCACGCGCCTTGGTCGTCGCGTCGAAGGCCTTGTCGACATAGGCGTCGCGGCCGTAGACGTCGTCGAAATATTCCACCACACCGTCCTTGTTCGGCCAGGCGGTGAAGTAGGAGACGTAGACCGGGATCCTCTGCGGCACGCGCACAGCATGGTTCTGCCCACTGGCGATCTGCTTGGCGACGTCGTCAACCGTCGTGCCGAGCACGGCGGCCGCCATCGCACGCGGATTGGCAAGGCGCACGCAACCGTGGCTGAGAGCCCGCATATCGCGCTTGAAGAAGCTCTTCGACGGCGTGTCGTGCATGTAGATCGCGTGGCTGTTCGGGAACAGGATCTTCAGTTCGCCGAGCGCATTGTCGCTGCTCGGCGGCTGGCGCACCGAGACGTTGTCGGTCGAGCCGTACCAGTCGACGCTGGATGAGGCGACGGCATGGCCGTTCACCTCGACCTCATAGCCGAGCTGGTCGAGATAGTTCGGATCCGAGCGCAGCTTCGGCAGCATCTCATTGATGATGATCGATTGCGGCACGCCCCAGAACGGGTTGAACTCCACCGTCTCGATCTCGTCATCGAAGAAATAGGTCTGGTTGTTCTTGCCGCCGACCACCACGCGCATCGACAGCTGTTCCTTGCCGTCATTGTGGTAGTAGGCCATGTAGGCCGGCTGGTTGATCATGACGTAGCGGGAACCGAGATCCTCCGGCAGCCAGCGCGCCTGCTCCATGGCGACGACCAGCTTGTCGATCTTCGAGGCATTGGTGTCGCCGCCGGTCATGGCGCGCACCGTCGCCTGGCCGATGACGCCATCGGCCTTCAAGCCGCGCTCCTTCTGGAAATCCTCGACCAGCGCAACGATGTCAGGCGAATAGTCGATGCCGCCTGCGTAAGCAGCAAGCGTTGCCGCGTGATCCGTCCTCAGCGTCTCGGAACCGTGCTTGCCGATCGCCTTGACAATATTGGCGATCTCGGGCGAGCTGTCGCCGGGTCTCAGCAGCTTGTCGAGCGAAACGACGATCTGTTCCTCGTTGCCGCCGTCAGCGGCGCGAAGCTTTGCAAGCTCCGTCTTCAACGCCTGGAACTGCGGACTGTCGGGAGAGCGGTTGGCGATATAGGCACCGACATTGGGGCTCATGCGGGCAAGCTTCAGCACCGGCGTCAGGTTGACGACCTTGCGCTGGAAGTCGTGATAGCCGGAGATCTTGTTCGGATCGATGCGGCCGCGCTCCGTGTCCTGCACGAAGGCAAGGACCTTGGCGGAGAGTTCTAGCTCGAACTGCGTCAGCGCCCGGTCGCGGAAGGCGGGATCGGGATTGGCCGGGTCGATCGCTGGCATCTGGACGGCGTAGTCGGCAGGGTCGAGACCGACGGAGGCCGCATCGGCAAGTGCCGTCATCGCCGCCTTCGCGCGGTCGTTGATCTGGTTGCCTTCGACCCAGACGAGCGGATTGCGGCTGTCGCCATAGTAGGCTTCGAGCGCCTTTGCGACGTCGGCATTGGCGCGCACCTTGGCCTGCGCCAGGAAACGCCGCTGCACCGCAGGTTCGGCGCCGGCATCGCCGCTTGCCGAAACATCGGCGACCGCGCCGGTGACGACGGGATCGGCGAACTTGCCGGTATCGACGAACTGCAGCGTCTCGGTTTTATAAGTATAATAACGCGGACCGCTCACCTTCGGCAGCGGCGCTTCCGGGTCGAGCCCGCCGAGCGAGCCCCCGACGGCGCCGCGCGGCACCGGTCGGCCGGGCGCCTGATCCATGAAGATGGTGCTCTGGCTCCGCTGCCTGTCGCCGCGCAGCATGTCCATCAGTGTGTAAGCATGCGCGGGTGCGGCACTCATCACTGCCATGCCGCAGGAAATTGCCAATGCGGATGCCGCGCTTTTCAAAACGAACGTCATATATCTTCCAGTCCCGGTCATGCTGTTCTCAGATCAAATCCCGCGAAACTCAAGCAGCGTAGGGCCTCATTGATCAGAAACCGGCCTGCGCCGCCAGCGCCGGCGGACTCAATTTTGTGTGACGGAGGTCCTGCACGGCGCCGTGCAGCAGTTCACACAAAATTATGAAATTATTAGTTAATTTTTTACCGAATTTTCGGCCACAGACCAGTGGGGCAAAAACGCCCGGACGCATAAAATTTCCGAAGTGGCCTAAAAGGCACGCCGAAAAGCCCGCGCAAACATGACTGTCATCTTCAATATTTCGCACGGCATCCGGTTTTCTTGTCGGACTTTCCAACCTATAAGACCTCATCTTTCGAAGATGCCCGAAAACAGCATGTAAAGGGAAGGCAAGGCCGATGACCGCAACCCGCACCGAAACCGATACTTTTGGCCCGATCGAGGTCGCCGCCGACCGATATTGGGGCGCCCAGGCCGAGCGTTCGCTCGGCAATTTCAAGATCGGCTGGGAAAAGCAGCCGCTGTCGATCGTGCGGGCACTCGGCATCGTCAAGCAGGCGGCCGCCCGCGCCAACATGTCGCTCGGCCAGCTCGATCCTGCCCTCGGCCGAGCCATTGTCGATGCCGCCCAGGAAGTGATCGACGGCAAGCTCGACGAGCATTTTCCGCTGGTGGTCTGGCAGACCGGTTCGGGCACGCAGTCCAATATGAATGCCAATGAAGTGATCTCCAATCGCGCAATACAAATGCTTGGCGGCGTCATGGGTTCCAAGAAGCCGGTGCATCCGAACGATCACGTCAATATGAGCCAGTCGTCGAACGACACCTATCCGACGGCGATGCACGTTGCCTGCGCCGAACGGATTGCGCACCAGCTGCTACCCTCCCTCAAGCACCTTCATGCCGCCCTCGACATGAAGGTCACCGAATTCAGCCACATCATCAAGATCGGACGCACCCACACCCAGGACGCGACGCCGCTGACGCTCGGCCAGGAGTTTTCGGGTTACGCCGCCCAGGTCGGCTCCGCCATCAAGCGCATCGAAATGACCCTGCCCGGCCTCTGCGAACTGGCCCAGGGCGGTACTGCCGTTGGTACCGGCCTCAACGCGCCGGTGGGTTTTGCCGAAAAGGTCGCCGAAGAGATCGCCGCCATCACAGGCATGCCCTTCGTCACCGCGCCGAACAAATTCGAGGCGCTCGCCTCGCATGACAGCATGGTCTTTTCCCATGGCGCCATCAATGCGGCGGCTGCCGCTCTCTTCAAGATCGCCAACGACATCCGCCTGCTCGGTTCCGGCCCGCGCGCCGGCCTTGGCGAGCTGGCACTGCCGGAAAACGAGCCCGGTTCCTCGATCATGCCCGGCAAGGTCAATCCGACCCAGTGCGAGGCGCTGACCCAGGTCTGCATTCATATCTTCGGCAACAACGCGGCGCTGACCTTCGCCGACAGCCAGGGCCATTTCGAGCTCAACGTCTACAATCCGATGATGGCCTATAATTTCCTGCAGTCGGTGCAATTGCTCGCCGACGCCGCCGTCTCCTTCACCGACAATTGTGTCGTCGGCATCGAGGCGCGCGAGGACAACATCAAGGCCGGCCTCGAACGCTCGCTGATGCTGGTGACCGCACTCGCCCCGAAGATCGGCTACGACGCGGCGGCCAAGATCGCCAAGACGGCGCACAAGAACGGCACGACGCTGAAGGAAGAGGCACTTGCGAGCGGCTTGGTGACATCGGAGGAGTATGACGCGATCGTGCGGCCGGAAACGATGATTGGGCCGAAGTAGGACGGTTGAGAAGGCCTGTCCGCTCCCCTCACTCATTCCCTTCCTCGGGCTTTGCCCGAGCGATGTCACAAGAATGAGTGAGGATGCGTGGAGCGCCGTCCGAAAATCTCCTGCCAACGCGGACAAAACCCCGCATTCGCATGCCTGCCCTGCCGGGGGAGCAACTCACGGCAAACCTGGGAAACGTCAAACCAACAGCGAAAAATTGTCCATCACGACAGAATTGCCCATGAAGTCGAACCGGATTTCTTCGATGTCTTCGAGATTGACCTCGAGATTGGGGCCGGTGACCTCAAGTTCCTGCTGATAGACGATCAAGCCGTCGTTCAGCGCGGTGAGCGTCAGGTGAAAGGGCGATGCCGACAATTCGGCGATGGAAACGCTCTGAAAGGTGAACTCACCGCCATCGAGCATTTTCAAGACGACGGGCGCCGAACCCGGGGCTAGAACGGTGTCGCTGAAACCATCCTCGGTGATGGCGTCGACGCCCGGGATGGTATCATAGACATAACCGTTCAGAAGCGTCAGTTCATGACTGCCGTTCACAGAGAGCGCAAAGCCCCGATAGTCAGGGAGGAAGAAATTATCTGCCCTTGATGTGACGCCCATATCGTCGAAATCCAGGACTTCGTGATATTTGTCCTCTTCATTGACGCCGTCTATCGCGAGCGTCAGAACCCCGACATCCGTGCCGCCTGCGCCATCGGAGATCTTGTAGCGGATTTCTTCGATCAGTTGTTCGTGCGCCCGCAGGTTCTTCACCACGTCGAGCGTAAAATCCAGCTCGTACTCGAAATGGCCGTCCGGCCGCACGGTGAAGGTTCCATAGTCCCCTCTTATGATGGTTTCCTGTGCGAGCCCATGTTTCGCGTCGACGCGCACACCGTCGAAAAAGCGAAGATAAAGCGTCGATCCCTCGGGATCGCTGTCATTGGGGAGCAAGTCCCCTCGGATCCAGTCGTGCTCGAAGAAAATGCGGAGGTCGTCGTTAGCAGTTGGCTTTGCATTCGTCATCGGAAGCTCCAGCAAGTTAACGCGGCCGGGAATATGGACTGGCTGCGAACCGAAGGCAACTTTGAGTCGTCTTTAACGGAAGCTCGTGCCTTTTTCGCTATTTCACCTCGTTACGCGCCGGCAGCGAAAACATATGCGACCATGGCCTCGACCGGCGGGACTGCGACCGTATCCCGATTGCATTTGCCCTGCAGCGGATTTAGACCGGTTCCAATTTAGCGACGCCCTACCAGAAAGGTCACTTCGATGGCTGACGATCTCTTCCCGCTCGGCAAGGATGCCACCCCCTACCGCAAGATCAGCGGCGACCATGTCTCGGTCGATACGTTCAAGGGCCAGGAGATTCTGACCGTCGAGCCGGAAGGCATCCGCCTGCTGGCCGAAACCGCCTTTGCCGATATCAACCACCTGCTGCGCCCCGGCCACCTGAAGCAGCTCGCCGCGATTCTCGACGATCCCGAGGCGACCGATAATGATCGTTTCGTCGCCTACGATCTCCTGAAGAACGCCAACATCGCCGCCGGCGGCGTGCTGCCCATGTGCCAGGATACAGGCACGGCGATCATCATGGGCAAGAAGGGCCGCAGGGTCTGGACCGAGGGCGGGGATAGTGCAGCGTTGGCCCGCGGCGTCATGGATGCCTACGAGAAGAAGAACCTGCGATATTCGCAGCTCGCGCCCATCAAGATGTTCGAGGAGAAGAATACCAGGAATAACCTCCCGGCCCAGATCGACATTTATGAGGAAGGCACCGACGCCTATGAATTCCTCTTTGTCGCCAAGGGCGGCGGCTCGGCCAACAAGACCTTTCTCTACCAAGGCACGCCCTCGCTGCTGACGCATGACCGGATGATCGACTTCCTTAAGGAGAAGATCCTGACGTTAGGGACGGCAGCCTGTCCTCCCTACCATCTGGCGATCGTCATCGGCGGCACCTCGGCCGAGATGAACCTGAAAACCGTCAAGCTCGCCTCCACCCGCTATCTCGACGCGCTGCCGACCGAAGGTTCCGAGAGCGGCCATGCCTTCCGCGACATCGAGATGGAGAAGGAAATCCATAAGCTGACGCAGCAGATGGGCGTCGGCGCCCAGTTCGGCGGCAAGTATTTCTGTCACGACGTGCGTGTCATCCGCCTGCCCCGCCACGGCGCGTCGCTGCCGATCGGGCTCGGTGTCTCCTGTTCCGCCGACCGCCAGGCCAAGGGTCGCATCACCCGCGACGGCATCTTCATCGAGCAGTTGGAAAGCGATCCGTCGAAATACCTGCCCGAGATCGACGAGGCGAAACTGTCGGAATCGACGGTGCGCATCGATCTCAACCGGCCGATGGCCGAGGTCCTTGCCGAACTCTCCCGGCACCCCGTCAAGACGCGCCTGTCCTTGACCGGCACCATCATCGTTGCCCGCGATCTTGCCCATGCCAAGATCCGCGAACGGCTGGAAAAGGGCGAAGGCATGCCCGATTACCTGAAGAACCACCCGGTCTATTATGCCGGACCGGCCAAGACGCCCGCCGGCTACGCCTCCGGTTCCTTCGGCCCGACGACGGCCGGCCGGATGGATAGTTACGTCGACCAGTTCCAGTCTTTCGGCGGCTCGATGGTGATGCTCGCCAAGGGCAACCGGTCGCGCGCCGTGCGCGAGGCCTGCAAGAAACACGGCGGATTCTACCTGGGCTCGATCGGCGGCCCCGCCGCCCGTCTTGCCCAGGATTGTATCCGCAAGGTCGAAGTCTTCGAATATCCCGAACTCGGCATGGAAGCGGTCTGGAAGATTGAAGTCGAAGACTTCCCCGCCTTCATCGTCATCGACGACAAGGGTAACGATTTCTTCCAGGAACTGAATTTGGGGTGACCGGGCGGGCTGCGTTGCAGCCTGCTTTATCGTGCCGACGTCTTATTCGATGCCCTGATGTTCGGCGCCGTCACCGCCTCGCTGATACTGACCACATCCCCGGCATCGACCCTTGCCAGTATTTCCCTGCGGAAAGCACCGGCGAAGAAGCCGGTGTGCTCCAGCAGCAGGGCGCCAGCCGCGACGGCGGTGAAGGTCAGAATTGCGAAAGAAACATGAGGGCGCGATTCCATGATCTCAAGTCCCGGTCTGCGCGTCGCGATCGCGTCCACTGCCAGAAAATGTCACCCCGAAATGCCGGGACCAAAATACGAAACGGCCAAAACCAACTGTCGACAAGATGAATACGATTCCACGCAAAGAAGAACTGTAAGTTTTTTAGAAACCGCTCCCGCACAGCGGGTATGCATTGTCCCGGCGAAGATACGTTTTTCCGTGGAGAATCATAGGCCTGATCGAAGTATTGACCCATCGGGCATTTGTCGTATGTAATCTTTGGTATATATCGCTTTAATCTTTTCCCAAGAAATTTAAGCTAACAAACAGAATATTGCCTTTGAATATATGAGGAGTTCGCCGGATGAATACGGCTGTCGCGCCCAAGGTGCCGGTTCCCGATGTTGCGGGTCAGATCACCTATGCCATGCGCTCCATGGGCGTTGCGCCGATACCGCGCAATTACGAACTCTTCTATGAGGCCTATATCGGGTCCAACCCGGCGCTCACCCGCGAACTTGCAGCGCTCGGCAGCCAGGTGACCCAGGCCGAACTCGATGCGCTCGGCGCGCAGCATTTTACCCACAGTCCCGCCCGCATCTTCGACGACGCTCATACGCGTCTTGCTGGCGAACTCGACGGCCTGTTGCGCATCCTCAGGCAGGAGCAGAACTCGCTCGAAAGCTATACCAGGCTGCTCGGCGAGACCCACAAGCGCATCACGTCCAAGAGCAATGCCAGCGTCGAACTGATCGAAAATGCCATCGATCTCCTCAGCCAGGCGACCGGCGACACCATGGCGCATGGCGAACGCACCGTTGAGGATGTCGTCCAGCGCTCGCAGGAAATGGACCAGGTCCGCAAGGAACTCGACGAATACAAGCGCATCGCCAACACCGACTCGCTGACGCGCCTTTCCAACCGCCGCGCCTTCGACGACCGCCTCGCCGCCGTCTTCGACAATCCGGGCATGCGGCCGGTGACTGCGCTGCTGCTTTGCGACATCGACAATTTCAAGAAGATCAACGACACTTACGGCCATCCGGTCGGTGACAAGGTGCTCGCCACCGTTGCCTCCGTCATCCGCAGTAATGTCCGCCGCGACATCTTCGTCGCCCGCACCGGCGGCGAGGAATTCGCCCTCATCATCGACGGCAACACGCCCGAGGAAGTCATCGCAATCGCCGAGCGCATTCGCCGCACCCTGGAGATGACGCCCTTCAAGAATTCCCGCACGCGGGTGAATTACGGTCCGGTCACCGTCTCGATCGGCATCTGCATGGCCTCAAGCGCCGACGATGCCGGCGAACTCTACAGCAAGACCGACATCGCGCTTTACGGCGCCAAGAATGCCGGCCGCAACTGCACCATCCTCTATCAGGACGGCATGCAGAAGGATTTCACCAAGAGCTGGCTGATCTATAAGACCTGACGGCAATTCCGCACCGTGTGCACGCTGTCACCATAAGGTAACGGCGGTTTTACCACATCGTCTTCGCCGCCCGCCCCGGCCATTCCCGGTCGTAGGTTTCCTGATCGAAATCGCCGACCGCCGCCTTCAGCATCTGCCGGGCGTCGGAAGTTTCGCCGGATCGGCGAAGTGCTCTCCATTCCAGAGCTCGGCCCGCATCACGGCGCGCGCGCATTGGAAATAGACCTCATCAATCGAAATCACCACGACGGTGCGCGGGTGTTTGCCGTCCATTTCGAAGCTCGAAAGCAGCGTCCCATCGTCGGAGACGACACCGCGGCCGTTGATGCGCATCGTCGTATTGGAGCCGGGAATCAGGAACATCAACGCCAGACGTGGATCGCGCACGATGTTGGAAAGTGAATCGACGCGGTTGTTGCCGCGCCAGTCCGGCAAATGCAGCGTCTCGTCGTCGACGACGCGCACGACGCCACCGAGATCGCCGCGCGGCGAACAGTCGAGACCCTCGGGGCCGACTGTCGCAAGCGCCGCGAAAGGTGAGATCTCGATCATCTCCCGATAAAGCGGGGTCAATTGCTTCGTCACCTTGCTGACCGAGGCCGGCGAAAGCCCGGCGCCATAGATCGTGTTGAGCTCTTCGATGCTGCCGATGATTTTCATGAGGCGTCCCGCCGCGGCTTGATATCAGGACGGACGCTACAATGCCGCGCGCCTTGCCGGAAGCTCAAAAAACGGAATGATCTCTGCATCTTTTTTGATGCTTTCGTCCGCCGCATCACCCACGTCCCGATCGCCATCGAGAAAGGCCGCGATCGCCGCAAGAACCGGCGCGGCGCCGATGATGCGCCGGTGACCGAAGCCGTTCGCCCAGTAAAGCCGGACGCTCTTTCCGGCCGCGCCATAGCGCCTGGCATGGAGAGACGACACCTCCTTGTCATCCTCGGCATGGATGACGAGCACCGGCCGGCCGATCGCGCCGGCCGCCTCCCCGGCGTCGAGATCCTCCAGTCTCCGTCCGGTGACACGGTAAACCTCATTCCCCAGCGCCGCCTGCGCTGCCGGGCGAAGGCCGATCATCCCGCCGAAATCGGTAAACAACCAGCCCATTTCGCTGGGCGCGCCGATCAGCGCTAGGCGCTCGCCGGTTAGAGGCGCCACGCCAGGCAGCAAGCCTGCCGCCGACACCATCAGCGCCGCACCGCCGAAGGAATGACCGATGGCGGCATCGAAGGCGCCGAAACGCGCCTCCGCCGCCGCGATCGTCTCGACCGCCAGCCCCATATGCAGGAACCGTCCGCCCGAACGGCCGTGGCCGGGAAAATCGAGCGCCACGACCTCGGCGCCTGATGCCGCAAGCATCGAGACGAGCTCTGCCATATAGGCGGCGCTCGATCCCCAGCCATGCGTCACCAGATAGCGTTTGCGCTTGCCCCTCGCCCCGCCGTTCAGCCGATAGGCATGCGCCCCTCGCCCGCCTGCAAGCTTGAGGGTGAAGTGTTCGGCGCCGGCAAGCCGGGCCGCTCCCGCTGCATGCGTCATCTTCGCCTTGGCTCCCTTCGGGATTGGCGATGGCGTCCGACAGAACAGCTGGAATGCCGCTCTGCCTGCCAGGTCAGCCGAAACTGCCTGAAGGGCCGAAAACGCGAGGCGGGTGACGTCAAGCGCAAAGTTTGCCATAGTGAGATTCCAAAAGACTGTTCAACACTGAACAATAAAGTACAACGATGAACAAAAATCAATCCCTTCCCTGGGATCATCCGCGTTTTCGCAGCTGGATCGCGGTGGCGCGTGCCTGTCAGCTGATGCAGCAAACGCTGTCCCGCTCGCTTGCCGATCTCGACATCAAGCCGCCGCACCTCGATATCCTGGTCAACATCTATCGTTTCGAAGGAATCTCGCAGCAGGAGCTGGCGCGCAAGCTGCTGGTCGGCCGCTCGAACATGAGCATGCTGCTGCCGCAGATGGAACACCGCCGGCTGATCGAACGACGCGGCGACGAGCGCGACAAGCGCGTGCTGCGCCTTCATTTGACGCCGGAGGGCCGGAAGCTGACTGAGGCAGCGATGGCGATCCAGACCGATCTCATCGAGCGCACGCTCTCGGAAGAGCCGATCGAGCAATGCATGGCGACCGCCACCTCGATGGAGCGCATCATCGCCATGCTGCTCAAAGAGTTGCGCGACGACGATTAGACGAATGCATGTCGCCCGAAGTGTGCAGCGGTTTTGGCAGGACGACATGCATAAAACTAAGACCTAAAGCGCCTCGCATGAACCAAGTTCGATGCGAGCGCTTGATGATCAATGCAGCGTCGGTGCTGCCGTCGTGCCGGCCAGCGAGCGGTACTCCCAGGCAGCAACGATGATCAGCACCAGCGTCGCCAGAATGCCCAGCAAATAGACCTCGATGAAGGGGGCTGCGAAGGCAAGCAGGATCACAAGCACCAGCCCGGCCAGATGCGACAACGGCAACTGCCCGCTGGTCGCGCCCTTGAACCAGAGATTGCCGATCAGGAACAGGCCGGAGCCGCCGAGCACCGCCGCGGCGATGCCGAGATCGCCGGTCTCATGCGGATGCGAGAACATGAACTCAACGGCCACCGCATGGACGATGATGCCGGCAAGGATCGGAATATGCCCATAGGTGAAGGCCTGCCGCGCCAAGCTGCCCGGCGTCTCTTCATGTTCGATGCGGTGGGCAGCACGGCCGTGGCCGAAGCGGAAATACAGCCACCACATGGCGACCGTGCCGATGAAGGCGGTGACGAAGACAATGCTGGTCAGCCCCGAAAACGGCAGCTCCGAAAAGGTGCGTCCGGAAACGAGGATCGCTTCGCCGAGGCAGATGATGACGAAGAGCGCGCAGCGCTCGGCCATATGCGCACCGGAAACGTCCCAATCCCGCGCCGTCGAGCGGCCGAGCCCCGGCACGGCAAAGCCCGCGGCCGGCCCGATATATTCGATCGTAAGCGCGATCACCCAGGCGATCAGCCGGGCCTCGTGCTCGAGCAGCCCGCCGGCGATCCAGAAGACCCCGGCAACCACCAGCCAGGTGGTGATGCGGACGAAATTCAATGTGTTGGCGCGATCGACGCGCGTCATCGCATAGGTCGTGAACAGCGAGCGCCCGACCTGCATGGCCACATAGGCGCCGGCAAACAACAGCCCCTTGTCGCCGAAGGCCTCGGGAATCGAGGCAGACAGCAGCAGACCGAGCATCATCAGCGCCACCAGCATGCCGCGCACCGGCATCTTGTCCGGATCGAGCCAGTTCGTCACCCAGGCGGTGAAGATCCACACCCACCAGACGGCGAAGGTCATCAGCGCTGCCTCGGCGGCGCCGAGCGGCGTGTAGTGGGCGGCGAGCGCATGCGAAAGCTGCGAGATCGAAAAGACGAAGACCAGGTCGAAGAACAGTTCGAGGAAGGTCACCTTGCTGCCGGCAGCACTCCCTTTGGCGCGCAGCCAGTTCTTTCCGTTCGTCTTCGCCATATGGCCCCCCGATGGCTGGAATTATGCGTGGATTGAGAGTGATAACGGCGCCCGTCAGCGCGGCTTTTCGGCCGTGTCGCGGTTCATGCCCTTTTCCTTCAGCTCGTCCTCGTAGGCCGAAAACAGCTCAGCGCCCCGTTCGCCGAGTTCGCGCAGATAGGTCCAGGTGTAGATGCCGGTATCGTGCATGTCGTCGAAGCCGATGCGGACTGCGTAATTGCCGGTCGGCATCATCGAGATGATCGCGACATTGCGTTTGCCTGATACCGTCACCTTCTGCCCCGGCCCGTGGCCCTGAACCTCGGCCGAGGGCGACAGCACGCGCAGGAACTCGGCCGACAGGTCGAAACTCTGACCGTCGTTGAAGGTCACCACCAGCCGCTGCCGGTCTTTCGAGACGCGGAGTTCCGTTGGCCAGATATCGCTCATCATTTTGTCCTCTTCTCATGCGAGGAGTAGGCGCTGATCTTTTTCAGCGCAAGCTGAAATTGGCATGCGCACGCGACCTGTTTCCCTTGACGCGACAATAGCATATGCCCACATTGACTGGAGTACGGAGATACAGGTGAACACTAGAGTTGGAACGATAGGCAATGCATCGCCGCTGGTGGCAGGTGCGCACCCTATGATCGACCCCTTCGGGCGGGCGGTCACCTATCTCCGCGTCTCCGTCACCGACCGCTGCGATTTCCGCTGCACCTATTGCATGGCTGAGAATATGACCTTCCTGCCGAAGAAGGATCTCCTGACGCTGGAAGAGCTCGACCGGCTCTGTTCCGCCTTCATCGCCAAGGGTGTCAGCAAGATCAGGCTGACCGGCGGCGAGCCCCTGGTGCGCAAGAACATCATGTATCTGGTGCGCCAGCTCGGCCAGAAGATCGGTTCCGGCCTCGACGAGTTGACGCTGACGACCAACGGCTCGCAGCTTTCCCGCCACGCCGAGGAGCTTTATGATTGCGGCGTCCGCCGCATCAACGTCTCGCTCGATACGCTCGATCCCGACAAGTTCCGCAAGATCACCCGCTGGGGCGATTTCGCCAAAGTCATGGAAGGCATCGACGCAGCTCAAAAGGCAGGGCTGAAGATCAAACTCAACGCCGTGGCGCTGAAGGATTTCAACGATGCCGAGATGCCGGAGCTTCTGCGCTTCGCCCATGGCCGCGGCATGGATTTGACCGTCATCGAAACCATGCCGATGGGCGAGATCGAGGAAGACCGCACCGACCAGTACCTGCCGCTCTCGAAACTGCGCGCCGATCTCGAGGAGCAGTTCACCCTTGCCGACATCGACTACCAGACCGGCGGCCCGGCGCGTTATGTCCGGGTCGAAGAAACCGGCGGCCGCCTCGGCTTCATCACACCGATGACCCATAATTTCTGCGAGAGCTGCAACCGTGTGCGCCTCACCTGCACCGGTACGCTCTATATGTGCCTCGGCCAGAACGACGCCGCCGATCTGCGCGCAGCCCTGCGCGCCACCGAAGGCGACGCCCTCCTCCACGCCGCCATCGACGAGGCCATCACCCGCAAACCCAAAGGCCACGACTTCATCATCGACCGCACGCATAACCGCCCGGCCGTGGCCCGGCATATGAGTGTCACCGGTGGGTGAAAAATAGGGGTGGTACGCACCCCACCCGCCCTCATTCCTGTGCTCGTCACAGGAATCCAGTGCGCCCAAGTCCTTGGGCGCGGAAAACGCACTTGCTGTAGGGGGTCATTCACGGCGCCGACGCGCCGTGGCTGGATTCCTGTGACGAGCACAGGAATGAGGGAGGAAGGGTTGATATCCGGGCACCGTCTGGCCCGCACCAAAGGTATGATCATGCTGGTCGCCATCCACGACCTCGACCAGGCGCTGCGCTTCTCTCCGCCCTGTCAGTCGATCAATCGCTGCGCGGTAAACTTGTCCGTAACAAGCATGTCGATGACGCCCACGCGGAGCGCACCGGCGATAGCGTCCGTCTTTTTGGTCCCGCCGGCAAGAGCAATGACCCGATCCACCCGTTCGAGATCCTCAAGTGGAAGCCCTATGACCCGATCATCCAGGGGTGTCTTGACCGGCTTGCCGTTTCTATCGAAGAAGCGAAGCGAGATGTCGCCGACGGCTCCCGCTTCCGCGAGATCGGACAGTTCGCGAGACGAAAAGATGTTGCCGGACCGTGCGAGAAGTTCGGACGGTTCGACTGCCCCGATTCCGACGATCGCAAGCGTTATGCTGCCGAACAGATCCATCGTCTCGCGGACGAACGGGTCGGCCTGCATCAGAAGCTTTGCCTCTCTGGACGTCGTAACGCCCTGCACAGGGAGCAGTTTCGGTTCAGCGCCAGTCAGCCGTGCAAGCCGCGTGGTAAGCTGCGTCGCATGCGTCTGCACTGAAGGATCGCCCATGCCTCCAAGGGTCTGGACGACGTATTTCGCCTGAGCGCTCTTCAGGGGATGAATGTTCTCGACCATCTTGGAGATGGTCTGGCTCCAACTCGAAACGCCGATGATCTCCCCTGGCGCAAGCGTCACCTCCAGGAGATGAGCCGCTGCCTCTCCGATACGGGCCATGATGGCTCCGTCCCGATCTTCCGTGCACTCGACGACGATCGCCTCCGGCAAATCATATTTCTCGCGAAGAGCGCCCTCGAGCTCACTGTAGGTGCCGGCGGGGGGTGTCACGCTGGTTCGCACAATATCTTCAGCCTCGGCGCGCTTGAGCATGCGCGACACCGTCGCCTGCGACAGGCGAAGGTGCTGTGCGATCTCCGCCTGTCGCCGTCCCTCCAAGTGGTACATCTGGGCGACCCTTGAGATGAGGCGGAGTTCGTTGAGGCGAGTCATCGCTAATCCTGGAGTGAATTTTTATTCATCATTAGCCGTTGTAATGCGTGACGTCGAGCGGGCAAGTGCATCATTCCAGCTATCCAGAAGCACCGCTCGATCCACGGGTTCCGGGTCAATGATCTGTGAGCTGCGGGGCAGCTCTGCGATAACAGGGAGATCGCTCCACAAGCCAAGTGAGAGACCCGCGAGATATGCAGCTCCCAAAGCCGACGCCTCGGGTGCTTCACATTGGATCACGGGATGTTCGATGAGGTTCGAGACACACTGCATCAGGAACCGGTTCTGGCTCGGTCCGCCATCGACATAGAGGGCCCCGAGCTCGCCGCCGCTTTGCGCTCGCATGGCTGCGATCACGTCGTGCACCTGGAAGGCGATCGAATCGGTTACCGACCGCGCCATTTGCGCACGTGTCGTATTGAAATTGATCTGGGAGAACAGGGCACGGGCGTCGGAGTTCCAATAGGGCGCGCCCAATCCCACGAATGCTGGCACGAAGCCCGGCCCGCCCGGTTCGGCGCTTGCCGCAAGTTCGACAAGGGCCGCCACGTCCGAAAGGCCGAGAATGCCTGCCATCCAGGGGAGACTGGCAGCACAAACGAGAATATTGCCTTCGAAAGCGAAAGTCGGCTTTCCCTTGATACGCCATGCCACGGTCGTTGTGATGCCGTTGCGTGGGGGAATAAATCGCGCAAGCGTCGTCATCACCGAAGAGCCGGTTCCAAAGGTTACCTTGCCATCACCCGGCTTGAATGCGCCATGACCGAACAGCGCAGCATGGCTGTCTCCGATCGCGGCCATTATGGGCGTTCCATCCGGCACGCCTGGCAATCCTTGCGTCCTGCCGAATTCGGCGGAACTGTCGAGCACCTCGGGCAGGAGTGCGATATCGACGCCGAAAATCTCGCCCAGTTCCTCGCTCCATCTCTGCTCCTGGAGATCGAACAACTGGCTCCTGGCGGCATTGGAAGCATCGCAGACATGCCGGCGCCCACCCGTCAGGCAGTGCACGAGCCAACTGTCGATCGTTCCCAGCCGCACCGATCGCCCGGCCGGCATACGGTCGAGCAGCCATCGGAATTTCGAACCCGGGAACATCGGATCCAGTGGCAGGCCGGTGAGCGCCTGCACGCGATCAAGGTGGCCTTCGGCAATGAGACGTTCGCAATCCTGTGCCGTTCGACGGCACTGCCAGCTCACCACCGGTCCAAGTGCTTCTCCCGTTTCGGCGTCCCAGGCCGTGACCGACTCGCGCTGATTGGAAATCGCCACGGCCTCGATAACCACGTCGGGAGCGGCCTTCAGGCAGGCGTCGATCGCCTCGCAGACGGATGCAAAGAGCCGGCGTGGGTCTTGTTCGACCCAGCCCGGCTTCGGATAGGCGATGCCGACTGGAGCCGAACCTCTGCCGACAATTTCTCCCTTTTCGGAAACGACAACTGCCTTCGAATTGGTGGTGCCCTGGTCAATTGCCAGAATTGCCCGCATTCTATCCTCCTCGGATCAGACGGCAGCCGGGACGGCAAATAAGCGTCCCGGCCGATCACGTGATCCCAGTTACTTGCGCCTGATCAGCGACTGCGCGGCGTCGGCGATCGCGGACGGCGCCATCCCGAATTCGTCGAGCAGAAACTCCGCCGAACCGGTTGGAGCGTAGACGCCGGGAACGCCGAGACGTTTCATCGGAACCGGAGCATTGTCGACCACCACTTCTGCTACCGCGGACCCGAGACCGCCAAAAATCGAATGCTCTTCGGCTGTGACGATCGCTCCGGTTTCCTTCGCCGCAGCGATGATGGCGTCCTCGTCGATCGGACGAACCGTTGCAAGGTTGAGCACCCTGGCGTTGATGCCGCGTTCTGCGAGGATCTCGGCAGCCTTCAGAATTCGATGGGTCAAAGTACCGTTTGCGATAAGGGTGACGTCAGAACCCTGGCGAAGGAGGTTTGCCTTGCCAAGTTCGAACTTGTGACCCTCCGGGAGCAGATCGGGCACACCGACGCGAGACAGGCGCAGGAAACAGGGGCCGTTGTAGGCCGCGGCCCACTCCACCGCAGCAGCTGTTTCGATGCGGTCACAAGGCGCAATGACCGGAAGATTAGGCAGAACCCGCGTCCAGGCGAAGTCTTCGATCGAGTGATGGGTCGGGCCGAGTTCGCCATACGCCATCCCGGAAGAAATGCCGACCAGTTTGACGTTGGCGTTCGAATACGAAATATCGGCCTTGATTTGCTCCAGCGACCGTCCCGTTAGAAACGGAGCGGCGGCGCAGACGAACGGAAGGCGTCCGCCGTTGGCGAGGCCTGCTCCAACTCCGACCATGTTCTGCTCGGCGATACCGACATTGACGAGGCGCTCCCCAAACTTCGCCTTGAAGCCGCCGAGCTTGGAGGAACCGACGGAGTCGTTGCAGACGGCGACGATCGTTTCGTTTTCGGCTGCCAGCCGCTCAAGCGTAGAGGCGAATGCGTCACGGCAATCGTAGAGCTTGGGTGCGTGTATTGGCGCGTTCATTACAATGCCTCCGACAATTCTGCCAATGCGATTTCGTATTGTTCCTTGTTCGGCACCTTGTGGTGCCAGTCGACCCGGTCCTGCATGAACGAGATTCCATGCCCCTTGTTGGTATGAGCCACGATGCAATGCGGTCTCGATCCCCGGTGTTCGAGGGCCGAAACGACTTCGCTCATATTGTTGCCGTCGATCTCGGTGACCTCCCAATCGAAAGCTTCAAGCTTCGGACGAAGCGGCGCGAGATCGTTGGTTTCAGCTAGGGCTGCGCCCTGCTGGAACCTGTTGTGGTCGATGACCAGCGTCAAGTTATCGAGCTTGAACTGCGCGGCCGCCATGATCGCTTCCCAGTTGGAGCCTTCCTGCATCTCACCGTCGCCGGTGACGACGTAGGTGTGATATTTCGCGCCCGAGAGCTTGGCGGCTTTCGCCATTCCTATTGCGACAGGAAGACCGTGGCCGAGCGGCCCGGTATTCGTTTCGACGCCAGGAACCTTGTTGCAATTTGGATGTCCGTTCAGCCTCGAATGCGGCTGCAGAAAGGTGGATATCTCGTCCTCCGGAATGAAGCCGCGTTTTGCGAGCGTCACATACAGAGCGCATGCAGTATGCCCCTTCGAAAGAACGAACCTGTCGCGGTCGGGGTGCTTCGGCTGATCGGGCCAAACATTCAGCACACGAAAATAGAGGGCTGTCAAAATGTCGATGACCGACATTTCCCCGCCAATATGGCCGGCGCCCGCTTCAAAGACCGCCTGGAGATCGCGCAATCGAATCTCGCGAGCGACCCGCTCGAGTTCTATCGTATTCATGGATTCCTCATGTGCATAAATATTCATTTATCAATATTCTTGCACAAGAAGCCGATTAGTCAAGCCCTTTGAGCGGCACACCGGCCGCCCGAAGTCCATAAACCCTGTTGACAGCAGGAAAGCAACTTGTTAATGAATTTTCCAGCATGTGTGAATATTTATTCTTAGAATGAACTAACTGGTAGCCTAGGCATAGGGAGGAACAATGGTGGCGCTCGATATCAATGAAAACGGGCTTTCGTCCGGCGCCTGGTTGAGCAAGCTCAAGGGAGCCACCGGGCCGCTCGTGGGGCTGCTGGCGCTTTGCATCTTTCTGAGCTTCAGCACCGACACGTTTCTTTCGGTTCGGAATGGCCTCAACATCCTCGATCAGATCACTGTTCTCGGCATCATGGCCGTCGGAATGACATTCGTCATTCTGATCGGCGGCATCGACCTCTCCGTCGGCTCGGCACTCGCTCTGGCGATGATGGTCATGGGCTGGACTGCGAATGTCGCCGGCCTGCCGCTGCCGGTCGGGATCGTTTTTGCTCTGATCGCCTCGGGGATTTCGGGGCTGATCGTCGGACTTCTGGTGACGCAGTTCAGGGTTCCGGCGTTTATTGCCACTCTTGCGATGATGTCGGCGGCTCGCGGCGTCGCAAATATGATAACGGACGGCCAGCAGATCGTGGGCTTCCCCGACTGGTTCATGATGCTGGCGATAGATCGCCATTTCGGCGTGTTGACAGCCACCGTGTTTCTCATGCTTGCGGTTGTTCTTGCGGCCTGGCTTTTCCTGCACTTCCGGTCCGAAGGCCGCATGCTCTACGCGGTGGGCGGAAATCCGGAAGTCGCTCGGCTGGCGGGCATCAACGTCCCGCTCGTGACGATTGGCGTCTACGTCGTAAGTTCAGTCCTTGCGGGGCTCGCAGGCATCGTACTTGCGGCCAGGCTGGATTCCGTCCAGCCGTCCAGCGGTCTGGGCTATGAGTTGGACACCATCGCTGCGGTCGTCATCGGCGGGACCTCGCTCTCGGGCGGCGCAGGCGGTATCGGGGGAACGCTTATCGGTGTTCTTATCATCGGCGTCCTTCGCAACGGGCTCAATCTTCTCAACGTTTCGCCGTTCCTGCAGCAGGTGATCATCGGCATCGTCATCGTGCTCGCGGTCGGCGCGGAGACCATTCGTCGGCGTCGCGCCTGACGAACGGGGTCCGCCGCGTCGGCGGCCCGGAATTCCGTTCCAAGAGTTTGGGGCGGATCAATACCCCGAGGGGGAGGACATACCCGAGGGTTCCATCAAACAACGGAGGAAATACAATGAAAATTGCGCGCACCATGCTCGCGTCTGCTGCACTGCTCGGCCTCACGCTCGGCCCCGTACACGCGGCGGAACTGAAGAAGCTCGGCCTGGCCGTTGCCAACCTTCAGGCAAACTTCTTCAACCAGATCAAGCAATCGGTCGAAGCCGAAGCCAAGAAGCGCGGCATCGAAGTCATCACCGTCGACGCAAAGGGCGACGGGCCGACGCAGGTCAATCAGATCCAGGATCTCCTGACCCAGAAAATCGACGCACTGATCTACATTCCGGCAGGTGCGGCCGCTGCGACCGTTCCGGTCAAACTCGCGAAAAGCGCTGGCATTCCGGTCGTGAACGTTGACCGCAACGCCGAGGGAGCACCCGGCGACACCTTCCTTGCAACGGATTCCGTCGCGTCTGCCAAGGCGGTGTGCGACTACATCCTGAAGGAAGCCGGCGGCAAGGGCAAGATGGTCATCATCCACGGCCAGAAGGGCACGACGCCGGAAGTCGATCGCTCGAAGGGCTGCGCTGAATCTCTCAAGGCATATCCTGATGTCAAGGTTGTCGCCGAGCAGTTCTCGAACATCTGGAGCCAGGACGAAGGCTTCCAGATCATGCAGAACATGCTGCAGGCAAATCCGGACGTTTCGATCGTGTTCGCCCAGGCCGACGGCCTCGCCCTTGGCGCCGCGCAGGCGATCAAGGTCGCCAATCCGTCCCAGAAGATCGTGGTTGGCGGCTTCGATGGCGACACCGCAGCTCTCGAAGCTCTCAGCAAGGGCGTCTTCAACGTCACTGCGACCCAGCAGACGCAGAAGATGGGCCGCGATGCGGTTGAAAACGCCGCCAAGCTTGTCGCCGGAGAGAAGGTGCCGCCGGTCCAGCTCCTGGATGCCACGCTGACGACCAAGGAAAACGTCGCCGGCTTCATTGCCAACCATCCGTAATGAAGTCGAGGTCTTGAGGAGGTGTGCCATGACTGATCCAGTTCTTTCCCTGAGGGGCATATCCAAGTGGTATGGGCCGCTGCAGGTTCTGAAGAATGTCAGCTTGGACGTCTATCCCGGTGAAGTGGTTGCACTTCTCGGTGAAAACGGAGCGGGCAAGTCGACACTATCCGGCATCATCGCCGGGTCCCGCACACCGTCCGAAGGATCAATGACATGGCTGGGGCAGCCTTATGCCCCAGCCTCCCCGAGGGAAGCGATCGACAAGGGCGTTGTCCTGATCCATCAGGAGCTGCAGCTGCTGCCGCAGCTGTCGATCGCGGAAAACGTTTTCATCGGACGCTGGCCGATGAAGAACGGCGTCGTCGACCGCGGCCAAATGGTTCGCCGCGCCCAGGAGCAGCTCGCTCGCCTGAACCTTCACATACCCGCAACGCGGAAGGTCGCCGGCCTTTCCACTGCAAATCAACAACTCATCGAAATCGCCAAGGCCTTGGCTCTCAATGCAAAGCTCCTGATCCTGGACGAACCGACCGCGGCCCTTGGTGGCGCAGAGACGGAGGCTCTCTTCGAACAGGTTAGAAAGCTTCGGTCAGAGGGCGTCGGCATTGTCTACATTTCCCACCGCATGGAAGAGATCAAAAAAATAACAGACCGGATCGTCGTCCTTCGCGATGGCGAGCGCGTGCAGGAATTCTCCGATAGCGCGACCCCGGTGCGAACGATTGTCGAGAGCATGGTCGGACGCCCGCTTGACCGCTTGTTCCCTACCCTGCCGGTTCCGACAGACCGTCCGGTACTCCAGGTGTCCGGGCTGAGCTCGCCTGATAATTCGTTCCGTGACGTTACCTTCGAAGTGCGGGCCGGGGAAATTCTCGGGATCGCCGGATTGGTCGGCGCCGGCCGCACGGAACTTGTCCGCGCCATTTCGGGCGCGGACCCAATCAGTGCGGGTTCGATCAAGCTGGAAGGCGAAGAACTCAGGCTGCGCGATCCGGCGGACGCGATCGCCAAGGGCATCGTGATGGTCCCGGAAGACCGCAAGGAGCAAGGTCTCGTTGTCGGGCACCGGATCAGCGAGAACATTATCTACGCCAATCTCGACAAGCTGGGCGGGCGTTGGATTACGCCGCACGTCAAGCGCTCGTTTGCGGAGAAGGCAGTTACCAAGTTCGGCGTAAAAGGCCGTGCTGAGCAATATGCCTCGGACCTGTCCGGCGGCAACCAGCAGAAGGTCGTCATCGCGAAATGGCTGATGCGCGATCCGAAGGTCGTCGTACTCGACGAACCGACGAGAGGCATCGACGTCGGCGCCCGAGCGGGCATCTACGACATCATCGTCAATCTTGCCAAACGGGGCGTGGCGGTCATCGTCGTAAGCTCGGACCTCGAGGAGGTTCTCGGAGTGTCCAATCGCATTCTCGTGCTTGCCCAAGGCAAACAGGCAGGCATTCTCAATCGTGACGAGGCGAATGACGTTTCGGTCATGGAGCTAGCCACCATCTAAAGCAATTCCAGCAAAAGTGTGCAGCGGTTTTGCGTCAGGAATTGCGTGAAAACAAAACAGACAGAGAAAGGAAGAGCGGTGTCCGACATCACTCTGAACGCCCCGAAGCTTTTCGATCTCAGCGGCCAGGTTGCCATCGTTACCGGAGCCGGGAGCGGCATTGGGCAGCGCATTGCCATCGGCCTTGCGCAATGCGGCGCCGACGTGGCGCTGCTCGACCGTCGAACCGACGACGGACTGGCCAGGACGGCCGAATATATTCGCGCCGCCGGCCGCCGTTCGATCCAGATCGCGGCTGACGTCACGAGCAAATCGTCCCTTGGAGAGGCAGTCGCACATACCGAAGCAGATCTCGGCGCATTGACGCTTGCAGTCAACGCTGCGGGCATTGCTAACGCCAACGCGGCGGAAGAGATGGAGGAGGACCAGTATCAGACGTTGATGGATATCAACCTGAAAGGCGTATTCCTTTCCTGCCAGGCGGAGGCCCGCGCCATGCTGAAGAATGGACGCGGCTCCATCGTCAACATCGCTTCCATGTCCGGTGTGATCGTAAACCGGGGGCTGAGCCAAGCGCATTATAACGCCTCCAAGGCGGGCGTGATCCATATGTCGAAGTCTATGGCGATGGAATGGGTCGACCGCGGCATCCGCGTCAACACCATCTCCCCCGGATACACGGCAACGCCCATGAATACCCGTCCCGAGATGGTTCATCAGACCAAGCTCTTTGAAGAGCAGACGCCGATGCAGCGTATGGCCACGGTCGACGAGATGGTGGGTCCGGCGGTGTTCCTGCTGTCGAATGCAGCCAGCTACGTGACCGGCGTCGATCTTCTCGTCGACGGCGGTTTCTGCTGCTGGTGATGCGATGAGAAGCGCAATGCCGCCGCTGAAAAATGAACGGTCTCGCTCCCTCCCTGGCTGAGATCGAGGCGCTGAAGGGACCAACGGGCATGACGGCGTGCAATATCGTCGTCTGCCCGCCCTTCACGCCGATTGCACGGGCGGAGGGCTTGGGCGTCGCCATCGCCGCTCAAGACCACCTGAATTCGCCGAAATTCTCTCGGGCGGCCGCTTGAGTTTCAATAATGATCGCAGGGTAGAACGCGCCCAGATTTGCTGTTTATGTCAGGATACCGGGAAGGAAAGAGCATGAAACGCTTTGAGCAAAAGACTGTCGTCATTACCGGGGGTAGCCGCGGCATCGGAGCGGCGATCGCCAGGCGGTTTGCGAAAGAAGGCGCCAACCTCGTCATCTCCGCAAACGAAGATTCGGTGCATGCGGTCGCCGAGCAGATCAGAGCCGAAGGCGGCAAGGCGATCTCTTTCGTGGGCGATGTCACGGACAAGGCGAGCGTGAAGGCTCTCTATGACGCTGCCGAACACGCCTTCGATACGGTCGACATTTCAATTCAAAATGCCGGCGTCATCACCATTGCCCGCGTCGAGGATCTGACCGAAAACGAGTGGGACAAGGTGATGGCGGTCAACACCAAAGGCGTCTTCCTCTGCGCCCAGGAGGCGATATCAAGAATGCGCAAGCACAAGCGCGGCGGCCGCATCATCAACACCGCCTCCGGCCAGGCCCGCGACGGCTTCATCTATACCCCGCATTATGCAGCCTCGAAAATGGGCGTCGTCGGCATCACCCAGAGCCTGGCCAAGGAAGTCGCGACCGAGAAGATCACCGTCAACGCCTTCTGCCCCGGCATCATCGAAACCGATATGTGGGCCTATAACGACCAGGCCTGGGGTAAGCTGCTCGGCAACTACGCCCCCGGCGAGCTGATGAAGGAATGGGTCGAGGGCATCCCGATGAAGCGGGCCGGCTCCGGAGAAGACGTCGCCGGCCTGGTCACCTTCCTCGCCAGCGACGACGCCGCCTACATCACCGGCCAGACGATCAATGTCGACGGTGGTTTGATCATGTCCTGAGCCCTCTCGGAGGCGACGGTGCCATGGCCGCCAGCCCCGTCCTTCAAGGGCGGGTGGCTCGACCTCATACACTGCCGATCCCCGCCCCTCGCCCCACCTATGTCCGGCTGATCGACACCCCGCCATCCGCTAGCATCGCCGTGCCGGTCACGAAGCTCGACATGTCGGAGGCGAGGAACAGCGCGGCTTTGGCGATCTCTTCGGGCTGCGCCATGCGTTTCAGCGCATGCAGCCCCTCCACGAAGGCGAGCACCTCGGGTGTCGCGTCCGGTGCGTTGGTGATGCTGGCGGGTGTGTCGGTGCCGCCGGGCAGCAGGGCGTTGACGCGGATCTTCTGCCTGCCGAGTTCGGCGGCGAGCACCTGCACGAAGCCGATCAGTCCCGCCTTGCTCGCCGCATAAGCGGCCATGCCGGGCATGCCGACGGTGTGGCCGACGAAAGTCGAGGTGAAGATCAGCGATCCGCCGCTTTTTCCCATCGCCGCCGACTGGTGCTTGGCGCCGAGGAAGGCTGCCGTCAGATTGGTCTCGATCGTCTCGCGCCAGCCCTCCAGCGATAGCCCGGCGACCGGTCCCATCTCGCCGAGGATGCCGGCATTGTTGAAGGCGATGTCGAGCCGGCCGAAACGCGAGACTGCCGTCTCGACGAGCCGTGCCTGCAGCGCCTCGTCCCTGACATCGCCCGATATGGCGACCGCCTGTCCGCCCTTCGCCTCGATTTCGGTGATGACGGCATCAAGCGCGTCCTGTCGGCGGCCGGTGACCACGAGCTTGGCGCCTTCCCGCGCAAAGAGTTTCGCCGCCGCGCGGCCGATGCCGGAGCTTGCGCCGGTGATGATGGCGATCTTGTCGTTGAGAAGTGTCATATCGGTTTCTCCTGGATTGTTGCGATAACCGAGATGCTCAAACATCAGGCGATACAGCCACCCGTTTCCCGCGCAGGAAGAGAAAAACGCCAATGAGGCGAACCGGCAGGCGCGACGGCATTCCCCATCGACGCCTTGATTGCGGCGTCGGAAATATCGGAATTCAACTTAAAAAACGCGGATTTGCCGGGACTTCCGCCCACACGCCTGCGTTGACATCAGCGCCATTGTGCACCGCATCATCGATTTATGCCTGGTGTGACATTCATCCGATTCCCTTGATGCATCTTCGCGACTAAAAGGGGCGCACAGGTAACGGGAATCTCTTCATGCCGCGGTCACGCAATACTGAGGGCGCCATCTATATGACCATGGCGATGGCCGGCTTTTCTGCAAGCGACGCTCTGTCCAAATCGGTGATCGCCTATATGAACGCCGGCGAGATCATGTTTCTGCGCGGCCTCTTCACCAGCCTGCTCGTCTATCTGATTGCCTGGAAAATGGGCGCGCTGCGCTCCTGGCGCATCATGCTGCAGCCGATGATCATCTTCAGGATCATCTGCGAGACGCTCTCCGCCGTGACCTATATCACCGCGCTCGGCATGATGCCGATCGCCAATGCCTCGGCGATCCTGCAGTCGCTGCCTTTGGTCGTCACCTTCGGTGCGGCGCTCTTCTTCGGCGAGCCGGTCGGCTGGCGGCGCTGGTCGGCGATCCTCGTCGGCCTCATTGGCGTGATGATCATCATCCGTCCCGGCCCCGATGGATTCACCCCCGCCGCCGTCCTCTGCGTCGCTGCGGTGCTGACGACGGCCGGCCGCGATCTCGCCACCCGGAGCATCAGCCCGGAAATTCCCTCGCTGATGATAACCGTCATCACCGCCATGTCTGCCTCCTTCTTCGGCGCGCTGCTGATCCCGGTGCTCGGCGGCTGGCAACCGGTCAGCGCCACCGCGCTCGGGCATCTGGCGCTCGCCTCGGTGCTGGTGCTCGTCGGCTACCAGTCGGTCATCCTTGCCATGCGCACCGGCGAAATCTCCTTCGTGGCGCCGTTCCGCTATACCAGCCTGATCTTTTCTTCCCTGCTCGGCATCTTCTTCTTCGCCGAAGTGCCTGATAGCTGGACGCTTATCGGCGCTGCGATCGTCATCGCCTCCGGCCTCTATACGTTCTATCGTGAGGCCAAGCGCCGCGTATCGCCGATCGCGCAGGAATCCGCCCCGCGCGCGCCAGTCTGAGACAAATGATGGCTGAGACAAATGATGGCTGAGGAAGGATGATGGCTGAATTCTCGCTGGACAGATCCGACATAGCGGGCGTCGTGCTGGCCGGCGGCCGCTCGCAGCGCATGGGCCGCGACAAGGCGGGCGTGATGCTCGGGACCGAGAGCCTGCTCCGCCATGCGCTGACCCGCCTCTCGCAACAGACCTTGCTCGTTGCCGTCAACGCCGATGCCGCCGCCGAGGATGTGCCCGTCGTTTCCGACCGCTTTCCCGGCAAGGCCGGGCCGATGGCCGGCATCCATGCGGCCATGGTCTATGCCGCCGGCCTTCCCTCGATCAGCCATGTCGTCACCGTCTCGGTAGATTGCCCGTTCTTCCCGGCCGATCTCGTCGCCCGGCTGGCCGCAGCGATCGAACGCCCGTCGCAGATCGCCATTGCCGCCTCCGAGGGCCGCAGCCATCCCGTCTTCGGCCTCTGGCCGGTGACGCTGGCCGCTGATCTCGAAGCCTGGATCGCCACCGACGAGAAGCGCCGCGTGCGCGACTTCCTGTTGCGGCATGACGTTACGGAAGTGGCGTTCCCGCTGCATCCGACCCGCGCCAGCCTGCTCGATCCCTTCTTCAACATCAATACGCCTGACGATCTCGTCGAGGCGGAACGCTGGCTGGAGGCCCTTCACGCATGACCGCACCGAAAATCTTCGGCATCGCCGGCTGGAAGAATTCAGGCAAGACGGGGCTCGCGGTCCGGCTGGTGACGGAGTTCACCCGCCGCGGCTACAGGATCTCGACGATCAAGCACGCCCATCACGATTTCGACATCGACAAGGTCGGAGCCGACAGTTATCGCCATCGCCAGGCCGGCGCCCATGAAGTCACCATCGTCTCCGGCACCCGCTACGCCATCATGCACGAACTGCGCGGCGCCCCCGAACCCGAGTTCGAGGAAATCCTCGCCCGCCTCGCACCCTGCGATCTCGTGCTGATCGAAGGCTACAAGCGCGAGCCGATCCCGAAGATCGAGGCCCGCCGCCTGGAGGCCGCCAATCGCGAACCGCTGGCGCCGAGCGATCCCCATATCTGCGCCATCGCCGCCGATCACGCCGTCACGGATGCGACCCTGCCGGTCTTCGATCTAGACGACACAGGCGCCATCGCCGATTTCATCGCTGACATCGTCGGCCTTGGACAGGCGAGGCTCTAAGCCAGCTGCGTCACTGCCGGATCTGAGCGTCGCAGCCGTTTCGCCTGCCATCGCCTTGGCGATTTCCTTGGCAAGTTGAGCCTGATTGTAGGGCTTTCCCAATCTCGGAAGATCGATATCGGTGCCGGCGGGAAGATCGGCGTAACCTGTCGCCAGGACGATCGGCACCGCCGGATGAATGTCCCGCGCGGCCTGAGCGAGCTGTGCGCCGGTCATACCAGGCATCGAATAGTCGGTGATGATCAAGTCGAAATGCTGACCGCTCCTGATCAACTCCAGCGCCTGCAAGCCTGAATTTGCTTCGATGACCTCATGGCCGAGATCTTCAAGCATGTCGACCGAACTCATCGCAATCAAGGCATCGTCATCGACCAGAAGGATCTTCAGTCTGGATGCGGCTTGCGCGACGGGCAGCTCCGCCTCGGCCGGCCGCTCTGGGCGTCGTTCGGTGGCCGGGAGCCACAATTCGGCTGTTGTCCCCACCCCAAGCTCGCTTGTCAGAAGAAGTGCGCCGTTGAGTTGGACCGCAAGCCCGTGGATCATCGACAAGCCGAGACCCGTGCCCTTTCCGATCTCCTTGGTCGAGAAAAACGGATCGACCGCCTTCTTCAGCGTCTCCGCGTCCATGCCGGTGCCGCTGTCGGCCACCGCCAACACCAGATAGGTCCCCTCGCCGAGATCGCCGTTATTGCCGCCAACCTGTTCCTGGCGCAGCGAAATAGACAGCGTCCCCCCATCCGGCATCGCATCACGGGCGTTGACCGCAAGGTTGAGCAGCGCCAATTCGAGCTGGTTCGCATCGACCAGCGCCGGCGGCAGGGTCGCCGGCAACATGGTTTCGATGCTGATCGAGGATCCGACCGAGCGCCGCAACAGGTCGTTCATGCCGGAGACCAGCTCGGCCAGATCGACGGGCTTGACCTGCAGATCCTGCTGCCTGGCAAAAGCCAGCAGCCGCTGCGTCAGCGCCGCCCCGCGCCGCGCCCCCTGAAGCGCCCCGTCGATCAGACGCGTCGCTTTGGCATCTCCGGCCGCGTGCTTGCCGAGCAGCTCCAGATTTCCGAGAACGACCATCAGCAGGTTGTTGAAGTCGTGGGCGACGCCGCCGGTCAGCTGACCGATCGCTTCCATCTTCTGCGATTGGCGAAGCTGCTCCTCGGCTCTTTCACGCTGGGCGACTTCCTCGAGCAGGGTCTGGTGGGCGGCGTTGACCTCCCTGGTCCGTTCCCTCACGCGCTCCTCGAGGTTTTCATTGAGCCGTCGCAGATTTTCCTCGATGGTCTTGCGGGCGGTGGTATCGGAGCAGACCCCGACGAGCTTTCTGGCGGAACCATATCTGTCGGTGTAGAGCTGCGCATGGACCTCGGTCCAATGCAGTGATCCATCCGGCCAGATCGTTCTGTGCTCGATCGAATAGTCGAGTCCGGTATCAATCGTACGGCGCAGGCGTGCCAGCACAATGTCCCGGTCGTCGGGGTGGATGCTCGCAATCAGATCGTTACGCGTAACCTCATCATCCGGCGCTCGACCGAAGACCGCTTTGCAGGTCGCCGAGGCGAACAAGGCCATCGAGGACAGCTCCAGCTCCCAGGCCCCGAGACGACCGGCGGCGAGCGCCGTCTGCAACCGTCGTTCTCCTTCGCTGAGAGCCTCAAGCCGGGCGCGCGCTTCATATTGGCGCAGGCGCCCCTTCAACGCGGTCCGGGCAACGCTGATGAAGGAGGTCGCATGGAACGGCCTTTCCAGGAAGGTGACGTTGCCCAGAACCTCGGAAAGCCTGGCAGCGGCCGGATTTCGTTCAGGCCCGCCGCCACGTATGGTGAGTACGATGAACGGCAGGTCTGACCAGCTCGGCTGGGCCGAGACCCAGGCGGCGATCGGCTTGAGATCGCTCGAGCGAACGGCCTCTTCCGTCAGCACGCCAAGCGCGATGTCATCGCTGAGCGATGACGCGAACATAGACAGGTCGGCGGCGGCAATCGATGTCAATCCGGCCTCATCGACCAGCGATCTCGCCACCCAGGCATCGCGACCGGCGGGGGCGTAGATCAATGCTTTCGGTTTGCTGGAATTAGGAATTGCCGCTATCCCCGCCATTGGTCGACAGGAGCGGCGCCAAGGGCGCGATAAATTCGGGAACGCCGCGAAGCACGCCCTGGAACCCGATGAGAGGATCGCCGAATCTCAAGCCGGAAGCGTCGATGCGGTACTCGCGGATGGTATCCTCGTGAAAGCCGGTCCTCTTCTTGATCACGGAGACTGCCCGACGCACCTTACCCGCAGCCTCGAAATAGCGCAGCAGAATGACGGTATCGGCGAGATAGGTGACGTCGACGGGAGCCTTCATGTCGCCAACCAGCCCGTGCTGCGCAACGGTCAGGAAGGTATTGGCGCCTTGCCTGTTCAGATACTGCAGCAGCTCATGCATATGAAGGATCAGGGAATTCTCATCCGGCATCGAAGCCTGATAACCGTTGATACTGTCGATGATGACAGTTTTCGCATCCGACTTGTCGACGCACTTGCGCACGCGATCAGCAAATTCGCCCGGCGACAGTTCGGCGGCATCGAGCTGTTCGATGTGGATAAGACCCGCATCCCTCATGGCTTCGAGATCCATTCCGAGCGCTTTCAGCCGCGTGAAGAGCAGGCCTAGCTCTTCGTCGAAAATGAAGGCCGCCACTTTCTCGCCGCGCGCCACCGCCGCCATCAGGAATTGAAACGAGAAGGTGCTCTTGCCTGTGCCGGCAGGACCGAGGATCAGGGTACTGGAACCCCGCTCGAGGCCGCCGCCGAGAAGAAGATCCAACTCCGCAATATCACAGGAAATCTGATCGCGGACATAGCTCGACCTGTGTTCGGCAGCGACGAGACGCGGGAACACGATCACGCCACCGGTCTGGATGATGAAATCATGATAGCCGCCGCGGAAGGCCTGCCCGCGGTATTTCATGACCCTCAGACGTCGGCGTTCGGAGCCGTAGTTCGGCGCCAGTTCCTCAAGATGGATGACACCGTGCACGACGCTGTGCACCGTCTTGTCGAGCACGTCGGACGTCAGATCGTCGAGCAGAAGGACTGTCGCCCCCTGTCGGGCAAAATAGTGTTTGAGCGCGAGGATCTGCCGGCGGTAGCGCAGCGAGCTTTGCGCGAGCAGCCTTATCTCCGACAGGCTGTCGAGAACCACGCGACGTGGCTTGATCCTCTCGAAAGCGGCAAAGATTTCCTTTGTCGTCTCTCCAAGTTCTAGGTCCGATGAATAAAGCAGGCTCTGCTGCTGGTCAGCATCCAACAGGCTTTCCGGAGGAACGACCTCGAAGACCTCGATATTGCCGTCGATCACCATGCCATGCGATGCGGCGCCGGCCCGGAGTTCGCTCTCGGTTTCTGAAAGGGTGATGTAGAGCCCCTGCTCGCCGAGCCGTGCACCTTCGATCAGAAACTGCAGCGCGATGGTCGTTTTGCCCGCTCCTGGATTTCCCTCCAGGAGAAACACGTGGCCCGTGGAAAGGCCTCCCGCCAGAACTGTGTCCAAACCGGACACACCGGTCCGGGCTTTCGTGGCAGGTGCCGCAGTATTCATTCACTGTTTCCTTCGATCTCAAGTGTGAATTAGTGGCGAGTGATGGAATGTCAAATCGCTGCAGGCATGACTTCGCTTCCGGCAAGAGCCGATCGATTGAACGTCTCCATGGCTCGGATATCTGCCGGTTCGCGCAGCTCGAATGATGGGCCTCTATCCTCGATAGCGAAGCGCATCGACGACGAGGGCGAATGCCGGTGACGTGTGCCGACGGCTTGGGTAGTAGAGATGGTAGCCGGAAAACGGCAGGCACCAGTCCTCGAGGACCCGCACCAGCCGTCCATCGGCAAGATGCCCCTCGACCAGGTTCTCCGGCATGTAGGCCAGCCCGAGACCGGCCAGCACGGCGCTCAGCCGCAGGGCTATATTGTTGAAAACCAGCTGGCCCTCGACGCGAACCCTGAGCTCGCGCCCGTCCTTCTCGAACTCCCATGCATAGACGCCGCCATAGGTCGGCAGACGCAGATTGATGCAATTGTGATCCGTAAGATCCTGCGGCGTCAGCGGCTTCGGCCTGGTGGTGAAATAAGCGGGAGTGCCGACCACGGCCATGCGCATGTCGGGGCCGACGCGCACCGCGATCATGTCCTTCGCCACCTGCTCTCCGAGCCGCACCCCGGCATCGTAACGCTCCGCGACGATGTCGGTGAGGCCGTAGTCGACGATGATCTCCACATTGATATCGGGATAATCGGGCAGCAGCTTTTCCAGGGCGGGCCAAAGGACGGCATCGGCCGCGTGCTCTCCGGCATTGATGCGGATGGTGCCCGCCGGCTTCTCCCGGAACGCGCTCAAGGCAGCCAGTTCGCTCTCGATCTCATCGAGCCGCGGTCCGATGGAGACGAGCAGCCGTTCACCCGCCTCCGTCGGTGAGACGCTGCGTGTCGTGCGTGTCAGCAATCGCAATCCAAGCCGCTCCTCGAGCCCGCGGATGGTGTGGCTGAGCGCCGACTGCGACACACCCAGCTTGCCCGCCGCCTTGGTGAAGCTCTGTGCACGCGCAACGGCGAGGAAAGCGATGAGATCGTTGACGGCAGGGCGTGACATTTATGAAAAATCCTCATGGGTTCTTGCCGTTTATACCATCTAATCGCAACCAGGCGCACGCCCTAAATATCTTGTTACGCGAGTGGACACGTCCACCCGACATCAAAAGCCCGACATCGAAAGGAAGACAAGGATGGATATAAAGCGAAGCGGTTCGCAGCCTTCGGCCAAGGGACCGGCCGACTGGTTCACCGGCAATGTGCGTGTCGACCCGCTGTTTGCTGTGACCAGCCCCGCACGCGCGGCTGGCGCCAGCGTCACCTTCGAGCCCGGCGCCCGCACCGCTTGGCACACCCATCCACTCGGCCAGACGCTGATCGTCACGTCGGGCTGCGGTCGTGTGCAGCGCGAAGGTTGCCCCATCGAGGAGATCCGCGCCGGCGACGTCGTCACCTTCGCCCCGGGTGAACGTCATTGGCACGGCGCATCGCCGACCACGGCGATGACCCATATCGCCATCCAGGAACAGCTCGACGGCAAGGTCGTCGACTGGATGGAACACGTCACCGACACGCAGTACCAGGGTTAGAAAAGGAAACGGCAATGCAGAAACGTGAACTCGGAAAGAGCGGACTTCAAGTCTCGGCCATCGGTCTCGGCTGCATGGGGCTGAGTTATGGTTATGGCCCGGCGACAGCGATTCCGGAGGCGATCGCGCTGATCCGCCGCGCGTTCGAACGCGGCGTGACCTTCTTCGACACGGCCGAGGCCTATGGCCCCTATAAGAACGAAGAGCTTCTGGGAGAGGCCCTGGCGCCTTTCCGCAGCGAGGTGGTGATCGCCACGAAATTCGGTTTCAACTTCGATGCCAATGGCGGCCAGAGCGGCATGAACAGCCGGCCGGAACAAATCCGCGCGGTTGCTGACCAGGCGCTGAAGCGTTTGAAGACCGATGTCATCGACCTCTTCTATCAGCATCGTGTCGACCCCGATGTCCCGATCGAAGATGTGGCCGGCACGGTCAAGGCGCTGATCGCCGAGGGCAAGGTCAGGCATTTCGGCCTCTCGGAAGCAGGCGCCCAGACGATCCGTCGCGCCCATGCGATCCAGCCGGTGGCGGCACTGCAGAGTGAATATTCGGTGTGGTGGCGCGAACCCGAGCAGGAAATCCTGCCGGTGCTCGAAGAACTCGGCATCGGTTTCGTGCCCTTCAGCCCGCTCGGCAAGGGCTTCCTCACCGGCGCGATCAGCGAAACGACGACCTTCGACAGCAAGGACTTCCGCAACATCGTGCCGCGCTTTTCCCAGGAAGCGCGCAAGGCCAACCAGGCACTCGTCGATCTGCTCGCGGACATCGCCGCCCACAAGAAGGCAACCGCCGCCCAGGTCGCCCTGGCATGGTTGCTGGCACAAAAACCCTGGATCGTGCCGATCCCCGGCACCACCAAGCTGCATCGTCTCGAGGAGAACATTCAGGCCGCCGAGGTCGAACTGACGGCCGAGGATCTTGGCAGCATCGAAAGCGCGCTCGCCACCATCAAGGTGGAAGGCGATCGTTACCCCGCGCATCTGCAGGCAAGGGTCAATCGCTGAGGGGCAAATATCGAATACCGGAAGAGAAGCGGCCGCAGTCACCTGTGGCCGCTTCTTATCGATCGTATCATCGTCTCGGCGCCGGCGTGACTTAAAAGAGGGGCTGGAACGGCCGTTGCTCCCCGGAAGACGACGCTGCGGATGCTGCCGTCACGAGGCCCGCAAGCGGCGAAGACTCCTGCGAGCTTACGTCGTAGATGCAGGGCGCGGCGAAGACGGCCGCTCCCAGAATGCAGATGATCATCAATCTCATCAGATCCTCCAACGACGAGGCCCGGTCGGCCTCGTCCTGTTTGCTTTCGGCTGCTGTCCTTTGCCCGCCGCGGCCAATGACCTTCGGCGGGCAATGCATTCGTCAAGCAACGCTCAATTCGACATGGATATTGCCGCGCGTGGCCTTCGAGTAAGGGCAGGTCTGGTGCGCCTCTTCAATGAGGGCTCTTGCCACTTCAGCTTCGATCCCCGGCAGGCTGACCTTGAGACGGGCCTGCAGGAAATAGCCGCCATCGGCCGTTCCCAAATCGACCTCGGTGTCGACGGCAAGATCCGCCGGAAGCCTGACCTTTTGATTGGCCGCGGCAAAGCCGATCGCGCCGATGAAGCAGGCAGACCAGCCGGCGGCGAAAAGCTGTTCGGGATTGGTGCCGGCGCGGTTGCTGCCCGGAGGCGAAAGCTTGATATCCAGCTGGCCGTCGTCGCTGTGCGAAGCGCCGTCGCGCCCGCCTGTCGTATGGGTCTTGCCGGTATAGAGAACCTTGTCGATCTTGGTCATGGAATACTCCTTGTGTTGGGTCGCTCCAGGCGACTGGCCGCGCTATGCGGCCGGGTTGACGGAGTGTGTTTTGACCAACTGACGTATCCGCCATGTTTCCGAAATCGCCCGAAATGTCACAAAACGTAGCATCCGATATCGAGGACATCTTTACATACAAACATCGCGAAATTTTACGGCGGCTGCCGATGTCAACGGATGGTGACTTCCGCTGCCAGTCCGCCACCGGCGCGATTGTAGAGCCGGAGCGACCCGCCGATCTTGGCCGTCAGCTGCTGGGCGATCGCAAGGCCGAGACCGGTGCCGCCGGTCTCCCGGTTGCGGGATTGTTCCAGCCGGAAGAAAGGCTGCATGGCGGCTTCCAGCATATCGTCCGGAATTCCCGGCCCGCGATCCATCACAGTGATGACAATATCGTTCTCGGCGCTGCGCTCGACGCTGATCTCGGCAGCACCGGCGAACTTCAGCGCATTGTCGATGAAGTTCGACAGGATGCGGCGAAGCGCATGCGGCTTGGTGAAGGCGGCACCGTGAACCAGCCCGACGACGGTGACGGCCTTTCCGGTATCCTGGTAGTCATAGGCTATGCTGTCGATGAACGAGGCGAGATCGATCCGGGCGCTCTTCTCGCCATTGCCATGCGCGCTGCGCGCATAGGCAATGCCGTCCTGGACGAGACGCTGGATCTCGCCGAGATCATGCACCAGCTTGTCTTTCTCCGGCGAATCCTCCGCCATGTCGGCGCGCAGCCGCATGCGGGTGATCGGCGTCTGCAGGTCATGCGAGATTGCCGCCAATATCTGGACGCGCTCTTCGAGGTAATGGGCAATCCTCTCCCGCATCGCGTTGAACGCCCTTGCCGCATGCGCGACCTCGCTCGGCCCCGCCTCGCTCAAATCAGGACCGTCCTTGTTCGGGTCGAGAGCATCGGCGGCAGCGGCAAGCGCGCCGAGCGGCCGGATCGCCTGACGAACCGCAAACCAGGTACAAAGAATGAGCAGCGCCATCTGGATGACGAAGACATAGGGCAGCCACGCGGCGATCGGCATGACCCCCTTCGGCGTGACGTCGATCGTCAACGGGCTTCCGTCGCTGAGCGTCAGATGCGCCTGCAATCGGTTCACCTCACCCGGAATCCGTTCGATACGGATCGGAAAGCGGTGCCCGATCGCCTCCTCGATCTTGCCTGATATCTCGGCGCCCTTGCTTGAAGTGTCAGGCACGCCGGCAAGGCCGGGTCCGAGCACGAAGCGGTAGTTGCCGCGGCTCAGCCGGTCCAGCAGATCGCCACGTTCGCCTGGCGGAAGCCGGTCGAGAACGGCAATCGACGTTGCAACGTCATTCTCAAGCGTGCCGAGCATCACGGCCTTGGCCGACATATAGCGCTCCATATAAAGAACGCTGAAGGACAGCCCGTAGGCCACAGCCAAGCCAATCAGCAGGATCAGAAATATCCGCGAGCGCAACGTGCTCGGCCACGCCAAGCCCGAGCGCAAAGGGACCACCGACTTCATTGGCGCAGCTCCGAGATTTCGACCGGAACAGAAAACACATAACCTTCGCTGCGCACCGTCTTGATGTAGGTCGGCTCGCGTGCGTCGTCGCCCAGCCGCTGACGCAGCCGGCTGACCAGGAGATCGATCGAGCGATCGAAGAGATCGGCGTCGCGGCCCTGTGTCAGACTCAGAAGCTGGTCGCGATTGAGCACCCGCTGCGGATGGTCGATGAAGACGCGAAGCAGACGGTATTCGGCGCCGCTAAGCGCAATCGCGGTCCCCTCCTTGTCGAGAAGATGCCGGGCGACCGTATCGAGCCGCCAGTCGCCGAAGGCCAGCAACTGTCCGGCCTCGCTGATCTGCAGATTGGGCGGCAGCATGCGCGTCCGCCGCAGCACCGCCTTGATGCGGGCGAGCAGCTCGCGCGCTGCAAACGGTTTGGCAAGATAGTCGTCGGCGCCCATCTCCAGGCCGAGGATCCGGTCCATCTCATCCGTGCGGGCCGTCAGCATCAGGATCGGGATCGCCTTGTGACGGCCGGAGCGCAGTTCGCGGCACAGCACCAGTCCATCGTCGCCGGGCATCATAACATCGAGCACGATCAGGTCGACGGCATTGGCCTCGATAAAACTGCGCATCTGGCGCCCGTCGGCGGCAACGCTCGTCCTGAGACCGTTCTTCTGCAGATAGCCCGAGACCAGCTCGCGGATTTCGCGATCGTCATCGACAATCAGGATGTGATCGATATGATCCATATTTCCCGGTTCCTCACCCGTAAAGGCGGCCGCGCCCGCCGCCTCGATATCGAAGCGGTTGACGCGACCTACGCATATTCCGCCGGCCGGAGCAACGAGGCTCTGCGGCTCGATACCGTCGGCTTAGAAGCGATCGACGTCTATGACAGCCTGCGCGAAGGCCTGCGGCGCCTCCTGAGGCAGGTTATGGCCGATGCCGCCGCCGATCGTGCGATGCTCGTATCTGCCGGAGAACTTTCCGGCATAGGCGGAAGGCTCCGGATGCGGTGCACCGTTTGCATCGCCCTCCATGGTGATCGTCGGCACTGAAATGACAGGCGCTCCCGCAAGCGTCTGTTCATAGGCATCGTACTTGGCCTCGCCTTCGACAAGCCCCAGGCGCCAGCGATAATTGTGAATGACGATGGCGACGTGGTCGGGGTTGTCGAAGGCGGCGGCCGATCTGCCGAATGTCGGATCGTCGAAGTTCCACTTCGGCGAAGCCGTCTGCCAGATAAGCTTTGCGAAATCATGGGTGTTGCTCTCGTAACCCAGACGGCCGCGTTCGGTGGCGAAATAGAACTGATACCACCAGGCAAGTTCGGCCTTCGGCGGCAGCGGCTTTTTGTTGGCCTCCTGGCTGCCGATCAGGTAGCCGCTCACCGAGACCATCGCCTTGCAACGCTCCGGCCAGAGCGCCGCCATGATATTGGCGGTCCGCCCGCCCCAGTCATAGCCGGCAATGACCGCCTTCTCGATATCGAGCGCATCGAGCAGCGCGATCATATCGGCGGCGAGTGCTGACGGCTGGCCGTTGCGCGGCGTCTGGTCGTCCAGGAAGCGGGTCGTGCCGTAACCGCGCAGATAGGGCACGATCACCCTGTAGCCTGCCGAGGCAAGCAGCGGTGCGACATCGACGAAACTATAGATGTCATAGGGCCAGCCATGCAGCAGCAGCACGACAGGACCGTCCGCCTTCCCCGCCTCGGCATAACCGATATCGAGCACGCCGGCTTTCACCTGCTTCAGCGCTTCGAAGGACGTGTGGGTTCCCACCTTGACGTCAGGCACGGATGCGGCGGACGCTGATTGAGCGGCGGCCTTGCCGGCCACGCCGAACTCGACCGCCGCAAGGGCGACAGCCGTCATGCCGAAGAAGCGGCGGCGGTGATGATTGATTTGCTCTGACATCGGTCTCTCCTGTCGAATGGATCACGGTGCTGAAATGAGGTTGCGCTTGTATCCCCCATATGTCGCAAGCCGTCGGTCTTGCATGCGGATGTAGCTTTCGGCCGCCGGGATACATTCTGATACAATCGCGCCGACCGAGCAAAGCCTCGCGCCGGCCCCGGCGCTTTCGCCACAGCCCACCGCTGGGCGGCAGTTTGTATCGCTTTGTATCGCCCGCCGCGACCGCAATAGTTCGGTACATTTCCCCGCGAAACCGGACACATCGAGGATACGTCCGCCCGGCCATATCCCCGCCGTTGCTGGTTCGGGCCCCATCGCCGTCCAGAGCCCGATCAATCGGTTTCAAAGGAAACGATGATGACACTTCTGATCATTGCCTATCTCGGAGGCGTGCTGACGATCCTCAGCCCCTGCATCCTCCCCATCCTCCCCTTCGTCTTTGCCCGTGCCGGACAGCCCTTCGTCAGGAGCACGCTGCCCATGCTGGCGGGCATAGCCGCCACATTCGCGCTGGTTGCCACGCTTGCCGCAGTCGGCGGCAGCTGGGCCATTCGCGCCAATGAATATGGCCGCCTTGCCGCGATCGTCCTGCTTGGGCTCTTTGGCCTGAGCCTGCTTTCACCACGCTTCGCAAGCACGCTTGCCCGGCCGGTCGTCGACCTTGGAAACAACCTGCTAAATGCCAGCGGCGGCGGACGCGCCGCCCCGACGGCAAAGAGCGCGCTCATTCTCGGCATCGCCACCGGTCTGCTCTGGGCCCCCTGCGCCGGACCGATCCTCGGCCTCGTTCTGACGGGGGCGGCCTTGCAGGGCGCCAATCTGCAGACGACCTTCCTGCTGATCGCCTATGCCGCCGGTGCTGCAACGTCCCTTGCCGTCGCCTTGCTGATCGGCGGCAGGATATTCACCGCCATGAAGCGCTCTCTCGGCCTCGGCGACCGGATTCGTCAAGGGCTCGGCGCTGCCATGCTGGCGGGTGTCGCCGTCATCGCGCTCGGCCTCGATACCAGCCTGCTCGCCCGGCTCTCCTACGCCAGCACCGCATCGCTGGAACAGGCCGTGCTCAACAGGTTGCATGCAAGGCCGCTGAGTGGCGCATCCTCCGAGCTGGCGAGCAAAGACATGGTGATCGCCGCCGCCGATACGAAGAAGCCCTTCCGCAGCGATCTGCCCGTCGAAGGTGACGCGCCTTCGCTCGACGGCGCGGTCGAATGGCTGAACTCGAAGCCGCTGACATCGGAGCAGTTGCGGGGCAAAGTGGTTCTCGTCGACTTCTGGACCTATTCCTGCATCAACTGCATTCGAACCATCCCCTATGTCAGGGCCTGGGCGGAAAAATATGCGGACCAGGGCCTCGTGGTGATCGGCGTCCACGCCCCGGAATTTGCCTTCGAGAAGAAGATCGACAACGTCAAAAGCGCAATCGACGATTTCAAGATCGGCTATCCCGTTGCGATCGACAATGATTACAAAATCTGGCGCGCCTTCCAGAACAGCTACTGGCCTGCCGCCTATCTGATCGATGCCAAGGGCCAGATCCGTTACCACCATTTCGGCGAAGGCAATTACGACAGGACCGAAAAGGCCATTCAGGACTTGTTGCGTGAGGCTGGCGGCCAGACGACGGCAAGCGCGCCGGTCGCGCCGGATGCCAAGGGCGTGGAAGCAAGCCCTGATCTCCGCAATATCCGCTCCGGCGAGACCTATCTCGGCTACGAACAGGCGGCGAACTTCGCCTCTCCGGAAGGGCTGCAGGCCGACCTGGCGCAAAATTATACGATCGGCGAACCGGGCCTCAACGAATGGGGCCTCTCCGGAGCCTGGATCGTCGGCCCGGATCAGGCGACCCTTGATCAGCCGGGCGGCGGCATCACTTATCGCTTCAGCGCCCGCGATCTGCATCTCGTTCTCGGGCCTGGCGCCGGCGGCAAACCGATCCACTTCCAGGTGAAGATCGACGGCAAGGTGCCGGGGCCTGACCACGGTGCAGACATCGATGCCGACGGCAACGGCACGGTGACCGCGACCAGGCTTTACCAGCTTGTCCGCCAGTCCGGCACGGTCGCCGCCCGCAATTTCGAAATCAGCTTTCTCGACCCCGGGGTGCAAGCCTACGCCTTCACATTCGGCTGAACCCGGGACGCATCAATATCCCGACCCTTAACATTGAACCACAGGAGTAATAGTCATGAATAGACGTCTTATGTTCACCGCAGCGCTTGCATTTGCCACCACCGTCATCGCATTCGCGGCAGAGGCTGCCGAGGTGAAAAACATCGTGATCGTCCACGGCGCGCTGGCCGACGGCTCGGGATGGCGTAGGGCGACCGACATTCTCGAAAAACGCGGCTTCAACGTCACCATCGTCCAGCAGCCCATCACCTCGCTCGAGGACGATGTGGCGGCGACCAAGCGCGTTCTCGACTTGCAGCAAGGACCAAGCCTGCTCGTCGGCCACAGCTATGGCGGCATGGTCATCACCGAAGCGGGCAATGATCCCAATGTCGCCGGGCTCGTCTATGTCGCCGCCTTCCAGCCCGACAAGGGCGAAAGCCTGCTCAGCCTCGCCAGCTCGAAGCCCGCCGGCAGCATGGATATCAAGGAAACGAAGGACGGCAAATATCTCTATCTCGATCCCGGCGCCTTCGCTGCGGCTTTCGCAGCAGACCTTCCGCAAGCCGAAGCCGATTTCATGGCAAGGTCGCAGGTCTTCGCCTCGAAGCAGGCTTTCTCGGCCAAGATCACCCAGCCGGCATGGCGAACAAAAAAAAGTTGGTCGATCGTCGCCACCGAGGATCGCTCCATCAACCCCGATCTGGAGCGTGACATGGCAAAACGCGCCGGCAGCGAAGTGACCGAAATCAAGGCCAGCCACGCCGTCTTCGCCTCCCAGGCGGAAAAGGTCGCCGATGCGATCGAAAAGGTGGCAAGACAAGCCGGCGAGTAGCGCGCAGCCAGGAAATGTTCCTAAGCAGTCGCGAGGATGATGCCTCCGGTCGGGACCCGCTCCCGCGGCCAAGTCGGCGCCATTTATACAGTTTTGTGACTATTCCATCAAAAAATGGAAGATCAGTCACAAATTCACATTTCAATTTGAGGAGGTTCCCTATAAAATTGAAGCGATATGCCATGTCGGGCGCAACCGGCTGGTGCAGAAACTGTGTCTCGGCGCAAATGCCGAATCGCAGGTCCACGGCCGAACGAGACTCGGGAATGGCAGTCCTTGTTAAATTTTCGTCAGAACACTATTCCAGTGTGAACGATAAGGGAGACACGCGATATGGATAGTCGCAGGGGCCGGCGCATCGCAGTCTTATCCGAGGCCCTTTCACAACATCGCATTCTGCACATCAAAAATGCTGCCGAGATCCTGGGTGTCTCGGAAATGACGGTTCGGCGTGATGTCAGCGCCAATGCAGGCCAGTTCGCGTTCCTGGGCGGCCATATCGTTCCGGCTGTCGAAGCGGAGAACGATGCCTATGAAATTTCCAGGGCAGCCGACAGCCATGCCGCGGCAAAGCGGCAGATCTGCACACAAGCCATTGATTACATTCACGATGACGATACCGTTTTTTTCGATTGCGGCACCACCTTGCCCTATCTGGTCGATCTTCTCCCAGACAAGATTCATATAACGGCGATCTGTTACGCGCTGAACGTCGCCGATCGTCTGACGCGAAAACCCAACGTTCGCCTCGTTATGCTCGGCGGTCTCTATCACCCCGCATCGGCAAGCTTTTCCGGTGCCTCGGGGCTGGAAATGCTCGATTCGCTGGTGATCAACGTGGCATTCCTTTCTGCAGCCGGTATCGATGCCCGGCGTGGCGCGACATGCGCGCATTTCCACGAAGCGGAGATCAAGAAAAAGGCGATGTCCCGCGCACGGAAGAATATTCTTCTCGCCGACAGCAGCAAGATCGGCAAGCTGAAGCCAGCCTTTTTCAGCGAGATGAAGGCGTTCGATGCGGTCATTACCGAAAACGGCATGAGCGATTTCGACTGACAAATCCGCATTTTTTCCGCGTCTGTCGAAATCTAACTTGACGCGACGGCAAGCTGATGCAAATCTCACAAACAATGAAAAAAAACTCACATTTGAGTTGATTGTGAAGACCGCTTTCCGCTGCGCGCATCTGCACTGATAGCAACAGGATCTTCACGCCCTGCCCGGGAGGATTCTATTTGGAAACCGTTGCTGTTCACAATGCGGCAAACGCCCCCTCGCAATCGCCGGAGCGCACCCATAACCGGCCGCGCAATGCCGGTATGGAACTCGATCTGTCGTGGGTTCTTGATGCTCGGGTCAACCTGTCTGCCACCGAGCGCCGCGTAGCCTCGCTTCCCGGACGCCGGACCGTCAAAAAAGACGCACAGGCAGCTTGGCTCCTGAAGGCGGTTACCTGCATCGATCTGACGACATTGAACGGCGACGATACTCCCGAGCGCGTCAAGCGTTTGTGCGCGAAGGCGATGAATCCGGTACGCGCCGACATTCTGGATTCGCTTGGCATGAGCGGCCGTTCGATCACCACCGGCGCCATCTGCGTCTACCATCGTTTTGTTGCAACTGCCGTCGAGGCGCTGGGAGATTCCGGCATTCCGGTCGCCGCGGTTTCGACCGGTTTCCCTGCCGGCCTCAGCCCGCACCACCTCAAGGTCAAGGAAATCGAGGCGTCGGTTGCCGATGGCGCCAAGGAAATCGACATCGTCATCACCCGCGAGCATGTGCTGACCGGCAACTGGACGGCGCTCTACGAGGAAATGAAAGAATACCGCGCTGCCTGCGGCGATGCGCATGTCAAGGCCATTCTGGCAACCGGCGACCTGAAGACGCTCCGCAATGTCGCCAGGGCCTCGCTGGTCTGCATGATGGCGGGCGCCGATTTCATCAAGACCTCGACCGGCAAGGAAGGCGTCAATGCGACGCTGGCTGTGACGTTGATTATGCTGCGGGCGATCCGCGCCTATTACGAGCGTACCGGCATCAAGATCGGCTACAAGCCGGCCGGCGGCATTTCCGCGGCGAAGGACGTGTTGAACTACCAGTTCCTGATGAAGGATGAACTGGGGCGCGAGTGGCTGGAGTCCGATCTCTTCCGCATCGGTGCATCCAGCTTGCTTGCGGATATCGAGCGGCAGTTGGAGCATCACGCCACAGGTGCCTATTCGGCCCTCAACAGACACCCGATTGGATGATCCAGATGACTGTTGCAAAGTATTTCGACGAAATGTCCTACGGCCCTGCCCCTGAATCCGATATCGAAGCGCGCGACTGGCTGGCGCGCCACGCTTCCGGTTTCGGTCACTTCATCAATGGCGCTTTCGTGCCCTCCGTGTCGGGCAAGAGCTTCGACACCTTCGAGCCAGCCACTGGCAAGGTCCTGGCGAAGCTCGCCAGCGGCGGCGCGGCGGATGTGGACAACGCGGTTGCTGCGGCCCGCAAGGCACAGGCGTCATGGGCGCGACTGCCGGGCCACGCGCGGGCGCGCCATCTCTATGCGCTTGCCCGGATGATCCAGCGCCATGCGCGTCTGATTGCTGTGGTCGAGGCCATCGACAACGGCAAGCCGATCCGCGAAACCCGCGATCTCGACGTGCCGCTGGCAGCCCGTCATTTCTATCATCACGCCGGATGGGCACAGATCCAGGACACGGAATTCGCCGATCATGTGCCGGTGGGCGTCGTCGGCCAGATCATCCCGTGGAACTTCCCATTCCTGATGCTGGCCTGGAAAGTGGCGCCGGCTTTGGCGCTCGGCAACGCCGTCATCCTGAAGCCTGCCGAATTCACGTCGCTGACTGCGCTTCTCTTTGCCGAACTGGCATCCGCGGCGGGCCTTCCGCCGGGCGTACTCAATATCGTGACGGGAGAAGGCGAAACAGGCGCACTGCTCGTCGGGCATGCGGATATCGACAAAATTGCCTTTACTGGATCGACCGAAGTCGGGCGCCTTATTCGCGAGCGCACCGCGGGCAGCGGCAAATCCTTGACGCTGGAGCTCGGCGGCAAGTCGCCTTTCGTCGTTTTTGACGACGCCGATATCGACGGCGCCGTGGAAGGCGTGGTCGACGCGATCTGGTTCAACCAGGGACAGGTCTGCTGCGCCGGTTCGCGGCTGCTGGTCCAGGAAGGCATTGCCGATCTTTTCCATGAGCGGCTGAAGCGCCGCATGCAGACATTGCGGGTCGGCCAGCCTTTGGACAAGTGCATCGATATGGGTGCGATCATCGCGCCCGTGCAATTGACGCGTATCGAAACCCTGGTGAAAAAGGGAGTTTCAGAAGGCGCGACGCTGCATCAGGCTAAGATCGACATGCCGAAGGGCGGCAGCTTCTACCCGCCGACGCTTCTCAGCGGCGTGCAGCCGACATCGATCGTCGCGACCGAGGAAATCTTCGGGCCGGTTGCGGTCTCCATGACTTTCCGCACACCGGAAGAGGCTATCCAGCTTGCCAATCACACTCGCTACGGCCTCGCCGCCAGCGTCTGGAGCGAGACGATCGGCTTGGCGCTGAACGTCGCGGCAAAGCTCGCAGCCGGCGTGGTCTGGGTGAATGCCACCAATCTTTTCGACGCCGCCGTCGGTTTTGGCGGCAAGCGCGAATCCGGATTCGGCCGTGAGGGCGGACGGGAAGGTTGCTACGAATATCTGAAGCCGAAGGCTTGGGTCGGTCGCAAGGCGCGTGCGGCAATGCCCGCACTTTCGCAGGTGAAGCCGGTTGTCGGCGATTTTGCCCTGCCAACCATCGACCGGACGGCAAAGCTCTTCATCGGCGGCAAGCAGGCGCGCCCGGACGGCAATTATTCCCGCGTCATCACCTCCCCCAAGGGCAAGGCGATCGGAGAAGTCGGTGAAGGCAACCGCAAGGACATCCGCAATGCCGTGGTTGCCGCCCAGGCCGCTTCCGCCTGGTCGAATGCGACCGCGCACAACCGCGCCCAGATTCTCTATTACATCGCCGAAAACCTCAGTGGCCGCGCCGATGAGTTCGCCTCGCGAATAACAGCGATGACCGGAGCTTCCGCAGCCAATGCCAACGCCGAGGTCGACGCCGCGATTTCGCGTCTCTTCACCTACGCAGCCTGGGCGGACAAATATGAAGGCGGCATTCACCAGCCGCCGCTTCGCGGCGTTGCGCTCGCCATGCCGGAAGCCACCGGCGTCGTAGGCGTCATTTGCCCGCCGGAAGCGCCGCTGCTCGGCTTTATCAGTCTGGTTGCGCCGTTGATTGCCACCGGCAATCGTGTCGTCGCGGTGCCGAGTGAGCCCTTTCCGCTTTCGGCCACGGATTTCTATTCCGTTCTGGAAACGTCGGATGTGCCTGCCGGCGTCGTCAATATCGTCACCGGGTCGACGATGGAACTGGCAAAGGTCCTTGCCGCGCACAACGACGTGGATGCCTTGTGGGCCTTCGGCTCCGCGGAATTGTCGATGACGGTGGAGAAGCTGTCTTCGGGCAATCTCAAGCGAACCTTCGTCGACAATGGCAAGGCGACGGACTGGATGGACAAAGCCGCTGCCGAAGGCGCGCTATACCTTCGCCGCGCTGTGGATGTGAAGAATATCTGGATCCCCTACGGAGAATAGGGGCTCCAACTCTGGTCATCCGGGCGGGAGGAGAACCGCTCCGGCAGGCGAGAACAACGGAATTTGAGGGAATCGCAGAGCTGTAACGAAGCTGCGGTTATCGGGCTCTGTTTTGCGGCAGGAAGTGCTGCGAAATGGTGCAGTTAAGGGAGGACTTGCATGCTGAAGAATATCGATCCGGCTCTGAACGCGGATGTGCTCCACGCGCTCCGGTCCATGGGGCATGGCGACACGGTCGTTGTTTCCGACACCAATTTTCCTTCGGATTCGATTGCCCGGCAAACGGTGCTCGGCAAGCTGTTGCGGATAGACAATGTGTCCGCTGCCCGCGCCATCAAGGCTATTCTTTCGGTGATGCCGCTGGATACGCCGCTGCAGCCGTCTGCCGGGCGAATGGAAATCATGGGCGCGCCGGACGAGATCCCTCCCGTGCAGCAGGAAGTCCAGGCCGTCATCGACAGCGCCGAGGGCAAGCCGGCGCCGATGTATGGCATCGAGCGTTTCGCCTTCTACGAGGAAGCCAAGAAGGCCTATTGCGTCATCACCACGGGCGAAAACCGCTTCTACGGCTGTTTCCTCTTCACCAAAGGCGTGATTCCGCCGGAAACCGTTTGAAGGGAAACGATAATGAAGGCGGGCGTTTCGATCCTCGGGATTTTCGTAGCCGACACGGCCTATCTGGCCAAGCGTATGCCAAACATTGGCGAGACCATCACCGGGACCGGTTTTGCGGTAGGCCCGGGCGGCAAGGGATCCAACCAGGCTGTCGCTGCAGCCCGTGCCGGTGGAATAGTCTCCTTCATCTCGAAGATCGGCCGCGACACGTTCGGCGATATGGCGCTGAAGACCTATGCGGAAGCCGGCGTGACGCCGAAGGTTGTCCAGATGGACGATATGCCGACCGGCGCTGCCTTCATCTACGTCAATGATGGTAACGGCGACAATGCGATTATCGTTTATCCAGGTGCGGCAGGCACTATCGGCATTGGTGATGTCGAGGCGGCACGCGAGACCATCGAGCAATCGGCGGTTTTCGTGACCCAGCTCGAACAACCGGCCGAAGCGGCGCAACGCGCCCTCGAAATCGCTCACGCGGCCGGCGTGACCACTGTTTTCAATCCAGCCCCGGCCGAGCCGTTTCCGGACACGATCTATCCGCTCTGCGACTATATCGTGCCAAACGAAACCGAAGCAGCGGCCATCGTCGGCTTTCCGCTCGACACGCTTGACGACGCCAGACGGGCTGGCGACGCCTTTCTTGCCAAGGGCGTGAAAGCCGCGCTGATCACGCTGGGTGGTCGCGGCGTGCTGTATCATACGGCGGGGCAATCGGTTCACGTTCCGGCAATCTCGTCGGGAGCAGTCATTGATACCACCGGCGCCGGCGACGCCTTTGTCGGTGGCTTCTCGGCAGCGCTCTCGCGGGGCGCTCGTCCGGTCGAGGCCGTGCGTTTCGGCTGCGCGACCGCCGGTATTGCGGTGACGCGGCGGGGTACCGCGCCTGCAATGCCGAAGATCGAGGAAATCGAGGCGCTTCTCCAGAAAGGGGACGCGGCATGACCCGCAACGATCCGATCAAACACGTCTTCATCTGGCCGGCATTGCTGATCGTGCTGGTGATCTCGATCTTCCCGCTGATCTATTCGCTGACCACCAGCTTCATGAGCCTGCGGCTGGTGCCGCCGATCCCCGCGCATTTCGTCGGCTTCGGCAACTATATGGAACTGCTTCAGAATCCGCGCTTCTGGAATGTCGCCTGGACGACGACGATCATCGCTTTTGTCGCGGTGACGCTGCAATATGTCATCGGTTTTTCCGTGGCGCTGGCGCTCAACCGTCGCGTGCCCGGCGAAGGTTTGTTCCGGGTGAGCTTCCTGGTGCCGATGCTGGTGGCGCCCGTTGCCGTTGCACTCATCGCCCGCCAGATCCTCAATCCCACGATGGGCCCGCTCAATGAGTTGATGACCGCCTTCGGCTTTCCCAATCTGCCGTTTCTGACGCAGACCAGATGGGCTATCGGAGCCATCATTTCCGTCGAAGTGTGGCAGTGGACACCCTTCGTCATCCTGATGCTGCTTGCCGGGCTGCAAACCCTGCCGGAGGACGTCTACGAGGCCGCCGCGCTTGAAAACGCCAGCCCCTGGCAGCAGTTCTGGGGGATCACCTTCCCGATGATGCTGCCGATTTCGGTGGCTGTGGTCTTCATCCGCCTCATCGAAAGCTACAAGATCATCGATACGGTGTTCGTCATGACAGGCGGAGGGCCTGGCATTTCCACGGAAACGCTCACCTTGTTCGCGTATCAGGAGGGCTTCAAGAAGTTCAACCTCGGCTACACTTCCGCCCTGTCCTTCCTGTTCCTGATCGTCATCACCGTGATCGGGCTGGTCTATCTCGCCATCCTGAAGCCCTATCTGGAGAAGCACAAATGAGCGTGCGTGACCTCAAGGGATCCGGCCGCTGGTGGGCGGTTGCAGGCTGCCTGCTCTGGCTGGCCTTCACCTTCTTTCCGCTTTACTGGGTCGCGATCACCTCGTTCAAGTCGCCGCTCGGCGTCGTCGGCGGGCCGACCTATATTCCATTTGTCGACTTCGACCCGACGCTGACAGCCTGGAGCGAGCTTCTGTCGGGCGCACGCGGCCAGTTCTACAACACCTTCATCGCCTCGACGATCGTTGGGCTGTCCGCATCGGTGCTGGCCACCTTCATCGGATCGATGGCAGCCTATGCGCTGGTGCGCTTCACCTTCGAGGTCAAGCTGCTGTCCGGCGTGATTTTCGTCGTCGTTGCCTTCGGCGGATATCTGCTCGGCCGCCATGTGCTGGGCTACGGGCAGGCTATATCGCTGATCTTTGCTTTTGTTGCAGCGCTTGCGCTCGCCATCGGCTCCAGCCGTATCAAGCTTCCGGGGCCACTCCTCGGCAATGATGATATCGTCTTCTGGTTTGTGAGCCAGCGCATGTTTCCGCCGATCGTCGCCGCCTTTGCCTTGTTCCTGATGTATACGGAAATGGGCAAGTTGGGGTTCAAGCTGGTCGACACCTATACAGGCCTCACCTTCGCCTATGTCGCCTTCTCGCTGCCGATCGTGATCTGGCTGATGCGCGATTTCTTTGCGGCACTGCCGGTTGAAGTCGAAGAGGCGGCGATGGTCGACAATGTGCCGTCGTGGAGAATTTTCTTCGGTATCGTCCTGCCCATGTCCAAGCCGGGCCTGATCGCGACATTCATGATCACCCTCGCCTTCGTCTGGAACGAGTTCCTGTTCGCGCTCTTCCTGACCAGTTCCAAATGGCAGACCCTTCCCATTCTCGTCGCAGGGCAAAACAGCCAGCGCGGCGACGAGTGGTGGTCGATATCGGCAGCCGCCCTGGTCGCGATCATACCCATGGTCGTCATGGCGGGCATTTTGAGCAGGCTGATGCGGTCCGGCCTGCTTTTGGGAGCGATAAAGTGACCGTCCGACAACCCTAATCATTGTTCAATTCCGGGGAGGAAAACATGAGAAGATTGCTACTGAGTTCAACGGCCGCGGTACTGCTTGCAGCGGCAGGCACGACATCCGCGCTCGCATGCGAACCGGACTACACCGGTGTCACGCTGACTGCCACGACGCAGACGGGACCTTATATCGCCTCTGCGCTGCAACTCGCGGCCAAGGGCTGGGAGGAAAAGACCTGCGGCAAGGTTAATGTGGTGGAATTTCCGTGGTCGGAACTCTATCCCAAGATCGTCACCTCGCTGACCTCGGGCGAAGACACGTTCGACGTGGTCGCCTTCGCGCCAGCCTGGGCGCCGGACTTCACCGATTTTCTCTCGGAAATGCCCAAGGCGATGCAATCGGGTGCCGATTGGGACGACATCGCTCCGGTTTACCGCGAGCAACTGATGGTCTGGAACGGCAAAGTGCTGTCACAGACCATGGATGGTGACGCGCATACCTATACCTACCGCATCGACCTTTTCGAGAACGCCGACATCCAGAAGGCCTTCAAGGCAAAGTATGGTCATGATCTCGCGCCGCCGAAGACCTGGAAGGAATATCTCGACATCGCCGAGTTCTTCCAGCAGCCGGACAAGGGCCTCTGGGGCACCGCGGAAGCCTTTCGCCGTGGTGGCCAGCAATTCTGGTTCCTGTTCAGTCACGTCGCCGGATACACCAGCCATCCCGACAATCCCGGCGGCATGTTCTTCGATCCCGACACGATGGATGCGCAGGTCAACAATCCGGGCTGGGTGCGCGGTCTGGAGGAATATATTCGCGCGTCGAAACTGGCCCCGCCAAATGCGCTGAACTTCTCGTTCGGCGAAGTGAACGCGGCCTTTGCCGGAGGCCAGGTCGCCGAGTCGATCGGCTGGGGCGATACCGGCGTCATTGCCGCCGATCCGAAGCAGTCGAAGGTTGCCGGTAGCGTCGGCTCGGCATCACTGCCGGGATCGGACGAAATCTGGAACTACAAGACCAAGAAGTGGGATAAGTTCGACCACGTCGTCCAGACCTCTTTCATGGCCTTCGGCGGTTGGCAGGCAGCCGTACCGTCGTCTTCCAAGAACCAGGAGGCGGCTTGGAACTATATCCAGTTCCTGACGAGCCCGGCAGTTTCCGGTCAGGCGGCGATCACCGGCGGCACAGGCGTCAATCCTTATCGTCTATCGCACACGACAAATACGGCGTTGTGGTCGAAGATATTCACCGAGCGTGAGGCAAAGGAATATCTTGGAAGCCAGAAGGACGCGGTAACCGCCAAGAACACGGCGCTCGACATGCGCCTGCCGGGCTATTTCTCCTATACGGAAATTCTTGAGATCGAGCTTTCCAAGGCATTGGCAGGAGAAGTGACGCCGCAGCAGGCGCTGGATACCGTGGCTGCCGGATGGAACAAGCTGACGGACGAGTTTGGCCGCGACAAGCAACTGGCAGCCTATCGTTCGTCGATGGGCCTGCCTGCAAAATAAACCCATCCGCAACATCCCATCTCGGCAGTGCCGGGATGGGATCAGGCATCGTTGAAAGAAGACGGAGACGATCGCCGCTTAGAACTGGCGATGGAATTCTCGTGAAAAGGTTACAGCATGTCGCAGGTGCGTTTGGATCAGGTCACCAAATCCTTTGGCAGCGTTGAGGTCATCCCTCCGCTCGATCTGGCAATTGCCGACAAGGAATTCGTGGTTCTCGTGGGGCCGTCCGGCTGCGGGAAGACAACCACCTTGCGGATGATCGCGGGGCTGGAACAGACGACATCAGGGGAAATCCGTATCGGCGAGCGCGATGTTACGGCGCTGCGTCCGGGTCTGCGCAATTGCTCGATGGTGTTTCAGAATTATGCGCTCTATCCGCATATGACAGTCGCCGAAAACATCGGCTACGGCATGAAGGTGCGCGGAACGCCGAAGCAGGACATCGATGCCGCCGTTGCAAATGCGGCGCGCATTCTCAATCTCGGTGCCTATTTGAAACGCAAGCCGAACGCGCTTTCGGGTGGTCAACGCCAACGTGTGGCGATTGGCCGGGCGATTGTCCGCCAGCCGGATGTGTTCCTGTTCGACGAACCATTGTCCAACCTCGACGCTAAATTGCGCATTGAAATGCGAACAGAAATCAAGCTCTTACACCGCCGACTTAAAACCACGATCGTCTACGTTACGCACGATCAGGTAGAGGCGATGACGATGGCAGATCGGGTCGTGGTTATGAATCAAGGGCGGATCGAGCAGGCCGCTGATCCGATCACCCTATATGAATCCCCGAAGAACCTCTTTGTCGCTGCCTTCATCGGCTCGCCCAGCATGAATTTCATCGAGGGCCGACTTGTGCAAACGTCCGGTGGAATTGCCTTCCAAGCCGAGGGTGACGTCGACATTGCGATTCCTGCGCAAAGAGCCGAGCGCCTTTCGGCGGCAGTGGGACAGTCCGTGGTTCTCGGAATCCGACCGGAACATACGATCGTCAGGGATCCAAACGCTTCGACTGTGAGCCTCCATGTCGCCGATATCGAGCCCCTCGGTCCATACACACTGGCGATCGGCAAGGTCGGGTCAGCAGCCTTTACTGCCCAAATCGACGCATCCTCGCGCGTTGGCCCGGATGACAGGATCAGCGTTCCAATTGATCCCCAAAAAATGCACTTCTTCCTTAAAAGTACCGGAGACACGGTCGGCTAAGAACCACCGCGACCCCATGCAGCGATCCATCAAAGGACATGCGGAGATCGCGATCTGCTCGGTATGAATTCAAAGATACGTGGCGTTGGCAGCGCTGCATAAGCGCGAAAGCGCGTCGCGCAAAAGGAAGAATGCCCCTCTCCGGAACTGGAGAGGGGCAACATCATTACCTGTTGGCCGCGACTGGGCGGACCAGCGGGGTGACGCGGCGAATGGTGACGCGGCGGTTTTCCTGCTCGGGGCCCGACGTGTTGACCTTCAGATACTGCTCACCATAACCCTGCGTCGCGAGGTTCTCCGGCGCGATGCCGTAGACGTCGGTGAGCACGTTGGCGACCGATTCCGCCCGCTGGTCGGACAGGAGGAGGTTGCTCTGGTCTGAGCCAACAGCATCGGTATGCCCCTCGATGAGGAAGGTCTCGCTCGGATCCTTCAGGAGCACCTGGCTGATCGCGTCGGCGACCTTGCGCAACGTGCGCGCCTGGGTCATCGGAATCTCGGCGCTACCGGTCGCGAAGGTGATCGTGTCGAGGTCGATGCGGCGCACCTTGTCGCGGATACGGGCCGAATACTTCACCTCATCAAGCGAGTAGACGCGTTCCACAGGCTCGACCGGCGGCTCGCTCAGGAACTCGTAATAGTCCCGGTTCGGGTCGCTGCGCGTGTCGATGATGTAGTCGCTGAGCGGTACGCGCAGCCGCATCGGCGGCAGGTCGGCGCCCGGATCCTCGAAATAGTCGCGGTCCGGATCGTCATAGAGGTCCTGCGAATAATAGAGCACGTCCTCGCGCCCGCGGGCGTCGACGCGCGACCGCTGGATGATGTCGCCGTAGCGGTTGCGGATCGTCACGATGCGGTAGCCTTCCGGCCGCGTGATCGTCTCACGGTAGCGGTCGCCTGAAAGCTCCTCGTAGCTCGGCCGCTCGCCGTCGCGCAGGAAGCGCCGGTCGTCGTCGCCGCGCACGATCGTCCTGTTGTCGTACTGGATGATCACCCGGCTGTCGCCGTCGCCGCGGTCGTCGAAGCGCGCGCCGTCGGGACGGACGAATTGCGGCCGCTCATCGAGCTTCCTGCCCTTCTCGCGGGTCACCGCCTCGAGCTTGACCGGCGCCGTCGCCTGGCCGCCGGTGGCAGCCTGCGCATCGGCATCCGAGGTCGGCACCTTCACTTCCTGGCTGTCGGCGCGCTGCCGGTCGCGGTCGCGGCGGCCTTCGCGGCCCTTGCTGCGGTCGGCATCCTTGTCGCTGTCGAGCACGGCTGCGCCGTTCTCGACCGGCAGAACGACGGTCTCATTGCTCTTGGCCGGATCTGCTGCGATCTTCTTGCGGCGCTCCAGTTCCTCGGGCGAAACCTTTTCCGGTGCCGGAATAGCCTGCTCCACCTGCTGGCCACCGCTGGCGTCCGGCTGCGGCTGGGCAGTGTCGGTCGCGGGCGCGGCCGGCGGTGCGCCGGCGGGCTGTTCACCGGTGGGCTTTGCCGCCGTGCCGTCCTTCGGCTTCTCGGCGGGCGCGGCTTCCGGTGCCGCCTTGTCTTCGGTCGTCTTAGCCGCAGGGGCATTTTCTGCAGGTGTTGCAGTCTCGCCCTTTGTCGGCTTCTGCTTGGCAGGCGCCTCGGCTGCGGGTTTCATCTCTGGCTTCGCTTCGGGCTTGGCCTGTTCTTCGGTCGGTGTCACCGCCTCGGGAGCGGCAGTCTCAGCCTTGCCCTTGCCTTTATCTTTGCCCTGGGCCTTATCCTGCCCCTTCTCCCGCTTGCCGCCTTCCGGCTTGGCTTCAGGTTGTGCCTGTTCCGTTTCCGGCTGAGCTTCCTTTGCTGCCGGCTGCTGTTCGGGCTGAGGCTGAGCCTCCGGCTCGGCCTGCTGCGTCTCCTGCTTCTTCGGCTTCTTCGGCTTTTCCTGCGTTACCGGCTGCTCTTCCTGCTGCGGCGCGGCCTCCGGCTTTGCCTCGGGCTGGGCCTGCTGTTTGGCTTTCCGCTCGGGCTTGCTTTCAGGCTGCTCCGCGGGTGCCTCCTTCGGTGCCTCCGCCTTCGGCGCTTCCGGCTCTGCCTTGGGTTCAGGTGCTTCCTTCCGCTCGGCCTTCGGCTTTTCGGCGGGCGCTTCCTGCTGCGCCGGCTTCTCGGCGGCCGGCGCCTGTTCGGCCGGGGCTTCCCCCTGTCCCTTGTGCTTTTTCTTCTTCAGCAACTCCTCCTCGGAAGGCGCATCCTGCGCCACCTCGAAGCTACCCGGCTCGACCTGCCGCACGGCCGCGGCCTGCGTCGCAACGTCGCGTACGGCCGCCATCGCCGATGCCGGCTGCAGCGCCAGCGAAAGAGAAAGCAGCGGAAAAGCCGCGCTCGCGAACAATCTTGATTTCATGCCCATCGGGTTTCCTCGATCCTGTTTGAGCTTCTTGAAGGCCGCAAGGCCCTGGTTCCGCCCCTAGCTTCGCATTGAGGCGAAACGGCGGAATGGCAATCGCCGAGCCGCCGATTTGTTCCGGTTCTAGGGAGGTCGGGATTAACCTCGCGTGAATGTTGCAGTCTGCCGACGTTCATCTCGCCCGCTATTTGCACCGCCCAATTGCGGTGGGATTTGTGTTGCAATTCCATGAAAAAAAGTCTGATTATCGCCGCAAGGCGGTCTCAGCACCGTTGAACTGCGGCCGTCAGCCCAAGAGAAAAAGGAGCGACGGCTACCAACAGAGAGGATCCTCATGCATATCTCCACCCGTATTTTCGCGGCAGCCTCGATCGCGGCGATGTCCCTTTTTGCCGGCTCGGCCATGGCCGATGGCGAGAAGTACGTGATCGGCACCGATTCGACCTATCCGCCCTTCGAATTCGTCGATGCCAGCGGCACGATCCAGGGTTTTGACATCGACATCGCCAAGGCGCTCTGCGCCGAGATGAAGGCGGAATGTACCTTCGTCAGCACCGACTGGGATGGCATCATCCCGGCGCTCAACGCCAAGAAGTTCGACATGATCGTTTCCTCCATGTCGATCACACCGGAGCGTCTGAAGCTCGTCGACTTCTCCAACAAGTACTACAACACCCCGCCGGCAATCGCCGTGCCGAAGGATTCGACGATCGCGGATGTCGCCGGCCTGAAGGGCAAGGTGATCGGCGCGCAGACCTCGACGACTCACGCCAACTATGCCGAGAAGCATCTCGCCGACACCGAGCTGAAGCTCTACCCGACGGCTGATGAATACAAGCTGGACGTTGCCAGTGGCCGTGTCGATGCCGTCATCGACGACGTCGTCGTTCTCTCCGAATGGGTCAAGTCCGACGCCGGCGCCTGCTGCAAGATCCTGACGACGCTGCCGGTCGACAAGGAAATCAACGGCAACGGCGCAGGCATCGCCATCCGTCAGGGCGATCCGCTCAAGGAAAAGCTGAACACGGCGATCGCCGCGATCCGCGCCAGCGGTGAATACAAGAAGATCCAGGACAAGTACTTCGACTTCGACGTTTACGGCGAATAAGAAATTCGGTATCTGGCCGAGGAAGGTAATGGCGGAAGGCTTGCTCTTCCGCCATTTTTGTTTGACAAAGATGGCAAGATCAAAACGGCAAAAGCCGTGAGGGGAATTTACGCATGGGCGGATTATTTTCCGCGCTCGGCTCCTTCTGGAGCTGGATTGTGCACATTTTCGATCCGCTATGCGGACCCGTTGGCATCTTTACCTGGTTGGGTCAGTCGACGATTCTTGCCTGTGGCGATACCGGCTGGGGCGATGAGATCGCGCTTGGCCTGCAGGTCACGATTTCGGTGGCGATCGTCACCCTGCCGATCGGCCTCGTCATCGGCTTCCTGGTAGCGCTCGGCCAGCAGTCGGAGGAAAAGTCGCTGCGGCTGGCGGCCGGTATCTACACGACGATCTTCCGTGGCCTGCCGGAGCTTCTGACGCTCTTCATCATCTATTACGGCATGCAGATGCTCATCCAGTCTCTGCTGACCTTCGTCGGCTATGACGGGCCGCCCGTCGAGATCAATGCCTTCCTCGCCGGTGTCATCGCGCTTTCGGTCGTCTTCTCCGCCTACTGTTCGGAGGTGCTGCTCTCGGCCTTCCGCGCCATTCCCAAGGGACAATATGAGGCGGGAGATTCGCTCGGCCTGCATCGCGGCCGCACGCTGCGCCTGGTCATCCTGCCGCAACTCGTGCGCATCGCGCTGCCGGGCCTGACGAACCTCTGGATGGTGCTGCTGAAAGACACCTCCTACGTCTCGATCATCAGCCTTGCCGATATCCTCCGCCAGACGAGTGTCGCCGTGCGCGTGACCAAGGAACCCTTCTTCTTCTATGGCCTGGCCTGTTGCCTCTATCTGGTGCTCGCCATCCTCTCCTCCTTCCTGCTCGTCTATGTCGAGCGTTGGGCCAAGCGTTCGGAGATCAGTCGATGAGCTATGCCGAAACGCTGATTCCACCGCAGCCCGCGCCCCGCGAGGTGATGAAACCGATGACGCCGGCGCGCATGGCCGGCTATATCTTCGTCGCCGTCTGGGCTCTGCTGGCAGCGCTTCTTGTCTTTTCCGTCGTCAATGGCTGGGATCCGGAAAAATTCACCCGTTACGGTCCGCGCTACCTCCATGGTCTCTGGATAACGCTGAGCCTCGTTTTCATTTCCGTCATCTGCGGCGCCATCCTGTCGCTGCCGCTTGCCGTGGCGCGCATGTCGAAGAACCGGGTACTGAATGCGCTGGCCTACAGCTACATCTATTTCTTCCGCGGCACGCCGCTGCTTGCCCAACTGTTCCTGGTCTATTACGGCCTCGGCATATTCCGGCCGCAGCTTGAGGCCGTCGGCATCTGGTGGTTCTTCCGCGATGCCTGGTATTGCGGCCTGTTTGCCATGACCATCAATACCGCGGCCTATCAGGCCGAAATTCTGCGCGGCGCGATCGAAAGCGTGTCGCATGGCCAGCACGAGGCGGCCGCCGCACTCGGAATCCACAAGTTCATCGCTTTCCGGAAAATCATCCTGCCACAGGCTCTCATCGTCGCGCTTCGCCCTTATGGCAACGAGATCATCCTTCTGATCAAGGGCTCGGCGGTCGTCGCCATCATTACCGTCCTCGACCTGATGGGCGAAACTCGCTACGCCTTCTCCCGCACCTTCGACTACCAGACCTATCTCTGGGCGGCGATCTTCTATCTCGTCATCGTCGAGGCCTTACGCCATCTCTGGGCCTGGATCGAACGCCGCCTGACCCGGCATCTCAAGCGCTGATGCGTGACGCCGAAACGCATGTCGCCGTTTTGGGATAAGCGCGGGCATGAGACAAAGCCGATTTGGCAGCACTCTCGGCATGATGCTGCCAAGTCATTGATATAAAAAATAAATTGTCCTTTTATGAAGTATCTGTAAAGATTTCATTAACCACTCGCATGTTTCCATATCACGTAGCGCTAATAAGCGCGCGAGTGGGAACAAGAAGAAGTGGAATGCGATGCACAAGGACATGGAAAAACAATTGCAGGGCTACGGTCTTACGACCGCCCAGATCCTCTACCACCTGCCGGACCACCCGGCGATCCTGCAGACCTATGTCTGGCAGGACTACGATCTCGCCCCCGATTTTCCCGAAATGCGCGGCTTCCTGAAATTCTGGGAAGAGAAGCTCGACGGGCCGCTGCATTCGGTGCGCTACATCCACCGCAAGCTGATCTCGGCAACCGAGTGGCGGGCGCTGAAGGGCGAGTTCATCCTGCACTGATCGGCTCTGCAGCAGGCTGCCGAAAAGTGTGAGCGGTTCGGGCGGCATGTTCTGACCGCGTCAGACATGCGCCTCGCCATGACCGAATTCGCCTTCGTCGCGATCCGGGCGAAGCGCGAAAGCGAGCATACCGAGATAGAAGGCGACGACAATGGCAATGACTGCAAGGCCGGGAACCGGCCCGAGCACGGCATTGTCGATGACATAGGCCCATGACTGCGCCTGCAGCGCCGGCATGCCCTCCGTCTGCAGTTTCGGCGTCGAGATCTTCAGGCACCAGGCGAGCAACAGGATGAAATACATCCAGCCGTAATTGCGTTTGAGCCGGCGGTGCATCGCCTCCTGATAGCTGAGCAGGAAGCGCGGTTTGCGCAGGCTACGGGCGACCACCATCGCCCATTCGCCGCCGGCCCCGGCCTCCGGCGCCAGAATCTCGGCGAAATAGCAGCGCTCGATCTGGCGAATGCGGGCACGGTAGATATCGAAGAAGCGGTAACGCCGCGCCTCGATCATCAGCAGCAGCGTCACCAGCATCATCCCGAACAGCAGCACTCCATGATGCGAAGTCGGCGTCGACAGCGACACCGAAAGCAGTGCTGCGACCACGGTGATCGCCCAGTTGGAGGTTCGGTCGATGCGGTCGCGCCAACTTGTCATCCGTCCGAGTTCACCGCGGTAATAATGAATGAGCGTGTTCGTAACCTCGCCTGGTGTACTTGGCAGCAAAGGCCGTGCACCCTCTCCTTCCCGTACCAATGACGTCCTGTCTTCCTTCATTTTCATGGCTCGTTCCTCCCTTCGTCTTCTTTTCAGCCATTCTGCGCCCGCAAGCGCGCCATTGCAAAACATCGAAAGCAGCCTTAGACGCATGCTTGAAACAAAAGGACGATGGACTGCTATGGCAAAGAAGATCGACGAAGAAGCCCTTGGCGAGGCCTATAACCGGGCGCTGGCGCTGGAAAAGGCCGGCGATGTCGACGCGGCCGTTGCAGCCTATGAGGAAGTCTTGGCAATCGATCCCGACGATCACGGCGGTGCGGCCGTGCGCATCGCCGCGATGGGCCGCGGCGAGACGCCGGTCAGGGCGCCCGACGCCTATGTCGAGACCTTGTTCGACCAGCATGCCGAGGTTTTCGAGGACGTGCTCGTCGAGCAGCTCGGTTATCATGTGCCGATGCTGGTGCGCCAGCGACTGCAGACGCTGAAACTCGGACCGTTCAAGCGACTGCTCGATCTCGGCTGCGGCACAGGTCTCACCGGCGGCGCACTGCGCGATCTCTGCGCTGACATGACCGGCATCGATCTATCGGAGAAGATGGTCGAGATCGCCCATGAGAAGGATCTTTACGAGACGCTCTTCGTCGCCGAGGTCGAGGATTTCCTCGACGACAACGATGAGGAAGCCTTCGACATCATCACCGCCACCGACGTGCTGCCCTATCTCGGCGCACTCGAACCGCTGTTCTTCGGCGCCGCCGAGAACCTGACGCCGGGCGGCCTGTTCATCTTCTCCTCGGAGACCCTGCCCGAGGAAATCCTCGCCGGCCGCGCCTACATGGTCGGGCCGCACCAGCGCTTCGCCCATGCCGACGCCTATGTAAGAGAACGCCTGACGGCCACCGGTTTCGAACTCGTCGAGATATCGGATATCAACGTGCGTATGGAAGACGGCCAGCCGACACCCGGCCATCTGGTCATCGCTCGCTATATCGGCTGACGGATACTTGCACGATTGGCGAAGTATCTATTGCCTGAGACGTCGCAACCTGATAGTTAGTCGATCGGTAAAGTTTACCGCAACGATAGGAAAGGTTGCCGCATGTCGCTCGTGCTCTATGGGCATCCGCTCGCCTCCTTCTGCCACAAAGTGCTGATCGCGCTTTATGAAAACGCCACCCCCTTCGAAAATCGCATCGTCGACCTTTCCGATGAGACCTCACGCGCCGATCTTTTCCGTTTCTGGCCGATCGGCAAGATGCCGCTGCTCCGGGACGAGGCGCGCGACAGCACCATTCCCGAGACATCGATCATCATCGAATATCTCGAGCAATATTATCCCGGCCCCGTTCGCCTGCTGCCGCCGGAGATCGACCGGGCGCTCCAGGTCCGCCTGTGGGACCGCTTCTTCGACCATTATGTCCAGGCGCCGATGCAGACGCTCGTCAGCAATCGCCGGCGGCCCGAGGGCGCGGCTGACGAAATCGAGGTAGCTGCCGCCAAGACAACGCTCGCCACCGCCTATGCGATGATCGAAAAGCAACTCGCCGACAAGCAATGGATATCAGGCGACGCCCTCACCATGGCTGATTGCGCCGCAGCGCCTGCTCTCTTCTATGCCGAGACGCTCATCCCCTTCACTCAGGAACAGCCGAACCTGCGCGCCTATTATGATCGACTGCTGGCGCGCCCGTCCTTTGCACGGGTTCTGGAAGAGGCCCGCCCCTACTTCAAGTTCTACCCCTACAAAGACAGGCTGCCGGTCCGCTTCCAGGATACGGCGGGATGATCGAAAGCCAGGCAGATCTCGACCGTATGTTCCATGCGCTTTCCGATCGCAGCCGCCGCGGCATGATCGATCGCCTCGGCCGCGGCCCGGCCTCCGTTACCGAACTGGCCGCACCGCTCGCGGTTGCCTTGCCGACGGTGATGAAACATCTGCAGGTGCTGGAGGAGAGCGGCCTCGTGCTCTCCGAAAAATCCGGCCGGGTGCGAACCTATCGCCTGCAGCAGGATGCGCTTGCCACCGTCGAACGCTGGGTGGAACAGCGAAAGGTCCGCTGGACCACCGCCTTCGACAGGCTGGATCAATTTCTCGCCGATGAAACAAAGGGCCTTCCCGAATGACGACACGATCCGCCGAACATGCCACCCTCGTCATCGAGCGCCATTTGAAAGCGCCGGTTGCCCGCGTCTTCCGTGCCTGGTCGGCGCCGGAGGCCAAGCGCCAATGGTTTGCCTGCCATGGTGACTGGGTGCCGCTCGACTACCGGCTCGATTTCCGCCCCGGCGGCACGGAAAGAAACCACGTCGCCGATACCGACGGCCTTCTGCACGCCTATGACGCCCATTACATCGATATCGTACCCGATACCCGCATCATCTATGCCTATGAAATGAAGCTCGGTGAAACCCGCATCTCCGCCTCGTTGACCACCGTCGCCTTCGACGCCGAACCCGGCGGCACCAGAATGGTCTTCACAGAGCAGGTGGTCTTCCTCGACGGCTACGCCGACAACGGCGCCCGCCTCCAGGGCACCGAAATCGGCCTCGACAATCTGGAACTCTTCCTCGAGCGCGAGGAAAGCCAGATTCATTGACGTCAGGCGATCTGCCAGGGGTCAAGCGTTGCTTGATTTCTGCTGCGAGCCGGCCGTGCGCGTTGAAGTATTGAGTGTGACGGCACTCCGAATGAGCGCCTTCAACGCCTCCTCGTCGATCTCGTCGCCTTCGTGGAAATCGATGGCGCGCCTGACATTGCCGTCAAGGCTGGAATTGAAGAGGCCTGAGGGATCCGCCAGCGAGGCGCCTTTGGCGAAGGTCAGCTTCACCACGCTCTTATAGGTCTCGCCGGTGCAGATGATGCCGGCGCGCTCCCAGACCGGAACGCCTCTCCACTTCCATTCCTCGACCACCTCGGGCTCGGCCTGCCGGATGAGCATGCGGACGCGGGCAAGCATCTCGCCCCGCCAATCGTGCAGTTCCTCGATCCTCGCATCGATCAGCTGAGAGGGAGAGGCTCCCTCGTTTCCTTCCCTGGAATCGCTCTTCTTCATGACTGCTGTCGCTTTCTTCATGGTTGTCGTTGCTGGGTGCCGGCCTGGCTTCCGCTCACATCCGTTCGCCCGGCAATTGGCTGGCCTGCTCCACCCAGGCGGCGAGCCGGGCTTCGTCGATTTGGTCGTTCTCGCGGATGTCGAGGTAGCGCACTTCCTTCTGTTTGGATTGGCCGGGCGGCAGAGGATGCAGCGACGTGCCGCGGAAGAAAGCCACCTTGACGTATTTTCGTGAAGCAATGAACGCCGAGGAACCAGCCCTGCCCTTCAATGCCGTAAAGGGGCGAATTCCATTTGACGGCCTTGTATACGCCGGGCACCGTGCGCGTGATCAACACATCCAGGCGGTGCCCGACGTCGCCTTTCCAGCCCGGCATGGCGGCGATATAGGCTTGCACCGGAGCGTCGCCGTAACCCTTGGCGATCTGAGGGTTGCCGCCGGAGAGAAGGGTCGGCTCCCCGGTGGCCGGCTTGGCCGCTGCCTTCTTGGTGACCTTCGCTTCGGTCTTGGACGTCTTGCCGGCCATCGCCTTCACTCCTATCCGCCATTGCGTCCCGCGCCGCGCCATCGGGTGGCATATGGCAGGACGAACAAGTAGAGACCGGTAAGCAGGAGCAAGGTGAGCGGCAACAGCGCCAAGAGGCCCACCCAGGCGGACGATTTCTCCTGCACCATGGCGATGATATTGGCGATGACCGCCACCGTAAAGGCAATGGACAGCCATCGGTGGATCTGGCGAAACCAGTTGTTCCAGTTCAATTGGGACCTCCTCCTCGAAATGAGCCTTGAAGATGGGCTGCTTGCCGGGCGGGCGCCTCTCACTCTGTCCGCGCGAGAACCTGCTCCAGCTTTTCGAAGAACTGCGGCCAGCCGCTCCTGGCGCCTCCATAGGCCTGCCGCTGATCCGGCCGGAAACCCGACTGCTCCATGCGCAGATGCGTGCCCGTGCCCGTCGGCGTGAGCGTCCAGGTGACGACGGTTTCGAGGCCATAGGCGTCCCAGCTATAAGCGAGCGTCTTGTTCGGCTCGACCTCTAGAACCCGGCAGTCGACCGAGCCCCAATCGGCATTGAAGTTGAAACGGTGGTCGACGACCGGTTTGAAGTCACTCTTCATCAGCCACTCCTGGATCAGGTGCGGCTGGGTGAGCGCGCGCCAGATCTTGTCCGTGGGAAAAGGCATCTCCCGTTCGATCACGACGGAACGTGTTTCGGTCGATATATAGGTCATTGATCCATCCTCTTCAGCAAATCTTCGAGCGCGTCGAAACGGCTTTGCCAGAAGCCCGCCATCTCACTTGTCCAGTCGACCAGTGGCGCCAGCGCACCGAGCTGGGCACTATAATGCGTCTGGCGACCTTCGTGGCGGTCGCGCACCAATCCGGCCTGCTTCAGGATTCCGAGATGTTTTGAAACGACTGGTTGCGAGACCCCTGCCCGCGCCGTCAGAGCTCCGACCGTCTTTTCTCCTTCACGGCACAGCCGCTCGAAAAGCGCCCTCCGGGTCGGGTCGGCGAGCGTTCTGAAGAGCATGTCCTGAGCGTTCGACATCTACGATCCATACCTCAATAGCTATGAGTCATACGTATAGCCATAGAGGTATGAGTGAGTCAAGCTGGCGCAAGACCACTTGAGGGAGCCATTATTGGCGAGTTACGCGCATGCAGCAGCATGCCTCGGCAGAGAACAGTGATTTCTCATACCCATGCGCCTATCAATTTCGCCATCGGTCATGCATGATCGCGTCGACACGCCTCGCCTATGCCGAGATCATGCAACTTCGCGAACAGCGCTGGGATCAATGACCGCCGCCGGTGCCGAGGATCGCGGCGAGCAGCCGGCCTTCGAGCTCGGCAAGGTCGGGGTTACCATGCCGGCGCGGATGCGGATAGGGAATGGGAAGATCGAGCGCGATCCGCCCCTCGTCGAGCACGATGACTCGATCGGCGAGATGCACCGCTTCGCTGACATCGTGGGTGACGAGCACAGTGGTGAAACCGAGTTCGCGCCACACGCGATTGATGAGTTCCTGCATGCTGATCCGCGTCAGCGCATCGAGCGCGCCGAGCGGCTCATCGAGCGCCAGCACACCCGGCCGGCTCACCAGCGCCCGTGCCAGCGCCACACGCTGCCGCTGACCGCCGGAGAGCCGCGCCGGCCATTCGCCGGCCTTCTCGCCAAGCTGGACTTCGGCAAGCACGGCCTCAGTCGCCTTCAGCGCCGCCCGTCGGTCGATGCCGTCACCGAGCCCGACCACGACATTGTCGGCGACGCTGAGCCAGGGCAGCAACCGCGGCTCCTGGAAAACGATGCGCGCATTCGGGCTCGCCTGTGCGCCCTCGGCATCCTCGAAATGCAATTCGCCGGCGCTCGGCTCGTCAAGGCCCATCAGGATGCGCAGCAGCGTGCTCTTGCCGCAGCCGCTCTTGCCGATCACGGCAACGAACTGGCCGGCCGGAATATGCAGGTTGATGCCGCGCAACACGCGGTTGGTCCCAAAACTCTTTTCAAGCCCCGTCAGGCTGATCGCCGCCGCCCCCGCGGGGGCGATGCGTTTCGCCGCAGATTCATGGGCCGGCTCGTCGGCGGCAGCGTGAAAACGCTCATGCGCAATCGATGTCATGGCGTCTCTCCTATTTCTGATAGACCGGGTTCCAGGCGAGCGTCCGCTTCTCCAGCGCCCGGGCGATGACATCGGCAAGCTTGCCGAGCACGGCATAGATGACAAGGGCGAGCACGACGACGTCGGTCATCATGAATTCGCGAGCATTGTTGGCCATGTGACCGATGCCGGACGATGCAGCGATCGATTCCGATACGATCAGCGTCAGCCACATGATGCCCAGCGCATATCTCAAGCCGACGAAGATCGACGGCAGCGCGCCTGGAAAGATCACCTTGCGGAACAGCGTCCAATTGCCCATGCCATAGACCTTGCCCATCTCGATCAGGTCGCGATCGACATTGCGCACTCCATGATAGGTGTTGAGATAAACCGGGAAAAGCACGCCGAGCGAGGTCAAAAAGAGCTTCGATTCCTCGCCGATCCCGAACCACAGGATGACGAGCGGGATCATCGCCAGGTGCGGAATGGTGCGCAGCATCTGCAGTGTTGTATCGGTCAGCTGTTCGGAAATGCGCGACACGCCATTGGCAATGCCGAGCAGGAAACCGATCGAGCCGCCGACGAGAAGGCCGGCAAAGGCGCGGCCGGCGCTCACCAGCACGTCGTTCGGCAACTGGCCGGAAACCGTCGTCGACCAGAAGGCGAGGCCGACATCGGCCGGCGACGGCATGATGCGCGACGAGATCCAGCCGACAGAGGAGGCAAGCTGCCAGAAGGCCACGATCACCACCGGCACTAGGTAAGGCGTCAGCTTCTCCAGGCCGGGCAACGGCAGGCGTAAACCCGCCTTCGCGGCCTTTTCGGAAGCGACAGACCGTAAGAACGGAGTATCGAAAGTCGACATGCAATGTCCTCACGCTTTTCGGGAACAGGACGTCGCAAGCCGTAGACGGCTTGCGACGGTGTCGCGCTCTGCGTCTTCGTCGAACTCAGGAACCGGAGACGACTTTCAGATTGCCGCCATGGCTACCGCCGGCGAAAACCTGCTTGCGCCTGAACTCATTGTTGAAGCCCAGGCGCTGCTGCTCGCGGGTGATGCCGAGTTCGGGGAAAAGCAGCTCGGCGACGCGATAGGCCTCTTCGAGATGCGGATAGCCGGAACCGATCACCGTATCGATTCCGATCTCCTGATATTCGCGAAGGCGCGCGGCCACCGTCTTCGGTGACCCCACAAGCGCGGTGCCTGCACCAGCGCGCACCAGGCCGACGCCGGCCCAGAGGTTCGGCGAGACTTCGAGTTTATCGCGGCGCCCGCCATGAAGGGCGGCCATGCGTTTCTGGCCGACCGAGTCGGACTCGTGGACGAAGCGCTCCTGCGCCTCGCGAATCGTATCGTCGTCGAGATGGCGGATCAGCCGTTCGGCCGCCTCCCATGCCTCCTCATCGGTTTCGCGCACGATGAAGTGCAGGCGGATGCCGAAGCTCACCTCGCGACCGCGCTCGCCGGCGGCCTTGCGCACCTTGGCGACCTTTTCGGCTACCTGTGCCGGCGGCTCGCCCCAGGTCAGGTATTTGTCGACACGGCCGACGGAGAAATCGATGCCGGCGTCCGACGAGCCGCCGAAATAAAGCGGCGGGCGCGGGTTCTGCACCGAAGGAAAGCCGAGGCGCGCATTGGTCGCCTTGATGTATTTGCCGTCGAAGCTTGCCGTTCCCTTTTCCAGCAATTCCTCGAAGACGGTGAAGAACTCCTCGGCATGGGCATAGCGCTCGTCATGCTCGAGATGGATGCCGTCGCCGGCAAGCTCCGCCGGGCTGCCGCCGACGACGATGTTGAGCAGCAGCCGGCCGTTGGAGATGCGGTCGAGCGTCGTCGCAAGACGCGCATAGTAGGCAGGAGACGCCGTGCCGGGGCGGATCGCCACCAGGAACTGCAGCTTCTCGGTCTTGGCGGCAAGAGCTGCCGCCGTCACGAAGGATTCTTCGCAGGCAACCCCAGTCGGCAGCAGCACGCCGGAATAGCCGAGCCGGTCGACGGCCTGGGCGATCTGCGTGAGATAACCGATCTCGGGCGCGCGGTTGAGCTCGGAGGAGCCGAGATAGGTGCCGTCGCCTGAGGTCGGGATGAACCAGAGGAAATTGATGGGATTTGAGGTGGTGGTCATGGAAGACGGTCCTTTGCTGCGAATTCGAAAATCAACACGCGGTCGAGATGGCCCCCGGGCAAGCGCAAACCGTCTGCCTACGCAGCGCCGCCGCACGGATGCTTGGGAGGATCGCGGTGGCGGCGCAGGTCGTGAGAAGGCCGGGTGGCTGACTGTGCGTGAGCATCTGAATATTCCTGTCGATCGGCTGGCTACCTTCCCGGCACCCACCCACCGATCGCCAGAATAGTGGCATAGACCACCAATTAGATCGACAATATCAATTTGCTATTGTAATCCGTTTTGGAGAATATTTTTCCGGATCGGCGACATGGAGGCCCACTCCATGTCGCCGCGCGAAAAACTTGGCCCCCGGCGAAAAATCAGCTCGCCTTGGGACGCCAGACGATATCACCGGTCGTAAGCTTCTTCGGCAGGATGCCGAGCCCGTAGAACTCATCGGCGAGCGACTGCTGATAGGCGGCAGCGGCATCGGTGATGGTCGAGACGCTGCCGAGGTCGGCGCCCTTGCGCGTCAATGTCACGCGCGTCACCTCAACCGGCACGCCGGTGATCTCGGAAAGCTCCTTCACCGTCGCGTCGAGATTGCTTTGTGCCGACTTGCCGACCTTGGCAAGCTCGTCGATCACGTCGACGATCACCTGCCCGTTGGCGTCGGTGAAATCACGGTTGGCGAGGAAGAAACTGTAGGAGTCGACGATGCCTTCGGCGGTCGTCAGGATACGCGTCTCCGGATCGGCTTCGGCAATCGCCAGATAAGGATCCCAGATCGACCAGGCATCGATGCTACCATTCTTGAAGGAGGCGGCGGCATCCGGCGGCGAAAGGTCGAGCTGCTCGACATCTTCGGGCTTCAGGCCCGCCTTACGCAAAACCTTGACGGTTACGTTATGGGCGCTAGAGCCGCGCTTGAAGGCGACCTTCTTACCCTTGAGGTCCTCAAGCGTCTTGATCGGCGAATCCTTGCGCACGACGATGGCCGAGGCTGCCGGGCTACCCTTGTAGAGACCGACATAATAGAGCTGCCCGCCGGCCGCTTGGGCAAAGAGCGGCGGCACATCGCCGGTCGCGCCGAAATCGAGGGCGCCGGCGCCCAGTGCTTCGAGCAGCGGCGGGCCGGAGGTGAATTCCGACCAGCTGACGGTAATGCCGCGATCGGCAAGCCGCTTCTCAAGTGCGCTGCGACGCTTGGCGAGCGCCAACACGCCGTTCTTCTGCCAGCCGATACGGAACTCGCTGGCGGCAGCGCGTGCCGGCCTGACAGCTGGCAGAATTGCCGTGGCCGCAGCTGCTGCGAAAAGCCCGAGAGTTTGTCGACGTGAAATCATGACTTTCCCCTTTTTGATGGCGCCGAGCCTGTTTTCGGCTGGTCGACCTTTCAGCGATGTGTCATGATGATGAAATCTATAGTTTATATCGACAATTTTATTTGCAAGATTCGGCCATTGCTGAAATTTTGCGGCCCGGATATCGCGGTTAAGCGGATTTTTTTCGCGCGTCCGCTTTGCCGGCTGCTATTCCACCCCGTCCCAGCCTTCGGCGGCCAGACGCTCACGGATGAAGGTTGGGCCGCCGGCAAGGCGCTTGGCAAGCAGGCTTGCGGGATCGACCATGCGCCAATAGGGCGTGAGCGTCGAAACCGGTTCGTCCTTTTCCAGCGCACCGAAGGACAGCTCGGCGATCGCACGCAAATGCCGCTGCACGGTCACCGGGCAACAGGCATCCGCCCCGTATTGGACAGCGAGACGGCGGCGGAGGACGCCGATGTCGGTAAGCACACCTTCCGGCGCTGATCGAATCTGCTCTACGCCATCTGCTGCGATGGAATGAGCATCGCCTGCGTTCCGCTGCGGCCTTTGCGCCGCGGCTTGATCGTCGGAATTTCGCTCATGTCGCCCTCGGAACATAATGCCTTCTTCCCAATCTAGGGCTCGGCCGAACGGTGGCCAGCCTCCTATGCACCAATCGGAAACAAGTCCTTCTTCACGGGCTTTTCTGCTCCCGCCGTTTCGGTTAATCCTCAAGCCTGCACTTGAGGAAAAGGATAGGACATATGGCTAAAGTCGCGTTCATCGGTCTCGGCGTCATGGGGTTTCCCATGGCAGGCCATCTGAAGACGAAGGGCGGCCACGATGTTACCGTCTACAATCGCACTGCCGAAAAAGCCGCCGCCTGGGCCGAGAAATTCTCCGGCAAATCCGCCCCTACCCCGGCAGAAGCTGCCACTGGGGCCGATTTCGTCTTCGTTTGCGTCGGCAATGACGAAGATCTCCGATCGGTGACATCGGGCGAGAACGGCGCCTTGCACGGTATGAAGCCAGGCTCGGTGCTGATCGACAACACCACCGCCAGCGCCGAGGTCGCCCGCGAACTTTATGCGGCGGCAAAGGAACGAGGCGTCGATTTCATCGATGCTCCCGTCTCCGGCGGCCAGGCCGGCGCTGAAAACGGCGTCCTGACCGTCATGTGCGGCGGCGACGAAGCCGTCTTCGAACGCGCCAGGCCTGTGATCGACGCCTATGCCCGCATGGTCGGTCTGATGGGGCCGGCAGGCTCGGGCCAGCTGACCAAGATGGTCAACCAGATCTGCATCGCCGGCCTCGTCCAGGGGCTTGCCGAAGCGCTGCATTTCGGCAAGCGCGCCGGCCTCGATATCGAAAAGGTCGTCGAGGTGATCTCCAAGGGCGCAGCCGGCTCCTGGCAGATGGAAAACCGCCACAAGACCATGAACGCCGGCAAATATGATTTCGGCTTTGCGGTCGACTGGATGCGCAAGGATCTCGGCATCGTGCTCACCGAAGCTCGCCGCAACGGCGCCAAGCTGCCTGTCACCGCCGTCGTCGACCAGTTTTATGGCGACGTTCAGGCGATGGGCGGCAATCGCTGGGACACATCCTCGCTGCTCGCCCGCCTCGAGAAATGATCGGCCCCTCCTCCGATGCGGCCGGATTGATCGCGCATCTCGAAACGCTGCGCTCGGAGGAGAATGTCGCCGCCATGGCGCGCTTTGGTATCGTCACCGGCCGCGCCCTTGGTATCTCCAATCCCGATATCAGGGCGGTCGCCAGACTGGCGAAGAAGGATCACGTCAGGGCGATGCAGCTCTGGCGAAGCGATATCCGCGAAGCCCGCCTGCTCGCCCTCTACACCGCCGAGCCGAAACGCTTGACGATGGAAGAGGCTCGAAATTGGGCCAATGATTTCGACTCATGGGAAATCGTCGATTGCGCCGCCGATCTCTTCGTCGAGGCTCGGCTGGATGACCTCGTCCGGGACTTCGCAGACGACGAGCGCGAATTCGTCCGACGCACCGCCTTCGCCATGATATCAGGTGCCGCCGTCCATCGAAAGAAGGAGCCCGATGCGGCTATCCTTGCCTGGTTGCCGCTGATCGAGGTCCATTCCGGCGATCCACGAAACTTCGTGCGCAAGGCGGTGAATTGGGCGCTGCGCAGCATCGGCAAGCGTAATCTCGCCTGCCATGCGCCGGCGTTGGCGCTCGCAACGACCCTGGCGGAGAGCTCTGATAAGACCGCCCGCTGGATCGGCAAGGATGCCGTCAGGGAATTGGCCGGCGAAAAGCTGCTGGCGCGGCTGAAATAAGGCAGAGGCCGGCTCCAAGGTGCCGCGCCTCTTCGTCAATGCTGCCTGGATTTCTCGACCAGGAAATCGATCAGCACGCGGACTGCCGGCGGCATGCCCTTGGCGGTCGTGAAGACGATGTAGAACTGGCTCTCCTCCGACTGCCATTCCGGCAGCACCCGCACCAGTTTGCCCGCCCGGAGATCGGCCTCGCAGGCACTCTCGAGCAAAAGCCCGAAGCCGAGGCCGGCACGGGCCGCGTCGAGGATGGCTGTCATGCTGCGGCAGGTGAGCCGCGGCTGATGCCGAATCACTCGTTTGACGTCATTTGGACCGATCAATTCCCAGGTATGGAACGACACCCATGACGTCATCGCCAACGTCGGCAGATCGGCGAGATCATCCACACCATTCAAGCTACCGGTACGCTCGACGAGCGCGGGACTTGCCACCAGGATACGCCTGATACGGTCGAGCTTGCGCATCGTCAGGCTCGTCTGCGTCTCCGGCTCGTTGGTCGCCCTCACCTCAAGGTCGATCCGTTCGTTGATGAGGTCGGCGCGCCGGTCGGAGCCGATGATCTGCAGCTTGATCTTCGGATAACGTTCCAGGAATTCGGGCAGGATCCCCCCGACCGAAATGTCGACGAGACCGAGCGGACAGGCCATCCGCACCACACCTTGCGGGTCGGACTGAGCCTCGCTGACGAGCGATTTGGCGCGATCGGCCTCCTGCAGGATGGTCTGGCATCTTTCGTAGAAAGCTTGGCCGATCTCTGTCACCCGGAAGTGACGGGTCGAGCGTTCTATAAGCCTTGCGCCAAGACCGTCCTCAAGCCGGCTGACCCGCCTGCTCAGTTTCGAACGCGGTATCTTGAGATCGCGACTTGCAGAAGCAAAACCGCCGCTGGAGACGACAGCGGCGAAATAATAATAATCGTTGAGATCTTCCATAAGCACAAGCTATCCGAGAGTAGGAATGAAGGCCAGCCCCTGCAAAGGTTGTACCCTCTCTCCAAAAAAGCTGTGATCACATTGTCGGCATTGGACTTTCTTTTCACGACATGTTGCGGCAAAGCCAACCAACGCCGAGCAGGACAGCAATCGACAGCCGTCTGTGCGGTATTTCTATCGGCTGAACCAGCTCATTTCAAAAATTGGAAAAACGGGGGCCTCGGGAAACAAGGCTGGCAGGATGCCGACCTGCGATACGCAACGCGCCGGTTCGGCTCACCTGAAAGGCCATCGTGATCGGCGGCGTTGAAGACTGCACGCCAAAAACAATGCAAGGACGGTCCGGCAGGGAAGACCGGACACGTCCCCGTAGCTGATCGGAGGTCACTCGGATCAGAAACTGATTTAAGTGCTCCCGGTCCGAAGACCGGGAGCATCCACCAAGTGGATTAGAACGAACGCTGCAGACGGAAGTAGCCCGTCGTGGAGTCGTCGCCATCATCCGGATCGAGGTACTGAACCGAAGCCTTGGCGTAGAAGTTGTCGACGATCTGGTAATCAACCGTCAGACCGACCTTCCATGCATCGCCGAGACCGTCGAAGTCATCCGGAACAACCTTGGAACCGCCAAAGTAGTTGCCGTAGTACTGAACGGCCGGGGTGATCTTGAGCTTGTCGGTTGCCTTGATTGCGTATTCGGCAGCAACAGCCCATTCAGCCGTCGAGTAGTAGGAGTTCGGGCCGGTGGAGTATACGCCGGCGAGGCCGAGCGTGCCGGGACCGATGTCAACCGTACCCATTGCACGGACAGCACCGTCTTCATTGTCGACGTCGTAGCCGGCAGTGATCTGGTAGCTGAACGCACCGGCAGTGCCGCCGAGACCAACAGCAACGCCAACGTTGTTGGCTTCTTCACCAACCTTGTAAACGCCATCTTCCAGTTCGTCGACGCTGATGCCGGCGTAGAAGGTGCCGCTTTCATACTGATAGCGGATGGAGTTGTGGAGCGTTACAACCGAACCGATGTCGTCGGTTTCGCCGGAGAGACCATCGTCCCACCAGCTGTAGAAGAGACCGGCGCGGAAGCCCGCGACGTCGAGGTAAGCGGAGTCGAGAATAGCTTCCTGATCGGTGGCGTTGTCAGCATTGAACTGCATGACGATGACGCCGGTCAGCGGACCATACTCGGTGTCGCTCTTGGCCGTGAACTGAACCTGACCGCGGGTGACGGCATCCCAGTCCGAATCGCCGCCGACATCTTCGCCAACGTTGACCTGGAAACGGATGTAGCCTTCGATCTTGAGGCAGGTTTCGGTGCCCGGGATGTAGAAGTAGCCGGTGCCGTAAGCGTCGCAGACGCGAACATATTCAACCGGTTCCGGCTCAGCAGCAACAATAGCGTCAGCTGCAAGAACCGGCGTCGATGCAGCAAATGCTGCTGCTGATGCAAGCAAAACCATTCTGATGTTCATTTACCAATCCATTCCTTTGTCGATCGGGGCTGGCTTCCAATCGGGTAGTCGATTTGAAGCCGGCCCAGTTTGAACAGCCATCTCGGCGTGCGGATCGATCGAACCGCCAAACCGTCATCACATACAAGGCTTGATCAAGCAATTCTCGATACACGCCAGATGGGTTCCGTTGAGCAACTTTCCCTGGGGACGTGATTTTTATACAACAATTTCAATTATCTAGGATAGAAAACACACCAAACGGCTCCGCGACGGAAATCCTCCATCGCAAGCCGCAAACGCTACGCCCCATTTGTCAAATTCTCCACCGTTCGACCCCCGTCGAACACACTGGTGAAGCGCATAAACTCTACCGCCGGCTAATGAACACATACAAGGCAGCGGCTTAGAACATGGTGTTCTGAATTCGATACCAATGCGACGAAATAATGACATAACGCCCACTGATGAGATGGATAATAACTCCGCAATCCTTACCAGGCTATATATATTTTGCGGATTCCAGCACGATTTGGGCGTTTTTTGCTATTTTTGGGGGTTTTGTGCAGTCCGAAGCCACATTGTCTTACTCTTAGCTTTTACCGAGCGAGTATACTTAAATGTGGCGTGGCCTGCCTCAAGCAGGCCGCAATCGGCGTGCGATCGAGCATGTCGCGTGCGGTCTCGGACCGCACGACTCGCTTTGTTGCAACTTATCGCTTTCCCACGCGATCGGCGATCGCGCCGGGAGACTCAATCCTCGTTGGACTTGGCATTCTCGAGAATCATGTAGTCGAGCGGCAGTTGCGTCGAATACTTGATCTGCTCCATCGCGAAGGCCGATGAGACGTCGCGAATCTCGATCTTGGCGATCATCCGCTTATAAAAGGCGTCATAGGCGGCGATATCGGGCACGACGACTCGCAGGAGATAGTCGACATCGCCGCTCATCCGGTAGAATTCGACCACTTCGGGGAATTCGGCGACCACCTCGGAAAAGCGCCGCAACCATTCGATCGAATGGGTGGCAGTGCGAATCGACACGAAGACGGTGACCTTGGTGTTGACCTTCTCCGGATCGAGGATGGCGACTCGGCGCTTGATGACGCCGTCTTCTTCCATCTTCTGGATGCGCCGCCAGCATGGCGTCGTCGAGAGCCCCACTTTCTTGGCGAGATCGGCAACGGCAAGAGTCGAATCTTCTTGCAGAAGACGCAGTATTTTTCGGTCGAGGCGGTCCATGCGCACAACAGTCCTTTCGAATTATTTTCTTTGTATAACTCGATTCCGCGCGACGAAAAGAATTTTGTTTCAGGAAAGCAGCTTTTTCGTCCGATCCTGCAAGACCGGGAGCAATTCTTTCTCGAACCAGGGATTGCGCTTCAGCCACCCGCTGTTACGCCAGCTCGGATGCGGCAGCGGCAGCACCGTCGGCGATCGGCCGGACAGAAGACCGTCACGCCACGCCCGCACCGTCTCGGTCATATTGCCCCGCTTTTCACCGGTCATATGCCAGGCCTGCGCATATTGGCCGATGACCAGCACCAGTTCGATCTGCGGCATGGCCGAGATCACTCTTTGCCGCCAGAACGGCGCGCATTCGCGCCGCGGCGGCAGATCGGCACCCTTATCGTCGTAGCCAGGAAAACAGAAGCCCATACCAACGATGGCGAATCGGTCGCAGTCGTAGAAGCTTGCCCTGTCAACGCCGAGCCATGACCGCAGCCGGTCGCCGGAAGCATCGTCGAACGGCAGGCCGCTCTCATGCACCCGAAGTCCCGGCGCCTGTCCGGCGATCAGGATGCGCGCGCTCGACGAAATCACCGCCACCGGCCGCGGCTCGTGCGGCAGCCGGTATTCGGGCCCCTTCGCCGGCGTGTCACGACAGATTCGGCAGGACGCGATCTCCCGCCGCAACGTCTCCAGCGTGGCTTCATCGTTCATGGCTTCACTCCCATCCGGAAATCTGCCCGATGAAGCGCAGGACGCCGTCGAAACCGGAACTGTGGCGCGCAAGGTCGCGCACATCGCGCGGCCGCTCGAAGGTCCCGGCCCAGAGGCCCGCCTTCCGAGCCTTCGCCTCGGCCTCTTCTTTAGCATAACCGCCATAGGAGATGGCCATGCCCCGCCGCACCATGGCGGCATTGATGTCACCGTCCGCTTCGCTCCGGCAGACGACGAGCAGCCTGTCGTAGCGGTCGCGCCGGCTGCCCTGGCACAGCGTTCCGGATGCCAGCATCATGTCCTGCAGCGCCTCGCGCGCCGACCGGCCGCAGGCCCAAGCCTTCCCTGCCCGCTGGCAGCTCTGATTGAGTTCCGGCGCATCGATGCCTTCGAGGCGCAAACGTTCGGCTCCCAATGTCAGACTGTCACCGTCGGCCGCGTGGAAAGCACCCAGATGCTCGATCTTTGCTGCGTCATTGAGCTTGGCGGCGATCAGCGCCACGAGCACCAGCAGGGCAAAAGCGGTCACGCCGTCGCGAATCAGGCGCAGACCCCGTGTCACGCTTTTGCCTCCTTAAAAAACAAATCCTTGGCAAAGATGGCAAACATCTTCTTAAGAATTGCCGGTTAAGCTCTTATCCACCCTGGGATGAAGTTTCAACGTGCACATGAGTACCGGCGTAAGCACATCGACCGACAAGATCATCGTCGACAGGTCGCGCAGCCACCGCAACAAGGCCGTTTCCAAGGCCGTGCGGCAAACGCGCGAACGTCTTCAGTCCGGTCATGCGTCCAATTCCTCCTTCGACCGTGACGTGCTCAAGATGTATGTGACGTCGATGCTGCAGGGCGCGACGATCATGCCGCTGTTTGTTGTCATCATCACCGCGCTTGGCGTCTATTTCACCCAGAACACCCAATTGCTCTTCTGGGCGCTGCTGACGCTCACCTGTCACACCGGCAATATCCTGCTCGCACGGCGCGCGCGCCGGCAGGAAATCACCCCCGAGAGCGCCCGCAAATGGCGCCGCATGCTGCTGCTCGGCCAGTTCCTTCTCGGCTGCTGCTGGGCCGTCTTCGCCCTGCAGGGCTGCGACACTTGCGAGCCGTCGAGCTTCATTCTTTATAAGGGCGCCACGCTGCTGATCGCGCTCTCCGTCACGGCGATGTCGAACTTCATGCTGACGCCTGCCGTGCTCGCCGCCTTCTCGCCGGCGGTCCTGGCGCTCGCCGCCAAGAGCGGCCTGTCGCGCGACTTCCTCGAAATCAGCCTGACGGGGCTCTTCACCACCACTCTCGTCTTCTTCAACTATATCAGCGACCGGCTCTTCAAGTCGAACCTCAGGATCCTCTCCTACCAGTCTGAAAAGGACGACCTGATCGCCGAGCTCGAGGTGGCGAAATCGATGTCGGACGAGGCTCGCCGCCGCGCCGAAGAGGCGAACCTCGCCAAGTCCCGCTTCCTTGCCTCCATGTCGCACGAGCTGAGGACCCCACTCAACGCCATCCTCGGATTCTCCGAGGTGATGTCGGCCGAAGTCATGGGACCGCTCGCCAATCCGACCTACAAGGAATATGCCGGCGATATCCACCGCTCCGGCCAGCATCTGCTCGATCTGATCAACGAGATTCTCGACCTGTCGCGCATCGAAGCCGGCAAATACGAGCTGAGCGAGGAGGCGATCTCGCTTCTCGATATCACCGAAGATTGCATCGGCATGGTCCAGCTGCGCGCCCGCGGCAAGAATATTGCCATTTCGGACCAGTTCGAGCGGCAGCTGCCGGCCATCTGGGCGGATGAAAAATCGATGCGCCAGGTGGTGCTCAACCTTCTCTCCAATGCCGTCAAATTCACGCCGCAGGGTGGCGAGATCCATGTCAAGGTCGGCTGGACGGCCGGCGGCGGTCAGTACATCTCGATCAAGGACAACGGCCCCGGCATTCCGGAAGAAGAGATCCCCGTCGTCCTGTCGGCCTTCGGCCAGGGCTCGATTGCCATCAAGAGCGCCGAACAGGGTACCGGTCTCGGCCTGCCGATCGTCCAGGCGATCCTTGCCAAGCATGACGGACAGTTCCTGCTGAAATCGAAGCTGCGCGAGGGCACCGAGGTCATCGCCATCCTGCCCGCCAAACGCGTGCTTCAGAGCCTGCCAGCCGTCGAGGAGGCCCAGGCCGTCGCGCGCAAGCGCAAGAGTTTTGCCTGAATCAGCTAAAGAATAGGTGCTTGCCGAGAACGAAGCCGAGATAGAGGCAGCAGGCGGCGATCATGCAGCTTACCGCGAAAGAGCCGAGATCCTTGGCATGTTTGCCGACGATGGAAACCTCCGGCGAAATCCGGTCGATCACCTCTTCGACGGCGGTATTCATCGCCTCCATCGAAAAGAGTGCGAGAAACAGAAGCACCGCGACGACGATCTCGCCGACACTTGCACCAACGAGCGCCAGCGCTGTGATCGAAACGACGAAGAAACCAAGCTCCTGGCGGAAGGCCGCCTCTTTCAGCACCCGCAGGAAGCCCGCCCAGGAGTAGCTGGCCGCGGCGAAAAAATGCCGAAATCCGGTCTCTTTCGTCACCGCAGGCTTCGTCAAGACACCCTCTCCTCTTGCCGTTGCGTCACAGACCCGGGAAAGCTTGCCGTCTCCCCTTCGATGAGCGAATACGCAAATACCGAATCCCCTTGGGCGGCGCAAGCAAAGGCGGGCGGATCGGCCGCGCCGACCGCGGGATCGGCGGCACCGGCCGCGGCCTCAATGCTTGTTGGTCACACCCGCCTGGGCGAAGGTCGCCATGCCGGAATGGCAGGCGGCGGCCGCCTTGACGATACCGGCGGCGAGCGCCGCACCGGTGCCTTCGCCGAGCCGCATGCCAAGCGCCAGAAGCGGCGTTTTGCCGAGCATCTCAATTGCGCGCAGATGTCCTGGCTCGCCGGAGACATGGCCGATCAGGCAATGATCGAGTGCGGACGGATTGGCGGCCTTCAGGATCGCTGCCGCCGCGGTTGCGACATAACCGTCGATCAGCACGGGAATGCGCTCCATGCGGGCGGCAAGAATGGCGCCGGCCATCGCCGCGATCTCGCGGCCGCCGAGCCGGCGCATGATCTCCAGCGGATCATCGAGATGGTCGCTATGCAACGCCACCGCCTTTTCCACCGCCGCGATCTTGCGCTCCAGCATCTCGCCTTCCGAACCGGTGCCGGGTCCCACCCAGTCGCGTGCCGAACCGCCGTAAAGCGCATAATTGATCGCCGCCGCAATCGTCGTATTGCCGATCCCCATCTCGCCGATGCAGAGCAGGTCGGTGCCGCCGGCGATCGCCTCCATGCCGAAGGCCATGGTCGCGGCGCAATCGCGCTCGGAAAGTGCGGCCTCTTCGGTGATGTCTCCGGTGGGATAATCGAGCGCCAGATCGAAGACTTTCAGCCCGAGATCATAGGCGACGCAGATCTGGTTGATCGCAGCCCCCCCGGCGGCAAAATTCTCGACCATCTGCTGCGTCACCGCGGGCGGAAAGGGCGTGATGCCCTGTCTGGTGACGCCGTGATTGCCGGCAAAGATCGCCACCAGCGGCCGGTTGACGGCAGGTGTGCGGCCCGTCCAGGCGGCAAGCCAGAAGGCGATCTCCTCAAGCCGTCCAAGCGCGCCCGGCGGCTTGGTCAGTTGCGCGTCGCGTTCGCGCGCCGCCACCAGCGCGCGGGCATCCGGGCCCGGCAGGTCACGAAGCAGGGTACGGAAATCGTCGAACGGCAGGCCTGAAACGCTCATCTGTGCGGTTTTCCTATGAATCCGGTATTCTTGTCTTTTCCACGCAAATCAGCTTCCTTGCGGGTGGCAACTCTCTTAAAGCGGGCGGACGAGGCGAACAACTCCAAAAGCGCCGCCGCGACCATAAGCCGAAACCTCTGGCAGAACGAAGCAGAATGAAGATCAAGGACCATGCGGTCGACACCGCCCGCGCCGTCGCCTTCCTCAGCCGCATTCCGATGCCGCAATCGCTGTTCAAAGGCTATGACGGCAGGCTCGGCCGGCTGGTGCGCGCCTTTCCCTTCGCCGGCCTGGTCATCGGCTTCGCCCCCGGGCTCGCGCTCCTCCTGCTTTTGGGGCTCAGGGCCGACCCGCTGATGGCAGCTCTGATCGCGCTTTCCGTCCAGGCTCTCGTCACCGGTGCGCTGCACGAGGACGGCCTGGCCGATACGGCCGATGGCATCGGCGGCGGCAAGAGCCGCGAGCAGAGCCTCCTCATCATGAAGGACAGCCGGATCGGCACCTATGGCGCGATAGCATTGATCCTGTCTTTCGCGATCCGCGCAGCCGCGCTTGCCGCCATCGCCCGACATTCCTCGCCGCTCGCTGCCGCCCTTGCCATTCTCGCCGTCGCGGCACTGAGCCGCGGCGCCATCACCTGGCACTGGCAGCGGCTGGCACCGGCAAAGGCCGATGGCGTGGCTGCCTCGACCGGACAGCCGGACGAGGCGGCGATGCAGTTTGCGCTCGCCGCGGCCGGCCTCGTCGCAGCGCTTCTGATCTGGCCTGCCTTCGGCCTGAGGCCGCTGGTCGCAAGCCTGCTCGCCACCGGGATCGCAGGGCTTTCCTTCACCGTTTTCATCCGCCGCAAGCTTGCCGGCCACACCGGCGATACGCTCGGCGCAACCCAGCAAATTTGCGAGATCGCCACCCTTTGCGCTCTTGCCACCGCTCTTTGAAACTCCGATATATCGCTCATGCAAACACCCTGCATTCACGTCTGCTCCATGGAGCCCTCCGCCGGATTTTGCGCCGGCTGCGGCCGGACTCTTCAGGAGATTGGCAGCTGGATGACCTACTCCGACGCCGAGCGAAGACGGATCATGGCGCTGCTGCCGGCAAGGCTTGCAGGCATCGCCGCGGTGCCGAACCATATGGAAACAAGCCTCGCCAGTCGGTCGGAGCGGCCTTTATGATCCGTTTGACCGTATTCCTCGTCGTGATCGGCATCGGCCTTGCCGTGTTGATCGTCAACAATCACAGCGGCCATATCCTTGGCCTGCAGAGCGATGACTTCGGCCGCGTCGTCTATCTGTTGCCGATCGCGCTGATGCTTTCGGCCGGCATCTGGGCCAGCCGGCGCAGTGTCGGCGAAACGATGCGCCAGATGATGATCTGGCTGGTCATCATCCTGGCGCTCGCGACCGTCTATCTCTATCGCCAGGAGGCGCTCGGCGTCGGCAACAGGCTGCTCGCCGGCCTCGTTCCCGGCCACGCCGTCGTCGTCACGACAAGCGAGGGCGGCCAGGAGATCATCCTGCACAAGCTGCTGAACGGCCATTTCGAAGCCGATGTCGCTGTCAACGGCCAGACGATCCAGATGCTCGTCGACACCGGCGCCAGCATGGTGGCGCTGTCGCGCGAAGATGCCGAGCGGATCGGCATCGACCTCTCCGGCCTCACCTATTCCATGACCGTCATGACCGCCAACGGCCGCGGCCGCGCAGCACCCGTCACGCTCGACCAGGTGGCGATCGGCCCGATCGTCCGCAACAATGTCGCAGCCAGCGTCGCCGAGGACGGCCGGCTCGACCAGAGCCTGCTCGGCATGAGCTTCCTGGAAACGCTGGGCTCCCTGCAGATGCAGACCGATGAACTGCGCATGCGCGATTGAACCCGGCGCCGAGGCGCTCACGATCCGTTGTCAGCCGTTCGCCGATCGACGAGTGCCGCGAAAAGCGCTGCCGACAATGCGAGCGAAGCCGATATCAGCAACAGGCCGAATAGCGTGTGAACCGCGCCCGGCCCACCGAGAAACAGCCCGGCGACCGAGGCGATGAGTGCTCCGCCGCCAATCGACATCGCGGCAGCAAGGCCCGCGGCGGTGCCTGCGAGATTGCCGCGCACGGACATCACACCCAGATTGGCGGTGGGAAAGGTCAATCCGTTGCCGATGCCGATGAATATGCAGGGTCCGAAGAACGCAAGGACGTGGGTGGCGCCCGACATCGAGAAGATAAGCCCAAACAATAGACCCATACACGTCACCAGGCGCGCAATGACAAGGGTCGTGCCCGGCGAGTTCCCGGTGAAGCGGCCGGCGAGATAGCTGCCCAGAATGAACCCCGCAGGGATCATTCCCATGTAGAAGCCGAGCTTTGCGCTTGATCCGCCGACCGACTCGCCAACGGCCGACGATGCTCCTCCGAGGAAAATATAGAGAGTGCCCGTCGAACAGGCCATGCACAGCGCATAGGCCCAGAACCGTGCCGAACCCAGAAGCTGCCCATAGGAGGCGAGATGGTTGCCTCTCGATATCGATTTGTGTTCGGCGGTCTCCTTGAGCTCGCGCATGGAGATCGCGAGGATGGCGGCCCCGAGCAGCGCAAGGGCGACGAAAATCGACCGCCATCCGAACAACTCGTCCAAAGCTCCGCCGAAGGTGGGACCCAGCATGGGAGCAATTGCCCATCCCATGGCGGCGTAACCAATTCTGTTGGCGGCCTGACCTTCGCCCGCCGTCTCCTTGATGACGACGAGGGCGACACAAAAACATGCGGCGATGGACGCTTGCATGGCGCGAAACAGAAGGAAGATGCCGATATTTGGAGCAAGGGCGCAACCGACGGAGGCGACGATGAAAATGGCGACGGCGACCAGTGCGACCGGTCTGCGCCCATATCGATCCGACATTGCGCCTGCGACGATCTCCGTCAGGGCGTTGACGATCGCATAGCCCGCAACCGACAGATTGACGAGCGCGAAATCGGCTTGGAACGTGGCTGCGATGTTCAGCAGCGCCGGCAGATATATGTTCACCGGCAATACCGAGAGCGCCGTGAGCAGGAGGAGGATCGTGCGCCGGGGCGCCGCTGCGGTCGATGTCGCAACCGTCGTGTCGGTCATGCGGCTGCTGGAGTTCTGAACAGCATTGTCGCGAGTCATGGTCTTGCCCGTCTTGTCAGCGAGATGTCGGGGGAAATCTGACGAGGCGCAGCCCAAATTCAGGGCATAAAAAAAGCCCCGTCAGGAGCTCGATTTCCGCGCATGGGGCTGTTTGCCGGATGGTTACACCATCCTGCCCATGCGCTCTATCACCACGACAAGAACCATTGCGATCTTCATGGCCGCTACAGCTAGAGAGTAATTCGCACTCCGTCAATGCGCCGCTTTTTGACGGGCGGAGCGGCTTTACGGCAGCGTTCGGATCTGTCAGCTTCAAGCGCAACAACAAGACCACAAAGAGCAAAAAGAAACTTCCCGTGCATAATTCCTGAAATCGGAATCGATTTCAGGAATTATGCAGCAATTCAAAGTGCTACAGCGTCCTTTGCGCGTCTGAAAGACGCGCGGCGCTGTAGTCTGGTGGCACCGCATGTTCGACCGGCCTTCGCCTTGGGCGAGGCCTTAATCCATGGGTGCGACAGGAGTTTCGCGATGAATTCACTTTGGCCGATCGTCATCGGCGGCGTTCTGCCGGCTTTCTTCTGGGGCATCACTGCCATCTTCCAGAAACAGAGCGCCACATCAGCTACCGGCTCCGCCATCTATCTGATCGCCTTCGGCGCTGTCTGCGCGCTCGCCGGTCTGCTCGCCGCGCTGATCTGGCGCCCTGCCCCCTGGACCGCCGAGGGTCTCGGTTTTGCCGCCATCGCGGGCGCCTGCTTCGCCGTCGGCGCCGGCCTCATCAGCTTTGCGCTTTTTGCTTATGGCGTCCCGGTTTCGAAACTCGCTCCGATCTGGAGCTGCAACGTGCTGGTGACGCTGGCAATCGGCGCCGTCATTCTCGGTGAAGCCTCCGAGGTCAACATAATGAGGCTCGCCGCCGGTACCGTCCTGATCATCTCAGGCGCTCTGCTCGTCAGCAGCGCCTGAGATGAAGCGGGCGCAACACGCAGCAGGAAAGACAAGCCTTCGTCGCCAAATGCACCTGCATTGCAGCACGTTCTGCTTTGTTGATATCCTGCGTCAAGGCGCCTCCACGCGTCGTACGGAGCCAACATGAACCTGCGACAATTGAAGACATTCCTTGCGGTGATCCGGCACGAAAATCTGACGCGCGCCGCCGCCGAGGTCAATCTCGCTCAGTCGAGCCTCAGCGACCAGATACAGGCTCTGGAAGAGGAATTGGGCGCAGAGCTCTTCCTCCGCTCGCGGCAGGGCGTGGTCCCGACACCGGCGGGCGCGGTCCTCAAGGCCTATGCCGAAGAGATATTGGCGCTGAACGACGAGGCGAAGGCCGCCGTCAGTGCTGCAGCCGGCAGCGCTGGACAGTCCATCACCTTGGGTACGCTCGAAACCATCGCCGCCGAAAGGCTGGCGCCGTGGCTATCACTCTTTCGCAAGAAGAACCCAGACGTCGGCCTCAAGCTCAAGGTCGGCGGCAGCGGCGAATTGGTTGCGCAGTTGCAGCAGGGCTCGATCGATGTCGCCTTCACCTTCGATCGCGGGCATCAGGACGAACGCTTCTTGACGCGCCGCATCTGCAGCGAACAGTTGGCGCTGATTGCCGGCCGCGATTTGCAAGCCCGACCACCCGCAAGCCTCGCCGCACTGAAGAACGCGCCCTTCGTCGCCACCGAAACCGGCTGCGTCTACCGTCACCTGTTCGAGACCGCCTTTGCCGACGCCGGCATCGCCACGCCACCGATCGTCACTGAGGCCGACAGCATCGCCACGATCATCCGACTCGTTGCATCCGGCACTGGTTACGGCCTTGTGCCACGCCTTGCGCTCGGCCATGCGGCAACACGCGACGACGTCGTCGAACTGCCATGGCCGGGCAATCCACCTGCCGCTTCGCTGATCATGGTGTGGCGCCGCCGGCGCGTTCAGCAGCCGGCGCTTTCTCTCTTGCTGGCATCAGCGTCCGACAACCTTCAGCCCCTCAAACCAGCCGATATCCGCCTTCAACGTGCAGGATAGTGCCTGTGGTGAAGCCGTTGCCGATCAGGAAGCGGATCGCATCGGCAATATCCCCGGGCCTGCCGACACGCCCGGCTGGCAGGCGTTGTGCCATGGCCTCAAGCGTCGCCTGCTTGGCGTCGCCGGCAACCAAGCTCCAAATCGGCGTGTCCACCCATCCCGGCGACACGGCGTTGACGCGGATCGGCGCCAGCTCGATCGCCAACGCCCTGACCAGGCCTTCGAGCGCAGCGTTAACGGCAGCGACGACCGATCCCCGCGCCGCCGGCCGATAGGCCGCAACGCCCGACGTATAAGTAATCGATCCTGATGGCGGCAGGAGGGGCGCACCGTATTTCGCCAGCAGCAACGGCCCATAGAACTTGCTCTCGACCACACGTTGTGCCGCCGCAAGTTCGATCGACGGCAGCAACTGGTAGGCGCCTTCGATGTCAGCAGCCGTGCTGACGATATGGTCAACGGGATCGCTATTGCGGAAAAGCGCCGCGACCTCTTCCTCCCGCGATATATCGACGGCAAGCGTCGCCAATCCAGGGTGATCGCCGAGATCGCGCCGCGCCGCCGCAAGCCTGTCGGCGCTACGTCCCGCGATCGTCACCGACGCTCCCTCCTCAAGTAGGCGTGCAGCAAGCGCCAGTCCCATGCCGGAACTGCCGCCAACAATAATGATATTCGCGCCTTCGATCCTGATATCCGTCATCTGCCGTCTCCTTCTTGGCTGACCAGCAGATGCCCCAGGCCAAAGCGGAAGAAAAACGGAAGAAATCGATAACATCATCGGAAAATCCGGTGATGTCATTCAGGAAAACGGTCAGTTGCGCAGCCGATACCCCGTCTTGAATATCCAGGCGAGCGTTCCCAGGCAGATGCCCAGGAAGACCGTGATCATCGCCAGGCTGATCGCCGGATTGACGTCGGCGATCCCGTAAAAGCTCCAGCGGAAACCGCTGACGAGATAGAGCACCGGGTTGAGGTGGCTGACCGCCTGCCAGAAAGGCGGCAGCATGCTGACCGAATAGAAGCTGCCGCCGAGGAAGGTGAGCGGCGGCACGACCAGCATGGGAATAAGGTTCAGCTGTTCGAAATTGCCGGCCCAGATGCCGATCATGAAGCCGAACAGGCTGAAGGTGATCGCCGTCAGCAGGAAGAACAGGATCATCATGAAGGGATGCTCGATCCTGACGTCGACGAAAAGATTGGCGGTCAGGAGGATAATGAAGCCGATAATCATTCCCTTGGTCGCCGCCGCCCCGACATAACCGAGCAGAATCTCGGTCATCGCCACCGGCGCCGAAAGCACCTCGTAGATCGTGCCGGTGAATTTCGGGAAATAGATGCCGAAGGAGCCGTTGCTGATGCACTGGCCGAGCAACGTCAGCATGATCAGGCCGGGGGTGATGAAGGCGCCGTAGGACACGCCCTCCACCTCCTGGATGCGCGAGCCGACCGCGGCGCCGAAGACGATGAAATAAAGAGATGTCGAGATCACGGGGGAGATGACGCTCTGCAACAGGGTGCGGCGCGTGCGCGCCATCTCGAAGAAATAGATCGATTTGACGGCTTCGACGTTCATTTGTCCGCTCCCACCAGCGCCACGAAGATGTCCTCAAGCGAGCTTTGCCGCGTCGAGAGATCCTTGAAATGGATATTGTTCTCGCCGAGCCGGGTCAGCAGTGCCGCAATACTTTCCTGCTCGTTGTCAGTGTCGAAATCATAAGTCAGCCGGTTGCCGTCAGCCTCCAGCGTCAATCCATTGCCGGCAAAACAATCCGGCAGCCGGTCGAGCCGTTCAGTGAGATCGAGGATGAGCTGCTTACGACCGAGCTTGGCCATCAGCGCCGCCTTGTCCTCGACGAGCAGCAGTTCGCCGCCGTTGATGACGCCGACGCGGTCGGCAATTTCCTCGGCCTCTTCGATATAATGCGTGGTCAGGATGATGGTGACGCCGGAGGCCCGAAGCTCTTCGACGACATGCCACATGTCCTTGCGCAGCGTCACGTCGACGCCGGCGGTCGGCTCGTCGAGGAAAAGAATATCCGGCTCATGCGAGAGAGCCTTGGCGATCAGCACTCGCCGCTTCATGCCGCCGGAGAGCTGGCGCAGCATATTGTCCTTCTTGTCCCAGAGCGAGAGTGCGCGCAGTACCCTCTCGATATGAGCAGGATTGGCTTTCTTGCCGTGCAGACCGCGCGAAAAGCTGACGGTATTGAACACCGTCTCGAACTGATCGGTGGTCAGTTCCTGCGGCACCAGCCCGATCATTCCGCGGGTGGCGCGAAAATCCTTCACGACATCGTGGCCGGCGACCAACACCCGGCCGCCGCTCGGATTGGCGATGCCGCAGATAATCGAGATCAGCGTCGTCTTGCCCGCGCCGTTTGGCCCGAGCAGCGCCAGGATCTCACCCTTTTCGACGTCGAGATTGATGCCCTTCAGGGCCTCGAACCCATTGGCGTAGGTCTTGGTGAGGTTCTGAACGGAAATGATGGGGGCCATGCGGAACTCTTGAGGATTCTCGGAAGTTACTCGGCCGCTATATAGTCCCTTTGTAACGCTTTAACATCCTTAAGCGGTGAACACTGCATTCGCGCACTGCTAACATAGCTGGCTCGCTAGCGTCGGCGCCCACTAACACAGGGCGCCCGCTGACATTGTCAATCCGCTGGCTCGGACAGCCCGCTGGTGGGGGGGTCTCGGCATCGGGCTTCGCGACGAACCGCCTCTTGCGAAAAGAAAGGCAGCGGCCGGGCTCAGATGTCATCATCCGGTGATATTCATGCCCGATAAGAGAGCCGAGGCCAGCACCGGCATCCGCCCCCGCCGCCCATCCCTTTGCGGAGCCGTCTCCGGGCGTTCTCGTTGCGCCCCTTTTTGGCTGCCTCGGCATGTAGTGAAAGTTATTGTTCAGTTACGAAGTGCTTGGAACCGGCCCGTATCCCCTGTCCAGCCGTGTTCGTCTTAAGCCGGCCCTGCGCCGGCTTTCTTTTTGTGGTTATCCGTTGTTGCCCCTCGCTGGCGATCGGCGCATTCGGTCCTATCGTCGCTCGCCCTTACAACTCGTCATAAACAAACCAGTCGAAATCAGCAGTCTTCGCCCGGCCTGACGTATCGAAGGCAAATACGCCGGCGAATGCACCGGTGAAGGAGCCATGTTCGCCGCGTCCGCCCTCGTCGGAAATCACACCGGCGTCGAGGACCGGGCCGATCGGCTGCCATGCGCCCTTGCCTTCGGTCTGCCAGAAGAACTGCAGGTCGTTCTCGCGGATTTCCATGGCGAGCTGGACGCGGCCCTCGGCGGCAATCGAAACGCCGCTTTCGGCGGGAAAACTCAGCCGTCCGTTCGGGTAGTCGCCGTTGCAGGAGAGGATCGTCACGCAGCGGCCGAGTGTTTCGTGCAGCGTCACGGCAACGGCGTGGAACTTGTGCCGGTTGTAGTAATGCGTCAGCCCCGCCACCTGGTGATAGGTGTCGGGCGAGAACTCGATCACGGTCTCGGCGCGGAAACTGTGGTGTTCCTGCCGGCGGGCGATCAGCGACTGTTCGAACCAGGAACCGATGCTTTCGCGCGCAATCAGGCGCAAATGGCCGGGACGATCCGTCAGGTTGAAGATGCGCTCGGGCTCGGGCGTGCGCAGCCACTGAAAATCGGCAGGCAGCGTGCCGCCGTCGAAGCTGTATTCGCTGCGCATCGGCTTTTCCACAGGCGTCGCGCCGAAGAGACCGGGTACATCGACATCAGGTACGCTGGTACCATTTTCGAGATAAAGCCAGTCATCGTCGCGCCAGACGCATTTCTGCAGGCTTGTCTCTCGCCCCAGTGTGCATCGCCGTTTCGGCGGCAGCGGCCGGCCGCAGAGATGGGTGTGGTAGGCCTCGCCGTCGGGCGTCTCGACATACTGCCCGTGCCCTGCCCGCTGCAGCACCGCGCCCGGGTGGTCCTTGGAGGTGATCAGGTGCATGTTCGGGTGCATCTGATAGGGTCCGTCGATATCACGCGACCGCGCCATGGTGACGGCATGGTCGTAGCCGGTGCCGCCCTCGGCGGTCGTCAGATAATACCAGCCGTTGCGTTTGAAGAGATGCGGGCCTTCGACGAGGCCGAGCGGGCTGCCGGCGAAGATGTTCTTGATCGGCCCCTTCAACGCCTTTGTCGCCGGATCCCATTCCTGCAGCAGAATACCGTCGAAGGCCGGTGACTTCGGCGAGCCGCCGTAGCTTTCGGTGCGATGGTTCCACTGCATGTTGACGAACCACTTGCGGCCGTCATCGTCGTGAAACAGCGAGGGATCGAAGCCGGAGGAATTGACATAGACGGGGTCGGACCATTCGGCCTCGATCGAGGGTGCGGTGACGATGTAGTTCGGCGCGTCCTTGAAGCTGCCGTCGAAGCGCTTGACGTCGGTATAAACAAGCCAGAACTGCCCGTCGGCATAGGAAAGACACGGCGCCCAGATGCCGCAGCTATCGGGATTGCCGCGCATGTCGAGCTGCGACCTGCGTTCCAGCGGCCGGCGCACCAACGTCCAGTTCACCAGGTCGCGCGAATGGTGGATCTGCACGCCGGGATACCATTCGAAGGTCGAGGTGGCGATGTAATAATCCGCGCCGACGCGGCAGATCGACGGATCGGGGTTGAACCCCGGCAGGATGGGATTGCGGATCATGGACGGTCTCCTCCGAGCATCGGTGCTATTTGCTGCACGTACATCAGATCATAGCAGAAAAGAGCCCGGAAGAGTTTCCTCCCCGGGCCCGGCTTGATTATGCGCGTTCGGCCGACTTGGCCCAGAGGTTGATGTCGGCCTCGCGGGCGTAGACGTCAATTTCGGCGAGCTCATCGGCGGAGAATTCGAGATTATCGAGCGCCTTGACACAATCGACGATCTGCGACGAGCGGCTGGCGCCGATCAGCGCCGAGGTCACGCGGCCGCCGCGCAGCACCCAGGCGATCGCCATCTGCGCCAGCGTCTGGCCGCGCTTTTCGGCGATCCCGTTGAGCTTGCGGATATTGTCGATGATCGAAGGGCGGATGAAATCGCGCTTGAGGAAGTGGTTCTGCGCCGCGCGGCTGTCTTCCGGAATACCGCCGAGATATTTCGTCGACAGCATGCCCTGGGCAAGCGGCGAGAAGACGATCGAACCCATGCCGACCTCATCCAGTGTATCGAGCAGCTTGTCGTCCTCGACCCAGCGGTTGAGCATCGAATAGCTCGGCTGGTGGATCAGGCACGGCGTGCCAAGCTCCTGCAGGATCTTTGCGGCTTCGCGCGAGCGCTGCGAATTATAGGAAGAAATGCCGACATAGAGCGCCCGGCCGGAGCGGACGATATGGTCGAGCGCGCCGCAGGTCTCTTCCAGCGGCGTCTCCGGATCGAAGCGATGCGAATAGAAGATATCGACATAGTCGAGGCCCATGCGCTTCAGGCTCTGGTCGCAGGAGGCGATCAGGTACTTTCGGCTGCCCCATTCACCATAGGGTCCGGGCCACATGTCATAGCCGGCCTTGGACGAAATGATCAGCTCGTCACGAAGCCCGGCAAATTCGGTGCGCAGGATCTCGCCGAAGGCGGTCTCGGCGCTCCCGGGCGGCGGGCCGTAATTGTTGGCGAGGTCGAAATGGGTGATTCCGAGGTCGAAGGCCGTGCGGCACATGTCGATCTTGCGGTCATGCGACGTGTCACCGCCGAAATTGTGCCAGAGGCCGAGCGAGACGGCCGGCAGCTTCAGGCCGGAACGGCCCGTGCGGTTATATTTCATTTTCGAATAGCGGTCTGCGGCTGGTTGCCAGCTCATGATCCCAATCCTTTAAAAGCAATTCCTGGAAAAGCATGCAGCCTTTTTCCCAGGAATCGCGCGTAACAAACGATCGAAGTAAAAAGGCGCGGGCCTATCGCCCGCGCCGACAATAGAGCTTCGCAGACCTACTTCAAGAGCGCCTGTGCTTCTTCGATACCGAGGGCGGCCGGCTGCGTGCAGGTCGTCGTCAGGTCGATGAAACGGCCCTCCTCGCCCGATTTCAGGATCGAGGTCATGACGTCGACGCCGTGCAGCGTGCGGTCGAGCGAGCAGCGCGCATCGCGCCCCTCGATCAGCGCCGACACCATGTCGGCAAGGCCGGCGGTGCGGTAGTTGGCGCGCGCGCCGTTCGGGTTTTCCTGGTTGATCTTGCCGAACGGATGCTCCCAAGCCTCCAGCGGCTTGATGTCCTTGTCGCGGCCGCTGGCCTCGACGACGCCGCCGAAGAAGTTCGGGTCCGGTACGTAGAGCGAGCCATCGGTGCCGTAGAGCTCCATATTGGCATGGCGGTGAGACCACACGTCCCAGCTCGCGGTCAGCGTCACCGTGGCGCCGTTGACGAATTCGAGCAGCGCCTGGATCGTCGTCGGCGTCTTGACGGGGATGATCTCGCCGTTGCGCGGCTCGCTGGTGATCGTGCGGGTCGGCGACGCCATCGAGGTCATGCCGCCGACGCGTTTCACCGGGCCGATCAGATTGATCAGATTGGCGATGTAATAAGGCCCGAGATCGAGGATCGGGCCACCGCCCGGCAGGAAGAAGAAATCCGGGTTCGGATGCCACATCTCCATGCCGGGGCTCATGACGTAGCAGGCGCCCGAAGTCACCCGGCCGATGCCGCCGTCGTCGATGAACTTGCGGGCGAGTTGGTGGGCGCCGCCGAGGAAGGTGTCGGGCGCGCAGCCGACGGCAAGCTTCCTCTCCTTGGCGATGCGGCGAAGCTCCTCGCCCTCTTCGAGCGAAAGCACCAGCGGCTTTTCCGAATAGACGTGTTTCCCAGCCTCGAGGATCGCCTTCGACACGCGGAAATGCGCATCCGGGATCGTCAGGTTGACGACGACGTCGATCTCGTCATTGGCAAGAAGCGCGTCGATCGTCTGCGCCTTGACGCCATATTCCTTGGCGCGCGCCTCGGCCGCCTGCACGTTGATATCGGCGCAGGCCAGCACCTTCAGCCCCTTGAAGAGCGGTGCCAGTGAAAAGTATGTGGTGGAGATGTTGCCGCATCCAATGATGCCGACGCCAAGTTCCCTGGTCATGATGTGCCTCAATAAGTCTGAAAGGATGCAATCGAGCGGCTGATGTTGCGGTCGATATCCTTGGGGTTGTCATGTTCTACGACGAAGTGTTTCGCCCTTGTGGCACGCAGCGCCGTGATCAGCTTCGCCCACTCGACCTTGCCATGCCCGACATCGGCCCAGCCGTCCTCATCCGTCGCTTCGCCCGCCGGCGCGATGTCCTTGACGTGCACGGCGGTGATGCGCGGTCCGAGCTTCTCGACCCAGGCGAAAGGATCGGCGCCGCCGCGGATGACCCAGGCGATATCGGCCTCCCAGGAAATATCGGGTGCGCCTTCGAAGATGCACTCGATCGGCCGCGAGCCGTCCTGCAGCTTGAAGAATTCGAAGTCATGATTGTGCCAGCCGAATTCGTAACCGGCATCCTTGTAGGGTTTGCTCATTTCCTGCAGGCGCTTGCCGAAGGCGACCCAGCCGGCGGCGTCAGACGGCCGCTGGTCAGCTGCCAGATGCGGCGCATAGATCGAATCCATGCCGAGGATCTTGGCAATGTTCAGCGACTTCTGAACGTCCTTCTCCAGGAAGTCTGGGCTGAAATGGCCGGTCGCCATGACCAGGCCATTCTTGTCGAGGTCGGCGCGAAGGCTGTTCAGCCCGGCATCGTCGAGATCGGCGTAAATGCCGCCGAAGCCTTCGACTTCGGCATAGCCCGCCTTGCCGAGCTTTTCGAAAATCACAGAATAGGGCTGGAAGTTGCGGGCGCTATAAAGCTGATAGCTGAGTTTCGTCATCATGTTCTCCTTGGGCCTCGTGCCCATTCTTGCAAGATCAATCCGCCGACTGGCAGGAATGCAGGTCGTAGAGCCGGAACGCCGGAAGCGCGCCGCGATCAAGCGGCCATGCCGGCGTGAAAGTGATGCGGCGGCTCTCGCCGGCCGCAAGGTCGAAGGCGTTGTCGGAATATTTGCCGTCCGTCTCGGTCTCGATCATCACGAAGAGCGCAAGTCCCCCAGCGGTGACGTTGATGTCGACCGAACCATTCCCCTCGACATATTCGTGGGTGACGGTAAGCCCCGCGGGCTCCAGCTCCAGCGCCTTGTAGGTGCCGTTGACATAGTGCCCCTCGCCGCCCGTGCCGTTAGACGCGGTGAAATGCCAGGCCAGCAGCGTTCCGTCGGGAATGTCGGAGACGTCGATGCTCGTGGCCGTCACCGCCGCATCCGGCGAGCACATGGCCTGCACGTCCTTGAGGTGCCGCCGTTCGCCCTTCATCGTCAGCAGCGAGATCGAAAGGTCGATGCTGACATCGGCAAGCGTGTCGTTGACCAGCGAGAAGCGGATCGTCTTTCCGTCGTCGGAAGGAATGGCGGCGACCGCGACAGGCTGGAAGAAGCGCTTGACGAGATAGTGCATCGCCTTCCAGCGGCCGCCATAATCGAGGCTCGACCAGGAGGCGACCGGCCAGGTGTCATTGAGCTGCCAGTAGATCGTGCCCATGCAATGGGGTTTGAGCGACCGCCAGTATTCCACTGCCGTCTTGATGGCGAGTCCCTGCTGGATCTGTGAGAGATAGACGAAGTTCGGAAAATCCTTGGGGAAGCGGAAATAGCGGAACATCGTGCCGGCGATGCGCTCATTGCCGCCGGCATTCTTCTGGTGCAGCTCCATCACCGGGGAAGCGACGTTCATGTCCTTCTCCTCGGCATAGGTCTTGATTACCGGCAGCGACGTATAGGACTGGAAGCCGAATTCCGAGCAGAAGCGCGGACGCACCGAACGGTAATTGTCGAACGACTTGTTCTCGTGCCAGACCGACCAGTAATGCATGTCGCCGGATCCGTCGGCATGCCAGGCATCGCCGAAATCGAGATAGCCGGAGGCCGGGCTCGACGGCCACCAGAGCGCGCCGGGCAGCGCCTTCTTCACCGCTTGCTCGATGGTGCGGTTGAGGCGATCGTAGGAGACGAGATAGCGGTCGCGATCCTTGCGGGATTCCTCGAACCAGGTGAGTGCGCCCACCAGCTCGTTATCACCGCACCAGAGCACGATCGACGGATGCGAGGAGAGCCGGCGCACCTGGTAATCGACCTCGATCGTCACATTGTCGAGGAAGTCCTCGGTCGAGGGATAGAGGTTGCAGGCGAACATGAAGTCCTGCCAGACCATGAGACCCAGCCGGTCGCAGAGATCATAGAAATGATCCTGCTCGTAGAAGCCGCCGCCCCAGACGCGGATCATGTTCATGTTGGCGGCTTTGGCCGATTGCAGCAGATCCTCGGTCTTCTCAGGCGAAGACAGCGAAAACAGCGCGTCGGCCGGGATCCAGTTGGCGCCGCGGCAGAAGATCTCATGGCCGTTGACCTTGAAAGCGAAGCGACTGCCTGATGCATCCGGCGTGGTGATCAGTTCGACGGTGCGAAGGCCGATCTGCTTGATCACCTCATCCGTCGACGTTTCGACCGACAGCCTGTAGAGCGCCTGCTCGCCGCTGCCGGAAGGCCACCAGAGGCGCGGATTGTCGATATGGAAGAGGTGGTTGACATGGCTCTCGCCGTTGACGCCGACATCCAGGCGCACGCGCTCGCCGTCGAGTTCGAAATAGACCTGGGCAATGCTCGGCCCCTTGGAAAACAGCGTCGCCGTCACTTTGAGATCGACCGAGCCGTCATTGTTGTGGGTCTGACGGGTGACCACATGCTCGATGCGCGCGGTCTCGAGCTTTTTCAGCGCGATCGTGCCGTAAAGGCCGAGCGGCGCAATGGCGATGTTCCAGTCCCAGCCGAAATGGCATTGCGGCTTGCGCAGCATGTTGCCGTCGGGGATCGGCGAATTGCCGGTGCTGTAGGGAATGTAGAAGGGCTGCTGCTTCTGCCGCGCAGCAGCGACGGCGACGCTGGAGGCAAAGACGATGCGGATGCTGTTGTCGCCTGCTTTCAGCATGCTGGAGACATCAGGCCGGTAGCGGCGGAAACTGTTGTCGGCCTCAAGCGCCAGGAAGCCGTTGACGTGAACGCTGGCGACCGTGTCGAGATAATCGATATCGAGATACCAGTCGCCCTCGACCTCCTGAAGCGTGAAGCTGCGCTCGACCGCCCATTCGCGCTCGGCGACCCATTGCACCTTTTCCTCGTTGCGGCCGAAATAGGGATCGGGGATCAGGCTTGCGCGATGGAGCGCGGTGTGCACGTCGCCCGGCAGAATGATCGCAGTGCGGATCTCGCCATCGACGGAGGCAAGCTGCCACGAACCGGAAAGGTCGATGTTGAAACCGTTCTTCGGCAAGGATGTCATTAGTAGTATCCCGATCGGACCGCTCCTGGGGATCGCCGGACAAGCCGGACCGCGGCCGAATTTGGCTGGCCTGACGGCCGATTGGAGATAGGGCGGCGCCATTTCGGCCCCGCCCGCATTGTTCTCTAGAGACGCAGCTCGGTTTCCGCATCGAAGACCGAGGCGACCGTCATGTCGAAACTGAGCTTCACCTTGGCGCCGACATTGAAGCGGCGCGCGCCGTTGACGCGTACCGACATCGTGTGACCGGCATGTTTCAGCCACAGCAGATTGTCCGCGCCCATCGGCTCCTCGATATCGACGGTGGCGTCATGTTCTTCGCCGCCGGCATTCTCGTTGACCTTGATGTGTTCGGGACGGACGCCGAGCACCACCTTGCGGCCGGGCTGCAGCGTCTCGTTGGCGTCGTAAGCCGCGAGCGAGAAAATGACGCCGTTGGCAGAAAAGGCAATGCCGTCGCCTGACTTGACCAGCTCGCCGTGCAGGAAATTCATCGAAGGCGAGCCGATGAAGCCGGCGACGAAGAGATTGCGCGGCCTGTTGTAGATCGTCGTCGGATCGTCGAGCTGCTGGATGATGCCGCTCTTCATGATGGCGATGCGATCGGCAAGCGTCAGCGCCTCGATCTGGTCGTGGGTGACGTAGATCATCGTGTTCTTCAGCGACTGGTGCAGGCGCTTGATCTCGACACGCAGCTCCGAGCGGAGCTTGGCGTCGAGGTTGGACAGCGGCTCGTCGAACAGGAAGACGTCGACATCGCGCACCAGCGCCCGGCCGATCGCCACGCGCTGGCGCTGGCCGCCGGAAAGCTCGGCCGGCTTGCGTTTCAAAAGCGGCTGGATCTGCAGGATTTCGGAGGCGCGCGCCACGCGCTTGTCGATCTCGGCCTGTGGCACCTTGGCGACGCGAAGACCGAAGGACAGGTTCTTCTCGACGGTCATCTGCGGATAGAGCGCATAGGACTGGAACACCATGCCGATGCCGCGATCCTTCGGCTCTTCCCAGGTAACGTTCTTGCCCTTGATGAAGATCTGCCCTTCCGAGGCGTCGAGCAGGCCGGCGATGCAATTCAGCAAGGTCGACTTGCCGCAGCCGGACGAGCCGAGCAGCACGAGGAATTCGCCGTCGTTGATATCGAGGTTGAGATCCTTCAGCACGCTCACCGCACCGAAGTTCAGGGACAGATCCTTAATGGAGACGCTTGCATTCATATTCATGAGATCAACCCTTCACTGCGCCGGCGGCGATGCCGCGGACGAAAAGCCGTCCCGACACGAAGTAGACGATGAGCGGCACGAGACCCGTGAGGATCGTTGCCGCCATGTTGACGTTGTATTCCTTCACGCCCTGGACGGAATTGACGATGTTGTTGAGCTGCACGGTCATCGGATAAGTATCCGGACGGGTGAAGACCACGCCGAACAGGAAGTCGTTCCAGATGCCCGTCACCTGCAGGATCATCGCGACGACGAAGATCGGCAGCGACATCGGCAGCATGATCTTCAGGAAGATTTGCCAGAAACCGGCCCCGTCGACACGCGCCGCCTTGAACAGTTCCTCCGGCAACGACACGAAGTAGTTGCGGAAGAGCAGCGTCAGAATCGGCATGCCGAAAATCGAATGCACGATGACGAGGCCGCTCAGCGTGCCGTAAATGCCGATTTCGCGTAGGATAATCACGATCGGATAGATCATCACCTGATAGGGAATGAATGCCCCGATGATGAGGATCGAGAAGAAAAGCTCGGATCCCCGGAAGCGCCAGTTGGCCAGCGCATAGCCGTTGACCGAGGCAATCGCGATCGAGATGATGACCGACGGCACCGTGATGCGCACCGAATTCCAGAAGCCGCGCGACAGGCCATCGCAGTTGAGCCCGGTGCAGGCCTGCGCCCAGGCCTTCACCCAGGGCTCGAAGGTGATCTCCATCGGCGGCGAGAAGATGTTGCCGAGACGGATTTCCGGCATGCCCTTCAGCGACGTCACGACCATCACATAGAGCGGCAGCAGATAATAAAGTGCTGCGACGATCAGCGTGCCGTAGAGCATGATGTTGCGCGCCGACAGCGCCGGGCGCGGCCTCGGGCCGCTGGGGCCGTCGCCAAGCTTCGGGGCAACGGCGTCGATGCCGGCAGCAACTGTGTTGAGAGCTTCTATATTAGCCACGCTTGCGCCCTCCACCAAATTCCAGATAGGCCCACGGAACGATGATGATCGCGACAGTGACGAGCATCATGGTCGAGGCGGCAAAGCCCTGCCCCAGGTTCTGCGCCTGGAACATGTAGTCGTAGACATATTTCGCCGGCACTTCCGAAGAAATGCCCGGTCCGCCGGACGTCTGAGCGACCACAAGGTCGTAGACCTTGACGATGCCGGAGGCGATGATGACGATCGTCGTGATGAAGACCGGCCGCATCATCGGGATGACGATGAAGAGATAAGTCTTCCACATCGGAATACCGTCCACGCGCGCCGCTTTCCAGATGTCCTCGTCGATCCCACGCAGGCCGGCAAGCATCAGGCACATGACGAGACCCGTTCCCTGCCACAGCGCCGCGATCAGAATGCCGTAGATGACGATTTCAGGCGTATAGAGCGGGTTGAAGGTGAAACTCGTCCAGCCGATCGACCGCACCACCGCCTGAATGCCGAAATCGGGATTCAGAACCCATTGCCAGACGAGGCCCGTCACGATGAAGGACAGCGCGAAGGGATAGAGGAAGATGGTGCGGAAGGTGTTTTCGAAACGGATCTTCTGGTCCATCAGCGCGGCGAGCATGAAACCGATGACCAGGCTGAAGATCAGCGAAAGAATGCCGTAGACAGCCAGATTCTGGATCGCCGTCACCCAGCGGGGTGCCGCCCAGAGGCGCTCGTACTGATCGATGCCGACAAAGCTCAACCGTGGAAGGAGCTTGGAATTGGTGAAGGAATAAAACACCGTCCAGAACGTGCCGCCGACAAAGATCACCAGCGCTGTCAGGATCATCGGGATGGACGCAATCTTTGCATTCAGATTGCGCAGTAACTTGTTTGGCCGGCCTGCTTTCGCTTGACCCGTCATGAACACTTCTCCTCAAATCGCGACTGCGACCCGTGACAGAACGGCAAAGCGCCGCCTGTCGTCCCCACCTCTGAAACCTGCTGAAGATACCGGAGAAACCTCGCTGCGGACCGGACCATCACCGATGGACCGGAACGATCCGGCTCATCAAGAGCCGGATCGCAATGCAGCGAATCCGCTGATCAGTCAGCAGAAGCGATGATTCCGGCGAAACGCTTCTGAGCGTCTTCCGGCGTCATCGATGGGTTGGCGAAGAATTCGGAGAAGAGATCTTCCTTCTGCTTCTGGCTGTCTGCCGAAAGCAGCTGGTCGGTGCCTTGGATCACGTTGCCCTTGGCCAGGATGTCGAGGCCCTTCTTCATGCAGTCGTTGGCGGCGGCGAGATCGACGTCGCCGCGAACCGGCAGCGAGCCCTTCTTCAGGTTGAAGGCAACTTGGGTCTTGGGATCGAGCAGGGTCTTGGCAAGCACCGCCTGCGCCTTGGACTTTTCCTCATCCTTCAGCAGCGGGAAGTAGAAGGCATCGCCACCGGTCGAGATGATCTCGTTCACGCCGAGGCCCGGCAGGCAGGTATAGTCGGTACCGGCCTTCTGACCGGCGAGCGCGAATTCACCCTGCGCCCAGTCGCCCATGATCTGGCCGCCGGCCTTGCCTGTGATGACGAGGTTGGTCGCCTGGTTCCAGTCCTGGACGTTGCTGCCTTTGGCCATGCGCCGCGCATCGTCGGCCGCCTTGAACACCTTGGCGATCTCAGGACCGGCGGCAACTTCCGCATCCTTGTCCTTGAAGACCTTGTTGAAGGTATCCTTGCCCGCGACCGCAACCATCAGCACGTCGAAGGCGCCAGTCGCCTGCCACGGCTGACCGCCGACGGCGAGCGGAATGATGCCGGCCTTTTCGAGCGCCGGAGCGGCGGCAACGAACTCGTCCCAGTTCTTCGGAACTTCGACGCCGGCCTTCTTGAAGGCGGCGTTCGAAAGCCACAACCACTGCCAGGAATGGATGTTGACCGGAGCGCAGTAGATCTTGCCGTCGATGGTGCAGGAATCGAGCAGGCTCGACGGACGAACGATGTCCTTCCAGTGCTCGGCGGTCGCCACGTCGGTCAGATCGCGCATCAGACCGGCCTGAACGAGTTCCTCGGCCTGGCGGCCATGGTTGAACTGGGTGGCGCCCATCGGGTCGCCGCCGGTGATGCGGCTGATCATGATCGGACGGGCCGTGCCGCCGGAACCGGCGATAGCGCCGTCGACCCAGTGGTTGCCGGTCGCGTCGAATGCCTTGGCCAGTTCGGCGACGGCAGCGGATTCACCGCCCGAAGTCCACCAATGCGTGACTTCGAGATCGGTGGCGTTGGCGGCGCCGAACGGAAGCGCGACCGAAGCGGCAAGCAGGCTTGCCATAATACGGATTTTCATGAGTTCTCCTCCCTCACTGAAACGTTGCCGGAAAAACTTAGATCAATCGATTTCTCCACGCAACTGTCCGCCTGCAAATTTTTCCGCGAACATCCAAATTGCTACTTCTGCCTGTTTTCCACCGAACCGATGCATTCCATGGATCGATATGTAGCAAAGCTTTCTCGCATATGCGTCATTGATTTATATCATTGATAGAAAACATTAAATTTTATAACACACTCTCGCCTCTCGCATTACCTCCTTCGCAACTGCAGAAAAACAAGCCACAAACCATCGATTCAACCTATGGCTATAATGCTGCTGCGCACACAAGAAAAAGCACTCGACATTTCTACTGTATCGTTACAGATTGCATTCCTTAGGGAGGCGCGATTTTGGCAGGCGGCGGGCTTACGGCGCTGGAAAAAGCCTCTATAAGCGACACCAATTCGCGCGAGGCAGGCCTAAGGGATGGAAAACAAGGGAAATTTCGGGCAAACGGCATCGACGCCGGCAGCGCGTGAGCGCCCGACATTGAAGACGATCGCCTTCATGACCGGCCTTGGCGTGACCACGGTGTCGCGCGCGCTGAAAGATGCGCCTGACATTGGGGCGGAAACCAAGGAGCGGGTGCGCATGGTCGCCCGCCAGCTGGGATACCAGCCGAACAGGGCGGGTGTGCGCCTGCGCACCGGCAAGACCAACGTCATCGCCCTTGTCCTCAGCATCGACGAGGAGATCATGGGCTTCTCGAGCCAGATGGTCTTCGGTATCTCCGAGGTACTGTCCGGAACGCCCTATCATATCGTCATCACGCCGCATTCCCATAGCAAGGACCCGATGCTGCCGGTGCGCTATATCCTCGATACCGGCTCGGCCGACGGGGTCATCATCTCGCGCATCGAGCCGGACGATCCGCGCGTCAGGCTGCTAAGCGAACGCGGCATGCCCTTTGCCACGCATGGGCGCACCGATGCGGGTCTCACGCACCCTTTCCACGATTTCGACAACGAGGCCTTCGCCCATCAGGCGGTGCAAAAGCTCGTCAAGCGCGGCCGGCGCCGCATCGCCCTGCTGCAGCCGCCGAGCAAGCTCACCTACTACGCCCATATCCGCATCGGCTTCCAGACCGGCCTGCACGATTACGGCGCCGAGGAAGTGCCGCTGCGCATCAACACCGACGCCCCGCTCGCCGACATCCGCGACGTCGTCGAAGTGATGATGCGCTCGGCCAATGCGCCGGACGGCATCGTCTGTTCGGCCGGCAGTGCAGCCATCGCCGTCAATGCCGGCATTGAAGCCGCTGGCAAGGCGCTCGGCCGCGACCTCGATATGGTCTCCAAGCAATCGGTGCCGATCCTCAACTGGATCCGCCCCGAGATCATCACCGCCCAGGAAGACGTGCGCCAAGCCGGCCGCGAAATGGCCAAAGCCGTCATCGCCCGCATCGACGGCGTCGAACCGGAGTTGCTGCAGAGCATCAGTCAGCCGACCTGGCCGGAGAGCGGGAGATAGGGGGCAGCGGATGGAGCGCGGCATCGTCCGACACGCGGCATCCTTGTACGCGTAAGCCAAAGGCCGGCGCCTCGAAAGACACCCCGCGACGCGGCGTCACGCGACGGCGCTCACCAACGCATCAAGCACCGCTGCAATCTTCGGATTGCGCCCCTCGCCGTGCCGCGTGATCGCATAGATGTTGCGGTAGACGGCTGGCGACAGTGGCTTCACGACCAGCGATCCACCGAAATCCCGAAGCGCCAGTCCAGGCATCACCGAAATCGAACAGCCGGCCTCGACAAGCGCGAAGACCACTTCGAAGCTGTCGCTGAAGCCGTTGATAACAGGCTCGAAACCGATATCGCGGCAGGCCTGGCGGATGGCCATGGAATAGGCGCTGGAGGCGACGTCGAGCGCCCAATGTTCATCCCTCAACTGTCCGAGTTCGATGACGGGCTCGCTCTCCAGCCTGTGGCCGGCGGGCAGCAGCACGAAGAGCTGATCGCGGCACAGGAACAGCGTATCGAACGGGCCTTGCAAGGTATGGGGATCGAAGGATATGTCGTCGGCAACGACGATATCGGCCTGCCAGGATCTGAGTGCTGCAACCCCGTCGGCAGGTCCCATCGTCGTCATGACCATGCCAAGATGCGGGTGATCGTTTGCCAGTTGGCGCATCGCAGCCGGGATGAAGGAGGACGCCGCCGAGGGTTGAGCGGCGATCCTGAGATCCCCCGCGACGATATTCTGCAGCTCGGCAATATCGGTCTTGGCCTCCTCGACAACGGCGAATATCCGGTCGGCATGCACAACCAGCCGCCGGCCGGCCGGTGTCAGCGTCACCCCTCGCCCACGCCGCTCGACCAGCGCAATTCCGACTTCATCCTCCAACTGGGCGATCTGCTGGGAAACGGCCGAGGACGAAATGCCGAGCGCATCGGCAACCGCGGCCATCGTCTCACGGCGTGAGAGCTCGCGAAGCGTGCGCAATCGGAAAAAATCCAAATCCGGCTCCCTTCAATCGTATCAATCAGCCATATTTTCTAATCTATATACTTATTTTAATTAAGTAGACCTGCAGAAAAAACGCATCCTACCCTCGGATTCGGAGGCGGGCATCGGCTCGAAAAAGCCAAGATTGCCAGCCATCTCATGAGGTGAATCACGGGGATATCGACAGGATGCAGCAGAGTGGCGTGCCCTATTTCAGCCAATGGGAAACACCCGGCATGACGCTGCCGGTGCTTGCCGAGGGACCACAGGCCCTGCTCGGCGACCCGCTCTGGCATCAATCGGGGGCCGCGACGATCGAGGAATATACGCGCTGGGCAGTCAATGTCTGCGGCATGGCCTGCCTGAAGATGATTCTTGCCGCGCGCGGCGAGATCCACCCGACCCTCGAGCTTGCTCGCGCCTGCACTCGCCACGGCGGTTATGTCGTCGACGAGATCGATGCCTCGATCAAGGGGCTGATCTACGCGCCCTTCGTTCGATTCGTCGCCGAACACTTCGGGCTTGGCGCGGAGACGGTGACCGGCGTCGAGACATCGGCCCTTCCGGAGCTTCTGTCGAAGCGGCGCTTTTTCATCGCATCGGTGAACTCGGGCATCCGCTGGCCGGAACGCGAGCCACCGTCGAAGGGCGGGCATCTGGTGCTGGTAACGGCGGCCTCGCAAGAGGTAATCCGCTTCCACAACCCGTCCGGCCACGACGCGGCGAGCCAGGCTGATGTCACGCTGCCGCCTGCCGTCTTCGATCGCTTCTTCGCCAAGCGCGGCATTTCGGTCAGCGCCTGACCTTTTCAACACCAGATCGTTTCGGAGGCTTTCATGACCCCTTCCCCAAACCGGCTGCGCATTGCCGTGCTCTTCGGCGGCCGCTCGGCCGAGCACGAGGTCTCCGTGCTCTCGGCAACCAATGTCATGGGAGCGCTCAAGCCCGAGAAATACGACGCCGTGCCCATCTTCATCACCCGCGATGGACAATGGCTGCTGAGCAGTTTTGAGGGCGACACGCTGGCGACACCTTCGTCAGGAACGGAAATCTGCCTCGTGCCGGGCGGACGGGGCCGGATGCTGGCAATGCCGGCCCATGGCGCGCCGCATGAGTTGGCAAGGATCGATATCCTGTTTCCGGTGCTGCACGGCCCGCATGGCGAAGACGGCTCAGTCCAGGGCGTAGCGGAGGTGGCCCGCGTTCCGCTTGTCGGCTGCGGCATCCTCGGCTCGGCCGCGGCGCTCGACAAGGACATCGCCAAACGTCTGCTGAGAGCCGCGGGCCTGCCGGTGGCGCGCGCGGTGACGATCCATGAGGGCGCAGCACCATCGCTGGCAGCCCTCGAAGGCGAGCTCGGCCTGCCGCTCTTCATCAAGCCGGCGCGGCAAGGATCGTCGGTCGGCGTCGCCAAGGTTCATGCCAGCCAGGAATTCGCGCCCGCACTTGCCGAAGGCTTCCGTCATGATCGTACGCTGCTTGCCGAAGAATTCGTGCGCGGCCGCGAGATCGAATTCAGCGTGCTGGAGGATACGGCAGGAGAACTCTTCGTCTCACGGCCGGGAGAGATCGTGCCGGCGGAAAGCCACGGCTTCTACAGTTATGATGCCAAATATATCGACGAGAAGGGCGCGGCGCTGAAAGTTCCGGCCGAGCTGCCGCAAGAGGTCGAGGCCGCCATGCGCGACGTGGCTGCCCGAGCCTTCCGGGCCGTCGGCTGCGACGGCATGGCCCGCGTCGACTTCTTCCTGACTGATGACATGCGGTTCCTCGTCAATGAAATCAACACCATCCCCGGTTTCACTGATATCAGCATGTATTCCAAGGCGATGGCGGCAAGCGGCGTCGGCTATGCCGAGATCATCGACCGGCTGGTGGATCATGGACTGGCGCGCGCCGGCCGGGCCGCCTGATACAGCAATCTGAGACTGGAGCTTGAGCGTGAACAGGTCGGTCCTGATTTCGGGCTGTTCCGGCGGCGGAAAATCGACGCTGCTGGCGGAACTTGCCGCTCGCGGCCATGCCGTCGTCGAAGAGCCCGGCCGGCGGATCGTGAAGCAGGAGCTAGAAGGCGGCGGTGCGGCCCTGCCATGGGTCGACATGGCGGCCTTCGCCCACCGCGCCATCGCAATGGCGATCGCCGACCACACGGCGGCGCAGGAGCAGGCCGGCTGGACGTTTTTCGACCGTGGGCTGCTCGATGCGGCGGCAGCGCTTCAGCATCTGACCGGAGACCCGGTCCTGGAAAAATTGAGTGCCGTACACCGCTACCACGACTCGGTTTTTCTGACGCCGCCATGGCCGGAAATTTACACGACCGACCCCGAGCGGCGCCACAGCTTCCATGAGGCGGTCGCCGAATATGACCGGCTTGCCGCGATCTATCCGGCACTCGGCTATGCGGTCGTCATACTGCCGAAAATCGCGGTCGCCCACCGAGCGGATTTCATCCTTGACTGCCTCTCGCAGCAGTAGAAGAGGTCGTCGGGTGTCTCTCGGCCGCCTTCTCGGAGAGCCCTGAGCGCCTGCGAAAGACGCACCACTGGAAAGACTGCCGGCCGCCGCCGGGCGTCGTATGCTCTTCGCGCCAGTCGCGCTCCAGCGTGAAGGTGTGCGAGAATTCTGCCGCCAGCGCGGCCGCATCGTAACGCCGGACCGGCAAGCCGCTGCATCGTTCGGGCCCGTCCGGCGCGAAGGTCGCGATGATCACGATACTGTCCGGCGCCGTGCCGGTTTCGAGCGCGCGTCGATAGGCCAGCCGCTGCTCGGGCTCGCTCAGGAAGTGAAAGACGGCGCGGTCATGCCACACATCGTAATGGCGGTCGGGTTGCCATGCCGTCACGTCGGCAACCACCCAGGCGATCCGGGCGGCTTTATCCTGCAGCCGCACCTTGGCGACCTCGAGCGCCGGGGCAGCGATGTCGAGAACGGTGAGATCAGACCAGCCGCGCTCAATAAGACGGTCGACAAGATTTGATGCGCCGCCGCCCACATCGATCAGCGAGGCCGTGACCGGAAGTTGCAGCTCGTCAAGCGCCTGCAAGGAAGGCCCGGGCGTCGACTGATACCAGCTGACACTGTCGGCAGATTTCGTGCGGTAGACCTCGTCCCAGTGTTCCCGTTTCGCGCTTGTCATCCGATATCCCCATCTCTTGCGGAGCCCGACATCCTAACTGATCGACATGTAGGGACTGAGACGTCGGCAACCAGTCGCAGTGCGCCTCAATGTTCTCCGTTCAGGGCGCCAAGTGACGATAGACCAGATCCTTAGGGTCATCCCGGGGTGCTGTGAGATCGAGGCGCGCGCCCAGCCGCTCCGCAACGGCAGCGGAAGCAGCATTGCCGGGAGCGATATAACTGACGAGCGACAGTAGCTTGAGTGCCGCAAAGGCCCAGTCGCGCAGCGCCGAGGCTGCTTCGGTGGCATAGCCCTTGCCCTCATATTCCTCATAGACGAACCAGCCGAGTTCCTTCTCGGGAAAGAGCGGTCCGTGATTGATCCCCACCTGACCGATGCATTCGCCGGTTTCGCCAAGCTCGATCATCAGCGCTCCATGCCCGAAAAGCTGCCACAGGGCGACGTCGTGACAGAACATCCCCCAGGCCGCCCGCAGACCGAACGGCCCGCCCATTCCAACCGATCGCGGCGACGCCATCAGCTGCGCATAGGCGGCGAAATCGTCGATCTCGGGCATGCGGAGCCTAAGACGCTCGGTTCGAATAGTCAGCGCGCCCGTTTCGGACATGTCGTCGCCTTCTCTGTCAGATTGGCTTTGGAGCTTTGGCCGTTGAACGGACTATTCTAGCCTTCAAATGCCGGGGCGAATTGCAACGTACCGCCTGGCGGGGATCCGCGAAAAACAATTCGCTGCACGAGCCGCGTATCGAGGTCGAGATATTTCAGTTGCCCATCGCTGCTGAAACCGACACGGCTATAGATGTCGGGATTGCCGATCAACGCGCATCCGCTGGCACCCATCGCGTTCAGCAGTTCGAGCCCCTTGGTAATCAGCGCCATGCCGATGCCCTGCCGTTGCCGCTCCGGCTTCACCGATATCGGCCCGAGACCGAACCAACCGCCATGCGCGCCGTCAATCGTCACCGGTGAAAAGGCGACATGCCCTAGAATCTCGCCACCCTCTTCGACGACCAACGATATCGTCAAATCGCCCGCCGCGCGAAGTCTCCGGATGATCTCTGCTTCCGTACCGTTGCTGTATGGCATCGGCTTGAATGCGGTCGAGGTCAGATCGTGGATCGCGTCGAAATCATCAGGCGCTTCGTATCGGATCAGCATCTCTGTCATTTTCCCCCAGCGCTATTCAAGGTTGGCATCGATTAAACACCACTCCGCGAGATCGATGGCATTATTCTTCGTAGAGGCGCAACTCCTGCCCTGGGTCGACATGGCGGCCTTCGTTAGTGGCGAAGGTATCCATTCCTTCATGACAAAAACCGCGCTCAGTTGCGCCGAGGTCGGCGGCAGGTGTGGTACCGGACGCCAGCATTGAAGTCTCGGAGAAGCCAAGACTGCGATGCCCCTGAGAAAAGTGGCTGCCGCCGAGACCTGTGCGACGGCAGCCGAGGTGCCCCGGGAGGAGGCTGGGAGTTCGAAATCTCGTCTTCAACATTCGCATGTTATGGTTTCAAGTCGGATCGCCGTCGGTATGGCACTGAGGCCGAGGGGTTCCTCCTCGAATTCCGTTGTCACGTCGGCGGGTTGTGGAATTGCAGCACGCCTACTCTTTCCGGTGCTGCTAGCTGTACACGAGAGCCGAAAGCCTCAATAGCGGATGACTCTCATTTGCTGCACCGCGCTTGCTGCGACGTCGAATGGACGAACACTTTAACATGGAGCTTTGAAACGCCGGTCGCGAGATTCGCGTAAACCGTGAAAATTCATGAGGGCGTTCCCTACGGATGAATTCTCACGATCTCTCGAAACGCAGTCGGCCGTGCGTCTTCTTATATCACCCTGTTGATGGCTCAAGCCACCACGATACCCTGCTCGGCGCGGACGCGTGCATTGCCAATCGTCTCAGCCAGCATCTTCTCGTCGAGCTGGCCTTCCCACTTTGCGACCACGACGGTGGCAAGCGCATTACCGATCAGATTAACAAAAGTCAGTCCCTCGGCGAGGATGCGGTGAATTCCGAGGATCAGCGCGATGCTGGCGACCGGGATGGTTCCGGTGGTATTCAGGGTTGCCGCCAGCACAACGAACGCCGCTCCGGCGATGCCCGCCGCTCCCTTCGAGGTGAGCAGCAGCACCGCGATCAGGCCGAGTTCATGCCAGAAGGTCAGATGTGTGTTCGTCGCCTGTGCCAGGAAGACCGCAACGGTGGTCAGATAGAGGCATGTGCCGTCGAGATTGAACGAATAGCCGGCCGGGATGACGAAGCCCACCACGCTTTCCTCACAGCCGGCCTTGCGCATCTTCTGGATGAGGCGCGGCAGCACCGTTTCAGTCGACGTGGTCGCAGCGACGATCACGATTTCATCCCAGAGATAGCCTAGCAGCCGCCACAGACTGACACCGCACCAATGGGCGACGCTGCCGAGGACGATTGTTGTGAACAATGCGCAGACGACGAAGAACTCGATGATCAACTCGCCCAGCGACCAGAGCGAGGCGGTGCCGAACTGACCGACGGTAAAGGCAATTGCGCCGAAGGCGCCGAGCGGCGCGAAGTACATGATATAGCCAATGATCTTGAAGAACCCTTGCGAGGCGCTTTCGATCACCTGGAACACTGGGCGTCCGCGCTCTCCGATGGCGGCGACGGCGATACCGAACAGGACAGAGATAAAGAGCACCTGCAAAACGTGTCCTTCCGTCAGTGCACTGGCGAAGGTGTCCGGGATGATGTCGAGGAAATAGCCGGAAATGGACTGGTCGTGCGCAGTCGCAAGATAGGTCTTGATCGATGCGGTATCGATTGCGGCAGCGTCGATGTTCATGCCCTCGCCCGGACGCCACAGATCGACTGCGATCAGTCCGAAGATCAGCGCCAAGATCGTGATCGCCTCGAAATAGATGAGGGATTTCAGCGCGACACGCCCGACGCTCTTCATGTCGTTCATGCCGGCGATACCATGCACAACGGTGACGAAGATGATCGGCCCGATCATCATGCGGATCATTTTGATGAAGGCATCGCCGAACGGTTTCATTGCCACCGCTGCGGCGGGTGCGAAGTGTCCAAGCAGAATGCCGATCAAGGTTCCTGCCAGCACCTGAAACCATAGCTGGCCCAAGATGCCGAACCGACTTGCTGGTCTTTTCGTCTCTCCTGAATACGTCATCGTCTTGCTCACTCCCATATACGTCATGTCCATTCCCTCCCAAAAAACGTCACGCTTCCAATGACCTGTTGCCCGGCTGCTCAGCCAAACAAAGTGCCGTCGAACAGTTTCCGGGCAGTACGCAGCATGCCCGCTCCTTTGATCACGCCCTGACCGTTCATCTCGATGACGCAGCCGGTCATGCCGCTCGGATGCTCGACTTCGAGCATCTTGGATTCTCCGTCGGGGATCGCGGCCAACACCTGTGCCGGCGAGCCGTTTATAAGGCAGGCAGTGGCGACGCTGACCGCGCCAAGCACGCCGATGGACGCATGGCAGCGATGCGGAATGAAGGAGCGGACACTGATCGCTCCACCGGTCCTCGGGGCGGCGAGCAGCATCATCTTGGGGACTGATTGTTCGGCGACATCGCCCAGGTTCATCAACGGCCCGGCCTTGAGACGGATCGCCTCGATCCGCGCTTTCAGTTCGGCATTGGCATCAAGCGTCGCCCGATCCTCATAGCCGGTGATCCCGACATCGCTGGCCCGCAAGATCACACAGGGCATGCCGTTGTCGATCAGTGTCGTCTCGACACCTTCGATCACGTCCACCGGGTTGCCCGTGGGAAGCAGAGCGCCGCAGCTCGACCCGGCGATGTCTGCAAAGGCGAGCGGGATTGGAGCCGCCGTTCCCGGAACACCGTCGATCCGCGTGTCGCCCTCGTAGGTAACCTCACCGCCCGGCGTCGACACCGTCGCGATGGCCATCTTGCCGGTATTGACCATGAAGATCGCGACCGGGGTCTCGCCGTTCTTCGCCGCGACCAGCCCGCGCTCGATCGCAAACGGACCGACGCCGGCCAGCATGTTGCCGCAGTTCTGCGCATCGCTGACGATTGCCTGATCGACGAAGACCTGCAGAAACAGATAATCGACGTCCACGCCCTCCCGTGAGGAGCGGGAGACCACAGCGACCTTGGAAGCCAGCGGATCGGCGCCGCCCATGCCGTCGATCTGGCGTGGATCGGGAGAGCCGAAGGCACGCAGCAAGAAGGTATCCCGCTTGGCGATGTCGGCGGGAAGGTCATCGGCAAGGAAGAAACCGCCCTTTGACGTTCCGCCCCGCATCCACATGGCGCGCACGGCTTTAGACATAACGCAGCCCCTTGTCCGTCAGGCGCTCGCGCATGGCGTAAATATCAAGACCGAGTTCACCCTTTGCCAGCCGTTCGCGCTTCTCGGCTTCCTTGGCTTCGCGCGCCTGCGACTGTTCGAGGACGTCTGCGGCATCCGCGCGGCGGACGACGCAGACGCCGTCATCGTCGGCAATAATGACATCGCCAGCCTGGACCAATTCTCCAGCACAGACAATCGGCACGTTGACAGATCCGAGTGTCTCCTTGACGGTTCCCTGTGCAGAGATTGCCTTTGACCAGACCGGGAATCCCATGGCGGTGAGATCGCGCACGTCGCGCACGCCGGCATCAATGATTAGGCCGCGGCACCCTCGGGCCATCGCCGATGTGGCGAGCAGATCACCGAAATAACCGTCCTCGCAGGGTGAGGTAGGGGCGACCACCAGGATATCGCCATCTTTCAATTGTTCAATGGCAACGTGCATCATCCAATTGTCTCCGGGCGGCACGGAGACGGTGACCGCGGAACCGGCGATACGGGCACCGGCGTAGATCGGCCGCAAGCGGCTGCCTAGCAATCCAATGCGTCCTTGCGCCTCGTGGACCGTGGCAACACCGGCCTTTGCCAAGCCGTCAATGACGGCGGTATCGGCGCGATCGATTTGCGTGATAACTGCGGGCATGTTTGATCCTCAATCCATATTCTATTGCATCTATGGAAGGGGAATTTTGGCCGGCAAAGCAAACTGGATTTGCGCACGCCCCATAAGCTATGCTGAAGTGTGGCCATGATTATGCACAGAGAACTCAACCTGCGGCACCTCGAAGCCGTTGCCGTTGCCGGACGACTGGGAAGCATCAGCAGCGCGTCCCAGGTTATGAACCTGTCGCAACCGGCGCTAACCCAGGCCGTCGCCAAAGTGGAGGCCCAACTTGGCCATCTGCTGTTCGACCGCCAACCAAGCGGTGTGATTGCCACCGAGGCGGGGCGATTGATAACAGCCCGCATTGAACGCGCGCTTGCCTACGTGGCGCGCGGCGGGCAAAGCGTGCGACGCGGCGCCCGCTTGCCGCCGCTACCCCATATCGAACGGCGCATCACCTTTGGACAGTTGCGGGCGCTGATCGCGGTCGACAAGGCGGGCAGTTTTGCACTTGCCTCCAAACGAACAGGCCTCTCGGAACCCGCTTTGCACCGGGCGAGCCGCGATCTGGAGCAGTTGCTGGGCGTGCCGCTTCTCACCCGCCAGGGACGTACCGTTCAGCCGACCCCGGCGGCCGTTCTGTTGCTGCGTTTCACGCACTTGGCACAATCGGAGCTGAATTCCGGCTTCGACGAACTGGATGCACTTCGGTCAGAAGGCGCCGGACGTGTCACCGTCGGCACCATGCCACTTGCGCGTGCAATCCTGCTGCCACAGACATTGGCCCGATTTGCCCGCACCTATCCGGTGGCATCGGTCAACGTCATCGAAGGCCCCTATACGGAATTGCTGGCGAGACTGCGTGAAGGCGAGATGGATCTCCTAATCGGGGCAATGCGCGACCCACCGCCGGTAAAGGATATCGCTCAGGAGCCCTTGTTCATCGATGACCCGGTGATCGTCGGTCGTGCGGGCCATCCCCTGCTGACGGAGCCGGGATTTCCCTTCTCACGGCTATTGGATTTTCCGTGGGTCATTGCCACGACGGGCGCCCCGGTGCGCCATAGGTGGGAAGAAATGTTCACGGATCAGGGGCTGGAGCCGCCCCGGCTGCGGATCGAATGCGGTTCTGTTCTGGTGGTCCGCGGACTGATGCTGGAGGACGACTGGCTGACGCTGATGTCGCGCGACCAGTTCCTGTTCGAGCGACGGGCTGGGCTGCTCCACGAGATCGCTGGCACAGGGCCGTCATTGCGTCGCCAAATCGGCCTTACGACACGCGATGACTGGCGCCCGACGCAGCTTCAGACGGCTTTCATGGACACTTTCCGCGCCGTGTGTGCGGACTGGACTTCAGGAAAAGCAATGGAGCGTCAACCGTTCCGATATGCCTGATCGGCCTATTGTCCATTAGAACGGGGGCATGAACAAACACCAGACAGTCGCATTCATCGGTTTCGGCGAGGCCGCACAGGCCTTCTGCGAAGGTTGGGGCGACACACCATCTTTCGGCTTGCGCGCTTACGACATCAAGACGGATGACGTGTCTTCCGCTGACCCCAAGCGCGAGGATTACCGCCGCTTCGGTGTGGTGGGTTGCGAAGCAACCAGCGACGCCGTTGACGGAGCGGATGCGGTCATCAGCGTTGTGACCGCCGATCAGGCGCTTGCTGCCGCAAGGGACGTGGCAAGGTGGATTTCGCCCGGCACGTTCTTCTTTGATTGCAACAGCGTCGCACCGGCCACCAAGCAGGCTGCAGCAGATGTAATTTCGACGGCCGGTGGACGCTATGTGGATGTCGCGGTCATGGCACCTGTCCGCCCGGCATTGCTCGCCGTCCCCTTGCTGCTATCCGGTCCGTTTGCCGAAGAGGGCGAGAGGTTGCTCGCAGCGCTCGGCTTTAAGGGGCGGGTTATCGATGGTGGGGTCGGCGTAGCGAGCGCAATCAAGATGATCCGCTCCATCATGATCAAGGGGATCGAGGCTTTGACCGCCGAGTGCCTGCTGTCGGCACGCGCAGCAGGCGTCGAAGAGGAGGTTCTCGCGTCACTCGATGCCAGCTTCCCCGGCTGGCCCTGGCGTACCCGCGCCGACTACAATCTCGACCGCATGCTTGTACACGGACTTCGCCGCGCTGCCGAAATGCGCGAGTCCGCCGTCACAGCTGCCGATTTAGGCCTGGCGGGAACGATGGCGAGCGCCACCGCGGACTGGCAGCAACGGCTCGGCGCCCTTCATCTTTCCCCTCTGCCCGATGGCTTCACCGCCAAGGCCGACGCCATCCTTGCTGCCACAGGAACCTCGAAGCCATGATTATCGACTGCCACGGCCATTATACCACCGCTCCCGCGCCCCATGGCGAATGGCGAGCGCGCCAGGAGGCTGCCATCCAATCGGGAGGCGATATCGATCCTGCCTATCCGGACATTTCCGACGACGAGATCCGTGAGACGATCGAGGCGAACCAGTTGCGCCTGCTGCGTGAGCGCGGCGCCGATATGACCATCTTCTCGCCTCGCGCCTCGGCCATGGCGCCACATATCGGCGGCGAGGCGGTGGCGAAGGTCTGGGCGCGCCGCTCGAATGACTTGATAAAACGCGTGGTCGATCTTTATCCAGAGAGCTTTGCCGGTGTCTGCCAGCTACCACAAACGCCGGGCATCTCGATTGCCACCGCCATCGACGAACTGGAGCGCTGCGTGAGCGAGCTCGGCTTCATCGGCTGCAATCTCAACCCCGATCCCTCCGGCGGCAAGTTCGATTCGCCGCCGCTGACGGACCGGGCCTGGTACCCCTTCTTCGAGAAGATGGTGGAACTCGATGTTCCGGCGATGATCCACGTTTCGGGCAGCTGCAATTGCGCGATGCACGCGACCGGTGCCTACTACATTGCCGCCGACACCATCGCCTTCATGCAGCTCATCGAGGGCGACCTGTTCCGCGACTTTCCGACACTGCGTTTCATCATCCCGCATGGCGGCGGTGCAGTCCCCTATCACTGGGGCCGTTATCGCGGCCTCTCCGACATGCTGAAACGCCCTCCCCTCAGCGAGCATGTGATGAAGAACGTCTATTTCGATACCTGCGTCTACCACCAGCCCGGCATCGACCTGTTGTTTGAGGTGATCGACGTGGAGAATATCCTGTTCGGTTCGGAAATGGTCGGTGCCGTGCGCGGGATCGATCCGCAGACCGGCCACTATTTCGACGACACCAAGCGCTATGTCGATGCGCTGCAGATTCCGGACGAAGACAAGCGAAAAGTCTTCGAGCTCAACGCCCGCCGCGTCTATCCGCGTCTCGATGCACAGCTCAACGCAAGGGGGCTGTAATGGCCGATTTCCGGATGGATGCCGACTGGCTCTGCTACGATCCCGCGCCCAGCAAGCCGACCTATGCACCGCCTCCGGGCGCTGTGGACGCCCATTGCCACGTCTTCGGCCCCGGTGATGTCTTTCCCTATGCATCCGAGCGGAAATACACGCCGTGCGATGCCGGCAAGGAGCAATTGTCCGCGCTGCGCGACTTTCTCGGCTTCGAACGCAATGTCATCGTCCAGGCGACCTGTCACGGCGCTGACAACCGCGCACTGGTTGACGCGCTGCGGGCGGCCGGCGATCGTGCCCGCGGCATCGCGACAGTGCGCGATACGGTGACGGACGAGGAACTCACGGACCTGCATGACGCCGGCGTGCGCGGCGTCCGCTTCAACTTCGTGCGCCGCCTCGTCGATCCCAAGCCCGACGCCTATTACCGCACGATCATCGAGCGCATCGCGCCGCTCGGCTGGCAGGTGGTGATCTACTTCGAAGCGGCCGATCTGGAGGAGCGTTGGGATTTCTTCACCTCGCTGCCGACAACCGTGGTGGTCGATCATATGGGCCGGCCCGACGTTGCGAAACCGGTCGACGGTCCGGAGTTCGGTAGGTTTATCCGGCTCATGACCGAGCACGAGAATGTGGTCAGCAAGGTGAGTTGCCCGGAACGGCTATCGCGATCGGGTCCGCCGAACTACGACGATGTCATCCCCTTCGCGCGCACACTGGTCGAGCGCTTCCCCGACCGCGTTCTGTGGGGCACCGACTGGCCGCACCCCAACATGACGAACCATATGCCTGACGACGGAGCACTGGTGGACATCATTCCACGCATCGCGCCGACCGAAGAGCTTCGGCAAAAGCTGCTCGTGGACAATCCGATGCGGCTCTACTGGCGATAGCCTGACATCGTGGATCGCTGGGCGACGCATCTCGAACACGAGGAAAACATCAATCCAGACGCACTGGGCATTCATGCCTTGGCTGTGCGTGCTCGCCTTGCATGACTGGCATCAATCAACAGGAGGAGACTATGAACATACAACACCAACGGAATATGCTATCGCGGCGGATGCCAACATTGATGAAATCACTGATCCCCGCGTTCCTTCTGACGCTTGCGATGACAGGGGCCGCCGCGGCGCAGGAGGACGACTATCCGACCCGCGAGATCAGTCTCGTCATTCCCTTCGGTCCCGGCGGAATTGCCGACATTACCGCGCGCATCGTCGGCGATTCGCTTGGCAAAAAGCTCGGGAAACAGATCGTTATCATGAACCAGCCAGGTGCCGGCGGATCAGTCGCCGCTCGGGTTGCGCTGAATGGTGAACCCGACGGATATACGCTGGCATTGCTTTCAAACGGCACCGCAATCAGTGTCCCGCTGTTCAAGAACCTGCAGTTCGACCCCGTCGCCGATTTCGTGCCGGTATCCAGCCTGGCTTACTTCGACTTTGTATTCGTCACCAAGGCAGATGGTAAATTCAAATCCCTCAAGGATATTCTCGAAGCTGCCCGTGCCAATCCAGCCGCGCTCAACGTCGGGACGATCAATGTGGGGAGCAGCCAGAACCTTGCGGCCGAACTCTTCAAGTCGACCGCCGGAGTCGATTTTACCATCGTCCCCTATAAGGGTACGCCGGATCTTCAGGTTGCCCTGCTCGGTGGGGAACTCGACATGATCATCGACAGCCAGACCGCGCTGAAGGCTGCCCTCCAGCAAAACCAGGCGGTTGCGATTGCATCCTCTGGCCCTACCCGCTCGATCCTCCTGCCGGATGTGGCGACGGCCGAGGAAGAAGGTGTGAAGGGGTTCGACGTCACGTCCTGGAACGGCATTTTCGCGCCCGCTGGCACGCCGCAGGCCGTAGTGGACAAGCTCAACGCAACGCTCGTCGAGGTGCTTGCCGATCCCGACGTGAAGAAGCGGTTTGCCGAGCTCGGCGTCGAAGCCCGTTCCAGCACGCCACAGGAGATCGGAGATCGTCTAAAAGCGGATATCGAGAAGTGGTCAAAAGTCATCGAGGATTCGGGCATCGTGCGGCAATAGGCGGCAACACAGCGACACCGATGTTCGGCCTATTTTCCAATGCCTTAGAACAGGGATGAACCGGCCATCCGGCCAAACTGGTTTGACGTCCGCCGAGGGCCTCACCTTTCCGAGTTGAGATTCGACCAGGACGCCGGATGCTCCATTCGCCTTCCATTTTGCATCCTTCTCCCTTCTCTGAGGGGGAAGCTTTCGGAACGGCCCGCGATAACAAGTATCGGCGGCGATCGAATGTATCCCGTTCCTATTATCAGGGAAGCGGAGAATATTGATCGCACCGCCTTCAATTTTCGGAGCTATCATGAAATCCGTTTCCTTCGATTCCACGAACGCCACCTGCGGAGCGATCTTCGTCGCGCTCGGGGTATTCTTCGCCTATCAGTCCTTCAATCTTGACCTCGGCACGGCGTTCCGCATGGGTCCGGGCTATTTTCCGTTGGTCCTGGCGATCATCCTGATGCTCCTGGGGACCATTATCGTGATCCAGTCGGCACGGGTCGAGGGTGAGCCGATCGGGCCGATTGCCTGGCGAGGCCTGCTGTTCATCCTGCCGGCGCCGATCTTCTTCGGTCTCACCGTTCGTGGGCTCGGTTTCGTTGTGGCGTTATTCTTCGCCGCGTTGATCGCCTCCTTTGCCTCGCAGAAGATGCGCCCGCCCATGGCGGTGGCTCTGTCGTTCGGCATCACCGTCTTCTCCGTCGCCGTGTTCAGCTATGGGCTCGGCCTGCCGTTCGAGCGCTTCGGCCCCTGGGTCCGGTTCTAGGAGGCGATGATGGATCTTTTCAGCAATCTCGCGCTCGGTTTTGCGACAGCCGGCACTCCGGAAAATCTGCTCTTCTGCCTGATCGGCGTGCTGCTCGGCACGTTGATCGGCGTGCTGCCCGGCATCGGCGCCACGGCGACGATCGCCATGCTCTTGCCGATCACCTTCCAGCTCGAGCCGGTCTCCTAGCTGATCATGCTCGCCGGCATCTATTACGGCGCGCAGTACGGCGGTTCGACGACGGCGATCCTCATCAACATGCCGGGCGAATCCTCGTCTGCGGTGACCGCAATCGACGGCTACCAGATGGCGCGCAAAGGCCGGGCCGGCGTAGCGCTCGCGATCGCAGCCCTGGGTTCGTTCTTTGCCGGCACGGTCTCGACCTTCCTCGTCGCAATCTTCGCACCGCCGCTGACCGCGATTGCCCTCCAGTTCGGCGCGGCGGAATATTTCTCGCTGATGATCGTCGGCCTCGTCTCCTCGATCGCGCTGGCGCACGGCTCGATCGTCAAGGCGCTGGCGATGGTGGCGCTCGGGCTGCTGCTCGGCCTTGTCGGCACCGACATCTATACCGGCACGCCGCGCTTCACACTCGGCATCCGCGAATATGCCGACGGGCTGAACTTCGTCGCTGTCGCCGTCGGTGTCTTCGGCGTGGCGGAAATCTTGCGCAATCTCGAGGGCGAGAAGACCCGCACGGTGCTGATGGCAAAGGTCAGCGGCCTGTTGCCTACACGACAGGACTTCAAGGAGATGATGTGGCCGGTCATTCGCGGCACCGGCATCGGCTCGGCGCTCGGCATCCTGCCGGGCGGCGGCGCAATCCTGGCGGCTTTCGCCTCCTATACCGTCGAGAAGCGCTTGTCGAAAACGCCAGAAGAATTCGGCCACGGTGCGATTGCCGGCGTCGCCGGTCCGGAATCGGCCAACAATGCCGGCGCGCAGACCTCGTTCATCCCGCTTTTGACGCTGGGTATCCCAGCCAATCCTGTGATGGCGTTGATGGTCGGCGCAATGATCATTCAGGGCATCGTTCCCGGTCCGAACGTCGCCGTGGAGCAGCCGGCACTGTTCTGGGGCATCATCGCCTCAATGTGGATCGGCAACTTAATGCTGGTGGTGCTCAACCTGCCCCTGATCGGGCTCTGGGTGAAACTACTCACCATCCCCTACTATGTGCTCTTCCCGATCATCATGGCCTTCTGCGCAATTGGGGTCTACAGCGTCAACTCCAATGTCTACGATCTCTACGCGGTCGCCTTCTTCGGCCTTGCCGGTTACGCGCTGGTCAAGCTGCGTTGCGAGCCGGCGCCGCTTCTGCTCGGATTCGTGCTCGGGCCGTTGCTGGAGGAAAACCTGCGACGGGCGATGATCTTGTCGCGCGGCGATCCGACGACCTTCGTCACCAGGCCGATCAGCGCCATCCTGCTGTTGCTCGCATTAGCCGTTCTCGTCGTCGTTTTCCTACCGAGCATCAAGGCGAAGCGCGAGGCAGTGTTCCAGGAAGAGGATTGAGAACACTGTCAACTCCCCCAGCGCTATTCAAGGTTGGCATCGATTAAGCACCACTCGGCGACATCGATGGCATCATTCTTCGTAAAGGCGCAGCTCCTGCCCACCGGACATGATCCTGAGGATATAGACGGTTTCACCCTCAACGGTGAAAGCAATGCTCAGGCTTCGTTCGAAGCCGACGATCCTCAGGCCATCCCGAATCTCGCTCCGAACCGTTCCTCGCTTTGGAAAGCTTTTGCACCCTTATCCCACAGAGCACGATTAAATCCTACACTTTCCGAAAGTCCGCCATTTGGCATCCTGCAAAATGGAGCAGCGCGACACACCTCACGAAAAAGCCCGGCGCGACGGCCGGGCTTCTTCTCGATCTCTACTCGGCAGACCTTAGAAGGTTGCCGCACCACTGCCCCATGGGCCGTGGTGGAAATCCTTGCCATCGAGGCGGTCGAAGCCGTGGGCGCCGAAGAAGTCGCGCTGGGCCTGGATGAGGTTCGCCGTTCCCCTGCCCTGGCGGTAAGCATCGAAATAGGTGAGCGCCGAGGTTAGCGCCGGCACCGGCAGGCCGGCGGAAATCGCAGCCGCAACGACGCGGCGAAGCGCCGGGATCGATTCCTTGACCATGTCCGAGAAGGCGGGCGTTACGATGAGGTTGGCGGCATCAGGCGCCTTGGTGAAGGCCGAGGTGATCTCGTCGAGGAACTGCGAGCGGATGATGCAGCCGGCGCGCCAAATACGGGCGATCGTCGGCATCGGCAGCGACCAGTTGAACTCGCGCGAGGCTTCCGCCATCACCGCGAAGCCCTGCGCATAGGCGCCGATCTTGGCGGCAAACAGCGCCAGTTCCAGATCCTTGTTGAGCTCGGGGCCGTAGGCGATCGGGAAGGATACGGCCTGCGTGCCGAAGATCTTTTCGGCGGCTTCGCGCTGCGATTTCATCGAGGAGAGACTGCGGGCGGCGACCGCGGCTTCGATCGCCGTTGCCGGAATGCCCATGTTCTGCGCCTCGATCGCCGACCACTTGCCGGTGCCCTTCTGGCCGGCCTTGTCGAGGATCATGTCGACCATCGGCCCGCCGGAGACGGGGTCGTTGGCGGCAAGCACCTTTTCGGAGATCTCGATCAGGTAGGAGTTCAGCCGGCCCTTGTTCCATTCGCCGAAGATGCCGGAAATATCGGAGGCGCTCTTGCCGAGGCCGTCGCGCAGGATGCCGTAGATTTCAGCGATCATCTGCATGTCGGCATATTCGATGCCGTTATGGATGGTCTTGACGAAATGGCCGGCGCCGTCATTGCCGAGCCAGGCGACGCAGGGCTCGTCATTGTAGCGGGCGGCGATCGAGGTCAGCACCTTCTCGACACGCTTCCAGGATTCCTCAGTGCCGCCGACCATGATCGACGGGCCGTGGCGCGCACCTTCTTCACCGCCTGATACACCCATGCCGATGAAGGTGAGATCGGTATCCTTGAGGCGGTCGAAGCGGGCGACGGTGTCGCGGAAATTGGCGTTGCCGGCATCGATCATGATGTCGCCCTTGGAAAGATGCGGGCGCAGCGCTTCCATCTGCTGGTCGACGGCATCACCCGCCTTGATCATGATGATGATCGGGCGCGGCGGCCGGATCGCCTCGACGAATTCTTCGATGGTCTTGCAGGGAATGATCTGCTTCTTCAGATCGCCGGCGCTCTCGTAGAATTCGTCGGTTTTCTCCGGCGTGCGGTTGAAGACCGCGATTTTATTGCCTTTCTCCGCGATGTTGAGCGCCAGGTTGGAGCCCATGACCGCAAGGCCGATCAGTCCGATTTCTGCCTTTTCCACGACAAACCTCCGATGTGTCATTTGGACCGGTGTTGTGGCACTGTCTCAGCCAAACGGCAAGTCTCGCAAGGGTCTAATCGGTTCGCAAAAGCCAATGAAATGAAGCTTGCACTGCTGACTTGTCCGACAACCCCAGACGGCGGCCGGCCGATCGGCAAGCGACGAGTTTTCGCGCGGCCTGCCCGTAATGCCCTATCTCATGTTATCATCATTGCCTCGGGAGATATCGCATTGGCATCAGGAAGACGAAAAGATACGGCTCTCCTGGCGGCCCGCGCCGGCCGCTACCGCGAACATGCCTCGCCGCCGGCGCTGCGGCGCCATTTCAGCCGCCTCTGGTCGCATACGCTCCATGACGGACCGCCGGCAATGGTGGCAATCGTGCCGGACGGCTATTGCGACCTTCTCTGGATCGACGGCCGGCTGATCGTCGCCGGCCCCGACAGGACGGCAGCCTTTCCCATCATCCGGCCGGGCGCAACCGTCATCGGCGCACGTTTTGCACCGGGCGCCGCGGCACCCTGGCTGAGGACACCGCTCTCGGCCCTGGTCGGCTGCTCGGTGCCCCTGAGTGACATTGGCCGGGAGGACACGGCCGAATTCGAGGCGCGGCTTGGGGATTGTCCCAATCCCTCGGCCGCTATGGCGCTCTTCAGCCGCCTGCTCGAAGAAGCCGCACGCCATGAGGAAGAACCCGCCCGGGACGCCGCCGTGATCTTCGCCGCCGCCGACAGCGCTCGCCCGGCATCCGGCCTGCTCGACCGGCTCGGCATGAGCGAAAGGCAGCTGCGCCGTCGCTGCCACCATCATTTCGGCTATGGCGCAAAGACACTGGAACGGATCCGCCGGTTCCAGCGTTTCCTCGACCTCTGCCGCAGGTCGGGCACGATGCCGCTTGCCCGCCTGGCGTTCGAAGCGGGCTTTGCCGACCAGCCCCACATGACGCGCGAGGTCGGCGAGCTTTCGACTCTGACGCCTGCCGTCATTCTCGACCAGTTCAGCATGCGCAAAAGAGCTGACTGACCGTTTTGTTCAAGACGCTGCCGGCTGGTTTGTTATTCTGACGAAACCAAATGCCAAGGACCTGCAAGCCATGTCGACAATGCCCGCGAAAATCATCCACCTGTCGATCGAGCGCGACTGGCGCGACGTCTACGATTTTGCCGGCAAGCCGGAGAACATGCCGCTCTGGGCCTCCGGCCTTGCGACCGGTTTCGAGCCCGACGGCGCCGACTGGATCGCCCACGGTCCTCTCGGCACGGTCAAGGTGAGCTTCGTTCCCGCCAATGAATTCGGCGTGATCGACCATACGGTGACGATCGAATCCGGTCTCAGGGTCTATAATGCCCTGCGCATCGTGCCGAACGGCGATGGCTGCGAGGTCATGTTCACGATGCTGCGCCTGCCCGGCATGACCGACGCGCAGTTTTCCGCCGATGCCGCCCATGTCGAGAAGGATCTCGCCATGCTGAAAGCCCTGATGGAGAGATAGATGGCCGATAAAGCAGAAAACCACGACCGCCGTATCGATTATGTCGAATTCAACGTCGCCGACATCGCCGCCGCCAAAGCCTTTTACGGCTCGGCCTTCGGCTGGCGTTTCACCGACTACGGCCCGAACTACTGCGAATTCGACGATGGCCGGCTGAAGGGCGGCTTCACCGATTTCGGCCCCGTGCGGCCCGGCGGCCCGCTTGTTGTCGTCTATGCCAAGGACCTGGAAGAAGTGCTGACCTCAGTGGAAAGAGCCGGCGGCACGATCTGCCGGCCGATCACCGATTTTCCCGGCGGCCGCCGCTTCCACTTCCTCGACCGCGACGGTTACGAACTCGCCGTCTGGGCGACTGCCTGACGGTAACTTGATTGGTCAGGGCGCGCCTGAATCAGCCGGCCGGGGTCAGGCAGCCTGCCGCCGCCGATCGTGATCTTCCATGACGATCAGCGCACCGATGACAGTACCGCCCGCATCGCGCAGCGGCGACATGCGACAGCGCACCTGCCGCGATCCGACACTGCCGGCCGGGCGCTCATAGGTATAGTCGATCTGGTCCCCGGCAAAACAGGCGTCGAGCTTGTGCTTGGCGCATTCGGCAAACCGCTCCTCACCGATGAATTCGGAAAGGTGGCGGCCAATGAGTTCCATCGGCTTTCTATCGAGATGGGCGCTGTTGGCCGGATTGGAATAGAGGTAGCGATAGTCTCTCGTCAGCACGGCCACGCGGTCCGGCAGGCTTTCCAAGATCGCGGCATTGAGGAACTGGCCGTTGTCTGTATCCGGCACATAGGCCGCCGGCGGTTCGATGCGCACATCCCGCGGCGAAGGCGTGCGCCAGTCCGGCCCATGCGCCCCGAAATAACGGTCGAGCAGGTAGGAAAGCACCGTCGTGTGCTCGGTGACGCTGGCGCTATCGTCGGCGTCCTGGCCGATCAGATGGGTCACAAACTGCAGTTGCATGTAGACTTCGAGCAGGTTCATCGCCTTGTGGGCGAGAATCGCTTCAACAAGCGGCTCGACATGGCGGTCGAGCGCCGTGACGCGCTGATCGTCGCCCAAGCGGATGGCTTCCTCGATTTGAACGCAACGCAAGGAAAAGGCCCGAAAAAGCTCCAGCAAGACGCTCCAACTCCCATTGTCCCAAGAACGAGTCCGAAACCGGCTAAGGCTGCATCTCCCCAAAATGCGCCCTGCAGTAGACTTTATTCGCGTCTTGGTGGTGACGGGTAACATGAAGTGCCCTCAGTTTCAATCCGAGGGCACCTGCCGCTTTTCACCGCTGATAATTGAGGGTGGACCTTTTTGCAGCACGATGCCGAAAGTGTAAGCGTTTTTTAGACCGGCCCACCTAAAATCAATCTGTCTTAAGGCGCGAGCGTCTGCTTGATCTGCCAGCGGTCGTGATACCAGAGCCACTGTTCCGGGTATTCCCGTACCCAGCTTTCCACCTTGTCGTTGAGCAGCTGGGCGGCTGCCGGCAGGTCGAGATTGCCCTTGGCGTCGCGCGGCATGTCCAGCCGCGGCTCAATCTCCAGCCGGTAGCGATTTCCCGGCAGCCGGATGCAGCGCGCCGGATAGACCTCGCAGTCGAACTGGCGCACCAGCTTCGGCAGCAGCGGATTGGTCTTGACCTCGCGCCCGAAGAAGGTGCCTTTCAGCCCCTTGCGGAATTTCTGGTCGACGAGCACGCCGACCCCCTGGCCTGCTTCCAGCTGGCGGGCGAGCGCAAAGGAGGAACCGGCATGCGAAGGCACCAGCTTGCCCATGCGCGCACTCCTGAAGTCGAACACCTTCTTGGCGACATAGGGATTGTTCGGCGGCCGAAAAAGCACGGTCACGGTGAGCCCGAAGGCGGCCCCTGCCACCGGCAGCAGTTCGAAATTGGCGGTGTGGCCGGTAAAGACGATGAAGGGGCGTGGATTGTCACGCAGGTCGAGGAAGATCGGGACGCCAGACACCTCTACCCTGCCCGGCTCCGACTTTTCGGGATCGTAGTCGAACAGTTGGTCGAGGAAGACGTATTCGGCCGCCAGCCGGCCCATATTGCCCCAGCTGTCGAGCGCGATCACCTCGATCTCGGCCTCGCTCTTCTCGGGGAAGGCGTTGCGAAGATTGGTCAGCATCAGCCTGTGGCGGCGGGTGCGCCGGCCGAGGCGACGCATCATCCTGTCGGCGAAGCGGATCGCGCCATCGGCCGGAAACAGCTTCAGGAAATTCAGGAAGCCGAACATCACCTGCGCCACCAGCCATTGCTGGAAATTTCTGAGCGCCAGCACGATCCGGGTGATGAAGAGCTTCACGCGGTCAATCCATCTTCAGGATGATCTTGCCGAAGATCTGGCGCGATTCCATCCGCTCCAGCGCCCGGTCGATATCGCTAAAGCTGACTTCGGTGTCGATGACCGGATGCACGAGCCCGCGGCCCATCTTCTGCATCGCATCCGCCATGTTCTCCATGCGGCAGCCGAAGGAGCCGAAAAGCTTCAGCTGCTGCTGGAACAGCATCATCAGGTTCATCTCTGTGGAAACACCCGAGGTCGAGCCGCAGGTGACGAGCCGCCCGCCGCGCTTCATGCAGAGCATCGAGCCCGCCCAGGTGTCCTTGCCGACATGTTCGAAGACGACGTCGACGCCCTTCTTCTTGGTGAGCTTGCGCACCACGCCCTCGAAGCGGTCGGTGCGATAGTTGATGACGTGATCGGCGCCGAGCGCCTTGGCCTTCTCGATCTTGTCGTCGGAACCGACCGTGGTGATGACGGTGCAGCCGATCTTCTTGGCAAGCTGGATCGCCGCCGTGCCGATGCCGGAACCGCCGGCGTGGACGAGAATCGTCTCGCCCGGCTCGAGCTTGGCATTGTCGAACAGCATGTGCTCGACCGTGCCGAAGGTGACGGGCGCGAGTGCTGCACCGATCGCATCGACACCGGGAGGAGCCGGCACCAGCAGGCGCGCCGGCAGGTTGACCTTCTCCTGCGCAAAGCCGTCGAGATGAAAGCCGTGCACGCCCGAGACATGTTCGCAGAGATTGTCGCGGCCCTCGCGGCAGGGGCGGCAGAGACCGCAGGTGCGCGCGCCGTAGATCGAGACGAGCTGGCCCGGCAGCACGTTGGCGACGCCCGGCCCGATCGATTCCACGACGCCCGAAGCTTCCGCGCCGATGACCAGCGGCATCTTGCGCTTGGCGAAGGCCATGCCGCGCCAGCCCCAGACGTCGATGTGATTGAGCGCCACCGCCTTGACCCGCAACGTCACCTCTCCGGCGCCAGGTGCGTCCGGTTCCGGCAGATCGGTGATCTCAAGCTTGCGGTCGTCGATCAGTTGCAAAGCGCGCATGGCAAAATCCCTCGCCTGAAGGCGTCATCTCTCTCAAAAATTTGTCGGGAACCGCTTAAGCCGGTTCGAGCGCCATGACAAGGCTGGCATTCTGCCCGCCGAAGCCGAAGGAGTTGGAAAGCACGGCTGAAACCTGGGCTTCGCGCTTCTTGTTCGGCACGACATCGAGAACGATCGACGGATCGGGGTTGGTGTAGTTGATCGTCGGCGGCAGCGTTCCGGTCAGCATCGTCTGCAGCGAGAACACCGCCTCGACGGCACCCGCTGCCGTCAGCGTATGGCCGATCATCGACTTGTTCGACGAGACCGGGATGCCGACGAGCCGCTCGCCGAAGACGGCCGACATCGCCCCATATTCCATCTTGTCGTTCTCCGGCGTCGAGGTGCCGTGGGCATTGATGTAGCCGATGCCGCTCTCGTCGATGCCGGCATCGGCAAGCGCCGCGCGAATCGTCGCGATTGCCGGGCCGCCATCCGGCGACGACCGGGTGCGATGAAAGCTGTCGGCCTTGTCGCCGGCGCCCTTCATGATGCCGAGCACCTTGGCGCCGCGGGCGACCGCCGCTTCCAGCGATTCCAGCACCAGCGTCGCGGCACCTTCGGCGATGACGAAGCCGTCGCGATCCTTGCTGAATGGCTTGGAGGCCTTGGTCGGCGGATCGTTCTGCGTCGAAAGGGCAGACAGCAGCGAGAAGCGGATCAGCGCTTCGGCGCTCAGCGATCCGTCGGTCGCAACCGTCAGCGCCCGGGTCGTGCGGCCCTGGCGGATCGCCTCGATGCCGAGTTGGATGGCCGTGACGCCGGAAGCGCATGCGGTCGACAGCGTCACGGGAAGGCCGCGCGTGCCGAACCGGTCTGCCAGGCGTTCGGAAATCGCGCCGAACAGTGCCGCCTCGTGGAAGGCCGGGTCCGGGCGCTGGCGCAGCGCCGTCAGGAAGCGCTCATAGGCATCGCCCGGATGGTCGGAGGCCGGTGAACGGTCGGCAAGCTCGAAACGCGCGCTCCATTCCGGCTCGATCGGCGGGGCGGCGAGGAACAGCGGGCCGTTGAAATCGCCGGAAAGGCCGGCATTAGCAAGCGCCTCGATCGTCGTTTCGCGGGCAAAGGCATAGGAGCGCTCAACGGCATTCGGCACCGGGATGCCAATGAAATCGACAGTGCCGGCGATCCGCGTCGACAGGCCCTCGGTCGGGAAACGGTTGATCTCGTGGATACCCGACGTGCCAGACGAGAGCGCTGCCCAGTTGTCGCTGAGGCCCTGACCAAGCGAGGTGATGATGCCCATGCCGGTCACCGCCACGATCGGACGGCCGAGATGATCCCTGTAAGCGGAAGCTGTCATGTCCTTACTCCTCACGCATCTGCGGAAAGAACGGCAACACCTTCGCCGCGCTGATGTCCGACCGTGGTTACGACGGCGGCGGTGGCGCCTGCCCGCATCGGCGCCTCATGAGCGGCATCGAAGGGCGGAACCTTGGCCTTGCCATCGACGGCAAGGGCTGCAAGCGCCAGCCCCAGCGTGAACTGCGTCTCGATCGTATGGCCGGTGACGCCGCCGAAGCCGCGGATCGCAACGTCGGGCAAATGATGTTCGAGCACCGCCCGTTCACGGGCGGCAAGATCGTGCATACCGGTCGAGCCGGAAAAGACCGCCGTGCTCTCGGCGGCAAGTCCGACGGCCGGTGCCAGGAGCCGCTCCAGCCGGACCTCGAGATTGCCGGCATTGCGGTTGCCGCGGTCACCCTCGACCGCGTCGATGACGGCGTAGATATGGGCACCGCGGGCTTCGGCATGCTTGCGCGATTCGAGCACCAGGAAGGCGCCGGCCGAACCGGTGATCATGCCGCCGCCGTCGCTGGGTCTCCGCGACCAGAGCGGCACCCAGTCGCCGCGCGCATGCGCGCCGATCGCTTCGGTGAGCAGGATCATATCGGGCCGTTCGGCCGCGAAGGCGCCGCCAACCAGCGCATGCGAGGATTCGCCTGACTTGATGCGGTAGAAGGCGGTCTCGACGGCTGATATGCCGGCCGCTTCCTCGCCCATGAAGGTGCGCGAGGAGCCGGTGACCTTGTGCACGATCGAGATATTGCCGGCGAGCAGGTTGGAAAGCTGGGCAAGGAACAGCGTCGGCCGGAGCTCCGTCGTCAGCTTTTCGTTGAGCAGCAGCTCACGGTCGTTGCGCTTCAGCGCTTCGTCGACGATCAGCGTATCGACATTGATGTCACGCTCGCCGCCGCCGGCCGCCACGATCATGTCCATGGCGCCGCAGGCCTCGATATCATCCTTGAAGCCGGCATCGTCGAGCGCAAGGCCGGCAGCGAAAACGCCGATGCGCTGCCAGTTCTCCATCTGGCGCTGGTCGCCGCGCTTGGCGATCTGCTGCGACCAGTCGATCTCGGGCAGCGGATGCACCGGATAGGGCTTGAACTTCTCGGTCTCGACGATCGCCTTCGGGGTAGTGCCGGCCGAAAGCAGCGCGATATGCGCATCCTTGCCGACGCCCTGACAGGTGACGATGCCGATGCCTGTGATGACGACGTCGTTTGCAGCCTTGCTCATCCAATCACTCCCTGCGCCGCGATCGCTTCGAGAAGCCCGATCTCGCCGGCACGTTTCTTCACGATATCGCCGAGCGGCACCTCGGAAAACGGCATGGTGCGAAGCTTCAGCTGCGCATCGCAGACCTTCTTGCCGGCGCTGGTGATTTTAGCCTTGGTGACCGCAAAACCCGAACCGTCATGCTCCAGAACCGCCTCGATGTCGAGCACCGCTTCCGGCTCGACGAAGGTGCGCATCTTGGCGCCGTCGACAGTCATCAGGAAAGGCATGGCGGCAAAATCGGTGACGGCAAGCACCAGCATGCCGGAGGCCTGCGCCATGGTCTCGATCAGAAGCACGCCGGGGACAAGCGGCATTCCGGGAAAATGGCCTTCGAAAACGGGGCTCTTGGCCGGCACGACGGATCGCGCCTTAAGCGTGCCCTTCTTCAGGTCCACCGCTTCGACGCGGTCAATCATCTGGAAATATTCCAGCAGCATTCGGATCCTCCGGCCCGACAGGCCAGATCCGCCCGCCGGTGACGCCTGAAGCGCGTCGCATAGAAGCTGGTCGCACTTTAGGTCTTTGTTTTGTGCATGTCGTCGCCCCAAAACCGCTGCACGCTTTTGGGCGACATGCACTAGTTAGGAACGAAACCGCCCGGCCGCCATATTCACGGCGGCAGGGCGTTCAAAAAAGACTTTTATGTCGCTCAGGCCTTGGCTGCTTTGAGCTCGTCGATCTTGGCGCAGAGGTTCTTCAGCACGAAATATTCTTCGGTGGAAACCTTGCCTTCGTTGACTTCCTGCGTCCACTTTTCGAGCGGAATCTTGATGCCGAATTCCTTGTCGATCGCAAAGACGATGTCGAGGAAATCGAGGCTGTCGATACCGAGGTCGTCGATCGTATGGCTCTCCGGCGTGATCGTCGCGCGGTCGATCTCGCTGGTCTCTGCAATAATGTCGGCAACTTTATCGAATGTAGCGGTCACGCGCTGTACCTCATGAAATGACGATTTAAACCTCCTCATAGGCAAATCCATTTCAAAAGCCAATGCTTTCGTCCCGGCGTTGCGGCAATTTGCCGGTTGGGTGTTGCCTAAACAGCAATGGAATGCCGGTCTTTGCCGTCCCCGGGACGGGCGCCGAGGCGCGCGGCGATGCCGCACCCGAAAGCCCGCCCAGCCGGCAGGCGAAGAAGCCGTCCGAATCAAACCCGCGAACGGCCCTCGCATCGCGGCAAGCGCAGCTTCCGGCAAAACCCGCGGGCGGGATGCTTTGATCTAAATCAAACAGCGATCCCGGCGAAATTGATAATCCTCAAGGCGCGCTGGGGCATGCGCGGGCATGGGCCATGCCGGACGCGCCAATCCTGCCGGCCATACGAAGATTTCAAAAGGGATCAGGACATGGATGTTGCACGCAGTGAGCTTTTCGAGACCAGCACTCCTGTCGCTTGCGCTTCCTGCCAGGCGCGGCACGGCGTCGTCTGCGGCGCCCTGTCGAGTGGTCAATTGAGAGAGCTCAACCGCCACTCTCTGCGCCGCAAGATCGAGGCCGGCTGCGAAATCATCGCCCAAGGGGCGGAAAGCTCTTTCTATTCGAACATCATGCGCGGGGTGGTGAAGCTCTGCAAGGTGATGCAGGACGGGCGCCAGCAGATCGTCGGGCTGCAATTCGCCCCCGATTTTGTCGGCAGACCTTTCGTGCGTGAAAGCACGCTATCGGCTGAGGCTGCGACCGACGCCGAAATCTGCGTCTTTCCCCGCAACCTGCTCGACCGCATGATATCCGAGACGCCAGAGCTACAGCGCAGCTTGCACGATCAGGCGCTGAAGGAGCTCGATGCCGCGCGCGAGTGGATGCTGACGCTCGGCCGGCGCACCGCAGGCGAGAAAGTCGCAAGCCTGCTTTACCTTATCGCCACGCATGCCGAACCGCAGACCGCCACGAGCACCGCCTTCGATCTGCCGCTATCGCGCGCCGAGATCGCCGATTTCCTCGGGATGACGATCGAAACCGTCAGCCGCCAGATGACCAAGCTGCGCAAGCGGGGCGTCATTCACATCGAGAACTTTCGACATATCGTCGTCCCCGATATGGATGAGCTGCAGAGCATGACCAGCGCGTAAAAAAGGGATCAAATGCCGCATTCGGCTTTCCGGTCCGGGATCAGCGCGTGATTATGACACGGGTATTGGCAAGGCCGGCCTGTCGTGCCAGCGAGAAGAACTGGGCAGCATTGTCCGGATGTAAGCGAACGCAACCATGCGAGGCCGGCCGGCCCAGCCGCTTCAGGTCGAAGGTGGCGTGAACGGCGTAACCGCCGTTGAAAAACACGGCGAAGGGCATCGGCGCATTGTCGTATTTCCTGGAGCGGTGATCGCGCGACAGCCATTTGGCGCTCCACGAACCGGTCGGCGTGACATAGCCGTTGCGCGCGGTCGAAACCTTCCAGCGATATTTGACGAAGCCGTTCTCGGTAACGGTCATCGTCTGCTTGCCGATGCTGATATTCGCGACCAGCGTTGCGGCCTGAGCGGCAACCGGAGAAAACTGCAGCAATAAACTTGCGGCCGCAGCCGCCAAAATCGTCTTCATGATAACCCCTCTTCGGCCCGCGCAGCTTCATTGCGCCCTCACGGAAGAGAGACTACGGCAATACTTATTATATTGCTTTAATCCGAATGGTAATCACAACTCTAACGAGCCAAGGCGAGAGTTACCGGAGTAAGACACCGGCCTCTGCTTCACTGGAGCTTGCGCGCCGCCGAAGGCTGCTTGAGCTGTTGGTAGGCCTTGTTCATCTTCTCGCGGATCGAGGCCATTGTGCCGAGATTATGCCCGCAGGCCGCACAGGTGATGATGTCGGTCTCCCGGATCTCGGGACGTTCGAACTTCATCTTCGTGCTCTTGCACTTCGGGCACGGTAACTCAACCTGAACTGTCATCGCTCTGCTTCCGGTCTGATAAGATATGAGGCGGTTCGAATAAACCTTTGCGGCGGCCATGTCCACCGGGCGTGATGTACCCTAGAGAAAACACAAGAACAGCCCGAAGATGATGCCCGTAAGCACCATGCAGCTGGCATAGAACACCGAAACGCCGTCCTCGATATCGGCCGCAGTGGCCATATCGCGCCCGGGATTGTTGATCATCGGCTCGGCCACGATGACGCCGCCATAGACCCTAGGGCCGGCGAGTTGGACATTGAGCGCACCTGCCATTGCCGCTTCCGGCCGGCCGGAATTCGGCGAGCGGTGGAGGCCGCCGTCGCGCATCGCCACCCGAACCGCTTCTCGGCTGGCACTGGTGCCGCGCCTGATCCAGGCGCCGGCGGCGATCAGCAGGATCGAGAGGCGGGCGGCCGGCCAGTTGGCGACATCGTCGAGCCGGGCGGCCGCCCAGCCGAAATCGATGTATTTTTCCGACCTGTGGCCGATCATCGAATCCGCCGTGTTCAGCATCTTGTAGGCAAGCAGTCCCGGCAGGCCGAAGACGGCATACCAGAGCGCCGGCGCCACCACGCCATCGGAGAAATTCTCGGCAAGGCTTTCGATCGCCGCGCGGCAAACGGCCGGCTCGTCCAAAGTCTCGGGATCGCGCCCGACGATGCGGGAAACGGCGGCCCGCCCACCGGCAAGCCCTTCGTCGCGCAGCGCAATAGCGACGGCCGCGACGTGATCGGCAAGGCTCTTCTGCGCCAGGAAGATCGCCACCAGCCCGGTCTCCAGCAGGATGCCGGCAAGGCCGAACAGCGCGAAGAACCGGTCGAACACCAAGCCTGCGGCCACTGCCAGAAGAAGCAGCGCCAGGATGGCGGCGACGCCGTTCATCCGGCGTTGCGAGCCTGTCAGGCTTGATGGGTTGAGCTGCTGGTCGGCATAGGAAATCACCGCGCCGAAGATGGCGACGGGATGCGGCACCCGCGACCACAGCCATTGCGGATCACCGAGGATCCGGTCGAGCAGCAGCGCCAGAAGCAGCACGAGAAGGTTTTCGTCGATCGTCATCGCTCAAATCTCTGAAGGGCTTCGATAAGCCGCCTGTCCGCCGCCCCATCGGGCGTCAGCCCGAAACGCAGCCACTCCGGCGCATAATCGAACTTGCGGACGAGAATATGATGGCGGCAGAGATGCGTGTAAATGTCGCCGGCTCTCGCATCGGCAACAAGGGTAAACAGCGCCGTTCCCCCCGCCGTCCGTAATCCCGCTCCCATCAGCGCCGCATGCAGACCGGCGCAACGTTCATCGATACGGCTGCGGATCGAAGTAACATCCGAGCGCAGCAGCGACGCTGCAATCGAAAGCGCCGGGCCGGAAACCGCCCAGGGGCCGAGCCAGTCTTCGAAACGCGCGAGAATATCGCTACGCGCAATCGCAAAACCGAGCCGCAGGCCGGCAAGTCCGAAGAACTTGCCGAAGGAGCGGAAGATGATGAGGTTGGAAAGTTCTTGCACGCGAGCCGCCAGGCTCAGCGCCGGATCGGTATCCCCGAAAGCCTCATCGACGACGAGCAGCCCATCTGCCGCTTTCATCCTGTCGTGCAGTGCGACCAGCGTTTCCGGTGACCATATGCGCCCGTCCGGATTGTTCGGGTTGACCACAACCGCGAGCCGATGCTCGATCCCGATTGCGGCAACACTAGCGACCGCGTCGACGGTCAAACCAGCCGAGGCGAAGGCGCGCGCATATTCCCCATAGGTCGGCGATACCACGGCAACCTTGTCGCCCATGGCGCCAACCGGCTTACCCGCCGCGATGAGGCGCGGCAGCAACTGGATCACCGATTGCGTGCCGGGCACCGGCAGCGGCAGGATCTCGCCGCTGCCATAATGATCGCGCGCCGCGCGCCTTGCCTCATCGACGAGATGCCGGTCCGGCAGCCGATGCCAGGCCCTTGCCGGAATGTCGGGCAGGCCGACAGGGCATGGATTGATGCCGGTAGAAAGATCGAGCCAGTCTTCCGGCCTGCCGCCGAAGGTGGCGGCAGCGGCGGTGATGCCGCCGCCATGGGCGATCGGTGCGCTCATGCGGCAGCTCCGGCCAGATCGATCAGATGCATGTAGGAGCCCGCCACCTGGTCGCGCCGGAGGCCGGCAGCACCCAGATCGGTTCCGAGGGCATCCTGCGTTGCAAACAGCCGATTCCCCTCACCCTCGGAGACGACGGTGGAATAGTGGAATTCATGCGCAGTCATCGTCCGCGCGAAAAAGGCGCCGTCGAGCGGCATGACGCGGCGATAGCCGAGATGGCGTTGCCGCTTGGCATAGCTGGTGACGACGGGCAGCAGGCCGAGCATTTCGTGGCGGCGCCCTTCCGCGTCGATCAGCCCGTCGCCGAGCACCATGTAGCCGCCGCACTCGCCGTAGATCCTGATGTCTCGTGCCGCCGCATCGAGCATGCCGGCGCGAAAATTCTGCGCCGCGGCCAGCCGTCCGGCATGCAGCTCGGGATAACCGCCCGGCAGATAAATCGCATCGGCATCGCCAGCCGGCGCCTCGTCGGCAAGCGGCGAGAAGAAGGAGATCGCAGCACCCCGGCGCCGCCAGCCGAGCAGCATGTGCTCATAAGAAAAGGCAAAGGCGACATCGCGTGCCACCGCGATACGGGCGCCCAGCGGCATCAGCCGCTCGATATTGGCGGCCGACGGCCGGTTGAGCCCCTGCCTGGCGATGCGCAGCAGGAATTCAAAATTGCATTCCTCAGAGACCGCATCCGCCGCGTGATCGATGAAATCTTCGAGGCTCGCATGTTCGCCGGCCTGGACGAGGCCGAGATGGCGCTCCGGCAGCGAAAGCGCCTTGTCGCTGCCGATCACGGCGATGACGGGCATGCGGATAGCCTCAAGCGCCTGGCGCAGCATCGCCTCGTGCCGTTCGCTGCCGACCTTGTTGAGGATGACGCCGGCAACGCGGACATCGGCGCGGAAACCGGCAAAACCGGCGACCAGCGGCGCCACCGACTGCGACATGCGCGAGGCATCGACGACGAGCACCACCGAAAGACCGAGCTGGGCGGCAAGATCGGCCGCCGTGCCCTTTCCGTCGGCCGCTCCGTCGAAAAGCCCCATCATTGCCTCGATGACGAGGATGCGGTCGCCGGAGCGATGCAGGGCCGCATTGGCCGAGATCAGTTCAGGGCGCATCGCCCAGGGATCGAAATTCAGGCAGAGCGTGCCGCTTGCCGCCGCATGGAAGGCGGGGTCGATATAGTCAGGACCTGCCTTGCCGGGCGCGACCGCGATGCCGCGGCGGCGAAGCGCTCTGAGCAGCCCGAGCGTCACCGTCGTCTTGCCGGCGCCGGAGGAAGGGGCTGCGATCAGGAGGCCGCTCATGCCTGCACCTTGCCGGACCGGCGGAACGGATCGGGTTGCAGGCGCCGTCCGCCGAGCGCGCCGAGCCAATCGAGCGAGGCTCTGAGCCGCACCACCTCGCCGACGACGACCACCGCCGGCGGCTCCAGCCCGGAGGCGGCAACGGCCTCGGTCGCCTCTCCGAGCGTCGTTTCCAGCACCTGCTGCCGGCCGGTGGCGGCATTGCAGACGAAGGCGACGGGTTCCGACGGCAGCCGGCCGGCGGCGATGAGATTGGCGCTGATCTCGGCGATATGCTTCATCGCCATATACATGACGATGACGGGCGAGCCCCGGCCGATCGCCTCCCAGTCGATCCTGTCAGGCACGATACCGGAGGAATCATGGCCGGTGAGGAAGGTCACGGCATGGTTGATATCGCGATGTGTCACCGGAATGCCGGCATAGGCAAGCCCGCCGATGCCGGCGGTGACGCCGGGCACGATGCGGAAGGGAATATTGTGCTCGACCAGCGTCAATGCCTCCTCGCCGCCGCGGCCGAAGACGAAGGGATCGCCGCCCTTCAGCCGCAGCACGCGCTTGCCGGCGCGCGCCAGATCCACCAGCCGAAGCGAAATGTCGCGCTGTTTCGCCGAAGGCTTGCCGCCGCGTTTGCCGGCATATTCCACCAGCGTTTCCGGCCGCGCCAGTGCCAGGCATTCCTCGTTCACCAGCGCGTCGTGCACGATGACGTCGGCCTCGAAAAGCCCCTTGGCGGCAAGCAGCGTCAAAAGCCCGGGATCGCCGGGACCGGCGCCGACGAGCCAGACGCTGCCCGGCTCCAGCGCCGGAAGATGGGAGAATGCGGCATCGATCATCATGTTGATCTAGGCCCCGCAAAGGGCAAGGTCAACGCCGCGCCCGTCACCTCACTGGAAGTTGCTGAGATTGCTATGACTCACTTCGCAAAGAGGCGGATTCGATTTCACAACAAACCCGCCCAACAATATGAATAGATTATAATATCATCACGAAGGCCAGCCGCGGCGCAGCCGGCCTTCCCGGCCGTCAGGCGGCAAGCAGCGTGTTGCGGATGAGGTCGATGACCTTCTCCGATTCGATGCCGGTGCAGACGATCTGGCTCGGCAGTCCGTCCCAGTCTCCATTAGGCGGAAAATGTCGACCGTCCCGCTTGACGATCGTCTGGCCATCGGCGATGCCGCCACAGACGACGCGCACAGCACCCGATATCGACGAGAACAGCTCGGGCGCCACGACATAGACGCCGGCGCAGCTGTCATGCACCATCATGCCGTCTTCGACCGCGTGCTTATAAAAATCGATATACGACTGCGAGAGCGCGTCGAGCTGCTTGAGAGCCTTATCACCCCTAGCCGCCATCTCGCCGAGATAGCTGCGGCTCATCGTGGTGATCGCGGTGACGTCGAGGCCGATGACGGCCACTTTCCACGGCGCGGTCATGACGATGTCGGCAGCCTCGGGATCACCGTGAATATTGGCCTCGGCGACCGGCGAGACATTGCCCGGCACATAGAAATTGCCGCCCATGATAACGACGTCCTTGACCAGCGTCGCAATCTCGGGGTCTTCCTTCAGCGCCAGCGCCAGGTTGGTCATCCGGCCGACGGCGACGAGGCGGACCTCACCCGGGTTGGCGCGCACCGTGTCGATGATGAAGCGATGCGCCGGGCGCGCATCGAGCGGCAGGTCGATCGTTTCCGGCACGTCGATATCGCCGAGACCGTTGTCGCCATGCACCATGGCCGGCCACGGCCGCTCCGCACGCGAGGAATCGATGGTGACGCTGGCGCCCTTGGCAACCGGTGCCGCAATATTCCATTCGCGCTTGAGGAAGAGCGCATTGCGTGTCGTCGTCTCGACTGAAGCGTTGCCGAAGACCGTGGTAATGCCGAGAAGGTCGATCTCGGCATGACGGTGCAGGAAAAGAAGCGCCATGGCGTCGTCAACGCCAGGGTCGGTGTCATAGATGACCTTGTGCATGAGATATCCTCTAGATGTGAACCCGTGAAGCTGCCGGACGGCGCCGCGAATTGGCGCCACCATAACGTCGGCTAGGCTTTCTGCAACCCGCTGCGGGCAACTGCCGCCGTCGCATGCGCAGATTTGATTTTGGCGACGGCAAGCTCGGCATCCGGCCCCGCAGCCGCCAGCGCAGCTGCCTCGGCAACCCCATGGCAGCCGACGCGAGCAAAGACCTTCGCGGAGGGATTCTTGAGCCGCGGCGTCTCCTCTTCCAGCCGCGGCGCGTCGAAAAACACGGCGGGCGCGGAAAAATGCGCGGCAACGGCAAGGATTGCCGGCTCATGTCTCCGGCTGTCGATCGAGGCAATGGCTGCGAGTTCCGCAGCAGCAATACCGGCTGCGTCGAGCGCTGCGATCGCAAGCGCCAGCATCTCGGCAGGTAGCGTCCCCCGCTCGCAACCGAGGCCGAGCACGTGGCGCCTCGCCCTATCGAAAGAGATATCGCTCATGGAAAACCGCCGAATGCGCCCTGCCCGTGTCCTCGCAGCCATTGCAGCTTGGTGCGGCAAATGCAACAAGGCCGTCCGAAATCCCTGCCTGGAATACCACCTTGCCCGATATCGCCTTCGATCTGCTTCTGCTGCTCTGCATCGCTGCCTTTTTTGCCGGTTTCGTCGATTCCATTGCCGGCGGCGGCGGCCTCGTCACCGTTCCCGTCATGCTGATCGCCGGCATTCCGCCGCTCCAGACCCTCGGTACCAACAAGGTGCAGTCCCTCTTCGGCGCCGCCTCGGCCACGATCGCTTATGCTCGCAAGGGCCATGTGGAGCTGCGTGAGCAATTGCCGATGGCGCTGATGGCCATCATGGGCGGCGCACTCGGCGCCGCACTCGCCACGATCGTGCCCGGTGAGGTGCTGGAGGCGATCATGCCGGTGCTGCTGGTGGCGATCGCGATCTTCTTTGCCGTCAAGCCGAACCTCAACGACCTCGACAAACACCGTCTGATCACACCCTTCGCCTTTGGCTTGACGCTTGTCCCGGTCATCGGACTCTATGACGGCGTCTTCGGCCCCGGCACCGGTTCCTTCTTCATGCTGGCCTTCGTCACACTCGCCGGCTTCGGCGTGCTGAAGGCGACGGCCCACACCAAGCTTCTCAATCTCGGATCGAATTTCGGCGCGCTCATCGTCTTCGCAAGCTTCGGCGCGATCCTCTGGAAGATCGGCCTGTTGATGGGCATCTGCCAGTTCCTCGGCGCGCAGCTGGGTTCCCGGCTGGCCATGCGCATCGGCGCAAAGCTCATCAAGCCGCTGCTCGTCTTCGTCTGCATCGCCCTTGCGGTGAAGCTGCTCGCCAACCCGGCAAATCCGCTGCGCATCTGGCTCGGCGCCTGACACGCACCCTCGACCATCTTCATTACCTCTGGCGTAATTGATACGGTACATCGCCTTCCGCATGATCGGGCTGCCTGGAATGACGGGCGATCAAGAGGAGATGACCTGATGAATGACGCAAACAACAACGCAGAGCGCTATCTCGCCGTCTGGAATGAGACGGATGCCGCACGCCGCCGCGCCCTCATCGCCGAGAGCTGGAGCGAAGCCGCGACCTATATTGACCCACTGATGCGCGGTGAAGGCCATGAGCAGATCAATTCGCTGGTCGAGGCGGTGCAAAGCCGCTTCCCCGGCTTCCGCTTCGCCCTGATCGGCGCGGCCGACGGCTACGGCGATAACCTGCGCTTCTCCTGGGGGCTCGGCCCGGAAAATGGCGAAGCGCTGATCAAGGGCACAGATTTCGCCGAGCTCGATGGCGGCAAACTGAAATCCGTACGCGGTTTCATAGATTTGCTGCCGGAAGCCGCCTGATGTCGCCGACCGCCCGCTCGCTTGGAGACCATCTGCGCGAATGGCGCCAGCGCCGCCGCATGAGTCAGCTCGACCTCGCGCTGGAGGCGGAGATCTCGCAGCGGCATCTGAGCTTCATCGAGAGCGGGCGCTCGACACCAAGCCGCGACATGCTGCTGCATCTTGCCGAACGGCTCGACGTGCCCCTTCGCGATCGAAACCCGCTGCTGCTCGCGGCGGGTTTCGCTCCTGTTTTTGCCGAACGCAAGCTGGATGATCCCGCACTGGAACCGGCCCGTCGCGCCATCGACATGGTGCTGAAAGGGCACGAGCCCTTCCCAGCAATCGCCATCGACCGCCACTGGACACTCATCGCAGCCAATGCGGCCATTGCGCCGTTGCTCTCAGGCGTTGCCGACCAGTCCTTGCTCTCGCCACCCGTCAACGTACTGCGCCTCAGCCTGCATCCACAAGGATTGGCGCCCCATGTCAAAAACCTCTCCGAATGGCGCGCCCACCTTATCAGCAGGCTGCGCCAACAGTTCTCGGCTTCGGGCGATCTAATGTTGGACAAGCTTTTGAAGGAGTTGCTATCCTATCCAGCGCCTAAAACTGCCGGCGAGGTCCATACCGACTATGCCGGCATCGCCGTTCCCCTTCAACTTTCGACCAAGGCCGGCCTGCTTTCCCTGATTTCGACAACGACGGTCTTCGGCACACCCGTCGACATCACGTTGTCGGAACTCGCGGTCGAATCTTTCTTTCCGGCGGATGAGGAAACGGCGGCCATCCTGCGCAGCCTCGCGCTCAGCTGACCGTCTCAGAACTCCACGCCGGGCTGGCCCTTGATGCCGGAGCGGAAGGGATGTTTGACGAGTTCCATCTCGGTCACCAGATCGGCGATCTCGATCAGTTCCTCCTTGGCGTTGCGCCCCGTCAGCACGACATGCGTCATCGCGGGCTTCTCGGTCTTCAGAAAGGCGACGACGTCGTTGATGTCGAGATAGTCGTAGCGCAGCGCGATGTTGATCTCGTCGAGCAGCACCATGGAATTGTTTTCGTCGCGGATCAGTTCCTTGGCCTTTTCCCAGGCGGCCGAGGCGGCCGCGACATCGCGGGCGCGGTCCTGCGTTTCCCAAGTGAAACCCTCGCCCATCGTGTGGAACTGGCAGAGATCGGAGAAATGCTTCTCGATCAGGTCGCGCTCGCCGGTCCACATCGCACCCTTGATGAACTGCACAACGGCCGAGGGCTTACCGTGGGCGATGTGGCGGAAGATCATGCCAAAGGCGGCCGATGATTTTCCCTTGCCCTTGCCGGTATGGACGATGATCAGGCCCTTGCCGTCGGTCTTAGTCGCCATGATCTTGTCGCGCGCCGCCTTCTTCTTCGCCATCTTCTCGGCGTGGCGCGCATCGTCCTTGCCGGTCCCGGCTTCTGCGATCTCGCTGTCAGGAGTCTCGTCACTCATTGGTTCACCTCATTCTGTTGTCTGGCGGCCAGGTCGAACTGGGCCGAATTGCTGCGCGGCGTCCAAAGACTGCGGTCGACGGCTTCGCGCAGCCGCTCCCTCATCTCGTCGAATGCAGCCGGGTTCTTCTCGATCATGAAATCGCGCACGGCGGGATCGGCGACGAAGGCCTGGTAGACCGCCTCGAAATGATGAGCGCCGACCGCCCCCGTCGTCGCCGAAAAGGCGAAGAGATAATCGACGGTGGCGGCAATCTCGGCCGCCCCCTTATAGCCGTGGCGCATGACGCCTGCGATCCATTTCGGATTGACGACACGTCCGCGCACGACGCGGCCGATCTCCTCCTCGAGCGAACGGATCACCGGCTTCTCCGGCCTGGAATGGTCGTTATGATAGATCGAAGGACGCGCGCCGGCGAGCTGTTCGGCCGCCGCCGCCATGCCGCCCTCGAACTGGTAGTAATCGTCGCTGTCGAGCAGGTCGTGCTCGCGATTGTCCTGGTTCTGAATGACGGCCTGCACCGAGCGCAGCCGCTCCTCGAACAGGCCGCGTTCGGCCTTGCCTTCCTCGCCGGCGCCATAGGCATAGCTGCCCCAGACGAGATAGGCTTCGGCGAGATCGGCGCGCCGCTCCCAGCCCTTTTCATCGATCAGCGCCTGCAGGCCGGCGCCATAGGCACCCGGCTTCGAACCGAAGACCCGGTAGCCTGCCCGGCGTTTTGCCGAGACTTCGTCCAGACCGGCGGCGGCAAGCCTTGCCGCCTCGCCGCGCATGCGCGCTGCAATCGGATTATCAGCCTCGTCCTCGTCGAGCGCGCCGACGGCGCGGATCGCCTTGTCGAATAGCGCGATCTGCTCGGGGAAGGCATCGCGGAAAAAGCCGGAGATGCGGAGCGTCACATCCACACGCGGCCGTCCGAGCATCGCCGGCGGGATGATCTCATAGCCGGTGACACGGCGCGAGCTCATGTCCCAGAGCGGCCTGACGCCGATCAGCGCCAAAGCCTGGGCGATGTCGTCACCGCCGGTGCGCATGTTCGACGTGCCCCAGGCCGTCAGCCCGAAGGAGACAGGCCATTCGCCGTGATCCTGCACATAGCGGCGCACCAGCAGTTCTGCGGACTTCTTGCCGAGCTCGTAGGCCGCCGGCGTCGGCACGGCGCGACTGTCGACCGAATAGAAATTGCGGCCGGTCGGTAGCACGTCGGGCCGCCCGCGCGTCGGCGCGCCGGAAGGCCCAGGCGCGACGAACCGGCCGTCGAGCCCTTTGAACAGCCCATCGATCTCGGCGGGGCCGCATGCAAGGATGGAGGGCTTGAGGCGGGTGTCGATTTCGGAGAGCACCGATCTGGTTTGAGACCAGAGGGACGGGCAGTCCATCTCGCCGGAGACGAATTTTGCGGCCAGCAGTTCGATGCGCTCGACGGTGTCTCCATTGGTCCGCCAGGCGGCGTCGAGAATATCGGCGACGATTGCGGGCGTCGGGCGGGTCCAGGCAGTGGCCATGTCGCAATCGAGAGGGTCGAAGATAGAGGCACCCCGCACGACGCCGCTCAATCCAGCATCCGCCGCGATCGCCCGCTGCAGGCTCGCATCCCCGCCCTCACCCAGCCCGCGCGGGACCCGCGCCAGCGCCACGGTCAGATCGGTCAAGAGCCGCCCCTCGGGCGACACGCCGAACACATGCAGCCCGTCGCGGATCTGCATTTCCTTGAGGTCGCAGAGATAGGCGTCGAGCTTCTTCAGCGCCTCACCCTCGCTTTCGCCCTTCGTTATGCCGGCGTCGCGGTCGAGGCCGATATCGGCGACGAGATCGAGAATCTGCCGGCTGAGCAGGCGGATGCGGCGGGGATCGCCGCCGGAGGCCTCATAATATTCGTCGACCAGCGCTTCCAGGTCTTTCAGCGGCCCGTAACTCTCGGCCCGCGTCAAAGGCGGCGTCAGATGATCGATGATGACGGCAGCGCTGCGGCGCTTGGCCTGCGTGCCCTCGCCGGGATCGTTGACGATGAAGGGATAGAGATGCGGCAGCGGCCCGAGGATCGCCTCGGGATAGCAGCTTTCCGACAGCGCCAGCGCCTTGCCCGGCAACCATTCGAGATTGCCATGTTTGCCCATGTGGATGACGGCATGGGCAGCGAATTCGCGGCGCAGGAAAGCGTAGAAGGCGAGGTAGCCGTGCGGCGGCACGAGATCCGGCGAATGATAGCTCTCCTTCGGATCGATATTGTAGCCGCGCGCCGGCTGGATCCCGACGAGCACACCGCCGAACCGGGCAAACGGCAGAGCGAAAGCGCCCCCGCGAAAATACGGATCGTCTTCGGGATCGCCCCAACGGGCTCTCACCTCATCCTGAATCTGATCGGGAAGAGATTCCAGGAAGCCGTTGTAGAGACTCAGGGAAAGCGTCTCTCGGATGATCTTACCGTCATGACCGGAATTGGTCGGTCCTTCCATCAGATGGCGGATCAGCGCATCGCCGTCGGCCGGAATGTCGGCGACCGGATAACCCGCCGCCCACATAGCCTTCAGCACTTCGATGGTACCGGCCGGCGTATCGAGGCCGACGCCGTTGCCGAGCCGGCCGTCGCGATTCGGATAATTCGCCATGACGAGCGCGATGCGCCGGTCGCCGGCGCAAGCCCTCCGCAGCCGCGCCCAGTTGGCGGCAAGCTCCGCCGTATAGCGCACCCGGCCGGCATCCGGTTCGCTGGCGACGATATTCGTCTCGACAGCCGCATCGTAACGCGCTGCCGTCTTGAAGGAGACAGCCCGCGCCAGCACCCGGCCGTCCACCTCTGGGAGCGCCACATTCATGCCGAGATCGCGCGCCGACAGGCCCTGCGAGGAAGCCGCCCACGCCTCCCTCGAAGAAGCCGACAGGATAGCCTGCAGTACGATCGCCTCATTCGCCTCCAGCACCGTTGGCTGCCGATCCGCACCCGGTGCCGAGACCGCGAAGCCAGTCGTGTTGATGACGACATCGGGCTTCAGTGCCGAAAACACGCTTTCGAGAATGCCTGTCGAAACGGGATCCTTGAGGCTATAGGCAAAGACCGGCAACGGCCGGAGGCCAAGTGCGACCAGCGCCTCGACCAGCGCCTCGATCGGCCCGGTTTCGCCGCTTTGGACGAGGGCGCGGTAGAAGCTGATAGCGACGACGGGGGAAGGTGCGGGTTCGATTCCCATCTTCTCCGTCGAGTTTGAGGTACCCCCCTCTGTCCTGCCGGACAAAGAGGCAGCCACGCGCCAAGACTCCTCCGCAACAACCCGCCGCCACTCCTCAACCCCGATCAACCCTCGCCCCGGCCACCAGATGCCGGCCTTCATCAGTGGCACCGCCGGCGCCGGCTTCTCCATGCCTGCCAGCATCGCCCCGGCATAGTCGAGGAAGGCCCGCGCATTGGCATCGCCACCCTCGATCAGATAGGCCCACAGCGCATTGAGATCGTCGAGATCAACATTGGAGAAAGGGACGAGCCCGGCATCCGGCTTCGCGTCACCCGGCAGCACCGCGATCAATGCACCGGCGCGGGACGCTGCGGCATGCAGCGCTTCCAGCGCATAGTGAAAATAGCTGGCGCCGCCGAGCGCCCGCACGATAATCAGCTTGGCATGCCGCGCCGTGCGCTCGACATAGGTATCGACCGACATCGGATGCTTGAGGCTCATCAGGCTGGCGAGCCGCAACGAATGCTGCCCACCGCGATCGCGATGGGCGGCCGCGATCGCGGCAAGCTCGCTGTCGGCAGCCGACAGGAACAGGATTTCGCCCGGCGTCTGCCCGAGGTCAATCGCCTCCTCGCCGTCGCTGATCGTTCCCTGCTGGGCCAGAAGCAGATGCATTGGTTTATGCCAGCTCTTCGATTGCCGTCCTCACCGCGTCCTGATCCATCTCGTGCAGGCCGATGACGACGAGGCGCGTCGTGCGTTTTTCGCCTGGAGCCCAGGCGCGGTCGAAATAATGATCGATGCGGCTGCCGACAGCCTGGAGCTGCAGGCGCATCGGCTTGCCAGCGATATCGACGAAACCCTTGAGGCGCAGCACGTCATGGGTTGATATGATCGTCTTCAGCTTCTCGACGAAGCCGGCGGGATCGGCAACGGGTCCGAGATCGACGACGAAGCTGTCGAACTCGTCGTGGTCGTGCGGCGCGCCGTCTTCATGCTCCAGCTCATGATGCGACTTGCGATTGGCGACATCGTCCTCGGTGCCGATACCGAGGCCGAGCAGGATGCCGGCCGAGACTTCGCCGTTCTTCGCCTCGATGATCGCGGGCTTGCGCACCGTGCGGGAGGCAACCTCGTCGCGCACCCTGATAAGACCTGCCGCGTCGATCAGGTCGGTCTTGTTGAGCACGATGAGATCGGCGCAGGTGAGCTGATCCTCGAACAGCTCCTCGATCGGGCTTTCGTGATCGAGCGATTCATCCTCGGCGCGGCGCGCATCGACGGCATCATGGTCGTCGGCGAACCGGCCGGCGGCAACGGCGGCGCTATCGACCACCGTGATGACGCCGTCGACGGTCACTTGCGTGCGGATATCGGGCCAGTTGAAAGCGGCGACCAGCGGCTGCGGCAGGGCGAGGCCCGAGGTTTCGATGACGATGTGGTCGGGCCGCTGTTCGCGCTCGAGCAGCTTCGTCATCGTCGGAATGAAATCGTCGGCGACAGTGCAGCAGATGCAACCATTGGTGAGTTCGATGATGTCGTCCTCGGTGCAATTCTCCGCGCCGCAGCCCTTCAGCACGTCACCGTCGACACCGAGATCGCCGAATTCGTTGATGATGAGCGCGATCTTCTTGCCGCCGGCATTGGTGAGCAGGTTGCGGATCATCGTGGTCTTACCGGCGCCGAGGAAGCCGGTGATGACGGTTGCGGGAATTTTCTGCTGGTTCATGAACTTAACCCTTCATTTTCAGCGGCAGGCCTGCCGCGATGAAATAAACTTCGGCGGCCTTCGCCGCGATCGATTGGTGCAGCCGGCCGGCATGATCGCGGAAATCCCGCGCCATGCGATTGTCAGGCACGATGCCGAGGCCGACCTCGTTGGAAACGAAAACGAGCCGCGCCTTCGCGGCGGGCAGGAAATCGGCGAGCGCTGCAAATTCCGCCGCCATGTCGCGCTCCTCCATCATCAGATTGGTGACCCAGAGCGTCAGGCAGTCGATCAGCACGATGCGCCCTTCGCCGTCGATGGCGCCAAGCTTGCCGACGACATCGAACGGCTCCTCATGTGTCGTCCAGGACGGACCGCGGTCGGCCTTGTGCTGAGTAATGCGCGCCTGCATCTCCTCGTCCCAGGCCCGGCCGGTGGCAAGGTAGTGGCGGTCGAGGCCGGTCGCGGTGACGAGAGTTTCGGCGAAGCGGGATTTGCCGGAGCGCGCGCCGCCGAGGATGAAGATGGTGGTCATGCTCAGACGCTCCTCAGGGAGGGTGCGTAGCCGTGGCTTGTTCCGAGTGCACCTTTTTCGACTGCTGGGGGGACCGAGTATTCGACATAAGCGGCCGAAAGCACTCCTCTTGCAGGGCTGCTTGGAGGCGTCGCGAGCGCCGCACCAGGCCGCGCTGAATTCAATCGTTCAGCCAAGACAACCTCCGTGCTGGCAACGGGCGTAGTGCCCAGGTGTGGGCTTCTGGCCCGGCACGTAATGGCAGGTCTCCTGGCTCGCGGTTATCGGCCGCGATCGGGGCAGACCGGAAACCGGTCGCCCTGATCGTGCCGGCGGATCATCCTCGCCTTCCCGGCTGCATTGGTGAAAAGGTGGACGATTCGTAGATTTAGAGGCGTCCGACCCCGGTTGATCACCATGCATCTCCAGTGGCTTTTCCGGCATATCGCCCATCCCGCCCGCTTGCATGATTGCAAGCCGCCGGCCGGAAAGGCTCGGTGCCGGATGGAAGACCCTGACCGCTCTACAGTCGCGGGGTCGGCTGTGATGAAGGCGCCCGGTTTGGGTCCGCCCCTTCACATTCCCTTTTCATCCGGAAGGGCGCAACACCGATCCGGAACCATCCGTTATGTCAGGATGGTCGGGCGACCATCCGTTGAGGGATGGTTAGGCAAGCCGGGGTGTGAAGTCAACCGGCCTTGACGGCCGGTCAGCTTCCGACCAGATGGCCCAACTCTATCAACACGACTTACTCTACCTAAAATATCGTCATTTATCATAGGCTTACGTCATAAATATTTGTCCCGGGCGCCGGCTTTTCGCCGCAATTGCGTCGCAAGCGGACTGCGCGACCATCTCCGCCCTTGACCGGGCCTCTCCCCGCCTAGTTGTCTAGCCATGCTTATGAAATTGGATCGGCGCCGTTTCCGGGCGCTGCGTGTTTTCTTCGATCCGGGCCGCCTGCGGGCGCTGACCCGCCGCAGCGAGGTCGGCCTGTCACTGGCTGGCGCCGTCGTCGGCATCATCTCGGGTCTCGCCGTCACCGGTATGAGCTACGTCTCGAGCGAGCTGCATCAGCTGGTCTTCGGCATCGCCGATAGCGAGCGGCTGAGCTCATCCGAGATCGAGAACAAGATGCTGCTGCTCACCGCGCCCGTCATCGGCGGCGCCCTGCTCGGCCTGTTGCTCCTGGTGCTGGCGAAACGGCGCAAGAAGCCGATGGTCGACCCGATCGAAGCCAATGCGCTGCATGGCGGCCGTCTATCCTTGACCGACAGCATCATCGTTGCCGTCCAGAACCTGATCTCCAACGGGTTCGGCGCCTCGGTCGGACTGGAGGCCGGCTATACCCAGCTTGCCGCCGGCCTTGCCTCGAAATTCGGCCTGAAGCTGCAGCTTCGCCGCTCCGACCTGCGCATCCTCGTCGGCTGCGGCGCGGCGGGCGCCATCGCCGCAGCCTTCAACGCGCCGCTGACCGGCGCCTTCTATGCCTTCGAGCTGATCATCGGCACCTATACAATCGTGTCGCTGACACCCGTCGTCGTCTCAGCTCTCATTTCCACCCTTGTCGCAAGGCTGCTTGCCGATGGTGATTTCACCATCGATATCGGCAGCTTCGGCTCGGTCGTGCCGGCCGACTATATCCCGGCGCTGCTGCTCGGCGCCTTCTGCGCCGGCATCGGTATCCTGATCATGCAGGGCGTCTCCTTCGTCGAGGAACTGGCGCGCAAGAGTTCGATCGCCCCACCCTTCCGCCCGGCGCTCGGTGGCGTCATCGTCGGGCTCTTGGCGATGATCTCGCCGCAGGTGCTCTCGGCCGGCCACGGCGCGCTGCATCTCAACCTCTCCCGCGAGGTGGCGATCCCGACACTGATCGGTCTCTTCCTGTTGAAATCCCTGGCCTCGGCGATCTCGATCGGCTCCGGCTTCAGGGGCGGCCTGTTCTTCGCCTCGTTGTTCATGGGCGCCCTGCTCGGCAAGCTCTTTGCCTATTGCGGACCCTATTTCGCCGATGCGACGCTGACCCCCGTCATCTATGCCGTGGTCGGCATGAGTTCGCTTGCCGTCGCCGTTATCGGCGGACCGCTGACCATGACGTTCCTGGCGCTCGAAATCACCGGCGATTTCCCGATCACCGCGCTGGTGCTCGCCGCCGTCATCACCTCGTCCCTCGTCGTACGCTCGACCTTCGGCTATTCCTTCGCCACATGGCGTTTCCACCTGCGCGGCGAAAGCATCCGCAGCGCCCACGATGTCGGCTGGATTCGCAACCTGACGGTGGACAAGCTGATGCGCGCCGACGTCAAGACGGCAAAAGCGAGCATCTCCCTGGAAGAATTCAAGCAAGCCTTCCCGATCGGCTCGGTCCAGCGCGTCGTCCTCGTCGAGGAGAGCGACAAATATGCGGGCCTCGTGCTGGTGCCGGAGATTTACGCCAATCCGACCGACGCACAGGACGAGGGCAAGACGCTTGCCGATTTCATCCACTACCGCAACGATTTCCTGCAGCCGCAGATGAATGCCAGGCAGGCGGCGGCGATCTTCGACAAGAGCGAAAGCGAAGCGCTCGCCGTCGTCAACAACCTGATCGAACGCAAGGTGATCGGCCAGCTCAGCGAAAGCTATACGCTGCGCCGCTACAGCGAGGAACTCGACCGCCGCCGCCGCGAGGTCTCAGGCGAGATTTAAGCGTCGTCGCGCCGACCGGATCGCCGTTTCAGGATACCATGTCGGCGAGCTTGAACACGTTTACCGCTTTCGAAACCCCGCGCAATTCGAAAGATCCCAGACAGTCGTTGGCGACGGCACAGGTGACGGCGAAGCTTTCCGACATCAGAAGGTGATGTCCGAGCGTGCCGCAGAGTTTTTCAAGCCGCGAAGCCTCGTTGACGGCGCTGCCGATAACCGTGAAATCAAGCCTGCCGCGTGCGCCGATATTTCCGTAGAAGACCTCGCCGAGATGCAGTACGACATCGACGCCGATGTCAGGACCTCCATCATTCCTCCGCTGACCATTCAGCACCTTGTTGGCTTCTAGAATATTCCTTGCGGAAGCCAGTGCGGCCATGCAGGCCTTTTGCGGATCTTCAGCATCTGTCGGAAAGATCGCCAGCACGCTATCGCCCATGAACTTGAGGATCTCGCCCGAATTTTCCTCGACATGCCAGCCGATCAGCTCGAAATGTTCATTCAGAAACCCGGCGATTTCGCCCGGCTGATAGATCTCGGTCAGCGCCGTGAAGTTTCTCAGGTCCGCAAGGAGGATTGCAGCATTGATCGCCCCTCCCTTTCCCCTCTGAATATCGCCTGCAAGGATGCGTGCACTTGTCTTGGCGCCTGTATAGACGGCAAGGATATCCGATGCGGTTTTCGATGCCGCAATGCGATAGCAAGCCAGCCCCAGCGCTGGGAAGAGCTTCGCGACGATCGCCAGTTGATCATCAGAAAATCCGCCCGGCCTGTCGCTTGTGAGAGACAGACTGACGCCACGCAGCGCAGCCTCCTTCGGGAATTCCAGCAGGCTGACCAGGTGATCCGTGCCGCCGGCATGCGCGAATTCCCCAAGCTGCGGGTAGTCATCGACACCCTCACCCCTGGCGATGTTCCATCGACCTGATGTTTCGCCGCGGCCCAAAAGAAAATAGATCGGCGTCTTCTCGAAATTCAGCACTGCCGCACTGCCATATTCGGCATTCTCGATCGTGGTCGCACCGCCGCGCACGAAATTGGCCGAGACGCCGCCATACATGGGATGAATAGACGGCATCGAGATGCTTCCCCGCCAGATCGGAAAGCCATCCGCGATCAGCCGATCGCACAATCCGGCTATCAGCTCGCCAATATGCTCAGCTGTGATTCCATGTTCTATAAGCCACTGAATATGATTGTTAATTTCCGAACCTCCAAATGACCGACGCAGATTATGGTCGGAAATCGGGCAAATGGACGGCGATGACCACCGGGGTTGCCACATCAACCAATAGTCGAGTCAGGCGGATATTTCTAGCCGTGGTCTCCGGCAACGACAATCAGTCATTCGCCTGCCGACGAGGAGCTGTGAGAGTGCCGCAGAAGTGAAAGATGGTGCCGCAGCGCCTACGGATATCTCACATCCTGACTGTCATGCCGCCGTCCACCGTCAGTACGTGGCCGTTGACGAAGGAAGCGGCGGCGCTTGCCAGAAAAAGCGCCGCGCCGGCGATCTCGTCCGGCCGTCCCCAGCGCTGGACCGGGATACGCTGGCGCACAAAGGGCATCAATTCCTCGTTCGCAGCCATCGCCGCGTTCGTCTCGGTGGCAAACCAACCGGGCGCAATTGCGTTGCTGGTGATGCCGTGCGGGCCGAATTCGACCGCCATGCCGCGCATCAGGCCGGTCAATCCCTGCTTGGCTGCCGGATAGACGCAATCACCGGGCATGACGACATGGCCGCTGATCGAGGTCACCGCGATCAGGCGGCCGTGATTGCGTCGCTTCATCAATACGGCAGCGTCGCGCGAAAGCGTCATGGCCGCCGCCAGGTCGGTGCGAAGCAGCTCGATGATGGCATCATCGTCGAATTCAGCCAGAGGCCGCCTGTCGCGGGCGCCGACATTGTTGATCAAAATGTCGAGACGACCATGGATCTTGTCGATATCGGCGATCGCAGCACGCTGTGCCTCGCGGTCGGCGATATCGAATGCGGCGGCCTCCGCCGTGCCGCCCGCAGCCCGGATGGTCCTGACGGCCTCTTCCAACGTCGCCGCCGTACGTCCGTTGACGATGACATGCGCCCCGGCCTCGGCCAGGGCGCGTGCCATCTCGAAGCCCAGCCCACGACCGCCGCCAGTCACCAGCGCCACCTGACCTGCCAGTGAAAATCTATCCAATATGCTCATGGTTTTCGTCGCTCTCAAAGGGTCCGTCGCGACAATTAATGGACTCAGTCAACTAATTTGGCAAGAGCAGAACGGTGACACCGGATGGCAGTGTGACCGCCCCATCCGGGACACATCCTGGCCTAACCGAGCAGCCCGGCCAGCCAACGCGCGTCGAGGTGACGTTCCAAATCTCCGGCGACCTCGTCGAGCGCCTGGTCGACACTCTCGCGGTAGTTTCGCCGCTCGCCCGAGAGCCCAAAGCTTTGAAGCAGCCGGGCGCGGTAGGCGTCGCTGCCGAACAGCCCGTGCAGATAGGTGCCCATGATCCGGCCGTCAGCCGAAAGCGCCCCGTCAGGCGTGCCGTCGATAATCGCCGAAGGCCGGTCACAATCCGGGCCGCGGGTGATGCCGAGATGGATCTGGTAGCCGGCCAGCGGTGCGTCGTATTCGGTCGAGCGGGCATGGCTGTTGCGCACAGTTTTCTCCGGCGCCATTTCGGTCTCGACGTCGAGAAGCCCAAGCCCCGGTGTCTCCAGCCTCCCGCCCTCGAGCCCAAGCGGATCGTGCACCGTCCGGCCGAGCATCTGGTAGCCGCCGCAAATGCCGATCACCCGACCGCCGCGCCTGACATGCGCCTGGAGATCGCGGTCCCAGCCTTGAGCCCTGAAGTCGGCGAGATCCGATATCGTCGATTTCGAGCCGGGAAGGACGACCAGGCCTGCATCGCCAGGCAGCCGTTCGCCTGATCGCACGAAGACCAGTTCGACATCCGGCTCGGATCTCAGCGGGTCGAGATCGTCGAAATTGGCGATGCGCGGCAGCACCGGCACGGCGATCTTCAGCGCACCCGCCTCGCCCCGCGCCAGACGTTCGAGCACGACCGAATCCTCGGCCGGCAGGCGCGCCGCGCCCGGCAGCCACGGCACCACGCCGAAACACGGCCAGCCGGTGAAGCCTTCGATGGCGCGGATGCCGTCGTCAAACAGCGAGACGTCGCCGCGGAACTTGTTGATGATATAGCCCGCAATCATCGCCCGGTCGCCATCGTCGAGGATCGCATGCGTACCGACCAGCGAGGCGATGACGCCGCCGCGGTCGATATCGCCGACGAGCACGACGGGCACGCCGGCTCGTGTCGCAAAGCCCATATTGGCGATATCGCCGGCCCGGAGATTGATCTCGGCCGGCGACCCCGCCCCCTCGACGATAACGAGGTCGGCGCCCGCAGCCACTTTTTCGAAACTCTCGAGCACAGCGCCGAGCAGCTGCGGCTTCAGTCGCTGGTAATCGCGCCCCTTCGCCTGTCCGAACACCCTGCCCTGCACGATGATCTGGCTGCCGTTTTCCGATTGCGGCTTGAGCAGCACCGGGTTCATGTGCACCGAGGATGGCGTGCGCGCCGCCAGCGATTGCAGCCACTGCGCCCGGCCGATCTCGCCGCCATCATCGGCGACCGCTGCATTGTTCGACATGTTCTGCGGCTTGAACGGCCGGACGGCCAGACCGCGATTGGCCGCCAGCCGGCAAAGGCCGGCGACCAGCACCGTCTTGCCGACATCCGAGCCGGTTCCCTGCAGCATGATCGCTCTTGCCATGGTGGCTCGCATCCGTCTTCTGTTCAGCGAGGCCTACAATGGACGGCAATCCCGGGTCAAGATTTGGCCCGGGCCAAGCTCCGCCCGCAAACGCGAAAACCGCGCATGGCCTTGGCTCTGCGCGGTTTGCCGAAAACTCAGGCGTCTTCACCCTTACACGGCGAAGCTCGCTTTCTCCGGTACGCACTACCTGAACCAGAGAAGTGGCGGTCATTGCCGCCACGACCCAACTGATAACGGCACATTCTTACCGGAGAGTTATTGAAGGCTTACGCAAATGTTAATTTTGATCTTTTTTGACATCCTCGTCGAAATTTCAGCCGGAGATCCGCCGCCGATCGCGAAGAGCGTGCATTTCGCCCGAGGGCGCCATTTTCGGGATGATGTCATAAATTCTTCGAATTCAATCATTTAGTCACGCAACCATGAGCAGAAGACGGTTGATTTCTCCGAGCGAACGCGTAGGCTTCATCCAAATACGCCATTGTTGAACATGGCCTGCGACGAGCTGCCGGAGCCGCAAGGACGGACGGTGCCGATGAACCAGAAAAGCCTGCACGGCATCGCCCGGCAGACATTTTCGCTTCGGGTGCCGGAGTAATTTGTCGGTGGATTTCAGAGCCTGCTGCGCGTCCGCCTGAGAAGAATTCGGGGAATGACGATGAAGACGTTTCTGATTCCGGCCGTCTTTGCCGCGGCTCTTTCCACCGTTGCGCCGGCCGAAGCCGCCGAATGCGGCAGCGTTTCGATCGCCGAAATGAAATGGGCTTCGGCAGGCATTGCCGCAAGCTTCGACAAGATCATCCTGGAAAACGGATATGGCTGCTCCGTCACCATCGTCGACGGCGACACCCTGCCGACCTTCGCCTCGATGAATGAAAAAGGCACCCCCGACATTGCCTCGGAATACTGGATCAATTCGGTGAGGTCCCTGCTCGATCAGGCGGTCAACAGCGGCCGGCTGGTGCAGGGAGCCGAGATCCTGGCCGACGGTGCCGTCGAGGGCTGGTGGATCCCGAAATTCATCGCCGACGCCCACCCCGATATCCGCTCGGTCGAGGATGCGCTGAAACATCCCGAACTCTTTCCCGCCGAGGACGATCCGTCGAAGGGCGCAGTCTACAACTGCCCCGCCGACTGGAGTTGCCAGATATCCACCGCCAACCTGTTCAAGGCGCTTGCCGCCGACAAGAAGGGCTTCGAGCTCGTCGAAACCGGCAGCCCCGAGCGGCTCGACGCCTCGATTGCGCATGCCTTCGAAAACAAGGTCGGCTGGCTAGGCTATTACTGGGCGCCGACTGCCATCCTCGGCAAATACGACATGACGCGCCTGAGCTTCGGTGTCGGCCACAACAAAAACGAATGGGACCGCTGCACCGCCGTTGCCGGCTGCGCCAGACCTGAGGTCAATTCCTACCCGGTCTCGCGCGCCTTCACCCTGATGACCCGGTCCTTCGCCAGCCGCGCCGGGCCTGTCACCGCCTATCTCAAGACCCGCAAATGGGACAATGAGACGATCAATCAGGTGCTTGCCTGGCAGGACGAAAACCGCGAAAGCAACGAGGATGCCGCGATCTATTTCCTTCGCAACTACGAGGGTCTGTGGACGAAATGGGTGCCGGCCGATGTAGCCGAGAAGGTCAAGGCAAGCTTATAACGGCAGAACACCATCACCACGGACGATTCGATGATACCCTTTCCCGACCGCGATACCGTTGCGGAAAAGCTCGCCGCCCTGTCGGAGGCCGACAAGTCGTATCTGGCGCTGCTCATGGAAAACGCTGCCCAGGACGACAACCTGCTCGACGGCCTGCGCCGCCATCTCGATCTTGCCGCCGGATCGCGTTTCCTGAACTCGCTGAAGCTTGAAAATCTCGGAATGTGGCTCGGGACCCAGGCGCCCGGCCGGTTGCAGATCCGGCTGACGGAAACCGCCCGCTCCAGCCAGCATCCCGCCTACCAGGCCTTCCGGACCGGCCTCAGCCGATCCGGTGGGCTGGAAAAGGTTTATCCCCCGGCCAACACTTGATTCCCCGGTCAGCACCTGATCTGGCGATCCCAGCGGCAATCTGAATGATCGTTACTTCTTCGCGGCGCGGTCGACCGAGCGGCCGGCATCCTGGGTGGCGTTCACGGTGTTTGCCGTATCTTTCCCTATGCCGCGGATCGTGTTGCCGCAGGAGGAAAGGGCAAGAAGAACCATAAAAGCTGCGGCAATTTTGGCCGTTGTCGTCATCTCGGATATCCTTGTTTGAAATCAACCCCGAACGGCGACAAAATGCCGTCCGCGCCAATAACGCACGACAAACCAAAAGGTTCACTGGCTGAAAGGACCCTCAGGCGGCAACGGCCTTTGCTCTCTCCGCAAAGGCGCTGCGAATGCTGTCGGCCACCGTCTCGATCGGCCCCGACATCTGTGAGGCGGTCAACAGGCGGATATCGAAGGCGCCGAGTTCCGGCAGACCTTCATTCGGGCCGAGGAGCGCCATGTCTTCGTTGACATAGGAAAGCGGCAGCGGCGCGATGGCAAGATCGGAGAGCACGGCGGCGCGCTGCGCCATCGTGTGGCCGCTGAGATAGGCGACACGGTAGGGCCGCTTGTTGCGTTCGAGCTGGGTGAGTGCCTCCTGGCGCCAGATGCAGCCGTCCTCCCAGATCGAGATCGGCAGGGGATCGCGGCGATGCGCCGAACCACACCTGGCGCCGGCCCAGACCAGCCTCTCGCGGTAGACCACCTCGCCGCCGGTCGGGAACGGCCGCGTCGCACAGTTGATCAATGCCAGGTCGAGCCGCTGCTCCTCCATACGCTTCTTCAGCCCCATGCTCATGTCGATCGTCACGTCGACCATAATGCCGGGATAGCTTTCGGCGAAACTCTTCAGGATGCTCGGCAGCAGCCGTTCGCCGATATCCTCCGGCGCGCCGAGCCGCACGACGCCGCTGAGCTCAGGCATGATGAAGCGCGACACCGCCTCGTTCGACAGCGCCAGGATGTTGCGGGCGTAGGACAGCAGCATCTCGCCATGGCGTGTCAGGGATACCGAGCGGGCGTCGCGCAAAAACAGCGTCGCGCCGAGCTGTTCCTCGAGCTTCTTGATCTGCATCGACACCGCCGATGGCGTGCGGAAGACCGCTTCCGCGGCGGTCGAAAAATTGCCTGTCTCGGCGATGGCGACGAAGGTACGCAGCACATCGTTGTCAAGCAGCGGAATGGGACGGCGAAAGGGAATACTCATCGTCACATCTTTCAATTTTTCTGATTTATAACCCCATATCATTTTGTTTGATTGAATGTCAATCGACGGCATATTTTCAGTGTTAGCAGCAATGACGCAAGCAAAGGAGGCCGGACATGACGCAATCAAGCATCTGGAATATCGTACAGGCCCTTTCCGCATTCAAGTCGCAGAGGCGCAGGGATGCGAACCACGAGTATGCGATCCGGCAGTTAAAGCGTTTTCCCTCGCATCTGCTGGCGGATTGTCAGCGCGAAATGGAGCTGAGCACCCTTGCCTCGGCCGCCGAAGTGGATGATCGACGATCGAACGGCGGTCACATGCCTCCCAGCAGCTTGAAGGCGATCGCCCACATCGTGAAAGCGACGAGCGTTTCCAGCATCCGCCAGGACGAGGGCTTCGAGAAGATCGGCCGCAACCATGTTGCGCCATATCCGAGCGAAAAGAAGAACAGGAAGGAACCCGTCACCGCGCCGGCAGCAAACGAAGTCTGCTGCCCGGGGTAACGTGTCGATATCGTGCCGAGCAGCACGACCGTATCGAGATAGACGTGCGGATTGAGCCAGGTGAGTGCGAGGCAGGTCGCAAGTGTCTGCCCAAAACTCGATGTCTTGGCCTCCCCGGCCGTCAAAGCCGCGGACGACCGCAAGGCGGAATAGAGGCTTCTCGCCCCGTACCAGACCAGAAATGCGGCTCCGCCGTAGCGCATGATGGGATCGAGCCAGGGCATGAACCTGGCGATTTGCTGCAGGCTGGTCACCCCAAGCACGATCAGCGCGGCATCCGATACCGCGCATGCGAGGCAGACGGCGAAGACATGTTCGTTGCGCAAGCCCTGGCGGAGGATGAAAGCGTTCTGCGCGCCGATGGCGACAATCAGGCTGAGACCCATCATCAGGCCGGTTACATAGATCGAAAAATTCATCGCTTCAGCCAACGCCCCTCAATTCGGTGAGATTGCGCTACCGCGATTACGAGAGTTAGGCTAATTAATCCAACTAACTCCGATTAAGTGAAACTAATCCATGCTCGATTATCCCGCTCTTCGCGCCGTCGCAACCATTGTCCAGACAGGCAGCTTCGAAAGAGCGGCGGCCGTCCTGAACGTGACGCCTTCGGCCATTTCGCAGCGCGTGAAGCAGCTCGAAGAGCGTCTCGGCGTCGTCCTCATCGTCAGAGGCACACCGTGCACGGCAACGGAAAAGGGAGAATGGCTCTGTCGCCATATGGAGAATGTCGGCATGCTCGAAGCCGAACTCTTCGGGCAGCTGCCGGCTCTCGTCGATCCCGACGAGCCACGCCAAAGGGTCACGCTTCAAATCGCCACGAATGCCGACAGTCTCGGGACATGGTTCGTCGAGGCCATGTCGAATTTCGCCAGGAGTTCTTCCTATCTGCTGAACATCGCCGTCGACGACCAGGACCATACCGCCGAATGGCTGCAGCGCGGGCGGGTGATCGCCGCCGTCACCGGTCTGGAAAAGCCAGTTCGCGGATGCCGGCGTTTTGCCCTTGGGTTTCTGCGCTACCACGCCACGGCAACCCCCGAATTCGTCGCGCGCCACTTTCCGCAGGGCGTGACATCGGAGGCGATCCGCAACGCTCCGGCGTTGACCTTCAATCAGAAGGACAGGCTGCAAAGCAGCTGGATCAGGCGAACGTTCGGACGCGATCTCGATTATCCCACCCACTGGCTGCCCTCGCCGCAGAGCTTCGTCGAGGCGAGCCTTTCGGGCATGTGCTGGGGAATGAACCCGATTCAGCTGACCCGCGAGCATCTCGCATCCGGACGGCTGGTCGAACTGGTGCCCGACACGCCGCTCGATGTCCCGCTCTACTGGCAGATAAACCGCCTCGCCGCCGACCGCCTGGCGGATCTGACGCGCGAAGTGGTCACGGTGGCCAAGCGCCGTCTTTGATGCATCACTTAAAGATACAGCAGGACCGAGTGCGCTTTGTCAGACGTAAGCCGTGCGGCTGCCGAACTCGCTGGTCTCGTCAAAATTCGTCGTGCCGATACGCTCGCTTTCGCCGGAGAATTCTCCAGGAGCTTCATCGGCGGGCTTCGATGCGGCCGACGACTGAGATTGGCTGCTTTCGCTCGCTTCGAGCTTGGCGATCTTCGTTTCCAGCGTATCGATGGATTTTTGGATCGTGGCCTTCTCTTGCTCGTCCTGCGTCTGCTCCAGGTCTGCCTTCTTTTCGGCAAGCTGGGCCTCGAGAGAGGCAAGCTGATCCGACGAACTGGAAGACGAGGTTGAAGCGGCGGAACTCAAAATTGTGGATGCGGAACTGGAAATTGCGCTGACCATGAGCATGACTTTCGATGATGGAATGTCATCGTTCTAGCCAGGGAGAGTAAAGGTTCGATAAATAAAGTACCGAATAGTACCAAAATAAATATCGCGCTCTTATGCGATGGCGATGATCTCCAGTTCCTGGCCGCCCGTCTCCACCGCATCGCCGACAGCCTTGCCCATCAAAAGCCGCGCCACCGGCGAGACGTAGGAAATCGATCCGGCCTTGGGATCGGCTTCGTCCTCCCCGACGAGACGATAGGTCTGCACGCGCCCGTCATCACGGCGGAAAGTCACCGTATTGCCGAAGGCGACGGTATCGCTTGACGTAGGGTAAGGCATGAGTTGGGCGGTGCGAAGTCTTGCCGCTAAGTAGCGAAGATCACGCAAGGGATTGGCCGTCTGCCGCCGCCGCTCGTTCACGTCTTCGATGGTGCTCGCAGCATCATAAGCCTCGCGGGCCTGCCGGAATTGCAGCTCCAAAGCCTTCAGCCCCGCTTCCGTGACAAGGTTCGGGTGCGGCGAAACCGGACGATCGGGCAGCAGGGTTTCCGAAGCGGTTTCGAAACTCTCTTCCTTGGTGAAGGCGACGGCCAATCTCGGACTCCATTTTAGCGCGATGCGCTCTTCCAGCTGATGGGCAATTGCCCCAAATCTCTGTCGAAACCATACATCGACCGCACACGAACCGCCAATCCTGCTTCATCGGCAGCCGCTTTCAAGGTGATGCCCCCGTAGATTACGAGCCGCGAGAAGGCCCGACACCGCATGGCAGTGCCCACATCCCTTTATTTCGACACGTGCTCGGGCTTGCCCTTCCTCTTGGAGGAGGCAAACTCCTCGAGCTGTTTTTCGCTCATGGATTCAACCATCTGTTTCGACGCGCCTTTGAGTTTGCTCTTCGGCGTCTCGCCCCGCTTGGCCGACAGTGCAGCGCCTGCCGCCTTTTGCTGGGCCTTGGACTTGGCTGGCATATCGTTCTCCTCTTGCTCAAACGAGCGACCGCCGGCTCAAAGCTTCCGGAGTTCGTCAGGCTTGCGTGCCCTTCTTCAATTGCTTCGGCATGGCGGGTTCCTTCAAATCATCCTGTTCCAAGGAGGCTGCGGCCCGCAAGCCGCAGCCGATGGGCTCTCAGTTGATGGTGGCCCATTGCATCCGGACATCCCTGGCGTTCTTCGACAGATGGACGTGCGCATCCACGTGATCGACCCAATCGATCGGGATCAAGTGGTGCTTGCCGTCTTCCGAATCGAGCTTCGTCAGCTTGATGCGCGTCGGGCCGTCGAGATGATCGACTGTGCCGACTTGGGTGCCGTCGGCAGCCCGCACTTCCATATGTTCATGGATCTGATCTGCGGAAATCATCGTTTCCTCCTTTGAATCATTGTCAGCTACGAAGCGGCAACGAGGTGGAGTAGACTTGGTTCCGAGACATCCTGTCGCGCACCGAATTATGCCCGTCAGGCCCGATGTCGAGGTCAGCCTAGGGCCGCCGCGCACGCCCTGATCATTCAATAACTCTGATGTTATCCATAAGCCCTATTCGTTTGAATGATGAGTGGTCTGGGCCCATATTGGTATCACGGACATGGACGAACCTCCCATCGATCCCCATGTCCCTGACCCAAGAAAGGAACCGGAAAATGACCACGCTCACCTATCGGGGTGGTGGCAAGACCCTCACCTCCAGCGACAGCCGCTTCGATCTGGCACATTATGCCCGCAAGCTCGTGCTCGCCTGGACACGTTGGCAGACGGCCCGCGAAATCGAAGCTATGCCTTTCGACATCCGCAAGGACATCGGCTGGCCGAGCACGGACGACAGCAAACACCGGACCATGTAATGAATGCGACATTCTTCCCAAGATAGGGGCGGCGTCTGCTTCGCGCAACGCCGCCTTTTTCGCGGCATGACCGTCCAATCCCAAGCCCTTTTCAGTCTTGAATTTCAGTCTCCTGTGAATCTGTCATCTGCGCTGTCCCCGGCCATTCCGGTGGTTTGACCGGCCCAAACGTGGGCGATGTCGCATATTTGCTCTTCCCGGCCGCATTTTTCCATGCCAGTGTCGCTTTCAGGACATCGGCGCGACGCATTCCGCGCAACGAATATGTCATCGCCCCTCGAGCATGGATTTCGCTATGAATAGGATGCAGATCAAGAAGCGTTCACTGGTCTTCTTTATGGTACCGCAATTCACCATGCTGCCCTTTTCGGCGGCCGTGGACACGTTGCGCATCGCCAATCGCATGCTCGGCTATCAGGCCTATACCTGGCGGCTGACCTCTGTCGACGGGGAAAAGGTCTATTCTTCCTGCGGCATCGGCGTCGAGGCCAATTCCTCGCTTGCCGAGGAACGTCGCCATCTCGGCGGCGAAAACCGGCCGGGCATGGTGCTCGTCTGTTCCGGCATCGATGTCGAGCAGTTCAACAACAAGTCGGTCAATGCCTGGCTGCGTGAATGCTACAATCGCGGCGTTGCCGTCGGCAGCCTCTGTACGGGCGCGCATGTGCTTGCCCAGGCCGGTCTCCTGAACGGCAAGCGCTGTGCCATCCACTGGGAAAACCTGCCGGGCTTTTCGGAAGCCTTCCCGCAGGCGGAGGTCTATGCCGATCTCTACGAGATCGACGGCAATCTCTATACCTGCGCCGGCGGCACCGCCTCGCTCGACATGATGCTGAACCTTGTCGGCGAGGATTTCGGCGAAAGCCTCGTCAACCGCATCTGCGAGCAGCACCTGACCGACCGCGTGCGCAACCCGCACGATCGCCAGCGACTGCCGCTGCGCGCCCGCCTCGGCGTGCAGAACGCCAAGGTGCTGTCGATCATCGAGCTGATGGAAGGCAATCTCGCCGAGCCGCTGTCGCTGATCGAGATCGCCGACGGTGCTGGCCTCTCCCGCCGCCAGATCGAGCGGCTGTTCCGCCAGGAGATGGGCCGCTCGCCGGCCCGCTACTATCTGGAAATCCGCCTTGACCGCGCCCGCCACCTGCTGGTGCAGTCCTCGATGCCGGTCGTCGAGGTCGCCGTCGCCTGCGGCTTCGTCTCGGCCTCGCATTTCTCCAAGTGTTATCGCGAACTCTACCATCGCTCGCCGCAGCAGGAGCGCGCCGAGCGCAAGATGACCATGGCGACCGCACGGCAGGCAGTTGCCGCCTGAGGCTATAAGAAGGCCGTCGCCGCTTGAGACGTTGGGAAAGGCCTGTCGCCGTCTGATGTGAAAGGCGGCGGCTTCACCCCCGCGCTGGGATGGCGTTATTGCGCCGCCTCTTCCGTCATTCTGGCGTCGGAATAGACCTGGTTTCGGCCGCGGTGTTTGGCCATGTAGAGGAACTGGTCGGCGGCGTTGAGGTAATTCTCGAAAGTCTCGTAACCGCCGATTTCGGCAATGCCGATCGAAATCGTAACACCGAGTTCCTCGTCGTCGGCCGTAACCTTCAGCCGCGAAATGTCCGAGCGGATCTCGTCGCAGAGCTTGGTCGCAGCAGCGGAATCCATCTGCGGAAAGAGGATGGCGAATTCCTCGCCCCCGAGGCGCGAGAGAAGATTTTCGCTGCCTTCGAAGATCGTAAACAGCCTGTTTGCGACAGCCTTCAGCACCTTGTCGCCGATCTCGTGGCCATAGGTATCGTTCAGCCGCTTGAAATGGTCGATATCGAGAATGGCCACGGAACTCGGCACCTTCAGCCGCAGGCACTCGTTCACCAGCTTCGGGCCGTTGTCGTAGAAATAGCGGCGGTTATAGAGGCCTGTAAGATAATCGCAGGCCGCCGCCGCCCGCAGCTGCCGCATCTGCGCCAGCGTCTCGGCATTGTTGGCGATGCGGCATTGCAGTTCCTCGGCGACAAAGGGCCGGTAGACGAAATCGCTGGCGCCGGCCTTGAGGAAACTCGCCGAAAGCATGCGGTCGTTGGAGGCGGAAACGCCGATGACACGCAGCCTGTCCGAACCGAAGCGATGGCGGATGCGCCGCGTCAGCTCGTAGCCGCTCATATCGGGCATGTGGTGGTCGGTGACGACGAGTTCGATATCGCTGTAGGCCTCGAGCGCTGCCAGCGCCTCGAGCCCCGAACTTGCCTCGACGACGAGATATTGCTGCGCCTTCAGCAGGTCGACGAGCACCTGGCGCGCCGAGGCGACATCGTCGACGACGAGCACCCGCGTCTTGCGGTTGGAGATCGCCCGCCGGACGGTGGCGACCAGATTGTCGAGCGCGAATTCATTGTCCTTCAGCACGTAATCGATGACATTGCGCTCCATGATCTTGTTGCGCGTGTTGAGATCGAATGTCGCGGTAAAGACGATCGCCGGGATATCGTGCTCGATCGTGCAGTCGAGTGCTTCGCCATAGGGCGAATCCGGCAGGTTGAGATCGACGACGGCCATGGTGTAGCCGTGACCGTCCTCGGCAAGTTCTTTGCGAAGAGCCTTCAGTGACGGGCAGGATTTGACGGCAAGGCCGAGCTCGGTCTGGAACCGGTGACAGAGCACGGCAGAAAACATACGGGAATCTTCAACCAGAAGTATTTTTAGCCCGCCGGAGCGGAGCCCAATGCCATCTCGCTGAAAATCCGCTTGAAACGCCACAGCCGCTATTCCCCCATACGTCCGACGGGCTCGACTCGGCCCTCTCCCCGGGGCGGACGATAGCCGAGAGGCTTATGCGCGTGAAGGGGACAAATGAAAGCGACATTACCTCTAATTGCAAAAATTCGACGACTGTCCCCGACAGTCGCCTCCGGCCCCCTGCCGATACCGATGCCGGAAGAGCCGTCAGGCAACCGCCCGCTCCTTGCGCATCGATTGAATTTGCAGCAGCGTATCGAGGTTCTGGTTGACGCGGCAGTAGAACTCCTCGTCGATGAAGGGACGCAACATGAAATCATTGCCGCCGGCCTTCAGGAATCGTGCCGAAAGCAGCCGGTTCGACGAAGAGGAAACGCCGATGATGCGCAACTCATGCGAGCCGATATTGGAGCGGATGCGCCGCGTCAGCTCGAAGCCGTCGATGTCGGGCATGTTGTAATCGGTAATCATCAGGCCGATATCGCGATTGGCCTTCAGGATCTCCAGCGCCTTGCCGCCGTTCTCGGCGACGCTCACACGGAAATTGTAACGCTTCAGCCGGCTCGACAGCAGGGCGCGCGCCGTCGCACTATCGTCGACGATCAGCACATGGTGGCGATGATTGGTCAGGAACCGGCAGATCGATTCCGCCAGAAGGTCGACGGCGAAGATATTGTCCTTGAGGATATAATCGACGATGTCCTTGGCCATCAGCTTGTCGCGCATGCCTTCGTGGAAGGTGCCGGTAAAGACGATGGTCGGGATGGAAAGATCGACCAGATACTCGAGCGCTTCGCCGTTTTCGGCGCCGGGCAGGTTGATGTTCGAGATCGCCAGCGTGATCGGATCGGAAGACTTGTCGTAGGAAAACTGCAGATCCTCGAAGCTGCGGCAAATCTCGACATCGATGTCGAACAGCTCCTTGAGGCGTTTGCTGATCATCGAGGTGAATACGTTGGAATCTTCCGCGACAATAATGCGCGCGCCAGCAAACATTTCCCCGGAATATTGCATCCCCGAAATACCTAGAAACGCCATAGCAAACCTTTGATGTAAAATCTGTCCCCGGATCAAATCGATACATCAATTGATTTGAATAATTATTAATCAGCGCGCCGGGATATGAAGCGAAGAAGCGGCCCGATGGGATCGCCCCCGATTTCCTGCAGATATGCTTAAGAAATCAGGCGCGAAGCACCGCACTCTCGGCATCGAACGGGCTTTGCCGACAACGTCACATTACGAGGATCGCCATGCCGCAGCTTGTTCCCCTCATAATATAGCCTTTAGAGGGGCTGGACGGACTTGCGACAGGATTTCCGCCTTGCTTTCCAAAGCGTCTTCGTTGCCTCGTGCAGATCTCAGCAATGGAGCCCAGGCTATTCAACACGACCTGACCGGGTGGACGCCTGATCTGGCAAGGGCCCTCCGGGGTCGTCCCTGGATGCCCAGCGCTTAATCCATACCTGACGGCAAGCCCAGCGAGCGCAGGAAATGCGCCTCGATCGCGCGCAGCAATTGGGCGCGGGCAGCCGGCGTCTCGCCGATGCCGGGCTGATTGACCACACCGTGCAGGGCATTGAACAGGAACACCGCCGTGAAGCCGGGATCGTCGACCGACCAGGCATTCTCGCCAGCGCCAGCGGCAAGCAGTTCGTTCAGATGGTCGATCAGGATGTTGCGCGAAAGTCCTTCCTTCGTTGCGGGGGGTGCCGCCACGAAGGCGAGATGATGCAGCCCGGCCGCGTCGAGATAACCGGTGGCGCATGCCGTCGACCAGGCCGCCAGCTTGCCGTGCCAATCCTCCTGCCCTCGTCCTTCGATCGCCGCGACGATGCCATCCAACACGCTTTGCACGAAACGGGCGCGCAGCGCCTGGAGAACATCGGCCTTCGAGGAGAAGTGCAGGTAGAACGTGCCCTTGGCGACCCCGGCCCCCGTCGTGATCTCCTCGATCGTCGTCTGCTCCAGGTCCTTTTCCAGAAAAAGCCGCTCGGCCGCGATCATCAACTCGTCGCGCCGCTCTTCGGCGGGCTTGGTTCTCGGTTTTGAAACAGGATCGGCCGGCATCGACGGGACTGCTCCACTCTCATTGACGGCGCGCGGGATCGGTCCTGTGCAGGTAGCCGGTAAACACGTCGCGCATTGCGGTGGTCTCGATATCAGGCAGCAGGCGACCGACTTCACCGCGATGATAACCGCCATGCGTCACCACATGGGCGAGCATCTCTTCGCGGGACATGCGCCCGCGTCCGCCATCGGTGAAGGTGAAGTCGACGACCTCCTCCATTTCCTGAAGGCCGATCCGCGAGGTGTAATCGATATACCAACGGTCGGTATCCCGGATATCGGCCGACAGCTGCGCCAAAGGCGGCGTTTCGCTGCTCCAGCTCGCCGCGTAGATATGACGCCGCCCCTGAAGATTGGCGACGAAGATGCGATCGACGAGATGAGCGTGGTTGAGCACGCGAAGCGCCGACCGAAACGCGTCGGATGACGCGTCAGCCTCGAGCGCGTTCAAAGCATCGAGAAGCTCATCGTCGACGCTGGCTTTGTATTGGAACAGAGAGTTCAACAGGGTTTGCGCACTCATTGCGATCTCCGGGTGTGAAACGGCGGCGCCGGCCTCAACCGGCAACCTTTACCTACACGACTGACTGGTGGTCAGTCAATTCGATGCCGATTTCACTGCTACCTCTGCTCTGCCGCGATCTCATGAGTTTTACGCGCAGCAGCCGCTCTTTGCCGCGGCCGGACCGCAGCAGGCGGCTGCCCTGCTGCTTTCCTCCGCCAGCCAGCGATCGCGCGGCTTGCAGCTTGCCGGCCGCGGCGATAGCTCGACATGCACGGCGCCGGCGCCGAGAATCGGCCTCGCCGCGCAATAGAGCTGCATCGGCCGCACGCCGTCACTGACCTCGAAGGTGAGCTTGGCCGAACCGTCGAGCTGCACATGCTCCGTCACCTTGCGGATGATGGAATAGAACTTGCCGGCCGGCATATGTCTGCGGTCGCCTTCCTCGATGTCCCAGAGCTGGATGAAGATCTCCGCCCATGCCTCCGGATTGGCGCCGCAATCGAGGCCTGAGAATTGGCCCGCCTTGACCTCGGTGACATGATAGCCGGGCTTTACCGGCTTGCCGTCGTAATAAAAAATCAGCGGAGAATCCTTGGCGCCGCCAAGCATCTCGAGCAGCAGGCCGAGATCGATGTCGTTCTCTTGAATTTTGCTGTTGTCGATGATCTTCATATCAGTTAATCCTTGCTTCAACAGTTCAAGGATTATTGAAATATGGATCAACGTCAAGCCCTCATAGCGTTCGGCGCACTGTCGCAGGAAACCCGCCTGCACATCGTCCGTATGCTCGTGGTTTCGGGTCCCGGCGGTATGGCGGCGGGCGCGATCGCGGAGAAGGCGGAGGTCTCGCCGTCCAATATCTCCTTCCATCTGAAGGAACTGGAACGATCCGGGCTGATCGCGCAGCAGCGTGAATCCCGGTCGATCATTTATACCGCGAACTACGAGGCGCTAGGTGGCCTGGTTCGCTTCTTGATGGAAGATTGCTGCTCCGGGCATCCGGAAATCTGTGCCCCTGCCGCGGAGGTCGCGGCCTGCTGTGCGCCAAAAAGGAAGGAGAAACTGCAATGACCACTGATCGCGTTTACAATGTGCTCTTTCTCTGCACGGGCAATTCTGCCCGCTCGATCCTGGCGGAATCGATCCTGCAGCCTCTTTCCTCGATCGACAACCTCGCGCTTCAATCGCACCTGCATCAGATCGGCGCCATGGAAGGCACGACAGCAAAACCGTCCAAGGCCGGCTGATGGGTTTCGATTTGAACCAGCAGGCCTTGGAAGGGCCCGATGACAACCTTCGCGCCGTGCTCGCAGCCGCCGGACTTCCGGTCGATGACCTCACAGACCCCGGCCGAAGCTTCTACCGGTTTTCGCGCGGCGGCCAGACGGTCGGCTTCGGCGGACTGGAACTCTATGGCGAGGCCGCACTCCTGCGTTCCATTGTCGTGCTGCCCGATCAGCAAGGCTTTGGCTTCGGCCATACGATTACCCTTGCCTTGCTCGATCAGGCCCATAAGAAAGGTGCTGCTGCTGCCTATGTGCTGACTGAAACGGCCGCCCCCTTCTTTCAATCGCTCGGTTTTCTTCCGATCGCCCGCGATGATGCGCCCGCCGCCATCCTGACGACGCGGCAGGCCGCAAGCCTGTGCCCGGCATCCGCCGCCTTGATGGTCCGGAGCCTGCCGGCATGAGCGCGCCAGTGTTTCCGCTGTCTCGACGACTTGCCGCCGAAGCCCTGGGCACGCTGTTGCTGGTGGCAACCGTCGTCGGATCGGGAATCATGGCGGATAGCCTGACGAACGATACGGCGCTTGCGCTGCTCGCTAATACGCTGGCAACGGGGGCGGTGCTTGTCGTCCTCGTCACCATCTTGGGCCCGATTTCCGGCGCGCATTTCAATCCGGTGGTGTCGCTGGTTTTTGCGCTCCGGCGCGAGCTGCCCGCCTCTACCCTTCCGGCCTACATCGCCGCGCAGATCGTCGGCGGCATTGCCGGAACGATGCTCGCCCATGCCATGTTCGCTCTTCCCCTGCTGCAGGCCTCGGAAACCGTGCGGACCGGCGGCGCACAATGGCTCTCCGAATTGACGGCAACCTTCGGCCTCGTCTTCGTCATCTTCGCCGGTGTTCGCTTTCGCGCCGATGCCGTGGCATGGCTGGTCGGCCTTTATATCACCGCCGCCTACTGGTTTACCGCTTCCACGTCGTTTGCCAATCCCGCGGTCGCGATTGCCCGATCACTGACGCACACATTTTCCGGCATCCGCCCGATCGATCTACCGGGTTTTCTCGTTGCTGAAATCCTCGGCGCATTGCTGGCGCTGATGTTCGCGGGATGGCTGTTGATGGAATCCCGCAATCCTGAAACCCTGACCAAGACGGAATCTGCCTGATGACTATCGATGTGACGATCTATCACAACCCGGAATGCGGCACCTCGCGCAATACGCTGGCGATGATCCAGAACACCGGCATTGAGCCCAATGTGATCGAATATCTGAAAAAACCGCCGTCGCGCGAACAGCTGATCAAGATGATTGCGGATGCAGGATTGAGTGTTCGCGAGGCGATCCGCGAAAAGGGCACGCCCTTTGCGGAGCTCGGCCTCGACAACCCCGACCTTACCGACGACCAGCTTCTCGACGCAATGCTGAAAGATCCGATCCTGATTAACCGCCCCTTCGTCGTCACGCCGCTCGGCACACGCCTGTCGCGGCCGTCGGAACTTGTCCTCGAAATCCTCCCGGAAACGCATAAGGGCGCCTTCACCAAAGAGGACGGCGAGAAGGTGCTCGATGCGGAAGGCAAGCGCATTGTCTGATCTGCCCGCAGCATCTCCGATGCATCTGCATCAACCGAATATGGATGCACTCAGGCCGACGTTCTCGACGCACAAGCCTCGCATCCTGATCCTTTATGGCTCCCTGCGAACGGTGTCCTACAGCCGCCTCCTCGCACAGGAGGCCGCACGGCTGCTCGAATATTTCGGCTGCGAGGTGCGGATCTTCAATCCCGAAGGTCTGCCGCTGCCTGACGAGGAACCGGCGAGCCACCCAAAAGTTCAGGAACTGCGCGAATTGTCGGCATGGTCGGAAGGCCAGGTCTGGGTCAGTCCTGAACGTCATGGCGCAATGAGCGGTATCATGAAAGCGCAGATCGACTGGATTCCGTTGTCGGTTGGCTCGGTGCGGCCGACACAAGGCAAGACGCTGGCGGTGATGCAGGTCTCCGGCGGTTCCCAGTCGTTCAACGCGGTCGGCCAACTGCGCATCCTTGGCCGCTGGATGCGGATGATCACGATCCCCAATCAGTCCTCCGTCGCCAAGGCTTTCCAGGAATTCGACGCGAACGGCCATATGAAACCCTCATCCTATTACGACCGCGTCGTCGACGTCTGCGAGGAACTGGTGAAGTTCACACTGCTGACCCGTGATGCCTCGAACTATCTGACCGACCGCTACAGCGAGCGGAAAGAGGAAGCCGAAAAGCTCGAACAGCGCGTCAGCCTCAGGTCCCTATGACAATCAGCGCCGAACGACCGCCGTTAGCCGCCATCGCCGCACTCGGGCTCACGCAGATCATCGGCTATGGCAGCCTCTATTACAGCTTCAGCATCCTCGCCCCTGACATGGCCCGTGATCTCAACTGGTCATCGGAATGGATCTTCGGCGCCCTCTCCGCGGCGCTTCTGATCGGCGGCCTGGCCGCACCGCTTATGGGCACATGGATCGATCGCTTCGGCGCGGGCAGGATCATGACATCAGGCTCGGCGATTGCCGCAGCCGCCCTTATCGCCTGCGCCTTCGCACCGGGAAAGATCGCTTTTATCGCAGCATTGATCGGCATCGAGGTCGCCTCGAACCTGGTGCAATATGGCGCCGCCTTCGCCTTGCTCGTGCAGATCAGGCCACGGGTTGCTCAGCGCAGCATCACCTACCTGACGCTGATCGCCGGCTTCGCCTCGACCATCTTCTGGCCGATCACCACGGCGCTGCACGCGCATCTGTCATGGCAGAATGTCTATCTGATCTTCGCCGCGCTTCATCTCGCCATCTGCCTTCCCCTTCACGCCTGGCTCTCCCGTGGCGTCAGCGAGACCAGGAAACGGACCGGAGAGGCGGCCGCAAAACACGTCGAGCCGAGCCTTCAGCCGTCGGTGCGCCGGCCGGCCTTTATCCTGATGGTGACGGGCTTTGCTTTGGAGAGCTTCGTGAACGCGGCACTTCTGGTTCACATGGTGCCTGTGATGTCGGCACTTGGCCTCGGCGCCATGGCAGTGGTGGTCGGAACGCTCTTCGGCCCGTCACAGGTGCTCAGTCGCCTCATCAACATGGTCTTTGGTGAGAGCTTGTCGCAAGTGATGCTGGCGATCATCTGCGCCGTCCTGCTGCCGGCAGCCCTTGTCATCCTCATCGCCACCGCACCCTCGGTGCCCGGCGCGCTGGTCTTTGCAGTCGTCTTCGGCCTCGGTTCGGGCCTTAACAGCATCGTCTACGGAACCTTGCCGCTCGCGCTCTTCGGAAGCGATGGCTACGGCCGGCGGCAAGGACAAATCATGTCGGTCCGTCTCGTCGTCGCCTCGATGGCGCCGTTCGCACTCGCCTTCCTGATGGGCAGTCTCGGCGTATCATGGTCACTGTCTATCGCAGCATTGCTCAGCACCGTCGCCGTCGCCGCATTCTTCGCCATTCTGCGGCTGACGCGCCCGATTGCCCGGTCGGAAGCGGTTCCCAATCCCGGAGAAGCTTGAGCGCATCAATCAGTGCAGCCGCTACTTGACGACGGCCGAGCCCTTGACGATGTCGATCGTCTCGCCGCCGTCGAGTCCGATGCGGTCGCCGTCGGGCGTCGTCATGAAGCAACCGGAGGGGCAGAGGCTTTCCGAAGCGCCGGCATCGACCACAACCTCGACGCGCTGGCCGCTCTCGGTGATGACGAGCACGACGGCCGCCGGATCGGTGTTGGTAATGGATGCCGCATAAGCCGCGGGCGCGGCAAGCAGCGGGACAAGCAGAACGGCGGCAAATCTTGCCATCATGTGCGGCGGCGCTGGCGCGCCCTCCCCTCGAACGATCGGTGCTGCCCCCGGCAGCGATCCCGATGGAAGGGATCATGCACGCACACCCGTGAATGATGGCTGAATGACCCGTTCAGCTCTTGAGATTGCCGTCCGTCGTCCGGCTGCGCAATTGCCGCACCGGCCGCTCTTCCTCCTCCATGGGCTTATCCCCTGGATTTTCTTGGTCGCCCTTCCGATCCCTGCCCGCATCGACAAGGACGGGAGGAGCCTCTCGATGGATGGTGAGATCGCTCTGCGGCAACGGGATCTCGATCCCCTCGGCCTTGAAGCGCTGGAGGATCTCGATCCTCAAATTGTTGCGCACCGTCATGCCGTCGCCCATGTCGGCGAGGAAGAAGCGCAGCTCGAAATCCAGCGAATAGGGACCGAAACGCAAAAATTCGACATGCGGCTCGGGGTTGCGCATGACGAGCGGAATCTTGGCGGTCAGTTCCAGCAGGATATCCATCACCTTCTGCGGATCGGCGTTGTAGCTGACGGATACGGGGATTTCCGAACGGCCGATCTTGTTGCGATGCGTCCAGTTGCCGACGAGCCCGTTGATCAACTCCGAATTCGGCACAATGATCGACTGCTTGCGGAAGGTCTCGATCTCGGTGGCGCGCACCGAGATACGCTTGACGATGCCTTCGGCCGTGCCTGATACAACATGGTCTCCGACCTTGAACGGCCGCTCGACGAGCAGGATCAAGCCGGAGACGAAGTTGGAAACGATGTTCTGCAAGCCGAAACCGATGCCGACGGAAAGTGCTGAGGCGACCAGCGCGAAGCTCGACAAATCGATGCCGGCCGCCGAAACGCCGATGATCGCCGCGATGCCGACGCCGAGATAGCCGATGCCGGTTTTGACCGAATTGCGCACGCCGAGATCGACATGGCTTCTTGCCATCACATTGCCGTCGAGCCAGCGCTGCAGCCAGCGTGTCAGCAGGTAGACGCCGGCAAACAGCAGAATGCCGGTGCAGATGCCGAGCAGCGAGATGCTGATGCCGCCGAGCCTGACCTCGGTGAACAGCCGGTAGGCGATCAACTGCAGATCCTGCACATGGAAGCCCCAGAGCAGCAGGATCAGCGGGATGCCGACGAGAAGCGCCACGGCATAGATGGCAAGGCCGACGAGCAAGCCGGCCTGGTCGATCGCCACCGGCCCAAGCTTGAAGCGGCGCGTCAGGAAGCTTGCAAAGAAGGTGTCGCCGAAGCTTTCCTGCTTTGATATCGCCTTGCCGGAGAGCAGGCCGACATACATGGTGGCAACGACCGCGCCGGTGATGATGAGCTGCGTGGCGACGAAGCGCGCCAGCCCGACATAACCGGTCAGCGCGGTGAGGATGAGACCGGCGCCAACGACGCGCAGGATGATCCCCATGCCGCGCGGCCAATGCCGGCCCGGCGCATCGGGATCGCCGTTCTTCGCCAGCATCGGTTTGCCGAACGAGGCCGCGATCAGGATCAGCCCGATGATCAGCGCGGCAATCAGGCTCCTGACCACGGTCAGCACCAGCGGCGAGCCCATCGCCTCGCCGATCGTCCCGAACAGATAATCGAGCGCGTTGACGATCGCCATCGCCAGCAGGCAATAGCCGATCGAGCGTGCGCCGAGATTGGAAAGCCGGACGAGCCGCCAGCGAGGTTCGTCCGGTGCGAAGATGGCGTTGACGAAACGGCCGACGAAATAGACGAGCCCGATCGCCGCAAACAGGGCGCCGATGACAGGTGCGATGTCGGGCCGCAGAACATTGAAACTATTGAGGAAGAAGAACGAGGTGACGAGCAGTACCGAAAGCGCCAGGGTGCGGATCAGCGTCGACCAGAAGGCGATCGACAGCCGGCCGATATAGGACGGGTTCTCGATCGCCTCGTCCCGGCGCAGATACGAGCCGAACAACCGATAGCTGCCGGATAGCAGAATGAGCGCCGAAGCAAGCGACAGGAAGATCGCGGCAAACAGCGGGAACCGCTTGAACTTCCAGACGAAAGAGGCCCAGCTCGACAAAGCCTGCGAGAATTCGCTGGCCTCGTGCACGAAGGCGCTCACGGCATCGTCGAGCACCGAGACGGAGATCTCGGTGCGCCTGAAAAGCGTGTCGGCGAAAAGCCGCCGCCGCATTTCGATGATTTCGTTGAGGAGCTTCGTCACCGCGATCGACAGGTTTTCGGCGTCACCGGTCACCGCGTTGATCTGCGCACGCTCGGCAGTCAGCGCATTGCGCTCGTCCGTGACAATCTTGGCCTCGGGCGGCTGCCCGTCCTTCGGCGGATCGCCGATCTCGGCAAGCCGGTTCTTGATCTGGTCGAACCGCGGCCGGAGATTGACCGATATGGTGATGACGGCGCGGCTGAGCTCGTCAGCCTTGGCGGCGAGCCCGACCAGGGCATCGTCATTGTCGGCACTCTGCTTGGCGCCGTCCTGCAGCGCCGTCAGTTGGACCTTCGCCTTGTCGATCTCCTTCGCCGCCTGATCGAGTGGCGTATCGGTAAGCGGTGCCTCCTGCGCGGCAGCCGGTGCCTGCGGCTCCTGGGCGAAGGCCGCAGCACCCTTGAAATGCGCGCCCGCGACCGCCAGCGTCAGCAGAAGAATGGTGCGAAGCAGGATCGGTCTCAGCCGCAAAAGCGCCTCCGGAAGGGTTGTCGTCAGGATAGAATGCCTGCTTGTCATAGCAAAGAAAGGCGACAGAAAGGCGGAATATCCCCGGAAAGCCTCAGAAACCGGCATCGGGCCTGGAGAGATAGTCGCGCTCCGCCGCCGTCGACTCCCGCCCGAGCATGGCATTGCGGTGCGGAAAACGGCCATAGGCGGCGATCACGTCGCGGTGGCGGACCGCATAATCGCGATATTCCTCATCGCCAAGCGCGGTGAACAACGCCACCGAACGTTCCTGCTCGTCAAGGTCTTCGGCATGTTCGAAGGGCATGTAGAAAAAGGTGCGGCATGCCGCTTCAACCGCCTGGTCGGCGCCTGCTGCGAGCGCGAGCTTGGCTTCCCGAAGCGCCAGCCCGTCGGTCGCGACGGCAAGCGGGGTGCCGCGATAGATATTGCGGGGAAACTGGTCGAGCACGATGACGGCCGCCAGCCGGCTTTCCGGGTCGGCCCGCCATTCGTCCCGGACGCCCGCGGCAAGCGCCAGGTGGGTATCGCGGAAGCCTTCGCGGATCTCGGCGTCAAGCTCCGGCGTCGCACGGAACCACAGCTCCCGGCCGCATCTGACGAACCAGAAATCATAGACTTCCCCAGGCCTGCGGATCGTCGTCATGCTTCCTTCCCTTGCGTGAATTGATTCAATTCAATCAATTAAATTATTGTAAATATTGGAAATTTTTATAAAATAAACCCCTTATTCGGCTGCTGGCACCTCTCCCCGTAAACGGGGCGAAGAGGATATGCCGCGACCTCTCCATCCCCGCCCCCTCTCGTTTGGCTCGTCCCTCGTCCCGTCAGAACACTAAGGGATTACACATCTCGCAAGGCCCAACCTGCGGCATGCTTTGAAGTATTGTAGGCCATTGAAGAAGGTGATGGGGCCTGGCAGCTTGGACGAGGCGGCCGCTCCAGCCTCAGAGCTTGGCGATGATCCAAGCTTCGCCCTATTGCACAGACAGGCCAGCGGCTTCAATTCCCGAAATAAAACGCTTTTGATCTTCGGTCCGCGCCAGCCGCCTGGCGACCTCCTGTCTAATGTTCGGGATCAATGCGGGTGACTCGCGCCTGATCCACTCAAGCTGTTCCTCTGCTTGCTGTTTTTTTCCAAGCGTTCCGAGAATGGAGAGCAACACGAGACGATGCATCGGATTGTAATTGAGGTCCGACATGCGCGACCATAGTTCCGCAGCCTGCGTATCGCCCCGCATGAAGGCACAGAGCGCCATTCCGACCTCGTAATATCCGCGTGGTCCGGCATTCTTGCCGACTGCCTCCGAAATCAGCGTGCAGCCTCTATCCCATTCCCCCGACATCGACAGGCGCAGGCCGTATTCACCTGCCACCTCGGTATCGTTCGGATTGCTGGCATAGGCGGCAGCGCCGGCGCTCAGGGCTCCGGCCGGATCATTGCCGAAAAAGTTGGCAAGCATCAGTGCCTGAAGAGCGCGTGCATTCTTTGGGTCGAGCCGCACGGCCTGCTCGGCAAGTTCCTTCGCGAGGTCGAGCGTGGCAGCCGTCGATTTCGTGTGAAGTTGGTATGAAAAGCGGAACTCGTCGAGATGAATCAACGAAAGAAGGGCGAAGATATTGGAATCGGACGGCACTTTTTCCACGGCCTGCTGCAGGCAGGATTTTGCCAACTCGTGCGCCTGCACGGTCATTTCGCTGCGGTAGCTATAGTAGGATAGAACGCATGAAAAAACGTCCGTGCTTCCGGCGATGGTCGCGGTATCGGTCTGGAAAATGACGCCGAACGGACGCGCGACAGCCGTCGCGATATCCCCGGCAAGGCTCGCTTGCGTTTGCGGGATGCCTTGCACCTTCATGTCGGCATCATAATTACTTGCCCAGATGACGGCGGCATCCGTCCGCCGCACGAGTCTGGCTGTCGAGCGCAGCTTGCTGCCTTCGAGCCGCACACTTCCTTGGAGGGCATAAAGCGGCTGCGACAAAACTTCGCCGGTTCTATTCCGCGGCATGGCGGTGACGACAACGATATCATTGAAGCGGACCAGCTTCTCGATGATGTCGTCGGTGATGCCGCGAGAGATGTCGGAGGCAAGGCTCCCGTCGGAGGCGCTTTCGAAACGCTCGACGATAATGGTAGGGCGATTATCAGCTCCTGATATCGTTTCACGCTCCGTGCTCGGCGACCCGACCTGCTGAAGGAGGGCCGGCGCCGAGGCCAGGACGATCACCGCAACTGCCGCAAGAAGCCAATATCGGCCCGGCGATAAGCGCCGGTCCGCCTGGTCCCGGCTGATCGTATCCGCAGACGCACTGATCTGAGCGTTATTGTCGTCTGACGAGCTTGGCAGATCGGACTGCTTGAGCGGCGAGATATCATTGGGTTCAGCGCTGCTGATGACATCGAAGACCGGCGCGTAGCCGCCCTTGGGGATGGTGATGATGATCCGGTCCGCGTCGCCGGCGGTCAGGTAGTAGTGTTCCAGTTCCCGTCTCAGCCGACCGGCTTCGATGCGAACGCAGGGATCCTGTTGGGCATCGAAGTTCGCGTCTCTGCCAAAAACGGCCTGTGCGATGGTAAAGGCCTTCAGGTAGTCGCGACGGCCTGCAAGCGTTTCCGTGACCACGAATTCAAGGAAAAGCCTTGCCCGTTCGGGAAGGCGGAATTCCCGGCTGGAAAGAATGCGCTGGAGTTGCTGCTGCACCTCCTCCTGTGAGGCGGTGACCCTGTTTATGCCTGCACTCGTCATCGGTTCCCCCAGACTCCGATTGCGAACAACCAGCAGCACGCAGTCCTAAACAATAGTCCCCGTCAGGCGTGACGGCAATGCCGCCCAGCCGAATAACCTAACCAATGCTGACCGGATCCCATGAATAGCCAAATGACGGACGTAAGTCACAGTTTACGAAATGCCCGCGTAGGATACCGTATTCTACCGGCACCGACATGTATTTTACTGCCTTAGGCTCCACGCGCGCTCTATCATCGCCATGTATTCTCTGGAGGAGCCTGCGATGACATCACCTGAGACCTCTACACCCCATCCCATGACAAGCGCAGAGGAACTGCGCAAACGCGCTCTGGAGCTTCAGCTTGTCGAGATGGAGCGCAGCGAAAAGATCAAGGCGCGTGAAGCAAAGAAACACGCGGAGTTCGTCGAGGATTTTTTCCGCAAGCAGATTGGCGAAGCGGAACGCGCCGTCATCAAGCGGCTGGTCATGAAAGCGGCCGCAGACGGCAAATATGAGGCGCTGATTTACAGCTTTCCGTCGACCTTCTGCACGGACAGCGGCCGGGCCATCAACAACAACCTGTCCGGATGGCAGAAGACACTGCAGGGAAAGGCAAAGGAACTCCTCGAACTCTTCGAGGAAGTTGCCAGACCGCAGGGTTACGGGTTGAAGGCCATGATCATCAGCTTCCCGGACGGCATGCCGGGAGACGTCGGCTTCTTCCTCACTTGGGAGCCGCCCGTCGAGTAACCGGCAGCAGATAGAGGCGATCAACTTGAAAGCAATCGAGATCGAGCGCAAATTCCTCGTGCGTAACGATAGCTGGCGCGATTGCGCCGGGATGTCGCATGTCCTGCAGCAGGCCTATCTGTCTCGAGACAAGAACTCGGTACGTGTTCGCTTGATCGACGACCGTTCTGCTTGCCTGACAATCAAATTCCACACAGCAGGGCTCGCCAAGGACGAATATGAATACGAGATTCCTGTCGAGGAGGCACGGGACCTGCTTCTCCATGCGACTGGCCACGTCATTGAAAAGACCCGCTACCGGGTTCTGTACGAGGGCAGAAACTGGGATGTAGACGTCTTTGCCGGAGTCTATGAAGGATTGACGCTCGCCGAGATCGAGATAGCGAGCGAAGATGATCTTCCGGCCCTGCCGAAATGGCTTGGGCGGGAAGTCACGGGCAACAAACGCTATTCCAATCGCGCCATGGCGGTTGCATCATGCAGCCGCCCCCGGGTGCATGGGGCGGTTGACGACCGCGCCGCGCTGTAAGACCCTATTCGCTTACAATGGTCCAATTGGCGTCCGGATTGAATTCCTTGATCGCGGCGGCGCGCTGCTCCGTTTGCGGCCCCAAATCGCGTTGATAGATGACGCTCATCCCGTTGACGACAAAGGTCTGCACGCCGGTCACCCGATATGTGACCGGCCAGGCGACGAGCGCAAAGCCACCGATCATATAACCATTGATGACGTAGCTTTGTTTGCCGCCCAGTACATTGTCGCCCTGGGCGGTCAGGATGCGATAGCGGTATCCGAAATAACCTTCCCCACGTTTGGCGGCGCCGAAAGCGGCCGTCTCGACCAGCGCGCTTGCCGGACTTTCCTCTGCAGAGACGCTGGGGTCCCAGTAGAGGCCGTCCAGCTTGCCCGGGCTGCTGATCAATTTTTTGGCGAACTCGTAAATACCGTCACCGTCGCGATCGTCGGACACATATTGATACTGCGCAGCCACATATTCATGCATCGTGTCGATCGTCGCGAGTTCGTTTTCGCCGATGCGCCGATTGATGATCTCCTCGAAGCCGCGCTGCGTGTCGAAGGACCACTTCCCGTCCTTGTCCTCAGTCAGCGGAAACGGCAGAGGCCAGAGTCGATTACCGATCACGACGATCTTGGCACCTTCGACGTCTTTCAAGCTCATCTGTCGCTCGGCGCCTTCCCGGATCAATCCATAAGCGATCATTGCCTCGTTGCTCGAGCGCAGCTTGTCTGCGTTCAGACCGAGCAGATCCCCAAGATCCCCGATATTGTTGGAGCCGAGCACCGATTTCAGCCGATCGAGTGCAAGAGACGGGCTGTCGAATTTCGGTGAGGGCGTTGCCGCCTTGTATTCGGCAAGATCCGTCTGCCCCTGCGAAAACGCCGGCTTGGTCGGCATCGTGCAGAGCGCTGTCGCAAGCATGAGCGGGATTACCATCGATTGACGTCTCATGATGTAACTCCATGGGCTCGTAAGGGGTGTCATCGCCGCCCACCGCCACCGCGGCCGCCACCGCCACCGCGGCCGCCGCCGCCGCGAGACGGCATCGGGCGCGAGTGATGCTGGGGACGGGCTGCCGGGCGATGAGCGCCCATGCTTTGCGCGCCTCGTTTCGAGGCGACGGTCTGCTGGCGGCCGGACTGCACGTTGCCGAGTGCGCTCGACTGGCGCCCGCGATTGTCGGGCCGGGCAGCCATCTGCGGTTTGTTGGGTTTCTTGACGGATTTCTGGGCGGGCTTGGAGGGGCGATTGGCCGATTTTTGAGGACGGGTTTCGGGCCGGGATACGTTCTGACGATTGGCGGCCGTCGGCCTGTTCGCCTGCGGTTTGGCCTTCAGTCCTTGCGCCGTGTTTTTTCGGATATCTTCCGCGCGAGCGGCCGTCCCGCGATTACCCGGCCTCTGGCCTGCCTGGATATCTGCGGCTTTGTTTCGCAGTTGATTGCGATTGTCGGCCTGAAGTCCCGATTTGATCGACGACCGATCCAGCTTGGCAAGCTGGTCTTTGCCGATACTCAGCTTGCTGCGGTCGACATTCGCCCAGTCGACGTCGTTCCACTTCATTTTTCCGTTGAAGTTGCGATTATTCAGACAATTGTTGCAATCGATGTCGATATCGCCGTCCCAGCGACCACCCCATACGCCCCAGTCGTCCCAATTGACGACGGCGGCCCAGGCAAGCCCGGTGACCGCTCCGGCAAAGAACGCGGCACCCGGATAGTAGTAGCTGTCGTAATAATCGGGATAATAGGAGATCGGCGCCGCGGCATAGTCCGGTTCATAAAGCATTTCCGGCGGATATTGCGGGATATAGATCTTCTCGGGATCGGTCGGACGGATAATGATGTTGTCGTTTTCGGTGACGACCGTCACCTTGTCATCCGTCTTAATGATGTTCTTTGCCACCGCCTCGTCGCGAAGCTGCTGGATGGCAATCAGCACGTCCTTCTGCTGATTGGCGAGCGCATCGGCGAGTGATTGAGTCCAATCGAGATCCTCGCTCATCATCTTGACAATGTCAGGGTAGTTGAGCAGCGAAACGACGCTGCCGTCCCAATCGCTTTTGGGCTTGAGATCGGCATTTTTCTTTTTCGCTTCCAGGAAACGCTGCGCTTCGATGATCTGCAGGGGAAAGAGGGAGGCGGCCGAAATCGCCGCGACCAGTTCGTCCGGATAGAGCGCGATCCGCGCCACCAGCACCTCGAGTTCATCCTCCGAAAGAAGGGCAGCCGCGGGCTGTTCTGCGCTCGACTGGGTGGGCGCCGCAGCCGGCGCAGGGGCCTGTGCTCGCACGGGGAAGGCTGGCTGCAGTGCAATGATCGCCAGAGCTGACAACCCACCAAGCAGTTTGCGGGAAATTGCTTTCATCGCACATTGACCTCCCTAGGTTCAGTTGAATGACGGATGCGTTCACGGAGATTTCGGGCCGATGGCGGGTGACCGCCGGAGCACTACAATTTTCGACTGTGAAATCGCCTCCCTCATCTCTTTCAACAAGGCATCGACCAGGCCTGCATATTCCAGCCGCCGCGCTTCTCTCAACGTGTCGGGCAACTGTTCGACATGCGCCAAAGCCTGCGCCGCGGCAGCGAGATCCTCGCACATGCTATGAAAAGCCTCATCGACGTAGAAAAGCCGCTGCACCAGCCTTGCCTGGTCGGGAAAATAAGCCTCTGCCGTTTCCAGAGCGGACAGATATGTCGAACCACTTTCTCCCGACGCCATCTCCGCCCCCGCCGACGAAACTGCGCTAAGCAGTGTGGAAACTATATAACAGGCGGACCCGTCTGGAGACGTAAAATACGCGATCCTACGGTGGCTGGCTTCGGAAGGACGCATCCCATGCCCGATACGAGACGGCGAACGGGATTCGTCTCGCCGATCTCGCTCCTTTCCTTCCAGCGCAGGCAAGTCCGTCAGACGGGTCGCCCGCGAACGCCCCGATAGAGATTACGCGATGCTACGGGCCTTTGCGCCGAAACGGGCCTACAATTCCACCTTCGCTTGCGATCGACGGCTCGGGTAGACCAAGCCGGAAGGGAGGGGTCGTGTTTCTCGACTATTTTGCCTTGGGCGTATTGGCCTTTGTCGTGGTCACCCTCTTCTATGCCGTGATTGCCATTCACGACATTCCGCATCTGATCGCCAAGGCGCGCAATCACCCCCATCAGGATGCCATCCATGTCGCTGGATGGGTCAGCCTCTTCACGCTTCACGCGATCTGGCCGTTCCTGTTCATCTGGGCGACGCTTTACCGTGAAGACCGCGGCTGGGGTATCCGGCAGGACGGCAAACTATCGGCGGAAGTCGAAGCGAATGCGGAAATTGCTCGTCTCCATGCCCGGATCGCCGAGCTTGAGGCGCAAGCGCCGGAGAAGGAGACCGCCTGATGGATCTGCTCCTGATACTGACCTATGCCGCGATTTGCTGGACGATCTTCAAAGTATTCAGGATTCCGGTAAACCAGTGGACGCTCGCGACGGCCGTTCTCGGCGGGATCTTCCTCATCTCCACCCTGCTGCTTTTGATGAGCTACAATCATCCCTATTCGAGCGACGGGCGCATCTATTTCACTTCGGCTCCCGTTATTCCCGTCGTCGGGGGGCAGGTCGTCGAGGTGCCGGTGACACCGAATGCACCTCTAAAGAAGGGCGACATCCTTTTTCGCATCGATCCCCGACCCTATCAGTTCACGGTTGATCAGAAGAAAGCCGCGCTCGCCGAAGCCGAGCAGTCCGTTCTGCAATTGAAAGCGGCCGTGGATGCAGCCAATGCAGCGGTCACGGGCGCCGAGGCCTCAAGGGACCGGTCCCGGCAGGCTTTCGAGAAATTCCAGCAGTCGAACGAGAATGCAAAGTCGAGCGGCAGGGGCGCCGTCTTTTCCGAACTCGAGGTCGAAAACCGGCGAGGCATCTATCTGACGTCGGAAGCTACGGTCGACACTGCCCGCGCACAAGCCGCGCAGGCAAGGCTCGCCTACGAGTCTGACATCAACGGAACGAACCCGACGGTTGCAAGGCTGCAGGCGGAGCTGAACAATGCCGAATACGAGCTTGATCAGACGGTGGTGCGGGCGCCGAGCGACGGCTACGTCACGCAGGTCTTCCTCCGCCCCGGAATGATGGCTAATCCCCTTCCGCTCAGGCCGGTCATGGTCTTCATCGACAGTCAGGACCGCATGCTGGGGGCAGCCTTCATCCAGAATTCGCTGCAGCGCGTCCACGTCGGCGACGAGGCCGAGGTTGCCTTCAAAGCCGTACCCGGCAAGATATTCAAGGCGCGGGTGCAAGAGGTCATCGATGTGATGGCTCAGGGCCAGCTGCAGCCGAGCGGCGCGCTGATCGACCCGCAATCGCCCGAGCGCCTATCGCCCGGACAAACGCTGGCTCGGATCGAGTTGCTCGAAAACACCGATGATTATCAACTGCCGGGCGGCGTGGTCGCGGAGGTCGCGGTCTACACCCACCATTGGCACCATGTCGCCGTTCTGCGCAAGGTGCTGCTGCGCATGAGCAGCTGGATGAACTACGTGTTCCTCGAACATTGATGCGTGCCAGCGGCAAAAATAAGGAGCCAGCGGGTGATAGGAAGTCTTCCGATGTTGCGGGGCTTGGCTGGCTTCAACAGAGACTGGCTCCGCAGTGACATTCCAGCCGGGCTGTCGATTGCCGCAGTCGGCTTGCCGAGCGCCATCGCCTATCCCGCCATCGCCGGCCTGCCGCCGGAAACTGGCATCTATGCCAGCATCGTTGCTCCGATCGCCTATGCGATCTTTGGTCCTTCCCGGCTTTTGGTCGTCGGGCCTGACGCCGCGACCATGACCGTGCTGGCGGCCGCCATGGGCGCCATCATCGCAGCCGAACCCACGACGGCAGGTATCGACAGGGTCGCCATCGCGTCGGCCCTTGCGCTTGGTGTCGGCGTCTTCTGCATCGCGGCGAAACTGCTGAGGCTCGGCGTTCTCGCGAGCTTTCTCTCCCGTCCCATTCTGGTGGGTTTCTTCGCCGGCGTATCGCTCTCGATCCTGGTCGGACAAATCGGTCGTTTCACGGGGGTAAAGATCTCATCGGATGGACTGATCCCGCCGCTCGTCGAAATGCTCGCCAAGAGCAGCCTGATCCACTGGCCTTCGCTCATTCTCGGCCTGATCATGTTCGCCCTGTTATGGATCGTCCGGGCCTTTCGGTTCCGAGTTCCAGGTCCTGTTCTGGTGGTTGTCCTCTCGGTCGTCCTTTCGGCGATCTTCGACTTCCAAGGCCGGGGCATTGCAGTTGTCGGCGATATCCCAAGCGGAATGCCGAGCCTATCTCTGCCTGCATTGCATCAGATGCCTCTCGATAAGATCGTGCTCGGTTCGGCCGCGATCTTTCTCGTCAGCTTCGGCGCAGGCATCGTCGCAGCAAGAAGCTTCGGCTCACGAACCGGAGAGGAGGTCGACGCAAATCAGGAATTGATCGGACTTGGCGCCGCCAACATCGCGCCCGGCTTGTTCGGCTCGTTTCCCGTCAGCGTCTCGGATTCCCGAACCGCGATAAACCTGTCGACAGGCGGCGTCTCTCAGGTCGCTGGACTGGTATCGGCCGCGACGCTGATCGCCGCGCTTGTTTTCCTTCACAGTGCGCTGCGGATACTCCCCATTCCCGCGCTCGCCGCAATCCTCGCAACGGCGGCAATCAGCCTCATCGATATTCACGAATTGAAAAAGATCTGGCGCATCAGCCGCATGGAATTCATTTTTGCGCTGATCGCCATGTGGGGCGCAATCAGCTTCGGTGTTCTCAACGGCGTCATCGTCGCAGTTGCGGCAACGCTCGTCTATCTCTTGCGTCAGACGATGTTTCCCCGCGACGGTCTTCTTGGACGTATCGAGGGACGGCACGGCTTTTTCGATCTTGCCCGCTTTCCGGAAGCGCGCCCTGTCGAGGGGGCCGCCGTCTTCGCCATCCAAGGCAGCATTCTGTTTTACAACGCCGATTACGTGCGCCTGCGGCTGGCGTCCGTAGCGAAGGAACTCCCTGCCGAAACCAGATGCCTCGTGCTCGATGCCAGCGCCGTCACGCATATCGACAGCACCGGCGCAGCCGCGCTCGATGCCGTGGCCGAGATCCTGGCAAAGCGGAATATCGTTTTCGCAATGACCGACCTCAGCGAGGAAAGCCGCGGCATCCTCGAGCGCGCGGGGGTCGTCGAAGCGATCGGTGTTCACAATCTTTTCAACGGCAGGGAAGAGGCGTTGCGAGCGCTGATAGGAAATGTCGGCGAGACCGGCAGCACCGCGTCGGCAGGCTAAAGCATGTCGCGCAAAAGTGTGCAGCGGTTTTGCGGCAACGACATGCGTAAAAACAAAGAGCTAAAGCGCAAGGAGCGAATCTGAAAGATCGCGACGCGCTTTAGAATATGTTCGCGCAAGGGAGGTAGAGAAATGGACGAGAATTACGAGCCCGCAAAGACGGATGGAGGGGCAGGCCGCGTCGGAAAGGATAAAAAGAAAAAGAAATCATGGGACTATGACAAGGAAATCGAGCGACTGCAGGTGGAGTTGGCCCATTTGCAAGCCTGGATCAAGAAATCCGGTGCGAGAGTCGTCATCGTCTTCGAGGGACGGGATGCCGCCGGCAAAGGCGGCATGATCAAGCGTATAACAGAAAAGGTCAGTCCGCGGGTCTTTCGCGTCGTGGCACTGCCGGCGCCCACCGACCGCGAGAAATCTCAGATCTACATGCAGCGCTATATCGCTCATATGCCGGCCGCCGGCGAAATCGTCATATTCGACCGCAGTTGGTACAACCGCGCCGGCGTTGATCGGGTCATGGGATTTTGCAGCGAAAAGAAAGCGCAGCGCTTTCTTGAATTGGCGCCTCGCTTCGAGGCCGCGATCGTCGAAAGCGGCGTCGTTCTACTGAAATACTTCCTGACGGTCAGCGAGGAAGAGCAGGAACGCCGTTTCAGACGCCGGATCGACGATCCTCTGCGACAGTGGAAACTCAGTCCGATGGATGTTGAATCCTATCAGCGCTGGTGGGACTACACGCGTGTCTATGACGAGATGCTGCGGATGACCGACAGCAACCATGCACCGTGGTGGGTGGTGCCCTCGGATGACAAGAAACGTGCCCGGGTCAACTGCATCTCGCACATCCTGCAATCCATCCCTTATGAGCGGGTGAAGTTCGAAGCACCCGATCTCGGCAAACGTCAGAAGCGGCCGTCGGATTTCATGGAGGACCACAGCATCCGCCATGTCGTGCCGGACGCGACGTCATAAGACGACCTCAGCCTGAAGCAATTCCAGGCAAAGCGCGAAGCGCTTTTGCCGGGAATCGCGTCAGAACAAAAGGTTAGAGCAGTTCTGCGTTTCCGCGAAAAGCTGAACCGCTCTAGAACATGGCGGACGGGACGCAACGATGGAGACCACAGGCGATACGGCGGCGCAGGGAGCCGGGTCAGGGCAGATTTCGATAGAGGCGAGAATAAGCGATCTTGTCCGATTGGGCATCATCGGGCTTTTTGCCTATTGGACCATCGTTCTGATTGCTCCCTTTGCGCTGATCGTCATCTGGTCGGCCATCCTTGCGGTCGCCCTTTTCCCGATATTCGAGGCACTTTCGAGGCTGATCGGAAACAGGCCCGTCATCGCGGCCGCCATCATCGTCGTCTTTTGCCTCGTCCTGATCATTGCGCCCCTGGCCCTCGTTGCGGTCAATTTTGCCGACACCACGCAGGTGTTGATCGGCAAACTGCGGACGGGGAACTTCACGCTCCCCTCGGCACCGGTCGCTATTCGGGAATGGCCCGTCGTCGGCGAGCGGATTCACGACGCCTGGAATCGGATTGCAAGCGATCTGGCCGCTACCATCATCAAGTTTCAAGCGCCCATTCGTGAAGTCACGGCCGTTATCGTCACGAAGCTCGCCTCGATCGGCGGCGGCGTTTTGAGCTTTGTCGTTTCGATCATGCTTTCGGGCCTATTGCTGACGCGATCAGCACGCCTGGCTGCAGCCATACAGGTGCTGGCAAGCCGGATCGCCGGTGAAAAGGGTGTCGGCTTTGCCCGGCTGGCGGGAGCTACGGTGCGCAATGTATCGCGGGGCGTCATTGGCGTTGCCTTCCTGCAAGCGCTGTTGTGCGGACTGTGTTTTGCCCTTTTTGACGTTCCGGGGAGCGGCCCCTTGACCTTTCTTGTGCTCGTCCTGTGCCTGATGCAGCTCGGGCCTGCGCTCATTCTTTTGCCGGTCATCATTTGGGCGTGGTTCTCCTGGCCCATGTCGATCGCCTTGGCTTTCACCGTCGTGACGATCCCCATCATGATCATCGATAACATACTGAAACCGATCTTGATGGCGCGCGGCCTCTCCACTCCAATGCCGGTGATACTGATCGGCGTCATCGGCGGCACCTTGTCACAAGGCCTGCTGGGGCTGTTTTTGGGGCCGGTCGTTCTCGGTGTCTTCTACGAACTGCTGAAAGCCTGGGCCTGGCCTTCGGTTTCGACCGGATCGGAAAATAGCCGCTCCGCGAGATTCGATGCTCAACCGGAACGCATCGAACACCCGCAATGACGATCGTCGAGGCGCCAGCGGCGGCCTGGCGGGACTCACCTGTTCTTGCAGTAGACGACAACCTCCTGCTCGATTTCGCGGCAGAGCTGTTCATACTCGATGATGAGCTTCTCTTCCCTCGGGCTCTTACTTCGGAACCGCTCCAGCGCATCGACAGCAAGATCGTAGGATTCAAACATCTCCGCGAGCGCTTCACTGGTCATGCTCTCCAGGAGATGCCGGATATCGGGGAGCCGCAACATCAGTTTTCTGCGGCCACGCTCTTTGCTCATGGATCAGCTCCGCATTCAACGTATCCCTGCAATGGATACGAAGTCACCAAGGTATCGGATCGTTCCCCGAGATCACGAATAAAATGTACGGCGGCGCAATCTGATCAAACCTAGCTGCCGTCTCGGTCCGTCACGCTCAAGGCTTTTACTGTGATGGCTGCAATGACGCCGGTCAGCACGATCCCTGCAAACCCGATGACCAAAGCGAGTATCCGTGCCGAAACATGTTTGGGCGTAAAGTCGCCGTAGCCGATGGTAAGTCCCGTCACGAAGGTAAAATAAAGCGCTTCATCGATCCGCCAATTTTCGATCCGCCAAATTGCCAGTCCGGATGCGACCATGATCGACACGATGCCGGAAAGGATCGGCCAGATGACACGAAGCTGCTGTGCGAGTGCGATGAAAAACAGCCTTCTCACCTGCCGGGTATGCGGTCCGCCGCCCGATCGCTCCTGTATGGGAACGCGGGACCTCATCGCACTGCCGGCGGCAGGACGTACAGCGTTATGGCGAAAATCATATACACCATCAGCACCAGGACGCCGACGAACCATGCCGATCGCCCGCTGTTGGTGACGAACATCGCAGTCACCGTCGCAAGGAACATCATCGTCACGGCACCCGGCCAGAATTGCAGATCCATCGGCGACGGACCGATGAAATAACTCGTCAAGACCAGAACGGGCGCGACGAACAAGGCAATCTGGGAAGCGCTCCCGAGCGCGATGCCCACGCTCAGATCCAGCCGGTTCTTGCGCGCGCCGGAAAATGCCGAGGCCATTTCGGCCGCACCGCCGACCAATGCGACGACGATGAAACCAACAAAGGCGGGGGTCATTCCGAAGGCCTCCGCCGCCTCCTGCACGGACTCGACGAAGATCTCGCTCACCAGGGCCACGATTACGGTGACGCCGGCAAGCGTGCCCAGAGCAAGGCCGATCGGCCACGGCGCTTCGCCGGCCTCGGCATGTTCCGTTGAAGAAAAAAATTCCCGATGCGTCCGAAGCGTGAACAACAGCCCAAGCCCGTACCCGACGATCAGCAAGGCAGCCAGGCTGAGACTGAGCGTTTGAGTGACTGGTGCGACCGATGCCGAGTCCAATCCACCAAGCGCCGAAGGCATCAGCAGGGCGATTGTGGCCAGGAAAAGCAGGCCGGCTTGAAGTCGCGCGCTGGCTCGGTTGAACTCCTGAATGTGGTATTTGAGCCCGCCGAGCAGAAACGACGCGCCCAGCATGAACAGCGTGTTGGTGACGATCGCTCCGGCGATGGATGCCTTGACCAGCGTATATTCGCCTGCCTGCAGGGCAGCCAGCGCGATGACCAGTTCGGTGAGATTGCCGAGGGTCGCATTCAGCAGCCCGCCCGCGGCGTCACCCGTCTTGGCGGCAACGGATTCGGTCGCATGGCTGAGCAGTCCGGCCAACGGGACGATGGCCAGCACCGACAGGATGAAAAGCGCCGTGTGGGCCTCGGGGAAGAGCGCCGCAGCTGCGAACACCACCGGCACGGCGGCCAGCAGCCAGAGCATGGGGCTATCGCGAATCTCTTTGAAAAGAAGGCTCAACCTTCACTCCCCTCTGATCACCTAGCCCCTGATTACCTGGCCCCCGATTACCTGGCCCCCGATTACCTGGATCGCGATGATCTGTTGCCGCTAGCTCCCGGCCGACGCCAATGATCCCTGTCTTGCTCGTCTTCCCTGATCTGCTCGCGGCCTCATTCCGGAAGAGCCGTCTGCTGGAAGAAGGTCACGACTGCGTCGTCAGGCTGGCCAAACCATGTTGTAAAAAACACCCGGAAATTCTGCGCCGCATAGGCCTGGCTCAGGGCGCGATCGACGGCCAAGCGAAAATCCTCGTCCCCGCGCGCCAGCTCGAGGCCGAGCGGTTCGTAGGTGAAATGACGCTCGAGGATGATGAGATTGCCGGAGCTGTCGCTGCGGGCGGCGGCATCCATCAGAAGCGGCATGTCGCCGAAGAGCACCGCCGAACTGCCGTCCAGGACACGCTCGATCCCCTGTTGATAGCTGTTCACGGGCGTCGCCGTTGCCGCGAGCTGAAAGGTCTTGATCCTGTCGGACAGCCAGCCTTCGCTTGTCGTGCCGGCTATCGAGGAGAATGTCTTGTGCTCGAGGATCGTGCGGGCCGGCGCGCCGCGCCAGACGGGCCGGCTCGATGGCTCGCCATATTGCAGAACCTCGCGCAGCGCCAGCGGAGCACTCGCATTGAGCAGCGCCCCGGTACCGCTCGGGAAGATCGGGAGTGAGAATGAGACCTGCTGCCTGCGGCTGAGCGTCACCGGCTCCGCCCCGCAGACAAGGTCCACCGTGCCATCCTGTATGGCACGCAGCTTGGCGTCGCCCGAAAGGGAAACCCATTCCACGTCGAGCTTCGGCAGGTTCAGCTGAGCCCTCAGGCTGTCGGCTATCCGGTTGCAGAGGGCAACCGCATAGCCATCGGGTTTGCCCTGCTGGGCATCGAATGAAAAAGGTCTCGCGTCGGGGTCGTAGCCGAATTTCAGCGCGCTGGACGTCCTGACGCGGTCGAGCGTCTGGGCGGGCGCGGGCGGTGCGACGGCCATCACGGCGAGGACAGAGGCGACAATTGCCGCCCAGCGACCATTTCTACCTGACATGTTTGGTCCTCCCTGTGTTACTCGGCCGGCGCCCGGTTCACGCCGCTGGCGAAACGCGGGGCGATAAGCCCGTAAATGATGAAAGCGATCCCTGTAACGATCATGCCGCCGAGTACCGCATCCTTGCCGGAGGCATAGATGGCGAAAACGCTGTAAGCCATGCCGACCAAGGCGATCGTGGCATTCAGCCGGTATTTCGCCGGCGGCACGCGAGCGGCCTTCATCATGACGAACAGGGCAGACAGCGCGATGATGTAAGGCAGCACATTGGTGACGACAGCGAGGTTGACGAGCGCGGAGAACTGCTCGCTCAAAGTCGGCGATATGGTCATCAGGGCAAGACCTGTCTGCACGATGCCTAGAATGATCATGCCGCTGACCGGCGCGCCCATCTCGTTCACCCGGGAAAATATGGACGGGAACATCCGCTCATCGGCAGCGGTTTTCGCCGTCTGGGCGATCGTGAACTGCCAGCCCAGCAAAGAGCCGAGGCAGGCAAGCACCGCCAGCGCCATGATGATCGAACCGATCGTCGGATTGAACATCGTGGCATAGGCCAGTGCGAACGGACCTGTTGAAGTGGCGAGCTCGGCATTCGGCACGATGCCCTGAATGACTGTCGTCGACAGGATATAGATGACGGCTGCCCCGAGCGTGCCGAACATGCAGGCGAGCGGCACGTCACGCTTTGGGTTTTCGACGGCATCCGAATTCTGCGCCGCCGACTCCATGCCGAGGAAGGCCCAGAGCGTCAGCGAAATGCTCGATCCCATGCCCTGGGCCAGTGTCAGCCCTTTCGGATTCCAGGCAGCGCCGAATGTGCTTGAACTGAACCAGAGCCAGCCGATGATCGACAGCAGCCCGACCGGAAGGATGACGCCCCAGACTGTGATCGAACCGATACGCCCGGTAATGCGCGGACCGCCGAAATTGGCGGCCGTCGTCAGCCAAAGAAGCGCGATCAGCGCCAGGCAGGTCATGATGGGCGTGGATGTCAGCACCGGAAAGAAGCCGGCGAGATAACCGACGGCCGAAATACCAATCGCCACATTGCCGATGGCGAGCGACAGGAAATACAGGAAGAACACCAGGAAATAGCCGTCTTTTCCGTAGGCATCTTCCGCATAGGCGGACATGCCCCCGGGGCGCTGATTGAACAATCCGGCCTGAGCAAAGCCATAGGCGATCGCCATCGAGCCGACGGCGGTCACCAGCCAGGAAAGGAGCGAGATTGCACCGACCTGCGCCATGTTGGCGGGAAGCATAATGATGCCCGACCCCATCATGTTCACGGCGACGATGAAGGTGAGCTGCACCAGATTCATCTTTTTCTTCGCGGTGGTCTCGGCCGCGAGATGCATCGTGTTGTCGGTCATGATGAAATCCTCCTGCCCCTACTCGCGCACGACATATGTGTGGAATTTGATCCGCCCCTCGACCCGCTCCTGGAACACGCCCTGGACCTCGTAGTTGAAACCCGGAAACCGGTTGAAGGATTCCTCGAAGGCGAGGAAATAGTCGCGCATGGGTCGAGCGCGGTCGTCCCAGCGCTCTCCCGGCACGATCACGCCGATGCCGGGCGGATAGATCAGCGCCAGCGTTGCCGAAATGCGGCCGGCGGCTTCCGTCAACGACACATAGTCGACATTGTTGGCGACCAGCGCTTCATAGGCCTGCTTCGGAGCGATGGCCGGCTCCGGGAAGCTCTCCGAGCGGAAGCAGAGACGCTGCAATTCCTTGACGCCGGCATCGCGATAAAAGGTATGCATTTCGCGGCAGACCTGGCGGACCGTATAGCCGGCATAACGCTCGCGATTGGCCGCAAAGACGGTCGGCAGCACCTCCTGCAGCGGCGCGTCGCGATCCCAGAGATTCTTGAACTTGACGAGTTTGGCGACGAGCGTGTTCAGCTTGCTCTCGTCTTCGGCTGGAGTGAGCAGGAAAAGCAGGCTGTTGAGGTCGCATTTTTCGGCGACGACCCGCTGCTCGCGCAAATAGTTGGCGACGACGGTCGCCGGAATGCCGAACTCGCGATATTCACCGGTCTTGCGGTCGATGCCGGGCGTCAGCAGCGTAAGCTTGTTCGGATCGACCATCGTGTAATCAGGCGCATATCCGGCATAACCGTGCCACTTTGCCTGTGGATCGAAACGCCAGCATTGCTGCTCGCGCTTGAGCACATCCGTGGACACATCTTCCCACCGTACGGCTTCGAGGTCGGTGGTATGTTTTGAGCCCGAAATGGTGACCTTGTCCGGCACGAAGGGATCGAAGAACCATTGCTCTTCCGTGCCTGCGGCTTTGGACTCGTAGTGCTCGACGAAACCGCGCAGCTTCTTGCGCACCTCGATCCCCAGTTCGATGCAGCGGTCCCAGAGCATCTCGCCCGCCTTGCCCTCATGCACCTTGGCGTTGACGTCAAGCGAGGCGAAGAGCGGATAGAAGGGAGAGGTCGAAACATGCATCAGCAGCGATTCGTTGAAACGCTTGTGTTCGACGAACCGGCGCTGGCCGCTGATATGTTCGTCCCGCTTGTGGATCTGCGATGCCTGCGAGAAGCCGGCGCCCTGCTTGTGCACGGATTGGGTGGAGAATAGGCCAGGCATGTCCGCCCGCAGGTCTTTCAGGCGCATCGGGCTGTGGCCCTCGAAGAGCGGATGAAAGGCGTTGTAGCCGATCCAAGCCTCGTCCCAGAGCACGTAGTCGCAGAGATGACCGATCTTCTCCATGACCTGCCGGACATTGTAAATCGTGCCGTCATAAGTCGCGAGCTGGATGCAGGCCAGGCGGAAAGGCCTCTCCGCCTGCGCGCGGCTCTTGTCGGTGACAAGCGGATGTTCCTCGATCTTTTGCCGCAGCCAGCTCTCGTCCCAGGCCGCCCAGTCGACCGCGCCGATCATGCCGAAGGAATTGCGGGCGGTCGGCAGATAGATCGGGATGGCGCCCGCCTGAACCAGCGCGCCCTGATGCAGGGATTTGTGATTGTTGCGGTCGAAGAGCACGAGATCGCCGCTGCGCAGCACCGCGTTGGCGACCACCTTGTTGGAGGTGCTTGTTCCGTTCAGGATGAAGTAGGTGCGGTCCGCGCCGAAGATGCGCGCAGCCTGCTTCTGTGCTTCGACGGCGGGGCCTTCATGGATCAGGAGGTCGCCGAGATCGACGTCCGCATTGCAGAGATCGTTGCGGAAAATGCTCTCGCCGAAATATTTGAAGAAGAGCTGGCCGGCCGGTGATTTTCGATAGAACTGGCCGCCCTGATGTCCAGGGCAATCGAAGGCGATATTGGCCTCGCCGTCATAGGCCATCATGCCGCCGAAAAACGGCGGCAGCAGCGACTTGCCGTAATTGACCGCGCTGGAAACGATCTGCTTGGCATAGAAGCTCGGCGTCTGCTGGCCGAGATAGACGAAGCCATCCACCTCGCCGGCCATCTCGACGACATCCATATCCGCAATCGTCAGCGTATCCGCCATTGCCCAGATCGGCGTGCGAAAACCGATATCCCTGACCGAGCGAAGAAAGTTACGTGCCGCCGGCAGCTTGCCGCCCTCGACCGAGCCGATATAGGCGCCGACGTCAGCATCCTCAGATACATCAGCGGAATAGTCGTGGCGCAGCTCCACCTGGAAACCCTGGGCGGTGATCTGTGCCACCAGTTCCTGGGCCTGAGAATTGTCGCGGTCGATGACGGCCACGATCTTCAGCATCTTGTGAAACGGTATGGCGACCGTCGGAGACTTCACATCGCGCGGGATCATTCCTGCCCCTCCTCTGCAATGCAATCGACAAGATAGCGGCGACCGCCGTCACCGGGCAAGAATCGAAGGCCGTGGATATCCGTCTCGAAACCGGGGAACTTCCGGTCGAAATCACGGGCGTAAAGCAGATAGTCCTGAATGGATTTCGTCGACTGGGTGATCCGCTCGCCCGGCATGATCAGCGGGATACCCGGCGGATAGGGTACGATCATCACGGCGAGGATGCGGTTCATGAGATTGTCGATCTCGACGCTCTCGATCCGCCCCTTGACCAGCCGGTCATAGGCGTCGGCGGGACGCAACGCCATTTCGGGCAAGACGGTGTACATCTCGCGCTGCGCCTTCGGCACATCGTCCTTGCGGTAGATCGCATGGATCTGTTCGCAGAGGTCTTTGAGCCCCATGCCGCCATAGGCTTCCGGATGGGATGCAGCGAGTGCCGGCAGCGCGCGGGTCAATGGCGCATTGGCGTCATAGAGATCCTTGAAATTCAGGAGCTCGGTGACGAGCGTGCTCCACTTGCCGCGGGTGATGCCCATCGAGAAAAGCACCAGGAAGGAATAGAGGCCGGTCTTTTCGATTTCTATGCGTCGGGAGGACAGGAACTTCGTGATGACGGCCGCCGGTATCCCATGCTCGTCCATCGCTCCGCTTGCCGACAGGCCCGGCGACAGAATGGTGACTTTGATCGGGTCGACCATGACGTGGTTTTCGGCAAGGCCGGTAAACCCATGCCAGGCATCATCCGGCTTCAGAACCCAGTCGGCATGGATATCGGTCGGCGTCTGCTTGGCGACCGTCGGCTCCCAGACGTCAAACCACCAGCTGCCTTCCGTCTGTTGCCTCATCGTGTTCATCGCCCGGCGGAAGCTGATCGCCTCGTCGATCATCTCCTGGACGAGCGCGCGTCCCGCCGGTTGCTCCATCATCGCGGCGGCGACATCGCAGGAGGCGATGATGCCGTATTGCGGCGAGGTGGAGGTGTGCATCATGAAGGCTTCGTTGAAGCGGGTGACGTCGAGCCGCGTGGTCTCGGCATGCTGGATGTGGATCATCGAGGCCTGCGAGAACGCGGCCAGAAGCTTGTGCGTCGATTGCGTGGCAAAAGTGATGGCGGTTTTCGAACGCGCCGGCTTCGTAGACGAAATCCCGTGGAAGCCATCGTAGAATTCGTGGAAATTGGCATAGGCGTACCAGGCCTCGTCGAAATGCAGCACTTCGACTGCGTCGCCGAGCGATGCCTTGATCGCATCGACATTGTAGCACAGCCCGTCATAGGTCGAGTTGGTGATAACCATCAACCGGACCTTGCCGCTCGTCTGCACGGCAAAGGGGCTTGCGGCAATCTTGCGAGCAATCGATTCCGGGGTGAACTGATCCTTCGAGATCGGGCCGATGATGCCGAGCCCGTTGCGCGACGGCGTGAGATAGATGGGAGTTGCGCCCGTCATGATCAGCGAGTGCAGGATCGACTTGTGGCAGTTGCGGTCGCACAGCACCAGATCGCCGCGCCCCACCATTCCATGCCATACGATCTTGTTTGCCGTCGACGTGCCGCCGACCACAAATAGGGTCTCGTCGGTGCCGAAGATGCGTGCGGCATTGCGCTCGCCCTCGGCGATCGGCCCGACGTGATCCAGCAGCGAACCAACGCTGCCGACCGATACGGAGATATCGGATCGCAGCGTGTTTTCACCGAAGAAAGTATAGAAGAGCTGGCCGACGGGGCTCTTGCGGAAAGCGACACCACCCCCATGGCCGGGTGTATGCCAGGAATAGGCGCCCTCGAGGGTGTAGTCCATCAGCGCCTTGAACATCGGCGGCGGCAGCCGGTCGAGATAGTTGCGCGCAGCCTGCGCTATGGCGCGCGCCATGAATTCCGCCGTATCCTCGAACAGCCGGAAGAAGGCGTTGGCGTGGCGCAGTACCCCGGCCGGGACGTCTTCCGCGGTCGTTTCGTCGCCGAAGAGGAAAATCGGCAGGCGGTCGTTCCTCTGCCGCTTGGCGGCCAATACCTCTCCCAACAGCTGCCAGCGCGTGGTCTTGTCCTCGCTCCCGTCGACGGATACCAGCCAGCAGGATTCGGTGTTGAAGATATGCACGAGGCGCCGCGCATCCTCGTAGGAAACGCCGGAGACGATCCGGAAGCCTTCCTTTTCGATTGCGGCCGCCAGATCGCGCATGCCGCGTCCTGCGGCGCTCTTGCCATCAAAGTCCTCGTCGATAACGGCTATCGGAAATGCCATCTGGAATTCCATGCGTTCCTCCGGAAACCGAGGGTCAAAGGCCGTGACCGCTCTGCAGCGACGCGTATCTCAGCTGGAGGGATCGTACATGACGGGTGATGCACCGTCGTTGATTGCAATCAACCTGAGGCAAAGGATTTCGATATCGATGGGAACGCTGACGTCGCCTATTCCGCCCATTCCGCATCGGCCGTGAAGGCGATCGTCAGCCAGCGATTGGCGCTCTCGTCTCCGATCGAAGCCCCTATCTCGTCGCGGAGCGCGTCCCATTCCTCTACCGTCTTTGCCGGAAGCCCTTCCGGTACGATGAAGTAGAGTTCGATCTGCATTGCGCGGCCGACCCGGGCGACATAGGCGCGGTGCGAAAGGAAGCCGAGGCGGCGAACCGTTTCCGAGGCGACGCGGTCGACATGCTCCTGGAGATCGACAGGGGCGATCAGCAGGATCTCGCTCAACGCCTTCCGGACAGTGCCGATCGGAAGCGGGATCATGACCAGGCAGACCAGCGCCAGAACCGCGGGATCCATATAGCTGGCGACCCATGCGACGGGCGTCGCCTGCACAGCCATGCCGATCAGAAATGCAATCAGCAGCGCTAACGCGATGCCGCCGGACATGATCCACGCCTTGATGTCGAGCGAGATGAAATCGGATTTGATGCCGGCATTCAGCCTGATGCCAAGGAAAGCCATGGCGGCGCAAACAAATAGGGTCGTCGCAGAATAGGCGACCGCCATGCCGAATTGCAGTTCGTGGCCGCCGTTCAGGATGCTGATGATCGCGCTGATAAGTGCATAGACGGCGACCGTCATCAGCAGGCAGCCATTGAGCATCAGCACGATGGGCTCCAGATGCCAGAAGCCCATGGTAAAGCGGTTTCGGATTCTGCCCGACTGCGCGTCGCTCTGGGTCGATTGTATGATGAGGCTGGAAACCCAGAGCGCAAGCCCGGTCATCGCCGCATCGGCCAGCGAATAAACGCCGTCGAAGGCGATGGAGAACGATCCGGAAAGGATGCCGAAAACCACGCCGAGCGTAGCGACCACAACCGTCGCCGCGATCGAGATCCTGAGAAATCCCTGCTCGCCTAACATCATTGTCCCCGCCTCCGACACCTTTCGTTCCAATCGTTTTATGCTGGTCGTGAAGGTGAGACGAGGTGTGAGACGGCGTGGGCCCGCTTTTTCCATTGCCGGCCGCAGCCGCGCCATGGCAACCAGCCAATCATGCGGTGGGCGCGCAGGGAAGGCCGCGCGGCTGCCCCAGCGTGAAATTTACCCGGCACAAATGCCGCTCATTTTGTATAGAAGGTCATATTGCCGTTGCGTGCCCGCGAGACCCATTCGATGTCGTTCGCGGTAAGCTTCTTGGCCTTGAGCTGGGCCGCAAGCCATTTGTTCGCGCGAATTGCGTCTCTGATGGCTTTGACATGTTCTTCACTTCCCTGCTTAGGGTGTGAGCCTGTCTCCGAAAAATCCGCCATCCTGTAGCTAACGATCGTGAATCGTCTGTCGTGATAGGTTCTCACCGCCTCGGGCAGATTTTCGCTCCAGTTCATTCTCCGATATTCGCGTCGATTCTGCTGGGCCTCGACCGGAGCAATTCCGGCGGCGGCAGTGAATACGGCAAGTCCAATGATCATGGCCATCTTCATCGCTCTTACTCCCGAGAACTAAATGACGTTCGGTGTCGAAGATAGCTCATGCACCGACGCCAAGCATTGAGTACGATCAATGCTGTCCAAGCAGGTACATTGCCGATGGCCCGCATATTTTCTGATGCTTTCAGACCGTCGCCCACTACGCATTGAACCGGATTGCGGCATCTGTTCTTTGGGAGGAAGATTACGTCCGGGAACAGATGTCCGAGGCGATATCGGCGTCGGAAAGGATGTTTACCGGGAGGGGACCATGACAACGTCGCCAAATGGCAAGAGCCTCGGACTTGCTGCCTGCACCGCCATCGTGGTGGGAAACATGGTGGGGTCGGGCTTTTATCTTTCGCCGGCCGCAGTCGCGCCCTATGGCAACCTTGCGATTATCGTCTGGATCGTCATGGGCGCCGGCGCGATCTGCCTCGGCCTCACATTTGCGCGCCTGGCGCGCCTTGTGCCCGCTGTCGGCGGCCCCTATGCATATACGAGGCTCGCCTATGGCGATTTCGCGGGCTTCCTGATTGCCTGGGGCTACTGGATTTCCATCTGGACGTCGCTGCCGGTCATCGCCATTGCCTTTGCCGGCGTCATGGTCGATCTCTTCCCTGCTCTCGGCAACCGCTTCGCCGCGACCGTGCTGACGCTTGGCGTGATATGGGCGATCGTGCTCGTCAATCTTCGCGGCGTCCATGCGGCGGGTGTCTTCGCGCAGGTCACCACCTATGCCAAGCTGCTTCCCTTCGGCGCCGTCGCCATCATCGGCCTTCTCTTCATCGACACCTCGCATTTCTCCGAATTCAATCCGAGCGGACAATCGCTGCTGCAGTCGGTCGCAACGCTGGCGCCGCTGACGATGTTCGCCTATCTAGGGCTGGAATCGGCGACCGTGCCTGCAGGCGATGTCGAGAATGCCGAGCGGACCATCCCCCGTTCGACCGTGCTTGGGATCTCGATCGCCGCCGCCCTCTATGTCCTGGGCACCATTGTCGTGATGGGCCTCCTGCCGCGCGAACAGCTCGTTCGCTCGGTTGCGCCATTCTCCCAGGCCGCGGGGATCATGTGGGGACGGCCCGGCGAGCTGGCGATCTCGATTGCCGTGCTGCTCTCCTCGATCGGCGCTCTCAACGGCTGGACCCTGCTGATGGGGCAGGTCCCGATGGCTGCTGCCCGGGACGGGCTGTTTCCGCCGCTTTTTGCGCGGCTCTCCGCGCGCGGCGTGCCGGCATGGGGCATGATCATCTCAGCCTCGTTCGCAACGCTTTTGGTGCTTGTCCAGGCGATCGGCTCCGAAGGTTTCGCGGCGGCCTACCGGCTCATGGTCGGTCTGAGCACCATGGCCGCCGTCATTCCCTATGCCTTCTGCTCGCTTGCCCGAAGCCTCGTTGCTGGTGCCGCCCATGGGCGAATGCCACGGGTGAGCGCAATCGAGATCATCGCCTTCGTCTTTGCAATCTTCACCCTTTACGGTTCCGGCGCCGAACCGGTGCTATACGGCCTCGTGCTGTTGATGCTCGGCATCCCGGTCTATGTCTGGCAAAAACGAAATGCGACTGGCGCCACAGACAAGGAGACGGCAGCAGGGGGCGCGATACCGCGCCCCCTGCCCTCTCAGGATAAGTTTGCTTGAAAGATCGGGCGGTCAGCTGTGCCAGCTCAGGCCGGCAAAATTTTCATTGATGATCGTTCCGCGTTGGCCGCGCACCATTCCCGCAATGTCGGCAAGCGATCCGATGGCCGCGGTCTTGCCACCGGCCCGCGCAAAATGGCAGGCGGCATCGATCTTCGGGCCCATCGACCCGGCCGGGAAGGAAAACTGCTTGAAATCGTCGGGACGGGCCTGATGGATCGCCTTCTGGGACGGCTTGCCCCAATCGGTGTAGACGGCCTCGGCATCCGTCGCCATGATCAGGAGATCGGCTTGGAGCTCGCGCGCCAGCAGCTCCGAGCACAGATCCTTGTCGATCACCGCTTCGACACCGATCAGCTTCCGGTCGTGGCCCTTTTCGTACATTGTCGGAATGCCGCCGCCGCCCGCACAGATGACGATGGTGCGCTGTTCCAGCAGCCATCGGACCGGGCGGATCTCGAAGATGCGTTTGGGCGCCGGCGAGGCGACGACACGCCGCCATTTTTCGCCATCCTGCTTGAAAACCCAGCCCTTTTCCTTGGCGATCCGGTCAGCCTCGGCTTTCTCATAGACCGGGCCGACGAACTTCGTGGGGTTCTGGAAGCCCGGGTCGGCGGCATCGACCTCCACCATGGTCAGCAGCGTGGCCAAAGGTTGCTCGAACGGCAAGAGATTGCCGAGTTCCTGTTCCAGCATGTAACCGATCATGCCCTCGGTCTCGGCGCCGAGAACATCGAGCGGATAGGCTTCCTCGGGTTTGTAGGCCGCCCCCTGCAGCGCAAGCAGCCCCACCTGCGGCCCGTTGCCGTGGGTGACGACGATCTCATGTTCGGCCGCCAATGGCGCGATCGCCTCAGCCGCGACGCGCGCGTTCCGTCTCTGGGTATCGGCGGTCATGGCTTCCCCACGCCGCAGAAGCGCATTGCCGCCAAGCGCAATCACCACACGCATGTCAATCTCCCAGGGTCGCGACAAGCAGGGCCTTGATCGTGTGCAGACGGTTCTCCGCCTGCTCGAAGGCGACATTGGCCTCGGACTCGAAGACGTCGTTGGTGACTTCAAGTCCGTTGTCCATGCCGTAATCTTCGGCGATCTGTTTGCCGAGCGTGGTTTCGGTGTCGTGGAATGCCGGCAGGCAATGCATGAACTTGGTCTGCGGATTGCCGGTCGCCTTCATCAGTTCCTGATTGACCTGATAGGGCGTGAGCAGCTTGATGCGTTCGCGCCAGACCTCCTTCGGCTCGCCCATCGAAACCCAGACGTCCGTATGGATGAAATCGACGTCTTTGACCGCCTCCTTTGGATCTTCGGTGACCAGCAGGCGAGCGCCCGAGGCCTGCTGAAGATCCCTGGCGATCTTCATATATTCTTCCGAAGGCCACAGCGATCTCGGGCCGCAGATACGCACGTCCATGCCGAGCAGGCAGCCGACGATCAACAGCGAATGCCCCATGTTCGAGCGGGTGTCGCCGACATAGGCATATTTGATCTGGGCGACCGGTTTGTCGCTATGTTCGCGCATGGTCATGACGTCGGCAATCATCTGTGTCGGATGATATTCGTCCGTCAGGCCGTTATAGACCGGCACGCCGGCGTAACGTGCCAGCGTCTCAACGCCCTTCTGCGCCGAGCCGCGATATTCGATGGCATCATACATGCGGCCGAGCACTCGCGCCGTATCCTTGAAGGATTCCTTATGACCGATCTGCGAGCCGGACGGATCGAGATAGGTGACGTTGGCGCCCTGATCCGAGCAGGCGACTTCGAAGGCGCACCTCGTTCGCGTCGAGGTTTTCTCGAAAATCAGGCAGATCTCCTTGCCTTTCAGGTGTTCCTGCTCGGTGCGGGCATATTTGGCCCGCTTCAGATCGCGGGCGAGATCGAGGAGGTAACGGAATTCCCGCGGTGTATAGTCCTGCACGGTCAGAAGCGATCGATTGCGCAGATTGAAGCTCATGGTCTTGCTCCGTCAGCCTGTTTCGTGGATGGAAACGTCAGTAAGCAGGGTCGCGCCAGATGGGACATGTCATGCAGTGCCCGCCACCGCGGCCACGGCCGAGTTCGGCGCCGCGAATGGTGACGACCTCGATCCCAGCCTTCCGCAGAAGCGTATTCGTGTAGGTGTTGCGGTCGTAGGCGACGACGACGCCGGGCTCGAGCGCGACGACATTGTTGCCGTCATCCCATTGTTCGCGCTCGGCCTGGTAGGAATTGCCGCCGGTTTCGACGGTGCGCAATCGCGGCAAGTCGAGCGCCTCGCTGACGACATCGAGCATTGGTCGAGTTTCAGGATGAATCTCGAAAGTGCCGTCGTCGTCTTTCGGATACATGCTGTAGCAGCGGACCTGGTCGACGACCTCGGCAAACAGCGTGACGACATCGCGATCGCAAAAGCTGAAAACGGTATCCAGGTGCATTGCCGCACGGCTCTTCGGCATCAGGCAGCCGATCACCCTCTTCGCTGCCTTGCTCCTGAACAGCGCCTGCGCCACCTGACCGACGGCCTGATAGGTCGTACGCTCGCCCATGCCGATCAGGACGGTGCCGTTGCCGATCGGCATGACGTCGCCTCCCTCCATCGAGGCGTTGGCGAACTGATTGTCTGAATCGCCCCACCAGATCTGGAAATCGCCGCCGAGGAAGATCGGATGAAACTTGTAGATCGCACGCTGGATCAGCGTTTCCGCGCGTCTTGCCGGCCAGAACATCGGGTTGCAGGTCACGCCGCCGTAAATCCAGCAAGAGGGGTCGCGCTGGAACAGCGTGTTCGGGATCGGCGGGATGACGAAATCCGTCTCCGGCAAGGCGCTGAGCATCAGCGATTTCGCCTTGACCTCAGGCAGGTCGGAGATTGCGATGCCGCCGATCATGAATGCGGCAAGCTGCGTGGGCGGCATTTCGTCAAGCCACGGTCGCATCGCCTCTGCGATCTGCGAGCCGAGCACATTCGGGGTAATGCGCCGGTCCAATACGAAATCACGCGCCTGTTTGTTGGCAAGCGCCTGGCCAAGCAAGTCGTGGAGTTCGAGAACTTCAACGCCCCGTTCCTGCATCTTCAGCACAAAGTCAAAGTGATCTTTCTGAGCCTCATGTACCCATAGGACATCGTCAAACAGCAGATCATGGCAGTTGGCAGGCGTCAGGCGCTGATGCGCCAAAGACGGTCTGCAAACCATGACGGTTCTCAATTTCCCGACCTCCGAGTGAACCCCGAAACCACGCATGTGGTCCTCCTTCCAGCTTTCCGGATCGCGGCCGCGTCGGCCGATCTTCGAAAACCAGACTATTTCGGCCCGATCGGTCGTGTCATTGATCGCAGACAATCCGCGGCACAGTATGTTGCGGCCCTTCGACCAGCTGTGGGCGGGAGTTCATTGAAGACCCGGAACATCGCATCGATGGATTTGCCATAGGCGCCAATGGGTCGGATGAATGTCGAGCGTCTCGCCGGTCACCGCATTGATCCAGCCGTCGGGGAGACGCTGGCAGGGGAAAACCAGGGCATGGACGCCTTCGTCGTCGATGACGGCGAGCTCTATATCCTGTTCGAACGGAGCTTCGACTGGCAATCGCCACATCACCAAACCCTCCCGACGATCCACCAGGTCAACCGGACACGAGGTTGTTATTCCGGCACGCCAATCATCCAACCGGCATGTTTTGGCCTGACCGGCGATCAGCCGGCAAGTGTGGGTCTTGTCTGCGGAAATAGATCCGACGAGCTTTGGCCATCGCTCGATCGCCGATATTCCTTGCGGCTCGCCCGCCCACGGGCGGCCCGGCCACTTGCCCGCTGTTTCTCACCATAGTGGAACAATGAGACGGAGGCATTGAGCCGGATCAATGGCGACGAAGTCGGACGATGCGCTATGGGTTTGCGCCGAGGTTCGCGGAGCAAGACCAATAGAGGCTACGCGATACTACACGGATTACCCGCCCAATGGTGGTATTGTGACCTCATTCTGGAGGAAAAGACGGTCCATGGGCCAAGACTTCTCAAGGGACGGAGGAGACCATCATGTCCATCAAGATGGCGCCGCCGCGTGCCGTCGCCGAAGCCGGTTCCACCGTCGCAGCCGTGGCAGGAGAAGTCCCATCCGGGACGTCGCAGGCGGTGTCTCACGAGCCGGTGCGTGCTTTGCGCGAAGGAAACGGCAGGCTGCGGATGGACTGGATCCGGCAACTCCACGAACACATGCCGGACGCGGTGTTTTTTATCGATGAACGCCATAGAGTTTCCGCCTGCAACAAGGCTGCGGTCGCCATGTTCGGTTATGAAGAGCGCGAATTGATGGGCCGCAAGATCGGCTTCGTCTGGCATCCGACACCGAATGTTCGATTGAATGGGCGCTGGGCAGACCACGGGGCGGTGCGTGCCGGTCTGGCGATCACCAAGAGCGGAGTTCAATTTCCGACCGCACTTACCATTATCAGGAAGGATGATGAAAAAGGCGTCTTCACTGCGGCGATTTTTGAGGACTTTCGAACCGAACGCGAGACCTTGCAGCAAGTTCAGGAGCTGCAGCAAGAGATTGCCCGGCTTGCAAGAATGACTGAGCTGGGGGAGATGGCGTCCACTCTTGCCCATGAGCTTTCCCAGCCGCTGTCGTCTATCGCGGCCTATTCAGAGGGGTGCGGGCGCCTTGTCATGGGCAAGCGTCGCCGGCGCGGTGAAGAGCTTCACGAAGCGCTGCTGGAAATTACGCAGCAGGCGCTCTGGGCAGGAAGTATCGTCCAGAACGTGAGAGAATTCGTCGAGCGTGGCGCTTCCGAAAGGAAACCGGAGGCGATGCACGAACTGATCCATAGGGCGACAAGGCTCGCGCTCATTGGGTCGCGGCGAAAAGACCTTCACACCGACTTTCGGCTCGAAGCAGTGCAGAATACTGTCCTTGGAAACCGGGTTCAGATCGTGCAGGTGATCACGAACCTCGTTCGCAACGCCTTGGAGGCGACCGAATGTGTCGAGCAGCCGTCGATTGCGATCCGGACAACAGTAGACGATTCCTCGCATGTCATTGTTGACGTGTCCGACAATGGCTGCGGGATTGCAGCCGAGATGGAGGAGTCGTTGTTTCGTCCCTTCGTGACCGGCAAGCCGCATGGCCTTGGCATGGGCTTGGCATTGTCCAAGCGCATTATCGAGGCGCATGGAGGCCGCATAAGCGCGCGTAGAAGAACAGAGAATGGTTCAGTCTTCTCGTTCTCGCTTCCGCTGGTGGAGACAGAAATCGATGGCGAACGACCTTACGATCCATCTCGTCGATGACGAGGAGGTATTGAGACGATCTTTGACATTCTTGCTGGTATCGGCAGGTTTTGCCGTGCGAGCACATAGTTGCGCAAAAGCATTTCTGGATATTCTGCCGCTTTCGGGCCGAAACTGCCTTGTGACGGATCTGCGCATGCCTGATGTCAACGGCATCGAATTGCTCCAACGTCTGCGCCGGTTCGGCGTGGACGTTCCGGCGATCGTCATTACCGGCCAAGGCGATATCGCTGCAGCCGTTCAGGCGATGAAGGCGGGAGCGTCGGATTTCCTCGAAAAGCCTCTCAGGGAGGAAGCACTGATCGCGGCGATCAATCTGGCAATGGGACAAAGGCGGCCAGGCAGCGCAATCGCCGATTCCGAAAGCGTCGCGGCACGAGTTCGTCAGCTCACGGACCGCGAACATCAGGTTCTGATCGGCGTGCTCGATGGTCTGCAGAACAAGATGATCGCCTATCATCTCGGCATCAGCTCGCGCACGGTGGAGGTCCACCGCGCCAATGTTATGGCCAAGATGGGAGCTCGCAATCTTGCAGAGCTGATGCGCATGGCCATCGCCATCGACGCGGTCGAGCAGTCGACCGAAACCGGACGGATCTCACCGGCCAACACCTGGCCAGCCTGCGCGCGATAATTCGAAAAGCGGTGCTTGCAACTGGACGCTCCTCAGATATGATGCTTTAGAAAACGCTTATATAATTGCGTGATCTTGTCGTAGGGGCGATCATGAGAAACGCAACAAAGATCGATGTATTCAGCAGTCTTGGACCGACGGCTGAGGAAATCTGCCGGCAAGTCGAGCGAATTCTCGCAAGTGAAGAATTTCACGCGCCGAAGCGCGGGCGAAATTTTTTGGAATTTGTTGTCAGCGAGACGCTCGCTGGTCGATCAGGTTTCCTGAAGGCATTTACCATCGCAAATATGGTTTTTGGTCGGGAAGCGTCATTCGACCCGCAGAATGATCCGGTCGTCAGGATCGAGGCGGGCCGAATACGAAAGGCCCTGGAACGTTATTATCTCGTCGCAGGCCAGGCGGATGACGTCATTATTACGGTGCCGAAAGGCGGATACGTGCCGCATTTCGAATATACCCGCGACGCGCCAATGCCGGCTCGGCCCGAAAAAGACCCGGAAAATCCGCGGATCGGAGAATTTGCTGATCAAGATCATTCACCTCATGAGACGCGCCGTCCGCCGCCGATTGCTCGTGGTCTCGGAACCGGTCTGCTGGCCATACTTCTTCTTCTCGCCCTTGCATCGGCATTTCTTGTGGCGGGAAGTGCCCCGATCAGACCATTGCCGACGCATAAACATACCTCCCCGCCGACGGTAGCTGTCGAGTTTTTTGCAGAGAGCAATTCCGTCGATTCCAATTCGGATATCGCCCGCGGCCTGAGAGACGACGTTATCGGCCAGCTTGCCCAGCTCGAAGACATCGTCGTGGTCGCCGATCCGCCGCCGGGTGATCATGCCGCTGCTGCCGACTACGCGCTTCAGGGCAACGTCCAGACGGATGGAAGCCGGTTGCGCTCCGTTGCCAGGCTGGTGCGTCGGGCAGACGGGGCCGTCATCTGGGCCAATAATTTCGATGCCGATCTTCGCGCTCAGAACAAGCTCTGGATTCAAACAAATGTTGCCCGGCAAATCGCCAGTGCGATAGCGCAGCCCGACGGCGCCATCTTTCAGGCCGAAACAGCCATGATCGCGCAGGCGGCGCAGAAGGCAGACCAGGATGCCCGTGCCTGTATCCCGGCCTACTATAGCTATCTCCAGGCGATGACTTCGCAAAGCCATGGCGCGGTGCGCGAGTGCCTGCAACAGGCTATCCGGCGCATCCCCGATAATGCGACGTCATGGGCGCTCTTGTCCCTGGTCTATCTTGACGAAATCAGATTTCGCTACAGGCTCGGCACACCATCTTCGGCCAAGCCCCTCGAATTGGCAACGGCTTCGGCGCAGCGAGCGGAATCGCTGGCGCCGGATAATCCCCGCGTGCTTCGCGCCGTTATGCTGGTGAACTTCTTCCGTGGAGATATCGACAAGGCGCTGGCGGCCGGGACGGCGGCCTATGGCGCAGATCCCGACGATGTCGAAGTTGCGGGCGAGTACGGCTTGCGATTGGCGATGTCGGGCAAATGGCAATCGGGTTGCGAGTTGATATCGATCGCGCTTGACAAAAATGCCGGCCCCAGTGGCTATTACGAGGCGGGTATGGCGATGTGCGCATTTATGAGAGGCGATATCGAAGCGGCAGAACAATGGTCGCGAATATCGGATCTCGACTGCAACCCCATGCGCCGCCTTGCCATGCTGTCCATTCTCGGAGCCGCGGGGAAGATGGAGGACGCCAAGTTGGAGCAGGATTGGCTCCAGTCCCACGCGCCGGCATTGATGACGAACATCCGCCAGGAGGTTTCGCTGCGCTTGCAACGCCCGGCGGATCAGGAAAGGTTCTTTGCCGGCCTGCGCGCCGCAGGGGTGGCCGTCGACCTGCCATCGGGAGGATAATGGCACGAACGATCCGGGTGGACGGTCCCGCCGGCGATGGGAAGGCGGTCGCTTGCTATGCGGCTATGGAATCGGATCTGCGCCGCTCAGTTTCTGGTTGCTTGAAATTTCCATAACGATTTGAGCGGCAATTTCATCCTCGACATCGAGAATGGTTTGATCGCGCAACTCGCGATCATATTGATTTGCCCAGACGACCGTGCCGTCGGCGCCGTTAATCAGGCGGACATGCAGATGCAGGACTGTGCCCTCGACAAGGATGCTTCCCTGCAGATTGAACAGCGAGCCGGTCGTCTCCATCCCGGATCGATCGGGAGCAAGCACGACGAGGTTGTCCACTTTCATGAGCTTGGCGATCAGCTGATCGGCCAGCCCCTTGGCAAAATCCGCGCCGCGCGCAGTACCGCCGAGGGCTGCGAAGGGTTCGACAGCAATCCTGGTTTTGCTTTTCAATGTCGAGGCAGCAGCCGGCGGCGTTTTCGGCGACGAGAGGTAGGATTCGAGCGGACGGATGAGGGCGAGTACCGCCATTGCGCCGAAGAGGGCGGGAATGCCGACCGGCAGGAGAAGATCGCGATATCGCATCGATCGTTCATGCCCGGGATGGCGGCGCTTGTTCTCCCGATTTGGTACATCGGCGGCCTCGACGTTCGAGGCGTCTTCATCGCTCGAAAAATGCGGAGCATAGCCCCCTTTGGGAATGGTGATTTGTATCGGGTCACGGCTTCCGCAGACGAGATAGTATCGTTCAAGGGCGCGACGGATACGCCCCGCTTCGATACGGACAACCGGATCGTTCTGTGCATCAAAGGAGGCGTCACGGCCGAACACCGCCTGCGCAATCGTAAAGGCCTTGAGCTGTCCGGCGTGCCCTTCAAGCGTCTCTTCTACAATATATTGCAGAAAGCGGCGCCCGCGTTCAGGCGCGAGAAATTCCGGGCTTGCGAGTATACGATCAAGCTGCGCGCGAACGCTTTCGATGTCTTGACGTGTCTGGCTGCCCCCTCCCTCTCCCGGTGCCATCTAGACCTCCCGCGATACCGCCGTATCACTCTCAAGGGGTGGAAGCATTATACACCCATCGGCGGTCGCGTGCTTCCGTAGCAATACGTAAGGGGTATCTCGAATACCGGGGCACGCAACGATTGCTTATGCTGGACGGGGATGGGGGACGACGCACATGTTCCAGGATCACGCGATCGGAAAATACACAGCGGTTCCCGGCCACCACCATGGAACGGTTTCCGCGACAGCCAAAGATCAGTCGATCAAACTCAGCGCCGACGAAACGATCTACAGCGAAGGCGAATACGCCCTTGCCATCTACCAGGTCGAGGCAGGCGCCGTGCGGATTTACCGCCTGACGTCGAACGGCCAGCGGCATATCCTATCCTTCTGCGGCAAGGGCGAATGGTTCGGGCTCGAAAACGGGAATATCCGAACCGATTTTGCAGAGGCCATCTGCGAGACGCGCGTAAGGACGTTTCGCACCAATCAGGACGCGGTCATCCCCATCGATCTTTTGCACATTGCCCTGACGAACCTGGCAAAGGCGCAATGCAAACAACTGATCATCAGCGAGCAAAGCGCCTTGAAGCGCCTTGCGGCCTTCGTTCAGGAGATGGCCGACCGCCATCCCGAGGATCCGGAATTCGATATGATGATGTCTCGCAGCGATATTGCCGACTATCTTGGGCTGACGGTCGAAACGGTTGCCCGCTCCTTTACGAAGCTCCGGGAAAAACGCATCCTTCGTCTTGCCGGCAAATCACAACGGATTGTACGGCTTCTCGATCGCGATGCGCTCGTCGCCTTGACGATTTAGCAATGCAGAGTGTGACAGCGGTCTTTGCGAATCTGACGATACGCGCGGCGCTGCAGGCTACGATAGAGGATTGAACCATGACACATGCGTCCCGCCGAAAATCGATCGCATTGGCCAGAAGAGTTCTTGCGGGCCTGGTCGCCGCGCCGACTCTGGTCGCAGCTTTTCCACTGCACGCCGTCCATGCCGAGGATGATCCCTTCTCTCAGTTTCCGTTGGTCATCCATTGCAAGTACAACGAAACCTACCATGCCTTTTACATATCGCGTGTCTCGCAAGACGGCGTGGCGACCTATGTCGCATCCGACCGGATCGCCGGCACGATCACGCTCGATGGACAGGCAAAGGCGATCGGCGGCGCCGGCGGCGGCAGCTGCGTCGGCAAGACGCTGGTGGAGCTTCGTGCGTCTCAGCAGGCCTATGATCTGAAACCTTAGCGCATCGGCCCGAAATCGGAATCGATTTTCGGAAAGCACAATGCGACGATTGAAAGTGTTGGAGTATCCTTTCATCGGCCGTGGCCGGCGAGGTCACTTCGCCGGCGTCGCCGATTTTGCCGCCTGCTGCGCAAGGATCGCTTGAGCGGCCGCCGCGCCGCCACCCTTGTCGTCGCCTCCGACTTGCACCGTTGGCTGCGCGAATGCGATGCCGTTGGCCAGGAACAGCTCGCGAATCTTGGCATAGGCTTTGCGACGGATATAAGTCTGCATGCCCGGAACCGTGGTCATGGCGAAGCTCAACACGATGCCGTAGTCGCCGAACTGCTCGACGCCCTTCATTTTCAGCGGCTCGATGAAGTGCTGGCCGAGTTCCGGATCTTCCATCAGATCGGCTCCGACCTTCTTGGTCAGCTTGCGCGCCTTGTCTATGTCGGTATCGAATCCGACGGTGATCCTGAACTTGTCGATCACCCAGTCCCGGCTCATGTTCTCCACGGCACCCAACTCGCTGAACGGCACCGTGAACACCGGGCCGCGATGATGGCGCAGACGCACCGAGCGCAGGCTGAAGCTCTCCACTGTCCCCTTGTAGTCCTTGGCCTGGATGTATTCACCCACACGGAAGGCGTCGTCGAGCATGTAGAAGACACCGTTGATGACGTCCTTGACCAAAGTCTGCGAGCCGAAACCGATGGCGACCCCGAAGATGCCCGCTCCGGCGATCAGCGGTCCGATCTGCACACCCAATTGCGCCAGCACGATCAGCCCCGCCATGACCGCGACAGCAACGGCCAATGCATTGCGAAGGATCGGGAGAAGCGTCCGAAACCGCGCGCGTCGGGCGGCGTCGGCCGGCGCAAGCGATGTCGTGCTGGTCGATACGCGCAGCGTTCGGTCGATCCAGCCCCGCGCCACTTGCCAAAGAAGGTCGGCGACCACGAGGATCAGGACGCTCTTCAGGCCGCCGTAAAACAGAGCCGCGATCATCGGGTCGCGCCGACCCAGCGTGTCTGGATTGAGACGCCAGACAAGCGCCAGCCATCCCACGGCGAGCGCGATAACCGCGGCGCGCGCACCGCGGGCGACCAGGATACCGCGCAGGCTGCCGGGATCGCTGATGAAGGATAGCGCCATGCGGCCGACGGCATTCAGGACCGCCGGCAAAATCAGCGCGTAGATGCCGATCCAGAACAGGCCCTTCATATTGAGGCACCAGACGAGCCACAGGACGACGAGGAAGGCCGTTAACGCCGCCTTCCAGCCGCGGCTTCCTTCCCAGATCGACCACACGGCCTCGATGGCAAAAAGCAGCCCAATCACGGAGAAGCAGTAGCTGATTGCGTCGCTGACTTCAGGAGAAACGCCGAGCGGCTCGCCGACAGCTGCTGTCGCGCTCGCAAAGCTGATGAGCCCGAACAGGATCAATAGCCTCATCCGCAGCGACGAGCCCATCGCTACCGCGGACAGGAGTGCAGCCGCCAATCGAAACAGGATGAAAGCCGAGAGATAGGCAAGGAGCGTCACTCGCGCGAGCGGCGGCCATTCGACCGCGAAAAAGACGATGCCCATCGCGCCGGCGAATATGCCGACTGGGATAAGCCGGCCGAACAATGCCTCGCGACGTGCTGCAAACCTGCGATACACCGCCTCGGCGGCGAGACCGAAGGCGACCAGGCCGCCGAATATGACGAATACGGGCGCATAGCCTCTATCGGCAGCTTCGCGCCTTGCTCTCGTTGCCGCCGCCGTCACCTCTGCCGGAATCGCCGGGATCGCCGCCAGAATCGCGTTCACACGCCCCCGCACGCCGGCCTCCCACCTGGCCAAGGCCGAATGGCCGGCCGGTGAAACGGATGGCACGGACCCGCTCTCCTGCTTGCGGCTATCGAGCCAGACCTTCACCTCGGGATCCTGCAGCAGGCGCACGAGTTCGTCGATCTTCTGCTGAGGGCTTGCCGGCGGCGTTTGCGCCAAAGCACTCAACGCGAAGAGAAAGGCGGCGGTGAAGGAAAGCAGCCATTTCAACCTGAAACTCCTCATTGCGTCAGTGTCTGTTGTTTCAGGTCGCCGTCGAGCGTCTCGTTGGCGGATCGTGGCGGTCTCTTCCGCGTGATGGGCTGCTCGATGATCGCAACCGGCGCCGCGACGGCGGTGGCCGCTACAGTGCCGATATTTGCCACCGTGCCGCCGACGACAGCCGTAATGCCTTGGCCCAGTGTGACCTTGGAATCGGTAAGGGGCTGGCCGGTCATAAGGCGCTGGCCGATGAGTTGGACAATCTCGGGACTTTCCGCAAATTTGCCGTGATTGAGCTTGTCGTTGGTCTTCACCTTCGTCAGGTCGATTGCGGTGATGCCGGCCTTTTCCAGTTTCGAACGGTAGGGCTCTTCAGCAGGGTTGATCGCACCGAGACGGGATACACGTCCGGTGAGAAAGCTGGAGACGGCAAGAGCCTTGTCATCCTGGGAGACGAAGATCGTGAATTTCGGGCGCGGTTCGCCCATCTCCACATATTGTTTGGCGAAGACCTGAATGTCGATGTCGGGCGAGGCCAGGATGACATTGTGGATTTTCGAATTGACGTGGCCGTCGCGTATCCCCATCTGCCGCAGGGATTCCATGGCAAGCCAGGTCCCCATCGAGTGAGCCATGATGGTGATGTCCTTGACGTTGGGATCGGCCGCCAGCGTGCGAAGCGCCTGTTCCAGCGCCGTGCGCGAATAGTTCGTACTTTCCTTGTCGTACTGGTAGGCAGTGATTTCCGCTCGCGACGGCCAGGTGAACAGGACGGGCGTCGCCTGCATCTTGCTGTCGTGCACGATCTGCGCCAGCCGGAAGACGGAATCCTCATAGGTGTTGTTGAAGCCATGAATGAAGACGAGCGCATGCCCGCCGTTCACGTGCTGCCGGAACCAGACGCGGCCTTGCGCGATGGTGTCGATCTGCTGAACGTTCGTCACGGCAAAGTCGGTGGCGGGATCGGGGGGAAGGCGTTTAGGCCACTGAACCGTGCCGGCTTCACGCTTCGCCGGGATTGAAATGGAGATCTGGGTCAGATGTGGCTTGGAACTGCGCTCGCCGTTGAAGAGTGTGGCCGGGTTTCCCGAAGGCTCGCGCGTGGTCGCAACCAGCATGTCGACCCTTGATGTCGGCGGCGTCGATGAAATTGAAACGGGTGTCATCACGCCGCCCGGATGCCCGCAACTCGTTAGAAGAAGAAAAAGAGCCACGCTACGCTTTGCCATTCACGCATCCAGCAATCGCTCAGGAGGAGGCTTCGGAGTCGGAATACTAGCAGCTGGGTCGCAGCGGCGCCTGTAGCATCACGTAATATCTGTATGCTTTGAAAGCGATCGTTGCGCAGACGTGGATAGGAGTCACGTCCCGCATAGGCCGTCCGAGCGCAGCGAAAGGAAGCAGGCTTTGGCGGCAGGTGTCGGATATAGTATAGCTTACGGCTATCCGACAGCCAGATCGTGTCCGGCACGATCTGGCTGCTGCGGGGCAGACTTCTTCCCGTGCCCGCTGCGGGTCGACCGTGAGCAGATCTCGCGCTCTGGAGCCCGGGCGCTGCTTCAGGGCGCACAACCTTTCAAGAAAAAATCGGCCGGCAAGCCTTTAGGCAGCACAAACCCTACTTCCCCTCATGCAACGAAAACACCAATGTTGCCTTGGTTCCGTCATGCCCGGGATCATAAGCGAAATCCGATTTCAAACTCGCGGCCATGGCCGTCAGTATCCGCGTGCCGAGGCCGGTTCCTCTCGCCGGGCTCGACGGGTCGAAACCGGCGCCGTCGTCCTCGACGATGACGCGCAAAGCGTCGTCCGTCTGGTCGACGAGAACGCGGATCTTTCCCGGCACGCCGTCAGCATAGGCATATTTGAAGGCGTTGGTGACGAGTTCGCTGACGATCAAGCCGAGCGTGATCACCTTGTCGGTCGCCAGGTTAACCGGCTCAGCAGTGAGCACGATGCTGTGTGGCCGCTTGTCGTCGCGCATCGAGGCTTCGAGTTCGGTGAGCAGGCTGTTCAGATATTCGTCGACCTGCACCGAGCCGACCTGCCGGTTGGTATAGAGCCGGCGGTGCACGCTGGCGATGGCATTGATGCGCATCTGCGTTTCGTGCAGCGCATCGATCGCCACCTGGTCCTTGGTCATCGAGGACTGCATGCGGATCAGCGCACCGACGAGGCCGAGGCTGTTGGCGATGCGATGGTTGACTTCGGTAAGCAGCATCTCGGCAAGGTCGCGCTGCTGGCGGATCACCTCCTGCGCCTGCGCCGTTTCGCGGCGAAAACGCGCCCGCTCCAGCGCCTGTTCGAGGGCAGCGGCCAGCAGGTCGAAATAATCGGCTGAGATCTCCTTGAGCATGTAGTCATCGGCGCCGGCCTTCAGCGCCGCAACCGCGATGCTGGTATCGTCCGAACCCGTCGCATAGATGACCGGCGGATGATCCGGCATCGCCGTGATGCAGGGCAAAATGTCGAGGCCGGTCTCGGCAGCCAGGACATGATCGAGCACGACGGCATCGATGCCGCCCTCGCCGAGTCTCGCAAGGCCGGCAGCGCCATTCTCAGCCCACTCCACCGAAAAGCCGCGCCGACGCAGATTCTTCTGCATCAGCAGGGCAAGCTCCTCGTCGTCGTCGATATAGAGGATGTGGATCAGGGCATCCGCATCGCCGCTAGGATTGCTCATTCCGTCTCCCGGCGTTCTCTCTGAGCGACGAACGCCCGCAAGCGTCCGAGTCGTCCGCATGGCAATGTCGTATTGCATTGACCGCCTGGGGTAAACAGCGGTTATCCCTCGCTCTTGTCGCAGGCGGCGAGGAAGGAGGATGTCGGGCAGCCGGCATTTTCAGAACATGACCCTGGCCTGGGGAGGATCCCATGGAAACCGTTGAAAGAGGCTGGGAAACGAGAACCCTGAAGTGAGATCCATAAACGCCCAGTGGCCCGATTGATTCCGCAGGCCAAGCTAATTTTTCTGGAATTTCCGATGGCCGGATACTTCGGCCCCCGCCTCCACCGGTAATTGCAGGAAGCGTAGCGACGAGACGATGCCGATCGCGCCGACCACGATGAAAGCCCAGCGAAAATCGGCAAGAACGGGATTGTCGGCGCCCCTGAGAGCCGAGGCGATATTGAGCACGGCCGCCGCCACAGCCACGCCGAGCAGCATCGACACCTGCTGCAGCATGCTCGACAGCGTCGAGGCCGAGCTTCGCTGCGCCGGGCCGATATCGGCAAAAGCCAGCGTGTTCAGCGCGGTGAATTCCATCGACCGCGACAGGCCGGCGAGAAAAAGTAGCGCATGGATGAAAAACGGCGGCGTCGCCGGCGAAAGGAAGCCGCAGCCGACAATCGAAAGCGCCGCGATCAACCCATTGACCCCGAGCACGGTGCGGAAGCCGAAGAACCGCAGCAGCGGCGTCGTCACCGCCTTCATGCTGAAATTGCCGAGGAAATAGACGAGCAGATAGGTGCCGGCGGCAATCGAGCTCAGTCCGAAGCCGAGCTGGAACAGCAGAGGCAGTAGGAACGGCGTCGCGTTGATGGCCATCCGGCAGGCCGTGCCCGCCGACAGCGTCGACATCGAAAAGGTCTGGATGCGGAAGGCCGAAAGGTCGAGCAGTGGATTGTCGACGGCGAGAAAATGCCGAGTCGCCATGACCGAAAGCACGATGCCCGCCGCCAGCAATGAAATGATCGGCAAGAGACCGCCGTCCCATTTGACCGAAAGCTCCAACGCGGCAAGTAGGAAGGTCAGTCCCGCAGCGCTGAGGACGAAGCCCACCAGATCCAGCCGGCCAGGATTGCTCTCGCGCTGCTCCGGCACGAAGCGTAGCACCAGCACCATGCCGAGAATGCCGATCGGGATGTTGATGAGGAAGTTCCAGTGCCAACTGGCATAGGTGGTGATGAAGCCGCCGAGCACCGGGCCGATCACCGGCGCCGTCAGCGCCGGCCAGGTGATCAGCGCGATCGCCTGTACCAGTTCCGACTTGCGGGCATTCTTGAGCACGATGATGCGCCCGACCGGCGTCATCAAAGCGCTGCCCGCCCCCTGGACGGCGCGCCACAGCACGAATTCCGCAAGGCTGCCGGAGAGCCCGCAGAACAGCGAGGCGCCGGTGAAGACGGCAATCGACATCAGGAAGATACGGCGCGCCCCGAACCGATCACCGAGCCAGCCCGACAGCGGAATGAACGCGGCCATCGTCAGCATATAGACGGTGATGCCGATGCTCATCGACACCGGCTGCACGCCGAAGCTTGCCGCCATTTGCGGCAGCGAAGTGGTGACGATCGTGCCGTCGAGGATCTGCATGAAGAAGGAAACGGCAACGACCAGCGCCACGATTTTCGCCTGGCGGCCGCTTGCCACCTCTTGCCCGTTCTCGCTCGTCTCTGCCGTGGTCATCGATCTGCCAATGAAAATTCCGGATGACGCGGCAGGGAAACGGGAAGGAAGCCGATCGGAGATCTGCCGCGTGGAGGCGCGCGGACCTGGAAAGCCGCACACTGGCTGAATACGCCCGTTGCAGCCGGCCGGAAAGGCTAAATCTCGCACTGCGCAGGAATATTCCCGATAGGGCCGGACGGCAGGCGGCATCGATCCTCAGAAAGGATTCAAGAAAAAGGCCCCGCCGAAGCGAGGCCAAGCCTGATCCGCTCCGGGGAAAAACAGGAGCGGCGCACAATCCATATCGGGCGATCGATGTCGCAGCGAGGCCAGATGTCGCTGCTTTGGTACGCTTGCGGAGAAATTTCCCGATTCGCGGAAAAGATTGCGTCCAGAAAGTCGCGGCCGGATGGGCGCGACATCTGTGCACTGCAGCAACGATTGCGACTTGCAATGTTTATAAAAATAGTTTTCACTAAACATATTGCTAAACATGATGATTGAGGAGTTCATGTGAGCATTTTCTGAAACGGGTGAACATGCGACGCTGGCGGGGAGCCGGCCCTTGGTTCTGGGAGGAACTTATGCAGAAAACATCGAAAGCCCTTTTGGGGCTGGCCACGGCATTCGTCATGTCGTCGGCATTGCCCAATCTCGCCAAAGCCGATGAACTGACGCTGTGCTGGGCCGCCTGGGATCCCGCCAATGCGCTGGTTGAGCTGTCGAAGGATTTCACCGCCAAAACCGGCACGCAGATGAAGTTCGAATTCGTTCCGTGGACGAGTTATGCCGACCGCTTCCTCAACGAGTTGAACTCCCACGGCAAGCTCTGCGATCTCATCATCGGTGACAGCCAGTGGATCGGCGGATCGGCCGAGAACGGCCACTACGTCAAGCTCAACGACTTCTTCGATAAGGAAGGCATCAAGATGGATGACTTCGTGCCGGCGACGGTCGTCGGCTACTCGGAATGGCCGAAGAACACCCCGAACTACTGGGCACTGCCCGCCATGGGCGACGTCGTCGGCTGGACCTACCGCAAGGACTGGTTCGAGAAGCCGGAACTGCAGAAGGAATTCAAGGCAAAATACGGCTGGGATCTCGCAGCGCCGAAGACCTACGATCAGTTGAAGCAGATCGCCGAATTCTTCCAGAAGCGGGAGATCGACGGCAAGACCGTCTATGGCGCCTCGATCTATACCGAACGCGGCTCCGAAGGCATAACCATGGGCGTGACCAACGTCCTCTATGACTGGGGCTTCCAGTACGACAATCCGAAGAAGCCCTATGACATGGAAGGTTTCGTCAACTCGGACGATGCGGTCAAGGGCCTCGAATTCTACAAATCCCTCTATGATTGCTGCACCCCGCCCGGCAGCTCGAACGTCTACATGGTCGAATCCGCCGATGCCTTCAAATCCGGCCAGGTCGCCATGCAGATGAACTTCGCCTTCACCTGGCCCGGCCTCTATAAGGACGAAAAGGTCGGCGGCGACAGGATCGGCTTTTTCCCAAATCCAGCCGAAAAGGCGCATTTCGCCCAGCTCGGTGGCCAGGGCATCTCGGTCGTCTCCTACTCCGACAAGCGCGACGCCGCCCTGCAATATATCAAGTGGTTCGCCCAGCCTGATGTGCAGGCCAAATGGTGGGAACTCGGCGGCTTTTCCTGCCTGAACTCCGTCGTCAACGCGCCAAGCTTTGCCAAGAGCCAGCCCTATGCCCAGGCCTTCCTGGACTCGATGGCGATCGTCAAGGACTTCTGGGCTGAGCCGAGCTACGCCTCACTGCTGCAGGCCATGCAGAAACGCGTCCACAACTACGTGGTCGCCGGCAACGGCACCGCCAAGGAAGCGCTGGACGGTCTGGTGAAGGATTGGGGCGACGTCTTCAAGGACGACGGCAAGATCTAGCGCGTGGCATCACTGTTGCGTGTCATCCTCGCCAGGATGGCGGCCCGGATCGGCAGACGAGCCGGGCCGCCAGATCTGCCATATGCCAAAAGACCCCGCACCCCAATAAGACCAGGTGAAAACTTGACTATGTCCCATTCCTCCATCGTCGAGAAGGCAGCCGACGCAACAGCAAGGGCAACGCCGGTCTCGGTCGCCCGGCGCGTCCGCGGGCTCTCCGACAGGGCGATCGCCTGGCTGTTCATTGCACCGGCCATCACCTTGCTGCTGGCGATCAACATCTTCCCGCTGCTTTGGGCGGTCTATCTCTCCTTCACCAATTACCGCGCCAACCGGCCGAATGCGCCGGTCCAGGGCGTCGGCCTTGGAAATTACCAGCGCGTCCTCAACGATCCCGACATCTGGCTGGCGATGCAGACCACCGCGCATTTCGTCTTCTGGACGATCGTGCTGCAGACGGTGATCGGCTTCACGCTGGCCTATCTGATCGACCGCAAGTTTCGCGGCCATGCCTTCTGGACGACGATCATCCTCATCCCGATGATGCTGTCGCCTGCCGTCGTCGGCAATTTCTGGCGCTTTCTCTACGAGCCGCAGATCGGCCTCTTTGCCTATGCCGTGTCGCTGATATCAGGCATTCCGACATCGGAGATCCAGATGCTCGGCAACGTCACTCTGGCGCCCTGGGCGATCATCATCGTGGATACCTGGATGTGGACGCCCTATGTGATGCTGATCTGCCTCGCCGGCCTGCGCTCCATCCCCGATTATATCTATGAGGCGGCCGAGGTCGACCGCGCTTCGCCCTGGCGCCAGTTCTGGTCGATCACTGTGCCGATGGCCCTGCCCTTCATCATGCTCGCCGTGCTCTTCCGCGGCATCGAGAATTTCAAGATGTTCGACATGGTGACGCTGCTCACCGGCGGCGGGCCCGGCTCGGTCACCGAAGTCGCTTCGATCACGCTGAAACGCGCCGCTTTCGAAAGCTGGGCGACCGGCCGAGCCTCGGCCTTCGCCATCATCCTCTTCGTCGCGGTGTTCGGCCTCGCCAACATCTACGTCAAGGCATTGAACAAGGTGAAGCAACGATGAGCGCCGCCAACTCCGCCCATTCGGTCGTTGAACCGAGCCTTTCGAGCAAGCGCATCGCCGGCACCATCGTCGTGCTTTATGCGCTGATCACCCTCATCCCGCTCGTCTGGATCTTCCTGACCAGCATCAAGTCGCCGCCGGATTCGATCAGTTATCCCCCGAAGATCGTCTTCACGCCGTCGCTCGAAGGCTATTGCAACCTGTTCACGACGCGCACGCGGCAGACGCCTGATTATATCGCTTCGCTGCCGGCGCCGGTCGGCGCCTGCGATGAGGTGACGCGCAAGCGCAACATGGTGATCGCCGGCCCGTCGAACTTCCTGCCGCGCTTCGTTAATTCGCTTGTCATCGCCTTCGGCTCCACCTTCCTGGCGGTTTTCCTCGGCACGCTCGCCGCCTATGGCTTCTCGCGCTTCAAGGTGCCGCTCGCCGACGACCTGCTGTTCTTCATCCTGTCGACACGCATGATGCCGCCGATCGCTGTCGCCATCCCGATCTATCTGATGTATCGCGAGCTCGGCCTGTCGGACACGGCGCTCGGCATGATCCTGCTCTACACCGCCGTCAACGTCTCGCTTGCCGTCTGGCTGCTCAAGGGCTTTATCGACGAGATCCCGCGCGAATACGAGGAAGCGGCGATGATCGACGGCTATACGAGGCTGCAGGCCTTCCGAAAGGTCGTGCTGCCGCAGGCGACCACCGGCATCGCCGCGACCGCGATCTTCTGCCTGATCTTCGCCTGGAACGAATATGCCTTCGCCGCCCTTCTGACCTCGGGCGAAGCCCAGACCGCACCGCCCTTCATCCCGACGATCATCGGCGAAGGCGGGCAGGACTGGCCGGCGGTCGCCGCCGGCACGACGATCTTCCTGATCCCGATCCTCGTCTTCACCATTCTCCTGCGCAAGCAGCTGCTGCGCGGCATCACCTTCGGAGCCGTCCGGAAATGAGCCATCTGATAGAAACACGCACCAGCACCCCTGCCCGCCCGAAACGGCCGTTCTTCCTGCGCCGCGGCCCGATGGAGGCCATCGCCACCGTGCTGATCGGGCTCGGCTTCCTGATGCTGTTCCAGCCCTTCCTGCTGGTGCTCTACACCTATTCGCTGGTGACCCTGCTCATGGGCACCGTCATGTTCATCATCGTTTCGAAATTCCCGGAGTGAACCATGGCGGATATCCGGATCGAAAATCTCCGCAAGGAATTCGGCAGTTTCGTCGCCGTTCAGGATTCGAGCTTCACCGTCCATGACGGCGAGTTCCTGGCGCTTCTCGGACCTTCCGGCTGCGGCAAGACGACGACGCTGCGCATGATCGCCGGCCTCGAGCTGCCCAGCAGCGGCAAGATCTATCTCGATGGCGAGGACGTCACTTTCAACCGCGCCAGCGCCCGCGACATCGCTTTCGTCTTCCAGCTCTTCGCGCTCTACCCGCATATGAACGTGCGGAAGAATATCGGCTTCCCGCTGCTGTCACAGGGAATGGCCAGGGCCGAAATCCGCGCCCGCGTCGAGGAGACGGCCCGCCTGCTGCAGATCGACCATATTCTCCACCGCTCGGTCTCCGGCCTTGCCGGCGGCGACCGCCAGCGCGTGGCGCTCGGCCGCGCCATCGTCCGGCGCCCGAAATGCTTCCTGATGGACGAGCCGCTCGGCACGCTCGATGCCGAATTCCGCGAGGTCATGGTTCATGAGCTGCGCGAACTGCACAACCGCATCCACGCCACCACCGTCTACGTCACCCATGACCAGCACGAAGCGATGGCGATGGCCGACAAGATCGCCGTGATGAACCATGGCGTCATCGAGCAGTTCGGCACGCCGCAGGAGATCTATGCCAAGCCGGCGACCATGTATGTGGCCGATTTCATCGGCTCGCCGCCGATGAACTTCATGCGCTTCACCTCGGGTCTGAAAAGCGGCGACCGCTCCATCCTGCTCGACGGCGTCGATGTCGCCGTTCCCGAGATCCATCAGGACATGGCCGAGAGCGAGCTGGCGCTCGGCGTCCGGCCGGAGCATATCCGCTTCAGCGATGCCTCGGCGCTCCGCGGCGCCGTCTATGGCAGCGAATATCTCGGCACCAACCAGGTCGTCGCCGTGGAAACCCCGGGCGGCTTGATCAGGGCCCGCGTTCCCGCCAATCGCAGCTTCCGGATCGGCGAGAGGGTCGGCCTGGAATTCAATCCGGCGAAACTCGCACTCTTCGACTGCAGGTCGGGCCGCGCAGTGCCATCCTCACTCTATCAGGAGACCCGGCATGGCTGATGTCGTCCTCAGGAACCTAGCCAAGCGCTTCGGTGATACCCAGGCTCTCGCCGATCTCGATCTTTCGATCCGCGATGGCGAATTCGTCGTGCTGCTCGGTCCCACAGGCGCCGGCAAGACCACGACGCTGCGGCTGATCGCCGGCTTGGAAAAGCCAGATAGCGGCCGCATCGAGATCGGCGGCCGCAATGTCGCCGCTGAGGCCCCCGCCGAACGCGACGTCGCCTTCGTCTTCCAGCAATATTCGCTCTATCCGCACATGACGGTCTACGAGAATCTCGCCTTCCCGCTGAAGGCGCCTGTGCGCAAGTTGAGTGCGGAGGAGATAGACCGTCGCGTGCGCGAAGTCGCACGTATGGTCAGGATCGACCACAAGCTGGAGAACCGCTCGACCAGGCTTTCCGGCGGCGAGATGCAGCGTGTCGCGATCGGCCGGGCGCTGGTGCGCCGGCCGGCGATCTATTTGATGGACGAGCCGCTGTCCTCGCTCGACGCCAAGCTGCGCGCCGAACTGCGCCTGGAACTGAAGCGTATCCAGAAAGAACTGGGCTCGACGCTGCTCTATGTCACTCATGACCAGGTGGAAGCCATGACCATGGCGGACCGCATCGGCATCGTCGCCGAGGGAAGGCTGATGCAGGTGGGAACGCCGCGCGAGATCTACGGCAATCCCGCCAACCTGCACGTCGCCGCCCGCCTCGGCCAGCCGCACATCAACCTTCTGCCGGCCGACCTGCTGCCGGGCGGCCAGCCGCCGGCCGGTACGAAGACCGTCGGCGCCCGCACCGAACATCTCGATATCATCGTCGGCAAGGACGCCAATGCGGAGATCGACTGGATCGAGCATCTCGGCGACCAGAACCATCTGCACATCAGGGTTGCCGATCCCAAGCAGCCGGCGCGGGATCACAAGCTCGTCACACTTGCGGATCCTTATCTGGCGATCGCACCGGGTGACCGGATCAGCTTGACGCTGCGCGATCCGCTTTATTTCGATGCGGCTGGACAGCGCCTGTCCTGACCGGCAAACAGACACGATGATGGCATGAAAAACAAACAGACGGGTCTCAATCGATGAAACATTTCTTCAACCGCAGGGAAAACATCGTCACCGAAGCCTTGGACGGTCTGCTTCTGACGAGCAGCAATGGTCGTCTCGCCCGCCTCGACAGCTTTCCCGACATCAAGGTGATCCTGCGCGCCGACTGGGACAAATCGAAGGTGGCGATCATCTCCGGCGGCGGCGCCGGCCACGAACCCTCCCATGCCGGCTTCGTCGGCAAGGGCATGCTGACGGCAGCCGTCTCCGGCGAAATCTTCGCCTCGCCGAGCGTCGATGCCGTGCTGACGGCAATCCGTGCCGTGACCGGCCCGAAGGGCTCCCTGCTGATCGTCAAGAACTATACCGGCGACCGCCTGAATTTCGGCCTCGCCGCCGAAAAAGCGCGCGCCGAAGGCTTCGACGTCGAGATGGTCATCGTCGCCGATGATATCGCCATCCCCGGCATCAACCAGCCGCGCGGCGTCGCCGGCACGCTGTTCGTCCACAAGATCGCAGGTTATCACGCCGAAAAAGGCGACGATCTGAAGACGGTCGCCGCCCATGCAGCAGCAGCAGCTGGCGACATCGTTTCGCTCGGCATGTCGCTGTCCACCTGCAGCGTGCCTGGCCAGGTCCATGAGGATCGTCTCGGCGCGGACGAAGGTGAACTCGGCCTCGGCATCCATGGCGAGCCCGGTGTCGAGCGCATCACCCTGCAGCCGGTCGCAGATATCGTCGCCACCATGGTGGCGCGCCTTTCGCCTACGCTGCGCGAAGGGGCAAGCCATGCCCTCCTCATCAACAATCTCGGCGCCGTGCCGCCGCTCGAAATGACCGTCATCGCCAATGCCGTATTGTCCTCGCCGCTTGGCCGCCGCGTTCGGCTGATCATAGGCCCGGCGCCGATGATGACCGCGCTCAACATGAACGGCTTCTCGCTGTCGCTGATCCGGCTGGACGCTGTTCGCGAGACGGCGCTGACGGCGGCGGTCGAACCGCATGCTTGGGTGCCGGCCGTCGAACGCCGCGAGATCAGCATCATCGCTGCACCGAGAACGGCGGCCGGCTTGAACGGCGCGGCTGTGGTCGGGGAAAACAGCCGCAACCGTCGCCTGATCACGGCGCTCTGCGAGCATCTGATCGCGCAGGAAAGCGAACTCAACCGGCTGGACGGCCGCGTCGGCGACGGCGATACCGGCTCGACGGTCGCCGCAGGCGCCCGCAGCGTGCTTGCGCGCCTCGACACGTTGCCGCTCGACCGGCCGGCGGCAACTCTTGCCTGCCTCGGCGATATTCTCGGCACCAGCATGGGCGGGTCGAGCGGCGTGCTGCTGTCGATCTTCTTCACCGCGGCGGCAAAAGCGATGGCCGACAAAGCCGATATATCAACCGCCCTGCTTGCCGGGCTCGACAGGATGACGTTCTATGGCGGAGCCGGAGTCGGCGACCGGACAATGGTCGATGCGCTTTCGCCGGCCCTGCGGGCGCTCGAATCCGGCGATATCACTGCGGCGGCAAGGGCAGCGGCAGCGGGTGCGGAGTCGACGAAGACGATGATGAAGGCGAGAGCCGGACGCGCCTCCTATGTCGGCGAAAGAGATCTGGCGGGCGTCGCCGATCCCGGAGCCGTCGCGGTTGCCGGCGCGTTCGGCGTGGCGGCAAGCCTCGCCTGACCAAAGAGACGTTTGAAAGCCCGCGGGAGGCGCGGCGACAGGGAGGATGGCAGTGCAGGCGGAACCGGTGCTTGTGGCAGGATTGATCGAGGTGTGCCGCGCGACGATCGCTGATAATACCGATCACCTCTGCGCGCTCGACCGCGCCATCGGCGATGGCGATCACGGAACCAATATGCGGCGCGGCTGCGAGGCGGTGAGCGCCGAAGGCGAAAGCCTGTCCAGCCTGCCCTTTCCCGACGCCGTGGAAAAGATCGGACTGACGCTGGTGATGAATGTCGGCGGTGCGGCCGGGCCGCTCTACGGCACGCTGCTGATGGAGATCGGCCGCGAGCTTCGCAAAAGCGAGGAAAAGGCCGATTTTTCGCAGGTGCTGAAACAGGCGATCGATGCCGTCGCCAGACGCGGGCGGGCGCATGCCGGCGACAAGACCCTGCTCGACGTGCTCTATCCCGTGCATGCCGCGCTGGCGAAGCGGTCCCCGCTCGGTGACATCGCCCGCAAAGCCGAGCGCTCCGCCGACAGGACGGCCGCGATGAAGGCGATGCGCGGGCGCGCCGCCTATCTCGGCGACCGTTCGATCGGCCATGTCGACCCCGGCGCGTCGAGCTGCGCGCTGCTGACCACGGCGATCTGCCGCTATCTCGGGGAGCACCGTCAGCAATGAATGGAAAGACCACAAACGTAGGCATCGTGATCGTCTCCCACTCGCCGCTGGTGGCAAGGGGCATCGCCGACATGGTGCGGCAGATGGTCGGCGACTGCTTGCCGCTCGCCTGGTCGGGCGGCAACGTCCACGGCGAGCTCGGCACCGATGCCGGCGGCATCCTCAAGGCGATCGAGGCGGCCTGGTCCGATGCCGGCGTCGCCGTCTTCGTCGATCTCGGCGGCGCCGAGACCAACAGCGAGATGGCGATCGAAATGCTGGGGCTTCCCCGCGCGGCGCTCGTCTCCATCTGCAACGCGCCTTTGGTCGAGGGCGCCGTCATCGCCGCCGCCGAGGCGTCGGGGGGCGCATCGCTGGCCAAGGTCGTCGCCACAGCCGAGGAACTGTCCCCTTGATGACGAGCGGATTGCGTAGTGAAAAGCAGGAGCCCGAGCCATTGCATCTGAACTGCCAGACGGAAGTGGAAGTCAAGCACGGCGTCGGGCTGCATGCCCGTCCCTCCGTCACCTTCACGCGGCTTGCCAAGTCCTTCCCCTGCTCGATCGAGGTCGCCGTCAACGGCAGCGATGTCTGGCTGAACGGCAAGAGCATCATCAAGATCATGGGCGCGAGAATTCGCAAAGGTTCGATCCTCCGGATCCGCGCTGACGGTATCCTCGCCGAAGAGGCGATCCGCGCCCTAAAGGAACTCATCGAGCGCAACTTCGATGAGGAAAAGAAACATGGCCGAACCGCTTAGACTGAAAGCGAAGAGCGCATCCCCGGGCATCGCATCCGGCCCGGCCTTTCTCGCGGAAGAGCCGAAGTCTCCTTCCTCGGGGCGGCCGGACGTCCCCCCTGTGCCCAACGCGGCCGGCGGATACGGCGCGCTGGAGAAGGCGATCGACATCTCGATCGGCGAACTCGAGCGCCTTGCCGAGGGCACTGACCCCGAAAGCCGCGATATCATCGATTTCCAGATCGAGGTGCTGCGCGATCCGACGATTGCGGAAGCGACCGGCGCGCGCATGCAAGCCGATGAGAACGTCGTCTTTGCCTGGGTCACCACGCTCGACGCCTATATCGGCGAACTCGAAGCGGCCGACGAGGAGCAGATGCGCGCGCGCGCCGTCGACATTCTCGACATCAAGAACCGCGTGCTCGGCGCGCTCGCCGGCACCCCGATCGCCGATTTTCCGCCCGGCTCGGTCTTCGTCGGCAAGGACATGGAGCCCAGCCGCTTTCTCGCCCATGATTGGTCGAAGGGCGGCGGCATTGCGCTGTTTGCCGGCAGCGCCGCCGGCCACGTCGCCTTGCTCGCCCGGGCGAAATCGGTGCCGATGGTGGTCGGCACGGGTCGCTTTTCGGCCGCCGACGGAGACCCCGTCAGCGTGGATGGCGACGCCGGCGCGGTCATCCTGCAGGCGGGCGGCATGCTGATCCCGACACCGGCACAAGCACCTGCTGCCGACACCCAGACCGAAAGCGGCGAGCTGCGCACCGCCGACGGTGTGCCGATCCAGCTGTCCATCAACATCAACGATCCCGCCGAGATCGATGCACTCGATCCGGCAACGGCAGGCGTCGGCCTGATGCGCTCGGAATTTTCAGTTGCCTCGGTCGCCGATGCCGCCAATGAGGAACGCCAGCTGGCGATCTATCGCCAGGTGCTGGAGCGGGCGGGCGATAAGCCGGTGATCATAAGAATGCTCGATATCGGCGGCGACAAGCCGCTCGCCGGCCTCCAAGACCTGCCGGCCCTCGCCTCGGGCTTGCGGGGCATTCGGCTGTTGCTCGCTCAGCCGGAAATCGCCCGCGTGCAGGCCCGCGCCCTGCTGCGCGCCGCCGTCTTCGGCAGGCTGTCGGTGATGCTGCCGATGGTGACATTTCCCGACGAAATCGACAGGATACGGGACATATTTCGCGAAGAAGCCAAAAAACTCGGGCGCCGCGCCGTGCCCCACCGGATGCCGCCGATTGGCATGATGGTCGAGGTACCATCAGCCGCATTGATGCTCGACACCTTCGGCTCGGCCGCATTCTTCTCGTTCGGCACCAACGATCTCACCCAATATCTCGCCGCCTCGACCCGCGACAGCAGCGAAGCCGATACCGGCAAGGCGGCACCCGCCGTCCTCCGGCTGATTGCCCAGGCAGTCAAGCTGGCCGCCGGCAAGCCCACCAGCATCTGCGGCGACATGGCCGGCGATCCGCACTATCTGCCGGGGCTGCTCGCCGCCGGCCTCCGGCATTTTTCCGTGGCGCCGGCCCGGCGTCCCGCGATAAGATCGGCGATCATCGGCCTCAATGCCGATGGCACAAGGGCAGCCGGAGAATAGAATGGCGCGCGAAGACACCGAAGACGCCATTATCGCCTACAAGTCCATTCTGGCGCAGATCATCGACAACAGGCCATCGGGCACACGCCAGCGCCTGGCGACGGCGCTTGGAAAACATCGAAGCTTCGTCACCCAGATCACCAGCCCGACCTATGCGACGCCGCTGCCGGCGCGTCATCTCGCGACCATCGTTCGCGTCTGCCATTTCAGCGGTGCCGAACAGGAGCGTTTTCTCGAAGCCTATCAGGCCGCCCATCCCGGCAAGCTGCCGGACCTCGGCCATTCCGAGAAATTGCGGCACCTGTCGCTGATGGTGCCAGATTTCGGTGACGACAGGAAAAACCGCCTGCTGGAAGAGGCGATCTCGGATCTGGTGCAGAAAATCGTTGCGATATCGGGTGCCGAGTGAACTGGTTGACGTAACGTAATGTCTTTAGCCTTGGGAGAGGCTTGATGAAGAAGTTCATGAACACTGCGGAAACCATGGTCGCCGAAAGCGTCGAAGGCTTCGTGCGCGCCCATGAGGCTTTCGTGGTGTTCGGGGCTGAGCGCAAATGTATCCGCCGCCGCCATCTCACGTCAGGCAAGGTGGCGCTTATTTCAGGCGGCGGCGCCGGCCATGAACCGATGCATATCGGCTTTGTCGGCCAGGGCATGCTGGATGCCGCCTGCGTCGGCCATATCTTCACCTCGCCGACGCCGAGCCAGATCATCGCCGCCATCGAAGAGACAGATACCGGCGCCGGCTGCCTGCTCGTGGTCAAGAATTACGACGGCGACCTGATGAATTTCGAAATGGCGATCGAGATGGCCGGCGACCGCCACAGCCTCGATATGGTCGTCGTCAGTGACGATATCGAAACGTCGAGAACAGGCGAGGGCCGCGGCCGGCGTGGCGTCGCCGGAACGCTCATCGTCGAAAAGATCCTGGGTGCTGCGGCCGAACGCGGCATGTCGCTTGCCGCATTGAAGCAGCTTGGCGAGGGACTGAACTCGCGGATGCGCTCGATGGGTGTGGCGCTCAACGGCGTGACGGTGCCGCAGACCGAACGCAGCACGTTTTCGCTCGGACCCGGCGAAATGGAAATGGGCGTCGGCATCCATGGCGAGCCCGGCCATGCCAGGCAGCCCTTCACCACCGCCGACGCCATCATCGGCCATCTCTGCGAGACCATCGCCGACGATATCACGGTGGCGCCGGGCACCTGCGCCCTGCTTTTCGTCAACGGCCTCGGCGGCACGCCGCCGGCCGAACTCTACCTCGCCTATAACAGTGCTCGCCGTTTCATCGAGGAAAAAGCCATGCCGATCGAGCGCTCGCTGGTTGGAACCTATGTCACCTCGCTCGACATGCAGGGACTGTCCGTCACCCTCGCCTTGCTGACCGAGGAGGAACTCGCGCTCTGGGACGCGCCGGTGGCTACGGCAGCGCTGCATTGGCCGTAACCGCATCCCGTCAGATGTAAAGTGCCGCCATCTTCCGCCAGGCGCCGGCGCGGTGGGCGCGACCATCCCAGACATGCAACTGATGACCGATGTTCTTTTCGCCGAGCAGCCGGCTGAGATAGCGGTTGTTGTCGAGGAAAGGATCGGCGTCGCCGATGGTGAGAACAATCTCCAACTGACGCAGCCTGTCGAGCCGCCAGTCACCACCGAGACCAGGCAGGAAATGCGTCGGCGTGTGGAAATAGACGCTGTCGTCGTAATAGCCGTCAAACAGGTCGCCAAAGGATTCCACCTTCATCGTCAAGTCGTAGCGGCCGGAAAAGGCGACGAGCTTGCGGAAGAGATGAGGATGGCGGAAGACGAGGCTCGTCGCCTGGAAGGCACCGAGGCTACATCCATGCACGATGGTGCAATCATGCGGGTTCTTCGCCGCCATCAGCGGCAGCACCTCGTTGAGGATATATTCTTCGAGTGCGGCATGCCGGCCAATGCGCTCGGCCGGATGGCGGTGGAAGCAGTAGAGGCTCTCGGCCGCCAGGCCCTCGATGCAATAGAGCTGGAGATGGCCGGCCTGCAGCTTGTCGGCAAGACTTCCGACCAGACCGAGCTGTTCATACTCGAAGAACCGCCCCTCCCGCGTCGGAAACACCAAAACCTTGGCGCCGGCATGGCCGAACACCAGCATCTCCATGTCTCGATGCAGCCGCTGACTGTACCAGCGGAGATATTCGCGGTTCATGGCACCCTGAAAAACTGTCCGATCTTGTCGCGGAGAACTGCCTCTTGCTTAGCACTGCCAGGATAGTCGAAGTGCCCGGCGTCCAGGATGAAGATTTCATTAAATTTCGGTATCGCATTTGCGACAGCGAACTGGCAGGGCGGCGCGACCGCCGGATCGAAAAGGGCGACGGCCGTCAGCATCGGCACCTTGATCCGTCTGGCGGCGGTCGCCGCATCGTAGAAGCGCAGCGTCTCGAGCGCATTTCCGTGTTCTGCCTGATATTCCTGCACCGATTGGGCGCTGCCGACAGTTGGAAGCTTCAGCCGTAGTGGCTGGTGCCCGAAGCTCGGCAGTGCCAGATGGCCTCGATCGATGCGCTCATCATAGGCGATCGCCATCGCTCCGACACCGCCGCCGAAGCTGATGCCGCTATAGCCGATATGGCCACAGAGCCAAGGATAGAGCGCCGTAAGCGTCGAGACCGCAAGCCAGATATCCTCGACACAGCCGCCGATAATATAGGAGTCCGGCTTGTCGATATCGTGCAGTACATGCCAGGACGGATTCTGGGAGATTGGCGGATGGGCGCTGAGCGACAGCCCGCGGCAGCAGGGAAAGAGGATCGCCGTTTCCTTGATCGGCAGCTCGAAATCAGGACGATCCCGCCCGCCGTAACCATGCCCGACGACCAGACCGCGCCGCACCTCCCCTTTACGCGGCAGGATGAGCCAGCCGCCGATCCGGAACGCGTCCGTGGAGACATAGACAAGGTCGAGCACGTGCCAGTCGGGATGGCTGATTTCACTCCGGGAAAGCACCGGCTTCGGATCGACCGTCAGCGCCTTGTGATACCGCGCCTCCCAGAAATCGTCGAACCCCTCAGGCGCCTCTGGCGGCTCGACCGCGAGAAACTCTTCGAGCCGCATGCCGTAGGTGGGATCGAAATCAAAGGGGTGTGTCGTTGGAATGCTCATCCGGGCTTTGTCCCGTGAAACGGCGGGCTGCGCAAGCCTGGGATCCACGCCGGCCTCCACCAGACGCGGGCCTGGCTCAGTCCGTATTCTGTCCTGCAGCCTCAAGGATCAGCCTCGTGATCTCGTCGGGATGAGAAATCAGTGAGAGGTGGCTGGCCTTCAGCTCGATCGTCTTTGCGCCCATGCGCTTGGCCATGAAGCGTTCAAGATCGGGATTGATCGTCCGGTCCTCGGTCGAGACGGCATACCAACTCGGCTTGGAATGCCAGGCGGCCTGCGTTGTCTTGCCGGTCAGCAGCTCTTTCTGGAACGGTTGTTGCACGGCATAGAGCACTTTCGCCTTCGCCTCCGGCAGGTCGCCGGCGAAATCACGCAGGAAGGCCTCCTCGCTGAGCCGGCCCTCATCGCCGTCGAAGACGATGCCGGCCGAAGCCGGTGGAGTCGGGAAGGTCTTGGCGAGAGCGGTATAATCCTCGCCCGCATCCGGCGCCCGGGCTGCGACATAAACGAGCGCCGAAACATCAGGGTGAACGCCGGCCTCGGTCACGAGCATGCCGGAAAACGAATGCCCGACCAGAACTGTCGGGCCGTCCTGCCGGTCGAGCACTCGCTTCACGGCAGCGACGGCCTCGGGCAGCGTCGTCAGCGGATTCTGCACAGCGGTGGCATTGAGCCCGGCCGCCTGCAGGCGCGCGATCACCTCGGTCCAGCACGAGCCGTCGGCAAACAGCCCATGCGCCAGCACGACGTTGCGCGCCTTCACCGGAGCGGATGTCGCGGCCATGCCGCGGGTGGCGAGCAGAGAAGTGGCGCCGCCGGCAACAAGGGCGGCCGAGAAAGTCCGTCTGTTCATCATCATGATCTGGTTCCTTGTGGGTCAAGAAATTGAAAGATCGAAAGCATGTCGGCTCAAGCCTGAAGAACCGAAGCCCAGTCGAAATCGGCTGATCTACAATGCGATGTCGGGATGGTTCGCCCTGCCCGGCGCAAGGCGTCAACCTTCGCCCCGTTGCGCTCCCGCATATTCAAACTCGGCATTTGAAGCGGCTTCATCTATGCAGAAACCTGCTTGCTGGAGACTTATGTATTCCCATCCGGTCCATGAAGCCATCCATCCCACCGCACACAATGGCGTCCTTGCCGGCAGGCGTCGCCATGCGCAACCGCATGCCCCTTCCGGCGCACACACTGCGCCAGGGCGAACGGCTGCGCCGATCTCAGGACAAACATGAGGCTATCATGCAGGCGATCGCCGACGGCGAGATGGCATCACGGCGCATGCGCGCCCACATGCTGAACGCCGCCACCTCGCTCAGCCGGTTTATCGAGGCGGGCAAGCTGGTATGAGCTTGACGTCCTACGGCACGAGGCAACGGTATTTATAGGCCATCAAGGTCGTCATCAGCTCGTCGCCGGTGGCCTCGCGTATGCCGGGGTTCTCATCCAGGAATGTACACAACGTATTGCCGATCGCCTCAGCTGTGGTTCCAACCGGGACGCACAGGTTTACGCCGACGGAATTGGCAAAATAAGCCGAGTTCACCATCGCCTTCGGTGCAGGAACGGCTTCGGTGAAGATACGGCGGGCCAGATACTCGTCCCGGCTCCACTTGTCCAACCAACCCGCGACATATCCGACGACAAACTGCCGTGAGCCGCCGCAATCAGAATAAAGGAGATCACCGCTGGCAAATCCGGCGGGAATCTTTGCTGAAACCGTTGCCAAAAGGGTGGCGATAAGAATGCCCGACATCGTATCTCCAAAGCTCGCAATAGCGCAGAGCTTCGATCGGGAAAGTGTCGGAAATTAGCTTCAAACGTGTCATCTTTTATGCTGCATTCAAAAGTAGCAACCAGGGCAGATGGCGCTTGGGAGGTTATCGTGGCTGGGCGCCAAATCCCTCCTCCATCGGACGGAACTCCTGCCCGCTGATCGGCCGATCATTGCCCGGCCCGGAACGGCACCGGAAAGTTAAACTTTGGCAATCATCGCCGTTGTCGGCTCCCTTGCGGTTGCACATGCCGCCGTCGTCGGCTACATCATGCCCTCAATGGTCGGGTCACCCGGCCACGTAAGCGTTAGCGTCACTCAACGCGTATGATCGAACGGCTTTGCGGCTTCGATCTGCGCGACTGTGTCCTGCGGATCGAGCTCAAGAAAGCTTCTGAGGACACATGGATAACAATCAACTCAAAGATCAGACTTCACCTGCCCCCGGCATCGAACGGGTCCGCCACGACACGCGGCGGCGCACCCTCGCCGTCGACAGCGTCGTCGATGTCACCCCCGGTATGCGTCGCATCACATTGACCGGCGATGATCTTGCCGATTTCATCAGTCTTGCTCCCGACGACCACATCAAGATTTTTGTACCGGCCGCCGATGGCGGCGAAGAACGCCGGGACTACACGCCGCGCCGTTACGACAATACTGAGCGGACACTGACCATCGACTTCGCCTTGCACGAGGCAGGCCCGGTGACCCGATGGGCGATCGACGCACGCGCCGGCGACAGGCTCGAGATCGGTGGACCAAGGGGCTCCGCCGTGGTCTCCAGGACGGTAAAACGATGGCTGCTGATCGGCGACGAAACGGCACTGCCCGCGATCGGCCGCCGGATCGAGGAGAGCGGCGCCGGAACCGTTATCACCGCAGTCGCAGCCGTCACTGACCCGCTGGAAGAACAGGTCTTCGAGACATCAGCCGAACTGCACGTCCGCTGGGCGCATCGGCCTCTCTCGCAGGCAACCGATGCCACTGCCCTGCTGAAGCTCCTGAGCACGGTCGACATCCAGCCGGAGACCTTCATCTGGGTCGCGGCGGAAGCCTCGGTAACACGCGATATCCGCGACCATCTGCTGGAACGAGGTTGCCCGCTCAGCTGGATCAAGGCATCCGGCTACTGGGTATTCGGCAAGGCCGATACGACCGAGAAATTCGGCTAGGACCAACCCCGCATTCCGGATACCATTTGGTGATGAGTTCTCACTCCCTTCGTTCCGGATTTTATGATCCGGAACGATCCGATGGATGTGAAGAGGTATGAATTGAGCGAAGCCTCGGCAGCCTCTGCCCGAACGCACCGGGTGCCAGCCACCGACTTATTGAAAGAGATCAACCACGCGGCGGGCAGAACCTAATGCAAGCGTCCATCCCAACATGCCGTGACCGGCATTGATGTAAAGACCTTTGATGCGTCGGGAGGCGGCGATAATGGGCTTGGAGGTCGGAGTCATAGGCCGCTCGCCCGACCATCTCATCAGTTCATCCGATCGCTCGAAAAGGTCGGGCAGCACCGCCGACGCGGCCAGCTTGAGCGTGTCGAAACGTCTGGCATCAAAACCGGCCCCGGGACGCTCGATGTCTGCCAGTCCGGCGACACGAAAACGGTCGCCGATGGCAGCAAAGGCAAGCTTTCGCTTGACGTCTGTCAGGCTGATACTGGGTGCAAGGCCAGTTCTTGGAATGGTGAGCGAGTAGCCTCTGACGGGGCGTATGTCCCGGGCCTCAGGCAAATCGGATATGAGGGAACCGATCTGCGGTCCTGCCGCAACGATGGCGGCATCGACGCGAAGCTCGTCGCGGTCCTCGAACCTCAAGCCTGTCAGCACGCCTCCCGTTTGGACGAAGCTCGAGACCCTCCTGCCGAAAAGCGCCGACACCTGCCCGCGCTCGATCATCCAGATGGTGAGCTGGCGGCAAAATCCAGCCGCATCGCCGAGGGCATCACCGGGAGTGTAAACGGCGCCGGCAATCTCTCCCTGATACGCGGCGAGTGCAGGTTCGATGTTTTCCGCCTCCACCCGCGTCAGCAGGCACTGTTCGAAGCCAAGGGCATTCTTGCGCGCCACACTGGAGTCGGCGGCAGCAAAACTTTGCCGATCGGCGTAGAGATGCAGCTTTCCGGCGACACGGTAATCGAATTCGACATCGGTTTCCTTAAGCAGGATGGCGAGTTCGTGACGGGATTGCCCGGCAAGGCGCAGGATGTCCTGCGTATTGGTCCACCAACGCCTGAGCGATGTATTGGCAAGAAATTTCAAACCCCAGCACAGAAAGTCCCGATCGAGTTGCCACTGGATCCGAAAGGCCGGATCGCGGCTCATTGCAATGGCTGGCAGATGCTTCAGCAAGGCTGGCGACGCCATTGCGTCACCGTAGGCCCAGGACAGCTGCGCGGCGTTGCCGGCACTCGCCCCCATGCCCGGCTCGCTTGCCGCATCGATAAGTGTCACATCATGCCCCGCCCGGGCCATCAGATAGGCCGACGATACGCCGATGACGCCGGCGCCGATCACCGCAACGCGCGCCATCTCAAGCCTCATCGCCGACGACGGCTGTCAGCTCGACTTCAACAGGAACCCCGCGCGGCAGGGATGTTACGCCGATCGCGATGCGGGCATGCGCCCATCGATCCGGGAAAAGCGCTCGGAGCAGTTCCGAAGCCCCATCGACGACGGCGCCGTGGCGCTCGAAAGCAGCATCTGCCGCGACATAGCCCGCCAGCCGGACGAAGCCCAGGATGTTGCCGAAGCCGCCAGCAGCCGCCTCCAGCTGCGCAAGCGCATTGAGAAGCGCCCAGCGCGCGCATTCCCGCCCCTCTTCGATGGAGACGTCCGCTCCGAGATGTCCCGTCTGCAGCACGGCGCCATCCTTCAGCGGCACCTGACCGGAAACGGTGATGATATTGTCGGTCCGCACAGCCCCGGAAAACGCGCCTGGCGGCAAGGATGCTTCCGGCAGAGCAAGCTCGAGCTGTGCCAGCCGTTCGCGCACGCGATTGCTTCCAACCGATGAAACATTGCGCGCCTTGCGGGCTGCCGCTTCTGCGCTGCGGCCGACGAAGGCTCTCATAATATTCCTGTCGAGTTCAGTCAGCCGGTATTCTGGGTGCCATTGAATGCCCAGACAAAAGCCGTCCGTTTCTCCTTCGAACGCTTCGATGGTGCCGTCCGGCGCCCGCGCAGCGACACGGAAGCGTCCGTCGCCGGCCAAAGCATGGCGGTGCAGGCTATTGACGCGCGCTGGACCTTTCCCGACCCAATTGGTGAGCACGCTGTCCGGCTCGACCGTGATCTCGTGCGCCAACACATCGGGAATCCCTTGCGGGATGTGGGATATGGCGGCGGCCGGCAGCTCGGTGCGAAATTTGCCTCCAAGGCATTCCCCGATCAGTTGCATGCCGTGGCAGATGCCGAGAAGCGGCTTGCCCGTTTTCAAGGCTTGCTCGACCAGCTGAATTTCGAACTGTCTGCGCGCGCCTGTCACCTCAGTCCCCGGCCGCGCACCGGTAAGGACGATTCCATCCGCAAGAGCCAACGCCGATGCCAGGTTCTCGAAGTTATAAGGCAGGATCAACGGAATTCCCCCCGCCTCGGCTATGGCGTCCGCATAGTTGGCGCGCACCACATACTCCGTCTCGGTCGGAACACCAGGCGCCTCGCTGACATCGGGCGTCATGAGGATCACCGGCCAACGAGGTTCATGCGATTGCGTTGCATGCCGACGGGCGTTGCCAGTGGCAACGGTCGTTTCAATGGTCATGGTCTTGGCCTTGTGATGACGAGTTAGCGGGCGGCCGGAAGGGCTAGCCGGCGCGAGAGGACCGAGAAAGGCCAGGCTATCGCGAAATAGCAGAGGCCGACGGCAATGTAGATCTGCAAGGGCAGGAAATACTCCGTCGCCATCGACCGCCCGGTGAGGACCAGTTCGTTGACGGTAATCAGCGAAGCGAGCGAAGAATCCTTGAGCAGCGAGACGAAGGTGATGATCATCGGCGCCAGAATGACACGCGCGACCTGCGGCAGGATGATCAGGACGAAGCTCTGGGCCGGGGTGAAGCCAGCAGCCAGCGCTGCCTCGCTCTGCCCGGCCGGTATAGCCTTCAGGCCGGCGCGGAAAAGCTCTGCGACCTGGGCCGCGAAACACAATGCCAGGCCCGCAATCGCCGCGCCGAAAGCATCGAAGACGATCCCGATACCCGGCAAACCGAAATAAAGCAGAAACAAAACCGCCAGCAGCGGCACGCCACGCACGATCGTCACATAAAGGGCCGCGAAATACCTCAGCGCTGCAAAACTGGATTTCTGGCAGAGCGACAGCAGCAAACCAAAAACGAATGCCAGGGCAAAGGCACAAACGGAAAGCAAGGCCGTATTCACCATCGCCCGCAACAGCAGAGGCAGCCATTCGACACCATAATCACCATAGGGCGCGAAGAAGACGCTCATCCTTTCAATCTCCCGTAACGTCTTTCGAGGAACCGCGTTGCCTGCATCAGTGGCAAGCTCAGCAACAGGTAGAGTGCCGCCGCCGTCGCGTAGATCATTGTTGTCTGGAAGGACGACGTCACCATGGAACGGGCAAAGAACATGATTTCCGGCGCCGCGATGGCCGAGACGACGGACGTATCCTTGAGAAGCTGCACCGCGTAGTTCCCGAGCGCTGGAAGCGCTATCCGCATGGCCTGCGGCGTCAGGATCTCAAAGATCGTCTGGAGCGGGGTCAACCCTGCGGCAAGCGCCGCCTCCGCCTGCCCGCCCGGCAACGCAGCGAAACCGGCGCGAAAGATTGCGCAGGTAATCGCCGCTCCGATGAGCCCGAGGCCCAGGACGGCCGCCGTGATCGACGTCAATTTCACGCCGATGCTGGCAAGCCCGAAATAGAGGATGAACAGATGCGTCAAGGCCGGCACATTGCAGAGGATCTCGCAGCAGGCATCGATCGCCAGATTGATAAGCTTGATCCCGGCAAATTGCCTGAGCAGGGCGAGAAAAAACCCGAAGGCGGTTGCGAGCGCCAGTGAGGCGATCGTGACGAAAGCGGTTACGCCAAGCCCGGCAACGAGCCCTTCGACGACCGAGAAGAATATGGAAAATCCGGTCATGGCGCGCCTAATGCCGGATCTTGTTGAGAAACGCTTGCGTGCGCGCTTCGCGGGGAGCGGTGATGACCTGGCGTGCCGGCCCGGCTTCGACGATGGTGCCGCCGTCAAGAAACAGGACGCGATCGGCAATGTCGCGCGCAAACGCGATCTCGTGCGTGACGATCAGCATCGTGCGTCCCTCGGCCGCCAGTTCCTCCATTACTTTCAGAACCTCCTGGACCAGTTCGGGATCGAGTGCGGATGTCGGCTCGTCGAACAGCATCAGCTTCGGCTTCTGAGCAACCGCCCGCGCGATCGCGACACGCTGCTGCTGGCCGCCGGACAGTTCGAGCGGTGAGGCGTCGGCGCGGTGTGTCATATGGACTTTGGCCAACATCTCCAAAGCCAGTTCGCGTGCCTCGGCAGCAGGCAGACCGCGCACCTTGCGCGCTGCGATCGCCACGTTTTCAATCACCGACAGATGCGGCCAGAGATTGAAGAGCTGGAAGACCATGCCCATCTCGGCGCGCTGCGGTGCCAGTTGCCGATCACTCATGACATGGCCGTTGCGCACACCGATCCGCTCGCCATCGAGGCGGATCTCGCCGGCACTGGGCTTTTCCAGAAAATTCATGCAGCGCAGACAGGTGGATTTTCCGGAACCGGACGGACCGATCAGGGCAATCTTCTCACCTGGCGCGACATCGAAATCGATGCCTTTGAGAACTTCGATAGGACCATAGCTCTTGCGCAGGCCTGCAACGCTGAGAAGCGCATTCATCGCCGTTTCCTTATGCGATCATATCGACAGCGCCGCGCGTCTTTTCAGACACGCCAAGGACGCTGTAGCACTTTGAATTGCTGCATAATTTTCTCCTGAAATCGATTCCGATTTCAGGAATTATTCAGTAGGCGGAGAGGGACGAAAGCCGCCGATTGCAGCTTCCGTCCGCACGGCCGTTCAGCCGCCAGCTGCGCAGGACGGCAGCTTGTAATCTGCGGGGCGATCGACGCCGGCGCGGAAGTTTTGGCCCACAGGCTTGAACCAGACATCCGACGACAATCCGTAGCGGGCGCCGATTTCCTTCATCTCGCAGGTCTTCCACATGTCGGCGATGATGGCGTCCATCTTCTGGCGCAGATCGTCGTTCTTCTGATTGAGGCCATAGACGACCTGACCGAGACCGGTCAGCAGCGGGAAATCCGGACTGTTATCGGTGAAGGCAAGGAAGTGCATATTCCAATCAGGGTTCTGCTTGATGGCGTAGGAGATCACCGGCGGATCGCCGATGACAGCGTCGATGCGCCCGGCGATAAGATCGCGGACGGCCGCATCGGAAGTGTCGTAGAGCGAGAGCTGGAGATCTTTGATGCTCTTCAATTCCGGAATGAACGAAAAGCCGGTGATCGTGCCGATCTTCTTGCCTTCCAGATCGGAAAGCTTGTCCCAGCTGGTCTTCGTCGATTGCATGATGCCGTTCTTGAAGTAGTGGATCGGTTCGGACAGGGTCATGATCTTCGTACGCTTTTCAGTCCAGCCCATGGTGCCGAGCATGACGTCGACCCGGCCTGACTGAACCGACGCGATCGTACCCGACCATTCCATGAGCGCAGGCTGGATCTTGAGGCCGAGCTTGTCGGCAATGCGTTGCATGATTTCACCGTCATAGCCGACCAGCTTCCCGTCCTGCCAGCCGGAGCCGGGCATGTCGCCGGTAAAGGCAACCGTCAGCTTACCCTGCTCGGCAAGCTCGAAAGCACTGGCGATAGATGAAAGGGACATGAAGCTCCCTGCCAGCAGAGCGCACGTCACCATCCTTCTCGAAAGAGAAAGTGCCATTGTTCTGATCCTTGATTTGTTGGTTCCCCTGTCCGGTGGTTTCCGTTCCCCGGATGTCGCGTTCGACGAGAGCAAACTTGACACCGAAGGTCGCCCTTGAATTTTACAAATCGGACATTTTCTTTGAAAAAAGGACATGACTTCTCTATCATTGCCATGCGCCATGATCACATCCGAGAAACCTTCCGAAGTATCAGCCAACGAGCCGGACTATGTGCGCTGGCTCGACGATCTTTGGGCCGAGCGGCTTCTGGCCGCACGCGACCGAAAGGCCGATCTTTCCATCGGCATTCTCCTCTGGCCGACCTTCCCGATGATGTCGCTGACGGGTATCGTCGAGCCTCTGAGGCATGCGGCGGACTTTGCCGACAATTCCCGTCCATTACATTGTCGCTGGTCGATCATGGGGGCTCCGGGCCATGCAGCGGTGGCCAGCTGCGGCATCCGGGTTCACGCCGACGCGCCCTACATCAACCCGACCGACTTCGACTACGTCGTGGTCATCGGCGGCCTGCTGCCACATCTGCGCGCCGCACCCGGCAAGCATCGCGACTATCTCAGGGTGGCGGCATCGGCGGGTGTGCCGGTAATTGGTGTTTGCACGGGCGCCTTCGTATTGGCTCAGGAGGGACTGCTTACCGGACGCAAGGCGTGCGTCCACCCCTTTCACGCAGAGGATTTCCGGATTGCCTTCCCGCGTCTTGCCTTCTCCACGCGCGACGACTTCCTGATCGAAAACGGCCGCATTACCGTGCCTGGCGGCGTATCGATCCTGTCGCTGATGACGGAGCTGATCCGAACGCATTGCGGACCGGATCGGGCGGCCAAGGCCGTGCACCAGCTTTCGCTCACCGAGCAGAAGCACATGAGCGCCTTCGATCACGGCCGCGCCTCAACATTTCGCCGCACAGAAGATTCGCGCATACAGCGAGCCGTCGTTCTCATCGAGAGTCGGAAAGGCCGCGACGTCTCACCGGAACAGGTGGCCTCTCTCGTCGGTCTGTCACCACGCCAATTCGCGCGTCTCTTCCAGGACAATATCGGCATGGCCCCGAAGCGCTTTATCGTCGAGACGAGATTGCGCTATGGCCGTTTTCTGGTCGAAAATAGCACGCTTCCGATGACTGCCATCGCCTTTGAAATCGGATTCTCCGACTCCGCCCATTTCGCGACCGCTTTTCGCAAGAAGTATGGGAAGCCTCCCAGGAGTTTCCGCTGATCTTTGTCGAGTGACCACAAGCGGCAGGATTGAAAACCGACTTCAACACCATTGCGATTTAATCGGATACGATTTATATAGGTCTCATCGTTAGAAAGCCTGGACAGGATGAACCGATGCCGACGTCTAAAGCAGCTAAGGGGCCGGATATGCTTGCGCCCACCTCGCCTCAGGCAGGCGCAGATGGCAGGAAACTTTCGAATTTCCTGTGTTTCGCGGTCTATTCGGCAAATCTCGCCTTCGGCCGCGCCTATAAGCCGATCCTGGATGAGCTTGGCCTGACCTACACCCAATATATCGCCATGGTGGCTCTCTCCGAACAGGACGACCAAACCGTCGGCGTGTTGGGGGAAAAGATGTTCCTCGAATCCAACACGTTGACGCCCATCCTCAAGAAGCTGGAATCGAATGGTTATATCACCCGTCACCGCGATCCCGCCGACGAACGGCAGGTGCGGGTCAGCCTGACGCCGGCGGGACGCCAACTCGTCGAATCTGATCCCGCCAACGCGCTGCTTGGCGCCACCGGCCTCGGCGACGACTTTCCCGTCGTTCAGAAATCGGTGACGACGCTGCGCGACAACCTGCTGCGATCAATGCAGGGCGAACCGGGGAAATCTTGAATCAGTCGCCTGATTCCGCCTGGGGCTACTGCCGCAGCGGCCGGAACGCAGTCCTGAGCTCGGCAGTGAAAGCCGTCGGCTGCTCCCAGGCGGCGAAGTGGCCGCCCTTTTCCAGCCTGTTGTAGTGGATCAGCTTCGGGTAGGCCCGCTCTGCCCAGCTCCGCGGCGCGGCATAGATCTCGTCGGGAAACACACTCACGGCAACCGGGATCTTGATACCCCTGGGGTCGAAGAATCCTCCTGTGGGATGGTGCGCGTTTTCCCAATAGAGGCGTGCCGAGGAGATTGCGGTATTCGTCAGCCAGTAGAGCGTGACGTTGTCGAGAATATCGTCCTTCGTCAGCCCCTCGGGCTCTCCGTCGAAAACGCGCGCGATCATCCGGTAACTGCGGATGTCGTGGTCGAGCATCCACGCCGCGAGGCCGACCGGCGAGTCGACGATCGCGTAGAGCGTCTGCGGCCGGTTGTTCATCTCGATGGCATAGCCCAGCCCATTCTTGTAGAAATCGTCGAGCTGCCCCCAGGCCTGTCTTTCCTCCGGCTGCAGGTCGGCGGGTGGCGGACCGCCGGCAGCCAGAGCCTTAGCGATGTCAGCCGGAACCGTGGCGGCCATGTTGGTGTGGATGCCGAGCAATCCCGGCGGTTCCTGTATCGCCATCAGTTCGGTGACCGCATTGCCCCAGTCTCCGCCCTGCGCCACGAACTTGGTGTAGCCGAGACGCTGCATCAGCGCCGCCCAGGCGTGCGCGATGCGCGGCGGGTTCCAGCTCCCCGACCCCGTCGGTTTCCCGGAAAAGCCGTAGCCCGGCAAAGACGGGATCACCACATCAAATGCGTCCTCTGCGCTCCCGCCATGCGCTGTCGGATCGGTGAGCGGTTCGATAATCTTCAACTGCTCAATGATGGAGCCAGGCCATCCATGTGTGACGATCAACGGCAACGCATTTTTATGCTGGGAGCGGACATGAATGAAGTGGATATCCAATCCGTCGATCTCGGTGATGAACTGCGGCAAAGCATTGAGCCGCGCCTCCATCTTGCGCCAGTCGTAATCCGTCGCCCAATGGTTCGCGAGTTTCTGGATCGTTGCGAGCCGCACGCCCTGCGTATCGCCCGTGACGGTCTCCTTATCAGGCCAGCGGGTCGCTGCCACGCGCCGGCGCAGATCATCCAGCGCCTCCTCGGGGAAGTTGACATTGAAGGGGCTGAGCCCGTCGCCGTTCGCCTCAGCGCTACGCGTCCCGGCAAGCATGCTCATGGCTCCGGCGGCGGCCGTGGCGGCAAGCAGCTCGCGCCGCGTGGGCGTTGATAGAGATGTGGGTGGCATGACGCTTTCCTCTCCGTTTGGTCTGTCAGGAAACGGACGAAGATCGACTGACCGACCTCGTTCGCAGCAGCAGGTCATTCGCGTCTGTCCGGGGACTATGCTCCCGGGCAATAGAGGGGTCAACTTACCCTGTCAGGCTATGTCTCGACTGTCTCGATGAACGACCGGTCATTGCAAGAAGCCGTAGCTGCGGGCAGCATGTGCGAGATCGATTGGGGAGAGGAGAATGCATGCCCGACATCGCGATGGGCGTTTTGAGCCGGAACGGAACCGTTCTTCTGGCAAGACGCAGTTCAAAGCGCAAGGTGCACCCGGATCGCTGGAGCCTTCCGGGCGGCCATATCGAAGAGGGCGAAGACGCCGAGACGGCAATGTGCCGGGAATTGATCGAAGAAATAGGCGTGGCGCCGGAGCGCTGGCGGTTTGCAGGACGGTTCGCATCGGAAGGCCCGCCCGAAGCATTCACCACTTTCCATGTCTATCACGTCGATAAATGGCACGGCCAGCCGCGACTGATCGGTGATGAACATACCGAACTCAGATGGTTCACCGCCGCCGCGATAGAAACAGAAGCCGAATTGGCGTTGCCTCAGCTCACTGAAATGCTGGCGAACCTGGCTGGCCGGGAAACACGCCCGCCCGCTTAGGTTTCTTGGCGGTCACGACGTCTCGCCGGCTGAACCGGTCTTCAGCGAGCATGATGCTGAGCGTCGCCAAGCGCCCCTTGCTCCATCATCTCGGCCGCCCTGGCATAACCGCCGCCCATTCCGTCGAGGAAATGCAGATGTGAATCCGCCCTGTCCGATGGCACAAGACAGGTCATCAGCGCATGCGACTGCCGATGCAGTCCGAAGTTGATCTCGCCGCGCGCCCTCGCCGCAACGAGAATGGCTTCGACCCTGTCGATCTGTTCGGGCGTGCAATCCAGCGTCAGGCGCAAACCGTCGTCAAACTTGCGGAAATCCGAATTGGCGGCGACCTCAGACCAGCCTTTCGCATCGACCTGCCTCCCACTGTCTTTGGGAATAGCCATATCTCCCGACAGCGGATGAGACCGGCGCGGCGCGGCAGCGAAAACCGCAAGCACGCGTTTTCCCAGCGCCGCAAAGGTCTCGGGACTGGTATGGTCATTCGGCTCGACCAGCAGCGACAGGATCTCGCCCTGCCGGCTCGGAAACGGGGTCCAGTCACAGCTGAGGCCGGTCAGATCAGGCTTCGTCGCATAGCGTCCCGGCTTGACCAGATACCGGCCATTTCTAATCTGCTGCTCCGCCCATTTGAGCCCTCCCCCAGCAAACATCGCATAGGTCGCTTTCTCGGAGGCGGCATAGCGGGCAATTCTGACGTCGCGCCCGCCGGCGCGGATTTCGCGCACAGTGACGAGCCCGATACGGAGCGTAAGGCCGAGATCGGTTGCGGCAAAGCCTGCGACCTGCCGCAATGCCGATGTCGCGGCCATGATGCCCTGCGGCGGCAAAGCGAATGCCGCCCCGTCTCCGCGAAACACGAAGGGAAAATCGAACGATCCCCAGGCATTGCCGAGCGCGGCGATCACAGATGCGCCCGCGAAGTTCACGTCTTCATAGCGCCCCGAGCGGATCGCCGAGGTCGAGTTGACGACGTCGGTGATGCCGATCAGCCAATCATCGGGCAACGGCTCGTAAACATCAGGATCGAGCACGCGTGAAAATTCGTCATAGGCCTTGTGCGGCTGGGTGTGGCTATTGATCATGGCATGTTCTCCAGATCGGCAAGATTTCCGGTGCCTGCTACTTCAGAAAGGGGTCTGCCGGCCGATCGGCAGGCCCTTTGCATCAAATCCTCTGACAGTGAGGTCCTCCCTTCCCCGCTCAGAGAAGTGTGGTCTCGACGTCGACATTGCCGTGTGTCGCCTTGGAATAAGGGCAGATGCCATGGGCTGCCTCGATCAATTCCTGCGCAACATCGCGGCCGATGCCGGGCAGGCTGACATTGAGGCGCGCCCTGAGGAAGAAGGAGCCGTTATCGACGTTGAGATCGATCTCCGCATCGACCTCGGGACCGGCCGGCAGGGTGATCTTCCGCTGTGATGCGGCAAGCTCGATGGCGCCGATATAGCAGGCCGACCAGGCGATGCCGAACAGGTTTTCGGCAGCTGGATGCGGTTGCGGCAGCTTAATGTCGATCGTGCCGTCGCTACTGCGCGCAGAGCCGTTGCGGCCGCCGGAGATGTGGGTCTTGCCGGTAAAGAGAAGCTTCTCGGTCATGATGATATCCCTTCGGTTTGGATTTTGTACGCATCAGATTTAATCGGATGCGCTCTAATACGCCTCACCAAAATCGATGTCAACACCATTCCGATTTAATCGGATACGATTTATTTTGATAGTCAAACTCGCCGTACCCGGACAATCCTCAACAGCGATATGCGAGAGGCCCGACCTGCAAGTCATGTCTTGTCGGGCGACCGAGCCCTCTATACGCTCTGCTCACAGGCTCGAGCCGATGCCCCCGTGAAGAGCCAGAGAGATGGGATGTCCTCCATAACAGAAGACAATGCAGGCCAATACGGCGACAGCCGGAAGCTCGCCGCGCGGGCTCGACTGCATAGCCAATACACCATCGCCGAGACGGCATGGTTTCCATGGGTTGCGGCGCAGCTGCCCGTGAAGCCGGGCGATCGTATCCTCGACATCGGCTGCGGGCCGGCCTGGTTCTGGGCGGCAACAGCAGGTCTGCTGCCGGAGAATCTTGACCTGACGCTCGCCGACCTTTCGCCTGGCATGGTCGACGAGGCGGTGGCGCGCTGCAGCGCATTGCCATTTGGCTCCGTTCGAGGCGGCCAAGCCGATGCCGCCGCGCTTCCCTTCGAAGACGGCGCCTTCGATGCCGTGGTCGCGATGCATATGCTCTATCACCTGCCCGACCCGGCCGCCGGCATCGCCGACATGTCAAGAGTGCTGAGGCCGGGCGGGTCTCTTGCGGTCACAACCAACGGCGCCGGCAATATGGGCGAGATCTACGCGCTGACGACCATCTTCGGCAGCGCGCCAGCCGATCCGGCTGCCGAAGCCTTCGGATATGACGCTGCCGAGCAATCGATGCGGTCACAGTTTGGAAACGTCTCCATGTCGCAGCATCCGGCAAAGCTGCGGATCACCGAGCCCGAGGATGTATTCCTGGCGCTGACCTCTTACCCGCCCGGCGACGGCGCCAGCGAGCTTGAGCTCACCAAGTTCCGTCAAGCCATTGCCGATGCGTTCAGGCAATCCGACGGCGTGCTTGAGGTTCGCAAAGAGACCGCGCTGTTCCTGAGCAGGAAGACGGCCTGATCAGGATCGCGGGCTGCTGGCCCTACGACCGCGGCGGCCGGCCGTCATCGAACAGCGTGGCCAGCCACTGGTAGTATCGCGGCTGTTTCTCCCGCAGCCGGCTGCGTGAATAAGGCGGCCGGTCGATGTCGCCGAACAGGTAGACGCTGGCCGTGACCGCGAAAAATTCGTGATCATTGCTCATCATATAGGAATCGCCCGGCCAGACCCGCCGGCCGATATCAAAGAATTGCTTGACATCGGCATTGCCGAATCCGCCCGGAAGCATCCGGTCGTGATAGGCATGCAGAAGTTCATGCAGGATGATCGGCTTGTCGGACGCAAGACTCTTGACGCGCAGGTCGATGCCGGTCTTGCTGCTGTAGTGGCCGGGCCCGGCCTTTGCGGCGGCCGGATTGGCCCAGATCCTGATCGACCGCATAAAGGTGAGGACATCGGGTTTTAGATCGACATGCTCGACAATATCGAGCTGCCGTTTGACGGCCGCGACCATCTCCCGGTCGGGCTCCGCGTCCCTGGCATTGGTGAGATCCACCTGCCATCCGCGATAGGTGAAAACCAGCGGATCGGCGGCCGCCGTTCCCGTTGCCGCGATCATGATGGCGATGGCGGCGCAGAGCCCCAGGATTTTCGAAATCAGTCTCATGGCGCACCCTCAAACCTGCCCCTCGCGGACTGTCGCACAGGCAAACTAGACCAGAGGCACAAGCGCGTCATAACGGTGTTGATGTCCCGCGCACGAAGTCAGGAAAATGCTGGTGTCGCCGGGGTGCTCAGACCTTCTCTTTCTTCTTGATCTTTTCCTTCGGTTCCACCGGCGCATCGGGCGTCGGTGCCAGAAGCTTGCGCAGCGATGCGATCTTGTCCTTGACCAGTGGCCGGAAGCGCGTGGCGCGATAAGGCATATCGGCCGCACCGTAACCTTCCGGCCCGTCATCATTGCCGCGATGGATTTCCGCGAGCTTCACCCCGATGAACGTGCCGTCGACATAGTGGGTATATTCGCCCACCCAGCGGATCGTATAGATCTCGCCCTTGCGGATGAGTTGGTCGATGCTGACATGCTTGAAAGTATCGTTGATGCAGACGACCTTCTGGCCGACATGGAAATCATAGCTCATGGATCAAACTCTCGAAAGGCGTTCCGCCTGACCGATCTATAGCGCGCGCCGCGGCGGGGATGAACCGTTTTCTGCCAGCCGGGCCGATTGCTACGATATCAACCGCACCCGCGCTGCGCGCTTTAAGGCGGCATACATCAGTCGCAATAGACCTTGCCGCTCTTGCGGGAGCGCAGGTCGAAGTGGAAGTGGTTCCAGTGTTCCGGGTTGCTGCCCGGCCCGAGCACGGTATTGAAATAGCGGCAGCTATCGGTGCGCACCGCCTTCAGCAGCCGACCCTCGCGCAGCGAGAACAAGCCCTTCTTGCGCACGTCGATCTCGTGGCCGTTCTTCAGCACGAACTTGCCGACGTCGATGGCGTTGCCGCGGGCGTGTTCCGACATCGGGTTGTATCGCTGCCGGCTGTTGTTCATGCGCCGGCAGGAATAGCCGCCGAGCGGCTGGATCGTCCTGATGCCGCTCCAGTAGCGATAGCGCGCCGACGGCGCCAGCTCATTCTTCACCCATTTGGCGAAGGCGAGCGTCACCTGGCAGTTCAGCGTCACGGCGGGCTTCACGCCGATATTGCCGGAAAGCCCCTTCAGCGACACCGGATAGGGCACCTGGCAGGCCGGCCCGTTCGAGATCGGCGGCTTTTCATCGAAGAGCACGCCCATCCGCTTCAGCTCGCGCCGGCAGGCAAGCTCAGAGGACGGCATGACGCTGGGATCGACGGGTGCCGCCGGTTCGCTCATCATCGGATTGTTTGGCCGCAGCATCGCGACCTCTTCGCTCTCGTCCTCTTCGGGAACGCGGGTCGGCGCCACGACAGGGCTGCCGTCGCTCCAGGCGGGCGCCCGACTCATCTGTGCCTCGGCCGCCGGCTGCGGCATTGGCTGCTGCGGGGGCTGGCGCATGGGCTGGTTGAGCTGCGTAGGATTGTCGGTGCCGATGCCGTCGACAACCGGCTCGGTAGCATTGCCTTCGGCGATCTGCTGCTGTTGTTCCTGCGCCAGTCCGACGACCGGCTGAGCCCCGAGCTCATCATCCATGTTGACGCCGCCGGAAGGGATCGCAAGGTTCTGCGTGCCGCCCCAATTGCCGCTCGGCTGGCCCGCCGCCAGCGCCTCGTCGCTGTCGATCATTGGCAGCCGCCGGGACCCCGGTGCGGTCTGCGCCGGTGCGGCTCGTGCCGCTTGGCCGGTGCCGGCGAGGTTTGGCGTATCAAGATAATCGAGGGAGCCTTGCGTATTGCCGACGGCCGCGCTGGAAACCGGATAGGAGGACTGGCTCTCCACCGGCGCCATGCGCACGGCAGGCGCGATGCGCGCTGCCCCTCTCGACGGAGAGATTGAACTGACCCTGGTGCCGTTGTCGACATTGGCCGGCGGCACCAGCCCGTCACTGATCGAACAGGTCGTCAGCGCCGCCGAGAGGATAACGGGCAAAAGGGTTCGCCGAGGAAAGGAAACAAACGCCATACTCTTATCGCTTCCGCAGGCTGGCTGGGCAGTGACCGAAAAAACTCACTTCAATTTTAGTTAAAAACGGTGAATGAAAACTTACCGGCACAATCTGAACGCGACGCAATTGAAAAAGGCCGGTTTCCCGGCCTTTAATCTCTCCGCTTCCTCACGCTGCCCGTGTGTATCGGGCCACCGCCGATGGCTCCGCGCGCAGCCGGAAATTCGCGAGCAGCGTCTTCAACTGGGTGCTCTCGTCAGCGAGCGTACGGCTTGCCGCCGTCGTCTCCTCGACCATCGCGGCATTCTGCTGGGTCATCTGGTCCATATGGTTGACGGAACCGTTGATCTCGTTCAGCCCGGTCGACTGCTCGCGCGCCGCCGTCGCGATCGAGGCGACATGATCGTTGACCTGGTTGACCAGCGCCTCGATCTCCAGCAGCGCCTCGCCCGTCGAGCGCACCAGCGCCACACCGCCCTCGACTTCCGTTGCCGACCGGCTGATCAGTTCCTTGATCTCCTTGGCTGCATTGGCCGAACGCTGGGCGAGCTCGCGCACTTCCTGCGCGACGACGGCAAAGCCGCGACCCGCCTCGCCTGCCCGCGCGGCCTCCACACCGGCATTCAATGCCAGAAGGTTCGTCTGGAAGGCGATTTCGTCGATGACCGAGATGATCTGGTTGATACGGCTCGACGATTCCTCGATCCGGCCCATCGCCGTCACTGCATTGCGAACGATATCGCCGGAGCGTCCGGCGCTTGCCTTGGTCTCGGCCACCATCTCGCGCGCCTCGTTCGCGCGCTCGGATGCCGTCTTCACGGTCGCGGTGATCTCGTCGAGCGCTGCCGCCGTCTCTTCGAGCGCGGCCGCCTGCTGTTCGGTACGCTTCGACAGGTTGCCGGTCGCCTCGCTGATGTCGGAGGCGCTGTCGTTGACGACGCGGCTCGATTCGGCGATCGCATGGATGACGCCGTTCAGCGCATCGACGGCGGCGTTGAAATCGCTCCTGAGCTTGGCGTAATCCTCGCCGATGTCGCCGATCGAAACCGTCAGGTCGCCGCCGGCGAGCTTCTCCAGGCCAACGCCGAGCGCCTGCATCGCTTGGGTCTGTCGTTCGGAGGCCGAACGCAGGCTTGCCTCGTTGCCGCGGCGCTCTTCCTCGATCTGCCGCTGCCTTTCGTCTTCCCGGCCGCGCAGCGCGCTACGCTCGTCAACGGAATCACGCAGCACCAGCAGCACCTTGGCCATCTGGCCGATCTCGTCGCGGCGGTCGCTGCCGGCAATCTCCACCGATGCCTCTTCGGCTGCGATCGCGTTCATCGCCGCCTTCAGCCGGGCGATCGGCACTGTCACGCTGCGCACGATGGCATAGGCGATGGCCATCGTGGCGGCAGCCCCGAGCAGGCAGAGCACCGCCGCCCAGATCGCGTTCTGGCGATAAAGCGCGGCAAGGTCATCCGCATAAACACCAGTGCCGACGATCCAGCCCCAGGGCTCGAAACCGGCGACATAGGAATATTTCAGCACCGGCTCTTCGGCGCCCGGCTTCGGCCAGTAATAATCGACGAAGCCCTTGCCGTCCTTCTTCACCTTGTTGACGAATTCAACGAAGAGGAACTTGCCCGTGGGATCCTTCATCTGCGAGATATCGGTACCGTCAAGCTGCGGCTTGATCGGGTGCATCACCATGGCGGGACGCATGTCGTTGATCCAGAAATAACCGTCGGCGCCGTAGCGCATCGCGCCGATCACCTCCTTGGCCGCCGCCTGCGCCTGTTCGCGGGTCATCGTGCCCGCCTGTTCCATCTTGTAATATTTGTCGAAGATACCGAGCGCCGTCGCCTCCATCTTCTCCAGCCCCGCCTTCCGCTCCGCTTGCAGCTCGGAATAGGAATAGTTCAGAAAGAAGATCATCGCCGCTGCAAGCACGGCAAGCGTGAAGCCGACGAGGCAGTAAAGGCGGGTGGAAATCTTGACGTTGCGCATGAGGTTCCCGGCGATTCTTTTAAGTGAGATCGATCGCATTCTGAATTGCCGGAATTACTGGAGCGTAAAGCTTAATTAGAAGACGATTAAATAACGTAAGGTCAGGCTGAAACGCCCGAAATCAACCGTTTGAAATCGAATGAGATTTCGATCTGCGAAGGCTGCAACATTTTTCCCGTCGGCTGCCTTCAGCGCCCGGCCGTGCCGTCTTTTACAGCCCACGGCCTTTGCACTAGGGTGATCCGCAGTGAATCGCCGGCCCATGGCCCATACCAGATGGAGAAGACGTGATGACCGATGCCGCCAAGCCGAGAGGCGAACTGACGCTCAGGACGCTTGCCATGCCCGGCGATGCCAATCCGGCCGGCGATATCTTCGGCGGCTGGGTCATGGCGCAGATGGACCTTGCATCCGGCATCCGTGCGGCCGAGCGCGCCAAAGGCCGCGTCGTTACCGCCGCGGTCAAGGAGATGGCCTTCGAACTGCCGGTCAAGATCGGCGACACGCTGTCGGTCTATACCGATATCGAGCGTGTCGGGCGTACCTCGATCACGCTGATCGTCGAAGCCTGGGCGCATCGTTCGCGTTACAACCAGCAGGAAAAGGTCACGGCCGGCACCTTCATCATGGTCGCGCTCGACGAAGAGGGCAAACCGAAGCAAGTCCCTGGGGAGTGACAGGTCGGGATCGAAAGCATGGAAACGGTCAGCTCGCCGGAGGTCTTCCTTCACATCAAGGTGGTGATGGGCATGGTCATCAGCCTGTCGCTCGCCAGGGTGCTGACCGGCGTTGCCGGCATCGTCCAGCATCCTGGTAAGGCCAAAGTCTATCCCATCCATCTCGGCTGGGCGCTGTCGATGTTCCTGTTCATCATCCACATCTGGTGGTGGGAATATCGCCTGCAGGCCGTGCCTGCGATCGGCTTCGGCATCTATCTCTTCCTCGTCTGCTTCTGCAGCCTGTTCTTCCTGCTTTGCGCCCTGCTCTTTCCTGCTTCACTCGACGAATATGGCGGCTACGAGGAATATTTTATTTCCCGGCGGAAATGGTTCTTCGGCATTCTCGGCCTCACCTACGCCATCGATATCCTCGACACGGCGATCAAAGGCCACGAGCGCATCCTCTCGCTCGGCTGGGAATATCCCGCCCGCAACATCATTTACATCATCCTCTGCGCCATCGCCGCCTGGACCCCCAACCGCCGCTTCCACACCGCCTTCATCACCGCCAACCTGCTCTACCAGATCAGCTTCATCTTCCGGCTCTATGATGTGCTGGGGTGAGACGTGGTCCCGCGAAGCGGGAGCAATCGATCCAGTGAATCGATTGCAACGTCGAACGCCCTGAGCCCAAGCGAAGGGCCGGGAGAGGCGCAGCCGCAAACTCCATCCCCACAGTCGTCGCAAACATCACTCGCCGGCATCCGTCACCCGCCGCACCCCACCCGCCCATCGCAGCCATCCTGCTGCATAATGCGCAGCACAAGCACACAGCCCCAGGATCGCGATGTGATGCAAAAAGAAGCCCGCGGTCGACTCCTGAAAGTCCCAGAAATCGATCGATGGCCGGGCCGCGAGCCTGTCTCCGATGCCCATAACGACCATGCTATGAGTGCCGTAAGCCGCAATTGCGCCCGCAACGGCACGAAGGGCTGCGGTCCGGATCGCGTTTGGCGACCCGACCCGCAATAGCCTGCCCGCGACCGCCGTGATCATCGACCAGTGAAGGCCGAGATGGACAGCTGCGAGGATGAACGCCCAGTAGGCAGCAAGGATGTGAATTTCACGCGCCGTCGGTCCACCGCTGACGGGAAGGAAAGCAAACACACTGCGCGACATCAGCAGACTGGTCACCAGCAATGCGGCCATTACCAGGGCAATCGAGATATTCGAGGCGATTGTCACGAGCCCAGGCCTGCCGCGCGCCGCCCTTGGAAGCCTCGCCCACCACCGCCTGTTGAAGACATTGTGCGATAGGAGAAGGACGAACATACCGGTTCCGATCAGTTCATGTGACGTGTTGTCGAGCCACCAATAGGCGAGCGCGACCAGAAGCAGCCCGGCGGCCGTGAAGTCCAACACCAAGCGTATCAGGAATAGCGGGCTCATGACGCGGCGCTCTCGCAGCGGCTTCGATCTCCTCTAGTCAATGACAGCTCCGTCGAAAGCCTTGAGATCATCAAGCGTGTAGAGGAAGTCTTCGTCGGCCCGGGAGGAATGGCAGGATTGGCACCGCGCCGTGTTCTCGGCCATGTTGACGCTGCCGTCAGGCTTGAACCATTGGAACTGCCAGTCGCCGGTGCGACGGTCTTCGTCATAGTCGCCGCCCCAGCCGGAGCCCTTTTCCATAACGAAAGTGCGATAGACTTGCCCGTCGCGGTAATCGACCAGCACGAAATGCGTGCCCGGCGGAACAGGCTGCCCGTTCTTCACCGCCTGGATGGCTTCCTTCGTCGTCATGATGTGCTCGGTCACGTTGCCGCGTCTGACGGTGGTGTAGTGAACGAGACCGGCTAATTCGGGCATCGTCGTCCGGTTCGGCTCAGCGTCGACCTTCCAGCCGACGAGAGTGACGGCGCCGGCCGCGGCAAAGAGAATTGCAATGCGTTTGATGAAATGACGCATGGATGTCTTTCCTGGTTTTGTGCGGAAGGCGTTTGGGCGACCGGCTCCGGCAAAAGCGGAAGGCCGCTCGCCTCATTCACTTGCGAAAACGTCTTTCGCGATGGCAACGGCCGAGACAGCACTCGGCCAGCCGGCATAGAAGGCAAGGTGGGTGATCGTCTCGATCAGCTCGTCCTCGGTCACGCCGTTCTGGCGGGCCCTGGCCAGATGGGATCTCAACTGGTCGGGCCGATTCATGGCGATCAGCGCCGCAACGGTGATGAGGCTGCGATCCCGCTTCGACAGCTGCGGGCGTTCCCATATGTCGCCATAGAGGACGTCGTCAGTCAGTTCAGTCAGCTTCGGCGCGGTCGCGCCCATCAGTTGCTGGGCGCGCGACCGCCGGGACTTGTCGTCGCCTTCGGTTGGTGTTTGAGCGCTGACGACGCCCGGCAGAACGGCCAGCATCATGCTGGCCGACAGCATCAGGTTTCCCAACAATTGTTTCATGAGTTTCACCTCTGTTTCCAGGATCAGGCGAGAAGCTGCGCGAAGATGTCTCAGCTTCCCCGCGAGCACGATCAGTCGAGCTTTTTCTCGCGAAGGAATGTCGAGACCAGGTCGGCGATCTCGACATTGTTCAGGTCGGAGAACGGAAAGTGAGTGTTGCCGCGGATGCCGATCTCCGGAAGATGCACGACGGTGACATCGCCACCATGCCTGTTCACCGTGTCCCGCCACAGGCGAGCCATTGCCAGGCGCACCCGCCAGCTGTCCTGCGCCGGCATCGTCGTCGGCTGATCGGGAATATTGTCGCCGTAATAGATGACGATCGGGATCTTCGTCAGCTTGAGAAAGTCGTCTATCGGCACCGGCACGCCCTTCAGCGTGTCGAAGGCGCTCGGCATATCAGCGGGGACCTCGCCTGCCGGAAACACGAAGCTGCTGCCGGGTTCGAAGGCGACGATGGCTTTAACCTTGTCGCTCTTGATGGCCGTCAGCCAGCCGGGTCCGCCGCCCTGCGAGTGAGTAAAAAGAACGCCAGGACCGATTTTCTCGTACAGCTTTGCCACCGCATTCGACACGACCTCCATGTCGAACGGGCCGGTGTTCGGCGTCATCGCGCGAAAATACTGGTTCAGCGCTTCCGGATCACGGGAGAATTGCACGCCGTCGAAATAGTTCGGCCAGATGCCGACGCGAAACTGGTTGAACCAGAGCTGCTCATCCGGCGTCGGCTTCACTGTTGTCTCGACCATGGTCCGCCCGGCCCCGCCCCGGCGCGGCTGGTCGACGAGATAGGTGGAGAAGCCTCGACGCAGGAAGATGTTCTGGAAGCCTTCGCGGCCGTCGGGCGTCGTCTCCCAGGTCTTGGAGAATTGTCCGGCACCGTGCCACATAACGATCGGGTACTGACGCGGGTTCACCGGCACCTGGTAAAAGGCAAAGGCATGATCGCCGTGATAGGTCTGGCCTGCGGGATCGAGAGGTTTCAGCGGATCGAAGGGTCCGGGCGCCGTCGTGCTGGTTCCCCCGACGGCAAAGCTGCCCTGCTCCTGGATGACCAATGGCTCGGACTTTGCCGCATCGGCAGCCGTCGCCAATGGCGCGGCAAACTGCGCCGAGGCAAGCAGCAATGCCGCGAGAGTGTTGGGCAATCCATATCGCATGTCGGCTTCTCCCGTTTCAGATGGCGAGAAGGTAGAGGCATTGCAGAGAAAGGATTAGACGGCTCGGACAGCTAGGGTCTATTAGGACCGCTAATTAATCACAAGCTGTTGATAAGCCGTGATGGAATAAAATCGGATTTACTTTCCTCTATAGCGGAGCGCATCGACGAACAGGGTGAACGCAGGAGACGCATGACGCCTGTTCGGATAGTAGAGATGGTATCCCGGGAAAGGCTGGCACCAGTCCTCCAAAACCCGGATCAGCCGCCCGTCTTCGACATAGGACTGAACCTGGTCCTCGGGCATGTAAGCCAATCCCAGCCCGTCCAGTACGGCGCCGATCCGCATGGCGATGTTGTTGAACACGGCCTGCCCCTCGACACGGACGCGCAGTTCGCGGCCGTCCTTCTCGAACTCCCAGGGATATATCGTCCCATGCGTCGGCAGCCGCATATTGATGCAGTTGTGCGCCGTCAGGTCCTGAGGAACATCAGGGCGCGGATAGTGCTCGAAATAGGAGGGCGCTCCAACGACTGCCATGCGCATCTCGGGACCGATCCGAACCGCGATCATGTCCTTTGCCAAATGCTCGCCGAGTCGGATGCCGGCGTCGTAGCGCTCGGCGACGATATCCGTCAGGCCGTAATCGACGATTACCTCGACGTTGATATCAGGATTGTCAGGAAGAAAGCGCGCCAATACCGGGGCGAGAACGGAAATCGCCGGATGCTCGCCCGCCGTGATGCGAATGGTGCCGGCCGGCCGCTCGCGCATTTCGCTCAAGGCGGCGATCTCGAACTGGATTTCTTCAAATCGCGGCCCGACCCGTTCCAGCAGGCGTTCACCTGCCTGTGTCGGCGACACGCTTCTGGTCGTGCGAGTCAAAAGGCGAAGCCCGAGTTTCTCTTCGAGACCGCGCACCGTCTGGCTCAACGCCGATTGCGACACGCCAAGCTTGGCGGCGGCCCGGGTGAAGCTGCGTTCCCTGGCGACGGTGAGAAAGGCCACGAGTTCGTTGAAGTTGTTGTCCTGAGGCATTCATTAGTCCGTCTTATAGGTTCATGCGCATTACAGCATCTAATCGAAAGCTGGCACGAGGACTAAGTTCACGTCAACTCAACTGCGAGACCGGCGGCACTGAATCGTCGCCTTCACCCTCAAGCCCACACAAAGCCACGAACGGACACGACCATGAAAACACGCAATATCGGCGATCTCGAAGTCTCCGCACTCGGTCTCGGCTGCATGAGCATGAGCGCTGCTTACGGCCCGCCCGCCGACGAAGGCGAGATGATCAGATTGATGCGCACCGCCCATCAGCAGGGCGTAACCTTGTTCGACACGGCCGAAGCCTATGGCCCTTTCGTCAATGAAGAGCTTGTCGGCAAGGCGCTCGCACCTATCCGCGACCAGGTGGTCATCGCCACCAAATTCGGCTTCGATATCGACCAGCAGACCGGTGAACGCCGCGGCGGCACCAACAGCCGCCCCGAACATGTCAAGGCGGTTGCCGATGCTTGTCTGCGCCGTCTGAAGACCGACCGCATCGACCTGTTCTACCAGCACCGCGTCGATCCCGCCGTGCCGATCGAAGATGTGGCCGGCGCCGTCAAGGAGCTGATCGCAGCCGGCAAGGTCAAACATTTCGGCCTTTCCGAAGCCGGCGTTCAGACGATCCGCCGCGCCCATGCCGTCCAGAAGGTGACTGCCGTCCAGAGCGAATATTCGCTCTTCTGGCGCGGCCCCGAGGCGGAACTGCTGCCCGCCCTTCAGGAACTCGGCATCGGTTTCGTGCCCTTCAGCCCGCTCGGCGCCGGTTTCCTCACAGGCAAGATCGACGAGAACACCAAATTCGATCCGAGTGATTTCCGCAACAGCGTGCCGCGCTTTTCACCTGAGGCGCGCAAGGCCAATTTTGCGCTCGTCGACCTGATCAGGCGGATCGGCGACCACAAGGGCGCAACACCCGCGCAAATCGCCCTCTCCTGGCTACTGGCCCAAAAGCCATGGATCGTCCCGATCCCGGGAACGACGAAGCAGCATCGACTGGAAGAGAATCTCGGGGCTGTCGACATCGACCTTCTGGCCGACGATCTCGCCGAAATCGACGCGGCCCTCTCCGGCATCCAGGTTCAAGGCGAGCGGCTTCCCGAAGCAGCACTGAAGATGACCGGTCACTAAAGGCCCTCTCCAGCCTCGTCCTTCGAGACCCCTGCGGGCACCTCAGGATAAGGCTGGTCGCCAGGCCTTACGCCTTGAGAAACTGCGACCCCTTATCAAACCCCAGCCCCGGAAAGATCTTCCCCGTCAGATCATCCGCACTCACATCGAACTGCCGGTAGAGCATCGCTGCGGCCAGTTCGCGCACGTCCGCGGTCGGCATCAAGTCGCGGTCGTCGAGCAGTTGGCCGTCGCTGACACCGGGCCAGCGGCCGAGGATGCGGCCGCCGTTGATGGCGCCGCCTGATAGCACCGCGCAGCCGCCGGTGCCGTGGTCGGTGCCGGCCGAGCCGTTCTGGCGGACGGTGCGGCCGAATTCGGTCATGGCGAGCACCACCGTCTTTGCCCAGATCTCAGGCCCGAGCGTGGTCTTCAGCGTGTTGATCGCCTGCGAAAGGTCCTGCACCGGCCGCTTGAACTGGCCGGCCTGGCCGATCTGCGTGTCCCAGCCGGTGATGGAGAAGCTGGCGATGCGGTAGTCGCCCTTCAGCATATTGGCCGCGAGCGCGGCCACATCGGCGGTCTTTTCACCGCGCTGGCCATCCGGCTCGACCATCATCGCGGCGGTGTCGGCCCGCGTCGCCTCGGCGAGTGCTGCGGCAAACGGCGGATCGCCGGCATAGAGCCGCGCCAGGAACTGCATCTCGTCACGCGCCGGCGACAGATTGGAATCCGACGCCCAGACATCGACATTGTTCGGCCCGGAGAGGATCAGCTCCGTCGAGGTGTTGACGTCGATCGCCCTGCGCGCATCCGAGCGCGGGATGACGGCGAGCGCCCGGTTCAGCCAACCGGTCTTTTCCTCGGCGACGTGCTCGCCGCCGGATTCCAGCATATCCTGCCCGTCGAAATGGCTGCGCTGGTCGCGATAGGGCGTCGACACCGCATGCACGAAGGCGAGTTCCCCGCTCTTCCAGAGCGGCATCAGTTCGGCGGCGGCAGGATGGAGGCCGAAACGCCCATCGAGATCGAGAAGCCCGGTGTCGGGCGTCAGCGCCAGGGTCGGCCTGAGCGCCGCAAAACCGGCATCGCCATAGGGCTGCACCAGGTCCAGCCCGTCCATCGCGCCGCGCAGCACGATGGTGATGAAGCGGTTGTCACCCGGCATCGCCGCGAAGGTGACCGGGGTGAAGGCGGGGGCGGCGGCGAGACAGCAGGCCGACGTCAGAAAGCCACGGCGGGAAAGCAGGATCTGGCTCATGGGCAGACGCTCCTATCGGCGATTGAATTCGGGGGAAGCCAGCACCAACGTCAACCCGCTGATCTTGTTCGGCGCTTGGGAGACCACGCGGATCGTCTCGTCGCGGGCTGCATCGGCAAGCGTCGATTTCAGGAATTCGCGCGGATCCTCGTCTCGGCCGAACTGCGCTGCGGCCCGTCTTGCCCAGGCCAGCCGTTCGGCAATCTGGCTGCCGGTGATCCAGGCGGAGAAGCCTTCTTCGAAACCGGCCGGGCTCGGCGGCAGCCAGATCGGCTGGCCCATGCGCTTCAACGCACCCTGCCCCAGCGCCCGCGCCGTCCGGAAAGCCTTGAGACGCTTGTCTCTTGCCTCGCCGGCGGGATCCGTCGTCACCGGTGATCCCGCCATGCCAGGCGTATTGGCGGCCATGTCGCCCTCTTCAGTGCCCTGCTGGTTGGCCGCCAGGAAGCTGCCGACGACGCCGTTGACCGGCCCCGCATTCAACGCCCTGAGACCCGCAACGACATAATCGAAGGGCTGGCGCGCCTTGGCGCCCTCGTCGCGCCAGGCGGCGGGATGGTCGAGCATGGCGGTATAGACGGCCGTCAGATCGCCATCCGTCTTCTTCCAGGATTCAACCATGTCGGACACCATGCCCTCGTCGGGCTGGTCGGAGACGAAATGCACCGCGAGTTTGCGGCTGATATGCGCCGCCGTTTTCGGATGGACGGCGAGATCATCGAGCAAATCGAGATAATCGTCGCGCGAGCGCCTGTTACCACCATAGCTGACGCCGAGCACCTCATGCGCGCCGGGCTCCGATATATTCGGCCGGAAAGCGATATCCATCTCCTTGCGGTCGATGGTAAGCCCCGTCAGCACCATGGCTGCCGCCGTGACATCCGCCTGGCTATAGCCGCTGCCAGCGCCGAGCGTGTGCAGTTCAAGCAGTTCACGGCCAAGGTTCTCGTTCAGCCCCTTGTTGCGCTTGATGCCGCCGGCCGAATCCGGCCCGAGCGAATCCGCCTGGTCGAGATAGATCAGCATGGCCGGATGGGCGGTGGCGCTGCGCAGCAGATCGCCGAACCTGCCCGATATGAACGGCCGGATCGCCTCGGCCTCGTAGAGCGGCACGATGAGGCGCATCGGCAGGCTCTTGTTGGCGCTGGTGGAGAAATGATCGGTCCAGAAGGTCGCCAGTCGTTCGTAGAAACCGTAGGGCGACAGCACCGCCTGCATCAATCGCAGGTTCGAATCGTGCTGGAACTGCTGCTGCGCCTGGCGCTGCACCCCCCTGCGCATCTCGCGCTGCACCGTATCGTCAGTCACCGTCTTGGCGTCCTGCCGGATCTGCGTCAGCTGCGACTGCAGGCTGAGAATCGCCTGGTGGCGCATGTCGGAGCCGCCCATGGGAAAGTCCGGCATCGCCGCCGCCCCCTTGCGCAACTGGCCGATGAGCTCGTCTTTGCTGTCAGGCGGCGCCTCGCCCGGCCGCAAGCCATAGCCGAACCGGATCGCCGCCATCGTCGGGAAAGACAGGCTCATGGCAGAGCACCTCCTGATCAATGCTGAAGCAACTCCAGCAAAAATGCACAGCGGTTTGCGCCGAAAATTGCGCAAAACAAAAAGCTTGAGGTGACAGGCTGCCAGCCGATTGCGACCGCAATCTGTAGGAAATGCGGCGATATCGAGACATGGACGATTTGTAATCTATTGAAAAGGCTAAAGTTTATGCACGGAAGATGAAGGATGCCCCGATCGCGATCAAGGCGAAGCCGATCGCATGGTTCCAGGTCAGGTTCTCGCCGAGCCAGAAGATCGAGAAGCCGGAAAAGACGATCAGCGTGATCACCTCCTGCATCGTCTTCAACTGCGCCGTCGTATAGACCGCCGAGCCGATGCGGTTGGCCGGTACCGCCAGGCAATATTCGAAGAAGGCGATCCCCCAGCTGACGATGATGGCGAGGAAGATCGCGCTGCTCTTGTGCTTGAGATGCCCGTACCAGGCAAAGGTCATGAAGATATTGGAGGCAAACAGCATGACGACGGGCCAGACGGCGGCGGGAGAAAAGGACATGAAGAAACTCGGGGGGCTGTTAAGGGAAAGTTGACCGGCGAGATACCGGCGGGCCTTACCTAGCATGCTGGCGTTCCGCCGCAAGTCCCAGGGCATGGACCGATCGTCTCACGCCATCGAGGCGATGCGGATCGCCGAGTTAAAGGCCGGCGACATCAGCCGCCGGCCCTCGTACCGCAGGCAGCGCTAGATTCGCATCGCGCCATGCGGCTCCTCGGCCTCCTCCGTGCCGAAGCGGACATCCTTCTTCTCGTAGCCGAAGCCGGCGAGAGTCGCGACGACCAGCGCCACTACCGCGGCGACGATTAATAGCGCGTAGGCATAGTCGCCGTCCCAGCGGGCAGCCAACCCCGCCTGCAGCGTCGCATTGCCTGAGGCGAGCAGGTTGCCGAGCTGGTAGGCAAAGCCCGGAAAGGTGCCGCGCACCTCATCCGGCGACAGCTCGTTCAGATGCACCGGCACGATGCCCCAGGCGCCCTGGACGAAGAACTGCATCAGGAAGGCGCCGATGGCGAGCAGCACCGGCCCCGGCGCATAGGCCCAGAGCGGTGCCACGGGCACGGCGATCAGCGCGGCGATGACGATTGCGCGTCTGCGGCCGATCCGCTGCGACAGCGCGCCAAAGAATAACCCGCCGCAGATCGCCCCGATGTTGTAGACGATGGCGATGGCGCCGACCGTGTAGCTCGAATAGTTGCGTTGGGTCTCGAGGAAGGTCGGATAGATGTCCTGCGTGCCATGGCTGAAGAAGTTGAACGCCGTCATCAAAAACACCGCCCAGATGAACAGCGGAATGTTTTCGCGCAAGACCGTCAGGAATGGCCGCCGCCCCTCGGCCTGCCGCTTCAGGAAGGCCGGGCTCTCTTCGACATTGCGCCTGATGTAGAGCACCAGCAGCGCCGGCACCGCGCCGACGAAGAACATGCCGCGCCAGCCGATGACCGGAAAGAGCAGGAAGAATACGATCGAGGCGATCAGATAGCCCGAGGGATAACCCGCCTGCAGAATGCCCGAGACGATGCCGCGGCTCTCCTCCGGCACCGTCTCCATGACAAGCGAAGCGCCGACGCCCCATTCGCCGCCCATGGCGATCCCATAGAGCGCCCTGAGGACCAGAAACATGGTGAGCCCCGTGGAGAAGCCGGTCAGGAATTCAAACAGCGAATAAAGCAGCACGTCGGCCATCAGTGTGATGCGCCGACCGTAGCGGTCGGCCGCAAGCCCGAAGATCAGCGCGCCGAGCGCCCGCATGGCAAGTGTCAGGAAGATCGCCACCGAGACGGCGGGGACGTCTGTGTGGAATTCCTCGGCGATATATTTGAGAACGAAGACGAGAATGAAGAAATCGAAGGCGTCGAGCGTCCAGCCGAGATAACTGGCGATGACGGTGTTGCGCTGCTGCGGCGTCAGCCGGCGCAGGCTTTCCAAAGCGGACATATGAATTCCTCCGTCCGAAAGCGGCGGCGAGGCGGGCAATTCCGGATGCCGTCGGAAGGGGTGCCCGAAACGGGCGGGTGATGCTGTCGACAATTGCGTTCGCTGTGGGCGACAGCGGGCAATAACGTCATCAATCCTGCCGCTGTTCCATCACGATTGGCGTGATCGGGTCACACGCGGCTCCTTGTCGCAGGCATGCGACTGGCCAGCGCCCTGCCCTTTGGGCGCGACATTCTCCAACGTCCCTCATCCTGATGCGCCGAGCCCGAAGGGCGAAGCCTCGAAGAACACGCCGCAACGCCGCTCCCTGCGTCCATTTGATGCCGCCCCGCATCCGCCCCATCCTTGGGGGTCTCTGCGCGGTGCCTCAGGAGGAGGCTCTCTTGGACTTGCGCCATACGCAGCAAGCTGTGCCTAGCCTTCCGCTGGCACCTGCCCCCGGCACGCCCACGCCACCGACGCGAAAGACCGCGGCCCATCGGGCTCACCCGCCTCGTATGCCGCCCTGACGGCGGCATCGACGGCCCTTCGCTTCGCCGGATCCAGCCCTGCGACATATTTACCGAGCGGCCCCTCACCGGCAGCGATTGGATCCCAGTAGTCCTCGAAGGAAGAATACTCCATCCGGATCAGCAGCGACGTCTCCTCGACATCGACAAGGCCCTGCGCGATGAAGCTCTCCTTCATTTCCCCCGGCCGCATCATCGGCTGAAAACAATATTTGCGGCGCAAGGGCAGCGCATTCTCGTCGAGCATCACCACGGTATCCCACATCATTCGCATGCAGGACATGCCGCCATAATGGTCCCAGACGGCCGCCGCGACCACGCCGCCCGGGCGCACAACGCGAACCATCTCGGACACCGCCTTTCCCGCCTCCGGCACGAAATGCAGGACGAGCAGCGACATCGCCCGGTCGAAGCGGTTGTCCTCGAAAGGAAGAGCGCAGGCATCGGCCTGCTGGATCGTTATTCGCGGATCGGTGTTCCGCCGGGTTGCGGCCTCGACGAAGACCGGCGAATAGTCGACGGCGACGATCTCCCGCAGGCCTGGCGTTTCCGCCAAAGTGAACGCCAGGCTGCCGGTCCCGCAACCGACATCGAGCACGCGATTACCATTCGCGAGACCGGTGAAATCGATCAGCATCGGCGCCAGCCTTCTGCTCCAGCGCCCCATCAGCCGTTCATAACCATCGGCACTTTCGACGTTGAAACTCGACGGCATCGAAGCCTCCTTCTCAAGGACACAAGTCTTCGATTGAATACTAGGATTCACCGGCGACTGTGCAAGCGGGCACGATTGCCTGCATCCTCGGCTCGAGGCCGAGGATGCCGAGAAGTTGGGCTATCGTTGCCCCTCTTTCGACGTGGCCGTAAGGCGATTGCCGGCCGATCCACCTCCGTCAGATGTCATCAGCCGGCGATATCACCGGCCGGTGATACCGCATCAACTCAGCCGCCCGCCCTACCGAGCACACTCCAATCGAAGCCCCGCGCCCAGTCGGCGTAGCTGTGCCAGCCGACCTCAGGAAAATCGCGGCGCAGGGCGGCGATACCGGCGTCGTAGCCGGTGCGGTCGAACCATTCGAACATCAGCGCCGTATCCTCGCTCTGCTGCCGTATCGCCGCGATCGGCAATTCCTGGAAGCGAATCGGGCGGCCGAGCACCTCGGACAAGATCTTCACCTGCTGCTCGCCCGACAACTCGTCGCCGGCAATATCGAAACGCTTGCCGAACACCTGTTCGCGCCGCTCGGCCAATGCCGAGACAAAAGCACCAATGTCATCAATGGTGATCTGTTGCAGCACGCGCGTCGGCGGCAGCGCGGCGGCGTAGACGCCCTGGCGCAGACCGTCGATCGCCCAGGGTGCCACGGTGTTTTCCATGAAGGCGACGGGCGCGCTGATCGTATAGGGTATGCCGAGACCGGCGATATGCTTCTCGACCAGATACTTGCTGTCGAAATGCGGAATGCCGGTCTTCTTGTCGGCATCGGCGACGGAGGAATAGATCAGGTGGCCGACGCCGGCGGCCTTTGCCGCATTGGCGACGGCAATGCCCTGACGGGTTTCCGCGTCCGTTCCGGCCTCGTAGCTGTTGCCCATCAGAAACATCGTGTCGACGCCCTCTGCCGCCGCCGCCACGGATGCCGCGTCGTCAAGATCGCCGGCGACGACCTCGACTCCCGCCGCGGTCAGCCGTTTTGCGCCTTCGCTGTCCGGCCGGCGGCTAATCGCCTTGACGCGATGTCCCCGCGCGATCAGGGCGCGCACGACCGCGCCGCCCTGCTGGCCGGTGGCGCCTGTGACCAGAACGCTTCGTGTGTTGCTCATCTGTCTACTCCTTGTTGTGACGGATACAGCAAAGTTAGGGTCTGTCGCATTGAACCATAATGGCCTATAATTGAGAAACATCGTACCATGTGGAGCTACAATGCTCGATCTAAACGATATCATGATCTTCGCCCGCGTCGTCGAAGCGGGCAGCTTCACCGCCGCCGCGCGCTTGCTCGGCATGCCGAAGACGACGGTCAGCCGCCGCATCGCCGAGCTGGAACGCGAACTCGGCGTGCGGCTGCTGCAGCGCACGACCCGCAGCCTCAACCTGACGGCTTCAGGGCGTCTCTACTACGAAGAAAGCAGCCAGGCGCTACGCACCATCGAAGGCGCCAACCTGCGGCTTGCGGAAGCGCGTGCGGAGCCTGCCGGCACGATCCGCATATCGGCGCCGGTCGGCTTCGGTGGCCATTTCCTCCAGGATGCGATCTTTGGATTTCTTTCGACCTACCCGAAGACGAGGGTCGAACTGCGCCTGACCGACGACAGGCTGAACCTCGTCGAAAACGGCATAGACTTGGCCTTCCGCACCGGTATCCTCGAGGATTCTACCTTGGTCGCCCGCAAACTCGGCTCGATGCACCGCCTTCTCTGCGCAAGCCCGGATTATCTCGCCCGCTGCGGCCCGCCCGCTGCGCCTGAAGATCTCGTCCGCCACGACTGCGTCATCGCCGGCCAGTCCGTCCATGCGCAATGGTTGCTGGAAGGTCCGCGCGGTCAGGAAACGATCGCGGTTTCGGGCCGCTTCGCCGCCAACGAGATGCAGGCGGTGATGGCCGCCGCGATCGCCGGCCACGGAATCGCCCAATTGCCACACCGATTTGCCGAAGCCTGCATCAAGGACGGGCGGCTTCGCCGCGTTCTCGACGGCTATACGACCCCGGCCGGCGGCTTCCATGTCGTCTATCCCAGCAGCCGACACCTGCCGCCTTTGGTCAAAGCATTCATTGAACTGGCCGTCACACGGCTGAACGCCACAGAAACTGGCGGGAGCGAGGAATTCGCCATCATATCGCCTTAGGATGAAATCCGACCTTAGCCGTTAGACCTCCTTCAACACCACCTTGCCGTCGAGACTTCCGATCAAAGTCGCGCTGGCTTGGTTAAGGCCCGCGACCTCCACGGCGATGTCGTGCGCCCTAAAACGATGGACGACCTTGTCGAGCGCAGCAACGGCCGTGATGTCCCAGAAATGCGCTTCGGACACGTCGATCAGCACGGTCTTGCCGATCGCGTCCTGAACGTCGAAAGCCTCGACGAAGACATCGGCGGAGGCAAAAAACACCTGGCCGGACACGCGGTAGGTCAGCCGCCCGGTCGTTGCGTCGGGCGCGACGTCCACCCGCAGCAGGCTAGCAACCTTGAAGGTGAAGAACACGCCGCTGAGCAGCACCCCGACCGTCACCCCGAGCGCCAGGTTCGCGGTGAAGACGGTGACGATGACGGTCGCCACCATCACGGCGCTCGACATCCTGGGATGGACCACCACGGCTCGGAGCGACGACCAGTCGAACGTGTCGATCGATACCATGACCATGATCGCCACCAGTGCGGCGACGGGAACCTCGGACACCCACGGCTTCAGGAGCACCATCAGGATCAGCAGGAACGCGCCGGCAAACAGCGTGGAAAGCCGGCCGCGCCCGCCATATTTCACGTTGCTGACTGTCTGGCCGATCATGCCGCAGCCGGCAATGCCGCCGAACAGGCTCGCGGCCGCATTGGCGAGACCGAGACCGGTACATTCGCGGTTCTTCGAACTCGGCGTATCCGTGAGATCGTCGACGACACTCGCCGTCATCATCGATTCCAACAGCCCGACCATGGCGATGGCAAGTGCGGGTCCGGCGATTATGTTAAGCGTTTCCAGCGTCAGCGGCACAGCCGGCCAGCCGAACACCGGAAGCGATTCCGGCAGCTTGCCGAGGTCAGCGACGGTGAGCACGGGAAGCCCGAGCACCATCGACGCGACGGTCAGGATCAGGATGCAGATCAGCGGCGACGGGATCGCGGTGGTGATCCGCGGCGTCAGGTAAATGATAACAAGCCCGGCGATCAGCACGGCATATTCCATCCAGCCGGCACCGACAATATGCGGCATTTGCGCGGCAAAGATCAGAATAGCTAGCGCATTGACGAAGCCGGTGCGGACGGATTTCGACACGAAGCGCATCAACACGCCAAGGCGCAGCAGGCCGAAGCCGATCTGGATTAACCCCGCCAGCAGCCCGGCCGCAAAGAGATAGGGCAAACCATGGGCATGCACCAGCGGCGCTGCGACCAGCGCCACCGACCCGGCGGCGGCCGAAATCATCGCCGGGCGTCCACCGGTAAAGGCAATGACGATGCTGATCACGAAAGAGGCAAACAGACCGACTTCGGGATCGACTCCCGCCACGAAGGAAAAGGCGATCACCTCGGGGATCAGGGCGAAGGTCGCCACCGCTCCGGCGAGCATTTCGCGCATAGGATTGGCGGACCAATCACGACGGATGGAGGAAAGCAGCATGGGATAGATTCTCGCAAAGCATGGCCAGACCCGCTCTGGCGAGCGGTCGCGTGACGGCATGCAGGTTTTGCGTTGTCTGGCGGATCGGCGGCCAGAAGAGCCACCCGGGGTCTCACCGGGTCCGTTGTGAATGCCTGCGGTATAGACGAAATTTTTACCGCAGCGCAACATTCAACTGCACTGAAATGAAAAATGCAAAAGTCAACGAGCAGCCTCAAATGCTCGAGGTGCGCGCACCTTGCGCCCTCTGGATTGAGGAGCCTTCACTGCCAAAGGAAGTCCGGCCCTGTGCTTTGGGACGTCAGCTTGAGCGTCCCATCCGGTTGAACGACATAGGTTTCGAAGACGCGGTAACCGAAATCGCCGAGAAAGGTATTCTTGACCACCGTTCCCGGACGATAGGGCGAATGGAGGACCTTTCCGCCATACGTCAGGCTGCCCGGAAGAGGCTGCGGATCCCCTGCGCTGGCGCAAGCGCTGAGAATGAAGAGAACGGCAATGAGCGCGTGCTTCATCCGGACTGTCTCCTCAGGTGGGCGCCAACGGTCTGAATGACGCCGATCTTCTTCTTATCACAACATAGCCTTGCTGTTCAGAACGCAGCCTTGCTGCTGTCGAAGTCTTTGCGTCGCGCCGCCGCCCGCGAGAGCGCGCTGGCGACCCTCTCGTCGGTAAAGGGCTTGGCGATCACATCAAGCGCACCGTCGATACCGTGACCGACGCTCTCGGGACTGCCAGTCACGAAGATGACGTCAACTCTATGGCGATCGATCAGCCGGCGCGCGAGCTGGGCGCCGCTCAGCCCGTCGGAGAGACTGAGATCGACGAGCGCGACATCGCTTCTTTGAGCGTGGGCGAGAGCCTGCTCCACCGTCGAGACCGGCCCAATGGTCTGGTGTCCGGCCTCTTGCGCGATGCGCTCGAGTTCCAGAGCGATAAAATTCTCGTCTTCAACGATCATGACCTTCATGCATAAGCCTCCCCATAGACGGCCCTGTCAGGCGCACTGCCGGTAGCGGCTACAACGCAACCGTCCCCGAAAAGTTTCCACTTTGAGAAGAATAAGTTGGCGATCAGCGGGCAGCGTTACCGGCCCCGCTACTGGTCCTGTGGAGAAACCAACCGATGGCGCGGTCGCTCCGGCATCGGGAAAGCACGGGCCGCGGCCGGCAAGGCAACGGCTCTATGGCGGGCGGCCGAAGATTTGACGGCGCGGCCCGACGGACCGGCGCCTGCAGGCCGCTGATCCGCAGCCGCCTGCCTCCCTCACGGTTTCTCGTTTGCGCTCTCGGCCCGAAACGCCGCCTCCCCTGCATCAGACACCTCGACCCACTTCTTGTCGGGCTCGGCGTCCGGCACATAACTGTCGTGCCAGTTCCACCACTTGTAGGTCGGGGTCTGGGGGTAGCCCTTGGGCGAGTCTTCCCAGACTTCCTGGCGGCCGAGCGGGGTGATGTCGAGGTAGTTCCAGGTGCCGCCCATCTGCTCGTCGCCACGGTTGTTGATGAAATAGGTGCGGAAGATGCGCTCGCCGTCGCGGTAGAACACGTTGGTGCCGTGCCACTCGTCGACGCCGAAATCCTTGTCGAAGCTGTCGGTGATGGTAACCCACGGCATCGTCCAGCCCATGCGCGCCTTCAGCCGGGTGATGTCGGCCTGCGGCGCCCGCGAGGCAAAGACCAGTGTCGTGTCGCGGGCGTTGAGATGGGCGACATGGGCGACCTGATCGGCCACCATCGAGCAGCCGCGGCAGGCATGCTCGGGCCAGCCGAACACGCCGGGCTCGTAAAAGGCGCGGTAGAGGATGAGTTGGTGTCTGCCTTCGAACAGATCGAGCAAGCTGACTTTGCCCCCGGGACCTTCGAACGCATAGGCCTTCTCGACCGCCACCCATGGCATGCGCCGGCGCTCGGCGGCGAGCGCATCGCGAGCCCGGGTCTCGGCCTTTTCCTTGACCAGCAGCTGTTCGCGGGCCGCCTCCCAGGCCTGCGGCGACACGACTGGCGGCTTGTGCATGGCTTGTCCGCTTTTTCCATTCTCGGCTGAAGCAGTCATGGTTCAATCTCCTCATCAGGGCGAATTCCCTGGTTTGGAAGCCCGGTTCATCGCGCATTGGTCTGAGATAGTTTCGCATCGGAAATCGGACAGGGGGAGTAACAAGTGTGACCGTATTCCCCGGAACCGTTGGTCGCAGTCGCAGCGCATGCGTGGTGTTGACCACGAGCGCGTCCATTAGCGTAATCTTGTTTACGGCCGGCACGCGTGCTAAAACGCGACAAAACGGCGCATGCGAACCCCAATCAAGCCGAGATCGTGCCCGTGAATGTTTTTATCGCGACTGTTGCTGCGCTTGCCATGGGCGTGCTGCCATCATGGGCTGGTCCTTTGCACCAGGCGGCTGGGGATGGCGATGTCGCACGCGTCAAACAGTTGCTGGATCAGGGCTCCGATCTGTCGGAGGTCGATGAGGCGGGCGAGCCGGCGCTGATTATCGCGTCATTGGCGGGCCATGCCGATGTCGTCGCTCTTTTGCTGGATCGCGGCGCCGACATCGAAATTCGCAACAAGGGTGGGCTGACGGCACTGCATGCGGCAGCCTATGGAGGAAATCTGGAGGTGGTGAAACTGCTTGTCGCAGAGGGAGCTGTCGTCAACGACAGGAAGAATTTCTATCAGATGTCGCCGCTGCACGGCGCCGCCGAAGAGGGCCGCACTGAGGTGGTCGCTTTTCTGTTGACGAAGAATGCGGATGTCGAAGCGACGGAAAGAAATGGGTACACGCCTCTCACTCAAGCCGGGTGGCGGGCGCATTGGGATACGGCCAAATTACTCATAGAAGCCGGTGCTGTTTGCCAGAAAGCCGAGCTTGTAGGCGAACCGCTCTACAAGGAATGCACCAAACGGCAATAGCATTTCGCTTGAGGTAACAGACCGCGTCCGGGAACGGAGCTTGTTATGTCTTATCATGTGCAAAAATGCGGAAAGCGGGTGGGCGTAACCGTTGGCGCTACGGTCATGCTGCTCTCCTTCCTTCAGCCTGCGGGGGCCGAGGAACTCGTCAATACCGGCTATTTCGGAAATGTTGCGATCAAGGGTTACGACCCGGTCGCCTATTTCACGGAAAATCAGGCCGTCGAAGGATCCGAGACATATTCCTACCACTGGCTTGGTGCGACCTGGTATTTTTCCAGCGCTGAAAATCGCGACCTCTTCAAGGGCGATCCGTCCAGATATGCGCCGCAATATGGCGGCTATTGCGCCGATGGCGTGTCCTTCGGGACGGTGACCACCAATATCGATCCGAAAGCCTGGCGGATCATCGATGGCAAACTGTATCTCAGCTATGATCCTGGGGCGGCGGAAGGCATGGAGAAGAATCCGACCAAGGTGACCGACTCCAAGAAGCATTGGTCCGAAGTTCAGCAGACACTGATTTCGGAGAAGATGCACACCGTCTGGCAGCAACCGGCGACAAAATGAAGCCCATCGCCGGCACGTCAGGGCGTAAGTGAAAAGAACGTCAGGGCGCGCGGCGTCACGTGTACATATGGCCGGTCGCCCTGCTCGCCTGTGGTGTTGCGGTAGACATATCCGCATACCATCCGGTCGAGGAAGTAGCCGGCGAATTTTTCGCAGATTCTGTCGCCTCGCACCTCGACCGTGCCGGTGATGTTGGTATTGGCGCTGCGATAGGCCGTATTTCCGGCCTTGTCGAAATACTGCATGAAATCCGTGCCGTTCTTGTGCTTGCCGCTCCAGCTTTTGCCGTCGACGAGATTGCGCAGCTCTGCCTCGCCGAGCCTGTCGCCTTGATTGCCTGTAAAACCGAAGGGCCATTCGGGAATGCCGGCCTTTCGCAATCCGGCCAGATGGCGCTGCAGATCACCGTCCTGCCAATAATCATAGAGATAGCCGTAATAGGTCAGATTGCTCTCCGGGAAGAGCTCCAGCAGCTTTGCCGTCTCCGCTGCGGCCCTGGTTTGATTGCCCTGATCCGCATAGGCAGCCGCCAGATATTCGCGCGCCGGCTCGACCTTCGGCAGGCTGTCGAGCGTCGGCTCTATCAGCGAGATCGCCCGCTGGTCGTCGCCGGCGGTATAAAAGACGATCCCCGCCAGCAGTTGAAAGCTCGGCGCCGGCGATGGGTCGAGCCGCAAGGCCTTCTCCATCTCGGCGACGGCCTGGCCCGCGCTTCCGGTGTGAACGAGGATGAGCGCGAGATTGGCGGCGGCCTCCGCATCGTTCGGCTGCATCGCGACGGCCATATTGGCGGAATTCCTGGCCTCCGTCTCGCGCCCGTCCACCCATTGCAGCAGGGCAAGGACGGTGTGCGCCCTGGCATTGTTGGGATCGAGCTTGAGCGCCTGCCCGGCGGCGTCATAGGCGATCTTGCGGGCAACGGCAGCCGACCAGAGATAATTGTAGTCGTTGCGCCAGACATCGACGGCGACGCGCGCAATGCCCGCATGGGCATTCGCAAAGCCCGGATCGAGATCGATCGCTTTCTGGTAGAAGGAGAGCGTCCGGCGGTAGGTATCGACATCCCTGAAGATGAAGCCCTCCTGCTCGGCTCTCATGTAATAATCATAGGCTTCGAGATTTTCGGTCGGGATTCGGGCCAGTTGGTCGCGCTCGCGCGCGCTGAGCTTGACCGACAGGGCCGCAATGATCTTGCCGATCACATCGTCCTGAACCGCGAAGAGATCGGTATACTGGCGGTCGTAGCGCTCGGCCCAGAGCGACAGGCCGGTGACCGCGTCGATCAGTTTGACATTGATCCGCAGCCGCGGCCCGGCGCGCTGCAAGGTGCCTTCGAGCACATAGTGAACACCGAGTTCGGCAGCCACGTCCTGGATCTTGCCGGCGGAGTCCTGGATGGCGAAGACCGAATGGCGGGCGATGACGAAGAGACCCGATACTTTTGACAGTTCGGTGATCAGGTCGTCGGTCAACCCCTCCGCGAGATGGTCGTGCTCGGTATCGCCGCTGACATTGATGAAGGGCAGAACTGCAACCGAGGGCCTGTCCGGCAGCGGATAGGCAAAACGTTCGCCGAGCCCCGGGGGTTTTGCCGGCATCCACGGCTGCCACCACCAGAGCGCCGCACCGGCAAGAGCGAGGATGACGGCGGCTGCGATGCCCGCAATGAGGCGGCGCATCGGCGGGCGCCTGCGGGTCTTGACGGTTTTGCCGGCAGCAGTCGGGTCGAGCAGGACGCGATAGACCCGGACCGGTTCGGTGATGCTCTTCAGCCGCTGCTCGCCGAGCGACGCGAAACCGACCGGGACTTTCGATTTCACCTGGTCGTATGTCGTGCCCGATATGGCGATGCCGCCCGGCTCCCCCAGCGCCTGCATTCGATCGGCGATATTGACGCCGTCGCCCTGGATGTCCTCGCCCTCGACGATAATATCGCCGAGATTGATGCCGATCCGGAACTCGAGCCGATGCTCCGGGACAACAGCGGCATTATGCGTGGCTTTCAGCTGTTGAACCTCCACCGCGCAGCGCAAGGCATCGACGACACTCTGGAATTCGACCAGCAGACCATCGCCCATGGTTTTGACAAGCCGGCCGTGATGACGCTCGATCGCCGGCTCGAAGACATTGTCCTGATCCGCCTGGAAACGCGCACGCGTGCCCTCTTCGTCGATCTGGCTCAATCGACTGTAACCGACGACATCAGCGATCAGGATTGCTGCAAGACGGCGCTCCATCCCCGGTCTTTCCTGGAGAGCGAATGTATTATGAACAATATCCTACAGGAGGTCCTATCGCGATGCTATCGCCGCACCACACGATATTCGACTTGGCGGCGATGTGTCTGATCAGGATGGCGCCGAACGAAATACTTCAAGCCATCATTGTCTTCGATGATTGGGAGAGTTGTCAAAAGCAACCAAGTATTGGAAGCTTGTTTTTTTGGCTATCAGGCGACGGATTTGGAACCATGACGACAACCTCTTCCATGGAGCCGGCCAGGCACGGCAGCGCCAGGATCTGCCGCGGCTGCTGGGACCAGATGCATATGCCGATCCCGATCGGCGGCCCCCTCGCTTTGCCCTTCCGCGCCTTCGGCATCACTCGCAGCAAGATGAACCCCGATATCTGCACGATCTGCGAGCGCTCCTTCCAATATGTCAAGAAGCAGCGCCAGATCACCGTCGACGCCACCATCCTGTTTGCCGATATCCGGGGTTTCACGGATCTGTCGGAGCGTATCGAGGCGGTGCAACTGAGCGAGATCGTCAGCCTGTTCCAGGATCGCTGCGCGCAGGCGATCTGGGCGCATGACGGCATCGTCAACAAACAGATGGGCGACGGACTGATGGCGATCTTCAATTTCCCAATCGTTCGGAATGATCACGCCGGCGCTGCGATCCTGGCCGCCCTAGAAATACAGCGAAATTGCGCCACAGCGCTGAACGGCCTGACGCTCGAGGCATTACCCGGCCGCACCCTCGGCGTCGGCGTCGGCATCCACTCCGGCGAGGTCCAGATCGGCGAATTCTCAAGCTTCCGCAGCGATTTCACCGCGATCGGCGGAGTCGTCAATCAGGCCGCAAGGCTCGAATCCCAGGCCGCCGCCGGCGAGATCCTGATCTCTGCCGAAACGACTGCGAAGGCGCCCGCTCTCACCGCAGACGCCGAAACGCGCATGCTTGCCCTGAAGGGTATCGAGCAGCCGGTGCAGGCAAGCGTGCTGGTCAAGCGCTGAGTGACGAGATCTCTGGTTTTGATGGCGTCCGAAAGGGGTGCCGGCGAGGCTGGCAAAGACCCCGCCTCTGGCTCAGTACTTCATGTTCCGGAGTTCCGGAAAATCATGGTAACGCAGCCGTTCGTCGTGGCAGCGATAGTCGTTCCTTTTCAGGTACAATATCATGTTGTGTTGCAAGCCCAGGCCGATATAGGACCAGTTTGGGTTGCCGCGCTCCGTCGTGCGCGTGCAATAAGCATATATCTGCTTTTCCGGATTAAGCAGAACCACGCTGGAAATCTCCGCCTTTACGAAGTTCCCCGGTTTAATGGTTCTCCGCAGCGCGTCGACGTACTCGTGTCGCACTGCGCTGGAAGGCGGCCGTTGGGAGTCTGTAACGGATTGCGGCACCGCGGTTTGGCAGCCGGCCAATACCAGCAGGGCAGCGTAAGCAAGGAACTTGATTTTCATTCCGTTGAAGCTCTCTCAATCAAAATTGATGGATCGGGTTTCCCGAGGCTGCAAGCAGCAGCGCCGCACCCTGTGCTTCGAGGCTCCGCCTGCGGGCTACGCACCTCAGCATGAGGAAGGTTGGAGGATGCCGCGCGCCCATGACGGGCATGCCGCGCTGCCGCTCATCAAAGCCTCGAACGGTGGCGCGCCCCTCGCTCCTTCATCAAGTTTTCATGCCGTTCATCTCAGGAAACGGGTAGTAGCGCAGCCGCTTGTCGCGGCAGCGATCGTCATTCACCGTCGCGCCTAATATTTTGCCGTCCGTGAAGGAGACGCCGAGATAGGCCCAGTCTCCCCAACTGCGCTTGGGCACCACCCGCACACAGTAAGCATAGATCTTTTTTTCAGGATCGAGCAGAACCACGCTGGAAATGCGAGCCCATACGACTTCTCCCGCTTCGTGCCTGTAGGTTCTCTTGAACACGATGTTGACGAAGTTCTGCCGGACGTCATTCGAGGGAGGACGCTGCGAATCCGCAACGGATTGCGACACGGGGGCGTTGCAGCCGGCCAGCATCAGCAGGGCAGCGCAGGCAAGAATTTTTATTCTCATTCAATTAAATCTCCAAAGAATCGGAGCGTGATAAACGCTGCGTATTCTTACAAACACAGCGGGAATAATATTTGCAATACATGAAATCAAGCAATGCTGACGCTGCGCGTCCACAGGCCGGCCGTCATCCGCATCCGCGTTCGAGATCTTCGAAGCCGGCTTGCAAAATTCTATTGCAAGTAGATAGTCTCTCTCGGAGAAATCTTCTTGATACGGAAACCACTCGCTTGCGATCTCGGGTAAGCGCGGTGCCATTATGCCTTTTCAGTGAGAATTTTGAATGAAGCCGGAAGAATTGCGCAGATCGGAATACGCCTACAATAAATACAAATTGCTGCTCATCATCCTGATTTTGATCGCCATCGCGGCCGGGGCCATCCTGTTGGGCTTCCATCCGCCGAAGAACAAGGACCCTCATGCCGTCTGGTTCTTCTCGGTGCTGGGCGCAGTGTTCTTTGGCCCCCTCGCGCTACTGCTCGTGCCAAAGCTCTTTTCCAGGAAGCCCGGATTGGTGATATCGACGGCCGGCGTCCGGCTGCCGAATTTCCCCGACCAGATTATACGCTGGTCAGACATCCGGAGCTTCGAAAGATTCCAGAGCAAAGGCGCAGATTCCATAGTCCTCCACCTTGATCCCGCCGCCGCCAAGGCGTTGATCAGACGGGGGCTTGCAGCCAGGCTGCCGGAATGGTTCGTTGGTTCGCGCCTCAAGGTTGGCATCCCTCTGCATATGTTGCGAGGCCGTTCGAACGCCATATTCAACGAATTCGCGGGAGTGGCGACCGAAGCGTTCGAAGCCAAATGGCAAGCCTTGCAGGAAGCCGGTTCGATCGCCGAGGAGGAAGAAGACGAAGTGCCCGAGCCGGGTTTCGATGGCGCCCGTTATCCAGTCTTCACTTACGCTCTTCTTACCGTTCTCGTCGCCGTCTATGCGGGCGAACTTGCCTTCGGCGTCGAAGCGTCCAAGGCCGGCTCCCCCAGTATTCGGACATTGCTGGTACTCGGCGGCACGTTTCGCCCGAGCATCGTCGAGGGCGGCGAGTGGTGGCGGCTGTTCACCGCACCCTTCATGCATGGGGGCATCGTCCATCTCGCCTCCAATTGCTTCTGCTTGTGGATGGCGGGAATGCTGTTCGAACGGCTGATCGGCTGGCGCTGGTTTGCGGCGATCTTCTTCGCCAGCGCCCTTGGCGGCTCCCTTGCGTCGGTCTGGATCAATGATGTCAATACGGTTGGGGTCGGCGCTTCCGGCGGCATCGTCGGGCTTTTCGCCGCCGTGATCGCCGGCAGCATTCGTTTCCGGTCGACGCCGGTCGCATCTTCCCTGCAGGTCGGCGCCATCCAGATTCTGGTTCCCTCGCTGCTGCCGTTCCTGTCTGCGGCGAAGGAGGGGCAGACCATCGACTATGCCGGCCATTTCGGCGGCGCGGTGACCGGCGCGGCGCTCTCGCTCCTGCTGTTGACCCTTTGGCCGCGGGAACGCCCGACGCCGCGTTTCGGCGCGGCCGCGATCGCCTTCAGCGCTGCATTCGTCCTCATCGCGGCCGGGTCGCTTTGGCCCATCACCAATGCGCGCCAATTCTATGTCAACGACCCGATGACCAACTATTTCGGGGGAAGGTACGAGCAGGCCGCGGCGGGATTTTCCGTCTTGGCAAGCGAGGATCCGCGCACCGCACCCTATTATCGTCTCTGGCGTTTCATTGCGCAAAGCCGAGGCGGCGATCCGAAAGCGCTCGATGAGCTCAGGGCTGCAGCCGGCGAGATCGACAAGGCTGTATGGCCTTATCCCGTCTACGGTCTTTTCCTCCGCGAATTGACGCCGTACGAACTGACGTCGAAGGCAACTGACAGCAACCAGATCTGCGAGTCGATCTTTTATATTGGCGAATGGTATCTGCTTGCCGGGGCCAAGGAAGAGGCCCGCCGCAGATTCCAGGCCGCCCGGATGTCCTGCCCGACCACATTCATCGAATATGATGGAGCAGGGGGCGAATTGAGCAATCTCGACGCGAAATAATCACCCGACGTGACGCCGCTGCCACGCCGACGCTCAACTTTTTACAGTGGACGGCCCTCATGCCCAATGGACTACCTTTGATTTGCGGCTTTGCTTTTGCCCTGACGGCGCTGTCGAGCGGCGCGACTTGCGCACAAACGCTGGACGGGTTGGGCGATTTCAACTTGGGTAGCTCGTTTGCAGATGCCCAGCGGAATGCGAGCGAAAAAGGTTGGAGATTGAAAGAGCTTTCTCCCAACCTTCCTGGCAATTGGGTCGTGGAAGGATCCAATCTCGGTCTTTTCGTATGTGACGGCAAAGTCGGCTCTATCCAACAGCATCGCGATGGCGGACTTCATGACTTCGCATTGATCGTGCAACACTTTCAAGTGCAATATGGCAAGCCGGAAACGACCATTGTGACATTCCCGGTTGGCCCGACCTGGATATCGAATATCGACGCCAGTTTCGCTTCACCCTCGGGGCAAGGCGTCAGCGTGCAGCTCAGCAGTATTGACGGAAAACTCGGCATTCATCTCAATTTCTTCAATGCGAACACGTGCACGACGGAAACCAAGCCTTGAGAGCGCAACAACTGCTATTGCCCTGAAGGTGCAGTGATGCCGTAAGCTAAGCGCGCGCACAACTATTCCATCTTTCGAACAAACAGTTCGTTTCCCTTTTGTACCCTTCCCCTCTTCCCTTTCGTGCTGACTCTCTCCATATTCGCGCCATGGCCAAATCTCCGAAGAAATCCCCCGCCCCGAATGGCTTCGAGGAAGCCCCGCAGTCGTCTTTTGAAGGCGCCCCTCTCTCCGGCTCCGTCGCCGATTGGGTGAAGCAGCTGGAGGCGGATGCCGAGGCGGCGGGCGTCGAAAGCCAGCGCGAGATTGCCTCCAAGGCCGGCAAGCACCGTAAGAAGGTGGAGAACGAAGCACGCAAACATTCGGAAGCCGTCAGCGTCAACAAGAAGGCGACGGTGAGCAAAACAGCGCGCGGCGTTTCCATCGGCGGTTCCTCCGATCCGAAAACGCGTGCCGCTGCTGGCCTCAACCCGGTGGCCGGTCTCGACATTTCACTGGAGGATGCCGGCAACCTCGCACCGGGCGGCGTCACCGCCACGGTCGAAGCGCTGTCGGCGCTGATCGAAAGCGGCAATCCGCTGCACAAGAACGGCAAGATCTGGACGCCGCACCGCCCTGCCCGGCCCGACAAGTCGGAAGGCGGCATCCGCATCCTGATGAAATCGGATTACGAGCCGGCCGGCGATCAGCCGACGGCGATCCGCGACCTCGTCGACGGGCTGGAGAATGGCGAGCGCAGCCAGGTGCTGCTCGGCGTCACCGGCTCGGGCAAGACCTTCACCATGGCCAAGGTGATCGAGGCGACGCAACGACCGGCCGTCATCCTGGCGCCGAACAAGACGCTGGCCGCGCAGCTCTATTCCGAATTCAAGAACTTCTTCCCCGACAATGCGGTGGAATATTTCGTTTCCTACTACGATTATTACCAGCCGGAAGCCTATGTGCCGCGCTCCGACACATATATCGAGAAGGAAAGCTCGATCAACGAGCAGATCGACCGCATGCGCCACTCGGCGACGCGCTCGCTGCTCGAACGCGACGACTGCATCATCGTCGCCTCGGTCTCCTGCATCTACGGTATCGGCTCGGTCGAAACCTATACGGCGATGACCTTCCAGATGTCGGTCGGCGACCGGCTCGACCAGCGCCAGCTGCTGGCCGACCTCGTCGCCCAGCAATACAAGCGCCGCGACATGGATTTCACCCGCGGTTCCTTCCGCGTGCGCGGCGACACGATCGAACTCTTCCCCGCCCACCTTGAAGATGCCGCCTGGCGCATCTCGATGTTCGGCGACGAGATCGACGCGATCACCGAATTCGATCCGCTGACCGGCCAGAAAGTCGGCGACCTGAAATCGGTGAAGATCTACGCCAATTCGCACTATGTCACCCCGCGCCCGACGCTGAACGGCGCCATCAAGTCGATCAAGGAAGAACTCCGGCTTCGCCTCGCCGAGCTTGAGAAGGCCGGCCGCCTGCTGGAGGCCCAGCGCCTGGAGCAGCGCACCCGCTACGATATCGAAATGCTGGAAGCCACGGGCTCCTGCCAGGGCATCGAGAACTATTCGCGTTATCTCACCGGCCGCGACCCCGGCGATCCGCCGCCGACTTTGTTCGAATACATCCCCGACAACGCCCTCGTCTTCATCGACGAAAGCCATGTCACCGTGCCGCAGATCGGCGGCATGTACCGGGGCGACTTCCGCCGCAAGGCGACGCTGGCCGAATACGGTTTCCGCCTGCCCTCCTGCATGGACAACCGGCCGCTGCGTTTCGAGGAATGGGACGCCATGCGCCCCGACACCATCGCCGTTTCGGCCACCCCCGGCGGCTGGGAGATGGAACAGTCCGGCGGCGTCTTCGCCGAACAGGTCATCCGCCCCACAGGCCTGATCGATCCGCCGGTCGAGGTCCGTTCGGCCCGCACCCAGGTCGACGACGTGCTCGGCGAAATCCGAGAAACCTCCGCCAAGGGCTACCGCACCCTCTGCACCGTGCTGACCAAACGCATGGCCGAGGACCTGACCGAATATCTGCATGAGCAGGGCGTCCGCGTGCGCTACATGCACTCCGACATCGACACGCTGGAGCGCATCGAGATCCTCCGCGATCTCCGCCTCGGCGCCTTCGACGTGCTCGTCGGCATCAACCTGCTGCGCGAGGGCCTCGACATTCCCGAATGCGGCTTCGTCGCCATTCTCGACGCCGACAAGGAAGGCTTCCTGCGCTCCGAGACATCGCTGATCCAGACCATTGGCCGTGCGGCGCGCAACGTCGACGGCAAGGTCATCCTCTATGCCGACCAGGTCACCGGCTCGATGAAGCGGGCGATGGAAGAAACCGGCCGCCGCCGCGAAAAGCAGATGGTCTATAACGCCGAGCACGGCATCACCCCGGAATCGGTCAAGGCCAGGATCTCCGACATCCTCGACTCCGTCTATGAGCGCGACCACGTCCGCGCCGATATCTCGGGCCTGTCGGGCAAGGGCTTCGCCGATGGCGGCAACCTCGTCGGCAACAACCTGCAGACCCATCTCAACGCGCTCGAAAAAAGCATGCGCGACGCCGCCGCCGACCTCGACTTCGAAAAAGCCGCCCGCCTCCGCGACGAAATCAAACGCCTCAAGGCCGCCGAATTGGCTGTTATGGACGACCCGATGGCCCGCGAGGAGTCGAAGGCGATGGAAGGCAAAGCCCGCGGCAAGTCCCCTTCTCCCCCGCGGGGAGAAGGTGCCCAAAGGGCGGATGAGGGGGCCACACCCTCCTACTTCTCCAAACCCACCCTCGACGACATGGGCCCAGGCACCGACACGACCACACCCCTCTTCCGCAAACCGGACCTGGACGAAATGGGCCGCCACGTCGCCGCACCGGCCGACAGCAAAAGCCTCTTCCGCCGCAACACCCTCGACGAAATGACTGTCGGCCGCACGGAAAAGCCGGTGACCGGACATGTGCCGGAAAAGCCGGATGCTGCAAAGAGCACGAAGCGGTTCTCGCCACTGTTGGAAGGGCAGCCGGAGCAGGATGACGGGGTCAGACCGGTGGTGCGCGGGCGGGTTGGCGCCGGGAGCTATGAGGAGCCGGGCGAGCAGAAGCGCAAGGGGCGGACGAAGGGGAAGACTGGGCGACCGGGGCGGTGATCAACAAATTCTGCGTGTTTTGAAATCGAAGTTAGGTACGTGACCACCGCAGGTGCGGATATTCGGCTTCGTCAACGTCGCCTGGGACGGCGGCGTCCATGCCTTCATCCTCGATACATCGGTCCACCCCGACATGCGAAGGCAAGGCATCGCCACGCGGCTGGTCCGGGAGGCGACCTGGGTTGCGCGGGAGCGCGGCGCCGAGTGGCTGCATGTCGATTTCGAGCCGCACCTCACAGGCTTCTACCGCGCCTGCGGTTTCAGGCCGACGAAGGCAGGACTCGTCAAGCTCGCGTGACGCCTCCCGCGCCGGAAGCCGGAACGAGTCTGGGCCACACCAACCTACGATAGTGGGGCGGACGGTCGCGCGACGCGGCGCCGGCGAAGATCCCGCAGAAAACACAATTTTGGCGAGAGCGCCTCACCTGAAAATGAAAGGTAATACCATTTAGGAGATCAAACTATGGCCTTGAGTTCTCAAATTAAAATTCGCTTCCGCAGTATTTCATCCTTAGTTTTTCATTAAAAAGCAATGAAAAGACACAATTTTGCATTGAAAACTTAATCGGGGATCGGCATAGATCCCCGAGGGGTTATCGTCCGCTGAGCAATAAAACAGTTCTTTCGCGGATGTCTCATATTGCCGAGTACAACGCATCTTTTGGGGAAAGATATATATGGGCTTGAATATTCTGGACACGAACGGCGCCACAGTTACCAAGACCGGCGCTGAGTTCGAAGCTTACGACGTTATCCGCGACTCTGAAGCCAGCCCCCTCGCCGCCGTCACCCTCGCCATCTCAGATTCCGGCGTGGCAGATCTGGCCGACGAATTGGGCTCGGTTTCCGCGAATGTGACCGGCTCGAGCGGTGACAACACGATCACGACGGGCGCCGGAAACGATCTGATCCAGGGCGGAGTTGGTAATGACACGCTGAATGGTGGGGATGGCAATGACATGCTTTGGGGCGATGTCGGAAATGACGTCATCAGAGGCGGTGCCGGCAACGATACGATCTCCGATGATGACCGCTTCAGCTTTACCCCTGCGGTCTTTGACATCGATGCGGGCGACGGCGACGATGCCATAACCGTGGATACATTCGTTTCACTGTCCGGAACGATCGATGGCGGCGCCGGGATCGATACACTGCGTGCCCCGTCGCTGCAGGGCCTGACGATTAAGAACATCGAAATCCTTGAAACGGCGGGAGTTTGGGTTGCCGGTTCAAGCGCGCAGTTCGAAAGCTTTGACAAGATCGTCTGGTCGACCGATCCGTTCCCCATTTTTAACCCCTCATTGGCAGTGACGGACAGTGCCCACCTCGATCTTTCCGACGAGTTGGGAGATCGCGGATCGTTCATCCACGGCTATGCCTCCGGCATTGACGTCAAGACCGGCGGCGGCGACGACGAGTTTTTTGGCACCGACGGCAATGACATTTTCGACGGCAGCGGCGGCAATGACATCATCAACGGCGAGGCCGGCAATGACAAATTGACCGGGGGCGCCGGCAACGACTCTATCAATGGCGGCGCGGGCGTCGACACGGCAATCTTCTCCGGTAATTTCGCAAATTATTCCTTCGCATTGAACAACGGCGATCACATCCTGACGAGCGCCGCGGAGGGGACGGATACGCTGCATGACGTCGAATTCGCGCGCTTTGCCGATGGCGTCTACGATTTCGCCACGGAAAAATTCACGCTTGACGGCAGCAATAGCGCTCCGACCAATATCCAGCTCTCCAAGACCGCCCTCTCCGAGGACACCCCGATCTGGACCACGGTCGGCCTGCTCAGCGCCAAGGACGCCGACGGTGACGTCCTCACCTACAAGCTGCTTGACGGGGCGAACGACCATTTCCGGGTCAACGGCAACCGCATCGTCACCTCCAAGGCTCTGGACTACGAGACGGCCAAGTCCCACACGATCAAGGTCGCCGTCTCCGATGGCAAGGTCACGGTCGAAAAGGACATCACGATCAACGTCCTCGACGTGAACGAAGCCCCGGTTAACCAGGCGCCGATCAAGCTTTCCTTCTCGCGCAGCTCGATCTCCGAGAACGTCGCGATTGGCACTTCGGTCGGCCTTCTCTCGGCGGTCGATCCGGAGGGCGGCACGGTGAAGTGGCGGCTGACGGATGATGCCGACGGCGTCTTGAAGCTCGTTGGCAACAAGATCCAGACGAAAGCGGCGATCGACTACGAAAGCACCCACAGCCTGACCTTTACCGCCGAAGCCTACGACGCGGCTGGAAACGTCACCAGCCACGATTTCACGGTGGCCGTGAAGGACGTCTTCGAGTCGTCGTTTTCGATCTTGTCGCATGAGGCGTTGATCTAGTTGCGACTGGATTGCAGGCGACGCAGCGATGCGTCGCCGATGGTTTTCAAAATAGAGGGGCTTGCGGCCAGCAAGCCCCTCAGTGTCGATCAGGCGGAACAGGACGCCCCGCCCAATCTCTTCGCCCGGCTGGGAAGAAGAGCGAGTTCGGGTTGGCCGCCCGGTCCAAATTGCCGCTCCCCTTCGCGCCCGATTCGGCTATAATCCCTGCCGATCCGAGGAGAGCCGCATGCGTCTGCCCACATTGATCCTCGCCCTCACCTTCTCGGCGCTCGCAGCTTTGCCGGCGTTAGCGCAGACCTACAAGACGCCGAAGGCGCTGCTCAAGGCGCTTTACAGCTATGACACCGACAAGAGCGACGCCGAAGCGCCCTCGCCCTATTCCGCCTTCTTCTCCGACCATCTGAACGAGCTCCTCCAGGCTGATCTCGACAATACGCCGGAAGGCGATGTCGGCGCGGTCGACTTCGATCCCGTCATATCAGGTCAGGATGGCGCAGCCAGCGACGTCAGGATCGGCCAACCGATCCTGCTGGATGATAAGGCCGAGGTGGAGGTGCAATTCGAAAACGGCGAAGAGGTGACGCTTTTTTACACCCTGGTACGCGAACACGGCGGCTGGAAGGTCGACGACATCGCCAACCAGAAGGGGGATAATCCGTGGAGTCTCGGTGCGTTGCTGGGTGAGGCGCAGTAGGCGGGCAGGATAAAGCCAACGAGGCGCACGCCGGCAATCCCACCCTCTCCTTCATTCCTGTGCTCGTCACAGGAATGAAGGAGACGAGGGAGGTCGACGGCACCAACGGCAGTGGAAGGCGGCAGGCGCCAAAGAGAGCCCTCATGGTGAACGTGAGTTGGGACCGCCGGCTCCACCAAATTCGGCTCCACCGCCACCAGCATCAGGCCACCATATCACCTTCGCATCCGCCAGATCCTGTTCGCCGCCATGCCTAGCCGCCCAGAACAATTTGCTGACAAAATCCATGCCCGGCTATCGAATCCGCCGCTCATCCCGTTTCGGCACAGAATCCCGATATGGCACAGCCGTGCAAGGATCCGTTAACCCACGGTCAAGTATCTGAATCTTCGGCATTTCCCGTCACGATAAGGGACATGCCACAATAATCCCGCTTGCTTTTTGCCCGAAAAGCTGGCACCAATTCACCTACTCGGGCATTTGCATGCCGGTGACTGGACTGATGTGGTAATCCCTTCCGTTATGGAAGGCGGCGCGGGACTACCCGCCTACGTAGACGTTCTTTCCCCGTACGTGACTTCTCCGACTGACCCTTCGTCCCAATCGATCGGGGCGAAAGCTAAAGCCGTCCGCTTCCTCTCGGGGGCGCGGATACTACACAGACTAAGGGAAAAGGACGATCCCAATGGCCACCAAGGGCACCGTAAAATTCTTCAACCAGGACAAGGGTTTTGGTTTCATCACGCCGGACGGCGGCGCTAAGGACGTTTTCGTCCATATCTCTGCGCTGCAGGCTTCTGGCATTCAGTCGCTGCGCGAAGGCCAGCAGGTTACCTTCGACACCGAGCCGGACCGCATGGGCAAGGGCCCGAAGGCTGTCAACATCTCGGCTTCGTAAGTCAGACTTCCGCTCACGCGGGATGAACGGCGCTCCGCAAGGGGCGCCGTTTTTCTTTGCAGCACGGCCGCCGTTTGTCGATCGCATCGTCAAGTGTTATATGCGCCCTTATGGACGATCCCGCCCCTGCGGCGGTGCGTCGCCGCATTGCGGCACCCAGAGAACAACGAACAATGGAACGTCGATGACGCAGAAGAGGCCCATTTTTGCGGTCGCCCCGATGATCGACTGGACGGATCGGCATTGCCGTTATTTCCACCGCCAGATCAGCCGCGAAGCGCTGCTCTATACCGAGATGGTCGTGGCCGATGCGATCATCCACGGCCCGCGCGACCGGCTGCTCGGTCATGACGCCGCCGAGCATCCGCTGGCGCTGCAGCTTGGCGGATCGGACCCGGTCAAGCTTGCCGAAGCGGTGAAGATCGCCGAGCCCTATGGCTATGACGAGATCAACCTCAATGTCGGCTGCCCCTCCGACCGTGTGCAGTCCGGCACCTTCGGCGCCTGCCTGATGCTGACGCCGGAAACGGTGGCCGAATGCGTTGCGGCGATGAAGAGGGTCGCGACCGTGCCGGTGACGGTGAAATGCCGGATCGGCGTCGACGAGCAGGAACCGGAACAGGCGCTGCCGGAGCTGATCACCCGCGTCCTCGATGCCGGCGCAGACACGATCTGGATCCATGCGCGCAAGGCCTGGCTGAAGGGCCTGAGCCCGAAGGAAAATCGCGAGATCCCGCCGCTCGACTATGAGATCGTCTATCGGATGAAACAGCGCTGGCCCGATATCTTCATCGGCATCAACGGCGGCATCCGCACGCTTGATGAAGCCGCCGCCCACCTCGAACATGTCGACGGCGTCATGCTCGGCCGCGCCGCTTATCAGAATGCCGCGATCCTTGCCGACATCGACCACCGCTTCTTCGGCGCGCCCGCGGTCGAGCCGGACTGGGAGGCGCTCTGCGACCGGATGATGGCCTATGCCGAACGCCACATCGCCAGCGGCGGCCGGCTGCAGCACGTGGCCCGCCACATGGTCGGCCTCTTCACAGGCCTGCCGGGCGCAAGGCGCTATCGCCAGATCCTCTCGATCGACGCGGCCAAAAGCGGTGCCGGTCCGGAAGTGCTGGCAGCCGCCTTTGCAGCGGTGGATTTTTCCGGGGCGGAACAGGAAGCGGTCAGCGCCTGACGCGAAGCGGTGTCACGATCGGGCCATCGGCAGCAGCATCTTCTTCTCGATCCGGCCCGCCACCGAAAACACCAGGATGTAAGTTTCCCTGCCGATCCTGCTGCCATCCATCAATCGGACGATATCGTCGACGCCGCCGACCGGGCTGCCGTCGATGGCGAGGATATAATCACCCTCCTGCAGCCCTCCTTTTGCCGCCGGCCCCTCCGGCTCGACGCGGCGGATGCGAACGGAGGTCGTCTGCACCGTGCCCGCCGCAAGCGCCACCCGGCGCGGCAGCACGATCGTGTCGCCTGAAATGCCGATGAAGGCACGCCTGACCTGGCCGTAGCGGAGAATCTCCGAAACCACGAAATTGGCCGTATTCGACGCCACGGCAAAGGCGATGCTCTGCGCGCCCTGGATCACCGCGGTGTTGACGCCGATGACCTCCCCGCCCGAAGACACCAGCGGCCCGCCCGAGTTGCCGGGATTGAGCGCCGCATCGGTCTGGATGACGTCTTCCATCAGCCGACCGCTGGCTGCCCGCATCGACCGCCCGAGCGCCGAGACGATACCGGCGGTAACCGTCCATTCGAAGCCGAGCGGGTTTCCGATCGCGATGGCGATGTGGCCCCTGCGCAAGCGCTGGGAATCTCCGAGCTTCGCCCAGGCGCCGGTACTCGTATTGGCGCGAATGAGGGCGATATCCGTATCGACATCGCGGCCGAGCACCCGGCCCTCGGTGACGAAGCCATCGGGCGTGGTGATGCGAACGACCTTGGCATCGTCAACGACATGACTGTTGGTGATGATCAGTCCGTCAGGCGAGACGGCGAAGCCCGAGCCGTGCCCCTGCCGGCCCCCCACCCTCTCGATCCGGCTGACGGCCGGCCCGACGATGTCGACTGCTGCTGCGATCGATTGCGAATAGGCATCGATCAGCGCCCCGTCATTATGAGGCGCTATGTTCTTGTCCATATAACCCATGATGTGATCCTCAAGCGGCGGTAACGATCGTCCCGCCGCCGGCGAAGCGGTCGCGGTTGCGACGGTTCGCCATTGTGCTGTTCCATAAGGATTAGATGGTTGGACCTCGACCCACGTTCAAGTGAGCGCCGGCGGCGGCTGCGCGCAACCCGCCTCGCCCATCGAGGTTCCGGCCTACGCATCTCAACACGAAGCCCTCTTGAGCGATGATCCTCCTCCAATACAAAATTCTGTTATGTCAATTGAATACAAAGAACAGCTTGATGACGACATCAACATATTCCAACCTGGTCCCGCGTAGCCTTGCCTATGGCCTTGTCAATTCCGCCGGCCACGGCGCAAATTTCTGCCCGCATTCATCCCATCCAACCCAACCAAGGGAGTCAAAAGATGACCACAGTCACCACCAAGGACGGCGTCGAGATCTTCTACAAGGATTGGGGGCCGAAGACCGCCCAGCCGATCATGTTCCATCACGGCTGGCCGCTGTGCTCCGACGATTGGGATGCCCAGATGCTGTTCTTCCTTGAGAAGGGCTACCGCGTCGTTGCTCATGACCGCCGAGGCCACGGCCGTTCCACCCAGGTGGGCGACGGTCACGACATGGATCACTACGCCGCCGATGCCGCAGCCGTCGTCGAACATCTCGATCTGAGGAACACCGTCCATATCGGCCACTCCACCGGCGGCGGCGAAGCGACCCATTATGTCGCCCGCCATGGCCAGCCGCAGGGCCGCGTCGCCAAGCTCGTCATCATCGGCGCCGTGCCGCCCATCATGGTGAAAACGGATGCCAATCCCGGCGGCCTGCCGATCGAGGTCTTCGACGACCTGCGCAGGCAGCTCGCCGCCAATCGTTCGCAATTCTATCACGACCTGCCGGCCGGCCCGTTCTACAGCTTCAACCGGCCGGGCGCGAAAGTGTCGGAGCCGGTCATCAACAATTGGTGGCGCCAGGGCATGATCGGCGGCGCCAAGGCGCATTACGACGGCATCAAGGCCTTTTCGGAAACCGACTTCACCGAAGACCTGAAGATCATCACCGTGCCGACCTTCGTCATGCACGGCGACGACGACCAGATCGTGCCGATCGCCGACTCCGCCCTGCTCTCGGCCAAGCTGCTGCAGAATGCCACGTTGAAGGTCTACGAGAAATTCCCGCACGGCATGTGCACCACCCATGCCGACATCATCAATCCCGACATCCTCGCCTTCATCAAAGGCTGATTGCTGATGGTGCCGGGCGCCAATGAGGGCGCCCGGCTGCCATGATGGCTTTCACGCCGGGCCACGCCGATCGATTGACGGCCAGTTACGCATTTTCCCATGAAACCGTTTTCGCCGATTTGCGTTTAGCGGCCATGAAAAGAGAACGTGAACCCTCATCAAAGGCTTATCGGCAGGATCGTTTCGAAAACACCGAGCGAGCCGCCAAGGAAACCATCGAAGCGGAGCAGCGGGCTCGCCGGGAGAAAACCAAGCGGCTGAAGGAGCTGCGCCTGTCTCAGCAAAGCGGCAAGGCTCCCGCAACCGAGTAGATCTCGCGCTCGCACATCCGTTGAGCCCACGCGCCGATCGGTCTCATCTCCATGCCCTGACGCCCTCGCCTGCGTATTACCGCGTGCGCCCCGAATTGTTTTGAATTTCGGACCATCGCCCATCTTGCAGAGCAAAGATCGCGAAATTATCTTTTTTTTCACTCGATAGCGATTCACGGCATCCAAAAAGGGCAGATTGCGATGTCAGACAAGCTGTTCAGCACGCGTGACGAACCGCTCGCCTCCGAAGATCTGGATGTGTGCCGACGTGTCCACGAAGCCCTTTGCAGCGGGCTCAATATCGACAGATCAGGCGAGGAAGCCGACCGTCTTGGCGCCCTCATCATCGAGCTCTATCGCCAGGGTGTGCATGACGAAAGCCAGCTTCGATTGCTGGCCGGCGGAAGGGGAGCCTGACAGCGCGCGATGCCGTTCAGGTCGGATCCTATCCGGGCATTCTCAATCGGCATGAAAATCTGGATCGAGGGCGCGCTCGGCCTCCGGCTGCTCAGGAGCGCCACAAGGCGGCTTAGAGCAATTCCAGGAAAAGTGCGAAGCGGTTTTCTCGGGCAAAGCGCGAAGCGGTTGTCAGGAATTGTGCAAAAATAAGATGTTAGAACAGTTCTGCGTTCCATGGAAAGCTGAACCGCTCCAGAACCTACCCGCCTGTCGGGCCTTGGCCGAACAGCCCTGCTGCGTTAGCGCCGACGCACACATGTCCTCCCGTCCATCCCCAAATGAAACTTAATCCCTTCCCCCACGTTATCCCCTCGATACATCCGTTGACCCAAGGTGAGTGAAATGAACAGATTCGCCATCATTGCCCTGTCGATAGCGACGGCCTTCTCCGGAACGCCGGCCTCAGCAGGTCCGGTTTTCGTGCCGAGCCCGGTGCAGTCGGCGCAGTCGGCGCCTCAAAACACTGGCGCCCGCGTCATGACCATCGGCTGTAACAACTTCACGAACTGCCCGGGTCAGTTCAACAATGGTCGCAAGTGGTATCGCAACCGCCACCACTATCGCGACGGGCGCTACTACCGCGACGACCGCTATGGCTGGGATCGCCGCTACGATCGCCGGTATCGCCGATATGACAATCGATATGACAATACCGGCGCCATCATCGGCGGCCTGGCAGCCGGCGCCCTCCTCGGCGGCATCATCGCTTCGCAGCCGCGCACGAGTGGCTATAGTTCGCATGCCGACTATTGCTATAGCCGCTACCGGTCCTACCGCGCCTATGACAACACCTACCAGCCGAATTACGGCCCGCGCCGCCAGTGCCGCTAGTCCGGTCCATCTATCAGAACAAGCCTCGCAATGAAGATGCGGGGCTTTATTGATGGCCGAAAGCCCGTTGCGCGGCTTGCCAGGGACATCGTTAGGCTGTTCTGATAATCGTCGCAGTCTAATGGCAATGTCCAGCGCAACGGTCCTCCAACACCGACTCCCTCGCTGCCCTCTCCACTCTCACCTCACGCCGGCCAGCAAATCGCCTTGCTCCCTATCGCCCACACTCTATATATATGTGAAAAGCACGATAGGTTAGCAGATACGCACATACATAATCCCTCCTCATGCCAAAATGAAACTTAATCCCTTCCCCTGCGTTATCCCCTCGATACATCCATTGACCCAAGGTGAGTGAAATGAACAAATTCGGCATCATTGCTCTGTCGATAGCGACGGCTTTGTCCGGAATGCCGGCCTCGGCAGGCCCGGCTTTTGTGCCGAGCTTGGTGCAATCGGCGCAGCCGGCGCCTCAAAATACCGATGCCCGGATCATGACCGTCGCCTGCAACCCATACTCCATCGTCTGCTCGGGCGACGGCGATAACCGCAGATCCTACCGCAACCGTGACCGCGATAACGATGGCGACCGGGACCGGCGCAGCTACCGCGACCGCCGCTACGACCGTGATGACCGTTATGGCTGGAATCGCCGCGATGATCGCTGGGATCGCCGCTATGATCGGCGGTATCGCCGCCACGACAACAGCGGCGTCATCATCGGCGGCCTGGCAGCCGGCGCCCTCCTCGGCGGCATCATCGCTTCGCAGCCGCGCACGAGCGGCTATAGTTCGCATGCCGAGTATTGCTATAGCCGCTACCGGTCCTACCGCGCCTATGACAATACCTACCAGCCGAATTACGGCCCGCGCCGCCAGTGCCGCTAGTCCGGTCTATCCATCAGAACAAGCCTCGCATGAAGATGCGGGGCTTTTTTGATGGCCGAAATCCCGTTGTACGGCTTCCAATTGCCGGTCGGTCGTGCTTGCCTGCGCGGCCAAGCTTGATTGGTTAGGCGATAGGAACCTAAAGCATGTCGCGCAAAAGTGTGGTTTTGCGACAACGACATGCGTCGGATTAAAAGGCTAAAGCGTCAGGAGCGAATCTGAAATATCGCGACGCGCTTTAGGTGCGACATGCCATCTGGAGATACAGCGAAGCACGCCGTCGTCCTGCTACGGCCGGATCTGGAAAACCTGTCGGGCTTCGAAGCGGCGCTCGCCGCCGGTTGGTCTCCCCATCCACGCCGCGCGGGCGACGAAGCCTATGTTCGCGGCGAGCTCCAGCGGCTGCGCCACGACAGATCAAGCTTTCTCGACGATCTCATTGCTGATGGCAGCCGGCGCGCCGAATCCGGACCGCGGCCGCTGATCACCCGTCTGTTCTGGATCTGGGATGGCGAATTCTGCGGCAGCATCAGCCTGCGCTTTCAAGCCGGCACCGAGGAACTGCCACCCGACGTATCGGGCCATGTCGGATATTCCGTCGTGCCGTGGAAACAGCGCAACGGCCACGCGACGACCGCCCTCACCCTTCTGCTGGCCGTCGCAGCAAAGGAAGGCCTCGACCGCCTCACCATCCTCTGCAACGAGGACAATGACGCCTCGCGGCGCGTGATCGAGCGCAATGGCGGCGAATTGTTCACGCGCGGCCCCCATTCCTCCGACAGGGCCGATCAGATCAAACTGTATTTCTGGCTGAAGCCCGGAACCGCCAGCTGACATGAAATGCGCAACGGATTTCCAGACGGACGGAGCACAAGCCTTGCCCGCCTTTGCTCCGTCCGTCCCATCAGCCTGGGGCGGGCTGAGTGCTGGTCGCCGCGGCTGTCGGTGCCGCCGCGCATTGTCTCAGTAGGTCGCGGCCGGTTTCGGCTTCTTCTCGGTCCATTGCGGCGGGGCGCCGTATTTGGCGGCGACCGCCCCCATCAATCCGGGCGGCCGGCCGAAGGCGTCGCAGGCGGCGTATTTTGGTTTGCCGCCGAGCCAGGATTTCATCCGTTGCCCCGATGGCAGCGAGATATCCAATCCCTTCGGCTCCTTGCCTTTGATCAGCATCCGGGAAAACTCGCCGCTGAATTTCGAAGCCAGGCTATAGGCGTCGCCGACCTCGGAAACGCGAGGGTTGTTCTGCAGCGAGTTTGCCCCGCGCGACCAGACGATCGCCGCCCGCTGCACGCCACCGCTGTCGACAGCTTCCGCCTCTACCGCCAGTCCGCCGAGGCCCGCCGGCAGCCGCGGCACGCCGACGGGCAGCACGAAACCGGTGCCGACGGTCACGACCGTCGAAACGCCCGCCATAGCCTTGTTGGTCGGCACGATGTCGGTGACGACGGAGCGGATCGTAAGATCCGCCGGCTGGCCGGCAGAGACCAGCTGATATTTGTCGCTGAGCGAAATGCAGAGCGCCCGGTCCAGCGCATTCGCCACCATCGTCCGGTCGGCGTCCGATTTAACGCGGGTCGCAGCGCTGAAGGCGAAGGTCGTCGGCACGATGCTCACCGTCTTTGCCGGGGCAAGGCGCGTCCCATCGACATAGACGCGCGATTTCGACAGCTTGCCCTTCGGCGCGCCGAGATTGCCGTAGGAGGAGAGCGTGCCTGCCTCTTTCAGTGGCACCGAGCTGCACCCGGTCGCGGCCATGACGAGCGCCAGCGGCAGAGCGAGGGACAAGCCTCTCGAGGCCTGCGGGAAGAAAAATAGGAATGGATTGCTGCGCACGCTGTCTGGCCTCCGTCACCGATGAACTCAGGGGAAAGTGGCGTCCAAGAATTGCCGCAACATTACATCGTCTCCGGCAACATGGGCTGCCGGAAGAGCCGGTCTATCCGAGCTGGATCGTCACCTCGGTGCCGGCGGAACTGCTTTCGATGCTGACCTCGCCGCCATGGTTCAAGCAGATCTGCTTGACGAGGCTGAGGCCGAGCCCTGCCCCCCTGCTCTTCGGGGTGACGCGGTAGAAAGGTTCGAACACCAGTTCGCGGTGCTCGGCCGGGATGCCGGGCCCCTCGTCGGCGACGCTGATCCGTCCACGGCCGGCAGCCGAGACCGAAACGGTGATCATGCCGCTCCCGCCGCCATGGTCGATGGCGTTGCGCACGAGGTTGCTGACGGCCCGCGGCAGCGCCGAGGGACTCCCTTTGCATTTCAGGCTCTCGACCTCGCTCTGAAACGATATCTGATAGCCGGCGCCGATCGCCAGCGGCGCAAGATCGGCCACGACGCCGCGGCTGATTTCGACCAGATCGACGATCTCATGGAGATCGGTCGCCTGGTCGTTGCGCTCGAAATCAAGCAACTGTTCCGCCGTCTCGGCCAAACGCGCGACGTCGTCGAGCAACCGCCTGCGGTCCTGCCCCTCGGCCGTTCCATCGATCCGGGTCTGCATGATCGCGATCGGCGTCCTCAGTTCATGCGCCGCATCGATCAGGAAGTGTTGCCGTTTGCGGAACTCGTTTTCCAGTCGGTCGAGCGCCTCGTTGAAGGCGATCACCAACGGAGCGACCTCCCTCGGGATGCCGTCCAGAGGCAGGCGAGCATCGTAGCGGCGAGGCTCGATCTCCGACGCCTTGCGGGCAACCTCGCTGACACTGGCCAGGCCGCGCCTGACGATTCTGGGAACGGCGAGAAAAACCGCGGGCAAGGCAATGGCGAATAGCGGCACGTAGATCGGATAAACAGCGCCCATAAGGGTAAGAACGGGCCAGCCCTTGTCGGCGACGCCGCCAAACAGCACCCGTAGCTCGCCGATCGCGGTCTCCACGCTTTCGACCGAGGCGATCTCGTCCGTGCCGGCCGATCCCCTGATATCAGCCCCTTCGAACAGATAGGTCAGGTGCGCAAGCTCACCGTAGGCTGCAGGGATGGTTCCGTAGGACACGAAAGAACCGTTCTTCGTCGCCGCAACATACCAAAGCCCGTCATACTGCTGCTTGAGCGCGTCCAACTCCGGTGTATCTCTTATTTCAAGCCGCCCTTCGGCATCGAGCGCAACGGCCGGGGCCAACGCGGCGGTGATATGGTCCTCCAGCGCAACGTTCGGAGAAAGGATCGTCGCGCCGTAGAAGCAGAGCCCGATAACCACAGCCGTCACCACACCGACGAAGACGAGGCTGAGCTGCCAGCTGAGCCGCCACCAGAGCGACGGATTGGTGTTTCCCGCCCTCCCATCATTCTTCCTTCATCAGATATCCGACACCGCGGATATTGTGGATCGAAACCTCGGCTCCTGCGTCGGAAAGCCGTTTGCGAAGCCGCGATATGTGGGCATCGAGGGCGTTCGACTGAATTTCCTCTTCATAATTGTAGACCGCCGCCTCCAGCGTCGAGCGGAGCACGGTCTTCTCCTTACGCCTTGCGAGTGCGGCCAGCACCAGAAGTTCTCGCCGGGGCAGATCGAGCGGCGTATCGCCGACCGTGACGCTCAGATGCAGCGGATCGATCACCATGCGCCCAGCCGCGATCTTGAGATCGGACAGGTTCGGCGGCCGGCGCAGCACGGCGCGCAGCCGCGCCATCAGCTCCTCGACCAGAAACGGCTTGCCGAGGTAGTCGTCGGCACCGAGATCGAGGCCTTCCACCCGTTCCTTCGGCTCGTTCAGCGCCGTCAGCACGATGATCGGCGTCTCCTTCCCCGTCCGCCTCAATTCCGGAATGAAGCGCAACCCTTCGCCATCCGGCAGGCGCCGGTCGAGCAGGATCGCATCGTAGAGGTTCTGCCGCGTCAGCTCGACCGCGTCGGCCAGATGCATCGTGTGGTCGGTGACGATCCCGTGTTTGCCGAGCGCCGCCGACAGCGCCTCGGCCAGCTCCCTCTCGTCTTCTATCAACAGTATCCGCATCGCCCGTCCATTGTCTCGCTCACCCCTGTGTCCGCCACAAGGGTTGCGGCAGCATTGCGGAGCTTGCAAGGCAGCCGGTCATGCTGCTGCAATTGTTGAAGTCCAGCACAAAGATTATTCGCGGCAGCTGGAGATCAAGATGATCCGACCTATCCTCCGTCTCCTGACGAGACACTTCCTTTCCGCCTTCCTCCTCGCCGCGCTGCTCGCAGCGCCCCTCGTGATACTGCACACGCTTCACGAAAAGGCGGCCTTCGAGAGCGGTCTCCTGATGGAGGTGCGATGAGCGTGCGAGCGAGCGAACCTCAGGCGGTCTCGCTGCCTGACATGCAATAGGCCGAGAACGCCTGAAGATAGGCTTGCACCCTGAAACGGTTCTCCGCGGTTTCGACGGTCCTGAGCACATCGGCCGGCTCCAGTTTCATCAGAGGAAGCCGGAGGAAAATATCGCCGGCGAACCGGTCGGTGATGGTCGCAAGGATCGTGCGAAGACCGGCCAGCATGTCGTCGCCGCGATGCGATGCGTGCAGCAGCGCGATCGGCTTATGGACGATCTCATCTCCCGATACGAGCCAGTCGATCGCATTCTTCAGCCCGCCGGGGATGGATCGCACATATTCCGGGCTGGCAATGATCACCCCGTCGCTCTGAGCGATCACCTCGATGAAATCCCGCACCGCCGCCGGCAGAAATTCCCCCTCGAGATCGGGCGAAAATACCGGCAAACCTCCCACGCCATCGAAGATCGCAATTTCGATCTCATCTGGCGCAACGGCGCGCACCGCCCGCAGCATTGATGTATTGGTGGAATTGCGCCGGGCGCTGCCGGATATGGCGAGAATCTTCATGGCCCCTAACAGGAATCGATCGATCATGGCTGTCAACGCAAAAGGCTAGGATCGATTGAGTAACGCTAAAAAAGCGACTTTTGCTTGAACTAGCCAAGCCTCGCGTTAGCCTGAGTACTGCTGCCGAATCGGCGGGAATTACCCTCGAGGAAATACACATGACGGCTTTGATCGAGGCACGGGGCGTCAGCAAACGCTTCCGGCAGCACAAGAGATTTCCGGGCCTGCTGGGCGCCCTGAAGACGTTGGTGACCAACGAATATACCGAAGTTCTGGCCGTTTCAGACATTGGTTTCGACATCACGGCAGGCGAGGCCGTTGGTTATCTCGGCCCCAATGGCGCCGGCAAATCCACGATGATAAAAATGATGACCGGCATTCTGGTGCCGAGTGCCGGCACGCTCTCGGTGCTCGGACGCACGCCGCATCTCAAACGGATGGACAATGCGCGCGAGATCGGAGTTGTTTTTGGCCAGCGCAGCCAGCTGTGGTGGGATCTGCCGCTGGTCGACAGTTTTACCTTGCACCAGCGCATCTATGATATCCCAGCCGCCCGCTACGCGGACAATCTCCGGCGATTCAGCGAGTTGCTCGATCTCACGCCCTTTCTCGACCGCGCGGTGCGCCAGCTCAGCCTCGGCCAGCGCATGCGCGCCGAGATCGTCATGTCGCTGCTGCACGATCCCAAGATCCTTTTTCTCGACGAACCCACAATCGGGCTTGATGTGGTCGCCAAGGATGCGGTGCGGCGCTTCCTCGCCGAGATCAACCGCGAGCGCGGCGTCACCATCATTCTCACCACCCATGACCTTCAGGATATCGAAACCATCTGCCCGCGGCTGATCATGGTCGATCATAGCAGGCTCATCTTCGACGGCGAGTTGAGGAGCCTGCGTGCGGCATTGGGCTCTGCCCGGCGGCTGACGCTTGAATTTGCCAGCGACCCTGGACCGCTGCCGTTGCGCACCGCGGCCCTCGTCAGCGACGAGGGCTTGCGCAAGAACTATCTCATCGAGCGTGAAGACATCTCGCTGGTCGCAATCCTGTCGGAGGTCGGCAGCGGGCGCGGCCTCAAGGACGTGGCGCTGCACGAGCCCGACATCGAAGAGGTCATCCGCACCTTCTACCAGCGCCGCAACGCCGACCAGCGTAGCAATGCCAAGGCCCGGGCATCATGAGCGCCTATTTCGCCTTTGCGCGCAGTTCGTTCCATTCGCAACTCGCCTACCGCAACGAAGTATGGGCCAACATCTTCGGCAAACTCGTGCAGGTCTTTGCGCGTGTCGCCATCTGGCAGGCGGCCTATGCCGGCGTCGGCGCAATCGTAGTCGAGGGGGTCTCCCTGCAGCAGATGGTGACCTATGCCCTGCTCGGCGGCGCCGTGATGGGCGCAACCCGCCCAGAAAGGATCATCGGCGAGATCGGCCGGTCGCTCAAGACAGGCGATGTCGCGATCTGGCTGCTCAAGCCGCTGTCCTATCCGCTCTATCTCTTCGCCAACGAATGCGGCAGCTTTCTCTACCGCCTGGCAACGCAGGTCATCCCGACCGTCGCCTTCACCGCCTTGTTTTACGGCATGCTGCCGCCCGCAAGCCCGTTCCATGCCGTGATGTTCATCGCCTTCTGGGCGCTGTCTTTTGCACTGTTGTTCCTGATATCAGCGCTTTTCGGCCTCGTCGCTTTCTGGCTGATGACGAGCTTCTCGCTGGACTGGATCCTGGGCGCCCTGCTGCAACTGTTCTCAGGCGTGCTGGTGCCCTTCTGGTTCTTCCCCGAACCTCTGGCCACGATTGCCCGCCACCTGCCCTTTGCCTGGATCGTCTATTACCCCAATGCCATCTATCTCGGCAGGCTCTCCACGCCCGAGATCTGGCTTCATCTCGGCCTGGGGCTCGGCTGGGCCGCCTTGTTCCTCGCCGGCGTCCTTTGGCTGTGGCGCTGCGCCTCCAGCCGCATCACCGTGCAGGGAGGTTGATCATGCTGATGCATCACCTGCGCGTCCTGCCGCTGCTGGTGCGGATGCACGTCCGCTCCAAGATGGAATATCGCGGCGCTTTCTGGCTCGACCGTCTTGCGCAGATACTCTCCTATGGCAGCGTCTTCGCCACCATCGGAATCCTGCTTGCCCGCTTCGACACGCTCGGCGGCTGGACCTGGCCGGAGCTTGCGCTGTTGTTCAGCTTCCAACTGCTGGCCTATTCGCTCGGCGCTGCGATGAGCTTCGTGCAGTTGCGCGAACTCGAAGAACTGGTGCGACTCGGCACTTACGACACGCTGCTGGTAAAACCTTTCAGCCCTTGGGCCTATCTGGTCTTTTCCGGCCTCAATATCGGCTATACCGGTCACATCCTCCTCGCGGCGGCGCTGATGGCCTGGGCAGTTCTGTCGGTCGACTTCGTTTGGTCGGTCTGGTCCGCGTCATTCTTCATTGCTGCGCTTGTCAGCGCAACGCTGCTGACGGGTGCGCTCATCACCATGATCGGCGCCACCGCGCTGATCTGGGTGCGGTCCAACCATTTGTTCTCGATCTTCTTCGGCTTTTGGGAATTGACCCGCTATCCGCTCAATATTTTTCCTGGCGGCATACAACTCATCCTCATAACCGCAGTCCCGCTGGCCCTCACCAGTTCCGTTCCCGTCGGCGCCCTGCTCGGCAAGCCCATCCCGATCCTCGGGGGCTGGGCCGAGCCGGTGTCGCTTGTGGCCGGGCCGATCTGGGTCTTGCTGGCAATCGCTCACTGGCGGTACGCCACCGGCAAATATCAGGGCGCCGGCGGCTGATCGGGCCTGCCGGCGTCAGGACGCCTGCGCCGACGATCTCGCGCGGACCTCGAGGAATGCCGCCGTCAGCTTCGCCAGCACCGGTGAGGTGCAGGTGCCATTGGCGCCGCCGATCGGATCGACGATATGGATCTGCCGGAGATCCTCCATGAACGCGTCCCAAAGCGGCGGTCCGCCTTCTTCAAGAAGCTGCGCTCGGATGCTCAGTTCCTCGCTCACCGGCAGATGGCGGCGTCCCCAGGCGCCGATCATCGCGAAGACGGGCACGAGCTGGATCGCCGGCTCCGTCAGGCTGTAGATTGCTTTCTGGCTGTGGCTCGGATCGTCCCGCTTGCTGATGAATCCGAGCGAGAGCAGACGCTTCAACCGGGCGGCCAGTATGTTGGAGGCAATCCCCTCCTCCGAATGGTTCAGAAGCTCCCGGAAATGACGGCGGTTGCCAAACATGATGTCCCTGATGATGATGAGGCTCCACCGATCGCCCAGCACTTCCATCGTCAGGTTGATCGGGCAGCCCGACCGCAGTTCGATATCCACCAATTTTCTCCTTTGAAAAACTGGTTGCAATATAGGATCACTTATGCGACAAAGCAACCAGTTTCAAACAGCAATCAGATGGAGGAAAGCATGACCAAAGTGCGTGTCGCAGCGTTTTCCCTTTCCGTGGATGGTTTCGGCGCCGGGCCGGAGCAGAGCCTGAGCGATCCGCTGGGCAAGCGGGGAACGGAACTGTTTGAATGGTTTTTCCGCACCCGCACCTTCCGCGCGATGATCGGAAAGGACGGCGGTTCTGAAGGCGTCGATGAAAATTATGCCGCCCGCGGCATGGCCGATTTCGGCGCCTTCATTCTCGGGCGCAACATGTTCGGCCCCATCCGCGGCGATTGGCCGGATGACGCCTGGAAAGGCTGGTGGGGGCCGAACCCGCCTTATCACGCACCGACCTTTATCCTG